>Ga0209960_1000063_pt1 | contig 423131 bp, 387 predicted proteins | sample ThiBiot_500_plan_2_FD_183947 | JGI IMG/M metagenome (GOLD analysis project Ga0209960, IMG submission 183947) | Wastewater bioreactor microbial communities from Cape Town, South Africa - Thiocy_expt_500_plan (SPAdes) | ecosystem: Engineered > Bioreactor > Thiocyanate-remediating >...
CGGAATGGTAGTTGGCGCTGGTGGTATCTCTCTGCCGCGGCATAATGCTGCTCACCCGGCGCATGCCGGAAGGGTAAAAATTATTATCGTAAGCGGGTACGGGTGCACCGGCTCCGGGAGTAATGCTACCCGGAACTACGGACTGGGTGACATTAGGAGTATTCTGACCATAGCCCGGAAGACAGGAAAACAATAAGCCTGCAAGCAGCAATCGCTGCAGCGCAGGAGGACATATAGAAATTGTTTTAAGTAACATTGTTAAGGTTTTAGCGATTAATTAGCATCGTAGATTTTCTTTTCCAGAATATTGCCGTCCTGGTCGCGCGTCAGCACCAGTCTGCCCAGTTTATCGTATTCAAAATAGGTCAGGCGGCCCAGCGCATCGGTAACTGAAGCTACGCCGGTAAGTGGCGCATAGAGCCAGTTTTGCATGAGCGCATTGGAAGGACAAATCCTGATGTCTTCCAGGGCAATATTGGCCGGGCTGTTGATCCCGATGCGTACATTTTCCTGTCCCGGAGCCAGGGAGAAGATCACTTCATATTGCCTGAAGCGACCTTTAGTGGCAATATGCACCAGGCTGAACTGGCTGCCGCCTTCGATACCGAATTGTGGTGTAGCATGGTCTGAGGCCCAGAAGGTTGCCCGGTATTCTTTACCGGTAGACAGGCCGGAGGTATAGACCTGCTTGGCTGTACTGGCAGAGGCATTAATCGTCAGATAGGCATTCCCGGAGATACAACGGCTGATACCGCTCACGGCCGGTGGAGGAATCACGGGGCTGACCAGGGAACCGATCCGGTTAATATGATCAAGGTTATACACCATATTTCCTTCCAGCGTATGGTCAAAATCTGCAAAAGCAACTTCGTTCTTCTTCGCATTGCTGACTTCAACAATTTTATTGAAATTGTTCGGATCAAAAATATTCACCTTGTACTCTTCTGTAGCAGGAATATAAGCCTGGCTCACATTGCCGCGGGCATCAAAAAGCTGGGCTTCGGTGCTCTGTACCAGGTAATCGGGCAAAGGTTGATTTTGCCATACTTTAGCCACCTGGGAGTAGGCCGTATAGCCCGGTGCACTGCTTGTAAACATACCTTCCCGGTAGTCATTACCGGTAACCGGGGCTTCACTTTCCAGGCCATAGACAGCCTTCGTAGCCAGCACCTGGTTGGGTAAAAAATCAAATTTAAAGATTGCAGCATCCATCAAACGCTCGCTACTCGTTACAGGTGAAAGGTCTTCGGGCAGGTTGGCAGCAGCAGGGCTTTTCCATCTTTCTGTCCCGATCAGCAACTCACGACCCCTTGACTGCAGGGTGGATAATGTTGCATTGCCGGATACGGTAACCGGTGAAAGCTCATAGTTATAAATATTGGCATAGCGGATCAGCTCGCCGCGGCTGTTGCGCACATAACTGTATTTTTGGTTATCGCGCTCATCATAACGATAGATCACCGAGTCGGCCATAGACAGGCTGTTACTCTCGTATTTATAGTTTACGGTTTTAGCCAAGAGGCTTTTACCCCGGTAAGGAATATATGGATCTGTACTTACGGTAAAATTGCGGATATTTTCGGGATAAGGAGTACCGGGATTGCTAATACTTTCCGGAGACTGGAACAGCCAACCATCTTCTATAGATATCCTGCGGTTATACTCGGTCAATTGCATGGCGATTGCTGTAGCGGTATCCAGCCGGCTGATGTATTCGTTGCGGGTCTCGGCCACCAGCAGGTTTTTGTTATCATACTGTTTGATAGAAAGCGGCAGGCCGATCTCCCATTCCCTTACCCTTTGTTTGCCGGTAAAGAAAGGAGGTGTTATGGCTACCTGGCCACCTCCTGTCACCAATACTTTGGCCGGTGCAGTACCGTCTTTAAAATTACTAAACGTATACTCTGTACGGGACAAGAGCTCCTGGGCTTTATTACGGGTCACCATATTCACCAGGCCATAACCATGGTTAGAACCCTGGAACAATAAATTAGGACTGATAAAAGTTTCTGAAATATACCGGGCGCGACCTGTGGTAAATACCGACAAATCGTCTGAGCAGAAGCCCCCGGCAATAAACTGCTGCCCCTGGCTGTATTCAAAATGGGTGACATCGCGTTTTAAGGGATTGTGCTTGTCGGTACTGATGATGGAATCAATACGTACCCCATCACTTAAGCCGGCAGGATTGATCAGCCCGGGATGCGCGGATTGTAAGGGGGAAGCTACAGCTGTCAGGCCGCTATGCTTGGCGTATTTAAACTCTACTTTTCCCCCATAACCATTCTCTATACCGTTCAGTAAACCCCAGGCTGCGGCCTCGGTATTTATCTTGACAGGATATGTTCCGCTCGCTCCTATATATGCTACACCCGGAATAGAATGAGCATCATTGTTAAAACGGGCAGGATAACCATCATTATAATAGCCATAAAGATCCAGGTTAGCTCCAAATCTTCTTTGTTTCTTATCAATATACTGGAAACGGTACATCGGGAAACTTTCTGTGCCATCGGCGCTGTATTGAGTGATGCCCTTCAGCTTAAGACTGTACATATCTGCGGCATCGCCGGTGGTGCTGTAGTTCATGGCTACTTCATAGCCCGGTGGCAGGCCTGAATAATAGTAGGCATAATCGAAGCGATAGCGGATACTCTGATCTCCCTCCTGTAATTTCACTTCTTCCAGGAAAGGATAACGGTCTGCATTCGGATTCTTAGGATCAATGTCTTTTCTTTTGATCGTGGTATTATAGACAAAATTTAATTTGATCCTGTTGGGATATTCTATGGACGCAACCTGGTAAAATTTTGATTTTTTTATTGTGGGTGCAACCCTTGGCATTGTATATCCAATCAAGATTTCTCCTACCCAGGAGGAATCTTGTGCGGCCTCATTAGACAATTCAAATAATTCATAGGAGAATTTGGTAACCCGGTTGCCAACAGCTACCACGGAATCCAGTTTCCATTGCTCGGGAAACAGGCTATTGATCTGTGAAAAGTACCAGCCACCCATGTTCATACTGAACAAGGTCAATCCCGGATCCAGGAAATATTCTGTAACAGTAGCATCGGTACGCACAGAAGGGCTGAAATAATATTCTTTCTGCTCTTCCTGGTCCAGCACTTTTATATTATGGGAAGTACCCGGATCTGTGTAATTGGCTAAAGAACTTACATCATCTGCTTTGCGATAACTGCCATCGCGAAAGAAATAAATTTCGAATTTATTTTTAGGATTGGTAAACACCTTTCCGTTCCGGCCAAAGTAAAAGTTAAAGGATTGATTACCTACGCTAAAGGTATATTCATCACTTTCGGGATCAGCAAAGACATTCGCTGCTGCCGGTACCAGGGGTTCATACAGACGGCCTATATAGTGCCTGTATTTACCGGCTACTGTCTCATGAGCAGCATTAATAAAAGGTCCATTGTAAGGGAAGAAGGCTTCGTAACGGAACTCATCCGGGATACCTTTGATCTTCCGGTAAATAGTACCACCGGCCTGCAGGTTCCAGTGCAAGCCCGCCACACCGGCCATCTCCCTCACGGGTATGCCTTTGGTGTTATAGCTAAGGCTGGCCCCGATACCATTCTGGTCATACAGGGGAATACGCACATCTACCGTACCTAAAAACAGGTTAGGTGTGTACAGGGAGGACAGGTCCTGTGCTTCGGCCTGCAGTTTCCCTACTGCCAGTAAGGGAACTGAGCATAAGAGGCCTTTCGTGATTTTTTTCATATTGCAACGTCGCTATTTATAGTTTCCAACCCAGCCTGATGATCCAGGGTGAGTTGATCTTTGTTTTATCATTTAAAAAATTGTAACCGACCAGGAAAGTGCCCTGCAGCTTACTGTTGATGCGATAGCTTTTCACCAGGCCCAGATAAGCGGCATCCTGTAGTAAGCCCATAGCGGTCTTCACATTGGAGCTATTGCCAAACTGTTCCTGAACCTGTGTATACGCCCGGTTCATGGGTCTCAGGCTCTTTTCATAACCGCCCTGCAGGCTGATGCCCCAGAGCAGCTTATAGTCCAGGAATACCCTGCCTACAATGCCTTCATAACTCAGGCGCAGGTGTTGCCAGTTGCTCCCCAGGCCCAGGCTGCCATCCAGACCTATGCCCAGGCTCAATGCCGGGCTATGCCGGTAACTCAGGTTCAGCCCGGTCTGCAGCATCACGGGTTTGCTCCCGTCTGCAGAGGCCCTTTGGGTCTGGAAATTATACTGGGTCTCCCATCTTTGCCAGAAGGGAATACCCCGAATGGGGTTACGGAAACCGGTTGGTTTTAACTTGTTTAAGCTGTTTTTAGCGGATTGTATACCGTTCCGGGCTTCATCCAGTTTTTGTTTCCCTTCACCAATGGCTTGTTTTGCCTGGTTGATTTGTTTCAGGGGCTTGTCTAAGGCTTTGGTGTATTGCTTTAACTGCTCCCCGGCCTGCTGGCTGATATTGCCCAACTGATCACCGAATTGCTGCTGCAACTGCTCGCCTACTTTCGCTTTGGTCTGGTAGCCCATAGCTTCCAGCTCTTCTGCCGATTTACCGGCCATCCCATTGCCTGCTGCTTGTTTGTTGCTGTTCAATTGTTCTTCAAAGCCTTTGATACCGCGCAGGTAGTCCAGGGCTTTGGTTTCCGCCTCATCGGGCTGGTCGAGGATCTTTTTCCAGTAGCCTGCCTGCTGCCGGTACTGCTTGCCGGTATTGCTCATGCGCCCGGCATAGCTTTCCAGTTTAGTGCCTTTCAGCAAGCGTTCCAGCGCAGCGGTACGGACGGCTACCTGCTTTTGGAGGTATTCCTGCAAAGCGGCTTTTTGCTCCAGTGCAGGCAGATCGAATGCACCTGATGCATTAGCTCCCTTACCAAAGGTACCCATCATATTTTGTAAGCCCTGCAGGCTATCCAGGCTGGCCTTGCCCCTGCGGCCGGAGGCTGACAGCCTGTGCAGGAAAGTAGTATCCTTTGATTGCTTCAGCAGGCTGTCCATACCCGGGCTTTTCAGGGCCAGGTATTGCTGGTATTTAAGGGAGTCGCTGCTTAATTTTGCAGCAAGGTGTTTTTCCTGTCGCTGCAATCTTTTCAGGAACAGCTTATTGGTCGCTTCCAGCTTGCGGTAGTAGCGACGGTTCTTTACCGTCTTCTTGTGTAATAAAGTTTGAGCGGCCTGCTCTATGGCGCTGCTATCGGTGGGAAATACGGGATCGAAAATTTGCTCCTGGGCTTTCACAGACCAGGGAGTACATAGGCATATAATCAATAGGCAGCTAAGGCTGCTTAAAAGGAGGGGTTTTAACAAGGGTAACAGTTATAGGTTATGCGGCGAAGATATATAAAAAACAACATTAAAAAACAAAATAATGCCCGGCGTGTAGCACACCGGGCATTATTAAATTTTAAAATATTGATTATGCAGACAATAGAATAGTATTAAAGTTTATTTATTTTCTGCATCCATTTGTAGCCTGCCGGATCTTCAAATAAGATCAGGTAAGTACCGTTACTAAGCTTGTTCAGGTTCAATTCCTGTACCTGCGTATGCTCGATCTGGCCGCTGATCAGGATCCTGCCGAGTACATCTACCACCAGGTATTTGCTGCCTTTGCTTAATCCTTCCACTTTCAGCATACCACTCGTAGGGTTAGGATATAACTTGAAGCCGGCAGGTACCGGTTTATCGGCAATACCTACAGTCACCTGCATTTCCAGGATGTTACTGGATACAGACTGTACTGCTGCACAGGAGTTAAATCCTTCTGCCACTACGTGGATATTTTCACCGTTCAGGAAGTCGGTCCCTGCTACCCCGGTCCAGCTTGCATTAGTTGCACCCGGGATGATGGTACCGCTCTTATGCCATTGATAAGAAGGGCTGGAACCTGCTGCATCGGTCAATGTAGCGGTAAAGGTTACGGTTTGACCGGTACCTATTAAACCGGAAGGGTTAGCCGCTGCTACAACACCCGGATTGGTATTGGTAGTAACCGTTAAATTCAAAGTAGTGATACTGTCACAGGCATTTGCAGCCGGGACGATATAAGTTGCTGCATTAGCACCGCCTGCAGTAACGGTGATCCCGTTCCACACGATCGGCAACTCCTCAGAACAGATAGAATCATATACCGTTACTTCTGAAATTGGTTTTACGGTAATGCTCATTGTAGCATTGCTCAGACAGCTGCTGGAAGTAGCCGGGGTAAAGGTATAAGTACCCGATGCGATATTGCTTACTGTAGCCGGTAGCCAGGTACCGCTGAACCCGTTCAGGGAAGTCGTCGGTAAAACCGGGGCGGTAGTACCATGACAGAATGGAGCGACCTGGGTAAATGTAGGCGTGATCTGACCGCTCACATTGATCGTTACAGTAACCGGTAAGGCACAAGGGAAACTTGAAGAAGGGGTAAAGGTATAGGAACCGGTAGTGGTATTGCTCACTACAGCCGGCGACCAGGTACCTGTAACCGCATTATTGGAAGTGGTTGGTAAAACCGGGGCTGTTGAGCCGGAACAGATAGCTGAAGGTAAAGTAAAGGTTGGTGTAATGGTCGTACTTGGTAAAGTAACTTCCAATGGCCCTACCCAATCGGAATAGGAATTGGTACCACATACCGCCCGTACATATAATTGCAGAGATGCATTAGTACTGCCGTTCACAAACTGGTGGGTATTGGCACCGGTAGCTCCTGTAACAGAAACAATGGTACCTGCATTTACTAAAGTACCGATCGGGCCATAGCTGATCTGGTAGTTGGTGCTTACACCATTACCCTGCCAGGACAACAGGCCGCCTATACAGTTAGGATTAGCAATAGTTAAATAACCCGGTAATTTACAAGTCTGGTTTACATTCGGCACAATACTTACTGCCATTACATTGCTGACACCGGCCGCAGTACCTGTTCTTTGGATCACAATACTGTCAATTTGCTTATTCCGGTTAGCCGTGCTGATCACGATCGCGGAATCATGCATTCTCGGGCCACCAGTAGCGGAACCTTCCAGTACGTTGTTGGAAACATTGATCCGGCCCAGACCGCTCACCACAACATTGGTATTGCTGGTGTACCAGTCTGCTAAGTTCATCGCCTGAGTCTGAGTAGTGCCATCTGTAAAATAAACGATAGCATTAAAGTTGGATACTGCACTTCCGCTGATGCCCATTACATATACTTTATTGGCACGCTTAGGGGCCAGGAATCTTACTGCAGCGGTAGGGGTACTCAATAGCTGGCGCAAAGAGTTATTACCGGTATAGTTAGCGAGGCGATATTTACGGATACCATTCTGGATGATCCGGTCATTAGGTACGCCATAAGTAGGGAAAGTAGCTGAAGAAGTCAATTGAAAATCTTTTGCTACCAGGGCAAAACTAGCGCCGTCCACATCATTGGTCGTTGAACTCAAAGCAGTACCGATGCCATTGGCAACAACGTCGGCATTAAACTGGCCCAGGGAAACCGGGGTAAGGGTATCGAAGGTAGTATTGAAAGGAATACTTACCCAGACACTCGTATCTCCTACCGAACAGAAGGTGCGGATATAGAATACATAGTTGGTAGCCGGGTCTAAAGTAGTAAAGTTAACCGGGGAAGCCGTTACGGTTCCGCTCGCGGAAAGGCCTGTAGCTCCGGAGCCGGGTAAAGTTCCGTCTGTTCTCAGTTGATAAATAAAATTGGTCGGGGTATTACCTACTGTAGGTGCAGTAAAGGAAACTGAAGCTGAAGTAGGTGTAACCGCACCGGCAATAGCCAGGTTAACCGGGTTAACACAAACACCAACAGGAGATACCACATTAAAGGTATAGTCTTCTGCCTCTCCTGCACTTAAGCTATTACAGGCATGCATTGTTGCCCCCAGGTAATAAGAAGAACGTACACGCATCCTGGTATTGCCAGGCATTGCAGTTAAAGGTACCAGGAAGCTTCCTGTTACGGTAGTTCCTGTTACGGTACTATAATTGCCGGTATAGGCCTTTTCGGTAGTTTCGTCAAAAGCTCCGTCCTGGTTCCAGTCAATATAGATGGCACGATAAACAAGCTGGGAGTTAGTCGTCAGCGAAAAATTGACCGTTGATCCCATTAATGCTGAAGCTGACTGAGTAAGGTATTGATTATAAGAACCAGTACTCGTTCCGTTATTGGTAATATTAGTTAAACCTCCGGTTGTTGAAAAACTGGTAATGTAATAGGTCGTTCCTGATGTGGATGTTGGTGTACAATAACAGCTGGTAGGTGCATTGATACCTACACTGATCACATTGGAAGTAGAAGTTAATGTACTACCTGTACAGGTTACAATACACCTGTAATAGGTTACTGCAGATTGGGAATGAGCATAGGTAGCTGTAGTCGCTCCTGTAATATTGGTAAACGGTCCACCTGCCGCACTGGAAGATTGCCATTGAAAGGTAATACCAGGAGCTGCAGTAACACCGGTAAGTACCAGGTTAAAACTTACTGTAGGGCATACAGAGGCTACAGATGAAGAAGCTACGCCTGTAACCGGAGTACCGTCACAAAGGGTGGTAAAATTGCGCACCAGCGTCCATACACTGCTATCAGAGGCACTACATAATGCTTTTACATAAGCATCATAAGAGGTAGCGGGTGTTAAGCCGGTCGCATTTGCGGTAACTGCTGCTGTAGTGCCGGTAGCCGTAGCAACTACTGCCGGAGCAGTAACCGGGTCAGCACCTGCTGCAACTACTTTCCAGCGATAGTTAGGCGGTGTGGAAGTAGAGGCCGTCCAGCTGATGGCTGCTGTTGTTGCAGCCGCGGTCACCTGTACATTGGAAGGCGGTAAACAAGTAGCTGTATTGGTCACTACTAAAGTATAATCCAGGTAGCGGCCATAACCGTAGCCTGTGCCACAAGGGATAACACCATTGTTAGCACCACCGGCATTTGCCGTACGGTTCCATATCCTCAGGCGATAGTTACCTGCAACCACATAGGGTGGTACCGTAACAGTGCCTGTAAATGCAGCTGTACCGCCGGGACCATCAAAATAGTTCGGTAAAAATAAGGTCTCTCCTGCGTCTTCAAAATCCAGGTCATTATTAAAATCTGCCGCCATACCCACTCCGGTATAACCCAATGCGGTTAAGCTTACATTGGTGCTGACACCAGCAGTCAATGGAATGTTCTGTGCAGTATAATCCTGGTATTTTGTCGAAGAATTACAAGCCGGGTTATGGGTAAATGTGCCCACGGTTACCTGGCTGGTTCCCCATGAGGAACAAGAGCTGGCATAAGTCATGGAACAATAAGGAGCCTGTGCTGATGACTGGCCCGCACTAAACCCCAGCAAACCCAAAGTAAGCGAAAGCAGTTTAGGTTTAAAAAAGTTGCGTAAAAGTTTCATTTTCATTGATTAGATGGATGATTCAAAAAGGTTGATACAAATCCTAGGGTAAGTTATCCAATTTGTTAATAAAAGTCAATATAATATAGACGACAATTTAAAGCATTAAGTTGGTAAAATGCAAGAAATCACAAACTTCCTTTTACAAATTCCTCATTTTCAGGAATTTTATCTACAAAATAATTATTTACAATAGATTAAACGCCATTTTTTAAAACAATAAAAAGACCAGCTGAATAATCAGCTGGTCTTTTTATGATCCAAAGTATTTGAAATTTATTTTGCCACGATAGCCATACGTTTTTCCTTGATACGTGCTGCCTTACCGAAACGCTCTCTTTGGTAGTACAATTTCGCACGACGAACCTGACCGCGCTTATTAACAACAATAGAGTCGATATTTGGAGATAAAACAGGGAATAAACGCTCAACACCCACACCGTCAGAAATTTTACGAACAGTGAAAGTAGCTGTAGCTCCTGTGCCCTGACGTTTAATAACGTCACCTTTAAATGACTGGATACGCTCTTTAGCGCCCTCGATGATTTTATAATTAACAGTGATATTATCACCGGCTTTAAAAGCAGGTAATTCTTTCTTTGTAGTTAATTGTTCGTGGATAAATGCAATTGCTGCTTCCATTTTAAATTAATTTTATTGATGTAAATCAAAAATATTGATACTAAAAACCCTTACGGGTTTTTGAATTTATTTTACTTCAGCAACAAGGCTTTTGAAGCTTTCAGGTTGGTTCATAGCCAGGTCAGCTAAAACCTTTCTGTTCAGGTTGATTCCTTTTTCATTCAACTTGTGCATGAAAACAGAATAGCTCAAACCTTCTTCACGAACCGCTGCATTGATACGCGCAATCCACAAACCGCGATAATCGCGTTTTTTCAATTTGCGTCCTACATATTTATAGCCTAAACCTTTTTCTAATACGTTTTTGGCAACGGTATATACGTTTTTACGCTTACCATAAAATCCTTTAGCTTGTTTAAGGATTTTCTTCCTTCTTGCACGTGATGCAACTGCATTTACTGAACGTGGCATAGTTTATCTGAATTAAATACTATTTTAATAAAATTGTTTTCTTAAACGTACCTCTTTTACAGAGGGATCTATTGCTTAGCGCAATCTCAACATTCTCTTAACCAATGGCAGGTTTGCAGAGTGAATCTCTACACTACCGCGCAAATGGCGCTTGCGTTTTGTAGACTTTTTAGTCAATAAGTGACTTTTATAAGCCTTAAAACGACGAATAGAACCATTACCGGTAATTTTAAAAGTCTTCTTAGCTCTTGAATGTGTCTTTAACTTTGGCATAATTTCAAATTTCGGACTGCGAAGGTATATTAATATTTTTCTTCTACCAAAAAAATAAAGAAATATTTTTCTAATTCCTTATTTAATGGCTAACGTTTTGATTTTGGCAGCTTAGCAGCAATCAATTCCAGGGAGTCAGCAATGAGTTCCTTTACTAAACGGACAGGCACAGAACCATCCAAAATGAGTGTATTCCAGTGCTTTTTGTTCATATGATAACCGGGAATTATGGCAGCATATTCCTCCCGCAACTCAATTGCCCTGTCCGGGTCGCATTTCGCATTGATCCGAAGGGGAAATTCATCCAGGGACAGAAGCAGGAACACCTTTCCGCCATATTTAAAGACCAGGGTCTCCGGCCCGAAAGGAAAGCTCTCTTCTATACCCTCTTTAAGCGCTGTTACATATGCCCTTAATACTTCAATATCCATCTTTAAACGGCTTTTGTTTTACTGTAGCCCCACTCTATCAGCCAGGCTGCAATTTTTTGCTTATAATCGCCCTGGATCAGGATGACGGCATCTTTGGCGCTGCCGCCGGTACCGCATTTTGTTTTTATTTTTTTACCCAAGGCCTGGAAGTCTTCCTCCTGGCCCACAAAACCTTCCACCAAAGTAACGATCTTCCCGGCTCTTTGCTTACGGTCCAGGATCACGCGGAGCTTTTGCTCCCTGGGTTCAGGTGTGCTTATCTCTTCTTCCGGCTCTTCCTTCATTGCATCTGGATTAGTAGAAAATACCAATCCTCCCAGTGAAGATAAGCCCGTTTTCTTTTGCTGGCTCATGTGTCAATATCAATTTTTAACCGAATAATTTTTGTTTCATTTTCCAGATCCCCGAGCTATGCTGCCAATTGGCAAAATGCATAGGGACTGCACCAAATTTAGCAAAAAATCTGGCAATTCCAGGAATACTGCTCCCTTCAAAATCAAAGTGTTTATAGCCGCTCTCCTTAGCCATCAGGATACTTTTCCAAAGCAGGCCGGTATTAGCGGCATTGTGCGGCTCATCAAAGCTATTGGCGGCAATTATATAGTAGGCATTCTTAGCGCCAGGGTCGAGCAAGACCAGCACCATTGACCGGGGGCTCCCCTTGCTGTCAAAAGCCGTCAGGGCAATACCCCCATTATTGGCTAAGACCGTATGGATATATTTCCCTACAAACTCAGTGCTTATCCGCTGTTTTGACCCTCTTTTCTCATAAGCATGGTTCATCCATGAAGTGAGTAATTCAAGCTCAGGAATACCCTCTTTTATACTCAATTCCTCCTGCGCCCTTATAATATTCCTGCTGTGCTTTTTCTCTACCTTGCTGAAAAGTGCTGCTTCCGAAGGTGCCAGGTCCAGCCTGTAGGTCACCCTTGGCTTAGCGAAAAAGCCCAGTTCTTTTAAAACACGCCAGTCAAAGTCAGGAAAGGGAGACAGTACCAGCTCAGCATTTTGCTTTACTAACTGCTTCAATCCCGGCAAAGCTGCTATACCGGGCTGCCGGGCATCTCCTGTTTTAGGGAGCGGGAAGGGACCATAATAAGGCATAAAAGCCTGCGGCCGGCAAAGGCTAAATATAAGTTTTCGTTCTTTAAAATAAGGGAATACCCAGCGTGCATCCGGGGTTTCCTCATACATCAGTTGCCATTCAACCCCATAGAGATCCAAATACCAGGGCTGATAAAACACCGGCAATTGCTGCAATAAAGCATCATTATTTATGTACTCAGCCTTCGTCATCTATTACCTGAATTTAAGTGCATTAATGATCTTTATCTTTTTCACCATCAGTGCCGGTAACAGCATGATTAGGGAACAGAACAGCAATGTCCCCAGGGCTACCAGGAGTATATAGAACCCGTTAATAGAGACCGGGGCCGTTTTCATATAATAGACCGACTCATCAAGTTTTACCAGGGAAAACTGCAGTTGCAGCCAGCACAGCAATACACCAAAAAAAGTGCCCCATAATATGCCTTTGAGTGTCACCCTTGCGGCATGGTACAGGAACACCTGCCGGATCTGCCGGTTCTGCATACCCAGGGCCTTAAGCGTGCCCACCATTTGCGTTCTTTCCAGGATGTAGATCAGGAGTGCGGTAGCCATATTAATGGCGGCTACAACGGCCATGATCACCAGGATGAGTGCGGCATTGGTATTTTGAAAATCGAGCCAGGCAAAAATATAAGGATAGATCTCTTTTATCGTGGATACGGACATAGGTGGTTGCAGGTAATCCTGGTAAATGGTTGCACTCACCGCTTCTGACTGCCGGTAATCTTTCAGGCTGACCTGTAAGGCGCTGATATCGCGCTCTGACCAGCGGTTTACAGAACGCAGCAGCCTGATATCGCAGAGGCCAAAGCCCTGGTCTACCTCTTCCATACCGGTATGGAAACTGCCGGCCACTGTAAGCTTTCTTACGGAAGGATTGCCCTGCTCGGGGTTAAAAAACACCAGGAAAACGGGGTCGCCAATGTTCAGGTTGAGCCGCTGCATGGTAGACTGTGACAGGATCAGGTCGCTGCTGTAAGCCGAATCGGCAAAGCGGATCGGCTGACCTTCAAAGCGGATCGCATCTGAGCTGGTCAAAGGGTAGCCGGACTCTATACCTTTCAGTTTAATGCCTTCCAGGCCTTTTTCGGCCTTAACGATAGCGGGTTTTAAAATAAAGGGATAAACGGCCTGCACTCCCTGTACCGATTTTATGTCCCGGATCAGTTGGTCATCCTTCAGGAAAGGAGCATCTCCTATGAGGCTGGTAGGACTGGCAGAGAACATGGTCACCTGCGCATGGCCCCAGAAAACGAACATTTTCTCCCTTATCTTGGTTTTAAAGCCATCTACGACGGAGATCGCAATGATCATTACCGTAACGCTCAGGGCCGTGGCAATAGTAGCCAGGCGAAGGATGAACTTCGAAAAGGTAGACTGTTTATTGCCTGATATCTGTTTGGCTATGTAGTACGCGAGATTCAATGGTTCCTTGATTTTTACCAGGTATGCGCAAAAATAAGGTAAAGCAGGCTGAAATCTTCAATAAAGTAAGTATGTTATGCCGGTATTAATTCTTGTAAAAGTTTTTTCTAATTGGTTTCTTTTGATTTGCTTTGCAAAAATTATGGGACCCTGTCCGGCAGGGCTCGTAGATGAGTCGTGAAGATCCGGCTTGGATCTCTTATATTTTATTTAAAAAGAAGAATGAAAAAACTATTTATTACAGCAGTACTGGGCTTAAGCACGCTCCACTATTCCTGGGCACAAAAAAAGGAATACCAAATCAATGCCGTTGCCTTTTACAACCTGGAAAACCTGTTTGACCCGGCAGATGACCCGGAGAAGAACGATGAAGAATTCACCCCTGGTGGCAGTATGGGCTATACGGATGCTGTATATCGTAAAAAATTGCAGAACCTGGCCCGTGTACTTTCTGAAATAGCCACAGAAAAAGTACCGGACGGCCCGGCCCTCGTCGGTGTTGCTGAAATTGAAAACGAAAAAGTGTTGCAGGACCTGGTTAACCAGCCTAAACTGAAAGACCGTAAATGGAAAATAGTGCACTTTGAATCGCCTGATTTTCGTGGTGTAGACGTAGGTATGCTGTACAATCCTAAATATTTTAAAGTATTGGATGCGGAGTCGATCAATGTAGACATCAGTGAAAACGGCCGTAAAGAGTACACCAGGGACATCCTGCATGTCACCGGTCTTTTGGGCAGCGATACGGTAGCTGTATTTGTCAATCACTGGCCTTCGCGCAGAGGTGGTGAAGCAGCAAGTGCCTGGAAACGTGTAAAAGCGGCCGGCATCTGTAAAGAGATCATTGCCAAAAAAGTAAAAGAAAACCCCAACTACAAGGTCATCTTAATGGGCGACTTAAATGACGATCCTGTGAGCCCTTCTGTAGCGCAGACTTTAGGAGCTATCGGCGACAAAGAGAAACTGAAGCCCGGCGGCTTGTTCAACCCATGGTTAACGTTCTATAAAAAAGGTATCGGCACTTTAGGTTATGGCGACTCCTGGAACCTTTTCGACCAGATCATCATCTCCCAGGGATTTTTAAATAAGAATGCAGGCGGATGGCAGTTTTACAAAGCAGAGATCTTTAAGCCTAATTACCTCATCAGCAACTTTGGCCGGTATAAGGGGTACCCGCACCGCTCTTTTTCCAACAATACCTGGATCGACGGTTATAGTGACCACTTTCCTACCTATATATATCTGATCAAGGAGCTATAAAGGCCTGTTTTCTGGAAAAAACACTATATTTGACCGTAGTAATTTTTTCTATAATCACTTATAACACACATTACTAAAAATGAAAAAACAAAACATTCTAATTTTAGGTATTGCTGCACTTTCCTCCTTTGCGGTGGCTTGCGGTGGCAATGACAGCAGTAAAGCAACAGATGGTCAAGGTACAGAACAGACAGCTTCTGACAAGAAGAAGGATGAGCCGGTAAAAACGGAGAACCTTTTTGCAGATGCAGCATTATTAGAAAAAGCGGAAGCCGAATTAAGGGCTATGCCAAAGTTCAGCGGCAAAACGGTCAAAGTATTTCAAAATGTAAGCTTCTATAAAGATGGTCGTATCACGATCGCTTTACAGGATCCGGCAAAGCCTGAAAACATTGATGAGTATCACTTTGCCGATGGCAAGTGGGGCGAGCCTCAGGCGGTACAGATCTCCGGAAGCGGAAAAATGGACGACAATACCTGGGATCTGGCCAAGATCAAGTTCAGCACGGCTGCTACGGTGTACAACAACTGGAACGAAAAAGCTAAATCTATAGAAGGTGGCACAGAAAAAGAATTAACGAGTATCTCTCTTTTATTCTGGGTACCTAAGCAAGAGGTACGCTGGAGCACTTCCAATGTGGAAAGTGCAAGAGAAAAGTACAGCATTGAATATAACCTGGACGGTAGTGTCAAGGAGTTTAAGAAAAGCTAATACGCTCCAACAAGCATAAAAAAATCCCGGGATAATGATATCCCGGGATTTTTTATGCCCAATAAAGTTTGTCCAGATAATAACCATTACTTCCTGCTCCAAACCAAAGGATTTAATGCTATAGTTCCTAAACCGCTTTAATGGGCAAATCCCTGTCACATTTCGAGCAACTCGACGTGACAGGGATTTGATATTTAAGCTAATGTTTAAGTTTACAGGCTCAGATCGTCATCTGCAGCATCTGCTTTAGGAGCATTATCTACAGGTGCAGACTGAGGTGCATCATTGTTGTGCTCTGCTCTTGGCTCTCTGCGCTCAGGACGAGGTCCGCGACGGTCACCATTCCTGTTATCTCTGCGGTCACGATCGCCACCTTCACGACGCTCTCTGCGCTCTCCTTCCGGTCTTTCAGGTCTTTCAACATAACCTTCAGGTTTTTCCATCAATACCTTGCGGCTCAGGCGGAATTTACCGGTTTTGGCATCTACGCCCAACAGTTTAACTTTGATGGCATCGCCTTCGTTCAGGATACCGTCCAGGTTTTCTAAACGCTTCCAGCTCACTTCAGAGATGTGCAGCAATCCTTGTTTACCCGGCATGAACTCTACAAATGCACCAAACGGCATAATAGATTTCACCACAGATTCATATTCTGCGCCTACTTCAGGTATCGCCACAATGCCTTTGATCCAGTTCTTGGCAGCATTTAAGCTATCACCGTTATTAGAGAATATTTTGATCACACCCTGGTTACCTACTTCTTCAATATTGATTTCGGCACCGGTTGTTCTTTGAATTTCCTGGATGATCTTACCACCTGGTCCGATCACCGCACCGATGAACTCACGATCGATGATCATTTGCTCAATACGTGGTGCATGAGGTTTAAGATCGTCACGTGTTTGCGGCAGTGCTGCATACATCGCATCCAGGATATGTAAACGGCCTTTATTGGCTTGTGCCAGTGCAGAACGCATTACATCCATGCTCAAGCCATCTACTTTGATATCCATCTGGATACCGCAGATACCTTCACGGGTACCTGTAACTTTAAAGTCCATGTCTCCCAGGTGATCTTCATCGCCTAAGATATCGGTCAATACAGCCCATTTACCATCTTCAGCACGGCTGATAAGGCCCATGGCCACACCACCTACGTGTTTAGGGAAAGGCACACCTGCATCCATTAATGCCAATGATCCGGCACATACAGTAGCCATTGAGGAAGAACCGTTAGACTCCAGGATATCAGATACCACACGTACTGTGTAAGGATAATCTTTCGGCATCATTTGCCACAAAGAGCGTTTAGCCAGGTTACCATGACCTACTTCTCTACGGCTTGGTCCGCGCATAGGCTTGGTCTCACCGGTAGAGAATGGCGGGAAGTTATAGTGTAACAGGAATTTTTGATAATTAGAGGTTCCTGCAGTTTCTACCAATAACTCATCATCTTTAGTACCTAAAGTAATGGTGGTTAATGATTGTGTTTCACCACGGGTAAACAATGCAGAACCATGGGGGCTTGGCAAATAATCTGTTTCGATGTATAAACCACGTACTTCATCCAGCTTACGGCCATCTAAGCGGCGGCTTTCGTCCAGGATCATATTACGTACCGTGTAGTATTGCAGATCATCATAATAACGCTTGGCGAAAGCGAGATCTGCTTCTTCCGGCTCTTCGCCGAAGCTTGCGATCAATTCATCTTTCAATGCTTTAAGCGCAGCAGAACGGTCGTGCTTGGCACTTCCGGCCCTGGAGATCTCTAACATTCTTGGCCCGGCAAAGGCTTCAACTTTTGCTTTGATCTCTGCACTTTCTTCAAATGCAGCTACTTCACGTTTTACCGGTGAGCCTACTTTAGCTCTTAATTCTTCCTGGGCTTTTACCTGGCGACGGATAGCAGTATGGGCGGTCTCAATAGCCAGGATCAGGTCTTCTTCCTGACATTCTTTTGACTCACCTTCTACCATCATGATATTCTTCTCAGTAGCTGCAATGATGAAATCCATATCAGAATTTTCCATCTCGGCAGGAGAAGGGTTGATCACCATTTGTCCGTCAATACGGGCAACACGCACTTCAGAAATGATCTCCTGGATAGGCACATCAGACACTGCAAGGGCAGCAGATGCAGCCAGACAGGCTAATGCATCCGGCATTACTTCCGGATCATTGGAGATCAAAGAAACCAAAACCTGAACTTCACACAGGTAGCTTTCCGGGAATAATGGGCGTAAAGCTCTGTCGATCAAACGACAAATTAAAATCTCGTAATCGCTGATACGGCCTTCTCTTTTGAAGAAAGAACCGGGTATACGGCCTGCAGAAGCAAACTTTTCTTGATAATCTACTGTTAATGGGAAAAATGACTGGCCTGGTCTAGGCTCTTTACTGGCAACAACTGTTGCTAAAATAACACAGTCACCGCATTTCACAGTTACTGCTCCATCAGCCTGACGGGCTAATTTTCCGGTTTCAATAATTACTTCTTTACCATTTTCTAAGGTAAAAGAAACCGAAGTTCCTTGTAAATTCATAAATCTAAAATTTGTGAGAGGTTTGTCCGCTATTGTGTTTTGAAATGTTCCTCTCGAATAAATATATTTTTTTCAACTGATGCGAAGTTAATATAAAAGATGTCAATATGGAATTAATTTATTTGAAGATGTTTCCTATTTAGCTTAAATTAGCTTCCTAAATCTGAAACATAATGCTAAAACAGCTTGGAGCCGCTATCTTGATCGTAGCAGCAACCACAGACACCGGGAATGCCCAGGTTTACGACTACAATTATGAAGGCAAAACAGACCATATAGGTATTCAGTTTGACATCAACCAGAATATGGGACATAGCATGATGGAAAACGATGGAACAAAAAGTACTTTTGCTCCTTTCGCGCGCATTGGTGTTTATGCCAAAAGGCAAATCAGTAATACGTTTTATTTAAGGGCTGCGGTCTTGTTCGGCAATGGAAATTTCAGCTATAAATACCCGCAAAATTTCAATGCAACTTCCGACACTTCTTATCCTATGGGCATTTTAGGTAAGACAGGCATTTCTGTTCCTGTAATAGAGCCCGAAATAGCTATGGGCTATTTCTTCCGTTTTAACCGTAAACACCAGGTTGACCTGAGGCTGGGCATTTCAGCCCCCCTGTATATATCCAGGTACAATAACTTCTCTGATACTACTTACGCTAATGTGAATCTTAACAAAAGTACACAAATGGTAAGATTTGCCACAACCAATCAGTTCCAGACCAATTATCGCAACAATCAATGGGGCATGATCAATACAAATTTATATATCGGCTACAAGCGTATTCATTATAATGACTTTTCAGATCGCCTGGGTATCGGGCTTATCTTTGGGTTCACTGTTTACAATAAAGATGCCGGTGAGGCTACTTATCGCGGCTATAACATTACCTACAATTACCAGATGTGGGAGCGTACCCATAAGATGGCTTACCTCTCTGCAGGCATCCGGCTGGAATATGATATTTTCTAAATACTGCGGATACCATTCCCAAAAACAAACATCCCGTTATCTGTTACGATAACGGGATGTTTTTATTAGCACTTATTCAGTTGAGCTGAATTATTGCAATTTAAAGTCAATGGGTAAGGTAAAGTAAGAACGTACTACCTGGCCATTCTGTGTAGCCGGTTCCCATTTAGGACCAGCACTTACTACACGCACAGCTTCTTCAGGAATACCATTACCCAAGTCTTTACCACGAATTACCCTTACATTGGTAATAGAACCGTCTTTTTCAACAACGAACTCTACGGTTACCCTTCCGGTTACTTCCGCTTCACGGGCAGCTTTAGGGTATTTCAGGTTATCTCCCAGATACCTGGCCCAGTTACCCGGTTGCTTGGCTTTGTTCTGCACCGCACGGAAGATCTCTGTAGAGCTTTTTCCGCCGCCGTCTCCGCCGGTCAATACAGGTTCTGGTTTACCTGTTCCGCTTGGAAGGTTACTCAAAGACGGATCGATCGCATTAGGATCGTCAGAACCGTCCTGTGTATTTTTACCAACAACCACTTTCTCATCTTTTGGTTTCTCTACCAGCTTCTCTTCTTTAGGTACCTCAGCATCCTTTTTGATCTCGGGCACTGTGAACTTCACAGAAGGCTTCACCGGTGGTGGTGCCGTAGGTGGTGGTGGTGGTGGTGGTTCATTTTCCTTTAATGGCGGTGGTGGCTCCAGGTTTTGCATCTCGGTCACTACCGGCACATTATTGGCCATATCTATATCTTTCGGCTTGGGCTTGATTAACATGGCACCGAATACGCCGCCCACAACAAGGATCGCCAATAATCCGGCTAAACCTGCTCTGCGGGGATATTTCTTACGCAGCTCGTATCCGCCATACTTTTTGTTTTTACCTTCAAAAAGTATATCCAGGTAACTCGCATTTAAAATTTGTTTCGCATCCATAAGAATTAATGTTTTTTGCTAATTGACAATAAATTATTCTCCATTAGCATTTTCGGTAGCATTAATAAATTCCAGGTCAACCGGAGTAATATCAACTACTGCATAAATAGGCACTGCATTAATGGTCATTTCATCCAGGACATCGATCAGATCATCAGTCGTAGAGTTTTCTGCAGGCTTAATCATAATTGTGATCTTGTCATCAGGAGCTAAAGCACCGCTGGCTACCAAAGCCTGAACTTCTTTCTTTTTCGCGATAATAGCGTCCCTGATACCACCCTGATCTTTGAAGCCGGTTATTTCAAGTTTTGGCGGGTTAGCAGCGTCAGATCCGATTCCGTAATAGTAATAGACACGGTGGTCTTTACTCAACAGAATCGTCATAGCCGTGCTTTCTTTCACCTTGCTCTTATCCTTTTCTTCCATTTTATCCTCCTTAAACGGCATTTGGATCTGCATCGCTTTAGGTTTGGACATGGTGGTGGTGAACATAAAGAAGGTAATCAAAAGGAATCCCAAGTCTACCATTGGTGTTAAGTCAACCCGGGGGGAACCTTTCCCACCTTTCACTTCCATTTCTGCCATTGTGATAATATTTTGAGGCTATCGGTACAGCCTAATTATTTAATGATTAATTTGAACCCTGCATTTTTCCTGCTGCCAGTTCCTGGGCCAAGGCAGAACCCTGAGGTACGCCTTTGGTTTCGGTAATAAAGTTGAAGCGGAATACCTGCTGGTGGCCTAATGTTGCAATAATTTTTTGAACATGAGGGTAAGCAGACTCTCCATCAGCTTTAATGGCAATACGTAAATTAGGATTGCTCAAACGTGTTGTCCTGATCCAGTAAGCCAGCTCATTGGTATCAAAGGACGAAGACGTATCTGTAGGGATTCCCGGAGCAGTCTTATCATATTTATTCCTGTCAGCGATAGGAAGTGCCAGATAAGAAGACAGCATATTGAAAGGAACGCCTATGGAACCACCTTCTTTAAAAGCCTGCATCTGTGCAGCATTCAGGTTCAAGCCTTTATTGCTGCTGATTTCGCCGATGATCTGCTCTCTTACATTTAAGTTATCGATAGAGAAAAACACTCTACCTTCTTTCGACACGGTAAGCAGCATATAATCATCAGGGATGGGCATGGTTGAAGTAGATGCCGGTGTACGTACTTCTACCGGTTCTGACGGTTTTATCTTGGTAGCCAGGATAAAGAACGTCAACAGTAGAAACGCCACATCACACATCGCCGTCATGTCCACATGCGTGCTCTTACGGGGCATTTTTGCTTTTGGCATTTTTCTATATTTTTATATTAGACGATAAGTGTTTCATAATTCCACAAAATTATTTTGTGAAAATTTCAAAAACTATTTGTGGTTTACTGCGAAACTTTGTGTTAAAGTAAACCCGCTTTCGTCAATATTATAGTTGATACCATCGATGATAGTAGTATAGAAGTTGTAGAAAATGATCGCAAAGAATGAAGTAGTAATACCTAATGCAGTATTATACAGGGCCTCAGAGATACCCGCAGCAAGCGCTGTAGCATCAGGAGCACCTGCACTTGACATTGCAGAGAATGACTTGATCATACCAATTACTGTACCGATCAGACCTAATAAGGTTGCAGCAGAAGCTAAGGTAGATAAGAATACCAGGTTTTTCTCCAACATAGGAACTTCTAAAGCAGATGCTTCTTCAACTTCTTTCTGGATAGATAACAATTTCTCATCTGTAGACAGTTGTGTATTGTTAGCCATTTCTTTGTATTTCAACAAACCGGCACGCATTACGTTTCCTACAGAACCTTTTTGTTTATCACACTCAGCGATAGCTGCATCGATGTTTCTGTTTGCTAAATGATATTGAACTTTACGTACCAGTTCACCACCATTTGTGCTACCCTTAGCTTTAAGGATGGCAATTGCACGCTCAATAACGAAAGCCAGCATAACCATGAAACCTGCCATCAACAAGGGTACGATGAAACCACCCAGATACATATTTCCTTTCCAGTTACCTGGTTTTGGCGTATGTTTCGCTGCGCCGTCTGTAAAGTTGTTCACATCACCTAATACGAAGTGATAAATCAATTGCCCCACAATGATACATAAAGCTACGATTCCTACATTTACCCAAAATCCATTAGAGTTTTTAGTTTTACTGTTAGCTGCCTTGTTCGCGCTTGACGCACTCTTAACCTCTGCCATAATTCAATGTTTTGTTGTTTTAGAATTTTTGTTGTTTTAAATTATTTTTTTCTAAAAAAGTATTAGCAAAGATATTGGTTCGTTTGAAAAAAACAATACCCTGTTAAAAAAAAACGGCTATCTGTACCTTTTTAGTATATCAAAAGTTATCATTATATTCACAAATATATGATAATCAATACTTTGAGCATCATTCACACCCCTATATTTCCTTAAATTGCAATTTGGTTACAATTTCATAACAATGCAGAGAGATCATTTTGGCTTAATATACGGAAAATAAGCTTCCCGTCCGGAGTGTATTGAGGCTGGCTGCAAGCAAACAGTTCGTCCACCAGATTTTGCGCCTGCTCTGCAGACAATGTCCTGGGGAGGGCCATTTTCCTGGACATAGTCCTGAGCAATATGGTACGTCGCTCATCTACCACCTGCCCCGATTCATTTTTTATCTGCTCCAGCACCCATTCCAGCATTTGCTGCTCCTGTCCACCCTGTATATCGGAAGGCACCCCGGTAATTTCATAATCATGACTCCCCTGCCCCGGTTTAATATCATAGCCCAGCAGGTAAAGATCAGACAAGACCTCGTTCAGCAATACGGCATCAGAAGGGCTCAGCTCTATAAGGACGGGGAACAGTAATTGCTGGGAAACGTGCTCCCTGGCCTGCATACGCTCTTCCAGCTTCTCAAATATAATGCGCTCCAGGGCTCTCCGCTGGTGTAAAAGTACCACACCTGATTTCATGGTAGTGATCAGGTATTCTTTCCATTGTATCACCGACTTAGAACCTGTTTCGTCCACCAGTTCTTCGCTCAAAAGCATGGGCTGAGCTACTGATGGGGTATCAAATACCATAGGTTTTTCGGCATTCAAGCCGGTACCCGGCATTTCCGGGAAGAAGGCTTTCTGCTGTTGCTGCCATTGCTTCCTATCCTCCTGCCGCTCTATGAAATGGGCCTGCCCGGCACTGGAAAATTTATCGTATAAATAACCTCCGCGCACTTCCTGTTCCCGATGTTGGGTCATCGGCATCTTCAGGGCATCCAGGTTTTGTATAGAGGCATCCAGGCTAAAATCTATTGATGGGGCAACATTGTACTTATTCAGGGCAAATTTGATGGCCGCCTGCAGATAAGCATACATGATCTTGTCGTCATCAAACTTCACTTCCTGCTTGGTGGGATGCACATTGACATCGACTTTCCGGGGGTCTATTTCCAGGAACAGGATATAGGTAGGAAAGGCATCTTTGGCAATAAGGCCCTCAAAAGCATTGGTTACCGCATGATTGAGGTAAGCACTTTTTATAAAACGGTTATTAATAAAGAAAAACTGGTTGCCCCGGGTCCTGTTGGCGGCTTCGGGCTTACCGATGAATCCGCGTATCTGCACCACATCTGTGAGCTCTTCTACAGGGATCAGGTTGCGGTCCATTCCTGAACCCAGCAGGGATAAGATCCGCTGTTTCAGATTGCCTCCGGGCAGGTTATATTGTTCTATACCGTTATTGGTAAAGCGGAAGGCCACATCCGGATGGGCCAGGGCGATCCTGATGAATTCATCCAGCACATGCTTCAACTCTGTGGTATTGGACTTGAGGAAATGCCTGCGTGCCGGAACGTTGAAAAATAAATTCTTGACAGAGATACTGGTGCCTCCTGCAAAGGCTACCGGCTCCTGGCTGGTGACCGCAGAAGAGGCGATCTCGATCTGCGTGCCTAAAGGGTCTTCCTCCTGCCGGGTCTTGAGCGACACCTGCGCTACAGCGGCTATAGAGGCCAGGGCCTCACCCCGGAAACCCTTTGTACGGATCTCAAATAAGTCTTCTATTTTTTTGATCTTTGAAGTAGCATGCCTTTCAAAACTCATCCTGGCATCCATGGCACTCATCCCCTTACCATTGTCCACTACCTGTATCAATTCTTTCCCTGCATCCTTCAGGATAAGGTGAATAGAAGTAGCCCCGGCATCTACTGCATTCTCGATTAATTCTTTAACCGCAGAAGCCGGTCTTTGTATCACTTCTCCGGCAGCAATCTGGTTGGCTAAATGATCGGGTAATAATTGGATAATATCAGACATCGGTATCAAAAAATAGCAAGCAATAAAATTAGGCGTTCAAGCCTCAAAATTAAGATTATTGAACGGAATTACGGTCTATATCTGAATGCGGCATGGTTATTACCTACAAAGAAAACCGTATGATCGAGGGGATTAAAAGCAACAGCGTGCAAATCTTCACGGGTAAATTTTTTCATTTTCTTCCAGTTTTTACCGGAATCAACCGTGGATAAGACTACACCTTTTTCTCCTACAATATAGCCCTGCCCGCCCAGGAAAGTGATATCAATATACCGGTCGGTATTGCTCAAAGGGTTCTGCCCGTTTTTCACTTTCTTAAATGCCGTACCGTCTTTGGTAATATGTGCAATCGTACCATTGAAGCCTACGGTCCATATATTATCCTGGTCGATCACGAAGAGGGCACGATAATTATCGTCGGTAAGGTTTAGCTGCTGCCAGGTATTACCGGCATCCCTGGTCTGCAATAATGCTCCATAACCCACCGCATAGCCTACCTGCTCATTGACAAAAGCGACATCGTTGATGGCAAAAGGAAAGGAGTCTACCTGCTGTAGTTGCAGGTCCTGTGAAAACTTAACAATAATGCCCAGCTCAAATCCCCTGTTACCGGCTGCAAAACCTGTACCGGAGGGTGTGAAGCCAATCCCGGTGAAAGAATACCACCAGGAGTCGCCCAGCCCCAGTTGCCAGTCATTGTTGGACATACCGGTTTGTTTAAACATTTTACCGTCAAAGCTGCCGCAATAGACTTTGTTGTCATAAGCGGCAATGGAATAAATTGCTTTATTGGAATACAGCTCGGCATTATAGTGAAATAACTGCCAGCTAAGCCCGTTATCATCACTTTGGTAAAAGTCGTTGCGCTCATGCCGGTCTCCCCCTACAATATGTATCCGGCCGGCCTGGTCGACTAAAACGCCATCCAGGCGGCCTTTACCTGCATAGGGAAGTGTAATCTGTTCCACTTCGGTCTCCCATTTCTTCCGGGAGCAACTTGTACCCAGGCTGGCCAGGAGGGCCAGGAGTAGGCAATTCAATATATAGTTACGGAGCAATCTTCTGACTTTCATTACCAAACTCTACCTGATAAATTTTTACCAACATGATGAAATAAGACAATAATAAAGGGCCGAAGATCAAACCGATCACCCCGAAAACATTGAGTCCCAGGATCACCCCGAAAACAGTAATTAAAGGATGCACGTCCCCGAATTTCTTCAAAAACAGGAAGCGGATCACATTATCAGAAAAGCCTACTACGATCAGGCAGTAAATTGTGAGGAATATGCCATAACCGGTCTCTCCCTGGGCAAATAAATAAATACATACCGGCACCCATACGGCCATAGTCCCGATGACGGGGATCACAGAAACAAATGCTGTAAGCAGTCCCCATAATAAGGCTCCGGGCACTCCGCAGATCCAATAGCCCAGTAAAGCAATAAGCCCTTGTGCAATAGCCAAAGCCGGGATCCCTACCGCATTGGAAACAACCAGGTTCTTGGTTTCGTCCCAAACCTGCTTCCGGCTGTCGCGCGCAATAGGCAGGTAGCTTTTCACGCTTTGCTCAAACTTGCGGCCGCCGACAAAGAAAAAGTAAGCGATGAATAAGGCTGTGAAGAGGTTAGCGACAAGATTGGTCATTGCATTGAACAAAGTAGGCAGGATGCCAATCCCTTTCTGGGCAAAACCAAGGATTTGCTCCCTGGAAATATTGAGTTGTGGAAATTTTTCCTGTACATAATTGTACATCGACAGTATCTGGGATTTGATCTCCTCCGAATTAGCGATTAAGTCATTGATCTTAGGTGCCAGTACCTCTCCCATAAGAAACAAGGGGAGAATCATCGTAATCAGCAGACCGATGATCATCGTCAGGGCAGCTACCCAGGGTTTCCAGCCCCTTCGGGTTAATAATTTAAAGTACCAGGACCGGAACATAATATAAATTGCCGTGGCCCCTAAAAATCCGGGGATGAAGTAAGCCAGTTTCCAGATGATCACGATCCCGAGAAAGGCTATCAAGAGCATGATCACGATCTGCTTGATAACATTATTATTAATTGCGCCCATAGTTTTGATTTTGTTGTATTATTTTATTCAAATTATAATCTTTTTAAGAAAAATTATTAAAAAAATATTAAGATTATCGTAAATTTAGAACATAAAGTTGAATAGCAACAAAAGTAGTATAGATTTGTAGTAAATACATCTTTAACCTATAAAATTCAAAACATTATGGCAAACAACGCAGGAAAAACAGTAGCAACATTATTATTAGGAACAGTAGTAGGCGCAGCGATCGGCTACATCCTGGGAACTGATAAAGAAAAACGTGACGAGCAAATTGACAAATTGAAAGACACGGTGAATAAGTTAAAAGATAAAGTGACTAAGAAAGCGAAAGATTTAGAGCAAGAAATCTTCGAAAACTAAGATCAGCATCTCACTTTTGTTTGGCTTTTCGGCTTTGAAAAAGTATTTTTGTTTCATCATCAAAATAAGATCCTTTGGAAAATCCCATAAAAGCACTTAGACAATATATAACCCATTACCTTAATCTTCGATTCCAGGAATTCCGTTTGGAGGCCCTTGAGCGAATAGTTAACGTGATGGGTTATTTGATTATGGGTGCTGTAGCTTTCTTTCTGATCATGGTCATGTTTGGCTTTGCTGCCTTCGGCCTTGCAGAATGGCTTTGTTATGTATTTAATAGCAGAACTTTAGGTTATTTCACCGTTTCGGCTGTGATCTTACTGCTACTCATCCTGCTGTTCCTTTTCAGAAGGAACCTTTTCAGAATGCTTGGCGGCAAGATACTATGGATATTAACCAAGTCCAGAAACGACGATAAGGAAGAAGAGAAGCGCGGGTACTAATGACCGCTCCATACTTTAACACCTCCAGCAAGGACTTCTATCAACGCTCTAAAACAAGGAACGCAATGGCTAAAACGATACATAGAAAATACGGTAGTTTCAAATCACTCCAAAGCCTGGAAGATGCCCAGGACCGTGTCAAGCGGGAATACCGGGATATAGAAGACAATGCGATCAGCAATATCTTTGACCCGGTAAAGATCGGGATGGACCTGGTACCTTCTGTATTCAGCTTCTTCACATCCAGGAAAAATAAACGTAAGAAAACAAAACCGTCCCCACTCAGCGGCCTGAGCTTATACCCGGCTAATCCTTTACAACCTATAAACCCTTCTGATCCTGGCATTAACGGCAAAAAGAAGGGCCTCAATATTATCAACATTTCCAAAAACCAGGGCCTGGGCAGGAAAGTTGTGGCTTCCCTCATCAGGTGGCAATTGATAGAATTAGGGATTTGGGGTATCCGGAAGATAGTTAGCAAAAAGAAATAAATAAAAAATCCGGCCATGAGCCGGATTCTTTTATCAATATGCTAAATGCTGCAATAATTAAGCAATAACTTTTGCTGTTGTAGCAGCTCCTGTTCTTTTATTGAAAGCTTGTGTCATTTCCATGCTGATCGCCTGGCGCTCAACCACTACAGTAGTGCTTCTGTCAATCTCTAAAGAGATAGTACCATCTTCATTGGTACGGGTAATTTTACCATGAATACCAGAAGTAGTTACTACTTTTTCACCCACTGCAATAGTCTCTGCAAAAGCTTTTTGTTCTTTTGCCTTTTTTTGTTGAGGACGAATCATAAAGAAATACATTACAACGATCATACCGACCATCATAAATATTCCCATTCCTCCACCACCTGGCGCTGCTTGCAACAAAACGTTTGTCAACATAATTTTATTTTTTTAAGCCGCAAAGATAGTCAAAAAAACACTTAAGAAAACATTAAATACCTCTTATTATTTCCACTGAACCTCTTCCGGCAGGAACTGGCGCACATCGCCATTATAACGGATCACGTCGCGCACCAAAGTGGAAGATACGGTTGAGTATTGGGGGGAACTGGTGAGGAATATGGTTTCAATATGCTTACTCAGCATACGGTTCATATCTGCAATTCCTTTCTCATACTCAAAGTCGCTTACATACCGTATACCCCTCAAAATAAAACGGGCGCTGATCTTTTCACAATAGTCAATGGTCAGGCCCTCATAAGATTGGGCTTCTACCTTATCGGTATCTCTAAAGATCTCGTCGATCCAGCCCAGCCTTTGCTCTATCGTAAACATCGGTTGTTTGGAAGAATTCAAGCCTACCCCGATCACTATTTTATCGAACAGGGGAATGGCCCTCCTGATCACATCAACATGTCCCAGGGTGATGGGGTCAAAAGTGCCGGGAAACAAAGCTATGCGCATAAATAATTAATTAAAAATTTAAAAAGGGCTTTTAAAATCAGGGAAAAGTTCAAAGGCCTGGTCCCTTGCTGAAAGTACAGGTTGCTCCAGCTCCCAGTCCATGCCGAAGCTGTCCCACCTGATACCGGTATCGCTTGCCTGGTGGTAACCGGAGGAGACTAAATAGTAGGTAATGGAATCATCTTCCAGCGCTTTAAACCCATGAGCAAAGCCTTTAGGAATATAGTAGGCCTGGTGGTTGGCAGCGGATAGCACACGGGCCTCAAACCGACCATAGGCAGGCGATGCGGTTCTCAGATCAACGATCACATCCAGTATAGCACCCTGCGGACAAAAGACAATTTTGGCATGGTCATGCGGAGGCAGCTGAAAGTGCATACCCCGGATCACGCCGGCCTTAGAATAGGAAAAATAACTCTCTTTCAGTTCAAAATCTATCCCGGCCTCTTGCTGAAAAAGTGCCTCATTAAAGGTTTTGACAAAGGCACCTCTTTCATCCGAAAAAAAGGGTAAAGTGATCAATTGAGCACCGGGTAAACTCAGGTTTGTAAACTCCATAAATATTTCAATCCGTTTCAATCAGGAAGTTCAAAAATAAGGATTAAAATGTATCGAAGGCTTAATTCGGAAAATTATAAAGAAATCAAAAAATGAAGTGCTTAATAAACCTTTTCGCCGGATGCCAGTCTACTATTACGTGCTAAGATTGAAAAAAGTGTTGCAACAATAAAATAGTACAATCATCATTTAACTCATTAAATAAATATATTATGAAAGGTAAGTTTTTGGGAATTATTGCAGTATTGACGATTTTGTTTTCTTTGGGATTTAATGATGCTCAGGCACAACGCTATGATGGTCGTCACAAGTCGCACCGCAGTGCATACAAGCACAAAAAGAAAATATATCATCACCCGAGACACGTACGCCCGGGCAGACCTCATCATGTGAGGAGACATCATATGACTTTAAGGGAAAGACGCGCAGTGGAAAGACATCATAAAATGGCAATCCGCGAGCACAAAAGGGCTTTAAAGCACAGCAAGAACATACGCAGAGTACATACTTATGGCTTTGGCAGTATCCATAATTAATTCAGCAGATCAAATACTTGTATCCATAAGATAGAGGGTTTCCAAAAAGCCAAGATTCTTGTCACATTGAGCTTGTCGATACTTCGACAGGCTCAGTACGGCAAGAATTGAGCATCAAATTTGTCTATATCTCGACGGAGCTCAATATGACAAATTTGGGAGTCTTTTTAGACACCGCCTATCTTATTTTCGGCACTGGACGGCAACCTGCTAACCGGCCCAGCCTTCCCGGTCCAGGCTCCTGTACTGTATCGCCTCGGCTATGTGTTCTCCTTTGATGTCTTTGCTTGCAGCAAGATCCGCAATCGTTCTGCTCACTTTTAAGATCCGGTCATAGGCCCGTGCAGAGAGATTTAATCTTTGCATCGCTACTTTAAGTAATTTACTGCCTACCATGTCCAGCTGGCAATATTCCTGGAGCATCTTGCTGTTCATCATGGCATTGCAATAAATGCCTTCGTTAGCTGCATAGCGCTCTGTTTGTATATTACGCGCCCTGATCACCCGCTCGCGGATAGCCGCACTGGGTTCTGCGTTACTTTTTTCAGAGAGTTCATGAAAAGCCACCGGTGTTACTTCTACATGCAAATCTATCCGGTCCAGTAAGGGACCTGATATGCGATTCAGGTATTTTTGTACGACTTGCGGGGAACAGGTACATTCTTTTTCCGGGTGATTGTAATGGCCGCAGGGGCAAGGATTCATGGAAGCCAGCAGCATAAAGCTGGCGGGGTAATCCAGGCTTACCTTTGCCCTGGAGATGGTTACTTTTCGTTCCTCCATAGGTTGGCGCATCACTTCCAGTACGGTACGCTTAAATTCGGGCAATTCATCGAGGAACAATATCCCGTTATGAGCCAGGGAGATCTCGCCCGGCTGGGGAAAGCCTCCTCCGCCTATCAGACCGGCATCGGAAATGGTATGATGCGGACTTCTGAATGGGCGATGCGCAATCAGTGAGGCATGATCGGCCAGCTTACCAGCTACGGAATGAATTTTAGTGGTTTCCAAAGCTTCCTGCAGGCTTATGGGTGGGAGTATGGTCGGCAAACGTTTTGCCAGCATCGTCTTCCCGGCACCCGGAGGGCCTATGAGGATTGCATTATGTCCGCCGGCAGCAGCGATCTCCAGCGCGCGTTTAATATTTTCCTGCCCCTTCACTTCATCAAAGTCCAGGCCCAGTTGTTCCTGTGCTGATGCAAATTCTGCCCGGGTATCTACCTGTGTCGGCTGTATAAGTGAACGCCCTTCCAGTAAATCGATGACTTCACTGAGGTGATGCACGCCGTAAACCTCGAGATTATTGACCATCGCGGCTTCCCGTGCATTCTGTGCCGGAATGATCATGCCTTTAAATCCTTCTTTCCTGGCCTGTATCGCGATGGGCAGGCAGCCTTTTACCGGCCTGAGGGCACCGTCCAGCTGCAATTCTCCCATGATCACATAATCGGCCAGCAAATGAGCCTTGATCTGCTCTGTAGCGGCCAGCATACCTATGGCAATCGGCAGATCGTAGGCCGAACCCGCCTTGCGTATGTCTGCCGGGGCCATATTGACCACCATTTTAAACCTCGGGCTCTTGAACCCGTTGTTTTTGTAGGCAGAAAGTATCCTGTCCACACTCTCTTTTACGGCATTATCGGGCAGGCCAACGATAAAATAACCAGAGCCGGGTACGGTATCCACTTCTACAGTAATCGTCATCGCCTCTACTCCATGTACCGCGCTCCCGAATACTTTAACTAACATATTGCTCTTAATTTAATCCTGCAATTTAACTATTTTTATAAGCTTAAATTATACCCGGCTAAGTAATCGAAGCAATTATCCGTCTATATAAGTAAAATAATTGCTGTAAGTATTTTCTTATCCAATGAAAAGCGATTAGCTTTGCTTTAGTTTATTTAACATTATAATATGAATTTCAAAAGTATTCAAATTCTTGCTTTCCTGGCTCTGGTTGCCTTGTTTACCTCTTGTAAGAAACCTGAAGATAAAGGTGGTGGTGCGATCAAAGGCAGTTGTAAAATAAGTGCCGTTACGGGTTACTTTGGTTCACCGGTCAGTTTCCTGTATGATTCTACCGGGAGGGTAGATACTATGGTTGCAGCAGGCTTCTTCAGGACTTATAAGTATGAAGCAGAAAAGGTAACGATCTCTACCTCAAAGAACAATAAATTTGATACCAGAGCTATCTTAACTTACAACAAGGATACTAAACTACTGGATAGTGTTTCTGTAATGGATAAAGATGGCAATTATGAACACAGGACTTATGTTTATAAGAACAATAATACCGTCATGGAGTATATTTTCACCAATTCCAGTATAGATAGTATCACCTACATCTGGACCGGTGGCAATATGACCAATATGCATCCCTCAAATGGTGTCAGCCCAGCGGGAAGCATTAAATATTATTCCAGTATGGCCTTCCAGGAGGGCGATTTCAATTATATGAATAAGTTTATTGAAAAAGGATATGTACCGGTAGGCAAAACGGCCAACCTGGTACAGGCTAACTATTCCGGCAATATCAATTATAAGTTTAACAGTAACGGGTATATCAAACAGGTTTCCTCTGTTTTTGAAGGCTACCCGACCGTTAATTATACTTACGAATATTCCTGCAAATAGCGTCTCCTATTTGCTCAGAGAAAGCGCATTGAACCTACTCAATGCGCTTTCTTTTTTTATTTTTTTTCAGAATTTTAAAGAAATATTTTGCAGGAACAAAAAAACGATTATCTTTGCAATCCCAAAGCGAAAGAGCCTAGGTTCAAATAGCGAAAGGATTGGTAGTTCAGTTGGTTAGAATGCCGCCCTGTCACGGCGGAGGTCGCGGGTTCGAGTCCCGTCCAGTCCGCAAAACAATTTTAGTATTGTTTGCAATTTTCGAAGTGAGATCGAAATAAAATATTTTCACACCAACGAAAGGATTGGTAGTTCAGTTGGTTAGAATGCCGCCCTGTCACGGCGGAGGTCGCGGGTTCGAGTCCCGTCCAGTCCGCGAAAGAGCTTTACATTTGTAAAGCTCTTTTTTGCTTTTATTAAATTACTACATACCGGAACGGATAGCATACCGCCCTGTCATCGGATCAATTAAAAACTTGTGGAGTAAGTAAACATTACCCATAAAGTTTAGCAAGTCTGAACAAGAAAAATCAATAGATCTTACGCCCGCTGAATTACAGATCTGAAGCAGCTCATATCGGGGATTTTAAATCCCCTATTATCGGCTGTTCGACATGCGCTCCGCTAACATGTCGAACAGCACAAGCTGCGCTAACCTACCGAACAGCACGTTTCATACCTCTTTTTACTCAAACCTCTTTTTATTTCGGCAATGTGCCTGTTGGCAATAATGCAATGAAGAACAATAGAGTTATTTAATATTAAAATAACTAATATAAATGTAGCTAATGTTAATTATTTTACTTTTGGGATTAAAAGATAAGTATGAAATTAAATTTACGTTCCTTAGCTCTTCTCCTTGCTTTACCCCAGCTATCATTTGGGCAAACTTTGGAAACTTTCGAATCGGCAACCCAGACTACCGTTAATGAAAGACCCACAACATTTACCAGCAATGGACAATCGTTTACAACTACATCTGATGATTGCGGAACAGGAGGTATTTTCGGGGTGTGGATTCCGGGACAACAATATGCCAACTGCAATGGCACAAACTCTACGAATTCTACAAATAGTTATTATGGAGTAGGAACAACCTGCACCGGAACAGGCAACTGCACAGACTATTCTGCTCAATTTATAGACAACGGTTTAGTACCCCCTGCGGTGGCCACAGCGGGCCATGTGTATGGTCTGCAAACAACTAATGGCGCTCTGTTTACGGTTAAATCTCTTTTTATCTACCTGTCTACTGATAATGGAACAAATCCATCCAGCGCCGGGGGTGTCACTATTACAGGTAAACTTGCAGGCAATACAGTATTTACCTATATAAAAACTACAGGTTTTACAACTGATTTCGTCAACAATAGCGGCTTTACATTTATAGATTTCTCCGCAGGCACTAACTACACCAATTCTAATATTGATCAATTACTCATCCAAAGCCCCAATGCCAACTACGTAGCTTTAGATAATTTTAAATGGGGCGTAAGTGTTCCTTTACCCTTAGGCCTTTTATCATTCGACCTGAAGAGAAATGGCAATACGGTCTATTTAAACTGGAAGACATCTTCAAATGCAACTATCGTGGATTATCAAATTGAGCGAAGTGCTGATGGAATCTTATTTTCCCGTCTGGGTAACAGGACCGTGAATGATTCGGGAAACTATGAATTTACAGATTTGAGCCCACTTACAGGTGATAATTTTTACCGGTTAGCTATTACATCAAAAGATGGCAATGTGACCTATTCTGAGGTGAAACGTTCATTTATGCCTACCCCGGAAAAGGCGAACAACCTGCTCTATCCGAATCCGACAACAGGCATGTTATTTGCAAATGTTCCGGAAGCCGCGGTATGGAACCTTCAACTAACAGATATAAGCGGCAGAATGGTATTTACCTCTAAATTTTCTGCTCAAACCAATAGTTTAAGCATCGCATCTTTGCCAAATAGCATTTATTTCTACAGATTAAGAGATACAAATACAGGAGCTATACTGGAAGAAGGAAAAATCAATAAATTATAATTTCATATCCCAATAAGCCCACTTATCTCGCACCAAGCTAAGCAGTAGCGAGGTTTGATGAAGATTACTTACGTCAGGAAAGCCAATAAAATGGCTTTCCTTTTTTTTTATATCTACCGTATGAAAATATTAAAAACATTCGGGCCGTTTATCATCAAATTGCTTAACTTTTTCAGGGTTTATTCGTCTTCCCAAAACTCTTGTCCTTGCTGATCAATATAGCCCCATTTTGAATTTCCAGGGATATAATAATCAACGCCCCATCGTTCATGAACGAATGGGTTAACGTCCGGCATATCGCTTACTACATTTGCAATTCCGTATGCGTAATTAAAACCGTAGTAATATTCTTTGCTATATAGTCTTTGCCCGCTGCTATCTATATGGTAAAACGCTTTGGAATGCCTGGCCACCATAGCCGTTCCTTCATGAAACTCGCTGGCAAAAAAGTAGCTTGCTTTAAAAATCACATTGCCCTCCCTGTCCTTAAAGCCAAAGTACCGGTCTTCTTCAAATTTTATCAATTCCCGGTCTTGCGCAGGTTTTTTATTGCTATCATGAATACCGGGTCGCCCTATTTCATTCCAGACTGCATTAAGATCCTCAAATATTGGCGCAACAACAATTGCTCCTGTTATATCTACCGCACCATATTTATGACTGGGAAAGCAAACGATGCACCGGTCATTTTGAAAGCCGTCTGCAGAGAGCGCCTGAAGCTTAAAGACGTTTTCACCAAAGCTGTTGATGAATAAACAATTCTCGGTCGATTGTTTCCCTTCCACATTTTTATCATCAATAACGATGACGGATATTTCATGCCGGGTAAATGAAAATACCTGGTCGGCAAGTGGCGATATTTGCTCCCCCTTTGTGTTGATCCAGCAGCGCTTGCCGGAAATTTCCACAAGGGCGAGGTCAAAATTTTCTTCGCTGAATGGATAGATCACATCATCATAAATGCAGTCAATAAGTATAGACTTCTGAGCATCTGAAAAGCCCCATTTGTCGACCTTTCTATACGGTATCGGATATTTCATGATTTATAATTATGGCTGTATTATGTTACCCTGTTTTATTGTCTTCCTGCTTTCCCGGCATGAGAAAGTTTTCCTGGCATTAATAGTATTTATAGGCTTTATAAAGTACTTGTTCCACTTTTTGCTTGTTGCTATCATTGTATCCATAAATTACGGTTGGATTGCCGTATTGGTCATATGCCTGTACTTCTTGTACCTGATACGTGACCTTTGTTTCGCCATCTGTGTTGCTGGTTAACCGGGTTTTAATTTCCTGTATTTTATTGTCTTTGTAAATCGTCTCCACGTCTTCCATTGATTGAACCCTATCTTTTTCCCGGAACACACTTTTGATTAAGCGATACTGTTTATCTAATGTAATAAGGCTTGTATAGACACTATTATCGGGGCATACAATTGTATAATTGTAATCGTCGGACCAAAGGTATTTGTAGCTGATTTCCTGGGCTTCTCCATCATTAAAACGGGAGGTTTCGGTGAAGGATATGTCTTTGCCTGTTCCTAAAAACCTGCTCAAATAAGATGATTTCCCGGCTGCACCAAAATCCCAGGCTTTATTTACGACCAAAGCATTACCTGAGCTATCAAAGGTCATGACTATTTTCCCGATATAGCCAGCTGTATCTATGGGTATTTCACCCTCTTTTACCGGGCATATATAAGTGCTCACTTCTTTGACGGCTCCTTTAAGTCCAAATTCCAGTTTCTGAACGTAGTCCGTTCCGTTAGCTTTAGGGCTCTGCCCCTTGCAGGAAAGAAATGCCTGAAGGAGTAAAAGTAATGTTACTGCTTTTTTCATTTCTAAAAATTTAAGCGTTTCGAAAATAATCATATTTCAAGATATAAAAACTAAAACCCGTATTCTTCCATTTCCTCTAATGATCGCTTCAGGATACTGATACATACTTCCAGTTCCTGTTCCTCCAAATGCCCGAAGCCCAGCCTCATGGCAGTAGTATGACGATCCTGGTAAAGGATATTACGGGGCAGGAATAAATTGTTTGCAGCACATTGCTCCCTGAGCCGGATGAGATTGATCTTCTTTTTGAAGACTACCCAGAAAGCCAGGCCGCCGCTTGGGGGCAAAAAGGATATCCATGCAGCAAGATGGCTATGCAGCAACCCGGTCATCTTGTCGCGCCGCTCTTTATAGGCTTTGATCGACTTTTTAATATGCCGCTGTATGCCGCCATCTTCAATCATTTCGCCTAATGCCTGCTCCATCAAAACATCGCCCTGCCGGTCTATTATACCCAGGAATTTCCTCATTTCTTTCATCAGGTTTTGAGGGGCGACAATGAAGCCTGTTCTAAAGCCGGGCACCAGGGATTTACCAAAGGAACCAATATAGATCACCATACCTGAAGTATCTACGGTCGCCAAAGGAAGCACTTGCTGATGCTCATAATGAAAATCATAATCATGATCATCTTCCACAATAATAAAGCCGTATCGCTGCGACAATTGCAAGAGGGACATCCTTCTTGCCGCACTAAGGTTAACGGTGGTAGGATAATGATTCTGTGGTATGACATAGACCAGGCGTATAGGATATGTTTTACACAAGGCCTCCAGCTCTCTTACATTTAAACCTTCCTCATCTACAGGAACGGTAAGGATATTTTTGGTCTGTTTATGAAAGGCCATATTAGCCGCAAAATAACCGGGATTAGAAACGACCACATAATCCTCCTGCTGCAACAGGATCTCCGAGATAATGAACAGGTTCATTTCAATACTCCGGGTGATGAGTATGTTTTCTTCCGCTATCTTTAAGCCCCGTGTAGCGTTCAGGTAATTACATAAATGCTGTTTAAAGTACCTGCTCCCCTCCTGGAAATAATAACTCATCTTTTTACGGTTACTCTTCCGCTTCATGTTGGATGTGTAGAGCCGCGACAGGTCTGTTATCTGCGTCAGCCTGATATCGGGTGTGCCTTCTGTAAACAGGTAGTCGCAGGTACTGTGCTCATAAAAACTATCCAGGATGATCGAGGTTTTAAATGAAAAACCAGTTTGAGCAGGATAAGCCGGCAATTCTTCTTTATGCTTATTTACCAGGGGCAGTTCCGGAATGACAAAAGCCCCTTTATTGGGCCTGATCTGCAACCAACCGAGCGCATACAGTTCCTCATAAGCGGCAGTGACCGTATTCCGGTGCACCTTAAGCACATCGGCCAAGGCGCGTGTACCGGGCATTTTCTGGCCGGGAACCAAAAGGCCCTGCTGTATGGCATGAGTGACCTGGTTAGCGATCTGAATAAAAATCGCCAGGCTACTTTCTCTTTGCAATAAGATGATGCGTTGCAGCAGATTACAAACCGGACTAGCTGATATTTTAAAACCGGCACCTTTACCCATCCGGCAAAGCTAATACATTTGTCTAAAATTAGTCATTTATGGAATGAACCTATATTTTTTGAAGCAACTTCAATACTAAGCAAAGAAAGTATCCATCTTCATTCCACGGGATTATTAAAAACAAAAAGCACTTATATGAAAGAGGCACTTCTGACGATTGTCGGCAACGACAGGCTTCATGCCAAATGGCTCAACACTTTATCTTACCTGGAGAATACGGGTGCCCGGAAGATTTCGGCCTGTGAAAATGATCACACGACCGATATCGTCCAACTGAAACATGCGGCTGAAGAACACCGCCATGCCTATTATCTAAAGAAGCAAATCACCAAACTTGAAGCAGGTACATTGGCCCATTATGAAAATAAGGACCTGCTGGCCCCTGTCTTTACCAAACAGTACCTGCAGCGACTAGACCTTGCCTGCTCCCGCTACCTTGGCGAACGCTACCACATTTCCGGCAACAAATTGAAGTACGCCGCTTACCTCTTTGTCACTTATGCGATAGAGGTACGGGCAGATGAATTATACCCTGTTTACCAGGAGGTATTAACAGAGCTGCAATCCAAGGTAATGGTCAAGTCGATCATTCTCGAGGAGGAAGGGCACCTGGAAGAGATGACACATATGTTGCAGCTCTTTGATGCAGACTGGAATGATCCTGCAAAGGCCATCCTGGAGATAGAAAAAGAGTTGTTCAACAATTGGTTCAGCGCAGTAGCAGCAGAAACGTTTACTTATGCAGGCATTAAAGCAGCAATGGATTAATCAACTGGCTTCCAGGAAAGCGCAGCATACTTACCGCAGCTTAACACCGTACAGCCCGGGTATTGATTTCCGGAGCAATGATTACCTGGGCCTGGCAAAAGATATACAGTTCAGCGAGCTGCTTTTAGAACAGATCAGCAGCCAGGCGGATTGCTTACAGGGCTCCACCGGATCAAGATTGATCAGCGGCAATTCTGCTTTAGCAGAAGATATAGAATCCTTTATTGCCCGGGAGCATGAGGCAGCAGCAGCTTTGTTCTTTTCTTCCGGATATAAGGCCAACCTGGCGCTCTTTTCCTGTATGTTAAGCAGGGCCGATACCCTTATTGTGGATGAGTACATCCACAGGTCGGTGCATGACGGTTGTCAATTATCAGCAGCCAGGAAATGGAAGTTCCGGCATAATGATGTAGATCACCTGGAGTCTCTATTGCAAAAAGCTTCCGGCAATGTAGTGGTGGCCATAGAAAGCCTGTATTCTGTTGACGGCAACTTTGCTCCATTAACAGCAATTGTCCGGCTTACCCAAAAATATAATGCCGGCTTAATTGTTGATGAGGCCCATGCTATGGGTGTCTTCGGGAAAGGCCTGGTCCACCAATACGGGTTGCAGCAGGAAGTGCTGGCCACTGTGGTGACTTATGGCAAAGCGATGGGACTGGAAGGTGCAGTCGTACTGGGAGATCAAGTCCTGAAAGATTACCTGGTCAACTATGCAAGCCCCTTTATCTATTCAACAGCGCCCTCGGCCCTCCACCTGCTGCGTATTCAATGTGCCTATCAGTACATCGCAGCGCAGCAGCACTTAGCCATCACCTTAAGCAGCCGTATAGAATTTTTCAGCACCTTCAGGCTACATAAAGGTTCTGAGCCGGGAAGTCCCATACAAATCATCCGTTTTTCCAATACGCATGCATTACTGAACCTGCACCTTGAATTAAAAAAACACGGACTATTAACCTACCCTCTTTTTTCGCCTACTGTCGCTGAAGGACAGGAGCGCTTAAGGATATGCCTGCATTCATTTAATACAGAAGAGGAGATCAACGCTCTCTGTAGTATCATCAAAAAATATGCCTATGTCACGTAGCTATTTCATCAGCGGGATCGGTACCGGTGTCGGTAAAACGATCACTGCAGCGGTACTCACGCAACTGTGGGCAGCCGAGTACTGGAAACCGATACAGGCCGGCGACCTGCAGCAGACCGACAGCGATACGGTTCGCAGTTTATCTGATAAAGTAAAACAGATTCATCCAGAACGGTTCAGGCTAAATCTACCGGCTTCACCACATGAGGCGGCTGCACAAGACGGCTTGTCTATAGCATTGGAGGATTTCGAGCTGCCGGTAACCAAGCAGCCGCTCATCGTAGAGGGTGCAGGCGGATTATTTGTCCCGATCAATGAGCAGCATTTTATCATTGACCTGATCTCCAGGTTGCAATTGCCGGTTATACTGGTGATCAAAGATTACCTGGGCTGCATTAATCATTCGCTGCTCTCCATCAATGCGCTGAGGACACAAGCTATTCCTTTGGCTTATGTGGTGTTCAATGGAAATTTCAAGCCGGCCACCAGGAGTATTATCCACACACATTTACCGGCACATACGCTGAGCATAGATATCCCGGAAATGGAAATGCCGGAAGCAGCGGCTATCGAGCGGGTAAGTGAACACATTAAACAACAATTAAACTAAATAACGCATCATGAAACATACCGATGAGCTTCGTCACGACTGGACGAAAGCAGAACTGAACGATATCTATAACAGCCCGCTGATGGAACTGGTATACCGTGCCGCAAGCGTGCACCGGGAATGGCATCCGGCGGATGAAGTGCAAATTTCTACACTACTTTCTGTAAAGACCGGTGGCTGCCCGGAGGATTGCTCCTATTGCGGACAGGCAGCGCGTTACCATACCGATATTAAAGTGCAGGCATTACTGCCGGTAGACACCGTGATCGCTCATGCACAGAAAGCAAAGGACTCGGGTTCTTCCAGGTTCTGCATGGCCGCAGCCTGGCGGGAGGTAAGGGACAACAGGGATTTTGACCGGATCATAGAAATGGTGAAAGGGGTGAATGAGCTGGGCCTGGAAGTCTGTTGCACTTTAGGTATGTTGACCGAATCGCAGGCACAACGATTGCAGGAGGCCGGTGTCTATGCTTATAACCACAACCTGGACACTTCTGAAGATTACTACAATGCCATTATCTCTACCCGGAATTTTGACAACAGGATCAATACGATCAATAATGTCCGGAAAGCGGGTATGACGGTTTGTTCGGGTGGCATTATCGGTTTGGGAGAAAGTACCGCAGACCGTGTAGCTATGTTACTGACCCTGGCCAATATGGAAAAACACCCGGAATCGGTTCCTATTAATGCATTGGCAAGGGTAAAAGGAACGCCACTGGAAAATAACCCGAAGGTGGACATCTGGGAAATGGTCCGGATGATCGCTACTGCGCGCATTGCTATGCCTGCTTCTATGGTACGCTTAAGTGCCGGGCGCATAGAAATGACGGAAACAGAGCAGGCCTGGTGCTTTATGGCCGGGGCTAACTCTATATTTACGGGGGAAAGGGAGACTTTACTGGTGACCCCGAATCCCGGCGTTACAGAAGATATGCAAATGCTGCACAATCTCGGACTAAAACCTATGTCTGTTCAAAAAGAATCCTCATGTCCGACAACCTGATCTTACAGGAAAGGGATACTGCCGTTAACTGGCACCCCTATACGCAAATGAAAACAGCGGCTACAATCCCTATCGTTTCTGGCCGGGGTAGTTATTTATATGATGCAGACGGTAAGCAGTATATTGATGCGATCTCTTCCTGGTGGGTCACGCTTCACGGGCATGCACACCCTTATATTGCTCAAAAAGTTTCGGAACAGTTGCAGACGCTCGAGCAGGTGATCTTTGCGGGCTTTACTCATCCTCAAGCGATAGAACTTTCGGAGCGCCTGCTGGCCTTATTACCCGAGCAGCAAGAGAAGGTATTCTACTCCGACAATGGTTCTACGGCGGTAGAGGTGGCGGTAAAAATGTGCATCCAGTATTATGCCAACCTCAATATACCCAAGTCTAAGATCTTAGCCTTTAAGAACGGCTATCATGGAGACACTTTCGGGGCTATGTCGATCAGTGAACGGAATACCTGGACGGCCCCTTTCCGGGAACAACTGTTTGAGGTCATTTATATAGAGGTGCCGGACGAAAGTAATATGGAACAGGTTAAAGCAACAATAGACCTCCATGCGGCTGATGTGATCTGTTTTATTTACGAACCCCTGGTACAGGGAGCCGGGGGTATGCTGATGCATGAAGCTAAGCACCTCTCGGCATTACTCAACCATTGCCGCGCCCAAAACATCCTGCTGATACAGGATGAGATCTTTGTGGGCTTTGGCAGAACGGGCACTTTATTTGCGGCCGATCAACTGGACTGTGCGCCTGATCTTATGTGTTTTTCTAAAGGCCTTACGGGGGGCACGATGCCCATGGGCATCACTACCGCTAGCCGGGCCATCTACCAGGCTTTCTTTTCTGATGATAAATCAAGGTCTTTTTTCCACGGGCATTCTTTTACGGCAAATCCACTCGCCTGTACAGCGGCCCTGGCCAGCCTGGACCTTTTATTAGCAACAGATACCCGGGAAAGTATCCAGAATATCTGTGATCGGCACCAAGAGTTTATCCGGGAGTTTACAACTGATAAAGCGCGGGTAAGACAATGCGGCACGATCCTGGCGATAGAGATCCTTTCAGAGCAAAGTTCTTATTTTAATGCCCTGCAGCCTTATTTATACCAGTATTTTATTGATCGCAATATAATTATCCGGCCACTGGGCAATATCATCTACCTGGTGCCGCCTTATTGCATCAGTAAAGCAGACCTGGACTACATTTATGCAACGATTATGGAACTGATCGATAAAATATAGCCCGTCCCGGCTGTATTTTCTTCCTGCCTGCTAATCTTAATTAATTTTATCTTTGCAGCAAATCAGTCAGCATTCATGAGCAATCGTGTCGTAATAACCGGCCTGGGCATTTACTCTTGCCTGGGTGTGAACAAGGAAGAGGTCAGGGATTCATTATTTAAAGGTAAGTCAGGCATTGTGTATATCCCTGAAAGAAAAGCTATAGGTTACCGTTCTGCTTTGGGTGGACTGGTACCTAAGCCTGAGTTAAAAAAACTACTGGACCGCCGCTCCAGGATCATGATGCCGGAGCAGGCAGAGTTTGCCTACATGGCGACCCTGGAAGCCCTGGAACAAGCCGGATTAGACCCGGACTTTATTCACAAAAATGAAACGGGTATTATCTATGGTAATGACAGCACAGCGCAGCCTACTATTGAGGGTTTTGATATTGTAAGAGAAAAGAAGGATACCATGATGCTGGGTTCGGGATCGGTCTTCCAGGTACTGAACTCTACGGTGACCATGAACCTGTCTACGATCTTCAAGCTTACGGGTATTAATTTCTCCCTGAGTGCGGCCTGTGCCAGCGGCTCGCATTCCATTGGTATGGGCTACTTATTCATTAAAAATGGCCTGCAGGACCGTGTGATCTGCGGCGGTGCGCAGGAAATCAATAATTATTCTATGGCTAATTTCGATGCCTTAGGCACCTTTTCCAGCAGGGAATCGGAGCCGGCAAAGGCATCCCGGCCTTTTGACCGCGATCGTGACGGCCTGGTACCGGGCGGTGGCGCTGCTACGGTCATTATCGAAAGCCTGGAATCGGCCCAGGCAAGAGGAGCCCATATACTGGCCGAAATTGTGGGTTATGGTTTTTCCTCCAACGGAGAGCATATCTCTAACCCAAGTGTCAACGGGCAGGTGGTCTCTATCAACAAGGCGCTCAAAGATGCGGGCCTCAGGGCTGATGATATCCAATATGTGAATGCACATGCTACCTCTACTCCTGCAGGTGATGGTGTGGAGGCAGAAGCCATCTATAATGTCTTCGGGTCTAAAGTCCCCGTAAGCTCTACCAAGTCTATGACGGGGCATGAGTGCTGGATGGCTGGGGCCAGTGAAATTGTGTACAGCACATTGATGATGCAAAATGATTTTATGGCACCGAATATCAATTTTGAAAACCCGGATGAGCATTCTGCGAAAATCAATATCATACCGGAAACCCTGCAGGGAAGCATAGATACGTTCCTGTCCAACTCTTTTGGCTTTGGCGGTACCAACTCTTCTTTGATCGTTACCCGGTTTATCCCTTAAACAAACAGATGCTATCTTATTACCTATTTTACCCGATCTTATATTTACTATCTCTGCTTCCCCTGAGGATACTGTACCTGTTTGCCAGCTTTTTTAAGTTTGTCTTATTTGACTGCATCGGCTACCGGAAGAAGGTAATCTTAACTAATCTGCGTAATTCTTTCCCGGAGAAGAGCGAAAAAGAGATCCAGGTGATTGCACAAAAATTTTACCTGTATTTCTGTGATCTTATATTCGAGATCATCAAGAGCCTTTCTATGTCTTACAAAGAACTGGAAAGAAGATTCCATATCCCTGAAGAACTCTGGAATATACTACAAGGCTTTGCAGACAAAAACCAGCCTGTTCTTGTGGCGATCGGGCATCATGGCAACTGGGAATGGGCAGGGAATGCCTATAGCGTTAAAGCGCAACATACTTTTTATGCCATCTTCAGACCGCTGCATAATAAAGGGTTCAATAAGATCGTGGAGAAGGTGCGCACCCGGTTCAAAACAAAACTGATCACTGACCGGGATGTCATAGGCGCTATGAGAAAAATAAGGGAGCAGAATGTATTAAGTGCTACTGTTTTCCTTACAGATCAGACCCCTTCTGGTAAAAATATGTACTGGACTAAGTTCCTGAACCAGGATACACCGGTCTTCTGGGGCGTGGAGCGTATTGCGCATAAGTTTAATTACCCTATTATCTATGCCACTTTCATAAGGGAAAAAAGGGGTTATTACAAGGCCAAGGCTTATGTATTGGTGGACGATCCTAAAAAGTACCCGGAAGAAGGCGCTATATCTGAGCTGCATACCCGGGCTATAGAAGCGGCTATTCTAAACCAGCCGGAAACATGGCTGTGGACACACAGAAGATGGAAAAGAAAAAAGCCCGGCAATATGCCGGGCCAGTCTTAGTAAAGTCTTTAAAAGTAAGGCTGCTTAATGCTTTTCAAAGATCATGATGAGCCTTGGAGATACCTCAACATTAAAGGGATTAAGCTCATAATCACCGAAGGTGGTGATGAGCTGTAAGCCGCATCGCTCAAACAGTTCTTTAAAATCGGGCAGGCGGAATTCTGACACCACTTCTTCGAAGCTGTAGGGCTTGCCGGAGGCATCCTTAAACTGGATGGTCTTAATGATCTTCCCGTTCTCTGATTTGCGGTGTATATTAAAGCATATCCCCTCTACTTCCACTACTTCCTCAGCCACCAACTGATCTTTCACCCTGTCTACATTCATGTAATCGATCATCAGCCGGCCGCCTGGTTTCAGGCTCTTGGCAAAGGAATCTGCTGCGATCACATTGTCCCGGTAGTGTTGAAAATAACCAAAACTGGTAAAAAAGTTGAAGGCATAATCAAAGTAGTTCAGGCGGAATACGTTACGCATATCCTGTTTATAGAAGGCCAGGTTTTCCTTAGCCAGCTTCTGGGCTTTCTGTATACGCTGCTCAGAGAGATCGATACCGATCACTTCGTGCACATAATTTTTCATGTAAGCGGCATGCCTGCCATCGCCACAGGCGATATCCAGTACGCTGGATGCTGCTGCAGGTTGCAGCCAGGCAAATAATTTATCAATAAAAGCGCTAGCTTCATGCTCATCTCTGCGCTGGTAAAGCATCCCATGATAAGGGGAATCAAACCAGCTTTCAAACCATTCTTTTGTCTCGGTCATTGTTTGGAATTATATTCAGACCGACAAAAGTAAACCCAATTTCCAACAAAAAAACTTAAAGAATGTTAAGTCATAAAATAACTATGCCAGCCTGTCTTTTTAAATTAAATTTGCAGTTCAAAACAAAGAACAAATGGCTCTGATCAAATCTATCTCTGGCATAAGAGGCACAATCGGTGGTACACCCGGCACCGGGCTTACTCCTGTTGACATCGTAAAATATACGGCTGCTTTCGGTGTGCTGATCAAAAAAAGAAATACTGCTAACAAAAAGATCATTATTGGTCGGGACGGCAGGATCTCTGGTGCTATGGTCGCACAACTGGTAGGCGCTACCCTGGTTTCTATGGGCTTCGAGGTGATCGATCTGGGCTTAAGCACTACCCCTACGGTAGAAGTGGCGGTAACGATGGCTGAGGCCGCAGGCGGCATTATCCTGACGGCGAGCCATAATCCTAAAGAATGGAATGCACTCAAATTACTCAATGAAAAAGGGGAATTTATCAGTGCTGCCGAGGGGGAAGCATTGTTGCAATTAGCAGAAGCAGATGATTATGCCTTTGAAACGGTCAATAATCTGGGGAGTATCAAAGAGGATAACAGTTATATGGACAAACATATAGCGGCTATTTTAGCGCATCCCCTGGTAGATGCTGCAGCGATAAAGAATGCAAATTTTAAAATTGTTGTTGATGCAATCAATTCTACCGGCGCAATCTTTGTACCGGCATTACTGGAAGCATTGGGCGTGACTCAAATAAATGTATTAAACGGGGAGGTGAACGGTCAGTTTGCCCATAACCCGGAACCTTTGCCGGAGCACCTGAGCGAGCTCTGCAGTGTGGTGGAAAAGACCAATGCCAGCCTGGGTATTGCCGTAGACCCTGATGTAGATCGTCTTTGTTTCGTGAACGAAGATGGTAGCCTCTTTGGGGAGGAATATACACTGGTTGCGGTTGCAGATTATGTATTGCAACATAAAAAAGGCAATACGGTTTCTAATATGTCTTCCACAAGGGCATTGAGAGATGTTACCGAAAAGCATGGCGGCACCTATTACCCGAGTGCTGTAGGTGAAGTGAATGTGGTGACTAAAATGAAAGCAGTAGATGCAGTGATCGGTGGTGAAGGTAATGGCGGCATCATTGATCCGCAATCGCATTATGGCCGTGATGCCCTGATCGGTATTGCGCTTTTCCTGAGCCACCTGGCGAAATTCGGTAAAAGCATTAAAGCTTTGCGCAACACGTACCCGCAATATTACATCTCCAAGAATAAAATGGAGCTGAATGATGCAATTGATGTAAAAGCATTGTTTGCCCGTATACAGGATAAATACAAGAATCAGCCGATCAATACAGAAGACGGACTGAAGATTGAATTTGATAAAGACTGGGTGCATTTACGTACTTCTAATACGGAACCGATCATCAGGATCTACAGTGAAAGTAATTCTGAAACCACGGCAGATAATATTGCCAGGCGTATGATTGAAGATATTAAGGAGCTGATATAGCAGGACAAAATAAAGGGCAGATGATTTTTCATCTGCCCTTTATTATTATGCGTTTTTGTAGCTATTAATCTTCGTTACCTACTACCCTCAGGTATCCCAGGTGAGATCCGATGGCTTTTGCTAAGGTAGGGTATTCATGATAAGGAATATCGTATTTGGCACATACCTGCTGTACAATTTTACTGATCGCGGGGTAGTGCACATGGCTTACTCTGGGGAACAAATGGTGCTCTACCTGGAAATTCAGCCCGCCGGTCATCCAGGAGACAAATTTACTTTTGGTAGAGAAGTTAGCGGTAGTCTGCAATTGGTGTACAAACCAGTTTTCTTCAATTTTAAGCGTTTCTGCATCAGGAGTCGGGAAGTCTACATCTTCTACCACGTGTGCCAGCTGGAACACAATACTGATGATCATCCCGGTAACACCTGAAACGATCAGGTAGCCGATCAGGGCATTTTTCCAACCTACTACCAGGATAGGCAATACGATGAATACGGCAATATGAATTACTTTGGTCAACCAGAAGCCGATATGTTCTTTGGTCTTCATTTCCGGGATCTTCTTTTCTAAAATTTTACCGGAAAAATACTTTACAAAATCATTGTAGGCCCACCAGAACAGGTAGGTGATGGAATAAAGGAAGAGGGCATAAACGTGTTGGAATTTATGAAACACATAGCGCTTCTGGTCTTTATTGGTCCGGATGAAGGGTTTGATATCTATATCGTCATCATGCCCTTCAATATTGGTATAGGTATGGTGTACGATATTGTGCTTGAACTTCCAGAAATAGGTACTCGCTCCCATTACGTTCAGCGAATGGCCCATGACCTCATTAAGCCACTTCTTATCGGAATAGCTGCCGTGGCCGCCATCATGCATCACATTAAACCCGATGAAGGCAAAGGTAAAGCCCATCAGGACACACATAATCACATTTGCCCATACCGGTAAGGTACCGAACAACAAAAGGACATATAAAATGATGAGTGCAATAAACAAAACCAGGGTTTTGTGAAAAATACGCCAGTCTCCTGTTTGCTTTTTCAGGCTGGACTTAAAATAATTATCAACTTCACGCTTCAATTCTTTGGAAAAGTCAGCATTGATGCTATTTACGAATGAAATGTTCTTGGCCACTAAAAATTATTTGAAAATATAAATGCAAATTTAGTACTTAATTGTTGCAATTTTTATGATAAATATCATAATAGGACGAAATTAACGTATAGGGTATCCCCGTCTTTTATGCCTAAAGGGTAAAAAATCATAGTTTTGCAGCATGTTAAAAATAGGTATCACAGGCGGCATAGGCTCCGGGAAAAGTGTAGTGACCCGGATCTTCAAAACATTGGGCATCCCCACTCTGGATGCGGATAGTTTTGCCAAAGAACTGATGGAAAGCAATCCTGAAGTAAGGGAGCAGCTTACGGAGGCATTCGGCGCTTCGATTTTCAAGGAGGGGAAGCTGGACCGGGCCGCTTTATCTAAACTGGTATTTAACGACAAGGCACTGCTGGAAAAACTGAATGGTATTGTGCATCCTGCGGTCAAAAAATACGGCAACCTATGGATGGAGCAGCAAAGCTCAGCCTATGTGGTGAAAGAAGCCGCACTTTTTTTCGAAAGCGGATCTGCCAAAGATATGGATATCATGATCGGTGTTTCGGCACCGGAAGCGCTGCGCCTTAAGCGTGCCATGGACCGGGATAATTCCGGCGAAGCTGATGTGCGCAAAAGAATGAGCAACCAGATGGATGAAGCCGAGAAGATGTCACGCTGCGATTATATTGTCTATAACGATGAGCAGCACTCCCTAATCGAACAAATAGTACATTTGCATAAAATATTTTTAAAACAAGCATAAAATATGGCACTTTCATCGGACAGCAACAGCTTATTGAGTTTAGAAGAGATTATGAACCTCCGGAATGGCAAAGTAGGTATTGTATACACAGAATGGAATGATAAGATCATAGAAGCGCAGATTGCCGGAGCAAAACGCATCGCTGAGCAAACCGGGAATGAGATCTGTAAACTGATCAAAGTACCCGGCTGTTTCGAGATTCCTTTTGCCTGCAAAGCCATGTATGAAGCCTCTATCCATGATACCGAAGGGCCTAATGCCATTATTGCTTTCGGAGCGGTGATCAGGGGTGGCACGCCACATTTTGATTATGTCTGTAAAGCGGTAACAGAAGGTATCGGTCAATTGAACTTAAGCTTACCGATCCCGGTAATATTCGGCGTACTTACTTTAGACAATGAAGCTCAGGCCTGGGAAAGACTCGGTGGTGTGCATGGACACAAAGGAGAAGAAGCGATGATCGCTGCATTGAAGATGATCGATATGAAAAATAAAATATAAGCACTTCTTTCTATTACATATAACAAGAGCAATGTCTATCCATTGCTCTTGTTATTTTATTCTATGATATTAACCTCAGCTTATTCCTCTCCCGATCGCTTTTCGGCCTGCCTGTCCGATACAGACTGATCTTCTGCCATACCGGCCTTCCAATAAGAATAAGCATAGAATCTTTTTGCATCCCATCCCAGTTCTTCCCGGAAATACCAGCGCAGCTCTTTTACCGTTCTATACTCTGCCGCTACATAGGCAAAGGTGTCTGTGCCTGCAGCTAAGACTACTTTTTTAGCTTCGGCAGCCAGCATGCTCCCTTGCTCCGGGTGCGGATTGATCAGCCACTCGATCTCTATCCCTTCATGCTTCATATCGGTGTGAATATCCGCTACTGTAGCCACTTCCAGGATACATTTCCCTTTGGCAGTTACCGGTAAAGACTCCAGGATACAAGACAGCACGGGTATTGCCGTCGCATCCCCGATCAATAAATAGCTATCCGATTCAGGTACCAGCGGAGCTGATTTCAGCTTCATCGCAACACCCAGCAGATCTCCGGGAGCAGCTTTATGCGCCCAATGAGCAGCGGGACCTTCATCCCCGTGAAAGACAAAATCTATCGTGATCAGGTTACGGGCCACATCTATAGCCCGGTGGGTATAAGTACGCACTACAGGCTTTTCATCTCCATAAAAAGCAAGCCAGTCAGGCATTACCTCCGCTGTAATCCTGTGCCTATCCAGGTCCGGGTGGAGGAATATCTTATTATTGGCTCCCAAGGTACACTGAGCAAACTCACCCGCTCCTGCTCCTTCCAGTTGTATGCTGATATAGTGAGGTGTTTTATAAGTTTTCGCAACTACCCTAAACAGGTGTCTGCCTACTTTTAGCGCTTCCATAATTTTATTGTTTAAACAGTTTCTGAATATCGTCCCTGCCGTCTTCACAGAGGGTATTGTCTAAGTCTTCTACCACTACCTACTTCACTGCATCTGTTGCCACCACCATTCATAAAAGGCAGGAAAGGCCTGTTGCCAGTATAAGGTTCCATGCTTTCCTGCGGGGTTTATGTTAATAGCTACGTTCGCTTGCAGCACTCCGGATAAGATCCCGCCGATTTGTTCTATATCTTTATCCATTTCAACAGGAGCCCGGTCCTTTATCTTCCGGTTTTCTAATCCGCCACCGTATAGATAATAGCTTTGCTGCTGCTGCAACGCCTGTTCAGTAGCTTGCAGGGTGTCCATAAATGCATCGACCTGCTTGTCGTCCAGCCAGAGTGAAGGGGAGAAAACGCCCAGGCAGGCAAACTGATCAGGATGCATTAATCCGGCATATAAGCTGAGTAAGCCTCCAAGCGAGCTACCGGCCATAGCAGTATATTTCCAATCGGAGTGTGTACGGTACTGGCTATCCACAAAGGGTTTCAGTGCCTGTACAATATCTTGCAGGTATTGCTTTCCTGCCGGATGCGGCATCCCTTCCACCGGTGCTACTATATAATCATGCAGTCGATCCTTTTCTTCGCCGCCATGTGCAATAGCTACGATGATCGCTTCATCAGAAGATTGATTGACCACTTTATCTACCTGCCATTCTACAGGACCTTTACGCCCTACTGCAGCAGCATTATCAAACAAATGCTGCCCGTCATGCATATATAATACCGGGTAGCGTTTTATGTTTGAATATATATAGCTTTCCGGTAAATAGATCCATACTTTACGAAAAGCATTCAGCTCAGGAAAAAAGAAAGCTTCGCTTAAATAATGTACACGTTCAGGTGCTGCAGCAAGAGAAAAATCATCGCTCCAGGCGGCCACTGTTACCTCTGATGAGGCATCCGCTTTAATATCAAAAGCAAATGGCGGTATCATTGTTCCATCTGTAGCACAAGAAATGGCCGACCATCCGCCCCTGCTCAACCGGAATTCCAGCAAGCCTTCGGGAACTTTTTCCAAAAGAACAGTTAGCACACCCCCATCTTCCGGGATATGTCCCAGGAATACTCCTCCCTCTTGCCAGTCATTCAGACTGCCGATCAGGTAGACTGCATCACCGGTATGTCCGGGACACTCAAAACGGATATTTAATTCAAGGTCAAAAATGTGCATCTTCTAAATTAACAAGGCAAAAATATTTAAAGAATACAGTGCTTTTTCATTTTCACATTTCGCTAAGCATATTCAGACACCGGCATGACAAATATAAGCACTTTCAAGAGCTATTGTTTCGCCTGCAGCTTCATGACCTTTAAGCGGAAACAAAGGCAGAAAGACCTTCCGGGAAGATCATAGCATTAACATCATCAACAGAATCAGTACGCCAATACCTGGCGTATAACAATTAACTGTACAATGAACTAAAAATCCCCTGCTCTTCTGGAACAGGGGATTTTTTATATTTTCAGAAAAACTATTTAGCTAATTTAGCTTTCAGGTTTTGATCTAAAGCGTCTAAGAACTCTTCTGTGTACAGATAATCCTTACCATGCTCTACCTTATTTCCGTGGATACATACCGCTAAGTCTTTGGTCATTTTACCAGACTCTACCGTCTCGATACATACCGCTTCCAAAGCGTGACAGAAATCGATCAACTCCTGGTTATTGTCCAGTTTACCTCTGAACTCCAGGCCGCGTGTCCATGCAAAGATAGAAGCGATCGGGTTAGTAGAAGTTGGTCTGCCCTGCTGGTGCTCACGATAGTGACGGGTTACCGTACCATGTGCTGCTTCAGCTTCCATAGTTTTACCATCCGGTGTCACTAAAGTTGAAGTCATTAAGCCTAATGAACCGAAGCCTTGCGCTACCGTATCAGACTGCACATCACCATCATAGTTTTTACAAGCCCATACGAAGTTACCGTTCCATTTTAAAGCAGAAGCCACCATATCATCGATCAGGCGGTGCTCATAAGTGATACCCGCTTCAGTGAACTGAGTCTTGAATTCATTTTGATAGATCTCTTCAAAGATATCTTTGAAGCGGCCATCATATTTTTTCAAAATGGTATTTTTAGTAGACAGGTATAAAGGCCATTTTTTGCTTAAAGCCTGGTTGAAGCAAGAGCGGGCAAAACCTTTAATACTCTCATCAGTATTGTACATCGCTAAAGCAACGCCATCCCCTTTAAAGTTGTACACTTCAAATTCCTGGACCGTACCATCTTCACCTTCAAATTTCACGGTCAATTTACCCGGGCCTTTTGTAACGAAGTCCGTAGCGCGGTATTGGTCACCGAAAGCGTGACGGCCGATACAGATCGGGGCAGTCCAGTTAGGCACTAAGCGCGGTACATTTTCACAAACGATCGGCTCACGGAATACAGTACCATCCAATATATTACGGATCGTCCCGTTAGGAGACTTCCACATTTGTTTCAGTTTGAATTCTTCTACACGTTGCTCATCAGGAGTAATAGTGGCACATTTGATACCTACACCATGCTCTTTAATAGCATGAGCAGCATCAACAGTTACCTGGTCATCAGTAGCATCACGATGTTCCATACCCAAATCAAAGTATTTGATATCTACATCGATATAAGGAAGGATCAGTTTATCCTTGATAAATTTCCAGATGATACGGGTCATCTCATCTCCATCCAATTCCACTACAGGATTTGCTACCTTAATTTTTGAACTCATATAAAATTTGATTTTATGTTTTTAAATGAATATAGATCAGCAACAGGCTAATCTTGGCGAAAATAGGAAAATCAATCGAAAAAAAATTTCCACACTATTTTTTAGGCCAAAAATTTACAAAAGCTTGTTCTAAAGTACCGAATCTGAATGAATACCCGGTTTGTTCCAATACTTTGCTCACTACATTATAACTGTCCAGTGCCAGCGATGCTTCGGTACCGATCACCTGGGCACCGATCTTTACGGCAAACTCAGGAGCCGGCAGACCGAATGGAACGCCCAAGGCTTTGCGCAGTGCTTTCATGAAATGCTTATTAGATACGGGATTGGGAGCAGCTACATTTACGGGCGCGCTTATCTCCTTATGCGTGATGATCCAAAGCAGGATCTGGAAATAATCTTCCAGGTGCACCCAGGACATCATTTGCTTACCGGAACCCACCGTACCGCCAAGTCCCAGCTTGCTCAGTCTTTTTAACTCTGCCAGCGAGCCACCTTCCTTTGCCAGTACCACACTGGTGCGCAAAGCGACACGCCTTGTTTTCGGCAGATCATTTTGATACAAGGCCGCTTCCCATTGCTTACTCACCTCGGCCATAAAAATCCCTTCCTTATCGGTATCACTTTCTTCTGTACACACCTGGTCAATGGAACGGGGATAAATAGACATTCCACTGGCATTCAACCAGAGCTCAGGTGGCTTGCTGCACTGACGAATGCATTCGTTCATCGTAGTCGTCGTCTTTACCCGGCTTTCCAGGATTTCCTTTTTATTGGCCTCGGTATGGCGGCAATTGACCGATTTCCCGGCGAGATTGATGACCACTGCCGATTTATCCAGCGCAGCCACAATACCTTCCTGGTCATCCCAGCTCAGGTCGTCAGAGCGGCCGATGGTTTTTATGGTCCACCCTTCTTCTTTGAATCGTTTACTGATGTATTGCCCGATAAAACCCGAAGCCCCTGCAATAAGAATTTGTTTTGCCATATGCTGCTGTTAAATATGTGGTCCAAAAAGCTGTTAGTCCTGTAAAATACGAACCCGCTTTCATTTTAAAGATAAAATTAAGGGTATAATTTATAGCAGGAATATAAAATACCCCTAAATCTAACCCATTAACGATAGCCGTTTTTTCCTAACTTTGGCTGGTCCAAGTACAAAAATTAATAAAAATAAAATATAGAAATGAAAAAAATCACGTTGAGCATAATCGCAGGTATGTTTGTTTTTAGCGCTGCCATGGCCCAGGACAACCTGGTAAAAGCGACCAGCAACACTAAAGTAGACACTGCGAAGAAAGCATACCGTTTTACCGAAGTGATCAATATTGATCGTACATCTGTAGAGAATCAAGGTAGTTCAGGTACATGCTGGAGTTATGCCACAGGTTCTTTTTTAGAATCTGAAATGATCAAAGCAGGCCGCAAGCCGATCCATTTATCCAAGATCTTCCATGCCCGCAAACAATATGAAGACAAGTCTGATGTATATGTACGTATGGGCGGCAATATCGGCTGGGGTGATGGCGGTGAAGCACATGATGTGATCAACAGCTACCGTAAATATGGTACCGTGCCTCAGGAAGTCTATAGCGGACTGACGGGAGGTGCTACCCGTAATAACTTTGGCGAAATGCAGGCCGTACTGGAAGGTATGCTGAAAGGCGTTACCGCTAATAAAAACGGCTCTATCAACCCGGTTTGGAAATCACTGGTGACCACAACTTTAGATGCTTACCTGGGCAAAGTGCCGGAAAACTTCACTTACAATGGTAAAAACTATACCCCTAAATCCTTTGCCAAAGAAGTGGTAGGCCTGAATCCTGATGACTATATCGAATTCATGTCTCAAACCAATACTCCTTATTGGGAAAAAGCCATGATGATGGTGCCGGACAACTGGTCTTTTGAATGGGTGAACAATATCCCGATGAACGAAATGACCAATATCATTGACTATGCTTTAAAACAAGGCTATACCGTAACCTGGGCAACAGACGTTTCAGAACCTTATTTCTCCTGGCCTAATGGCGTAGCTTATGTACCGGAAAATGCACTGAGCCTGGATGCCAAAAGAATGAAGAAAGAAGAGCGTGATGCCCTGTTTACAGAAGTTAAAAAAGAAATGGTCGTTACTCCTGAACTGCGCCAGGTAGGACTGGACAACCAGACTACTACCGATGATCATGGTATGCACATCGTAGGATTGTCTAAAGACCAGAATGGTAAAGAATACTATATAGTTAAGAACTCCTGGGGTGAAGACAATGATTACAAAGGTTATTTGAACGTATCAAAAGCCTATGTTCAGTTAAAAACAACAGGTATCTTATTGAATAAAAAAGGTGTACCTGCTGCTGTTATGAGCAAGATCCAGAAATAAATTCAAGCAATTAAGCATTAAAAAGCCTGGCAGATCAATACTGCCAGGCATTTTCAATAAGATAGGAATTTGCTAACTTCGTTTTATTTTGCGTGCAAAGACGCAGTGTGTGCGGGGCTAAACCGTCCAACAAGCTAAGAGGGACAGAAGAGTTATTAATTGTTAATGGTGAATTATTGATTGTGAATGATGATTGTAATCAGCGATTAACCATTAACCATTAACAACTAACAATTAATAATTAACCCAGCCGTCCTGTTGACCGGGCTCAAGGGGGACAGAAGAAGTAAATAATTCACTATATCAGGGTAGTTACTTAAATTTAAAAGCGCCAATAAACACCACCGTTAAGAATACCTTTAGAGCCGAAGGCTATTTCGCAGAAACCACCTACCTGCTTGCCGAAGTTAGCACCTATGGCCGTCAACTGTGCAGAAGGATAAGCCCAATTCGTGCGGTCTGCATTAAAATTCGGATCTACCACATCATCTTTTGCCACAGCATATCGCCCTACTCCGCCACCGATCAGCAACCCGCTGTACAGCGTTATATATTTCTGCTGCCACCATTTATAATTCACCCCTATGAGTAAGCTGGCAAAATTACGTGTGTGATCAGACTGATTGGGATTGCTTTTACTGTAGTACTTTACTTGTTCAAAACCGGCATGTACCAAAAACTCTGTATTCACATTACTGCTCCAGGCATATTGCAAGGTTGCAGGAATCGTATTCCCCGTTCCCGAAATCGAAGGATCCAGTTTACGGGTATACCATACATTCTTCCGCGCAGGCATCGTGCCGGGCAGCAATACACCTGCCTGCAGTTTATGATAGATCGAGCGGTTGCGCTCTCCCCTCGCGTTCCTGATAGAAACACCGCCCTCATTATATCGCTGCGCAAATGATCCGAGACTTAAAGCCAGGCCGGTAATCGTTAATATTAAGTTTTTCATTTAGATGGTATAAAATGCTCCGGCATAAATTAATCCTTTCTTCCCATAACCCACTTCACCGAATAGTCCAAAATTCGAGAATTTATAGTTAATTCCCAAAGCAATTAGCTGAATACTTCCATATCCGCTCTTCGATCCAAAATTATTATTGTAATCCGGCCCCCTTACCCATTGAATAGAAGAACCCAAAGTAATACCTGAATATAATCGTAACCGGGCCCGATACAGCCATTTATAGTGCATGCCGATTCCATACGTATTCTGATCAAAATCACTGATCAATATTTCATTCCCTTTTACCAGCCGCTCTTCCACCCTTTCATACATAAAACGGAAATGTATGGCAATCCTTTGCCAGTTATATGCATACTCACCTTGGATACCGGGAACAAGTACCTTATAACGATATCCCTTTGCAGGCTTCAGTGCCCAGGCCACATCGCCGCTATAGTTCAAGCTCCGTGGCAGATTAATACCTAAAGAAAACTGGTGGTATGACTCAAATTCTGTGGCTCCTTTATAAGTTCTGCCTTTGATACGGTTTACATTTACTCCGCTGTATTGCTGCGCAAAAAGCAGTTTACCAGAACAGAAAAATAAAATGATCAATATTAATCTCATACTTTGTTTAATTGATAAGAAAAACCAAGTTGTCCCCAGCCCATGGTACCGTAAGACAACTCTAAAAATCCACCGAAACGCTTATGGCAGTAAGCGATACCCAATCCGGTCAACTGGTAATCGATGAGCCGGTACCTTAATGTGATATAACTACCATTTAGCGGATAAACAGGTTTCACCCTCCCATAACTAATGCCGCCGGAAAGCCCGGAATACAAAGACCAATGTTCTTTTTTAGACCAATGATAATTTACCGCTGCTCCAAACCCATTCAGGTAAAGACAATCATTATTCAGGCCTTTCTTTTCGGAATAAGCATCACCGGCATCAAAATGTTGTTTTAAATAATAAAACTGAGCATGCCATTTTTCCCGCTCATATTTTATGGTAAGCTGTGTACCGATACTGTAATATTCAAAATCAGGATTTAACTGTGGCAGATGTTCCAGACTACGTTCAAATACACCTGCAGAGTGCTTAAGGCCAAACATAATCGAAAAACGCCCCGGCACCACTTTCCCTTTATAACTTTTCTGGTGTACCCTTCTTACATTCACACCTTCATAACGCTGCGCCGGCAACATTACCGGGACGAATACCGCGAAGAGCGCAGTAAATACAAGCAGTTTCAACATTAAACTTAAAATTATAATTACATAACGCATCTTTTCCTGATTTGTTATACACCCTTTGGCCATAATGCAGGTTCATAAGCGGCCGGATCATTTGTCATTATAGTTTTGACGATTAATCTTTACCTTTGTTTGCTAAAAAATTACATTTTTTCGGATGCGAAAAGATTTTTCCAATATACCATTCACCAATGTGCTTAGGGAAAGTAGCGGCCATACAGCCAATACCTTTACCACCGCAGAGGGAATCCCGGTAAAAAGTAACTTCAGCCTGGCTGATATAAAGCATAAAAAACAATTGCAGCTGGCTGCAGGTATCGCTCCCTTCCTGAGAGGTCCCTACAGCAGTATGTATGTGCAGAAGCCCTGGACAGTGCGCCAGTATGCCGGTTTCAGTACTGCAGAAGAAAGTAATGCTTTCTACCGCAGGAACCTGGCAGCCGGGCAGAAAGGCCTTTCGGTAGCTTTTGACCTGGCCACGCACCGGGGCTATGACAGCGATCATGAACGTGTAGTGGGCGATGTAGGTAAAGCAGGTGTCGCCATCGACTCTATCCTCGACATGAAGATCCTTTTTGACCAGATCCCACTGGACGAAATGAGCGTTTCCATGACCATGAACGGGGCCGTATTGCCCATCCTGGCCTTCTATGTAGTCGCAGCCGAAGAGCAGGGCGTATCTATGGATAAACTTTCCGGTACCATCCAGAATGATATCCTGAAAGAGTTCATGGTGCGCAATACCTATGTGTATCCTCCGGAGCATTCCATGAAGATCATTGCAGACATATTTGAGTTCACCTCAAGGAATATGCCTAAATTCAATTCTATCTCCATCAGCGGCTACCATATGCAGGAAGCAGGTGCCACTGCAGATATAGAGCTGGCCTATACTTTGGCCGACGGGTTGGAATATATCCGTACCGGTATCAAAGCCGGGCTGAAAATTGACGATTTCGCACCGCGCTTGTCCTTCTTCTGGGCCATAGGCATGAACCATTTTATGGAGATCGCCAAAATGCGCGCGGCACGTATGCTTTGGGCAAAAATTGTAAAGCAATTTGATCCCACCAAAGAAAAAAGTATGGCCCTGCGTACCCACTGCCAGACCAGTGGCTGGAGCCTTACCGAGCAAGATCCATTCAATAATGTGGCACGTACCGCCATTGAAGCATTGGCCGCAGCCATGGGCCACACCCAGAGCCTGCATACCAATGCCCTGGATGAAGCCATTGCCCTGCCTACCGATTTCAGTGCCCGTATCGCAAGGAACACACAGATCATTTTACAAACCGAAACAGATATCTGCCGCACGGTAGACCCATGGGGCGGTTCTTACTATGTAGAATACCTCACCGAGCAGATCGCAGAAAAAGCCTGGACACTGATAGAAGAAGTAGAAGCTTTAGGCGGTATGGCTAAGGCCATAGAGACCGGCGTACCGAAAATGCGTATTGAAGAAGCTGCTGCAAAAAAACAAGCCCGTATTGATGGCGGTCTCGACACCATTGTCGGGGTCAACAATTACATTACTGATGAAAAATCTGATATCGAGATCCTCGAAGTAGATAATACCAAAGTAAGGGAACAACAACTGTCCCGGCTGAAACAACTCAAAGAAGAGAGAGATCCTGAAGCCGTGCAGGCAGCCCTGGAAGCGCTTACAGAAGCGGCAAAAACCGGGCAGGGCAACTTAATGGCCCTGGCGATAGATGCAGCTAAGAAGAGGGCGACATTGGGAGAGATCTCCTATGCCTTAGAGAAAATATTCGGCCGTTACCAGGCACGTATCCGGAGCATTTCCGGGGTATATTCAAAAGAAATTGCCATGGATGAAAATTTCAAAAAAGCCCGTGACCTGGCCGATCAGTTTGCGCTGGAAGAAGGCCGTCGCCCCAGGATCATGGTGGCCAAGATGGGACAGGACGGTCATGACCGCGGAGCTAAGGTAATCGCCACCAGCTTTGCCGACCTGGGTTTTGATGTGGACATTGGCCCTTTATTCCAGACCCCTGCTGAAGCAGCCAAACAAGCAGTAGAAAACGATGTGCATATTCTCGGTGTGTCCAGTCTCGCAGCCGGACATAAGACCCTGGTACCGCAAGTGATCGAAGAATTAAGAAAATATGGCCGTGAAGATATTATGGTCGTTGCAGGAGGCGTGATTCCGCAACAGGATTATGACTTCCTCTTCCAGGCAGGCGTAAGCTTTGTGTTCGGTCCGGGAACCATCATCGCAAAGTCAGCGATTGACATCCTGAACAAATTACTTGGCACTACAGCATAAGGAATTAGAATTGATCATTCAACAAAAAAGCAATTGTGGTATCACAATTGCTTTTTTATATCCTATACCCTACTCCTTGTTGTAAAGTTCCAGCCATGATCTGTGCTGGCATCAGGAACGGGTTATAACACATTATAAGATAATCACATACAATATATTAACGTTCATGTGAGGTACAAAAACTGTTTGATTTTTGTATATGCAAAAAAATAAAGGAACACGAAAATCCGTATTCCTTTATCCTGATTACTTTTTGCCGGTACGACTATGCCCAGACATATTGTTTTTTGTTCATTAAAGTAGCTTCCCCGGTAATCATCAATTCCCCTGCAGCATCAAATACTTCACAAACATAAGTTGCACGATGCTTTTCTACATGGATTTCTTTCACCGTGATCACACCGGTATAGGTCTGATCCGTAAACATAGGCCTCATCCACTTCATGCTTTGCGCCATATATACTGTGCCATCTGCATACCAGAGGGTGCCGAATATACGTGTGAAGATGCTGGCTCCTAAGAACCCGTGAATGATCCTTCGGCCGAACATAGAATTTTTACCCGCCTCTTCATCTATATGTAAAGGATTCGTATCTCCGCTTACTTTGGCATACATATCCACCTCTTCCTGTGTGTAACTAAACTCCTGCTTGAATTGGTCTCCGACTTTAAACATAAGTACGCATTTTTTAATGTTTGAAAAAAATTGGTTTATAGCCACCTAAGTAAAGAAATATTCGGGAATATTCAAAAAAATGATAAAATATAAAAAAAGCTGTTTACTACGTCACCCTTTGGCGTAGCCCTGCACTTTCTTTGCACTTGAATAAAACATCAATAATCATGGAAGCTCAATTAAAAAACATCCCGGCACGCTTACATATTGCTCCATCCATAGGAGAACAAAACCAAAGCATCAGCTTTTTGCCTTACCAGGATCTGCTGGTTGAAGCTCTAAGCGATTTCAGCAATGATGTATTATCCTATGCAGCCATGCTGAACATAGCAAAAGAGGAAGTAGAACTGCTACTGATCGCAAAGGCCAATAACCCCGGTAAGATCAATATAGAAAGACTGATACCACGAAATGTGCGCCTGGCAGTACTCAACAAATTAAACAAACTGATGGTATAGATAAAAAAATAACGACAGGCTTAAATCCTGTCGTTATTTCAAAATATATAATTTTTTCGCAATAAAAAAAGATAGATTATTGCATCCATTCGCTTGGATTAGCCCTCCAGTCACTGAGCGCCGCTACCTGGTTTTCAGAGATAATTCCCTGTTTCAAGCCTACTTCCACCAGGGCATTATAATTACTGATGGTGAAGAAAGGTACACCGACTTCCTCAAAAGCTTTTTCTGCCGCATCAAAACCATAGGTAAACAAAGCCACAAGACCGATCACCTCTGCACCGGCAGCCCTTAAGGCATTAATGGCCGCAATACTGCTTTTCCCGGTAGAGATCAGATCTTCTACCACAACAACCTTTTGACCCGGCTCCAGCGCACCTTCGATCTGGTTGCCCAATCCATGACCTTTCGGTTTATCCCTTACATAGATAAAAGGCAAACGCAATAAGTCTGAAGCCAGGGCACCATGAGGAATACCTGCAGTAGCCACGCCTGCAATCACTTCTGCATCACCAAATTGATCCAGGATCAGGTTGGCCAGTTCGCTTTTTACATAATCCCTTACATGTGGAAAAGATAACAATTTACGATTGTCACAGTACACAGGCGACCTCCATCCGGATGTCCAGGTAAAGGGTTCATCGGCATTCAGTTTTAATGCCTTGATCTGTAATAATTTTTCGGCGAAAATATTTGCATTGCTCATGGCTGCAAAAATAATCTTTTTTGACTATCTGCCTACAGTAAACTATTACCCGGTACCCGATCCTTCCGCGCTGTTTCCGGAGGAGTCTTTAAACCTATAAGGTTTTTGAAACCTTATAGGTTTTGTTGTCCCCTTTCTTGCTTCTACAGAGCTCAGCCTGATACCGGGGCGATGTCAACTTAAGGCACGGTCAATGGGTGGAGCATCAACTGCTATTTCGACCGCAATGAAATGAAGCCGAGCCCTCTTAAAGACACTTAAATAAATGACTCCATCAGCTTCCATCATTAACCATTTACAATTAACCATTAATAATTTATCATTCAGCAAGCTTCAGCCTTCGACAATATTAATTTCAGTATAATAATCGCTCAAAACAAATCAGCTTTTAAACAATATCATGTATCTTCGTATTATGCATTTTGTACAAAAAATATATATTAATGATAAACCATTAATATTAACTAATTCCGCCGAAAGTTTTTTGCACCAAAACCCCTTAAGCAAGGGCTTTGAGCTGTTTGTAGGCGCTTTTCACCGTAATTTCCGGATGGCGAAAAAGCACCTTGAAAAACCCTTTACCCAAGGGGTGATCATAGAAGATATTGATGTTGATGTGCTCCAGAAAGAGATCAGCAGCTACTTTAAACCCATCAGTGCCGGTGGCGGTGTAGTCCACAATGAAGACGGAGATATATTAATGATCTACCGCAGGGGGAAATGGGACCTGCCCAAAGGAAAATTAGATGAAGGCGAATCCATTGAAGCTTGTGCGGTAAGAGAGGTGCAGGAAGAAACCGGCCTGAATAAACTCCATCTTGAAAACAAAATTGCAGACACTTTTCATATCTATTCAGAAAACAAAAAGGACATCATAAAAACTACCGTCTGGTTCCGGATGAATGTAAACGGCATACCGGCATTGATCCCGCAGGCCGAGGAGAACATAGCCGAAGCTAAATGGGTGCCGGTGGCGCAACTGCCCGAATACATCAAGTATTCTTACCAGGGCATCAAAGACGTACTTACCCTGGCCAAACTGTTATAATATTTATGGGCACAGGTATAAACAGCACTGCAACTTATATCCTGGCGACTAATTAAAGCATTCCATCTATGTCCTGGCATTTAAAACCTTTTCAAGAGCTCAGCAATCATGAGCTGTACAGCATCCTGCAGATCAGGAATGCCGTGTTCATTGTAGAGCAGGCCTGCTACTACCAGGACGTAGACAATAAAGACCTCAATGCATTACACCTGTTCTATATCAAGGATAATGCTATGCTGGCCTATTGCAGGATACTGCCTGCAGGGATCTCTTACAAAGAAGCCAGTATCGGCAGGTTCCTCACCGTACAGTCTGCCCGCAACCAGGGCTTAGGAAAGGTATTGATCGAGCAGGCCATTTATCATATCAAGGAACGCTGGCCCAAGACCAGTATCCGCATCAGCGCACAACAGTACCTGGAAGCTTTCTACCAAAGTTTTGGGTTCAAAACCCAGGGCGATATGTACCTCGAAGATGACATTCCACATATAGAAATGCTCCTCGACCTGAATATGCCTACCCTCTAAATAAAACGTATTACTGGTAAACGCATAAAAACCTATAAGGTTTTTGAAACCTTATAGGTTTACAAAACAGCGATTAAATAGCCTGTTAACAGGCATAAGAAATAAGCAGCGCCACATCAAATCCTGTTATTTGTTCACGCCTCCTTTATTATTGCCCTCCAGGCCTAATCAAATAAGGCTTTAGCGATATCCATGGCATAATTTCTTTATCTTTGCACTCCTAACTTTCCACAGGAAATGACTGCTGAACAATTAAAATCAATGCGTGAGCGCCTGGCTCATTTATACCAATTTTTGAACGTTGAAGAAAGAACGGCTAAAGCCGAAAGCGATTTTCAACTGTCCACCTCCCCGGGATTCTGGGACGATGATACCCGGGCTACCGGTATCTTAAAAGAAATAAAGATCAATAAATACTGGACCGGCCTGTACAACCAGACCCGGAATGCCGTAGAAGATTTTGCCATCCTGTTTGACTTCTGGAAAGATGGAGAAGCGGAGGAAGAAGAGGTAAAAGCAGCTTATGAACTGGCGATTAAAAACCTGGACGAAGTTGAATTCAAATCCACCCTGAACGAACCGGAAGATGAGTTAACGGCCATCATCCAGATCAATGCCGGTGCCGGTGGTACCGAAAGCCAGGACTGGGCAGAGATGCTAGCGCGTATGTACCGTATGTATGGCCAAAAGCAAGGCTGGAAAGTGTCTGAAGTGGATTGGCAATGGGGAGATGGAGCCGGGATCAAAACAGCTACCCTGCAATTCGAAGGTGATTTTGCCTACGGCCTGCTCAAAAGCGAAAGTGGCGTACATCGCCTGGTAAGAATCTCTCCTTTTGACAGTAATGCACGTCGACACACCAGTTTCGTTTCAATAAATGTCTACCCCTTAGTTGATGACACCATTAATATAGAGATTAACCCCTCCGATATTAAGATGGAAACCTCACGCAGTGGGGGTGCCGGCGGACAGAATGTAAACAAGGTGGAAACAAAAGTACAGTTAACACACATTCCAACAGGTATTGTAGTAGTATGTCAGCAAGATCGCAGCCAGTTGGGCAACAGAGAGTTGGCTATGCAAATGCTTAGAAGCCGATTGTATGAAATTGAATTGCAAAAACGCAATGCAATCAAAGACGCTGCCAACGCCAACAAAAAGAAAATTGAATGGGGCTCCCAGATTCGCTCTTATGTCTTCCATCCTTATAAAATGATCAAAGATCACCGTACCGATTTTGAAGTAGGTAATGTGCAGCCAGTAATGGACGGTGAGCTGGACGGATTTATTAAAGCTTATTTAATGATGGGCAATGAAGGATAAGCAAGCGGAACAAAAAAGCGCTTTTGAATCATTGATGCAGCAAAAAGCCTTCCAGGAAAAGGCTTTCCGGGAATTATTACAATACCTGGACCAGCATTCCCCTTTTTATCAAAAGATGTTTCGCTCTGGTGAAATAGATATCAATACCGTAAACTTAACAGCACTCCCTACCACATCAAAAGAAGAGCTCCAGTTGCATAACTGGGATTTTCTTTGTGTACCTAAAAGCGAGATCGCAGAGTACACGGCAACCTCCGGCACGCTGGGAATGCCTGTAACCATAGCCCTTACCGAAAACGACCTGCAAAGACTGGCCTATAATGAATACTGTTCCTTTGCGATCATGGGCCTCAATGAAACAGACCGCATTCAACTCTTATTGACCTTAGACAAGCAGTTTATGGCCGGTATGGCCTACTACCAGGGTGCCCGAAAAATGGGTGCCGCTGTCGTGCGCACCGGGCCGGGAGCACCTGAGATGCAACTGGAGGTCATGCGCCATCTAGGCATCAGTACCTTAGTAGCAGTGCCTTCCTTTCTCTTAAAACTCATAGAAACGGCCAAGGCCCTGGATATAGACCTGAAAACCTTACCGGTAAAGAAAGTACTGGCTATAGGAGAAAGCATGTACGATTCGGAATGGGAGAAAAGCATTTTACATGAACGGATCTGTAAAGACTGGCCCATTGACATCCATAGTACTTATGCTGCTACAGAGATGCAAACCGCCTTTACTGCCTGTAATGTGGAAGCAGGCCTGCATGCAAACCCGGAACTCATTATTGTTGAATTTTTAGACGATGAAGGCAATGCGGTAGCAGAAGAAGAGATCGGGGAAGTGACCATTACCACCCTGGGCGTAGAAGGGATGCCATTACTGCGCTACCGCACCGGTGACCTCTGCAAACACAACAGCAAAAGCTGCGCCTGTGGCCGGCATTCTGTACGTATAGGCCCTGTACTGGGCCGTAAAAAACAATTGATCAAATATAAAGGCACCTCGGTCTACCCTTCCGCAATTTTCGAGATCCTGAACAAAGAAACCTGGATCGAAAACTACCTGGTGGGGATTCACCAGAACAGTGAACTCCAGGACGAGATCCGCATACAAGTGGTGAGCAGGACAGAGCATTCTATGGATGCACTGGCATCGCTTAAGGCCACATTCCGTGCACAAATAAGGGTCGTTCCAGAAATAGAGTTCATCAATGCCACCGCATTACTGGCCTTGCAATTCCCCAATGGCTCCAGGAAGCAATTAAGGATCATTGACTACAGGCCGTAAAACAATCTTTTGCTTCGCAATAAGTGGTTTTTCGATTAAATGTCATCCTGAGTACCGTCGAAGGGGTGAATCAGAATTTAAAAAACCTATAAGGTTTTGGAAACCTTATAGGTTGGCGCTTTTTACATATTTCAGACTTAGGCGCTTCAGCACATTTAATAGGTCACCGTTTTGTCACCCTGCATTCGATTAACAGAGTTTTGCCTGGACCAATCAATTCCTTTCATTAACCATCCACAATTAACCATTAATAATTCAGCAGAGATTGCTCCACTCCGCTAGCGCTCAGTCGAATCATTGTTAATGATTGCCGGCTTTAAGCTTGTCATTAATAATTAACAATCTCCCATCACTCACCACTAATCACTAATCACCCATTGACTATTCACTGTTCACTAATCACTTTTCACTCACCACCCATCACTCACCACTAATCACCCATTGACTATTCACTTTTCACTAATCACTTTTCACTAATCACTTATCACTAATCACTTTTCACACATCATTCCCCCTCCTAATTCATTATATCATCCTCTTTCGGAGGCTTGCTGCTGATGATGAGGCGTATCGTAGGATCATTAGTAATGAAGCTCCACATCCAGCTGAAGAATAGTTTTACCCGGTTCCGGAACCCGGCAATCGGCATGATGTGAATGAAGAGCCAGGTAAACCAGGCCAATGCCCCTTTCATAAAACCTTTGGGCAGATCCACTACCGCTTTAAACTTGGAAATGATGGCCATACTGCCCTTATCCTTATATTTAAAGGCTTTCAAAGGCTGGCCCTGCAACATTTTTTCAAAGTTTTTAGCCAAAAGCTGCCCTTGTTGTATGGCAGGCTGTGCTACCTGCGGATGCCCTTTAGGGAATGCAGCGTCCGTCATTTGAAGACAGATATCGCCTATAGCATAAATATTTTCGGTCCCCTCTACCTTATTATAAGCATCTACCAGGATCCTCCTGGCATGACCTATACTCGCTTCCGGCAAGCCTTTAGCCTCCTTGGCAATCACCCCGGAAACCCAGATCAATGTCGGTGTTTCGATGGCCTCACCATTAGCCAGGTGCACTACATTATTGCTAAAATCTTTTACGGCCACATCCAGTTTCACCTCTACACCCAGGTGTTTTAATTGTTTCAGCGCTTCATCCTGCGACTTCTTGCTCATGGGCCCCAGCAAGGTCTTCCCGGCATCTACCAGGATGATGCGGCTTTGGATACCATTTAGTTCCGGGTAGTCTTTTTCCATGATATACTTACCCATTTCTGCCATCATACCTGCAATCTCCACACCCGTAGGACCGCCACCCGATACCACGATCGTCATGATGCGCTTCAGCGCTTCCACATCACTGGTACGGCAGGCTTTTTCCAGGTTGGCCAGAATGGTATTGCGTATTTCCAAAGCATCATTGATCGTCTTTAAAGCCAATGCATGCTGCTTTACATTTTCCATGCCGAAATAATTGGTCTCGGTACCCATTGCCAGCACCAGCTGGTCATAAGTTACCTTACCTTTATCCGTTACGATGAAGTGCTCTTCCGGTACAATGTGTAAAAGACTGGCATTAAAAAAACGAATGTTCTCTTTATGCTGAAACATTCGTCTAAAGGGCAAACTGATATTGGAAGGCTCGATAAATGATGAAGCCACCTGGTAAATTAAAGGCGGGAAAAAATTATAATTATTCGTATCCACCAATACCACCTCTATACCCTGTTTTCCTGCAAGAGATTTGGCCAGGTTGATCCCGGCAAAGCCACCGCCTACTATAAGTACTTTCATATATAAGTATTTATTATTATCATTAGCTTCCTGTAAAACAAAACACTCGTTTCAAAAAAGCCCTCAAAGTTACGAAATGCTTTTCGGCTCTACATAAAGAAGTGCCCTTTTCAATCCGAAAAGGGCACTTCCACTTCAATTCTTAACAAATATTTCCAATCCCGCTGGAAATATTACTTATTTCAAGGCCAGTTTCTGAATCAGTACCGAGTCCTTGCGATAAGGATCGCTCAGGTACAACATATTTTTCATCGTACTGTCTGCATTAGCGGTAAAATAACTGATGTAAACAGGTATTTTATCTGTATTGATCGGAGTAGTCCTGTTCTTTTTAATCATCGTATTGATGGAATCAATCCCTATATTCTGGCTTTCCAGGATCAGGGAAGCCAATACTCTCGGCTCTTTCACCCTTACACAGCCATGGGACATATAGCGCACTTTATTGGCAAACAAACTTCTGCCGGGCGTATCGTGTAAATAAATATCCCATTTATTGGGCAAATTGAACTTCACATAACCCAATGCCGCTGCAGGCCCAGGGGGTTGTCTTACCGCGAATTGCTTATAGTTACCGGCATTCACCATACTGTTAGGTACGCGCTTACCGCCCCGGTACACCTCGTATTTTGCCGGGATACGCCCTCCGTACTCCTTACCTACTATAGAGAGCGGAACGCCCCATGGCGGGCAGATCACGATATTCTGCATAGGCTTTAAAAGTGATGGTGTCCTGTTTGTACGCGAACCTACAATAGTCCTGTTGTGGAACAGGTTATGGCCGCCCTTGTAATAATCGATCTCAGCCTGCGGAATGCTCACCCAGATATAATGGTCATTCATTTTATTGGGCAGCCAGCGCATCCGCTCCATGTTGATCTTTAATTGCGTGATGTAATCATCGGGATTACGTTTAGCCGTTTTGATCAACTCTTCATCTATTTTTCCTGTGGTAGACAAATGATTCAGGTATTGGTAGCTTTTGATCAAAGCAGAATCTGCATCATCAGAGTGGATCTCTTTCCTGATCAGGTCAGGGAGCACGCTAAGACTACCGCTTTTGACCAGGTCCTTATATTTCATATAAGCAGTGTCCGACTTAAGCCTGCCCCACTTTTCCATTTCCTGCTGCATTAAGGCATATCGGGGGTTTGCCGGGCGGAAGGCATCCAGCACATTGTCTTTAGATAAACTATCACTCTGTAATATTTCGGCAAAAGAGAACACACTGTCATTGTCCGAATGCCACTCTTTATCTACCTCTGCAGGATTTAATAATCCGAAGGTAAGATCGCTGGCAGCCAATGCCAGGCTCCTGGTGAGTAAGACTTCTGTGCTGGCCAGGTTATCCTCCGTGCTTTCTTTTGCATTTAAGGCCTGTTGCAGTTTTTCAAATTCATAGCGCTGTGGATCCAGTCCGTCCAGGCCCAGTTTACCGATAGAGGCAATAGCTTTTTTACCTTTCTCAGAGATCGATTTGCCATCGATCCATAAAGGTTTATTGCCGCGCTTCTGGTACAATGTGGCTATTTCAGATTGAATAACTCCTGCACGCTTATAGACTGTTGAATCCAGGCTGGCACCTGACTGTAATGCTTTCTGCAGGCTCTCTTCACTCAATCCCGAATCAAACATATCGGAAACTCCGGAAAGAATCCCTTTATCTCCAGATCCTGAATTACAGGAAGCCAGCATCATACCTAATCCTAAGCTTAAAATCCCCAAATGATACCGCTTCATAACGTGGTTGTAAATTTTAATGTTTGTTTTTTGTTTAAAGATGCTAGAGCAAAGATTCTTTTTTTCTTTCATTGTAGCAAATTTCGCATAATCGTTTTACAATACATTTAAATTATATACAGAAATAGATGAATTATATACAGAAATAAATGTTTTAGCCCTTTTTGCTGTTCAGAAAACAGTATATTTGTTCTCCTATATTTTAAGCATATGAGCAAATTTTCTTCTTTTGATTTTTCGGGCAAAAAAGCCCTTGTTAGAGTAGATTTTAATGTTCCGATTAAAGACGGAAAGATCACTGATGATACACGTATTAAAGCGGCTTTACCGACTATTAAAAAGATATTAAGAGATGGCGGCAGTGTGGTATTAATGAGCCACTGGGGCCGCCCTATAAAAGACCTGGAAAAGAAGCCGGAACTGACTCCTGCTGATTTCTCCTTAAGCAGAATCGTACAGCATTTATCCCAGCTTATCGGTGTACCAGTTATCTTTACTGAAGACAGTATTGGTGAAGATGCGGCCAATAAAGCTGCTGCACTGCAAAAAGGCCAGATCTTATTGCTGGAAAACCTTCGTTTTTATAAAGAAGAAGAAAAAGGCGATGCGGGCTTTGCAGAAAAACTTTCTAAATACGGTAATGTCTATGTTAATGATGCCTTCGGCACCGCGCACAGGGCACATGCCTCCACCGCAATCATTGCAAACAATTTTGACAATTCCAGTAAACTGTTCGGCCTGCTGATGGAAGCAGAAGTAGATGCTGCGCAAAAAATATTGTCCCAGTCTGAGCGACCATTCACAGCGATCATCGGCGGCGCTAAGGTATCTGACAAGATCCTGATCATCGAAAACCTGCTGGAAAGAGCCACCGACATTATCATCGGGGGCGGTATGGCTTATACTTTTGCGAAAGCAATGGGCGGAAACATCGGGCAATCCCTTTGTGAAGACGATAAATTAGATATGGCACGCGCCTTACTGGAAACGGCAAAAGCGAAAGGTGTGAATATCCATCTTCCGGAGGATAGCCTGGCGGCAGATCGATTTGCCAATGAGGCACAAACACAGATCGCGGATAACAAAAACATCCCTGATGGCTGGATGGGACTGGACATAGGCCCTAAAGCACAGGCTGCATTCAAAGCCGTGATCCTGAATTCAAAAACTATTTTATGGAACGGTCCGATGGGCGTTTTCGAAATGGAAACCTTCCAGGCTGGTACAAAAGCTATTGCAGAAGCAGTTGCTGAGGCCACTGTGAACGGTGCTTTCAGCTTAGTAGGCGGTGGAGACAGCGTTGCTGCAGTGAACAAGTTCGGTATTGCAGACAAAGTAAGCTATGTATCCACAGGTGGTGGTGCATTACTGGAATTCTTTGAAGGTAAAGTACTTCCCGGCATTGCTGCTATCGCAGAATAAAACTAATTGACATAACATAAATCATTAAAAGCACCCTTTTGAGGTGCTTTTAATGATTTAGCGCATTATCGCTCTTCTTATAGATGAACTATAAAGCCAAAAAAAGAGGCATTGCGTCTGCAATGCCTCTTTACAATTAGTTTTTCTTTTTCCGGTAGTCGCCCCGCTGGACGGACTTATAGAAATCGGCCCATTTAAACGGATTGAACAAACCTATAGGAGCCTGCTGTCCGTAATAAGAGTTGTTGTAGGACTGCTGACGTTGCAACAAAGCGGCACCATCTCCCGAACTGGAGGGCATATTGCGCATCATCATCGTGATCACGTCCCTGCTCGTATTTTCTTTGATCGCGGCATTAAGGTCCGGATCATATTCTTTATAGCGCATGGCATAGTCAAACTCATCTGCGGTCATATAAGAACGCACCACGAACTCGTTCAACACAAAAGTATCCTGTACAAAATACTGAGTGGTGGTATAAAAGTTTTTATCCCAGTTAGCAGGGATTACCAGTTCCCTGGGCTTGAAGCCTACCCTGCTGAATACCAGGGTATCTCCTTTGTAGGCCAGTAAAGAGAACAATCCGTTCTCACTACTCAAAGTACCCACACCGGAGTTCTTTACATAAATTCCCATATAGGGAATCACATCGCTGGTATCCTGCATCCTTACCACACCTGTCACCTGCACCAGTTTATCGTTGTTCTGGGCAAAGGAAGCTGTAGCAAATCCCGCGACAGCAATAAGGGCTAATATTGTATGAATAAATCCTCGCATATACCTAGCAAAAATAGTTTATTAAATCGGTTTAAAATTCTAATATTTCTCAAAAAAAGAAACTTATTACTTAAAAACTCTATTACAAGAATTTTAGTATATAGAAAGCCGAAAGAATCCAAGATACTGTAGTAAATTTGCATGATTCAAACATATATACAAAAAGATGATTACAGAAGCTGATGTACTAAAGGCGCTATCCAACGTGGATGATCCCGATTTCGGGAAAGACATCGTGAGCCTGAACATGGTGAAAGATATAAAAATAGAGGATAAAAAAGTAGCTTTTACCATTGAGCTGACGACTCCCGCATGCCCTATGAAAGAAATGATTCATAAAGCTGCAGTGAATGCCATTAAAATTTTCATTGACAAGGAAGCTGAAGTTGAAGTCAATATGACAGCCCGTGTACTGGGTGCACGTAATGCAGACGGCTCAGAATTACTGCCTAAGGTGAAGAACATTATAGCGGTGGGTTCCGGTAAAGGCGGTGTAGGTAAATCTACCGTTTCCAGCAACCTGGCGATTGCACTGGCCAAGACCGGGGCAAAGGTAGGCCTGATGGATGCCGATATCTATGGCCCTTCGGCCCCGATGATGTTTGGCATACAAGGAGAACGCCCTATGATGCGTGACGTGAATGGTAAAGGGATGATAGAACCTATGGAGCGTTTCGGGGTGAAGATCATGTCTATCGGTTTGCTGGTAGACGAGAAGCAGGCCGTTATCTGGCGCGGACCTATGGCAACCTCTGCCTTAAAACAATTTGTTTCTGATGTTTACTGGGACGAACTGGATTACCTGATCATCGATATGCCCCCGGGAACGGGCGATATACACCTGACCCTGGTACAAACTTTACCGATCACCGGTGCGGTTATTGTAACCACTCCGCAGAATGTAGCCATGGCCGATGCCAAGAAAGCGATGATGATGTTCCAGAATGCCAATATCAAAGTACCGATATTGGGTGTAGTGGAAAACATGGCTTACTTCACACCGGCAGAGCTTCCCGATAATAAATATTATCTTTTTGGCCGCGATGGCGGTAAGCACCTGGCCGAGCAGTTTGAAGTACCTTTCATCGGTGAAGTGCCTTTGATCCAAAGCATCCGTGAAGGAGCAGACAGGGGCTTCCCTGCGGTGCTGAATGACGAGCCGATCGCATTGAAAGCATTTACGGATATTGCTCAGAAAGTAGCCCGTAATCTTGCCATGCGCAATGCCAATTTAGATCCTACAAAAATAGTTACGGTAAAACTTTAGTCAAAAATTGTAACCGGAATGAAAAAAGCGAAGCCAGGCTTCGCTTTTTTCATTCCGGTTGGTTATCTTAGCTTTACACTCTATTTTTAAACAAAACATGAATTTTATGAAACAATTTTTACTGAAAGTAACAGCGATCTTTGCCCTGTTCAGCACCTTTTCAAAGCCGGCAGAGGCATGTACTTGCATGGGAACCCAGCGCATTTGTCAATACCTGCAATTATATCCTCAATCCACCTTTTTTAAAGTGCGCATTGATACTATGGGCACTAACCCGGTCTCCGATTTTGGGGTAACAGTGCTGGATCAATTTCACGGAACTACCGTTATTTCGCCTACCTATTGGTTTACCAGTGAAAATATGGGCTCCTGTGCCGGTTTTCTCCCTCCGGCAGCCCAGGTGGGAGACACCTTCCTGCTGACCTTATTTAGCGGTAGCGGTGCCGATACCGGAAGTCTTTGGACCTGCAGCTTTATACAACCTATAATAAATGATTCTGTTTATGAAATGAATCAACCCAGTTTTCCTATCAGTGATCTGCAAGATAGTATTGATGCCTGCAGAGAAGTAAGTGCCAAACATATAGACCTGGCAACCGCCATACAGGTTTATCCCAACCCGGTACGGGAAATGCTGCACATAGATAACAGGTCCGGAGCTGCCATATTATCGGTACAGCTCTCCGATATTACCGGAAGAAAAGTACTGTTTCAAGAAGGGAAAGACCTGCATTCAATTCCGGTCGGACAAATGAATAGCGGGCTTTACTTCCTCCAAATCAAAACAGACAAAGGCATCCTCTCCCGGAAAATACATATCGCAGAATAATACAAAAAAAGTTCGGGCGGCCTTTGGCCGCCCGAACTTTTTAATTAAGTAAATAGCTTTTATAAGGACAAAAGGAATCCGATCGTAAAGTTGGCATCCCAGTCAAATACAAAAGTATCGCAACCCGTAGCCTCTTCAATTGCCTTGTAAATATTGATACCGCAGGCCAGCTTCTTGCTGTCTCCCGCTTTGTATTTTTGAGCCGGGTTCAATACCGTATAGCGCTCTTCACCTTCACGGGTCATTTTAGCCATTTCATAAGGCACACCACCTATGATGAAACAAACTTTACGTTTATTGGCCGGAATCTTACCCGCTTTTTCTTTCACTTCTTTATAGACGGCATCATCGCTTAAATCCTTCTCATAATACTTCGCTCCCGGTGCTTCTATAGCACTTAAGGCAGCCCCGTTAGGATAAGTAATTTTGGTATTACCACTTCCTATGTCCACCACGAAAGAGTTATCATAATAAGCTTTTGGCAATACAGATTTCAGGGCCAGTTTACCTTCCTGCTCCGGCGTTACCAGGTTCACCACGTAGCCCATCTTCTTCAACTCATCAGCGATCACTTTGGTTTTTTCTATCTTCTGAGCACCGGAGCTGATCACAAAGTGTACATTATTGCTTTTAACGCCTTTCTCGGCCATAGCAGCGATGTACTTCTTCAATCCTAAACGGATATCTTCTGTAGAAGCAAGTCCTTCGTACACAAATGACTGCCCGAAATCTTTACTTTTGATCTCCCAGTTTTTATCTTTATCCACTTCGATCACGAAAGAGTTAAAACCGGAAGCTCCCACTTCCACAACACCTTTCAACGTACCATTCACCGGTTTTTCAGGAGAAAAATTAAAAGCCCTGTGTTCCAGGTTGCCATTATCGGTCTTGCTCTTTTCTTCTTTTGATGAACCCGGCAGAGCAGGGCTTTCGTTATTATCTGTAGTTGCAGTAGTTGGCTCGCCGCTTAATTTATCGGCCAGTCCGAATTTCTGTCCCAGCCAAAGCAAGGCCAGCAAGGGAATTAAGATAATAATGGCTTTAACAGGCCACCTTAACCTGGACCATGTAGAAGGATTGTTGTTGTCGTTCATGTTTGATTGTTTTTGCTTTAGTTTGAAAAATCAGGTTATTATTTTAGTCGAGGATATTGAATCCTTTATCTACTTTCTGCTCAGGGCTCAGTTCATAATGTGCATCGCTCATTTGCTCAATATTCAGCGTTTCCAGCCTGCCATTATCAATTTGCTTCACGAAAGCCTCTAATTCTGTCTGGCTTACATTGGCCCCTACAGTAATGTCATTATTCTGGTCCAGGAATTCGAGGTTACTGCGGATGCGGCCGATGTTCTGGCTGATGAGGCCACTGGCAGCGTCCATAGCTTCCTGGTATTTCCAGCCGTCTTTGATCTGGAATACATCTGCAAGACCTTCTGTAGCCGAGCGCATTTTATTGGTCGCTTCCAGTTTTTTGGAAATGATGGTGATGGTACTGCTCAAAGCATTCACATAGATCCTGGAACCGCTTTCATTATCTTTCAACACTTCCAGCACTTTACTGAACTGGTTGCTGTACTGGGTATAGTGTCTTGCCGTTTGCTCCGCTGCTTTACCCTCTTCCATTCTTAAGCTGGCATTCACACGGGTTTCCTTAGCCTCTCTCCTTAGTGCATTACTTTTTTCCTGCATGCCCTTTGCCTCCTGCTCTTTAGCATCCTGGTCCAGTTTTGCAGCAGACTCAGTCAATGCTTTTACCTGGTTGTATTTTTTCTCTGCTTCCTCTTTGCTCCGGGCCGCATCATCGATCATATTGATCCGCACACCGTCTACCGAAGCGATCTTATCGCGCACCTTTTTCATGGTATCCTTGGCATCATTTAACAGGAGCTGCAAAGTAGTAAGCGGGTTATTGCGTACAATACTTTTCTCTCCTTTAAATAATAAAGTCGTGCCGAGTGTATGCAGGAAGCGTACAATATTGGGATACAACATCACCAATACCACGATAATAATCGACATCACGATCAGCCATATCGTCTGGCTGGCAAAGGCCAGCAGTTGCGGCAAAATGGTATAGAAAAACCAGATCGCACCGATCAGCGCGCCCCAGAACACTATTTTAGAAAGGGTTTTCCGGGTTTCCGGCTTCGCAATGTTGGTAGGGATCTGGTTGCCGATCACCTGGAATATAGGTAACTGCGTAAGCTCGCTGGGCAAGCTGCGCTTATCGATCACATTAACGGAAGTATTTCTATCAGGCATTATGTATAAGTTTAATTTGCAACAATATTAAGTATTTCCCGACTTCTGCCGGCTTATTTCACCGAATGTTCTACCGTATTTAACACCGCATTGATCTCTTTATTCACTATGGCAAGGGCACTCAGGCCCACCCGCATTTTATCGTCCAGGATGAAAATAGGCTTGGTGTACTTACTGTCGACCTGGGTCAACTGCGCTTTAGTATCCTGCAGTGCTTTTTGCAGGTTTAAGATCTGCTTTTCCAATTCTGATTCTTTGGACTGGAGGGAAGCTTTTTCCTGCTGCAATTGCAAGACCAGGTGATCTTTTTCCTGCTGCTTGCTTTGCACATCTGCTTTTATTTTCTGGTCGATCTCCTGCAGGTATTCCCGGCCCGTTTTCATGGCCATTTCTTTACTCAGGCCCAGGATGCTCAAAGTAGTATAAGCATTCTGAATATTTACCGGTGTGGGGCCGCCCATTTTCTCTGCCGCATTCCACAACTCGAAGAAGTCTACACCAGGCTTATTGATGCTTTCAAACAACTGGTATATTTTCTGTATCAGTTCCTGCTCATCAATACTGCTTTGTTCATGACTACTTTCTGTAAAATTGCTTACCGGGGCAGGTGCGGGAGCAGGAGGAGCAGGCTGCTCTTCTCTCACTGGTGTAACGGTCTTTGCAACTTCTTCTGGCTTTGGGCTTACAGGTCCGGGCGCATCATTAAAAATGAGTCGCTTCAATCCGCCTAAAATACCTCCGAATCTTTTATCGTTTTCTTCTTGCATGTACGCTTCTTTTGCTGAATAAATTTTAGTTGATATCTATTTTGTCCAAAGCATATTTCTTTGCCACGATCGCCGGGTAAATAATAAAATACCCGATGATAAACGCCAGGGAGCCTATAAGGATAAACAGGCTTAAGGCTACCGGCATACCGGTATGACGGGTGATATAGCTTTCAAAAAAACCTGCCGTGATAAAAACAGGGATCAGGCCGATGATGATCTTTATGCCATGCTTTGCACCGCGAACAAAAGACTGTGTGCGGGTAAAGGTGCCGGGAAACAAAATAGAATTGCCCATAATCACACCTGCCGTTGCAGCCAGGATAAGTCCCGATATCTCTAAAGTACCGTGAATGAACACCACTAATATGGATTTGAAACCAAGGTCATGTGCAAAGAACATCTGCTCAAAAACCCCTAACATCAAAGCATTGCGGAACAGCATATACAAAGCGCCTATGGAGAAGAACACCCCGAATAAAAATATTTTAAACGTAACGCTGATATTATTAAAAGTGATCTGCAGGAACATGGTAAAAGGATCTTGCTCCTTATATACTTTAAAAGGATCACCATCTGCAATATTGGTCAGGGTCATATCTACATAGTCATCGCCTAAAACACCGCGCACAAAGGACTGGTCCTTCCAGGAAGAGAAAATGCCGATCAGCATAAACACCAGGAAGAACAGGAAGGTGAACAAAAGTGTTCTCCTGTTCCGGTACATGATCAGCGGCAACTCTACCGTAGCAAAGTGCTTCAGCTTATTCGTCCGCTCTTTCTTGTTTTTATAAATGGACATGTAAATATTCGCAGCAATACTATTGATGTACTTAATGGTATTGCTGTTGGGATAATGTGTTTTGGCATAACCCAGGTCATCTACAAGATATACAAAACGCTTGGCCAGTTCATCGGGATCTTCTGTTTCAAACAGGTAGCTGTCCCAACGTTCCTTATTCTGCCTGATAAATTGCCCTTCTCTCATTTTTTATTAAAAACAATTTAATTTTCGGAATTACCTTTCAAAAATAAGCTATTTTTATTCTCAAGCTCAAAGGAAAAATATGTTATCCAGTTTTGAAGTAAAAGGCAATTATATAGACATCCGCAACAGACAGATCTATCCCGCACTCATTAAAGTATCTGATCAAAAAATAGCAAGCATTACCCGGCTCGAAACGCCGCAGGAGCAGTATATACTGCCCGGCTTCATCGATGCCCATATCCATATAGAAAGTTCTATGGTAAGTCCTGCAGCTTTTAGCCAGGCCGCAGCCCCCTTCGGTACGGTAGCTACCGTCTCCGATCCGCATGAAATTGCCAATGTATGTGGCCTGGAAGGGGTTTATTATATGATTGAGAATGCCCGGCAGGCGGCGGTGAAGATCCACTTCGGTGCCCCCTCCTGTGTTCCTGCCACCGGCTTTGAAACTGCCGGTGCCGTGATCGGCACAGCAGATATCAATACCTTGATGCAGCATCCGGATATTTATTACCTCGCAGAGATGATGAACTTCCCGGGAGTATTACATGATGACCCGGAAATTTTAGCTAAGATCGCTGCGGCAAAAGCCTCCGGCAAGCCCGTAGATGGTCATGCACCTGGCCTTAGGGGTACAGCAGCAGCAAAATATATTGCAGCGGGCATCAGCACCGATCATGAATGCACGAGCCAGGAAGAAGCATTGGATAAACTTGCTCATGGGATGAAGATCCTGATCAGGGAAGGCTCTGCAGCCAAAAATTTTGAAGCGCTGGTACCGCTTTTCCATACCCATCCTCAGCAACTCATGTTCTGCTCGGATGACAAGCACCCGGATGAACTGGTAAAAGGCCATATCAACCAGCTGGTGAGCCGCGCCATCGCTGCCGGTTACGAGCTCTTCGATGTATTGTATGCAGCCTGCCTGGCCCCTATCCATCATTATGGGTTGAAAGTAGGCGACCTGAGCATTGGTGCTCCTGCAGATTTTATCGTGGTGGAAGATACGCGCTCCTTTAAAGTACTGCAAACTTATATAAATGGACAACTCGTTGCAGAAAAAGGCAAGAGCCTGGAATCCTTTAGCAGCCCGGCATCTATCAACCACTTCAGCAGGAATATAGTCTCCCCTGCTGACTTTGCAGTACACGTTGATTCTGCCTTTGAGCAAGTAAACGTACAGGTGATCGTAGCTTTAGACGGGCAGCTGATCACCCTGGCAGAAACGGCAACACTCAAAACAGGAAATGGTGAGCTGCTTGCAGACACACAGCAGGATGTTTTAAAAATAGCCGTAGTCAACCGCTACCATGAAGCCCCGGTGAGCATAGGCTTTATCAAAAACTTTGGTTTACAATACGGCGCTATCGCTTCAAGTGTAGCCCATGATAGCCACAATATAGTGGTGGTAGGCGTGGACAATGCGGTTATGGCCGATGCGGCAAATGCCATTATCAACAGTAAAGGCGGTATCAGCATCCGCAATAAAGAGGAAACCTTATGTATGTCCCTGCCCATCGCGGGCCTGATGACGGATAAACCTGCAGCAGCGGCAGCGGCCGAATATGAACTGCTGGACCTTGCCGCAAAAAAACTGGGTACTGCGCTTAAAGCACCCTTCATGACCTTATCGTTTATGGCGCTTCCCGTAATACCGAGTTTAAAAATGACCGACAAGGGTTTATTTAATGTAGATTCCTTTAACTTTACATCAGTATATTAGTCTAAATCCAAAATAAGGGTATCATGAATAAAAGCATAAAAAGATTATTATTGATAGCGGCACTTACCGTGCCTGTAGTGATTATTGGAAACAGCGTATATGCGCAGACAAAAAATGCAAGCAAAGACCAGGACCCTGATCCTGAATTTATAGGCGGGAAACCCGAACTGCAACGCTACCTGGATGCTAACCTGAAATACCCGGCCAAAGCAAAGGAAGCGAAGAAAGAGGGAATCGTATATGTATCTTTTACGGTAAATGAGCAGGGAAAGATCACCAGCCCCAAGATCGTAAGGAGCATAGGTATGGGTTGTGATGAAGAGGCACTGAGACTGGTGGAAGAAATGCCCAACTGGAAACCCGGCAAAGAAGATGGTGTCGTGAAAGCGCTGCCGGTAGTGATACCGATCGCCTTCAGGTTATAAAATAAAAAAAGGAGCTTAACGCTCCTTTTTTGTTTTCCATTACTTGTAAATAAAGAATTTGTCTTCGGGAGTTCTCACCTTTTTCATATTCACCAGCCAGTCATTCTCCGCATTTCTATAACCCAATGCCAGGATGGTAGCGCTTTTCAAACCCAATGCAGGTAAGCCCAGCAACTCATCCAGCTGCTCTTTATTAAAGCCTTCCATGGGTGTGGCATCTACCTGTTGCTCTGCTGCAGCCGCTGTAGCTATACCAAAGCTGATATAAGCCTGCTTGGCCGCATGGGCTTCTTGCTGCTCTGCCGTCATGCCGGCAAACATACCTAAAAGCATGGTCCTGTAGTCATCCGTAGCAGAAGAAGGCAAACCCCTTTCCTGGTTACTGTGCTCAAATACCGCATTCACGCGCTCCTCGGTATATTTATCCCAGGCTGCGAAGATCAGCAGGTGAGAGCCATCCACGATCTGCGGCTGGTTAAAAGCGATCGGCTGTATCTTAGCCTTTAATTCAGGATCTGATACCACGATCACTTTATAAGGTTGCAAACCGGAAGAACTTGGTGCCAGGTGCACTGCTTCCAGGATATAATCAATTTTGTCCTGCGGCACTACCGCCCCGTTCATTGATTTGGTGGCATAACGCCATTTTAAATTTTCTACTAAATTCATATTTTTTCCTGATTTTTATGGAACCGAAAGGCAAATATAGGGCACAGGGTATATAAAATATACTTGCTAACAAAAATATATTACTATACTTTTGTATAGTGACCTCCTAAAAGAAACAAAATGAGTACTAAAGATAAATATCATTCTCTCAAAAAATGTTCTAAAGCCTATGCTTTGGCCATTAATGATACGGTAAATGTCATCAGTGGTAAATGGAAATTATCCATCATCGGCGCTTTATCCTGCGGTAATAAAAGATTTACAGAGATACAGCACAGCATTGAGTCCATCACCCCAAGGATGCTGTCCAAGGAATTAAAGGAACTGGAGCTCAATGGTATGATCTCCCGGAATATATTCAATACAAAGCCCGTTACGATTGAGTATAGCCTGACGGAATCGGGTAAAAGATTTGATAAAGTATTAGAAGAAATGATCACCTGGGGCCTGGCACATCGCAAGGCTAATCTAAACTCCCTGGTCCACAATTAATATCTGCTGATGTCTGAACAAAAAGAAAAGATCGGCTTATGCCTCTCGGGCGGCGGCTTAAGGGCTATTGCGCATATCGGTATCCTGAAGGCAATGGAAGAACTGCAGATAAGGCCTGCAGCAATCAGCGGAACGAGTGCGGGCGCTATAATAGGTACCCTGTTTGCCTATGGTTACAGTGCAGATGAATTAATGACAATCGTAGGTAAGGAATCTTTCTTCACCCGGAAAAGCTTCCGGTTGCAGTCTTCCGGTATCTTCAATACCCGCTTCCTCACGGATATCTACAGTAAATACATCCCGGAGAATGATTTCAGCGCGCTGAAGATCCCCATGACCATTGCCGCTACGGACATCAACCTGGGCAAAGAGGTATTTTTCTCAAAAGGAGAACTGTACAAGCCGCTATTGGCTACTGCCAGTATTCCTTTTATCTTTCCACCGACACTCATAGATAGCCATATTTTTTGTGATGGCGGCCTGTTGAACAACCTGCCTGTCGAACCTCTGCTCGGGGAAAATCATTTTATCATTGCGGCCCATGTAAATGCCGTAAGCCCCGTAAGCGAAGAGGAATGCAAAAAAATGTCCGCCAAAGCCATGGCGGAACGATTATTTTACCTGGGTATGGCCAATCATGTCAACCAGAAAAGAAAAGACTGCAACATTTTCATTGAACCTTCCAACCTGGTCCGCTACAGCATGTTTGACAAGAAAAATGCGCAACAGCTGTTTGACCTGGGTTATGAAGCCGCAATAAATGCATTACAGTCTTTAGAGCAACAATAATTTTATTGGAAGTTTTTCAGTATTTCATAAAAACGATATACATCTTCATAGGAATTATACATAGGAACAGGTGCTACACGGATCACATTAGGTTCTCTCCAGTCGGCTATGACCCCGTTCTCTTCCAGGAAATCAAACACTTCCCTGCCCCGCTCTGCAAACAGCATAGACAGCTGGGCCCCGCGCCTGTGTGGCTCGGAAGGGGTGATAATTTCAAATTTGAGATGGTCTAATTGTTGTACTAAAAACGATAAGTAGGCCGTAAGCTTCAGGCTTTTCTCCCGGAGCTTTTGCATCGTAAGCTTATCAAAAATATCGAGGGAAGCCTTATGCGCCACCATATTAAATACGGGTGCATTACTCATTTGCCAGCTCGCCGCGCCTTTGGCAGGTACAAAGCCTTTACGCATTTTGAACCGGGTACTTTCTTCATTGCCCCACCAACCGGCCAGCCTCAGGGTTTCCGGGTTATCGCCATGCTTTTCATGTACAAAGGCACCTCCGACACCGCCGGGACCTGAGTTCAGGTATTTATAAGAGCACCAGCAGGCAAAATCAACCTCCCAGTCGTGCAACTGCAGGGGCACATTGCCCATAGCATGCGCCAGGTCAAAGCCACATATTGCACCCACTTCATGGGCTACTTTCGTGATCGAGGCCATATCATACAGCTGACCGGTATAATAGTTGACCCCACCGATAAGTACGCAAGCCAGGCTATCTCCCGCTTCGCGGATGGCCTGCAGGATGTCTTCATCTTCCAGGGTATGTGCATTACCCTTAGGACTTAATTCTATAATTGCCGTTTCCGGGTCAAAGCCATGCATCTTCACCTGGGTCTCGATCGCATATTGATCAGATGGGAAGGCTCCTGCTTCCATGATGATCTTGTAACGCGCCTGGGTAGGGCGATAAAAAGAGATCAGCAGTAAATGCAGGTTGACGGTAAGGGTATTCATGGCCACCACTTCTGAAGGCTTAGCCCCTACGATCCTGGCTAAAGAGTCGCTGAACTGGTTGTGGTAATACATCCAGGGGCTTTGTGCCCTGAAGTGGCCTTCCACACCATGTGCGGCCCAGTCGTCCAGCTCTTTCTGGAAAAGGTAAGCAGCACTTTTAGGCTGCAGGCCCAGGGAATTGCCACAGAAGTAATAAACGTCTTTGCCTTCATGCTGCGGGAAATGGAAACGCTCCCGGAAGCTGTGAAGGATATCTAAATCATCTTGTGAACTTGCGTATTCTAAAGTAGCTTCGAATGGATGCTGCATAAATATCTTGGGTTGATTAAACGTAAAAATTAAATCAGGATACGGAGGATTCTTCCGTTTTTTTAGCGGCTTTTTCCGCTTCCATTTTACTGAGAAAAGGTTTCAACAATTTTTTCTGAAAGACCAGTAAGGTGATAATGCCGGTCGAGATCGCGGCATCTGCAAAGTTAAAAATAGGGTCAAAAAATGTAAGGCGATTCCCTCCCACAAAAGGCATCCAGGAAGGCCAGGTCGTATCTACCATCGGGAAGTAGAACATATCTACTACAGAGCCATGCAATACGCCTGAATAGCCCTTACCGGGTGTGAACTTTGCCAGGCCCATATAACTTACATAATCGTTCATGGCAGCATTATAAGCCAGGCCTTTGTCAAATACAAGTCCGTAAAATAAACTATCGATCAGGTTACCGGCAGCTCCGGCAAGGATGAGCGCGGCGCAGATTTTAGCACCCGTGCCCAGGCCTTTAGCCACCAGCTGTTTTAACCAGAAAAAGCCAAAACCTACCGCACATAAGCGGAAAACCGTCAGTATGGTCTTACCCATAGTGGAATCCATGATCTTCATACCGAAGGCCATCCCGGAGTTTTCAATAAAATAAAGCTGAAACCATTTCTGGCCAAATACATAAACACTTTCGCCGTATTCAAAGTTTAACTTGATATACATTTTGATGAACTGGTCTATCAATATGATCAACACGACCAGACCTATAATATGTTTGTATTTCATTCTATACTAATAATTTTAATCTGCAAGCCTGTACCCGGCTTGCATAAACCCGACAAAAATAGTCAATCGCTGCCGATAAGCCAAGCCCTAAAAATAATAAAAGCGGCTTGTACAAAAAGCCGCTTTAAAATAGTGTATTCCCGGATGCTTAGCCCGGTATACGCGAAATCTGTTTGTTCATTTCTTTCAGTTGGTCCAGTACCTCCTGGTTGGTAGGTTTGGCTGCTTTAGCCTTGGCAAAATAGAATTTACATCCCCTGTAATCCCTGCGTTGAGCACTGATAGAAGACAGTTGCATATAGGCTCTTGCGGTGGTATCTGCATCCGGAAGACCGATCTTTACTGCTTCGCGCAATTTCTCATAAGAATCTTTTAAATTTCCTTTCTGGGCAGAGATAAATCCTAATTGCAATAAAGCCATACCCCTGGAATCCTTATCTGTATTACCGGCTTCCAACCCTTTTTTCAGGTCTTCTTCTGCCTTGTCCAGGTCATTGTTCATGGTAGACAGGTTAGCTTTCAACATATAAAAACCAGATCTTACCTGGGCAAATAACCATTCTGGTTTCTTAACGGAATTAATTAAGCGTTGCGCTTCCTCAACATCACCGTTTTCAATGTAACGTGGCAAAATGGTCATTGGTCCTATTAAAAAATGGGCTACTACCATGATGATACCGATCAAAATAGGCAACCATCCAAGCCACCAGGTAACCTGGATACCCAAAAAGATGCCCAATCCAACCATCAAAACACTTAACCAAAGTCTGTTAAGTACAATAAATCTGCGCAATGCGAACATAAATACGATTTTTCGAGCCGCAAAGGTAAGCTTTTTTCCAGTCTTCTCATATTCCTGCGACCACAATCCGCAAAAGGAATTTATTGATTTGTTAATATCTAAGTAATTAGTTGATTTTGATCCTAAAACAATGCATATTTGTTAAGCGGAACTTCTAAGTAAGTGAGGCTATCTTTTAACGAAACAAAAAAACAAAAGAAATGAAAAGGATCATCACAGTATTTGCCGGCTTAAGCCTGGCAGTAGGAGCGACGGTCGCAGGGACCTCGTGTAACAAAGAACAAGACTGGAATTGTAAATGTACGGTAAACGGTAATGAGACCACAACCGTGATCAAGGACAAAACCAGGAAAGAAGCGAAAGCTGAATGTGATAAATCAGGTAGTGTTTTAGGCGTTCAGTATGATTGCGACCTGCAGTTATTTTAATCTATAAAGCAGGAATATCAGAAGAGGAGTTGCCATGTGCAACTCCTCTTTTTTAATAGTACAGGCTGATCTGGGGTTCCTGGGCATTTTCCCATAAATAGACCAGCCTCGATATATCTGAATAGCTTTTCAGCCCTTTCTTTTGCCCCTGTGATTGCAGCATCCAGTTATAGATCGCCAGGGCTGTGCCTTTAAAAACACTTTTATATTTCCCTCTCATCTCTTCCAATTCGGCCATATCTTTCCGCACTTCGGGTCTAAGCAGGTCCAGCTTTTGCGCAGCCATAAGGGAGTCTTTACGGGAAAGTTCGCGGTTGGCATATAAAAGAAGGTTAAAGTAAGCTGAGTATTTCAGGCTCTGGTGCCCGCTTTTCACACACATGACATAAGCCATAAAATTGGCCTCCCCTTCTGCTGCCACACCCGTCTGGTGCGCCATTTCATGCGCCAGCACAAATCCCCACATAAATACAGGCAGTGACTTTGCAAACTGGGCCTCCCCGGTCAAAGGATTATAATAGCCTTGTATACCTATATAATACATAGAGCTGCCAAACAGGCTGGGCTTCACTTTCAGCTCAGGGACCCTATTTCCCCAATAGTTTTCATAAGCATGCTTCACCAGTGTATTGGTTTCCTGCAGACCCAAGCTATGGTCATAGTCCGGCAGTATGTTCAGGGAGCTGATCAGGGTATCGTTCAATGCCGCCAGTTGATCTATACTCCAGGCGGTGTCGGTAGTCGGTTGCCAGATCTTATGCCGCGCATAATTTGCCCCCCAACTGTAGAAGTAAAGCAGGTAGACCACAGACAGCGATACTACACTTCTTAACAGCAGGTCGCGCAGTTGCCGCTTTTTACGTTTCCATTGCAGCAGGTAACTGATCAATCTTATGATTGTAAAGAGTAAAACAAGAAAAAGCAAGCTATATAGAATATCTCCTACACTAAAGGGAATCACATTAAGTATCCATGATCTTAATTGCTGATAGGGTAAAAAGCAATAACGCTCGTAAATACTAAAGATGGTGCTGTTTTTAAAAAAGAAACTCAGTAACAGTAAAAGTGCCAGCAGGATAAGCAGTGCAGTCCTCCACTTTGAACGAAAGAAAATATTCATATATCTCACTAAATTAAATGATCTGGATGAATATTTAAAGGCTTAACAAATATTTGATACAAAAAATAAAAACACAAACCCTGTAAGCCGGATTCTGTATGCACCCGGGGGTGCATCGCTATCATTTATCTACGCTTTACATCACTATAAAACTGCATCTGCCTACCCGCAAGCATCGGACGTGCAGCCCTCGATCGCTTGCCTATTGGGCATTTCAGCACGCAAGGTTTACCCATAACTATAGTTACCTATAACTATCGTGCGCTCTTACCGCACATTTTCACCCTTACCCTTCGACAAGCTCAGGGCGGTCATTTTCTGTGGCACTTGCTGTCTTTCCAGGAGGAAATCCCACCCGTTAGGTGGTGCGTTGCACTATGCTGTCCGGACTTTCCTCTTTCTCACCAATGGTGAAACAGCGATAGCGCGGGTTTGTGTGCGGCAAAGTTAAGTTTAAATTACGGATTGCCGCTTCAAATAATTGAGGCACACCCCTTGGCGGCACATTAACCCGGAACCTGCTTCTTAAAAGATCATTGGGCTTTCCTGTTTCTCTTTTATCCCTATCCAAATGAAAGGCTTTATAGAACAAAAATGTTGCGCGCCGATTATGAAAATTGCTTAAAAGTTCGTCTATAAGGGAATTAAATTAAATTTGCAGTATGACAGAGCATCACCCCGAAGATAAAAGCAGGATTTTTGAAAGTCTTCCGCCTCGCCGCCCCAACCCGATGAAGCGCTTAAGAAAGGTCAGGGAGACAGTAATGGGCTTTTTGTATTTAGCCGTGGCAGGAGCCATGATCTGGGCTACCAAAACCCGGTACACAGAGTTGTTTACCCCTAATTTTGCTTATGGTTTAGCCGCTGTTTTTATTATTTACGGGCTCTTCCGCCTCTACAGGGCATTCATCCAAAAAGACTAGACATTCATGGCCATCAGATATTTTGAAGAAGAAGGTATTCGATCAAAACTAAAACAGAAAAGAGCACTCAGCCAGTTTATCACACAGGAGATCATAGGCAAACACCTGGATGTGCAGCGGGTAGACATTAACTATATCTTTTGCAATGATGACAGCCTGCTGGAAAAAAACATAGCATTCCTCGATCACCATACGCTTACAGATATCATCACGTTTGACCTGTCAGAATCCGAAGAGGACCTGATGGCTGAACTGTATATCAGTATAGACCGCGTGGCGGACAATGCTGCTGCTTTCGGGGTCAGCTATGAGCAGGAATTGCACCGGGTCATCTTCCATGGTATCCTGCACCTCTGCGGCTTCAAAGACAAAACGGATCAGGATGCAAAAGAAATGAGGCGGCAGGAAGACCTTTGTATAAAGGCCTATTTTAAACAATAATCTAATTTAATAAAAGGTGGTGTATAAAAAGGCTCCCAAATTTGTCATATTGAGCTTGTCAAAATATAGACAAATTTGATGCTCAATTTTTGCCGTACTAAGCCTGTCGAAGTATCGACAAGCTCAATGTGACAAGAATCTTGGCTTTTTAGACACCCTCTCATGATATATGAAATCAGAAGTAATTTACGAAGACGAAAATCTAATCGCTTTTAATAAACCCAGCGGATTGCTGAGTATCCCGGATCGCTTCAATGCAGAGATCCCCAATCTTTACAGAATGGCACAGGCCAGGCATGAAGGCATTATCCCCGTGCACCGCTTAGACAAGGATACCAGCGGGGTGATCGTTTACGCAAAAAATGAAGAGAGCCACAAATACTTATCACAATTGTTTGAAGGCCGGGAGATTGAAAAATACTACACAGCACTGGTGAACGGCAGATTGATCAAGCATTCCGGAAGCATCATCCAGCCTATTGCAGAAAATATGGCTAAGCGCGGCACCATGCTGGTACATAAAAGAGGTAAGGCATCCCATACAGACTATGAACTCATCAAGGAATGGGCACAATATAGTTTGTTGAGATTGCAGATCCATACCGGAAGGACACACCAGATTAGGGTACACCTTCAATACCTGGGACACCCGGTAGTAGCTGACACGATCTATGGCAACGGTAAAGGCATCTACATCTCCAGCTTAAAAAAGAATTTCAAAAACAATGATCCTTTAGGCGAAGAGAAACCGGTACTAAACCGCCTGGCACTGCATTCTTCTACCTTGAAGTTTAAGGATATGGATGGTAAAGAGGTAGAGATCAACGCACCTTTCCCCAAAGACATACAGGCCGCGATACAGCAACTGGATAAATGGTCGGCGACAAAAGTATAATGGTTAATGAGTGATAGGTGATGGGTGATGGAACTATTCTATTACATCATTAACAATCAACCATTAACCATTGACCATTTATAATTAGAAGAACAATATCATCTAAAGATTATAGTATATCGTTTTCAGATAGGAGGACTCCGGTATGGATATGGGATGATCCCAGTCATGCCGGGTACTCATCAGCACACCAGGCTTTAAGCCCAGCCTGCGGAAGGCCCGCTGATGAGCTTCTTTAAAGCTTTCCATATCTACACGGGAAGAACAGGAAGCCAGTACCAGAACACCACCTTTACGGCAAAGCGCTGCACCCAGCGATGCCAGCTTCTCATATTGCTTCAAGGCCCGCTGCACCTCAGATTGCTGCTTGGCAAAGGAAGGCGGATCGATCACCACCACATCATATTGCTGCCCATCTTTAACCAGGTCGGCCAGGAGCTCAAAAGCATCTCCTTTCATGGTCTTATGCTCACCGGTGTAGGTATTAAGCTGTGCATTTTCCTGTGCCACTTCCAATGCCTGCGCACTGATATCGATACTGGTCACTTCTGTGGCACCACCTACCAGTGCATGTACAGAAAATCCACCTGCATAAGAAAACACATCCAGCACGGTCTTACCTTTAGATAGCTTACCCACCTGGTGCCTGTTCAGGCGATGGTCCAGGAAATAGCCCGTTTTATGTCCTTTGATCACATGGGCCTGGAAGGCTATGCCATACTCCATAAACCGTACCGTAGGATCATTTAATGTACCATACAATACATCACCATCAGCAAGATCTGCATTTACCTTAGCCACATTCCTCCCCAGCCTGAGCACCAGGGCTTCCGGTGCCATCACGCTGACCAATGCCTCTTTCAGCAAGTCCAGGTAAGGGATCCATATGCCTGAATAAAGCTTCAGGACCACTACCCTGTCGTAGACATCTACGATAACACCGGGCAAACCGTCTCCTTCGCCATAGATCAACCTGTAGGCATTGGTCGCTTCGCTGATCTTATCGGTTCTTTTATTAAACGCTTCGGTAATGGTATGGAGGAAAAAAGCCGCATCGACCTGCACCGGGCGATTGGCCTGTAGTATTTTTATACGGATCGGTGATTCGGCATCATAGAGCCCGATCCCGATCAGTTTATTATCTTTTTGTGCAAATACAACCGCAACGTCACCGGTCTGTGCATCTTCCGGTGCTTTTACAATGCTGTCTGAAAATATCCAGGGATGCCCTTTTTTAAGAATGGTTTCCGCTTTAAGATTCAGCTTTACTGCAATACGCTTGGGTTGATACATAGTTTGATTCATTTTCCCGGCAAAAGTAGGACTATTCATCAATAGGGCGCAGAAAATTAAAAACCCGTATCAAAGGGCCTTTTCCAGGGTGAAGATCGTGATCTCCGGCCGCACATTGAATCTTACCTGGTAAGAATGGCCCAAGGCCCGGTTAATGTACAGATCCCGGCCGTCTCCAAGGTCGATATGCCCTGCTGTATATTTTTTATTTTTTACAGGAAGGATGGGTGGTGGCAAAAAAGGAGGCTTTACCTGTCCTCCATGCGTATGACCGGCAAGGATCCAGCCCTGGTAACCCCACCATACATCCAGGTCGCAGACATCAGGGTTATGGCAAAGTACAATATTAGCCGCATCATCTTTATGGAAAGGCATCACCAGTTCCGGTTTACAGTTAGTGGCCCAGTAATCATCAATGCCCAGTATATTGAAGCCGGGGATAATCTCTGTAGCTTCATTACGCAGTATCTTAAGGCCTGCTGCTTCCAGCACTTTGATCACCTTAAGGGCGATGTCCGGCTCGCTCCAGCCGCTGCCGTAATCATGATTGCCCAGCACCCCTACCGTGGCAATACGCCCTTTAACGGCATGCTGAAATACGGTCTTCAAATCCTCTTTTTCGAGAATATCTCCCCTTTTATTGATAAAGTCACCGGTGTAGACCACAATATCCGGTTCAAATGCTTTGGCCTCCTCAAATGAATCTATGATAAACTGCCAGTCAAAGCGGTCGCCTACATGCATATCGCTGATCTGCATGAGTGTTTTACCCACCAGGGCATCCGGCAGGTTCCTGACCGGCATTTTCAACGATACAAACTCCAGCCAGAAGGGTTCTATCTGCCAGGCATAAAGGCCGGAAACAAATCCTGCGCCTGCAAGCCCCACTAAACCCTTAATAAAAGTGCTTCTTTTCATGAATACAAAATCAACTAACTAAACGTCATTTACCAGGCTATAGTATCGCTTTACAGCTATCTTTAAATGATAAAACTGCAAAATGGTACGTTTACCTTATAAAACTAAGGTATTGCAGGCTTTATAAAACAGGCATCATGTTTTCAATCTGTTAATATAAGTCAATTTTTAGCCTAACTATCGCCACTATCAACATTTATTCATTTAAATTTGCCGGGAACAAACAAAACGAATTTTATGAGAAAATTATTATTTTCTGCAGTTGCTGTCGCAGCTTTAGCCACTACTTCAGTATCTGATGCCTCTGCGCAGGTAATTAAAGGTTTTTACAAACAACCTTACAAAGCGCGAAACAACGGTACTTTCGATAAAGGAACGGGTATTTTTTCGGTTGGTTTAGGTGCACCATACGGGTATGGTGGCTACAGAAGTACTTTACCTCCTGTTTATGTAAAATATGAGATGGGCATCATGGATGAAGTGGGTATTGGCGTAGTTGGTGGTTTAGGTATGGGAAAAAACCGTTTTAATGACGATGGTTATTTCGCAACTACAATAGGTGCTTTAGGTTACTACCACTTCAACAAATTTATTCCTTTACAAAAATTGGATGTTTATGCCGGTTTAGGTATCGGAGTGGACATCAACAACAGAGGTGGTGATGGTTCTGACGTAAGTGCCCTGTTTTTATACAAAGCCGGTGTACGCTATTACTTCAGCAACTCCTTCGGTGTTTATATTGAATCAGGCTACGATCTTTTGAGTGTTGCTAATGCAGGTATCACTATAAGGTTCTAATGCCATAAACATTATACCTGAAGAAACCCATTCATGATGAATGGGTTTCTTTTTATCCCTATGAATGATTAATCGTTTAAATTTGCGGGAACAAAAAGACGATTTCATGAGAAAACTCCTATTTTCCACCGCTGCAATCGCAGCTTTATCTTTCGCTTCTATCTCTAATGCTCCTGCCCAGGTGATCAAAGGTTTTTACAAGCAACCTTACAAAGCGCGTAACAATGGTACTTTCGATAAAAAAGCCGGGATATTCTCTATAGGCTTAGGTGCACCTTATAGTTATGCTAATTATTACAGGACTATTTTTCCTCCTGTTTATGCTAAATATGAAATGGGTATCATAGATGAAATAGGTATCGGACTTGTTGGCGGTATGGGTTTTGGTAGTAATCGTTATAGCGACGATAATTATTCCACAACAACAATAGGTGTTTTGGGCTATTACCACTTTAATAAATTCATTCCTTTAAAAAAATTAGATGTTTATGCCGGCCTGGGTATTGGAATGGATATCAACAACAGAATGCACAGAGGTACAGAGGTCAATCCTTTGCTTTTACTCAAAGCCGGTGCCCGGTATTACTTCACTCAATCATTCGGTGTTTATATTGAATCAGCTTACGATATGTTGAGTGTGGCTAATGCAGGTGTCACTTTCAGGTTTTAATACCGAACAGGATTATAACTTACATAAAAAGGGAAACCCATTCGCTGCGAATGGGTTTCCCTTTTTATGTAATGAATGATTTAATTCTTTAATCAAATTTCTCCGGGCGCATCTGCGGGAAGAACAATACATCCTGTATAGAAGGCTGGTTGCTCAACAGCATACATAAGCGGTCAATACCGATACCGATACCCGAGGTTGGCGGCATACCATATTCCAGTGCTCTCAGGAAATCGTGATCGATGAACATGGCTTCATCATCACCACGCTCCATCAGCGTCATCTGCTCTTCAAAACGTGCACGCTGGTCGATAGGATCATTCAGCTCGGTATAAGCATTGGCTAATTCCTTACCATTGATCATTAACTCGAAACGCTCTACCAGTCCCTCTTTACTACGGTGCTTCTTGGTCAGCGGAGACATCTCAACCGGGTAGTCGATAATAAACGTAGGTTGTACATAAGTATGCTCTGCCGTCTCGCCAAAGATCTCATCGATCAGTTTACCTTTCCCGATATTAGGATCTACAGCAATATTCAATTGTTTACATACCTCCCTCAATCCTGCTTCATCCATTTCGCTGATGTCAATACCGGTATTTTCTTTAACAGCATCAAAGATCGTGATGCGCTTGAACGGTGCTTTGAAGCTGATAATATGTTCACCTACCGGAACATCTGTAGTACCGTGTACCGCCAGGGCCAGGGCTTCAAACAGTTGCTCGGTGATGTCCATCATCCAGAAATAATCTTTATAGGCAGTGTACCACTCCAGTACCGTAAATTCAGGATTATGCGTTCTGTCCATTCCTTCATTACGGAAGTTGCGGCTGAACTCATATACCCAGTCAAAACCACCTACTACAAGGCGTTTCAGGTACAGTTCATTGGCAATACGCAGGTAATAAGGCACGTCCAGGGCATTGTGATGCGTGCTGAAAGGTCTTGCAGCAGCTCCGCCCGGGATATTCTGCAATACCGGTGTATCCACTTCCATTGCACCCCTGGTATTCAGGAATTCACGAATGGTGTTCATGATCGTAGTGCGTTGTGTGAAAGCAGTACGTGTATGCGGGTTGATGATCAGGTCGGCATAGCGTTGACGGTAGCGGAACTCCGGATCCGTCACTTCATCAAATACATTCCCGTCCACATCTCGTTTCACCACAGGTAAGGGTTTCAAAGATTTGGTCAGTAAGGTAAACTCCTGTGCATGCACAGAGATTTCTCCTTTCTGCGTTACGAAAACATAACCTTTAATACCAATGATATCACCGAGATCAATACCTTTGATCGCCAGGTCCCACAGGTTAGTATCCGTTCCTTCAGGAGCGAGTTCATCTTTCTTTAAGTAAATCTGGATGATGCCTTTACCATCCTGGATCTTTAAAAAGCCTGCTTTACCTTTATTATTATTACTCATCACACGACCGGCGACACATACACTGGCAAACTCTTCCTTCTTATCCTCTGTAAACTGTTTCTTTATATCTTCCGAATAATGAGATACAGGATACAATGGCGCAGGATAGGCTTCTATCCCTGCCGCAGAGAGTGCGTTTAATTTTTCTCTTCGCACTAACTCTTGCTCAGATAAGTGTTGAACTTGCATAATAATATTTGAATGCTTTAAAAATAAGCTGCAAATATAGTTCTATTTTGCTTATCCATTGATAGCTGCCTGTGCTTAATTTGCTAAGAAGAAATGGCAGCAAAATATTTTAAAAAACAAATTAAAAAAATACATTTGTCTTTAAACGCATCTTATCATGACTGAGGAAAACAGGAAAGAAAGCTTAATCGCTGATATCAATAAAAAAGCTGATCTTGGATTTTCAGTGGAAGAGATCAGGGAAAACCTTGAAAACAATGGCTATACACCGGAAGAGATCAGACAAGTAGGCCTTGTCGCGTATCAAAATAAGGTAGCCGAAAAAGATAAAAAATTCAGTCCCTGGTCTTTATTGATCTCCCTCTTCTTTATCATCAGGGGTATTATGTATTTTGCCAAAGAGCAGCATACCCTGGGATTCCTGATGGTGGGGGTGGGATTCCTCGGCTTTATCTTGAAAGCAGTCAACCTGAGAAGTGCTAAATAGATAGAATAAAAAATGGGTTAACCGCTAAGGCTAACCCATTTTCATATAAATGACCGGGTACTTATACGGTCATGATCTCTTTCTCCCTGTCTTTACAGGCAGCATCTACTTTTTCAATATTTTTATCGGTCAGTCCCTGCACACGGCCTTCCGCTTCTTTGGCAGCATCTTCACTCAAACCGTCTTTTTGTAATTTTTTGATGGCTTCAATTGCATCACGGCGCGTTCCTCTCACTGCAATCTTCGCAGTTTCCCCTTCAGCATACACCTTTTTCACCAATTCCTTCCTGCGCTCTTCTGTAAGCGGAGGTAAGAACAAACGAATCACTTCTCCGTCATTTTGAGGAGTCAGTCCTATGTTGGCCATCATAATCGCTCTTTCGATAGGCGCAATCATACTTTTTTCCCAGGGTTGAATAGAAATAGTACGGGCATCGGGAGTAGCCACATTTGCTACCTGGTTTACAGGAGTAGGAGTACCATAATAGTCTACGTTGATGCCGTCTACCATATTGGGAGCAGCCTTACCTGCACGAATTTTTTGTAATTCACTTTCCAAATGTGAGATTGCCTTTTTCATCCCTGCCGAAGCACCGCTTACCGCCTCTTCTAATAATTCAGTCATCCTAATGATTTAATATGTTTATTGATAGATTGCTATAATAAGTGGACAAAAATAAGGAAAGCCTTTGATTTGACGAACTTTTATCTAAAAGCCGCTAATATTCGGTCATTATCGTTCAGGTCTTTATATAAAACGGAAGTCCAGCCTGCATTTTCATACAAGTCTAAAGTGCCGGAGGCGAATTGCTGGTTCAGTTCCAGGTAGACTGCCTTTGTTCTTTCATGGCTATTGGCCCAGTCCAGTATCTTCCGGTAAAACTGTTGCGGATCATTATTGGTAACGAATAAAGCGGCATGGGGTTCAAAACCTAACACATGGTTTTCCATGGCTGCGGCTTCTGCTTCCAATATATAAGGAGGATTACTGACCACAAGATCTGCATCCATAAGCTTTGCCCAATTGGTCTCATCCAGGAAATCACAGCACACAAAATCTACCTCTGTCCCGTTCATAGCAGCATTTGCTGCGGCCAGGTCTAAAGCCTCCTGTGAAATATCTATGCTCATGATCTCTATACCGGGCGCATTTTTTTTGAGCGCTACCGCGATACAACCCGTACCCGTCCCCACTTCCAGCACCTTTAAGGGCTGTTCGCCGATCCTGGCCAATACTTTCTCCACCAGCTCTTCTGTCTCCTGCCGGGGAATCAAAGTATGCTCATTCACCTTAAATTTAAGCCCGTAAAAATCTGCGTAGCCCAATACATATTGAATGGGTTTACCCGACACCAGCTCTTCCAGCAATGCTTCAAAGCGCTGCCGGTCTTCCGGGCGCAGCCTATCCTGCATCGCCATCCTTAAACCCAGCCGGTCCAGTTCAAGTATATGGCACAACAACATTTCTACCATCACATGTGCTTCCCCGGCTTCATACAAAGGATACAAAGCTTTCCTGGCCAATTGCACCGCATCGCCTGTTGTCATGTTATCTGTACTCATATATATAATGTAAACGGGGCAAAATTAACCATAGAAAACTGTTGTGACAACTAAGCGCAACAATCAATTTTAAGCGATCTGTGAAAGCCCTCTAATTTTACAATCCTTTTACTTAAATTTGCGCCATTATGTCTACATTACAATTTCACGACTTAAGGGTTAAAGATATCAGGCAAGAAACTCCGGACTGTGTTTCTATAGCATTTGATGTTCCGGAAACTTTACAAGAAACCTATAATTATCTTCCCGGTCAATACCTAACCTTTAAGACCATCCTCGATGGACAAGAAGTACGTCGCTCCTACTCCATCTGCTCCGGCAAGTGTGACAATGAGCTTCGGGTAGCTGTGAAAAACGTAAATCCCCCGGGCAAGTTCAGTACCTGGGCCAATACAGCATTGAAAGTGGGCGACCTGGTCAGTGTGATGCCGCCACTGGGCAATTTCACACCCAAACCAAGTGATAAAAAACAAAGAAACTATGTAGCCTTCTCTGCAGGAAGCGGTATCACGCCCATCATGAGCATCATGAAAGAGGTCTTGTACAATGAGCCTTCCAGCACCTTTACCCTCGTTTTTGGTAATTACAACAGGGGCTCTATCATATTCAAAGAAGAACTGGAAGCGCTTAAAAACCGCTTCATGAGCCGCCTGCGCCTGTTTCATGTTATGAATAAGGAATCGCAGGAAGCGGTATTGCTGAACGGGATCATTACGGCAGAAAAAGCCAAATCCTTCCAGGACCTCAAGCTGATCAATTACCAGGCGATTGATGATGTATTCATCTGTGGCCCGGAACCGATGATCGTAGCTTTAAAAGATTATTTCTTAAATGAAGTAAATATACCGGCAGAGCGTGTTTATTTTGAGCTCTTCTCCTCCCCTGATCAGCCTAAAAAGGTCAACAAAGAATGGGAAGCCAAACAGCAACTGGTCGATCGCAGTAAAGTAGCTAAGGTTACCGTAAAACTGGACGGCAACTCATTTGATATGGACCTCGCCTTTGGTGGCGAGAACATCCTGGATGCCGCATTGCAAAACGGGGGCGACCTGCCTTATGCCTGTAAAGGCGGCGTTTGCTGTACCTGTAAAGCGAAGCTGGTATCGGGAGAAGTGGATATGGAAGTCAACTACGGACTGGAGCCGGACGAGATCGCCAACAACTTTATCCTGACCTGCCAGGCCCACCCGAGGAGCGAACATGTGGTGGTAGATTTCGATATAAAATAATTTGTTCGGTAAGAAAATAATTCACTATATTTGCATCCCATTTGAAACAGAATGTGGGGACGGTTCCGTAGCTCAGTTGGATAGAGCAACAGCCTTCTAAGCTGTGGGTCATTGGTTCGAATCCAATCGGGATCACTTAAAAATTTAAAGCGAAATTCGAAAATATTCGGGTTTCGCTTTTTTCACGGAGTAAGTTGGCTCTTTTTTGTGTTTGGAAATTAAGACAAATATGGCTAAATTTATTCATTATAAGTACAACGTTGTACTTGTCTTAATTTAATGTGATTATAGAGATTTTATGGCGGTCAAGACTAAAATTAATCTAAAAAAAGAACTACAAAAGTATTTCGGATTTGAACATTTCAAAGGTGAACAGGAGCAGATCATTCAAAGCATATTAGCTAAAAAAGATACTTTTGTCATCATGCCTACAGGCGGCGGTAAATCTCTTTGCTACCAGCTTCCGGCATTGCTCAACGAGGGTGTTGCATTAATTGTTTCCCCCCTGATTGCGCTCATGAAAAACCAGGTAGACCTCATCAGAGGCTACAGTGATGATGATGATATTGCTCACTTCCTCAATTCCAGCCTGAGTAAAACCCAGCAGAAAAAAGTAAAAGAAGACCTCAAATCCGGGCATACAAAACTATTATATGTTGCCCCGGAAACATTGACCAAACAAGAGAATATTGATTTCTTTTCTGATATAAAAATCTCCTTTGTTGCTGTCGATGAAGCACACTGTATCTCTGAATGGGGGCATGACTTCCGCCCGGAATACCGTAAGCTCAGCGATATGATCAAAGAGATCGACCCGGAACTGCCGATCATTGCACTTACAGCCACTGCTACACCTAAAGTTCAGGATGATATTATCAAAAACCTGGATTTACGTGAACCCCAGGTATTCGTATCTTCTTTTAACCGGCCTAACCTGTATTATGAAGTAGTACCTAAGGCATCCAAAAAAATGGTGCTCAAGCATATTGTACGCTTCATCTCCCAACACAAAGGGAAAAGCGGCATTATCTATACCTTAAACCGTAAAACTACCGAAGAGCTGGCCAGCACTTTAATGGCCAATAACATTAAAGCGGTCGCTTACCATGCCGGGCTGGATGTCACTACCCGTGCCCAGCGCCAGGATATGTTCCTGCACGAGGACGTGGAGGTAATTGTAGCTACGATTGCTTTCGGTATGGGTATCGACAAGCCTGATGTCAGGTTTGTGATGCACTACAATATTCCTAAATCGATTGAAAACTATTACCAGGAGACCGGTCGCGCGGGCCGCGACGGGCTGGAAGGTAAATGTATTTTATATTATTCCCATAAAGACGTTCAGAAGCTGGAACACTTAATGCGCGATAAGCCTTTGAGTGAACGCGAAATGGGCGCACAATTGATTGCAGAGACGGTAGCCTATGTAGAGTCGGGCGCTTGCCGCAGAAGGCAGTTACTCCACTATTTCGGGGAGATTGACCGCATTGAAAACTGCGCCAATTGTGACAACTGCTGCAACCCTAAAGAGAAACTGGACGTAAAAGACAGTGTGAAGATCGTGCTGGACACGGTAAATGCACTGGATGAGCGTTTTGGTATCGATTATGTGGTAGATGTTATCCTGGGTAAGAAAAACCCGCAGATCAGCACCTTTAAGCATAATAAATTGTCCGTGTATGGCTCTGGCCTGATCATGGAGATGGATGACAATTTCTGGTACTCCCTCATCCGCCAGATGATGCTGGAAGACTTCGTTCGTAAAGATATTGAAGAATATGGCCTGTTGAAGTTAACAGACAATGGTCATAAATTCCTGAAAAAGCCTTTCTCCATTAAAGTACCGCTGAATCATAAGTTTGAAGAAGAGTCAGACGATGAGGATGAGGTACAGGCCACCGGCTCGGGTGGTGCAGCAGACCCCAGGTTACTGGAAATGCTCATCGATCTGCGCAAGCAGGTAGCCAAGGAGAAAAAATTACCTCCTTTCGTCATCTTCCTGGAAAATTCCCTGGAAGATATGGCACTCAGCTACCCTACCACGATGGAGGAACTGGAAAAGATCCAGGGTGTAAGTAAAGGTAAAGCCATCAAGTTCGGTAAAAAGTTCATTGAGCTCATTGCGCAATATGTCGAAGAAAACGACATTGAAAAGCCGGATGACTTCGTGATGAAGAATGTAGCGAACAAAAGCGGATTGAAGGTCTATATCATCCAGAATATCGATAAAAAGATCCCGTTGGAAACGATTGCCAAAAACAAAGACCTTTCTGTAGACGAACTGCTGGGGGCCATGGAGGCCATCGTAGCAAGCGGTACCCGGTTAAATATTGGTTATTGTATCGATGAAGAATTGGATGAAGACGAACAGGAAGATATCTTTGACTACTTCAGAAGTGCCGAAGATGATGACCTGAACGCTGCTTTCGAGGAATTCAGATCTTCTGACGTGTCTATTGAACAATTACAATTAATGCGTATTAAATTTTTAAGTGATTACGCCAATTAGGTTTTAAACCTTTGCGCCCGGAATCACTCCAATATATTAAGAGCTTAAGTATGGACAACAATCTCTTATTTAATGAAACAATAAAAGCGTGAAAGGGGGATTTTTCCTGATTCTTTGCAGGAAAATTACTTTAATCTTCATTTTTGTTTTTTTTAACTAAATTTGCAGACTGAAAAAAGCTCGTTATCCTATTTGCTGATGGAACAGAAAGAAATTATAGAAAAAATAAATTATTTCCTGGTTGAAGATTTTGAAGTTGAGCCGGAAGATATTCAACCTGAATCTAAACTTAAAGAAACCTTAGATCTGGATAGCTTAGACTATATTGATCTGATCGTTGTTATTGAAAGTAATTTTGGCTTTAAAGTAAAACCGGAAGATTTCCAGACCATGGAAACGATCCAGGATTTTTATACCTACGTGGAACACAGGCTGCAAACTGCCTAAACCACTATACTTCATTTTGTGCTTATGTCCAGTTGGAATGGAAAATCTAAAGGCACAACTTTAGGATACAGAATTTTCATATACCTTATCAAGCAGGGCGGACTTAAATCCGCCTATGCTTTATTACGCATAGTAGCCTGGTATTATATCTGGTTTGTACCTGCTGCACGTCGCCCTATCCTCTATTTATACAAGCAGCGGCTGGGCTTTGACAAAAGAAAAAGCCGTCAGCTTTTCCGCAAAAACATCTATGTTTTCGGACAGACCTTGCTGGATAAATTCTATGTACTGAGCGCGCAGAAAAATCCTTTTACCGTGACCCGTGATGGCGGACAACACCTGAATGATATGGTGGCGGCCGGACAGGGAGGCATTATCGTAAGTGCACATATAGGCAATTATGAGCTTGCCGGGCATTTATTAGAGCGCCTGCACACGACCATCAATATCGTGATGTATGATGGTGAAGATGCACAGATCAAGCAATACCTGGAAGGAGCAACCGGCCCCAAAAGCTTTAATATCATTTACATCAAAGACGACATGTCTCATATCTATGAAATGTCGGCGGCTTTAAGGCGCAATGAACTCATCTGCCTGCATGCGGACCGGCACGTGGCAGGTTCCCGTACCATCAAACATGATTTCCTGGGAGAAGCAGCCGAATTCCCTTTTGGACCTTTTGCCCTGGCCAGTAAACTGAGAGCGCCCGTCAGCATTGTATTTGCCCTTAAAACCGGTGATGACAGCTACCACTTTACTGCTACTGCACCACAATTGTTTGAAGGCCGGGGTACGGAAGGTGCAGAAAAAATGCTTACCGCCTATATTTCCGAACTGGAGGAAAAAGTAAAAGCCTACCCGGAACAATGGTTTAATTACTTCGATTTCTGGAAAGCAGGTCTTTAGTAAAAGTTTACCTTAGGCATCCTGTTTTCCCTTCTTTCCTTATTAAAATATTCAATAACTTTACGGCTTTAGTAAAATTTAAAAGCCCTTGAAATACATTCCCCAAGCTGCGCCTTTTGTAATGATCGACGAGCTGCTTGCTACTGATGAAACGCAAACTACCTGCCGCTTTACAATAAGACCCGATAATATTTTTATTGATGAAAACAATTGTTTTGCAGCGGCCGGCTTAGTGGAAAACATGGCGCAAACGGCTGCCGCAGGCACCGGTTTTAAGGCCGTTCATGAGCATACGGCACCTCCGGTCGGCTTTATCGGGCAGATCAAAAATTTAACCATATCAAAGCTTCCTGCTGTGGGTGATACCATAGAAACGACCATCACTAACCAAAACCAGGTGATGCATGTATTTATGGTCCTGGCTGAAGTAAGGTTAAACCAGGCAATCATCGCACAGGCGGAGTATAAAATATTTTTGCAGCAATAAGGTATGAAGCAAGTGTATCATATAGCAGATGCTGTTTTATGCAGCTTAGGCAGCGATAGCCGGAGCGTATTCGATGCTGTAGCGGCAGGAAAGTCAGGGATCCGGGAAAAGACTTTTGAAAACGGCTTAAGGTATCCTGTTGCCGCGCTTTCTGAGGCGCAGAACAATAGTTTAGCGGCAATATACGGCCCTGCTTATTCCCGGTTTGAACAAATGTGTTTGTTTGTTGCAGAACGTGCGCTGGAGGAAAGCTCTGTTGATGTTGCATCAGAAGATTGCCTCTTTATCCTTTCCTCCACGAAAGGAAATGTGGCGCAGATCGGCCAGGAAGCATCGGCTGATATTGTTCCCCTGCACCATAGTGCCAAAAAGATCGGGCAATATTTCCAAAATCCCAACCCGGTTACCGTTGTTTCGGTAGCCTGTATCTCCGGTGTGGCGGCACAGGTAATGGCCAAGCGCTTACTGGAATCGGGGCATTATAAATATGCTGTGATTATCGGCTGTGATGAACTGAGTCCCTTTATTCTCTCGGGCTTTCATTCTTTCCAGGCTTTATCTTCAGAAGCCTGCCGCCCCTTTGATGCCAACAGGAAGGGCCTGAACCTGGGAGAAGCTGCGGTGTGCATGATATTGGGCAATGAAGCGCTTTTAGCCTCCGGCAAGGGCCTGCTCAAAGGTGGCGCGATCAGCAATGATGCCAACCATCTTTCCGGGCCTTCCAAAACTGGGGAAGAACTGGGAACGGCCATCCGCCAGGCACTGGAAGAAGGGGGTAAAACAGCCGAACAGATCGGCTTTGTATCGGCGCATGGAACGGCGACCAATTATAATGATGAAATGGAAGCCAAAGCGATCCATCATGCCGGTATCAGCGCCCCGGTCAATAGCCTGAAACCTTATTTCGGGCATACGCTGGGGGCATCTGGCCTGCTGGAAAGTCTTATCAGTTTAATGGCGATGCAGTCTGGCACGCTCCTTCCTACCCTTCATTTTGAAGCAAGCAATGTCAGCGTACCTATTTCTATCATCAGGGAGCAAAGCCAACAGGAAATTCATAATTTTGTAAAAACCGCCGCAGGATTCGGAGGCTGTAATGCAGCAGTGCTGTGGTCTAAAATATAATTTGTAGCAATGACGCAGAAAATTAAAGATATCATTCAAAGATCGATCAGCGTAAAAGAGCAGGTGTTGCAGGATGAACCATTGATCGATAACCTAAATACTTTAGTAGAAAAGATCACCCATACCTTCAAGCAGGGCGGTAAAGTATTGTTCTGCGGCAATGGCGGCAGTGCGGCCGATGCGCAGCACCTGGCGGCAGAGTTCAGCGGCCGCTTTTATACAGACAGGGACCCTTTGCCCAGCGAAGCTTTGCATTGCAACACGTCTTACCTGACTGCTGTAGCCAATGATTATGGGTATGATTTCGTGTACAGCCGCTTGCTGAAAGGCATGGCTAAAGCCGGGGATATCCTTGTAGGCTTAAGTACCTCGGGCAACTCCACCAATATCATTAATGCCTTTGAAATGGCCCGGGAAATGGGCGTGATCACGGCAGGGTTTACCGGATCTACCGGTGGTAAAATGGCCGGTCTTTGCGATATCCTGATCAATGTACCTTCCAACGATACGCCAAGGATCCAGGAAAGCCATATTATGCTGGGGCATATTGCCTGTGAACTGGTAGAAAGCAACTTATTTCAACCTTAAACCATGGAATGTATTATTCTCGCCGGAGGCTTCGGCACCCGGCTGCAACATATCGTTTCCGATGTTCCCAAATGCCTGGCCCCGGTAAACGGCAAGCCTTTTTTGGAATACCTGATGCAGTACCTGGAACAGCAATATTGTGATCATGTGATCCTGTCACTGGGATATAAGTATGAAGCGGTATTAGACTGGCTGAAGGGCAAGGCATTTACCTTCAAGGTAAGCTGGGTGATTGAGCATGAACCGCTGGGAACCGGTGGCGGCATTAAAAAAGCCATTGGAAAATGCCAGGAGCAGGATTGCTTTGTGATCAATGGCGATACGATGTACGAAGTACCTTTAAAACGCTTGTGGGAAGCCCGGAGACCGGATAGTAAAGCGGTCATAGCGCTGAAACCGATGCAGCATTTCGACAGGTATGGTACGGTAGTTACGGATGAATCGGGTACGATCCGGAGCTTTGAAGAAAAAAAGCCTTGTGAAAAAGGCAATATCAATGGCGGGGTATATTTATTGCAGGATGTCTTCACTATTTTCAAAGAACTCCCGGATCAATTTTCTTTAGAGCAGGACTTCTTCGAGCCGGAAGCTGCCAAAGGCAGCCTGGCCGCTGTCGTTATTGATGAATATTTCATTGATATAGGCGTAGAAGCAGATTACCTGAGGGCGCAGGAAGAGTTGCCATAAAGCAAGCTTGCTCCCCACACAATTGAAAACCGTAAAATTAAACATTCACAGTGCGCGCATTATTTTTAGACAGGGACGGGGTAATTAATATAGAAAAAGACGGCAGTTATATATTCGGCCCGGAGGAACTTCACTTTTATGAGGGTGCCCTGGAGGGGATCGCTATTGCACGCAGGTATTTTGATATTGTGCTGGTAGTGACCAACCAGCGCGGTATCGGGCGCGGACTGATGACTGCTGAGCAGCTTCATGAGATCCATGCCAGCCTTTTGCTTAACTTACAGGATAAAGGCGGACATATCGAAGCTTTCTATTTTGCGCCTTCTATAGATAATGATAATGCATTGCGCAAACCCAATACGGGCATGGCATTACTGGCCAAAGAGGATTACCCGGATATTGACTTTTCCCGTTCGGTAATGATCGGCAATAACCTGAGTGATATGCGTTTTGGCAAAACAATGGGTATGCATACCGTATTTCTCCACACGACCCAGGATAAGATCGCGCTGCCCCATGAGCTCATCGATGAGCAATTTGACAGCCTGCAGGCCTGGAGTCAATCGCTTCAATAAAAAAGATATAGGAAGAATAGTTTGCAGTAAAACAGCAGTCGTTGAAGAGCACGACTGCTGTTTTGTATTTATAGTTGTTTAAAGATAACAGTACTGTTATGCCCGCCAAAACCGAAAGCATTGCTCATGGCTACTTTTACGGGTTTGTGCAAGGCCTGGTCCAGGACAATATTCAAACCCTTGGGCAATGCAGGGTCCAGTTCTTTTACATTGATCGTTGGCGGTATGGTATCTTCCTGTATAGAGAGAATGGAGGCTATGGCTTCCAGGGCTGCGGCTGCACCCAATAAGTGCCCGGACATCGATTTGGTAGCACTCAGGTGCACATGGGCATCGCGGCCAAATACGGCTTCTACGGCCTTCAATTCTGCGATATCTCCCAGGGGTGTTGCGGTAGCGTGAAGGTTCAGGTAATCTACCTCTTCCGGCTTAAGCCCGGCTTCTTTCAAGGCCAGTCTCATGCATTGTGCCGCACTTATCCCATCGGGATGAGGTGAGGTAAGGTGATGTGCATCACCTGTCATAGCGGCTCCCACTACTTCTGCATATATTTTAGCGCCACGGGCCAGGGCATGCTCATATTCTTCAAAAATAAGGGCCCCGGCACCTTCTCCCATCACGAAGCCGTCCCTGTCTTTATCAAAGGGCCTGCTGGCCGTCGCGGGGTCATCATTACGGGTACTCATGGCTTTCATAGCGGCAAATGCGCCATAGGAGGCAGGTGTAATGGGCGCTTCTGCCCCACCTGTCACAATTACCTTGGCCTTACCTAGTCTTATGTAATTAAAGGCATCCATAAATGCTGTATTGGAGGTAGCACAGGCAGAGGAAGGGCAATAGTTGATCCCCTGCAGGCCGTACTTGATCGAAATCATGCCTGCCGCTAAATTGACCAATAGCTTGGGGATAAAAAAGGGGTTGAACCTGGGTATATATCCCCCGTTAACATAGGAAGCTACCTCATGTTCAAAGGTTTCTACACCTCCCTGCCCTACGCCAAAGATAACACCGGCATCAAAGGAGTCCATTGTTTTAAAATCAATCCCGGAGTCTTCAATGGCCTGTGCAGCACTATAAATCGCATACCGGATAAACAAATCGGTACGCCTGATCTCATTTTTATCCAGGTAAAGTTCCGGCTGAAAGTTTTTCACCTCGGCCCCGCATTGTGCCCTGAATTGAGTCACATCAAAACGGGTGACCAGGTTGACTGCACTTTTTCCAGCAATTAACGATTCCCAGGTAGTTTTAATATCATTTCCTAAAGGGTTTACTGTACCTAAACCCGTGACCACAACTCTATTCATAAATAATCGCTTGGCAAAATATGGCGCAAATATATTGAGAAATTCCCTTCCGGACCGCTATTCACTCCCATTAAAAAGGGATGCCGTTCCTAAGAACTTCATCCCCTTTAATTAAACGCACCAGAGATTCTTTATTTTATCAAATGCACTTCTCCTTTAAATTCACGGACCTCTTCTCCTACCCTGATCCTGGAGTCATACATATATAAGCCTCCGTCTACGGGTTTACCATTAAAGGTACCATCCCATCCGGAAAGGGCTGCAGAGCCGTAGGCGCTGTACACCACCTGTCCCCATCTGTTGTAGATGTTCAGACGATCTATATTTACTAAGTTAGGATAATTGATAGAAGGGAAGAAGCGGTCATTTTTACCATCGCCGTTTGGTGTAAAGGCGTTGGGAAATACAATTCTTTTTTCTTTATAGTTCACATCCAGGTGCAACACCACGGTGCTGTCACATCCCAGTTGCGTCAGTAATTTTCTTTTATAAACACCCGGATCATAAATCTTACGGCCTACAAATTCATAATATTCACCTTCTTCTATGGTTTCATGTATGTTCACAGAATCTGTCGGGTGTACCACGATCGTAGTAAATGCAGTATCCTTACAACCGAATGGTGTGGCACCGATGGCCCGGTACACCGTAGAGATCGTAGGACTGGCTACAATAGCAATCCCGGTACTGGCAGAAATATTCTGAACAGGAGACCAGGTAACATCAGGAGCACCGCTACTGGTGAGGCTCACGCTACTGCCCGCACAGAAAACGGTGGTATCGGGAGCAATTCTTACAACAGGTTTCGGGTGAACGGTTACCACTACCGGCACTCTAGGTCCTTCAATAGGACAGCCGGCATTACTTTGTGTGACATACCAGGTATAAGTTCCCGGAACATTTGTATTGGGAACAGGTGCTGTGTAGGAAGGGGTACCACCGGTAGCTTGTGTGTACCAGCGATATACCGGGCTGGGCAGGTTACCGGTAGCCGACAATTGAGCGGCGGGTACAAACTGGCAATAGCTAGCCCCTGTAGCCGTAACCGGATCCGGGGTCTGCCCACCGGAGATGATCACATCTTTAATGCCATGTCCCTCATAATACAAACCGGTAGAGGCTGAAAAACCAAAATAACCGGTAGCATTGGTCAGGGTCAAAGGCCCGGTAATTTGCGGGGTAGCCGCACCATCGAGGAATACCGAGATGGTCCCTAATTCATAAACGATCTTTGCGGTATGCCAGGCACCATCAATGATTTGTGACTGTGCCGTCAGCTCAGAACCGATCAAACCATTCATGACACCTTCTGTATAACCATTATTCTGAAACTGGCGCAGTGTGATCAATGGATTAGCATTGATTACTGGTGTAGCACTATTGTTATCATAGGTATCAAATATCAATCCGAAACCGTTCATAACCGTAGGCATACCGATCCCTCCTCCCAACTGAAAACCGGAAGGCGGATTTGCAATATACCAGAATGCCAGACCATCTGCCGCCGGGATACCGGTATTGGTGGTAATGCGGTAACTGAACTCAATGGAGAAAAAGTCACAGGCACTGTTGAGATTCTGAGGAACGGTATAATAGATATAGCCGTTTTGAGTACCGATATTGTTGTTCAGGTTAATATGTGTGGAAGCATTTGATGCATTCCCACCCATGGTCCAGCCTGTAGTACTGATCGGATTACCATTTAAGGTATAAGTGTACGTTTGAGCAACTGCTTTTTCTCCCATTGCTAAGCCGGAAAAAGCCAGAATACTTAAGGTTTTAAATAAAATTCGTTTCATCTAATTTAAATTGGATAGGTAGATTTAAATTTTGTGATCGAAAAATCCCAAATAAAGTGGTTCAATTTTAACCAGACTTTAAATAAGATTTACCATTTCACTAGTAGAAAGACTGTAAATTATACATAAATAGTTGGTTGGCAAATTTTTTTTAACTTTTTTTTAATCTACAAATACTAAAATAGGCAGAATAATATATCTCCACAATGCAGCATACACAAAAAAAGAAGCATATATTTCTATATGCTTCTTTAAGAAAATTCTTTTTTGAAATATTTAAAATAATTTTAATAAATTATCTCTGCCGGTTCCGTTTGACACGTATTGTATCTTAACTTCCAGGTAGTCTTCCAGGAAGGAACAGAAGTTCTTAAATGCTTCCGGTAAGCTTTCCAAAGTAGTACATTCGCTTGTTTTTACCGGGGCCCAGCCCTTAAAGCTTTCATATTGAGCTTCAATATCGGCTTCGCAGATATCAAAAGGCATTTCTTTGGTCACCTCATCACCGATCTTATAGGCTGTAGCTGCTTTGATGGTTTCAAAGCCATCCATTACATCTGCTTTTGTAACAATTAAACGGGTCACCCCACTCAACATAATGGTATATTTAAGTGCAACGAGGTCAATCCATCCGCAACGTCTTGGTCTTTTGGTCACTGCGCCAAATTCACTACCGGCTACTCTTAACGCTTCTCCTACTTCATCATGCAGTTCTGTAGGGAAAGGTCCGCTACCCACACGGGTACAATAAGCTTTGGTGATCCCGAATACATCTCCGATAGCCGAAGGTGCAATACCTAAACCGGTACAGACACCTGCAGTAATTGTATTGGAAGAGGTGACAAAGGGATAAGTACCGTAATCCACATCCAGCATGGAACCCTGAGCACCTTCTGCAAGCACTTTCTTCCCCGCTTTGATCTGCTCATTGAGCCAGTATTCGCCATTGACAATATTCAGGCTTTGCAGGTAAGCAACGGCTTCAAAAAATGCCGGCTCCCAGCTTTCCCAGTCTACCTGCTCGCTGTACATAGCCAGCATAGACAGGTGTTTTTGTTTCAGTTTTTCGTAACGGGCTTTCCAGTCCTTAGCCAGGATATCTCCCACACGAAGTCCGTTTCTGCCTGTCTTATCCATATAAGCAGGACCGATACCTTTTAAGGTAGACCCTATCTTCTCTGTACCTTTTGCATGCTCAGAGGCAGCATCCAATGCTCTGTGTGTAGGCAGGATGAGGTGCGCTTTATGAGAAATAAACAGGTTGTCTGATAAAGACACGCCGATGGCGTTCAGGTTTTCGATTTCTTCTTTTAAAGTCACCGGATCGATCACGACACCGTTACCGATCAGGTTTAATTTATTTTCCTGGAACACACCGGAAGGAATTGTTCTCAGGACAACTTTTTGTCCCTTAACATAAAGTGTGTGCCCGGCATTGGGGCCACCTTGAAAGCGCGCAATGATATCGTACCGGGCAGCAAGATAATCAACAATCTTACCCTTACCTTCGTCGCCCCATTGCAGGCCTAATAAAACGTCTACCATAGTTAATTAAAGTAAAGCGCAAAATTAGACAATCTTTTGGCCTAAAAAAATGAAATTCATTAATGTGAATAAAAAAGCCTTTATTTTTCACAACAGAAGGCTTATCAAAGAAAATGAGTGGCGTATTATATAAAGATAACTCATCAGGCTAATTCGTGTCGGATGCCCTGAGCACTTAATTGTGCCCTCAATTCCTCCACATATATCCTAAGGGCCGGCTCGGTCTCCGGCACCAGAGTGATCCTGGTGGCAAATATCATCCACCGGCTTGCCTTACCGTTCTTCTGCCTGATCTGCATTTTACCGGTATACCCGCCTTTATATGCTTTTTCCACTTTGAACACCACTTTTTCGATCTCCGCAATTTTATATTTTTTAAAAGACAGGTTATTCATAATCAGCCATTCTTCTTTGATGAGAAAGGGTGCTATTTTCTTATTGCGCAGCAGGAAAAACAGAAGTAAGGCAAGTACAATACCGCCACCTACAATCCAATAGACCATCTTACGGTCGGGGTTATCATAATCTGTGGATGCGGTGAGTACCTGGTCGCTTTCTTCAGGGAGCAGTTTTCCCGAAGCCTGGAGATCGCGGATATCATCGCTCCTCAGGTCTGCTGCTGTGGCCAGCCTCCGGGCGGTAGTTGCATCTTTAATCGCATACACCGCATGGGGCATTAATTGTGAGCTACCCAGGTCATCAAAATAGAAATAGCGGTTACCGGCCTGCCATACGTTATTATAGCGGTCTTTTCCGGTACTGAGCGATTGCATGGCTGATGCGGAGACGTTTTCCAGTAGCATCAGGTGCGTGTTGCGGCTTTGAAGGCCTGATTTATTGCCCCAGACTTCTCCGGCACGCAGGTAATAGATCTTCTCGCTACTCCGGAATACATCATCTGATATTTCTTCAAAAGTATTCCCGGCAAAAGGATTTTTCCCGGCACGTTCCACTTTCCCCGTTTCTGCATTGTAAAAGTATATTCCTTCCTGAGCCGCAAATAAGACCTGGTTGGCATGCTTCAGGCGGGCACTTAAGAGCCGGTAAGGGGCTTTTTTCACATCAAAAGCAGTGCCGTCTGCATATACCATCCCTTTCTGCTCATCGATCAGATAGGCATTCCGGGAAGGAACATCTCCTTCAATATGCTGCTCATACACTTGTGTATGATAGGTCAAAGGCAATAATTGGTTTTGATAGTAGACGTGTTGCCCATCGGTGAAATAGGAACTACTTCCGTAAGCTTCTTTTCCTGTCTGCCGGACTAAAACGGACTTTATCTGTTGCGGATCTGCCTCGGGCAGCGGCAATCCTTTATAAAAAGCCTGCTCATCATTGACGGCAATAGCATAAGCCGGTTGTGAATGGTAAGGAGTATTGCTTTGCGGGAGCTTTACTGCAGGATACCAATAGGTTTGTGGTTTACCGGCTATACCAAAGCGCTGGCCGATCAATTGTCCTACTTCTTTAAATACGTTTAAGGAGGTATTGCGTTCTGAGTTCCGGCTGCAGTAATAAGCGGTGCTGCCATCGGTATAATAGTTATTTCCCAGGGCTTTTAAAGATCCAGGCTTAAGGTCTTTCAATATAACATTTCCGGCATACACGTTCTGCTCATCATAGCCTATGTGTGCATCTTCAAAATTGTCGGGCAATACCTTGAAGGTTTCGGCACGGGCATCTTTTACCTCGTAGTAGCCATTGCTCGGCACCATGGCATACACCTTGCCCTCATAGGTGGCATATACCCCATTGAGTTTGGTCGCCTTTTGATCAAACTCATATGTGCTGTCACTATTGGAGATGCTTATGGACAGCATCGAAAACAAGAATATAAATGAGAGGATCAGCAAGGAGTAGATGATATAGCGGTATTTATACATGATACGTTCTTTTAGTTATCTTATTCAATCAATACGGTCCACTCCAGGAAATAGCCGATCACACCACCTTATCTTCACCTATCCTGTTTTAGATTGAAAAGTAAATATAATGCGATTACCGCTAAAGTTGATTTCAAAAGGGCACAGGCATCTGTATAGCGCATTTTTCACACCAAAAGGTGCCCTACGGGACACCTTTAATTCTATTCCTGGTCCTTTTAAACCATAAACCGCTAATGCCGGAAAGGTGATGATTTATTCGATCTTTTTACTTTTTGTGCAAAAAGCAGAAAAGATACCATAACCTCCTTCAATATTGGTGTACACGGAAGTGGGTTCGCTAAAAGGATCTCCGCCCCCTCCTGCTCCTTTTTTAATGGCTGTAACATACCTGAAATAAGATTCGGTGGTGTTAATACAACTCAGGGTTGTTTCTTTCTCCTCATTGTCCAGGTCGGCGTTAAATGAAAAATCATATTTTATTATACCATTACTTTCCTGCTGCACTTCCTTTGCAACATCATAACTTGTATAGGACTGATCTTGATCTTTGATAGATACATGGGTGACAACACGCAAAAAACTAATCCCGTTTCCCGGATCCCGGATCGTCATATTTACCTTGTATTCAGGATAGTTATGATCGAAAGGAAAAGGGCCGCTGATTGTATAATCGAAATCAAAATCTTTTGAGGGTACCGTAGTCGTCGCTTTCAGGTCAAAAAGGCTATTATTTTTAGCACTGACAGTATAGGTTTCTCCGGGCAAAATAGGCAACTTGCTTTGTAAAGTATAGAAGATCACGATTTGCTTGTCATTGTTGGAATATTTGCCGGAACGGGTTTCCAGGAATTTCAAATCAATGCTCTGCCCCTTGTGTTCCAGTTTGACCTCAGCTTGTTCCAGGTCGGCAATAGTGATGGTCTTATCTTTTTTATTGCTCACTCCTTTTGCCAGGCTGAGTGCAATAGTAATGGTATCCACATCGGGATTCAAAAAGCCGAAAAGCATTGCTGCATCATCGGTACGGGTGAGTTTTCCATCCGGGACTTTGGTTTTACAGCTCAAAGCAATAAAGGAAAACAGGATGGGAAGAAGGATTATTTTAAATATTTTCATAAGGTTATTCTATTTGAATTTGAAGCTATAGGTGAATGAGGGAATAAAGGGGAATATGGTATATTTATACAGTGCTCTTTCATTACCTGAATTATTATATTCCATGGAGTAAAAAAACGGGTTCTTCCTGTTGTAGAGATTATAAAAGCTAAATTCCCAGGTACGTGTACCTTTTTTACGTTCTCTGCTGAACTGGATCCCCAGGTCCATCCTGTGATAAAGTTCTGTTCTGAAATCATTTCTCCCGGAAAAGATACTTGCGTTATCTAAATAAATACCCGGATTGGCCAGGTTTCCGTCGGCCGGGATATTAGATACTGTAGTCCCGTCTTGCCTGGTAATAATAATAGGATTACCTGTAGCAATCGTAAATAAGGCATTGATGCGGATCCTGGGGCTCAGCTCATAAAAGCCCACCAGGTTAAGGTCATGCCTGCGGTCAAAACGGGGATAGAAGAACTTACCGTTATTGATGTCTTCAAATTTGAATTTTGTCCAGGACAAGGTGTATGCCAGCCAACCATTCAGACGGCCCTTAGGCTTTTGCACCATAAGTTCTGCACCATAACTATGACCAATGCCGGAGCTTACTTTATCTTCAAATGCACCATTCTTACTTAATTCAGCAGGATCTTCCATATCAAAGAAGGAAACACCTTCTTTATAGGTGATAATATTGCTCATGTCTTTATAATATCCTTCCAGGCTCAGGGAAAGACCCGGATGCTCGATATCCCTGAAAAAGCCTAAACTGTATTGCTGCGCGCGCTGCGGACCTATTTTATCTGTGGCAGGTACCCAGAGATCACTGGGCAGGTTGAGCGAAGAGCTGGTCAGCAAATGAAGATATTGATTCATGATCGTATAACTGGCCTTGACCGAGGTCTGATCGTCTATCAGGAAACGGGCAGAGGCCCTGGGCTCGATATTGAAGTAAGGCCTGGAACCGGCTATAAACGCAGTTCCGCGCAACCCCAGGTTAGCGGCCAGTTTTTTGCTGATCTTCCATTCGTCATCCAGGTAAAGGTTATGTTCCCAGCTTTCATATTCTTTATTGGGGTTGGGAAATTTCTGACCCTTTTCTATCTCAACAAAAGTGCTTGGCTTGAAATAATGGCGGGTTATTTTATATCCTGCCCTTATGGTATGATTGCTGTTCGCAAAATAACTGAAATCGTATTTTCCACCGATATCATCAATAGAGGAGAGCAAAGACATTTTATAGGTCTCCCCCTGAAAGCGCTCCTGCATATTAATGCCCATTCTATAATTGCTGTAATTGACCGACATATTGGCAAAAAGCCTGGGATTGAAGATATGGCTCCATCTTAAAGATCCGATGGTATTGCCCCAGCCAAAAACCATTTTGGAGAAACTCTCTTTTTCAGGGTTACTCTTGCTCGAAAACCGGTCTTTACCCAGATATCCGCTTAAATAGATGCTGTTTTTCTTATCGATCTGGTAATTAACTTTCGCATTAAAGTCATAGAAATTGGCCCCGAGACTGGAACCTTTAGCAGTTGCCTTAATAATGGGTGCGGCCAGAACATCGGCATAACTCCTTCTCGCCGACACTAAAAATGAGGCTTTATTCTTTACAATAGGCCCTTCAAATGTGGCCCTGGAAGAGAGTAAGCCCAGGCCTACCTCTCTCTTATACCTCTGCTTGTCGCCGTCTTTCATGGTAATATTGAGTACAGAGGACAGGCGCTCCCCGTACTTTGCCGGGAAACCACCTTTGATCAGCTCAATGCCCTTAATGGCATCTCCATTAAAAATGGAAATAAAGCCAAACAAGTGACTGGCATTATACACGACCGCATCATCAAGGATAACGAGGTTTTGATCTGTATTTCCTCCGCGTACATTAAAACCACTGCTTCCCTCCTGCCCTTTCTGCACTCCGGGAAGCAATTTGATTACTTTAAATACATCTTTTTCTCCCAATAAAGCCGGGATGTTCTTCACCTGCTCCGAGCTTAGCTGATGGGTGCTTCCACGTACCTCCTGCGCGTTACCTGTTTTAGCAGTAACCACGACTGCTTCCAGGCTATTCCTTGGATGAATGGCCAGGTCTATGATTTTGTTTTCCTGCAGATCAATATTCAGACTTGTATCATTATAACCGGGATAATACAACTGTATAACATAAGTCCCCGGTTTCAGGCTCAGGGAATAATAGCCCTGTTCGTTGGTAGCCGCAAAAATTTCTGCATCTTTTACCTGGACAATAGCGCCCGGTAAACTTTCTTTTGAGCCGGCTTCATGTACAAATCCACTGATGCTGAGCTTGTTTTGTGCATGGGTAATCGTTGTAAAAACGCCCGTACTGATGAGTGTGAACATCATTCTTTTCATCATAGAATTTATAGTATAAAGTCATAGACGTAAAACTTTAACCTTTTATTGTTATTTATTTAAGCATATTTTAAATCTTTCAGGTATTCCGGCATAAACTCATGCAATATGGAGTAAATACTCAAAATATTATGCGTACAGGGCTAAACAAAAAATAAAACCTGTTCTCATCAACATTTACAAACCAATAAGAATTTATTGATGTCTAAGTAGTTACAAATCACTCTGAAAACAGTATCCTATTATGAATCTTAAACATTTGTTGCTGGGTTTATCCACTATCTGCTCCGCGGACTATGCAATGGCAGCGACCAACATTAATACGCCCACAGTAAGCGGGGTCTGGACCGCTCAAAATTCCCCTTACTACATTTATAATGACATTACGGTGCCGCTCAACAGTTCTTTACAGATCAAGCCCGGCGTACAGGTCATCTTTATGGGTAATTACCAGATTACAGCAGAAGGAAGATTTACAGCCATTGGCAGTCCGGAACAAAAGATCACGTTTAAATCCAATGATACTACAGGATGGAACAACTATACCGTCGCTGATGGGGGCTGGAAGGGCATTTATATCATGGAGCAGGACATCTCCAGCGTAAATGATCCTACCCTGGAACACTGCATTTTCAGGGATATGAAAAGTCTGCAAAATTCATGTATTGTCAGCATCTCACAGAATATGAACATCAATAACTGTGACTTTTTTCATAATTACACAGAAGGGCTTATTTTATCCTTACTACGCTTTGGCAATGCGCCTTATTACAGGAGTACCAGTAAGCTGAAATTCACCCATAACAATATTTACAACAATTATGCAGGAAGGATCATGCACACGCTGTACATGGATAGTGTGACGGTAAGCTACAATAAATTCTATAATAACCAGAGTAAATACGACACTTATGCCAAAAGCTCCCTGCATGATACCAGTACCCATGTATTCCTGTTTGATCACAATGAAATGTACAACAATAGTGTACAGGAAAATGCCGCAATTTTGGATTGTGGCCAGGGTGGATATGCCTTCATCAGGAATAACAAATTTTACCAGAACAATACCACATTAAGAGGTGCCGTGTCTGTACGGTCTATAACCGGCCTGGTTGATGGCAATTATATTGCCAACAACAACAGGACCCAGAAAGGGGGCTTTTTTTGCGGCATCAATGATGGCGGCAGCGGTCTGCACCTTTTAGGACAAACGATTATATCCGACAAACCTAACTGGAATATGTACACGGTAAGCAATAATGTTATTGTCAATAATCATTCTGATATTAATGGGGCCGGTATCTGGGCCAATCACTGTAAAGTAAATATTGTCAACAATACCATTATGAACAATACCTCAGAGGACAATGGCGCTGCCATTCACGGCTGGGGCTCTTATTGCAAAGTAAATGTGCAAAACAATATTATCTATGGCAATAAATCAATTACCTCCTATTATGACACCGGCTACTATGCATTTAACTTTAGCCCGGTGATGGCAGGTGTAAATGTCTCCAACAACCTGATACAGTACACTTACAGCAATGCTCCTGCCAATATACAGGGGCTGGCGCAGAATACTTATGATCATAATTTAAGCTTATTGTCACCCACAACGGATGCGGGTTCCATCTATAGCGCATTAAGTGCCGACTTTAGTCCTGTTGCTTCCAGCCTGAATATCATCAACAGGGGTACGAACAGCGCACCGGACCATGGCGATAAGGATTACCTGGGTAATCCCCGGATCTCTGGAAATAGTATAGATATAGGTGCGATAGAATTTTCCGGGAATCCGAGCCGTATTGCGAACAATGCACTCAGCAGCCAGATCAAACTCTACCCTGTTCCTGCACGACAGCTGATCAACCTGGAAAATAATACCGGGAAAACTATTAAGCTGGCGCAACTGTTTAATATGAACGGACAGCAGTTTGAAGTCCCGGTCTCAGCAAACGGGAAAGTAATGCGCTTTGACCTGAGTCATATCGCCAGAGGCACTTACTATATTATGTTGACCCTTTCAGACGGACAACAGGCCGCTCAAGCGTTTACGGCGCTATAATCAGAAATTTTATAAACTTAGGAAACATCAAAAAAGGATTGTCTTATGGACAATCCTTTTTTGGCAGTATAGAGCAAAGGTATCTCCGCTTTGTTCCATGGTTTAAATATTTCTTTGTATTTGTACTGATCACTTATCTGCAAAAAGCTCAATTCTTTTTTAATCTTTTTTGATGTAATTGTCGAAGTCGGGAAGTTGCTTGCTTTCATAAATTTCTACAAACTGAGCAAATTGTATATATCCATACTTATAAGGATCAGCAGCAAGTTCCTCATAATTTTGGGTGATGTATTTTTTGTAATCTTCATTTTTCGGAACCGGATTTTTTAATCTTTGCAGCATTTTCCGGGCATAATCGTAACATTTTTTCAAATTTTTCTTTTCACCAATAGATCTCCAATACAAAATGGCTAGTGTATTGGCAGCATATTCACTGTCGTAAGCGTTTTCAAATGATTTGCCTGCATATGTGAAAAAAGAATGCCCTATTTCATGAGCAAGATAAAATCCGTTAAAAAATAATCCGAAAACGGCTCTACCTTCATTTGCTCCCCCGGCAATTTCGGAGAAAAACTTTTTTTGTGGTGTTATAACCTCTGTCCAAAATGGAAGATTGACCTTATTAGCTTTAATGAAAATCAAATAAGGTGTCGTGTTTTTGATCGCAACAATTTCACGTAGGTCAACACCTGGTTTTCGGGCATAAATCCTATCTGCCATTTGCTGAATCAGTTTGTTGGCATCTGCAACCAAGGCAGAAGAATCGTTGTAAGAGGAAAACCACTTGTTGGTTTGTGCTAATGAAAGTGTGTACAGGCAAACAAGTATTGAGATTAGTAATAGTTTTTTCATTTTGGTCTGCTTATAGTCTAACATTTTAAAATCACTGCTTACAAGGGTCTGCTGCAGCATTAGTATTCTATGGGAAGGGAGCCTCTGTTAATAAAAAGTTCAACCTAGATGATTTGAGCCCGATGAAGCATCGGGCTCAATATCAGACCCAATTTAATAGCTAAATCCAGGTATGCTTTTGAAGATACTCGACCTCTTTTTATAATGGGCCTTTAAGTAAAGACTACAGCACTACCATCTTTTTAGTATCCACTAATTGACCATCTGTAAATAAACTGTACAGGTAGGTGCCGGGCTGTAAGGATTGTGCATGAACAGAAATACTGGAAGCACCGTTTTGTATATCCAGCTTCTGCACCTGCCTTCCGTTCAGATCATAGATGCAGATAAAAGACCGGCTCACTTCGGGTGCAACTTTAAACCTGATGACAGTGGCCTCACTAAAAGGATTAGGGGCATTCTGATAAAGAATAGAAGTTGTTTTGGAAATGATTGCCGAAGCAGATGCCTGATTAGCTTTCAGGCTGCTGACTTCCTGCTTCAGGGCTTCTATTTCACTCTTCTGATCCTTTAAAGCGGTCAAAAGCAATGGAATGAATTCTGTATAGTTAAGCGCATAATCACCCTTTTCACTTACAGAAACTAAATTGGGGAATACCTGCTCTACTTCCTGTGCAATGAAGCCAAAATGTTCTTTATCATCAGCCGGCCTGTCCTTTTCTTTTTTAAAATTATAAGTATAAGACTTAATATCATAAAGCCCGGAAGGAACAGTTGCTATTGGTTTGATATTTTCCTTTTTATTCCGGTCTGAGACATAGCTAATAGAATTACATAAAATATTATAGGTCCTTATATCATAGCCAATTGCTGCATCTTGTCCCACACCAAGCTTACTGATAAAGACACCATTATTTATTCCCCCGGAAATCCTTCCACCATTGCTGACATTGTCCTGTGCACTGGCAAGCTGTAGATGCACAATCCCCATGATTGAATTCATATCTGTCCCTGATCCTGCGGAGGGATTAGAATACAAGGTAAAAAGTGAAGACTTTACCAGGCCATTTGCATCTGCCATTAACAATTTATGACCCGAACTTTTTAATGTGCCAATGCCAACATTTTCACCCGGGTCTATCCAAAAGAGCCTCCGTGGCGTGGTCGGCGGACTAGTAGACGGATCTCCGTCTATGACCTCAAATGTATTCGTACTTAAACTAGCTAAAAAGGGAATCGCACGAATGACTCTAAAACATGGATCGTTGAGCGAAGTATTTTTAACCTCCAGTTTAGCCCCGGGTGTAGTAGTACCAATACCTACTTTGCTGTTAGTAGAAATGGGGTTAGTTCCTGCCCATTGAGCAGAAGCCAGGTGGGGCGTAGCAAGTAAAGCAATTGGTGTAAAAAAGTAGATTAGTTTTCTTTTCATAACATATAGTTTTAATGGGTGAAATGTAAATATATATAATAATTCATCACACAATCAAAACAATTGATTAGAAATATAACTAATTTAATCTACGGATAATTTAATCTACTCAATATCAATTGGAACAATTTAAAAATTTGTAGAGTGAGCATTATCATGCATAATGTTTAGCAAGTCTGAACAGAAAGCATTCGATAAACAGTACACCTTTGAATTGCATATACGGAACAGTTAATAAAGGGATTTTAAATTCCATGTTATCCATTGTTCGACATGCGCTTCGCTAACATGTCGAACAGCAGTTATTTAATAAACTTAGGAAACATCAAAAAAAGGATTGTCTTATGGACAATCCTTTTTTTGATCGTGTTAATGGTGCAGGTGCTGCTTCAAAGCTTCTTTGAGAATCTTTATAAATGAGGGTGTCTAAAAAGCCAAGATTCTTGTCACATTGAGCTTGTCGAAATGCGGCAAGAATTGAGCATCAAATTTGTCTATGTTTCGACAAGCTCAATATGACACATTTGGGAGCCTTTTTAGACACTGCCATATCAGCACAACTAGGATAGTATGGTATCAAAATCGGCTAAGTGTGTATTATATTTGAAAACTAAACTTAGTCAATCACCACCATTTTTTTAGAGTCTATTAATTGACCTTCTACCACAAGACTGTAAATGTAAGTACCCGGGGACAGGATATTTGCCGGTACTACTATTTGAGCATTGGCTTCCCTGATAGTCATTCTTTTTATTTGTTTGCCATTAAGGTCATATATGCCTATAAAAGCATTGTCAAATTTGCCGGTAATGCTGAACCGGATCGTTGTTTCCCGGTTAAAAGGATTGGGAGTATTCTGGTATAGCAACGAGCCTTTAAGTAGGGCTACCGCATTATTTACCGGTTCATTATTCTTTAGAGGCATTCCATTTATCGCGTCTTCCAATGCGGTTATTCTTTTATCCTGTTCTTCTATACTAGCTTCTAATGCTGTGATCTTTTGATCTTGTTCTTTTAAAGCTTGTAATAACAAAGGAATAAATTCTGTGTAATTAACAGCGTACTCTCCATTTTCATCCTTGTGGATCAGATTAGGGAATAAAGGCTCTATTTCCTGGGCTATAAAACCATAATGAGTCCTGTTGTCAAAATTCCTTTTCCCTTTATACTCTTCCGTTTTAAATTCATAGGAGTATGGCTTCAACTGAAAAAGCTGATCTTTTATAGATGGAAGTTCATTGATATTTTTTTTAAATTTCTTATCTGAAGTTTGCCAAGAAGTGGTACAGTATGCTTCTCCATCAACATACAACTCATAAGTGCCAGATCCTATAGATCCTATGTGAACCTGATTGTTACACTTAATAAACGGACCCCACAAATCAATAGAATTACCTCCCATCCCAGCAATTGTTCTAATACCCATTATACTCCTAAGATTCATATTCAGGTCTGTTGTGGCTGTATGATTTCCCAGGTTATCACCAGCACTCGGAGGCAAGCTTACGGAATTACCTCCTGATATAGATAAGGTACTACCTGAAATACTTAAGGTTTGAGCTGCCGGTATAGCCTGAGTCTCCAGGATGCCACTGCTGCCAACGGTCACCATTTTATTGGCACCCGGACTGGCGAGTCTCTGGATACCTACGTAACCGCCTCCATCGATCCAGAAGTCCAGTTCAGTACCATAATTCCAGACTTCTACAATATTATTAAAACCAGATACCAGGCCTGTCCTCTTGACTTTTAAACCAACAGGATAGGGAGAGCCCGTTGAGATATCCAGCTGAGCGGCCGGTGAGGACACGCCTATACCCACCTTACCTGTAGTTGTTGTAGGTGTCGCAGTTCCTGTCCATACGTTTTGGGCATTTGCGGCAAAGGCCATGCCGAGCAATAAAGCCGAGAGGGCTATTGTTTTATTCTTTTTCATAAATGTAACTGTTAAGCCCCTGTCTTGACCGCCATGGAGTCGTTTATTCAGCGGACACCCTATTTATCCAGGTTTACCGGTGCAGTTCCTGTTGACTTTGTATTCGCGAAATACAGGCTAAGCTATCTACTATCCGGTGCAGAAAAAAAGGAACATTTTACGGTTGTGGTGTCTGAGTTTACGGTTGTGGCATTTGAGTTCACCGGCTAACTGTGGATCAATTTAAAAAAGTTGTGTAGACTATGATAGCCCGACAAGGAGAGTTACCGGAAATAAAAAAGCCCCCGGAAAATCCGGGAGCTTTGAGGCTGTACCACGTACGGGAATCGAACCCGTGATTCCTCCGTGAAAGGGAGGCGTCTTAACCCCTTGACCAACGCGGCTTAAAACGATAAATTATGTAAGACAGGCTTTAAAACCTTGTACCCCGGAGGGGAATATGATTGAAACTTTAAGTACCTTTTTTGATGTTTTGGATCAAATTATTCACGCAGATCAACTGCAAAAAAAAGATCCTGATCAAAGAAATAAACCTAATCGCAAACTTGGATTATAGTTAAATATACTCTGTTTTTTATCAATGGCTTTAAGAACTACTGTAAGAGCTACTGTCTACTTCTCTGTTTGACGAGTGCAAAAGTAAATCAAGATTTTGATTCAGCAAAAAATATTTTTTTTAAGTTCTTTCATTTTAAAAACATTGAATTACTTGCTCAACTATAATAACACGCACGGCTGACTCGTCGGGGTGAGAAATGATGTCAATTTTTTTGCTCTGGTAACCGCCACTCTTAAAACCAATTTGTCTTGTTCGATCCGTTTAGGATCTAGATTGACTATTGGATTATATAGCTCCTCCCAAATAATAACTTCATCGAACTCTTTGCCCTTTGATTTATGTAAGTTCATGACAAAGATACCGGTGTATTTGCGATTAGTCATTGCGAAGTGTTCTTGAGTAAGCGCTTCCTCCACCAAAATGGAAGCTCGAAAATACGCTTTACTATCTCTCCATTTCTCAGTTAATTTACTCAACAGTAGAGCACCTTTATTTAAAAGCCTCAGATATATTGCATCCTCATATATGTTTCGTAGTATTTCGTGCGCGGAATTTTGGAACAAATTCCGAACTAATATCCAGTCTTTATCCGGACCGCCTGTAAAAGCAATGTTGTTTCGTTGCACCACAATTTTCTCGATTTCATCAATAAGCACCTTTCGTTTTGCCCCAGCTATTTTGTTACCAGGAACATATGATTCCAAAAAGCTAACTATTTTAAGATCTGCCTGGCTTATCCTTGCGCCCTTTCTTCCTTTAATGTGATGAACAATATATCGGATTAGGGTATCAATACCCCAATCATTTGTTGGTTCCATTACTTTCGCAATAATCGCGGCAGAAAGGGATGGTCCTTCAGGGTCTATTACGACATCATGGCTTATTTTTTTAGAAGTAAGGTAGGAGGAGATTTTCAAAGTGTCACTCTTTCTTTTGACCAATATTGCTAATGACCAATCACTATTCCCCTTATCTGCTTTTTTACGTGCGAAAGCATTTTGTAAAGTAAGAAAAAGTGGCAATCTAGTGTCGCTTCGATAGAACCTATACATTAATATTTGTACATTTTTATATTTCTTCCCCTTATTTTTTCCAGTCAGTAAATCATCACCAAATTGAACGATGTCTAAACCAGAGCTTCTGTTGTTTTCCTTGCCAAGATCAATCCTCAAGCAATTGAAATATTCAACGAATTCAGGAATTCTTTTAACAGAAGCACCTCTGAATTCAAATATTCGTTGGTTTAGATCTGCTAAAGCTATTATATTTGATTTTCGCCCCAACAATTGGACAATTTTCCATTCGTTTGAATCTGTATCTTGAAACTCATCGACAATGATATATGGATATGTATCCGACAGTAAATCACATATTTTTTGCGATTTCTCTAACAGATTAGATGCCACTTCGGCAAACAAATCGAAACAAAGAATGCCGTCCTTGTCAAGCAGATTATACTTATAATCTATTAAATCTTTCTTGTTTCCAATCCCTGCACTACTGGCTGCAAAGTTTGGAGGGCTAATTAATTTTAATTTACGATGCCTCACAAGCAGATAGCCATGAGATTGAATAATTGACCAGGTAAACCCGTGATATGTATTTATTTCTAAATTTCGCTTGTTTGCTCCAGATATTAAATGTTTTGCCTGCTCGTCAATTCTTGAAATCGTAGCACGTGCGAAGCTCAAGAACAGAATTTTTTGATTTTTTTTCAGCAATCCATCATTTAATATCGTGTGGGCTTTTAATAAAGCGAGTGTAGTCTTACCAGCTCCTGGTCCCCCCTCAACTAAAATGTGGCCATTGTGGTCCAATACCGATTGTCTTTTATCGCAAATAGTCATCATTTATGAATTGGAGGTTAGATGGAATCTAATGTCCCTTTAATTCCGGCTATAATTTCTCGTAGCGTTTGAGGGATCTGATCTTCACGTTCACATAAAGCGATTATCTCTGAAGACCCTCTACCAGCTTTAGACCACTTTAAATACGTGTCTAAAAAGCTTTTAACCTCGTTAATATCCTCTGGGTTGTTAGCCTTAGCTATATGTGTAGGCAGTTCATTATTGTTCAGCAATTGCTGATAAAATTTAATAAGTATTTCATCTGCAGTTTCTGTTAAGATAAGGTCTTCAATTCCCTTATAGGGTATTTCGAATTCACAATGGACATTTTCTTGGATAATTTTGAGATTTTCAGGTTTTTGTTCATCGAACACAGCAAACACATATTTACCGAATTCCTTAAAGAGATTTCCAAATAATGGTACATTGTTTTCTGATTCAGCATTGAAAATAGCAATTCCCATTGCTTCAAGCGAATGGTATTCATTCGGAGCAATCTCGCTAAGCCTCCTAGCGGCAGCAGGATACAAAATTGATTCAGTGCTTCCTTCAGAAATTAGGATTCTTTTAGCTAAAAGTACTTCTGCAAATCCCGATCTAAAATGAGCATTATAGTTTTTGGGTCTCACATGTTTTGGAAATGAAACATAAGTACTTGACTGCTCCCCGATATTATTCCGTTTTAACAATATTATTTGTTGAGGGGAAAATTCTTCAAGGACGAATGGAGAGTGCGATGTGAACAATGCTTGGGTTGATTTTTGTCTGACATGATGAATAATGCGCTTTTGGGTATATGGTGGAATAGCTATTTCAGGTTCTTCCATAGCAAAGATTACAGTTTTTTTTGCTTCAGCAATCATAGACAACAACGCCAAAACCATAGTATTGACCGTTCCAGTACCTTGGTGATGAAAGGGAGCATGGTACCCGTCTTTTCCGGTTGCTAGGAACACTGTTAAAGTTTTGCGAAGATGCTCCCGAGTCAAATCCGAAACTTTTAGAATCGGTGCATCACCCCAATCGGACGGTACAAATTCTTTTAATGCCTCCTGAACATCGGTCAGAACATCAGTGATACCTAACGCTGGCTCCGTTGCCACTTTGAGCACCCGCAGTTCATCAAGCAGACTTTCCCACATTCTGGGGCGAAGCTCTTTTATCCTTAGTATTATATCCAATAAAGAACCTCTTTCCATACTCAATGCTCGAGATCCGGTTCGCAATGCTCTCAAATATAAAAAACCGCACTCTCTTTTATCCGTTTTGGTAAACTTTGAATAGGTTCCATCCTCCCGTTCCGGTGAGGAAAAGAGGGTCTCACCGATGAAGTCATCCTCTTCTAAATCGTATTTTCCTATAAATTTAACACGAAGTGCCTCAATAATATTAGCCTTATCTACATTTTCAATATCACCTTCAGCGAGTAACTTACTATTTTCCTGATCCCAATACTCAAGATTCCCGTTAAACTTCCTCTTTTGCTCATCTTCGAGATCTATTAATATAACCTCAATTTCTATTTGATTGCTATTGTTGTCATCTGGCATATAAATACCATTATAGAAATCATGTTCATCGATGACTGGCATCCTATTTAACCTATCAGGACCCAATACCAGGTCGATAGCTTCAAATATTGTCGATTTACCTGCATTATTATCGCCAATGATTACGTTGTGTCCATTGAACAAAATTTTAGAATAGGAAATACCTCTAAAATTTCGGATTTCAACCAGTGCTAGTCTCATTATAATATTTTTAATTTGACATTATTTATCAATAGTACTTAAGCGCAACGATTGGAAGGCTCAGTATGGGATTATAAATCTAAACTAAGGCCCTCAACAATTTTTCTCAAGGAGATCCCCAACATATCCTCATCGTAAACGTCCGTTGTAAATTCTGTAAAATCCAACATATTTACATTTCTAATCTCTTCTATATTTTTCCAATAGTCATCAGCATATTCAATTGGTCTTATTTGAGATTTTTTAACTTTGAAAATAAAATCATCAATCATAATAGGAAAAAATACATTTTGCCAAGATTGTTCCTGCTTTTTTCTTGCGGCTGTAAGTTCAAACTGGCAGGCTTTGCTTTTTATTGAATTTTCGGAAGCGATAAAAAGTAATTTGTCATGTGATGAAATACCTGCTGACATAATCTCTTCTAATGGTTTACCACCTGGAGCGTCTTTTTTCCATAAAAATGTTCTAATTCCTTCTCTATTCAGGCTAGTATTTATTCTTTCCGCAATTAAGGAATCCTTAAAGCTATATGAAATAAATACGGTTGAAAATTTAACTTGATTAGTCATCCTTGAAACTGTTTTTTTAATATTAGTCTTGCTGTTTATTTTAAAGTATGTTGATAGAATACCTTCGGAAAGCTCACCACTTTTTAAAATTGTTTGGAAATCAATTGACGCAAAGGAATCATATTGCAATTCTTTATCCATCATGAAACATTCATTATCCAAAACACAACCAATAAACGCACTTTTGAAAAGAACACTGTTCACTAATCTACTGTTTCTAAAATCTGTTTCCTGAAAAGTAGAATTATTGATTACGCAGTCCTCAAATAGTAAATCGATATATTCGTCATCCCGTTTGACTTCCTCCTCTAACTCATAGTGAGTAACAGATAAAAAGTTAGTATCCTCGATGGTACAATCATAAAATCTAATATTTTCAGAAAGAAAAAGTCCGGAAAAATTACTTGACGCGATAAAACTAGTAAGAAATATCATGGTAGAAACACTTCCTTCATCAATTTCAATGTTCCTTAAAAAGGAATCATGAAACTCGACACCATACCAACCAAATTCAAAATGAGTAAATCGTGAATTTGTTAGGCTGCATTTGTTAAAAACACAATTAGAAAAGTTACAATAGAAACCGTATACTCCCTTAAACTCACATTCAATAAATTTCACACTTCTAAACTCAATATCGTGGAAATTTCCAGTAAATTTTATCTTCTTAAAAACTTTCCTTACAACTCTATTCTTCCGGTCCCAGAATCCTTTTTTTTCTATGCCGATACTATGGGGAGACTCTTGCTTTAAATATTCCATTAAAGCCTCTGTTCCATCAATTGTCTTAAGCTCTTTAGTCATTTCAATTAAATAGGCACAATTAGTGATTATTCAAATATCCTTATTATTTCCCAACCATAGAAATAAATCCTCTACAAAGTCATTAAAATGTATTGTTTAAAATTTCTACTGCCCACTGGTAAAGTAGCAAGTTTACATTTCCGGGTTTGAGAACTTTGGTTACTCAAGGCTATCAGGTGATAGCGAACCGCTCCAGCTCCAGCACGCAAAGAAAAATTGCGATGGACGTAAAATTAAAACATGGTAGCCTGTTCTCGGGAATAGGTGGTTTCGATCTGGCTGCGGCGTGGTTGGGTTGGGACAATGTCTTTCACTGCGAGATAGACCCTTTCTGCCGAAAGGTAATGCAGTATTATTTTCCAAAATCTAAAGGATATGAAAACATCAAAACAACAGATTTCACAGAACATAAAGGACAGGTCGATATCATCACCGGAGGCTTCCCCTGTCAGCCATTTTCACTTGCCGGCAAACGCCTCGGTACAAAAGATGAGCGCCATCTCTGGCCGGAGATGCTCCGGGCCATTCGAGAGGTACGTCCCGGATGGATCGTTGCAGAGAATGTTCGTGGATTACTTAGTTGGAATGAGGGGCTGGTTTTCGAGGCGGTGTGCGCTGACCTGGAAGCTGAAGGATACAAAGTACTCCCGTTTCTTATTCCAGCTGCTGGTGTCAACGCCCCGCACCGGCGCGAACGGATCTGGATTGTTGCTTACGCCCAGTGTTACGATGATCTCCCAGCGGAGCCCCCAATCCAGGGAAAAGAGGAAGTTGTGGCGGGAAGCCAACGGCAGGAAAACGGTCCCAGCGGGCAATCTTGCGGAACAGATCAATATGATCACCCAAGGGATGAGTCCAACCAATGCACTGGTACCAACTCCAACAACCGGAGCCAACAGGAACAGCAGGAATGCAGTCCAGAAACTGGGATCCGCGCATCAAAATCACGGAGTTGCACTGGGACTGGCGCAGGTCGCGGAGCTATCAGCAGGAATATTACCGAAGGAATTCAGCAGTTGGGATCAGGTACCGGCATATTACCATCGGATGTTTCCAACTTCGATAGCAGGGCTGATCAAAACGATAGAAATGAAACCGGAGACTATAGAAAAGCAGATCAGGGACGATCGCCAGAAGAGCCAGAACATGCCTATATACCAGACTACTGGAAAAACTGGCCAACTGAGTCCCCTCTTTGTACAGGAAATGATGGGATACCCAAAGACCTGGTTGATATTACCGTTTCAAAATGGCGGAACGAATCAATAAAAAGTTTAGGCAATGCAATCGTTCCTCAAGTGGCTTATCAGATATTTAAGGTAATCCAGAAGTATCAAAATATGATAAACAATATAAAAATATAAAGAAAGTGAGCAATGAGATACAAAACAGGAATTAGTTACCAAGTGCCGATGATGGTACCCTATATCTTGACAGAGGCAGTCGGGGTGCTTTTTGGTAGAAAGCTTTTACAACCTGCTATTATCAATGATATAATACAAGATCAGAAATGGTCCAGTAAACATGCCAGGTTGCAATGGAAGCTACGTAGCACAAAATCGAGAAGATTTTATTTACAGATGGCAATTTGTATAAGTAAAGATAAAAAGGAAAGGTGCTTGCTTCCCACCCCGGTATCTTCTGGAGGAAGAAGTAGAAAGCTCACCGTTACCAATGGGAAAATTGAGAACATCTCAAAAAAGGGAGTTCGTTATGGTGTTACGATCAGGCAATTGGCAGAAGAAGGTTTCCTGCCTACACCGGTAGCAAGGACTGCAAAAGCATCGTGTACTAAAGATAGAAAAAAGGGCAATATCGAAGACGCTATTTTCAGGACAGTGGTTCCGGGTAGTTATCCCATAAAGATCAACCCGGACTTTATTGCCGAAATGATGGGATTTCCTGTGGGCTGGTTATATCGTCCCTTTAAAAACCAGTCTTAGGCTGAGAGTAAAGTTTTTATACAGGTTCAAGATAACTGGCAGGATTTAATGGAATAGCCAATACCATAAAAAAAAGATGCCCATTATCATTAATGTGAGAGCAAACAATTTGCCTAATTTCTCCAGACAGGAAGTGCCAACAGCTCTTTCATAGCTTTTGAACGTTTGTAGGCCACTGTGGTTCCGTCTATAAAATCGGTTCCGGTTGATCCAATAGTTGATTGCAAAGCCAATGACAAAAGAAAGTCCTCCGAGTACAAATGAAAATTCTCCCATAACATTCTAAGATTGGTTCTTCCAAAATTAAAAAAAATATTAATTAGTTCATATTGGATGAATTCTGGGTTTCCGGATTTATTCTTCATTAGAATCCAGTGTTACGTTGCTCTGTTTCGCAAGCGCTAATCGAATTCGGGGAAAATAAATTTTTAGTGTACACTATCAAAGTAGCAGTTTTTCTTTTTCAGCATCTCGATTTTTACATCCGTAAACAAGAACAGAAATAAATTTTAGTGATCAGACTATGGAAATTGAATTAAGGAAAATTACCTACAACCCAAGGCTTGATGAAGATTCATTCGCTGCCAATATATTCATCAATGGACAAAAAGCTGCCATTGCCAACCGAAAAAACGGCAGGCTCCTTTATTACGCTGTAGACGATCGTGGTATAGACCTGGTTGAGCAAGCACAACAATACCTAAAAAAACAACCCCGTGAAAAAGGACTGATAGACGGAAAGGAGCCGATGATAAGCGATCTGCTTTCTGACAAGATCGAGCATCTTTTTGCTACATACCTTATGGCTATTGAACGTAAAAAATTCGACAAGAAGGTTGAATTGATGCAGAAGCGGAACATCGTTATCGGTGAACCGGGTAGATATATGAGAACAGTTCCAACAAAGACACAGGTAAACCTACTGGTAACTGAAGGTTACAAAGACCTTATCCTAGATATCCTTACCAATAAAGTACTACCATCCATGTCCGGAAATGAAAAAATTCTCAATACAAATATACCGGTAATAATCCTGAAAGAGACAGGATTAAAGACGGAACAATATCTTATCACTGAAAATGGGCAGGGGGCAAAAAAAACGCAGAAAAAAAGCCAGGGAATCAAACCATAGTTATTTATCTAATCAGTAATATAAATACCGGCTAAGGCTGCTAAGTGCCAAAATCAAGGTTTAATTAAAACGGATATTATGAAAATAGAGTTAAAACAAATTGAATTCAGTGAAAGGATGAGCCAGGAGACGAACTGTTTTACCGCAAATCTTTATATAGATGGCAAGCTGGCAGGAGATGCATCCAACCAGGGACATGGCGGGCCTACTGATTATAGGAGTTATACCGATGAAGGTAGAGAACTTATAAGGAAGGCCGAAGAATACTGCAAAACACTTCCACCTGAGACGCACACAATGGGTGGAGAGACTTTTACACTTGACATGGACTTGGAAAATTACATTGACAACCTGCTTAACCAGTATCTCAGGGAAAAGGAACTACTGAGATTCAGGAAATCGATGGAGCGGGCAATGAAGAAAAGCCTTGTTATCGGTATACCGGACGAGTCCTATGCTACCATTACCTTCAAAGTACCGCTTGAAACTATTATGTCGTCTCCCAACAAACCGGAAGTAATGGTAAATATTATCAAAAAGCACGTTATCCCAAAACTCGTGGATGGAAATATCCTGCTTAATACCAATATCCCTGAATCATTTCTTGAGCAGGCCGGACTCAGCAAGGAGCACTATCAGCCTCATAAAAAAGTGGAAGTAAAAACTACAAAGGAACAAGTCGCGAAAAAAGGAAAGGGCATATAATTAAAATCGATTGTTGATATGGCAGAGCAAGATAATTTAGCAGACTTAATTATTTATTTAAAATCATTAGGTTTTGAAGGCAGCATCCTGGAGGCAACTTTGAGAAAGGAGTATGAACGATTCGATGCTTTCATGTACATAGACCACTATATAGCTTTTGGAAACGATCTCTTGCGATATGAATTACACTTAGTTTACGACCGGCAGTTTAATGCTTACCGGCTGGACCAATATGAGGTCTTCTACCGGAAGCAGGTGAATATTGAACATAAAATTATCAATGGCATTGATACACAAGAGCTGGAAAGGCTAATGGCTGAAGTAGATTGGCACTACTATTTCTTCCAGGAGATGAATGACCTTCCGACGGAAGAGGATCTCTCTGGTATCTTTGAAAAAATGGAGGCGTTATCAGATGAAAATAACCCTAACTCTGAAGGACTGAAAATTAAGAGTAGGCTGATCTATAAATACTGGCCTTCAGGAAACTGGAATGACGAAGCGAATGAGCTGCAGGATATCTACGAAACGAGTAAGGTTTTCAAAGCCGAACATTTGGGTATTGCCAATGCAACACTTGCCTATCATATAACAAGCGGTAACTTCGGCAATCTTCACGAATTGATCAGCAGAACAGGTATTGAGGCATACCCTGGGTTTGATCTAAAGGGACTATTAGCTGTTTACCTATCTAAGAATTCCGAGCGCTTTGATCTTTCCTTCTCATGCCAACAAGAAGATGGAATTATTGATTTTCATATCCCTGTCTGTAAACAGGAAGGCAGATATGAAGCAGAATATATGGAGCTTACCTTTACACGTTTCCCGGAAATCAAGCATGGCGTTTTTAGTGGTATTGATACCGCTAACCTGAAAGAACAGATGAAACTGATTGATTGGGAACATGGTGATCTATACTACCTCGATGAAAACGAAGATGTGATATTATATCCTTATGTTCAAACCATAAAAGATAGTATTGATCGCTTGAATGCTGACACTCAAACACAGCATATCGGGGAATATTTGCAGATCAAGTACTGGGGAGAATCGGTAATGGAGATGTATGTTAATGAGGAGACCTGGCAGATGAAAGACTGGGAAAAGACCCGACAACGATTTACTTTGGATGAAGATACCAGGACTATCGGCAACCTGATGCAGGGCCGACCAGTCCATAGCAGTATGTTGTCCATTTCGGATGCCCCTGATGAAAGATGGTGCGTGATTGATGCAACTTCTGTGGCAGACAATGGTCTTAATCCGATAAAATATATTGAGGGAATAAGCAGGGGACAGATAGAAACAATGGTCAGTATGCTATCTGTCGATGGTACTGTTTGGACCGGCGATATTGTACGATCTATTCAGCAGGGAGAGAAAGTTCCAGTAGATATAAATGGTATCAATGGAGCAGAACAGGTCATTGTGTCGGTGCCTGCAAATCCCGCAGAGCAAAGGCTGGAAGTAACCACACCCGAGGGACGTTCCATACCTTTCAATTTCAAGATGGATCCTGACTGGTGTGCCGATCAAATAAGCACTCGTTTGGAACAACAGGAAGGTAAAAAGGATTTGCGGACCAAGAAAAATCAGAGAGGGAAAACCAGAAGGAAGGGCATGTAGCTCGCAGGATATGAACTATAAATAGAGTGAGATGGATAAGGAATATTTGAATGAACTATTGAATGATCTGGACCGACGGGGTTTTTCAGACGAATTGCTTGCTGAAGAGATAAACACGTTTTCAGCCTATCATTTACCGCTGTTTTCGCTAAAAAGAGAAAGGAAAATTGATGGAGAGCAAATGGAATACCGACTGGTATTTCACTGGAATGATCCGGACATGAAATACGAACTGAGGGCAATTGAAGTATTGCACCGTATGCGCGTAAAAATTGAACCAGGCACTTATCTGGGCATAGATATTATTAGTTTGGATAAAAAAATGGCTCTGGTCGATTGGGAGCAATTCTGGAAGTCAAACAGCCAAGATCAAAAAATGTCAGGATTTTCTCATCATGCTGATAGCATTATGAGATCACTCTCTGAGCTATTACGTGAAGGTAGTTCAGAGGTTCAGGATATTGCGGAGGACTTAATGTATAAATATTTCCCCTCAGAAATCTTCTCAATTTTCTCACCGAAGCCTGAAAGGCACAAGCAGATCTATGAGCATAATTTTACCTACAGATTGGAACATTATCCGCAAATATCAGCAGAGCTTGCTTATCTGTTTATTACAGAAAGAACAGATAGCCTGGCATCACAATTGGAAGAATTTATGCCGGAACAGGTTTCAGACTCAGAAATAAGGAATGAAATTTACAACAAATTAAAAAATAATCCGGATGAGGCGCTGTTGAATTTTGAATGGGTAACACAGGACGGTACGGTGGTTGAAATGAATGTGCCTGTTGATAAGAAAGATAACTGGCTTCATGCAATACAATATCAGCTTATTGTCAGCCAATTGCCAGAGCTCCCCAAAGGAGTATTGAATAGTGTAGACGCTGAGCTTCTCGCGAAAAGAATGGCGCTAATCGACTGGAAAAACGATGAAGATCTTGTTTTCGCTAATAGCAAAGGCGATATAGCTTACACCCGTGAAGCAGAGCTGATACAGGAGGAGCTTTTCAGGATGGCGTGGGATCCGGACGGAAAGAAGGCTGCAGATCTGCTTATGCTGAGGTACTTTCATACGGTACCGTTTTTCGAAGATCAAATCTCAGCAGAAGCTTATGGGCTATTAGAAAACCTGCAAAAAAGGGTAGTTTATCTTACTAGCGAAACTTCAGTGGATGAGGCACTCAACATGATAAAAGGAAGGCCAGTGCTAATAAAAGGAATACCGGATCATATAGATGAAAACTGGTTGAGTCTGAAATTTTCTGAGCCGGACAAAGCGGGTGAATTAACTCCACTTAAAGGGATCACACCAAAAGAATTGGAAAAAATGATAGCTATTATACCCGTGGAAAACAATAATATTCCAGGAATTGTCGAAGGCTTGATGGCTGGAGAGCGCATTGAAACCACATCAAAATCAGGAGTGCCAATTACAATAATGATGACTGCGAATGCAGATAGAGTGATGATCTGTGACCCGAATGGAATGGAAATCCCATTCAATTTTGACCTTGATCCGGACTGGAGACCTGAGCTGGGTACCGCCATTAAAGACAGACAATCGAAAGATAAGAAGCAGGCGATAAAACAAGTCAAAGGCAAATCCCCTAAAAGATAGGAAATAAAGGAGCAAATTCTGTTTCTGAATGAAAAGAAGCCTTTCGGGGCTTCCGCATCCTAAGCGCAAATCCAAATTTATTTATGTTTAAATTCAAAAAAGTATGCAATCAATTCAAAGAAAAAAACAAAAGAAGAGCCATCCGGTGAGAGCGTCTTGCTTTAACCGGGCCAATAACAGAAGGGTTTTTTTCAGGTTCCAGGGTTTATAGGTCAGAAGGTTTATGAAGCGTATTTATGCAGTTCAATGTACTCCGTCTTGCGCAGGGCTACTGCAAATACACGAGCAAGCACTTTGTTACGAATGATGTTCAGCGTACTCATCTTGCTTTTACCCTCATCGAGCCTACGGTTATAGTAGGCCTTCATTTCATTATCGGTGAAAGCTGCATGCATCGCCGAAATATGCAGTAACTTTTTGATTTGGTGGTTGGCAAGCGGGCTAACTTTATTTCTTCCCTGTATGCTGGTACCAGAGCGATAATCAAAAGGAGCTATCCCTGCATAGCATGCAAATTTTCTCCAGCTTTCAAAGCGGGTGAAGTTGTAAGTATAAACGATCAGGTAAGAAGCGACCACTAGTCCAACGCCCTTGATCCTGGTTATAAGGGCAAAAGTCTGCTTCAGTTCATCATTGGAAGCAATGATAGCTTTAATGCCCTGTTCCAGGCTTTTAATCTCTGCAGAAGTCGCAGCGATCATTTTATCAAAGGATGCGAGGAGATCGACCTGCTCATATTCTGCTATACTTTGCAGGCTCTCTTTCCTGGTGGCAATATACCCGGCCCTAGTTCTGGCCAGGCGGTCCCTTAGAGAAAGTAAAGATTGCAGCTTAACGATTTCTTTAGGGGGAAGCTGTGTTCTGGGGATGGATTCCCGATAAAGGTAAGCGTACTCAGCAATACGCTTTGCATCTACCTGGTCATTCTTTCCACGGGTAATCCCAAGAGATCTCTTTATTCGTAAAGGGGAGATCATCGCAAACGGAGTGTCGATCTTGTCGAGGTAAACAGCTAGTGGGAGCGAATAATATCCGGTATGCTCGAAACAGACGAGGCAATGTGCCAGATCCTCACCGATATACTTTTGTAGCCAGGAAACAAGGGATTTGAAGCCTTGTTGGTCATTTTTAAACTGTCTGTGCAAAGATTTTTCCCGGAGGAAAACGTCAAAAGTGTCCTTGGAAATGTCTATTCCAATAAAATGATTGTACTGCATTCTGTTGGTTTTAAATGATTAAACAATTTGCTGCACGCGACTAAAGCGGTTAATAGACCCGAAGTCTAACATCCTAAATGGTCCCTGGCAACGTAAAGAGCAATAACCGGGACTAATGCGGACGACAGGCCTGAAAACCTAGCAAGATGTAATGTTCACCCGGAGATTGCTTTAAGAAAAAGATTAAAATTGCAGCATAAAATATGATTTTAATATAGGTTAATTAAAATTAGAAAATTTTACAATATGTCTAAAGGATACGTTACTGCAAAGTAACCGCAAGATGTAGGTTTGTCCGACACGGCCAAACCCATCTTGCCTCCGCATTCGGAGAGCGGAGGGGAAAAATCCTCCGAAGTCGGATTTTTTAAGAACAATCAGAATATGGGAAGGCAGGATAAGAAGCGGGAACTGGAGCATAGGATCACTTTCAGGCTTGGTCAGAAAGAGCTGGAAAGGCTCGATGCTATGCTGGCCCGAAGCAACTGTCAGAGCCAGAGCGAGCTGATCAGGAAGATGCTTTTTAAAGGGGAAATTACCGTTATGACCCACGACAGATCCCTGGATATAATCATGGAAATACTGTCCGGTATCCGCACGGAGCTTCATGCCATCGGCATCAATATTAACCAGGTCACCCGTCGCTTTCACCAGGAAAAACAACCTGAAGCACGGCTGCTGAAGGCATTGAAAATACAGGAATTGAATAAGGAAACGGGTGAAAAAGTCGATGAGGTTTTGGCGCTCATTGGTAAACTTTCAGGGAAATGGTTGCAAGAATAGTGAGCGGAAAAAGTATAAGGGGCATCCTGAATTATAATGAGAATAAGGTAGCCAGTGCCGAGGCATCGCTGCTGCTGGCAGCAGGTTTTCCGAGGCATCAGGACCAGCTTTCGTTCAAGAGCAAGTTGGAAAGATTTGAAGCACTTACGGCAATGAATGAACGTACAAAGACCAATGCGCTGCATGTGACACTCAACTTCTCCAACCAGGATAAGCTTAATGATGAGCTGCTCCAGCTTATTGCTATGGATTATATGACCGGTATTGGCTTTGGCAACCAGCCTTATCTTGTCTACCGTCATTATGATGCGGCCCATCCACATATTCATATCGCAACAGTGAATATAAACAGCGAGGGACAACGGATTGAGACCCATAACATAGGCAAGAACCAGAGTGAAAAGATCCGCAAGGAAATAGAAAACACCTACGGCCTGGTAAAAGCGGAGGAGCAGAAAAAAGAAGGACAGTATATGCTTCGTCCTGTCAGATTAGAACAGGTAATATATGGCAAACGGGAGACCAAATCGGCCATCTCGGCTATAGTCAGAGAGGTGGTGGATTCCTACAAATTTACCTCACTGCCCGAACTTAATGCGATACTCCGGCAATTCAATGTTATTGCCTGGCCCGGTGCAGAAGGCACAATGATGCGGGAGAAAGGTGGCCTGGTTTATTGTATCCTTGACCAACAGGGAGCACCTATAGGCATACCCATAAAAGCGAGTTCGATCTATTCTTCACCAACATTAAAGAACCTGGAAAAGCGGTTTCTGGCAGGAAAAGAAGAACGCAAACCCTATGGGCTCCGTATAAAACATTTGCTGGACAAGACCCTCATCAGCTCTAAAAGTATCGGGGAACTGTCCGATCGTTTAATAAATCAGGGGCTTCGCATACTGCTTCGGGAAAATGAAACGGGGGAGATCTATGGTGTCACTTTTATTGACAATGGCACCAGGTGCATTTTTAATGGCAGCGATTTAGGTAAACAATATGCTGCCAAAGCATTTATGGAACGATACGGCAGGTTTCTGGTTTCCGAAGATGAAACGGGTATGGGGCAAAATGAAATTTTTCAGAAAGCGGCTTCTGATGAGCAGCAAGATGCCACCCATTTACCTGCTGCTTCCTTGCAGGTAATCGAAAGAATAAAGGCAATTGCCAGAATAGAGGATAATGAAATTCCGGATGCTGATCCTTACAGGAAAAAAAAGCAAAGAAAAATTCAACCGGATTAGTTAGCGGATTAATATTAAAGCAGTGGAAAATGAATACGGGAGAGAATGCAGAAGCTTTAAGAAAGATCATTGATTTTATGAGGAAGGGCAGCCTGATTGTGCTGGGACTTCATTTCTATGTGTATTGTTATACAGCCTTCAAACAATGGGGACTGGCCCATAGGTTTGTAGAACAGGTCTTGGTAAACATTGGCAACATGGGTTTATTCAGTCACTTCTATGTGAGTAAGGTGGCAGCATTGATCCTCTTGCTGGTATCGCTTATAGGAGCAAAGGGCAAGAAGGATGAGAAGTTGAAAGTATCCGTAGCATTGAGGCATTTTATAACAGGATTTATTATCTACGGCCTTAGTTTTCTGTTACTGAAATTGGACGCTTCGGTTCAGGTGCTGGCAGGCTTGTATATTACAGTTACTTCTATAGGCTACCTGTTGATCCTTTATGGTGGCAACCTATTGTCCCGGATCATCAGTAAAAGACTGGATACAGATATCTTCAATAAGCTGCAGGAAACTTTCCCGCAGGAGGAAAGGCTGCTGGAAAATGAATACAGTATCAATCTCCCGGCAAGGTATCAGCTCAAAGGTAAAATCAGAAGATCGTGGATCAATTTTATCAATCCTTTCAGGGCACTGCTGGTAGTAGGAACTCCGGGTTCAGGAAAGTCATATTTTGTCATCCGGCATGTGATCACCCAGCATATCAGAAAAGGTTTTACTATGTTCCTGTATGATTTTAAGATACCTGACCTATCAGTGATTGCCTATAATACCTTTCTGAAATACAGGCATAAATATAAAGTTGAACCCAAGTTTTACGTGATCGATTTTGATAATATCTACCATAGGTGCAACCCTTTGTACCCCGAATCAATGACTGATATTACAGATGCAACAGAATCATCCCGTACGATTATGCTTGGACTTAACCGCGAGTGGATAAAAAAGGCGGGGGATTTTTTCGTTGAATCTCCAATAAATTTCCTGACCGGGATTATCTGGTACCTCAAAAAGTATAAAGAAGGCAAGTATTGTACCCTACCCCATGTCATCGAGCTGATGCAGACACATTATGACCAGCTTTTCCCGGTTCTGAGGACGGAGCCTGAGATAGAAGTGCTGATCAATCCCTTCGTCACGGCTTATGTAAACGGTGCTATGGAGCAACTGGAGGGCCAGATCGCATCGGCCAAGATCACAATGGCACGCCTGGCTTCACCTATGTTATATTATGTGCTTACCGGCAATGATTTTACCCTGGACATCAATAATCCCGGGGAGCCCAAGATCGTCTGCGTGGGCAATAATCCGCAGAAGGTGCAGGTGTATGGCGCGGTGCTGTCTTTATATATCTCCAGGATGCTGAAGCTGGTCAATCAAAAAGGCAAGCTTCCAAGTTCCTTGATCTTTGATGAATTTCCTACAGTGTACATCGGTGGAGCTTCAGGCATAGAGGGCACGATTGCAACCGCCCGAGGGAATAGGGCAAGTACTACCCTGGCAGTCCAGGATATATCGCAATTAAGGAAAGATTATGGTAAGGAGTCGGCTGATGTTATCTTTAATATAGTAGGCAATATCATCAGTGGCCAGGTAGTGGGCGATACCGCTAAAACTTTAAGTGAACGCTTTGGGAAGATCATGCAGGACAGGGAAAGCCTATCCATCAATGCCAGCGATACATCTGTAAGTAAATCCACACAATTGGAGTCTGCCATTCCCGCCTCTACAATATCCAATTTATCTTCCGGGGAATTTGTGGGAGCTGTGGCCGACAATCCTGATATGAAGATCCCGCAGAAGATCTTTCATTGCGAGATAGTTAACGACCATGCAGCCCTGGCGGCAGAGGAGAAAGACTATGTGCCCATACCTAAACCAAGGGAAGTATCCCAGCGCGAGATAGAAGACAATTATTTGCGTATCAAGGATGAGGTGGCAGCGATTATTGACGAGGAAATGGAAAGGATATATAATACACCGGAATTGGCGCATCTGCTAGTCTCCAGGGACGATTAATGAATTAAAAATTGAATGAAGATGGGAAGAGATATTAGGAAAGTACCCAAAGGATGGGAGCATCCCAGGGATAAAAACGGTAAATATAAACCGATGTTTAACGAAGCCTATGAGGATGTTTTAGAAGAATGGATCAAAAATCACCGTTTATGGCAAACAGGTCAGCATCCGAACCAACTGGAACATCCCGAAGCGACAAAAGAATGTAAATTCTTTGCACAATGGTCGGACAATCCTCCAAATATTGAATTCTATAATCCAAATAAGTGGACAGCGAAAGAAGCGACCTGTTATCAGATGTACGAAACCGCTACTGAAGGTACACCACTGAGCCCGGTATTTTCTACCCTGAGAGCACTTGAAAATTGGCTGGTTCAAATTTATGGTTATGATAGGGAAAGAGCCCGTAAGTTTTGTGAAAAAGGCAGAGATATACCGTTTGGGGATTACATGCCAGCCAACAGTCCTTTATTTCAAACAAAGGATATCAAAGAGGTTGCAGTGAAAAAGAAGCAGCAGCATCGACCTAAACGATGAAGGCTATTAATCATATTTTATGATAAAGGTAACAATCGAGCATTAAACATATGGATAAAAAAATAGAATTTGAAGCCTTACGCAAACTTGCAGCAGAGATAGAAAAGTCGTTGAATAAAAGGCAGAAGGTATGCAGTAAATCCTGTGACCAATGCCTGTTTACAAAGAGTAAAATTGTATCTGAAGAGCGGAAGAAAGAGATACTCGACGACTGCGAAAAGGAGCAGACCCACTTTATTTGCCATAAAGGTAGTATTGTGGGTGAAAATATTGTGTGTAATGGCTTTTTCAGGTATCTGAGCACTCCCTATTTAGAGCTGATGAAAGCGACCGGTAGGATTGAGTTTATAGAACCTTTAAAAATATCGGCAAAAGAAAAATCTGAAAAGAGGAATATCTCTAATAAAAGGAATACTCATCATAAAAAAGGAAATGGTTTATAGATTATTCCAGCCCTAAAAAATAGTTATGCCTATTGATTGCTTTTTTAAGATCGATAAAACTCAATTAAAGAACAAATATTTAAACTTCTTTTGAAAGAAAAATTTATAACTTTAAATGAATCAATTACAAATGATTATGGGCCTATTATCTTTTTTCGCTTCCGGGTTCGGATCAAAACCGAGATGGAACGGTACACCGGAGATGTTCCTGGCAATGGTTCTCTTTATGCAAAAAAAGAATAATCCTCAAGAGGATCTGCATGAAGTATTGCAATGGGGAGCGGTATTTCAGAAGGTTATTAAGGTCAAATTAGCACCTTATAAGGACTTCCCTGATTTGTTAATGAATGGTATTCCGGACTATTCAATGGTTGAAGAAATTGAAAAAAAATATATAGAGATCAACCAGCGTATTGAGCTTAAAAAAGCGATCTATGGAGAAAATGTTGATTTGGGCGACGATGATATTATGACAAGTGATTCTGAAGCCGCCATCTCAACAAGAAATCTGCTTAAAGATTTATCAAAGTATGTCAAATTCCGGGATGATGATCAAGAAAACCCAAATAATGAAGCCTGAAGCATTATCAAGTAAATAAAGAGGGCCTTTTAATAAGATTGGTCTATCTGCATCGTAATTGCTACAACAAAGTTTATACATTTTTACGAAATCAAAATACAAGGAAAAACTAATTGCTTCTTCTTTTTCTGGGCAGCACATTTTTTTTGACGCGATTACCGGTTGTACCACACTCTTTTTTGAAAAGGTCTATTTCTATTTTTGGGGCAGATCTTTGCTCCATCATTCGAATGATATTAAAATAAGTGCTCTTATAGTATTCTTTAAATTTAGGCGACCAGGGACGTTCTACTTCCTCCCTATAAATTGCCATAACATCTATCGGGTTATGCGCAACGAGTGTTACTCCTTCCACCAAGCTGGTATATTCTAATACAATAGAACGGGAATATATAGAGATGTTATCAAAAAATCGTTTTAGGGATATGGCTTCTATAGTGGTCGGGATAGCGTTAAATCGTGAGTCATGGGCCACTTTAGACACTTTCCTGCCCAGTCCAAGTTCCTGCAGACTTTCTTCATAACGGATATAGGTTCCTAATAAGCTTAGTTTCGGACTTACTGCCAAAAGCATAATATCGACTTTATAACCATTGTTTTTTAGCTCCAGGATGGTTTCATTGAGGCGTTCCCCGGAGGAAAAAGTGGTTTCAAGAATATAGTTCAATTTGTTTTCTCTGCAATATTTGCATAACAGATTATTCCACATCTGTGCATACTCCGCGGTCAGTTCGGGATATACCTCCGGATGTTTTGTCTTTATCTCTTTGGATAAAGGATGGAAGTCTCTCAGGTTATCGGCATTGCATATTACAGCATTGTTTCCAAGGAGTCTTTCTGCGGATTTTTGTAATTCTGTTTTACCTGCTCCCGGCTGAGCACCCAGTATAATTGCTGTTGGAGTTTGTGAAGGAAGGTAACCTTTAGCGACCTCTTCGGTAATAATCTCAAATATCGTCGAAAAGTCACTTTCGGATAATCTATATAGCTCCCTCAGGGTTTCAAGATCACTAAACGAGCTGTTCTCCATTATTAACCCTTTTTAATTTAGGTCCATAAAGTGCAACGATCTGCTCCATAATCTTCAGGTCTTTAAAATTATCTGAGTTCCTGTTTATGGTTCTGATCTCCTCGGAAAATTGGATCAGTTTTTCTATCCTGCTCTTATCCGGAGTTTCTTTCTTAAGTTCTAAAAACCGTTCCCGCCCCACATATGCGATCAACTCATTTAGTATTGCATTGGCACTTTCCGTCAACCGGTACCAGTCCAGCGGATTAGCAGGCTCTTTTATCTTTAAGTCTTGCTGTTTCAGCAACTGTTCTATCTGGAGCCACTGCTTATAATCCAATAATACGGAAATGGGATTTCCCGCTTTATCTCTTATAATCTCTTTTACCATAATACCTCCTTTTTCAATATCAAAACAGACACAGTTCCTTTATTCAAATTTACTCAATTAAAAGGAGAAATCATACAATTAAGGTAAGAACCAGCGGACTCCTGCTGGATTTAAAACGAGCGCCTAACAACATACTATCTTCAATACCAGACTGACCGGATAAGCGTAAAACATAAATTTTCAAAATATGAGCCACCCAGGCATGAGAGGGGCATTCAAAATCACATAAAACAAACGCCAAATAGATAGTTTTTAACGATTGTAACAAAATGCCCAACTTCAAAATCGGGTCATTCAGCGTCCAAATCGGAAGATTCAGCGCTCAATTCCGCAGGTTCAGCATTTTTGCAGATAAAAAATTACGGCTCAGGAGCACTTGCTGCATAAATTTGATATATATACCCGTTACTGAAATTTCTTGCCGGTCAAACCAATACTTGCAGTGAATTTGAAACCGGATCACAAAAAAACACAATTATGAAAACACATTTGCTGACTTACGAATTGTTTCCGCCTTAAATCCGGAATAGCTAACTAAAATGCGTAGTGGGATAAATATATCTGATTTAAACTAACAAACTATGAAAAGAAATTTTTTATTGCTGGCCGTCACAGTTTTGATGGCAGCAAGTTGTCAAAAGCCTTTACAGGATAACAAATTTGAGCATGACCGGCTTGGGAATGAAGTTGGTTTAATGAATATCGTCGTGGATTGTACACCGATCACCCTGTCGGGAACGATCACTACAAATACTACTTTACTCACCGGCAAGACCTATGTGCTGGACGGTGTTGTAGATGTTAAGAATGCCACCTTGACGATACAGCCCGGAACACTGATACTTGGAAAATCTTCTGTAGCTTCTGGGCTTGTGATCGATAAAACAGCACAGATCAATGCCGTAGGTACAGATACCAGTCCTATTATATTTACTTCTGATAAGACACCGGGAACAAGAGCACCGGGGGATTGGCTGGGCGTATTTATAATGGGTAATGCACCTAATAATCAAGGCAATGCTTTAGGTTTTAGTATTGAAGGCAACAACTATACCGCAGGTGGTACTTCATCAGCAAGCAGCCAGGGCAGTTTTGAATACGTGCAGGTACATTTTGCAGGTAAGGGTTCCAGCACAGGTGATATCCTAACAGAAAGCTCCCTAGTATTAGGCTCAATTGGAAACGGGATGATCATAAAAAATATCCAAATCACTAACTCATTAAACGACGGGCTGGGCATTTGGGGAGGTGAAGTAAAGTTGAAACAAATCTTTAGTTATAAGTCTCAACGATGGGAATTTCCGATCAGTCAGGGTTATAGAGGAAATATGCAAAGCTTGTTCGCTTTTAAGGATAATGTAACTACAGCAGCTACAAATGTTTCAGTTATGGATATTACCAACAATCTTGTTGGTAGTGATAATGCACCTTATACTTACCCGACTATTTCCAATGCCACGCTATTAGGTGGTACCTATTGCGAGGGAAGTGATATTGACTATAATCGGGGTATCGAAATAAGAAGAAATGGTAGTGCAAAGATTTATAATTCCGTTATCGAGGGGTTCGATGATTTCGGTTTCTTCCTAAATGGCTCAAATATAATTGCTAAAACCAAAACAGGTACCGATCAATTGATTTTCTCCTACAATACTTTACATGATTCCGGTACGCCGTCTTATTCACAAGATTTCACTTCTCCTCATTCTACTTGGGCAGCTGCTGATGGTTGTAGGTTCAACGTAAGTGGAACTATGCAGAATTGGATAGAAGGCACCGCTGGAGTAGCTTGTCAACAAGATGGTAACCAGTTCAGCTTAACTGCAACAGGTTATTATAAAAATAATCTTTGTAGTAATAAATGCAATGCATTTCCTAACCTGTATATCAATGAAGCTACCGTAGACCTCGAAGAACCTGAGTATGGTATGCTAAGTGGCTTTGACCAACCTCAATTTAGGGGAGCATTACAGTCTTCAACAGATACCTGGCTAAAAAACACCTGGGTTGACTTTTGTATGCTGACACGAAACTACTGTGAGTAATACACGTAATGGAACTAAAACAAGCGTGGCTGGAAACTAAATAGAATCCAGCCACTTAGCTTCAATTAATTATGAACGCTTGGTAAAGGTTCTTAATTAACGTAAAAACATATTATATTGTTGACAAAATTAAAAAATCGCAGACAAAATAGGAGGCAGTAACCTGGAAAGGAAACTGCCTTTTTCTCACCTTTAACTATTAACCATGAAAAACTATCTTATCAAACTTAAATCACCTTTTAGAAGTGTATTAGTACCGTCAGGAAAATCCACCTGAATAATATAATAGTACACCCCTGCATCACAATTCTTGCCATTGTATCGGCCATCCCAACCGGTATTATTGCCATTGTCCCGATATACTATCTGCGCGTAACGATTATATACTTCAAACTTGCGTACGGTATACGCTCCTCCCAATATTTGGAACAGATCATTCAAACCGTCTCCATTTGGAGTAAAAGCACTAGGCACGCGGATATTTTTATTATAATTTACTTTCACTAAAGCATAAGTAGTATCCCGGCAACCATAATCATTTATTCCAACAACACTGTACCTAGTATCTTCTTCTGGTCTGGCAATTACTTCGTTGCTTGTGCGTGTATTTAGAGAACCGGCAGGACTCCATATATAAGTCATGGCCCCTTCTGCCTTTAATAGAACCTCTGCGCCATAGGTAATTTCAGCAAAAGTGGGGGTAATTGCAATATCAGGCAAAGGATACTCCTTCAGCTCTACCTCAATAGTTGTGTCGCAATCTGCGCCTGCTGATTTTATTTTCAATGTGTATTGCCCTTCATCAAGGTTAAAGACCTGATGCAGACTTTGATTTCCTCCACCATAAATCTTACCACCAAGTGAATTGTAAAGTTCTAATTCAAAGGATTTGCCGCCGATATATCCTGCATTAAGCGTAATGTATCCAGGACAACCATACTGTACATAATCAATTTGAGGCATTAGGGTAAAATCGACATCAAATGTATCTATATACACTGTACAATCTTTAACGTACCGTACCCAATAGACACCGGGTTGGATGACGATAATTGATGTATCCGTTTGCCCTGTACTCCATTCAATACAACCCACTCCAGCTGGTACTTTTAATGATGTATCGGCTTTAAAGCATACATCAAGTTCAAATTTATCATTGACCACAGTGTCCGGTAGTCCTGCAGAAGCTTTGATTATTTCCGTTGGGAAGTTAACTCGAGAAAGAATAAATGCATTAGACATCCCATTCTGACTATTGTATATTTGATTGATTGAAGGATTACACGCTAATCCCTGGATATTGGGGTTATTGATTGCGTGGATGGCAAGTGCCATTCCCCCGGTACTTGGGCAGACTTGCTTAGCCCCGTTAGTCATATACAGTTTTCCATCGGGACCTATACGCATTGTACCGATCATAGGAGTGTTTAATGGGCAAAATGGCTCCCAGGCATTTATGGTTGGGTTTGTGAAGATTAACGTTTTGCTATTTTCAATGTCAGCAATATTGCCTAATGACAAATCAAACTGGTACAGCTTATGCTCTCTGTTTTCAGAACTCATCCATGCATAAGAAGCATTGTATTCAGAATAGGCAACATAGAGTTTACTGTTATCGGGCGAAAAACCTACGCCATAGCTAAAACTGCTGCCAGGATCGAGAAATCTAGCGTTTTTAACTTTACCGCTACATTTTTCGAAGTCATACAATTCAGTCCCGCCAACCAGATTATTGAGGTTGCCATTGTTTACTACCGTTGCCAGCATCTTTCCGTTGGGGGATGCTACAAGATCAAATATATCACCATAGTAACTATCTGGTAGCATCTGGCCGACTTCTGAAGTTACAGGACTGGATGCAAGCCCATTTATATCTATTTTAAAACTTAGGTATTGATTATGTATCCTGTGCCTGGTAATAAGCCACACACCATCACAACCCTGAACAGAAACCAGTTTACCGCTAACAATATTATTGTATGCAAAATGCAATATATTCTTATATCCCGGAACAATATCACCCCTGCCATTATTGAGCGACAAATCAAATAAGCAATAAATCAATCCTCCATTGCGGACATAAAAGATGTAATACTGTTTGGTATTGCCTGGATGTGGAATAACTACAGGTCGGCAATGCTGAAAATCATTTGCCATTAAAAACTCGGTTCCTTCAATTGGTACTTCATCTCTGTCAAAGATACTTGGAGCAGGCATGCCGGAAGTAAACACATAGCTTTTGACCATAAATAATATATTCCCATTCTCATCACAAACAGCCTGTCCATAATTATACTTATTTAGAGTGATTGGCATCGGTGATTGAGAAGTACTGCCATAAGGCGTTCCGTTCAAATATACATCATCCCTGAGCAACGGAGGGTTTTGGTTAAAATCTAAAGAGTAATTTTGCCCGAACATCCAGACATTGTTCTCTCCCTGTGCATAACATACACGATGCGTAATACAGCTTAACATCATTATCCCTAAATACAATATACTTTTCATGATAAATTATTTGAAAACGTTATTGAGCAACTTTTACCAAAACAGCAGTACCCAAATATTCTTTTGTTTCAGGTGAATACAAGTTTAAATAGTAGTTACCGACAGGCAAAGAGGAAAGATCAAGCTTTGTGTCTTCCTTTATCGACAGATCATTCTTTACTACTCTGCCCGATACGTCAACTAATACAGCATTTAGTTGAATGGGAGAATAGATATGCAATTCTGTACTGAAAGGATTGGGATATAATTTCACGCCTAGTTTTGCTAAACCTTCGCTAATTGATGTCATATTGTCTACCAAGATTTCATTGGATATTCCTTTACAGCCATTGCTTCCTTCCACTTGAAGTGCATAAATACCGTTTTGGGAGATGATATGGGTTGGGTTTGTGGCTCCCGGGATAGGATCGCTATTTAACAGCCATTGATAGCTCGCGAAAGTTTGAGTTACACTTAAAATATTTCCGTTTCTGCTGATGGTTGCCTGTGGAGCAGGATTTAGGGTAACGGCCAGGGATATCGTGTCACTCGCTCCACAGGCATTTAATGCTGCAACCTTAATCGTTCCACCATTTGCTCCAATAACTATATTAATCGTATCATTGCTACTTATGCCTATCCATCCTGCCGGCAGTATCCAAATATAGCTATCTGCTCCCACTACAGCAGGAATGGTATATTGCTGCTCCGAATGCTCACAAACTGTCGTATTACCTGAAATAAGGGTTGGTGTTTGAGGAACATTGCACATATTAATGCGCATCAACATACCGTCCTGATTACCCTCAAAAGTCGTTTGGTATGCACCAATAGTACTAAAACCATTTACACTGGCTGTTTTACCCCCAATAAATACCTGCTCCATGTTATTGATTGCAATTGCTCCCGGATCTTCCGTTAGATCCCCTCCAAAATATGTTCCCCACAACCTTATACCAGATGTAGAGAAGGTAACAAGCATTCCCTCCGATGCTGAGTTATTAAACGTAGAAACAATACCGTCGGGTGTCGCTATATTATTCGGACTGACCGTCGTTCCGGTAACAAAAAGTTTTCCATTGAAAAACGTCAAACCCGCCACTGCCTCATTTTCGCTTCCTCCATAGTAAGTGCTCCATTCCATAGTTCCATTGGGATCCAGTTTACCGATACAAGCGTCCATTGCACTGCCTAAAGCCAATTGATGTGCCGATGAAGTAGCAATGCCTGTTGTACTATATGTTATCCCACCAAAATAAATAGCATTGGAACTATCTGTCGTAACGGCATATAACCTTTCAAAGTCGGAACCACCATAATAAGTTCCCCATATTCTTTGTCCTGCAGAGTTAAACTTTGCGACGAAGCCATCCGTTCCACCATTTCCTGTGGTTAAATAAGCATTTGATGTAGATAACCCCGTTGTACTTACTGTCTGCCCGATAACAACGATATCACCGGAAGTGTCGACAGCTATTCCATTGATCCAGTCGATTGCTGAAGTTCCTAAATAGGTTCCCCATATGAGACTTCCCGAAGTATTGAACTTAGCTATAAAACCATCTTCACTGCCGGGTCTTGTGCTTTGAAAAGTACCGGTTGTAGCAATTCCATTGGCACTTTGGGTGTTACCTGCAAGATAAAGATTGTTATATCTATCTGCTGTTACTACAACAGCCTGCTGTCCGTCAGCACCTGTACCGCCATAATACGTTCCCCAAACCGGGATACCGAAAGTATCAAACTTTATAAGAAAGGCATCATAACCGGAGCTTGTACCGGCCTTTATAGCTTGATGACTCCCTGTAGTGGATATTCCTGTCTGACTGTTGGTTCTGCCCGCCATATAGAGATAGCCTGCAGTATCTACGGCAAGGGATAATCCCAAATCGACATTAGTACCACCATAATAAGTAGCCCAGATACAGTTGCCATCCGTATCAAACTTGGTAATAAAGGCATCGGAACCAATAGAATTATTACCCCCCTGAAAGGTAGTCAAATGCGCCCCCGTGGTAGCGATATTTGTCGTGCTGTTGGTCGCACCTACAGCGTAAACAAAACCATCGTTACCGATCTTAACATCCCTGATTTCGTCATATTCGCTTCCGCCGATATAGGTTGCCCAGGAGATAACGGGGTCAATGACCAGCGTACCTTTGAAAGCCCCCGTTTTAAAAGTCAGTATATCGCCTTGTAGGTGATAAGACGAAGATATTCTGCTGTTTGTCGCCAGCTCATACGAATATGGCTTCGGTTCGCTGATACTTCCATATTTCGTAGTAGCTACTAAATTGCCTTGACGGTCAACTTTAAGATTTTCAGCTCCTGCGTATTGTAGCCTGATATCCGAAACCTTAGCGCCCGGCCTGATAATAAAGTCGTGTTCCAACTTACCCTGTTCATTAAAGTAGAAGAGCCAGTCAATACCCGGATAAATATCATGGTAGGTTATCTTTTCGAAACTTTCTGCTGTGCCCTTTACATTTGCTAACTGATATTGTTCCCTAAAACCTGTAGCGTTCTCTTTGCTTATTCGCGAATGGGGATTCGCGCCAAGCGGCTTTACATCCATACGGTACAGCTCGTTTTCTGCCGACCATTGGTAATGGATACCTGTTTGGGACAGAAAAATATTAAGCCCATTTCCTGCATTGTATTTGGCTATAACATCAGTCCTTTTCTGCTGGTACTGGTCGGTGAACTGGCCGATATTTTCAGTAAACCCTTTGTTTGCCGAAGCGCTATAGCCAAACGCTAACAAAGCCAACAAGGCCGTTATACTAATCTGTTTAAGTGTCATAATGATTTGTTTAAAATGGTTAAGTAATAGGAGTGGAGCATCCCTTTTCTTTGACAAAGTAAAAACGAATATATATAACAAACAATCCAATTTTATTTAACTTATGAACTATCCAAATGCCGGTTAAATAGCGTAATTTGCAGTAAATGCCTTATTATGAACAGAAGAAAAGATTATGTTCAAGACCTTGTTTTATCTCTTAGCAAGGAGGAAAAACGCCGCTTTACGTTACTTTTCAGCAATTCCGGAAAAGGAGAGGAGCTTGCGTTGTTTTATAAGCTATATTCAGTCTACGAAAACAGAAAAAGTGAACTTTCAAGAGATTTACTTGCCGTTGAATCAACAGCAATAACTTCAGCCAAAAAGCGGCTTTACAATAATTTACTGCGTACATTAAGGGATTTGAACGAGGATTCTTCTACCGACATACAGATTCAGAATAAGCTTACTAATGTAGAATTACTCTATAATCATAGCCTGCCGGAGCAAAGTGTGCTGGAGCTGAAAAGAGCTTATGGCGAGGCACAAAAGTATGAGAAGTTCGGCCTTATCTTGCAATTACTGGATTGGGAGAAAAGATTAAACATCGTATTATCCCGGCCTACCAGAACCTTAAAGGAGATCAAAAGGGAAGAAAGGGACATTTTGAAACAACTTACCCAGCAAATGGATCTGGAAAGTATGTATAACCATATCGTGGAGACCAAAAGAAAGCTTGGGTATGCGAAAGGAAAGGATAAGACAGCCTTGGAAAAAGAAACCGTTAAAAATCCCGGAATGCCGCAATCAAATGAATGCCTGAGCAATAACGCAAGATTTTACCGTCACTATATCCATGCCATATACTACTGGATGACATTTAATCATATAGAGGCATATAACCATAGTAAAGAGCTGCTTGAATTTGATGCGCACAACATTCAGCCCGATGATTATATTAACGGCATCTTTCAGCATATTACCTCAAGCGTTTGCCTGGCGAAGTTTAATGATACGCTAAACGGCATAGTCCTGGCTGAAGCGTTAATGGAACAATACCAGCTCAATCAGTCCCTGCCATTTGCCAGTGTCATGTTTGCTTACCATGCAAACTACAAGATGATTGTCTTAAATTATATGGGTAAGCAAAAACAGCTCAAAGACTTCGTGCAACAGGTAGAGCTTCGTATAAAAGAATCCGGCAAAGCTATTTCGGCTGATGTCCTGCAGATTATTTTTGCCAACCTGCTGGTCTCTTATATAGGGTTAAACCTGCCGGATAGGGTTACGGAGACCAGGAAAAGGCTGCTGGATATGAAAAAGAAAACTGCTTTGCGCTTAGATATTCATGCTGACCTTTATCTCTTCCAGTTATTTTTCCTGATGCAGACCGGGGCTTACGATCTGATAAAACCGGCTGCCCGCTCGGCATTGTATTTCTTTCGCAAACAGGCAGATGCGCAAAAGGTATTTGAGGTAGAAATGCCCATCGCTTTGCTGCTGGCTAAAGAGCATAACTATGAAGATCAAAAAACACGTAAAGAGTTGTTATCAAAATGCAGGCAGATCGTGGAGCACTTTATATCCAGGCTTAGAGGCGCTATCAACTTCCAGGAACATTATTCACGATATGTGATCTGGTTTGATGCAATTGAGAAAGGGATACCCTTTCATAAAGCAGCTAAGACCTGGTACGAGGAATTTGAGGATATTAATAGTAATGTTTCACATTAAAAAAATTGCAGTGGCCACGCTTGCTCGGCCGCTGCAATTTTCCTTAACGTAGTACTTCGTACTGGGTTAAAGATACCTCATGTTTTTAATCTGAAAAACACAACACCTACTTTTAACAAAATTTTCACCTCTATAATTAGATTGTAAAATTTATATTATATAAATTAAATACAGGAATTCCCCTATTTGTCGGAATTAAGCAAGGCTGTAGCTTTACATTTAATATGGAAGCCTTGAAAAAAACTTTTTATCCAAACTTGGAGCATCCAGTAGCAGAGCTTTCAGCATATGCATTAAGTATGGGACTTTTTATTATCTCATTAAAATCTGAAGAGATTATACGATTTGAGCCCAGTGATGTTGCACATTTTAAAAGCTGGCTGGATAGACATAAAATAAGAGATATTAATAAGGATATTGAAATCACTGGTCCCAATAAAGAATAAGCTTATTTAATTAGTATTGTCTGTGTAGCCGTTTCTTTGATCGATTTCCATTTGGTGTATTACAGACTGCGACATAAAGAGGTATACCTTTCATAAAAAACAGAAACGATCCCGATATTGGGATCGTTTCTGTTTCATAGACATTTTTCTTAATCTGAAAAAATGAATAAATTTCTCTTTGATAAAATTAAATCTTTTTTGAATACTAAACTATTTTTTCCTTCTTCAGATGCATCTATTATTTATGGTATTATAAGTTACGCTACCAAAATAAAGATAATCTCAGACAGTTGTATAGAGCTGTAATATAAACCGGGAGGGCATCATAGATTGATCTTAACATTATTGAAGTGTTACTGACATGGTCCGATTACTAATTTGGAATCGTTTTTGTTAACTTTGGATTTATTCACCAATCAATAAATACTAAAATGAACAAAGCAGACTTAATTTCACATGTAGCTGAGGAAGCCGGGCTTACCAAAGTACAAGCAGAAAAAGCCATCAATAGTTTTACTGGAGCTGTGTCCAATTCACTGGCATCCGGTGAGCCGGTAACTTTAGTCGGATTCGGAACATTTTCGGTATCAGAAAGGTCAGCGCGCACGGGACGTAATCCACAAACCGGCGCAGCGCTAAAAATAGCTGCCAGGAAGTTGCCGAAATTCTCAGCAGGTAAAGCCCTGAAAGAAACAGTTGATAAGCCTCAAACGAAAGCAAAGAAAAAATAAACGAAATGGAGCCGAATAGCTCCATTTTTTGTTAACAGATATTACCACCAACGAACCAGTAGAACGGAATCCTGACGGTTAATGCGCCAAAGCCTGCCAGTGCAGCTTCGGCACCCTCAAATAGTTGTTCTCAGGCTCATGCTGTCCTGAAAATTACCCGTTATCAAAAAGATAATAAGTTCTCATGTTAATATTAGTTTCATTTTCAGCCAAACAAATCCTTACTCTGGTAATACGACAATCTGAATTTACCGACAATTCATACCGTAAATCTTCATAATGAAATATAACCCTGTCTACTTGTTTTAGATTATAAAGGGAATAATAGATTCTAAGTTCCCTAAAAGGAGCTAAATACTCTTCAATATCCTCTGGCTTTTCAAAATCAGCATCGATAGGAATTGTTTTTACTAAATAACCAATATTCTGGGAATGATTATAAACATCCAGATCAATGTATTCTACCTGGGCCGGCACTTTAACAGTCTCAGCTCCAAAGCCAATCATAATACCCCTGTTCTCTATTTCTATCGGGAATTCATCAATTTCATTATATTCATATTCTGACAGAACATCTTCAATTTTAATTTGAAATATTCTTTTAAATTCATTCCTGAAATCTTTATCTCTTAGATCCTTACGAAATAATCCTGAAGTTATCTTAATTCCTTCCATAATGCTTATAATATACCATTTTCCCTTAACGAATCATACCAATCACCATCACTTTCCATTTTGTCAATAATTTTTTCTGTCACTTCCTTCGTATTAAGTTTAGGAGATTCCTTTCCAAATATCGGATGGATAAAATAACTCATTTCCTGATGGTTTCCTTTCATCCATTTTAGAAAAATAACGGTATCCACCTTGCTTAATGTTATCGGGGTTTTACAAGCGCTTAAATATGCTTCCATATAATACTCATCATGCCATAATAGTATGTTATTGTTATCAGCATGGCCAACAATTACCTGAAAAGTGTCTTCGGAGGTAACTGTACTAAGAAAATTTTTCTCCCTTTTTGGGTAATCTGAATTTTGAATATTTTGCTTTTTCATTTCACCTGTTTAAAATCTGTTCCCTAATTGAAATATGCTAAAAATGCTGTTGTCAAAAATAATAGGGTCAAAACTATTCAATGATTCACCGTAAATTTCTCTTTATATGTCTCTTGATTGATTTTGAGTTTTATTTCCATTCAATCAAAAATTTTATAGATTCAATATTAATAGCAATTCTTTTTTTAGAGTCTCTATTTGTTCGCCTTCCTTATCGTTACTTTATTTTTTCCAATGCGTTTAAAAATACACGTTTCAACAGGCATGACACTGTCGTTTACCGATGTACCATCTTTATTCCAAATTGTTGGTCGGCTTCGCAAATGCAAGCATCCCTTAATGATTTCCATTTCGATGAAGTCGTTTACTTCCTGCCGTGCCGGAATAACCAACAAATTACCGCTCACTGTTGCCTGTAATATTTTGGCAGGAGCCACACCGGAACCTATATCGGTAAAAATCGCATATTCTTTACCCGGTTCAAATTGTATTTTGACCGTATTTATGAAATGTTTTTCTTTCTGCTGCCAGGTCCCGGCAAATGCGGACCTGATATTTTGGGGAATTTCACGGGTCTGTGCAAATGAAGATCTTGCCAGCAATAGCATAAAAACCAAAACCATCTGTTTCATTATTCTGCTGCTATTCATCTATATTCAGTTTTAAAACCAATTTGACCTTTCTATCCTCCAATGTGAATTCAAAGAACAGTTTTTCGCTATTTTTTATGGCTTCGAAAAAATGTTCCTGCGGTTGTAGTATCTCCGTAAAATATTTAAAGTCCTCTGATAATTCTATACTATGATCTGTTGCTGAAATACAGTTAATATCATAAATATACTGCTCACGCTCATTCTCCCCATTTTCATCACTGACCGATGCTATACCTTTTTCGACAGATGCGCAATTAAATAACAACGAATTTCCTGCGGACGTTTTTTTCAAACGGACATTAGTAGCAAATATTATCGTATCGGCGTTCAACGTTTCAGCACAGGTGCATGAGGATTGCCCTCTATTGCTATCCTGGCTTTTTATACTACTGCTGCAAGAAAAAAGAATCAGCATCATGATCGTAGGCATTAATGTTTTCATTATTTCTGTTTATTTGACTGATCCGGTATAGGTATTCAGGTCAGGGAAGTGTTTAATAGGTTTAAGCAACAATTTATCAGTAGATAGAGATGCTGAAACCAGCGGCATATTTTTATCATCAGACAGAGCGATAAATATCGCGTTAGGTTCACGGCTAAAATTCAATTTCTGCGTTTCCTGTCCCTGTGGCAAAGTCATCTCTGTACTGCCCATGTAATATACGCTATCTGCCTGGAGCTGGAAAAGGTTGTAGATCACTTCTCTATCCTCACGTAGCGCTATAACAATCACCTGTTCCGCACCATGCTCAAACCAATAACATTCGACCTCACCAAGATCAAGGTCAAAATCGGCACGGTAGAGGTCAAATCCATTATTAACGCTTAAGCCGAGCCACGTGGTCGTATCATAAGCCAATGATACTACTCTATCCGGGAATTCAAATACATGTACACGGTTTCGGAGATCTTTGCCTTTATGAAAGACCGGCTTATAGTATATTGCCGTATCAGCGCGGCGAACAGCAACCGGATCACTATTACGGGATTGTGCTACACCTTTACCCGGGTATAATCCAAACAGTATTAATAGTAGTATTGTTATTTTCATACCCGTGGTCTTTTGTATATAATATCGCTCTAATTTTTAGGCATCCAGGTCCGGGAAGTCAACCCCTTATTTATCCTATAAAAGTAAGTTCATTACATTGTTGGTTACAAAATCAAAACACCGCTAAAGCCATGCCAAATAATCAGAAAATTGAAGGTGTAAATATTTCTGAATCATTACAAAAACATCTGGCATATTCGATTCAATCTATTTCTGCTGATCAGTTTTATACTACATTTCATTTTTTGCATAATAAGACTAGCATTTTTAATAAGCGGTTACCAGCATAGAAGACAGAGTGTGCCAAATAAAAAAGGTCGGTACCAGGAATGGTTCCAACCTTTCTTCAACATTTTTCAAATCAGAAAAATGAATAAAATTTCTCAAGATAAAATTACGCTTTTTTTGATATGTAAAGGCGTTTTAAATAATTGAACACGTTTTACCTTCCAGCGATAGGGTTTAAGATTATTTAAATAGCTTTTCCAGAACTATTGTCCATTTACGCACTCTTATTGCAGGTGCTCTGTTTTCTTTCTCATGGGACTGTCTAATTGAAGTGGTATAGGAAGATCACATCTCCAACATAGGCCGGTTTGTCATGGCCATTAATGGCTAAGTTGGCCTGGATGACAGCCTTTATCGTTCCTCTCAGGTTAGTAATCGACTTGACAGTAGCCTTTAGTTGTACTTCGCTATCGACGGGAACAGCCAAACCGAATTTGAAGTTCTCTATCCCATAGTTAATCTCCATTTTTACGTTTCTCACGTCTGCAATCTGTTTCCAAAGGTAGGGGATGAGGGACAAGGTCAGATAACCGTGTGCTATAGTAGATTTAAAGGGACCATCATTTTCAGCCCTTTCTTCATCGACGTGTATCCATTGATGATCCAACGTTGCATCGGCAAATCTGTTGATTTGCTGCTGGTCTATCTTGTGCCACTGCGAGACACCCAAGACCTTTCCTTCATGGGATTTGTACTCTTCAAAACTGTTGATGATAACCATATTTCAAATAATAGATTGATTGATGTACAAGTTTATAAAAAGTTACAATAATTTAGAAATTTCTTATGTAGGAATAAATCAAAATTTTTAGAGGAGATTCTGAAATGTTTTCAATAATTTTTTATAGATCTGTTAATAACTGGAAATACTGTCCTTACCTACCTGGCCATGTTCCGGATAACCTGTATATGGGACAGAAAAGCCTTGCCCAATGCTGAAAATTCGACATAGTGAATATTCATAATACATCCATGATGACAAATTGTTCAAGCAGGTTAATTTTCTAAAAAGAGGTATTTTATAATTATATATATTCAATTTCCCATCCACTCTTTAAAACTCTTAGCCTTCAATTGGCTCACTATGGTATTAACCGGTACAGTAACTGACAGGTCTGCTTCTAGCTTACCGTATTCCAAAGATGTATATGCCAGGCAACAGGTGCGTGATACGATCAATTGTCGGTTGATGCGATAAAACTCTTTTGAAGGTAAATATTCTTTTTCCAGTTCGTCAAGTGTAAGCTCTGTAAGGAACTCCTTTTCTTCCTGATCTTTTACTATAACTTTCCCATTTACGATATAGGCTGCCTCAATTTTTTCCGGAGATAGCATGATCACGCTATTACCCTCTAAAACTTTAATCCGGGCAAGAGGCTGTGAAGCATCATCATCCGAAAGGCCGTCCTTGATCAAAGTTACCGAACCTGAATTGCTAAGCTTCAATTGTTGTATGCCATTAATGAAATAAGGTAAGGTTATCACAACCAGGTTTAAGAGAATAATCAAAACCGTAATAAAAGGAAAACCGAATACCAGGTAATCAGTCCTTAGAATATTATATCCGTTGATCCAGAAATAAAAGGAAGCCAATGCAAACACCAGCAGTAAGGGCAAAACAAGCCCGAATAATGCATGGAACAATAATCGTTTGGCAAGCTCTGTATGCCAGGGAACTTTATTGTTAAGGATTACATTGGAACGGTGCACCCACTCAACAATGCCGAGGCTGATCATAAATGTCGCAGCATATTCCCGGTAGAAGTCTATGGTATGAAACCGCTGAAATAAAGATTCGACACTTCCCAATTCATTAATGAACAAAGAAATACCTAAGACTATGATAAACCTGAACCAAAAAGAATTAAAAAAATTATTCATACCCTATTCCTTTAATGTTTCAATTCTGCCCTTAATATTTTTTTGATATATTAGAATAGTTATAAATTCTAACATATCGTGAACCTCTAAAACTAAAACTATGTCAAAGCTCACTTTAAACCCTGAAAATGTAGCAGCTCTTGTTGATCAGTTGTATGCTCTTACTGACTCAGCCCTTGAATCAGAAGCGGATGCTATCGCCACTGACTTCGTTGATTGGATGGACGGTCATTTTGACCTAACAACCGAACAATATGATTATATCAACAGTGCTCCGGCAAATGTCAGGAAGTGTTGGGGGTACAGTTATGCTTCAACTTTCCTGACACGCGGTCCAATTCTCTTTGGTGCCATACCTGCCAATCCTGTACCAAGACGTATCAAAGAACTGCGCCATAACATGTTTGGCAACGTCAGCTATAATGACGGTGACAAAACACTTGACGGCTCAATTGAAGTAAATGTGGAGTTTGCCTTACTTTCATAAAACCGGCCTGCTACATGACTTGATTCCAATGAAGTCATGTAGCATTCACCTTTTTATCCATTCCTTAAAGCCAGGCACATTATCAACACTTACTTTTGTTAGTTTATCCCATTCCTCTTTCTCCAGGTTTTCCAGTTTACCAAACTCAGATTTTAAAGTAACCAGAATGCTCTTCTCTCCCAGAAAACTAAATGAGTCAATAGCGTTAAAATTCAGGATACATTGCCTGTTGATCCTGAAAAAAGTGTGTTCATCCAGTAAATCCATAACATCACTCAGTCTTAATGGAAACTGCAGACAGTTATTCAGATTGTTCACTCCTGCCAATCGTATGAATGTAGTCTTTTCATAAATGAAAAACATACTCACATCCTTTACTTTAATGGGTATGTTACGGCCCGGTGCTTCAACAATCAGGACCTGCCTGCTGTTTTTGATTTTATCGGCATCTTCTATCGGTGGGCTACTCCTCAAAATATAAGTTTTGTTTTCATCTGGAGGCATAACCTGTGTCCCATTCTTAACCTGTATGGCAAGCATATCCTCCAACTGCTCTTTATCTCTATCCATTTTTTGTAATAGTTTGGGATACGTATAAAAATAGACGTTAGTGTAATAGAAATTAAGAATCGTAATGAGCGCGATAGAGAAAGGTAATTCATAATCAAGATAACCGGAGGCCACAATATCCTGGCCGAAGGCAAGAAAATAAATCCAAACAAGGAAAAAAGATAAGATAGAGATCATAATCACACCGAAGACTAACTGTAGCAGGGCCCTGCGCCAAATATCCCTATGCCAACCATGTTTTCGGTCTAATGCGATGGTAACTTTTTTTACCGCAATTCCCACAATAAGCGCAATGCCGTAATTGATGATCAGGAGAGGATAATAGGAAGGTTTCATAAATGCCTGAAAGGTGCTGAGGTCCGGTCGTCCCATCTTAACAATAAGATGAGCCACCACGAGACAAGCGATCAAGCGGAATAATCGGTCCTTATACTGGATTGGTATGTCTGGTGTGCCATTCAATATTTCTCCCCCTACAAAAAGAAGTACAACAGATGACTTTAAATATATAAATTATTTTCATTATATTAGTAATGATTTTTAAATTATAAACCTACAGAAACTATGACAAAGGTTGAATTCAGCCCTGCGGGATTTAAAGATCTCGAAGCGCAATTGCATGCATTAGATGACAATGCATTAAATGCCGAAGCCACGGCTGTGATGTCAGACTATATTGATTGGGCAGATAATCATATCATTTTAAGTGCGGCACAGCTCAGTTATCTTCAAGGATTAGATAGGTTTTTCGTAGCATCTCTTGCCTCTAAAGCGGCCATTGCCTTTGTCAACCGTTTGCCCCTTAACCTGGTGCTGCCTGTCGATTACGAACAGGATGATGAAAATGAAGGTCGCGGTAAATGGTTCCTGGATTCCAGTACCATTGCTGCTTCGAATACGCCGGGAGCATCCGTGCAGGCTACAGGGGAGCTTATCTATGAGTTTGAGTTAGAATAAGGAAATGTCGACATGAGCGCAAGGGACGAATATAATGATCAGGATTTACTACAGCGATTGAAGCTTGGTGAACATGTCGCATTTGAGCAGCTGTACAGAAAATACGCACAAAGGCTGACCATAAAATTGATCTCTCTACTTCGGGATAGAGAGCTTGCCGGAGACATCCTCCAGGATGTTTTTGTTAAAGTATGGGAGCGAAGAGAGCTGATCAACTCCTCACAGTCATTGAGCGGGTACCTATACACCATTGCTGCAAATATGGCAAAGGATACATTTCGAAGTGCCATGCATCGTCAGTTATATATTCATGCACATTCAGGCCTGGAAGAAGGTACCGATACGGTATCCCGGTTTGTTGACCAGAAAGATATGCAGCTCGCAATAGAACAGGCACTGGCAAAGCTACCCCCACGGCAAAGGGAAGTATATACTCTTTATAAGATTGAAGGGCTCTCCTATAAGGAGATACAGGATATGCTTGGTATTGGTAAACCTGCCGTAAACAGGTTGCTCCAGGAGGCAGGTAAAAAAATGCGGGAGTATTTACAGCCTATCAGCTATATCTTCCTTTGCAGTGCAATGATCGGTCTTACCTGAAGAACTGCCTGAGTATATTGTTTATCATAAAGGCTTTATAATCTCAAAGTGGATTTGCTGCAATAAAGTTATTGACCATAATAAATTTTATAAAAAATCATTCCTTACCCTATTACTTTTTATTTCTGAAACGTATTGTTATAAAAGCTATGATTCAATACGATGGAAGACAATGTTTACATAAGACTGTTATTTTACAAATACCTCAGCGGGGAGCATAATACCGATGAGCTGAAAATCTTATGCGATCATTTTGGTATTAAGGAGCATGAAGATCAATTAGAGCGACTTATCCTCGAACACCTGGATTCAGATACCTATTATGCAGATCTTTCGGAAATGAAAGAAGCGAAAAGTATCGTCGAGGATCGTTGGAAAAATATAGCGGCATTAACTGATGATCAGAAGGAAGTTAGGACGATACGGAGATACCGGATAAGTATAGCGGTGGCCCTTTTAATCAGCATTGGGTTTGCTGCTATGTATTTTATAAAGACAAGGCAGCAACCAGGATCGCAGCAGTTAACCAGCATTTACGGGGCTGATGTGCTTCCCGGCAGTACTAAAGCAACCCTTACCTTATCTGATAGCAGAGAGATACAACTGGACACTACCAGCAATGGTATAAACATAGGAGCGACAGAAATATCATATACCAATGGCCAGGTAATATCATCTACAGAAAAAGTCACGAGTGCGACGCTTAACGTTCCCAATGGAGGTATCTATCGTCTTACACTTCCTGATGGATCAAAAGTAGTGCTCAATTCCGGTTCTTCAATTACTTACCCGGTACGTTTTGAGGATAGTGTACGTTTAGTAGCGCTAAGGGGAGAAGCCTATTTTGAAGTAGCCCCTAGTAAGACCCAACCTTTTAAAGTGCAATCTACAGACCAGATACTTACAGTTTTGGGTACTCACTTTAATATTCAATCCTATTCCGGAGAGCAAACAGAAACAACATTGCTTGAAGGGAAAGTAGCACTCGAATCAAATCTAAGTGCAGCAAAAGCGATCTTAAATCCCGGACAGCAAGGTAGGCTGGACAATAATAAATTTCAGACTAAAAAGGTCAATGCTGATGAATCAATTGCCTGGTCAAGGAACCTGTTTGTATTCAATAATATACCGCTCAGCCAGATATTTAGAAATCTGGAACGCTGGTACGATGTAGAAATTGTTTATCCCCAGAGAATAGGGAATGAGCGATATCTTATGGAAATCCCTAAAGACCGTAAATTATCAGAGATATTGGGTTCCATATCTGATCTTATAGACATAAATTTTAAAATAGAAGGAAGGAGGGTGACGGCAATAGTGAAGTAAAGATGTTTCATATGTTTGGCCCTTACCATAAAAATGCCGGATCTGCTCTAACAGGTCCGGCGGGTATCGGGTAAAAAAATTAAAATTCTGAAAACTCTAAATTTATTAACCCTGATACAAACTTACTGATTGTTGATTGTATTATCAATAGTGGGTGATGCCGTATCATTAAGCTAAATTATTATGAATGGTAAAGATCATTCGAATGCAAGGAGGTACATTCCACCTGCGTCGTCATCTGGTTTTTATAAAGCGATCCAGTTCAAACTTTTTTTGTTTGTCTGTCTATTCCTGATTCTGGGAGCAAAGGACTCTTTCGCTCAGCAGATAAACCTTCAGGTCAAAAAAGAAAAACTGGAGCAGGTTATTAAGCTGCTTCGCTCCAATACCGATTATTCAATTATGGTCACTTCTGATGTATTGGAAAAATCCAGACCTGTTTCAGTTAACCTGAAAAACGTTTCCATAGAACAAGCCCTAAAAGAAATCTTTAAAGATCAACCTGCATCACTACGGTATGAGATCAAGGGAAAGAACATCATAATTAAGGAAGAACTTAAAAAGAACGAAGAGAAACCATCCGAAAGAGAAAGTAAAGAATCTGCTTTTGAGGGTACGGTCACTGATATAAAAGGCGCTGCCTTATCAGGCGTAACAGTACTTAATAAACAAAATGGTCTGCAGGCCGCCACTGACGAGACTGGTTACTTTCGTATTCCGGTGAGAATAGGTGACCTGTTACAGTTCCGGTTACTGGGTTACGAGCAACAGGAAATCACAATTAATGATGCAAAGAAGATAGCTGTTTCACTGTATACGAACACCCAGGAAATTGATGTAGTTGATGTGGTTAATACAGGTTACCAAAGTATTCCAAAAGAAAGGGTAGTTGGGAGTTATGTCCAGATAGATAACAAATTGCTTAATCGCTCTGTATCTACCAATATCTTAGATCGGCTAAACGGCATTGTTCCGGGATTAGCCAAAGATGAAATTGGTGATTTTAATGGTGAGATTCAGACCAATCCCAATAACCGCTCTTCAGGACTAACTATAAGGGGAAAAAGTACTTTCCTCTCTTCAACTGATCCACTTATTGTAGTCGATAATTTTCCATTTGAAGGAGAACTATCTTCAATTAATCCTAATGATATTGAAAATATTACCATTCTTAAGGATGCTTCTGCCGCTTCTATCTGGGGTGCCCGATCCGGCAATGGCGTGATTGTAATTACGACAAAACGCGGGAAACAAAATGAAGCCATAAAAATAGACTTCTCTTCCAACGTCACCGTTGCAGACAGGCCAGATGTATACTACAATCAAAACTATATTGATTCCAAAAGTTTTATCGACATTGAACAATACCTCTTTAACCAGGGATACTTCGATTCTGATCTTATGGATAATTCTACTTATCCTGTGGTAAGCTCGGCTGTGGAAACAATGAACCTGGTAAACACCGGTGCCCTAACAGATACGGAAGGTCAAAAAAGACTTGATGTCCTACGGAATTCCGATGTTCGAAAGGATTGGAGCAAGTACATCTATCAAAAAGCGCTAAAGCAGCAATACTCGTTAGCAATGCATGGAGGTACATCTAATATCACCTATCGACTCAGTGCTGGATATGATAAAAATAAAGATGAACTAGTGCGCAATGGATCTGATCGTTTAACTATTAATACGCTCAATACTTATCGCCCGATTAAAAACCTGGAGATCATTGCCGGTTTAAATTATGCCCAATCCCACACGGATTTAAATAATCGTTTCAGTCAGTATGCTATGGGTAGCAGCAAATATTCAGGATCGTATCTGCCCTATTCAATGCTTGCAGATGATTCTGGAAACTTTTTGAGTATTCCACGTAATTTTAGAGAAAGCTACCTAGCTCAAACAGCCAGTCAGGGATTTAGAGATTGGCAGTATATTCCATTACAGGAACTGGCCATAGCCGACAATCGGACAAAGGTAAACAGCATTCTTGCAAAGCTCAGTGCATCCTATAAAATAATACCTGAATTAAGTGCTACAGTCAATTATCAAATTGAAGAGCAAAAAATATCCAGCCGGAACCTACAAACACAGGATACTTACTATGTACGAAACCTGTACAACAAGTTTTCGGTATACAATGCATCGACAAAAACCATTGCCAGTAATTTTCCAAAGGGGGGCGTCCTTGACCTAAATGACTATACCTGGACCTCATGGAACTTTAGGAGCCAGCTTAATTATAATAAGACTTTTGGGCTTCATGGTATATCTGCACTTGCTGGTTTTGAGTCCAGAGAACTAAAAACAGATGGTACCGGGCAGACCTTACTGGGATATGATGATCAGTTCGGCACTTCAAATATGGCGCTTGATTACGTTACCTCCTTTCCAACAACTCCTACGGGATCTTCGAGATTACCTTCTCCTACGGGCCGGATATATGGAATCATCAATCGATTTCTTTCCTATTATGCGAATGGTTCCTATAACTACAACGATCGTTATACCGTAACCGCCAGCGTAAGAACAGATGGGGCAAACCTTTTTGGTGCCAAAGTGAATAACCGCTTTACTCCATTATGGTCTGTTGGTGCGGGATGGAAAATCAGTAATGAATCTTTTTATAAAGCTGCTTTCCTTCCCTATTTAAATCTACGAGCGTCCTATGGATTCAATGGTAATACCTATCGTTATGGAACAGCTTTGCTGACCGGGCGTTATGGGACGGCCTCACTTACTGGTGCACCACAAATCAATAATTTAACTGCACCAAATCCAGAATTAAGCTGGGAAAGGGTAAAAAACCTTAATCTGGGCATTGATTTCAAAACAAAAGACAATGTTGTGTCCGGAACCATAGAATTTTATAATAAAACCGGTATTGATCTGGTACAGCCTACAGATCTTGCCCCACAAACAGGTTTTGCCACCTATACTGCAAATACAGCAAAAACAAGAACGAAAGGACTTGATCTAAACCTAACCGTTAACTGGTTAAATAAAGACCTGCAATGGAAAACCATAGTTCAGTATAGTTTGGTAAAGGATAAAATTTTAAAATATGATGCCCCATATTCAACCATATCAGGGTTCGGAGGAATGGTTGGCCGTCCCTTAAATGCGCTATTCGCCTATAAATGGGAAGGATTAAATCCAGAAAGTGGTAATCCTGTTGGTTGGTACGAAGGTGCAAAAAGTGAAGATTATGCTGCTATCGTTGCGAACCTTAAGCAAGAAGATATAGTATACACCGGCAACAGGACACCTACTTCCTTTGGCTCATTTCGAAATGATTTTAGTTACAAAGGCTTTGATCTATCTTTTAACATCACCTATTTCTTAGATTATGTCTTTAGAAGAAGTACAATTGACCCCAATTATTCATCCTTGTTGACCCTTCAACGACATACGGATTATTTTAAACGATGGCAACAACCAGGTGACGAACAAACCACAAGTGTGCCCTCCCTAACTTCTACAGAAAATTACTATCGTTCAACCTTTTATCAGCTTTCTGAAGCCCTCATTACCCCCGGAGATCATATACGTCTTCAGGATATCAGGTTAGGATATGATTTAAATAAGATAATTAATTCCCCGAAAATCAGATTAAATGCCTTTTTCTATGCCAATAACATCGGAATTATCTGGAGAAAAAATAAAAACGGTCTTGATCCTTCGGTGATTAATTATCCTATACCCCGTACATATTCCATTGGTATTAATGCAAATTTTTAGACTATGAAAACGAGAATTTTAATATTTCTACTATACCTGCCCGTAATATATCTTTTTACTTCCTGTAAAAAAGACTGGTTGGATCAAAAATCAGACAAGGGACTATCAGTACCCCAAACTCCTGCTGATTTTCAGGCAATTTTAGATAACCCATTGATCATGAACCGCAGTTACTGTCATGTCGGAAACAGAGGAACGGATAATATCTTCATTGCGGATGTAGATGCCGGGTCATTTGGGGAACAAGATTTAAATCAATACCTATGGGAAAAAGATATTCCCTGGTATAGTGATATCTCATACATTTGGAATTACCCTTTTAGTGTAATCGAGTCTGCTAATATTGTATTAGAAGGCATAGAAAAATCCGATCAACAAGATCCTACCATAAAAGGAATGAAAGGACAGGCTCTATTTTACCGGGCTTATGCTTATTACAGTACGGCCCAGGTCTTCTGCCAGCAGTATAACAGTGCAACTGCAAATACAGCTTTAGGGTTACCATTGAGAACCACTTCAGATGTTAACCAATTAGTGCAACGCTCAAACCTGCAACAAGTCTATGATATGATTCTATCTGACCTCCAGCAGGCTGCAGATATGTTACCAGAATCCGCACCATATTTTACGAGGCCAACAAAGGTAAGTGCACTGGCTATGCTATCCAGGGTTTATCTAAACATGCAGAATTATAAAGAAGCGAAATCTTATGCAGACGCTACGTTGGCAATAAAATCAGAATTAATGGATTTTAATAATAACGCACAGGTTTCTAGTTCAAAAGCATACAGATTTCCAGTTAACGGTATTGGCAATCCTGAAATTTTATTTTACGGATATAAACCAGGTAACTCTTTTGAAAACAGTTATCTTGGATCAGCAGAGCAAGCCAATCCAGAATTGTATAATCTCTATGAGGATAATGATCTCAGAAAAACATTCTTTTTTGGCAAATCTGCCACCAAATTAAACTTCATAAGTTCTTATACCGGTGCACGTCCTGAGTTTGCCGGATTAGCCACCAATGAAATATACTTAATAAGAGCTGAAGCATCTGCCCGTTTGGGTTTAAATAGTCAGGCAAGAGCTGATCTAAATAAATTACTGCAATTTCGGTTCAAGAATGGGACGGCCCCGAACATAACCGAGGACAATGACCTTAATTTACTTCGGAAAATACTTCTGGAGCGTAGAAAAGAGCTGCCCCATACTGGAAACACCAGATGGGAAGACTTGAGAAGGTTAAATATCGAACCCGATTTTGCCATAACCCTAACCCGAACTTTTAAAGGTAAACAATACAGTATTGCTCCTAATAGCCCAAGGTATGTATTACCAATCGCCAATAGCGAAATCAGATTAAGCGGCATTGAACAAAACCCTCGATAGCATGAAAAAGATAGTTTTTGTAATAACAATATTAACGCTTGTGCTTTTTTCTAAGGAAAATGGCTGGGCGCAAACATCTCAAAAAACCTTCCATATAAATATTAAGGTTAAGTTTGATCTGAATGAACCAGGAGATACACTGGCACTTACATTTTGGCCACACTTTGCAATTAAATTACAGCAATTATCACAGGTTGATTCAAATGGAATGTGTTCTTTTGACATGGAACAGCAATTCCCCTTTGGTACATTTTCCGTAGAGAAATTTAAAGCCCATTCCCGTAACGACCATAATCGCCTAATTGAGCGTGTTTATTGGGAAGCAGGAGACGACTTGATAGTTTCTATTAAAAAAAATGCAATTATAAATGATTACGAAAACTGTACTACTTTTTCTGGGAAAGGTTCAACTAAATATACACTCCAATATAAAATACGAAAAGAACAGCAAACAATCTATGACGAACAGATCATTAAGGCCAAATCTTACGATGATCCTTTTACCGATACGATTCCCGATATGAAGCCAATTGAAGATCGGCTTATTTCGGTATTAAATCAGGGTAGAAGTACGATCAGCCCATTTATTTATGATGTTCTGAAAACAGATATTCAATTTATTCCTTATATTCCCGCTGTTGAACATCTGAAATTATACATACGATCAAAGTATGTGAAATTACCACAGGATAAAAGAGAGCAGCTGATACTTTTTTTGAAGAATCATATTCTTCCATTAAAAAAAATGAACGCTTCACAGGCAGCCGTGGGAGCTTCCAGTTTGTTTCAACATACTTATGGAAATCTATATTATGCAATTGCTTTGCTTGAAAATAATTCGCCGGATTTAATATCCACGATTGAAGAAGTAAATAGTAATCTAAAAGGTTTACAGCGGCAGTCTATTATTCTTTCTTTAATAAAAACATTTGGATTGATCAGGCAACAAAAGGAAGTTGAATTACTACAGAAATCAGTGAAATCCTATCCTTATAACATTGTACTTAATAAACTGTTGCAACAAACCAGCATAAATTTGTTTGATTATACATTTATTGATACTTCTGGTCAAAACGTAGCTTTAAGACAGTTCAAAGGAAAATTCCTTTTAATAGATTTTTGGTACTCAGGATGTGGAGGTTGTGCTACTTATTATAAGAATGTCCTGTCTAAAATTGAAGAGGAATTTAAAAATGAATCCAAATTTGCAATAGTCTCCATATCTAGTGATACCAAATTTGATAAATGGGTTAAATCCATTCCAATGAATCGGTATACGAATAAAGATGCCATAAATTTAAATACTGGACCCTTAGGTGATAAGCACAAGTTCTGTGAGGAAATTGGGCAGCAAGTATTTCCATTTGCTTTACTGGTAGACCCAAAAGGAAATATCATTGAATATAATACAACAGAAATAAAACACTCGCAAAAGCTATTAAGTGCCACTATACGAAAGTATCTAAAATAAATAAAGGAGGAGTAATACTCCTCCTTTATCTGATACCAGTAATTATTTTACTGGCGTGTAGAATTGACCAGCGTAGCATTGGTATTAATATATGCTGCTGTCTGAGGAGAACTCATTGGCGATGCAGATTCCCATTCACATGGCAATGAACCTGGCTGGCCGCAATCTTCGGTTGCTTCACCTTCCTCGAAAATAATTCTGCCTTGGGCATCTTTACCAGTATAGTGATAAACCAGGTTAGTGGTTTCAGTTTTTACTTCAGGTTTTGCTTCTCCTTTAGTTTCAGGAGTACCGGCGAAAGAGAAAGCAGTGGCCAGCATTAAAGCGGCAGCGGAAAATATTAATTTGCGCATAATTTTAATTTTTAGATGATATAGAAAATGTACCGGCCAATTACAAGGCAATTGGATCTAAGGAGAGTGAAGAAATAATGCCTACTCTTTTCTACAGGTTTTCGGCTTCGCCTGTGTTTCACTAAATTTCAAACATGAAAAAGAACGTGTATGACTTATCCGGCTGGCAACAAAGCTGCCCAGGTCTTAATATTTATTATGGACTCCAAAAAGGAGATGTTGAATCACATGGGTGCGCCAATGCAGGACTACTTGTATAATAATGCATCTTTTGATAGAAAGGTGCTGTCTTTGTTTCTTCACAGGTTAGTTTTTTAGCTAGTAAACCAGGTAATAGTATATAAGGTTCCGATAATCAATAAAGTAGTGATTCTAATATTCAATTTGCGTATTTTCTGTCTCTTTACTTCTCTTTGTTGCTCTAGGATTTCAATGCGCTCGTTCAACAATTTAGTACGGTTCTCTGTATTTGGTAATTTGATTTGTTCCTTCGGATTATCATTATTATACATTGATAAAATGTTAATAGTTTTTTGTCAGATAATTATTGATGGGAAGGTAATAGGGAGAGGGAACAATGGGAAACCTTAACGAAATGCTAAAAATGATGTATCTTTATTGGGTATTAGGCATGGTAAAGCCGAAACCCTATCCGGCCTTACCATTTTGCGATTTAGCTTATACTTTACAGGTAAAGCTAATTGTTGGTTGTGTTGTCGCCGTAGTAGTTGTTGGATGTCCTAATGACTTTGAGCCTTCAGCGTTCAAACTTTTCTTAAACTCAAAAGCTGTTCTTCGTTCCAGTTTAAATTTGGTCTTTTTCATAAATCTGATTTTAATTGAATTTTCAGTTGCCTTAACTGATTGTATATCAAAGATACATCTCCATTATGGCTTTCCAATCACATATATGATAACTAACGGTATAACTTGGTAGTTGACAGTTTTGCTATGTAAATGACATCTTATGATCAAAAAAACTACACTTAAAATTGCCTTATACCACCTTATCGGTGTCCTTTCCTTTATTCTTTTTGAATTGGTTGTCCTGTTTTTCCATGAGACACATGCCTATTTGTGGGAATATGCAATTTTCTACGGGATTGACATTCTGTTCTTTTATATATCAGCCTATCTGTTTATCCAGATTATCAAGAAGCAGAAGATTAAAATTGATTTCCGGTTTGCTGGTTATTCCCTGCTGTGGGTACTGCTATTTACATTTATAGATATGCTGTTTACCTATATTCAGTATAGTTCAAGAGGAATGGTGATGAAGAAGATGGACATTGCAGAGAACCTTACCAAGCTATTTTGCCGGTTTTTCTACTTTTATCTTTTGGCATATGGTTTCTGGGCTGCAAAGAGCCTGGTGAGGCGCGAACGGGAAAACAGGGATAAAGATGTAGCCCTGCTCATAGCAGAAAATGAAAAATCCAGATTTGAAATAGCGCTATTACGTTCGCAGATAATGCCTCATTTAATGCTGAATACATTGAGTGGCGTCCATAGCCTGGTGATGTCATCCAATCCTAAAGCTGCCGTATTAGTAGAACTATTAATAGACAATCTACGTGTCTCACTTAAAGGAAGCGATCCAGATCAGGTCACCACGCTCGGGGAAGAGCTGCAGCTTGTGAAGAATATTGTACGCCTATACGAACAGCTCGGTAAGCCTAATTGCAAATTGGATATCGCATTAGCCCCGGAGATGCTTAAGATAGAATTTCCTGTAAATCTTATTTCTACCCTTGTCGAGAACGTATTTAAACATGGTGATCTTCATGATCCGGAGTTGCCGGCAGTGATAGACATTTCGCATGAAGGCCTTCTACTAATGGTGTCTATCTGCAATAAATATAGAGCAATAGTTAACGATGAAAAAATGGGCATTGGGATAGATAACATTAGACGTAGGTTGAATATACAATTTAACGGCAGGTATGACCTGCGTATAGAAAAAAATAAAAACACCTATAACACCCACTTAAACATAAAGCTTTTACTATGATATTGCGTTGTTATTGTGTTGATGATCTGCCTATTAATTTTGAATGCCTGGTCCGGTATATCGATCTGACAAAGGGGCTGGAATTGATAGGTACTGAGGCTGATTCCGCAAGAGCGATAGATGACCTGCAAAGTGGACGGGTAGTTCCGGATATCATCTTTTTAGATATTGATATGCCTGGAGTTTCTGGATTAGATATTGCCGCGGTTGCTAAAAATTGCTGCAAGATCATATTTACAACGGCCTATGAAGATTATGGCGCTCGTTCTTATGAATTCGATGCGATAGATTACTTACTGAAGCCTATAACATATCCCCGGTTTATTAATGCTATAAACAAAGCCAGGCTGTCAATTGAAAAATCAGATCAGCACAAAATACAGGAGGTTATACCTGAAATCATTTTCATTCCCGGTGATGGTAAGGGAAACTTTATTAAGGTCATAACGCGAGATATCAGGTATATCAAAGCGGCTTCAAATTTTATGGAGGTATATACCGTTTCTGAGAAATATTGCTCGTATTCTACGATGAAAGCAATGGCAACATCTTTGCCACCTTCTATGTTTGCCCGGGTTCACAATTCCTATATTATTAATGTAAATTATATTAAGACTATAGGGATGGAATATGTCAAAATGTCTGATGGCCTGATTATTAATATTAGCCGGACTTACCGGGATGAGATCAGGAAGTTTTTTATTAGAAAGTAGGTGCTTTTTTATATACTTTCAGATGCTTACTTAGATATTCGTAAATAATGTACTCATGGACACGTTGATCCCGTGAGAATATGCGGTTGATGTGCATATGGAAAAGGTCTACGAAAAGCATGCTCTGTTTATCTGCATTACTCCCGGAAAGGACCGACTTAAAAGAGTGCTGTAACTGTTGCGACTTGATTGCTAAATAAGGTGGGGTTCGATCATGTACTAACTGCTCCTGGTTATAGGCTTTATTGATATCCCGGTATATCGCATGCTCGGTCTGATGCTCTTTTTGGAAGGACAACCGTGTAGCGTTGATCAGGTTTTGGAAATTGACAGGCTCGAATAGTGCGTTACCAACCGTAGCCATTAGTCTGCTGATTAAATGATACAACTGCGTATCTGTGATATGACTGGAAAGCAAGGTAAGGCAATAGTTTGAATCGACTGAAAAATGGTACTCCACCTTATCTATGCCCGCTGTACTATATCGTTCCAGTTCTCGTTGATAGGTTGCCAATTGGATATCATGGATCAGCCCGTTTTCGAATAGTGGGTGCAGAATGGAATTAAGTCGGTCTGAAATAAAATGTGCCTGCCTGCTCGCCCGGGGCTGTAGTCGCAATCGCAGATGATCACCACCCTCGTCGTACCGGATAAAGAACCAGCATTGGAGCAATTTGTGTAATTCTGTAAGAAGCGGCGCGATATGGTCTGTCAGTATACCATTAGTGATAGAGTTGCTGCAATACAGCTTATAATAAATCCAATCTGTGCCGGGTGCAAACCTACGAATAGTATCTACAGGATAGGGATCAGGACTTATCCCTTTATAGATTTCTTCTTTGTGGTAAAACGACAAAATCAATTCTGAACAATAGCTTTTGCCATTTATATCTTTGACAATTCTATTGCTTTCATGAAATGCTTCCTCGATCCACAGGTCTTTGCTCGATTTTAAGATGGATAACAACAAAGCTCGGTCATACTCGCAATTTAAGCTCAATGTGAGTGTCTGGTCAGCTTGTCCTACCTTGATCAGCTTGCTGATATCCAGTGCTTGCAAATAAGTATTAAAAGCTGATGGTTCGACAAATGTACGGTTGTAGTTTAGTTTCCAGGTGGCTCTCGATAGGACTACATTTTTATATTGAATACGTGGGTAATATAAACAATCAGGAAGCGAATTTTTCCAGTCAGGAAGCAATGTACCGGTAATGCCTTGCGTTTGTATATCGCATAGCAGCCTGAACAATGAAAGATCTGACCGGGTGTAATTGTATGCGGTGGACATCCTGGGGATCAATCGCTTTTTTAAAGCTTCTGAATATAAAATAAGTGTGGAACCGCGTACGAATAACAGGATATCGTTTAAATTGATCCGGGTTTCGCTATCATCCCAATTTACAATGCAAAGTTGATGGTTGTACACAGCTTTTCTCCTGTTGATATTGTCCACGCCCGGCTCGCCCATATAGGCCAGGTCAAAAAAAGCAACATCTGGATTGCTTTCATTTTCCATCTTTGCGATATTCCGGCATATGTCTTCCACTTCACCATCTATCAAATTGAACCGTCCCAATAAAGAGGTGGCGGTTGTGCCTCCTAAACTATCTACAATAAGCAGTTCACCCGCCTTTGTTACAATGGCCGATAATGTATTAGGCAAGGGATTGGCCGGATCAGAAGATGCTACATCCGGTATCTCTTCTAAATGAATAGTTCCTGGCGTTTCCGAAACCATTCGGGAAAGGATAGATTTCTTGAACCTTTCGGCAGATGAAGTAACCCCTACAGGCGTTTTTGCCTTTAGGATTTTATCTGCAATTCCGTCAAGCTCAGTAGTCCGTTCCAGGTCACCATACCCAATTCCGATTACAGGGTCTAAAGCCTCCATGATTGGCACGGCCTGCATATCGTATCTTTTTCTAAATTTATCAATGAATGATGCCAGGGCATGATTTTGGGTTATAAAATCCCGCCTCTGATGCAGCACTGATATGGCTTCAGCAATAACCTTGTAATCACGCGCTTGTATGCTGCCCGATAATAACTCGTGATTACAAATGGTATACGTTTGCTGTTCCTCATCAAAGTCACTTTTTCCTATTCGTTCAAAATATTCATTCCCTATGATATTTGGATGAAAATTGGTTAATAACAATTGGCTTTCAATTAGCTCGCTGACAATCTCCTTTAACTCTACAACATCAAGTCCGTGTGTTTGGGCGGATTCTGAAAGTGTGGTATAAGAAAGTGTTTGAATGCATGCTTTTAATATTTGGTCGATTTCAGGATAGTATGGCATATCGCTCAGCTCAAACCTATCTTCATTTTTATAGATATAGCGGATAGAATCTCCGATTCTGTAATAAGAACTGTTAGTTTGTAGATAAAGCTTTTCTAAAGCTTGTTCTTTCCAAAGAAATGTATATTGTTCAGCTTGTTTCCAGTCCCTGAATCTAAATTCTTTTCTATCGCTGCTTATGGTTAACTGAGATTGGTCCTTATTGTCAATATTTCCTATTCCTATTCCTGCAAAGGTCCCATAAGGGGTTGCACGGAATTTCGAACGGTTGAAATATTTGGCAATGGTAAACCTAATGCTTTGTGGTTGATTTTCGATATCGGGATAGTCCAGGTCTTTGATTATTTTATAGAAATAACCAGATGATTCTTTAATGGATCTTTTCAGTTCCGGCCAGCAATCTTGTAATCTGGTATCAACTGGAAACTGTGGAATCCGGAATAACACGCTATTAAAAAGCTTCAATTTCATTTTTTTGCAATATTTAGCCAATTTAATAAGAAGATGTAATTTTATATTTGGATATTATGTAGATGACGGTATTACTATGTAAATGACAGTATTGCGCTCCAATTGACATGAAAAATCTGTCTTTAGGATATATACATATTACTGCCTATTAGATAAAAATCCAAAACCTCAACCTATTTCACCACGAACTGAACTAGTTCACCACTTTATTTTCTCTATTTCACCATTCTTGCTAAGCCAAATACTTTCTTAAGTAAGGCTCAATTGACATTTTTGTCCAACAACAAATGACATTTCATCAAAATGCTGCGATATGAGAAAGTTTACAGAAGAGCTGCTACAGCACACGCAATCAAAGATTCTTAAGGTTACCAAAAGAGGAGCAACAGGCTTTGAGCTGTACAATTCATGTTATCAGATATTAAGAGTTACATTCAGGCAATTAAAGAAATTTATCATCCATTATAACTTCAAAAATCAAAATGAGGAGATTGAATTCTTTAAAGAGATAAAGCCAGTTTTTCAGGCTCAGCTGATGTACTACATGGAACTGATACAGATTGAGATCCGAAAACCGACAGTGTCGGAGAGGAGGGAACTGGTCAAATATTACCGTAATGTATCCTGTCATTATCAGGGATTACTGAAACGGAATGAACTGTTTATGCAATACATCCGCACGCAGCTTACTAATGGTGATCACCTGATGTTCGTCCGGTCATCAGAGGCAGAGCAGATGTTGCTCACTGATATTCTGGATCTGGATGACCGCTTTTCTACACCTGCCAGTTCGGAACTTGGCAAAATAAAAGCACACGAAATGCTCATTGAACATATGGGAGATAAGGTTATGGAGCTAAAGACAGGAGAGGCCCTGATCGACCAACAACCCTTTTCAACCATATGGACAGGCAGTAAGGTCGCACTTATAGAACTAGCCTATGCTTTACACGCCAGCAAAATGATCAATCATGGCATGGTAGATATAAGGCAAATTATACAGGCATTAGAAGGAATATTTAAAATACAGCTTACTGATTTTTATCGCGTATTCCAGAATATTCGCATCCGGCAGGGCAGTCGAACGACTTTTTTGGATGAGTTAAAGGAAAAAATATTGGAACGGATGGATGATACGGATATGAATTATCGGGAATAAATGGGAGGATGGGGTATGGAATTGGTTATGGAAAAATAAACAGGCAGCACTTTCGCTGCCTGTTTATTTAGATCCTACTAAATATCAAAACCATATAACCATGTGTTTATAGCTCCTCCGGAACTCTCCAAGTCTATAGCATCCAAGATATCTTCAAAATAGCCGCATAGCTTTTCACGATCCTCTGTATCCAGATTATAGTTATCAAATCGCTCTAAACCACTAGCAATTAGAGACTGGTATTCCTCATCTGTTGGCCTGCCATTTTCTGAAGCGTGAATGAATGTATCAATTACCGAATGGTAGGTTGATAAAAGAGCAGTCTTGTCAATATCTCTGGCAAAGTCGACGTTAATACCATCATTTTCAAATTTTGAAACAGTTTTGAGTGTAATTAAATTCTCTATTATTTCCTTATTTGTAAGCATAAATTGATTGATTTTTAAACTAGCTTGTTTTCTATGAACAATTTCTCCAAATCATTCTTAAAAGCCAGAAGATTGAAATCCTTGACTTTTTTAGGCAACTTTAAATCGTTAAAGGATTCAAGGATGGCTTTTGCTACAATTGACTGCAATGCTATCCCTTCAAGGTCCTTTAGTAATTCATAATCAGGTTTAACATCCCACCCTAAATTTTTCGAAATTTCTACAGGATTACCTATTCCATCTTTAATGATTTTGAAGTCGATATATGAAGGTTTCCGAACCTTGAAAAACTTCTCCGCTTGTGGGCGAACTGATATAATACCTATAAGAATTTCTTTTACATCTAAACCGTAATCTTTTTCTTCAAAAAAAGCACGTAAGTTTTTGGACATATTGTTAATAATAAAAGTTTGAGTTTGCGCTAAACTCGTCTCTTGAGTTAATCCGAATTTCATTAATATTTTGTTTAAGTTATTACCTAAATATTCTATTACCTGGAGGTAAATGATTATGATTAAAAAAATATGCCCAACAAAAAACCGGAAGGTATTACTATTCTTTCCGGTTTTTATTGTTTTATTAATGAAATTAAACCAAATTGTCCTATTGAAATCTAGTCGTATATCTGTCTTAAAAATATAGTAAATACTTATCTTGTAAGTGTTTGAAAACCAATTAATATATTTTATAAATTACCTACAAGTAAATATGCCATTTGGAGGTATTCCTATTTGATAGGACTTTTTCTATTTTTTCAATGTCTTCGGTTGTCGCCAGATCAAATTCTTCCATAAACTCATCCTTATTCAGATCAGGTTCCAGATTGAAAATCATAGAGATTTGATCTTTGTCTAATTTGTATTCAAACCTAATTCGTTCCAAATGGCCTTTTTTTCCCACGATGATAAATGTATTGGCATCCTCCCATCTTACCTCTGATACTATTCGATTATGTTCCCAAAACAGGTTATAAAACGAATTAAGGGTTATTATTTTATGCCGGCTTATGAGTTCATCCTTTTCTTTAACTGCTAAATAGTAATGGTAAAATCCTGGCTCACAAACTGTTTCTATTTGCATATACCGTTTAACTCCCTTAAGACGCTTCCTCTTAGTAATATTTACAAATGTGTAATCTAATGCATCAATCTGGTTAAAGGCATCCATTAATTGATCCATATCCCAACTCATAAACTCTGCCGCCCGGTAGATGCCTTCCTTAAACATGGCGATAATCGTTTTCTTTTTTTCGTAAATATCACTCAGATTAGCATAATGTTCAAAATCAAAGTACATATAAAAGTTAAGCAAAGGATAATCACCTTTAATCGGCTTATCCATTCTTTCTTCATCTTTACTTTGCACTAAATAAAGTCGCAAACCTGTCGAACCTAATTTGATTTTTTTTAAATAATGGTATTCTACGAAATTCTGAATTACGGATATTTCACGGGCGATCACGGAATATTGTACATCTCTTAATTTTAAAGCTGGACCTTTTCTCCAAATAAAACAATCAAAAACCATATTATTTCTATTTAATTAAAATTATCGTTTATCTAAATATGTGGGGTTTTTTCTTGGATCAGGGCGAAACTGTCTAGGTGGAAGATTTTCCCAATTTCCCTGATTCATGAAATATTGCGAAACATGGTACAATTCTATCATTTTAGCCATTTGCCTTCCTGGCACATTATAAGCTACCCAATTCCAAGAATACGTACCAGTTCCTTCTCTATTATATTTATTAACCTGATATTGAGGTCTGTTTTCTGGAAAATCCGCATTACCAGTTATTCCGTACTTTTGTATTTCCCATTGAGAGGCTATACCTCCACCTTTGTAAATTACATAAACTCCATGAGGGTTTTGATTATTATTACTATTTCCATGTAAATATATAGGAACTCTTCCTGTTTCTGCAGCTTCTTTTAGCCCAGTTTTATATAATAATGCATCTCTATTTGTTAAAGTCGATCCTGCTCCGGCCTGTAATGGAATTGCTACTGCCGTGACCGTTAAACTTATGCTACGTACAGCCGCTGCAGCTACTGTGGCAAAGTCGAACGATATTTCAATACCTGATGTTATTGTAATGGACTTAAGGTATTCACTAAAAACTGATATGCCTATTGGCATTCCAATTGCGCCAGCCCCCGCTTGTAATGCCTCATTCTGCGTACCATTACTTTCGGCACTCACATTCCCGGCTGCTGCCAAGCCTGCGCGGAATTCATTCTGGACAGCTTCCTCTTTCTTTGCCTCTAGCCCTTCAGCCTCTTCCTCTCGTTCTTTTTTGATTTTGGCATGGAAAGCATCCTGATCAGCATTCATTATCTGGTCCAGCAATGCATACCTGGCATTCGTATTTACCGGCCAAATAGGGGCAACAAAATCAACTGCCAGTAGTGCTGAAGCCCCATTATCATAAGACTTGTAAGCCATGCCTAATGGATCCACCATCATGGCCGGGTTGCAACCCATAGCATGATAAGGACTCAATACCTGTTGTCCGGCCTTATCTGCTAAAGCATCTAAGGCTAAAAATCTGCCTAACTGTGGGTCGTACTGCCTGTTGTGAAAATCCATCCAGTTCAGGCCGGCTTCTTCCCTGTATTCATTGCCCTGGTAGCGCTGGCGGTTGGGCAATGAACCTGAAGCAGTACTTCCCCAACCCTTAATAGGTAAACCATAAGGATAGTAATGTTTCTCTTCCAGTAAGGCCCCCGGAGTCAGGGTTACGGCAAGATTATCAAAATACACCTGCTCTGCCCCCTGGTTAGACAAATATACGGCGATATAACCATTCTGAGGTATTTCTATGGCTTCTTCGGTACCTATAGTTTTCCAGTCAGTTGATCCGTCGGCCTGCCAGAGCCGGCTGTTTTCTGCCACTAATTTCATGTGCTCATCAAAGAACAGGTAATTGAGATAAGACCTTGGCCGGGTACTATCGGTCTCTGCTGCCTGCAGGGCCTCATACGCACTTTGCAGACCCGGATCACTACCAGCATTCAGCAAATTGGCTCCGGCTCCTTCGCTGCCTGTGGTGGCCGCAGCGCCTCCGGCCATAGTATTCAGAACTTGTGTAATGACTTGTTCTCCACTAACAACATCTTCGGGCTGGTTCTGTAATTGTTCATAGAAGTTTTCTGCATTAACGGCTATCTTATCACCGGCCATTACTTTCAGCAGGATGGAAGTACCTACAGGGTGCTGGCTACCTTCCAGCAGAGCGGCTTTCACATCTGAAGTACCGGTACTGGCAGGTTTTACTTCGCTTAATTCACTTACCTTATCAAAAAACTGTTCTTCTGTAGCCGCTTCGGCACTTTCATATCCGGCGCTATAGCTGCGCATTTCCATACCTCCGGGACCTATGATGACATCTGGTGGTACATCGGCAATCACCGCACGTATATTACCCAGCCGATCTTTGATCAGGAATTCTTCTTTCAGATTGCCCGGTTTCAGATTGGTGCGGCCTGCCGGGGTGCTCATATACTGGGCAACATTGTCCTCGTAAACGATATTGCCGATATAGTGGAGCCTTTTGGTCACACTGCCTTCTTTAATGATCTCGCCCAATTTGCTGCCACCGGCATTATAGAGGTAGTTAATGCTGTTACCATTACTATAGGTAATGGTAGCAGGTTTGCCAAACCAGGTGTACACTACATTGCTGATGCCTTTGGACAGATCAGCGCTCAGGTTCGCCCCTGCATCATAGCTGTAGCCTTGTGCAGTACCGTTTACAAATTCTCCAAGATTATAAGCTGTAGTATTACTGTCTACTACTTTCTGTAGTTTATTACTGTTGTCCTGATAGGTATAGGCAAGCCGATCAATAGCAATCGGAGGTTCCATTGCACCAACCTGAATGCCCCATCTTTGCAGGTTAGTAATATTACCCTGTTCATCATAGTTTGCATATTCCGTATAATCCAAAAATTCATTGCTCCAACTGGTAAGTACAGTATTGATGCCGGCATTTCCTAAATAATATACGCCACTTCTCATACGGCCAGCTTTATCGTATTGGTAGGCATATGCAGAACTCATTGCTGCCGAAGAGCCGCGCCATACAACTCCGGCAACATTGCCGTCGTATTTCGGGGAGGTGAAGCCATAATCATAGCGCAGAGCTTCACCGAAGCGGATATTACGGTCTTCTTTGTTACCTGTGAGGGCATAGTATTCGTTAATACCTTTAAGCTCGCCCCGGATATTATAGGTAAAGGCCTGGGATTCGGCATTATTGCCAAATACCTTCATCGTCAGCTGTCCCAGTTCATTATAGGTATTGCTTTCCAGATCGCGCCAGCCTATCTCGTTATTGATGCGGTGTTGCATTTTCAGCAGGCGGCCACTGTAATCTTCGTAAACGTATTTGTATTGTTCTTTGATGTTGCGGGGGCTACCCAGGTTGATGGTCGCATTTTTTACCGTAAACAGGGTTTTGCCCATATAGTCATAGACACTGGCCATGGTGTCTTTTCCGCCGCTGGCATTCTGATGTATCGTATAGATGTTGCGGCCTTCTTTATCATAGAAGGCTTTGTTATAGCTCCAGTCGCTCAGCCCGTCGCCGGTAAGACCTGCTGGCCTTACGGTCTTTACAGCAGTAGCTGTCAACATCCCGAAAACGGAGGCCCTTTCCTGATAAGGCTCTGCATCAGGGGTGGTGCTCACTATAGTGCTTACGGCACTGTTGCTGAAAACATCATTATATAAAGGGCTTTGGGTGGCCGTGAGGTCGTAGCTGTCGTAATAATTGATACTTAGTTCACTAAAATTATTAATGGCAACGTTAGGACGGCTGTTCTTCCCGGCACCCCATAGATAGTAGCCGATTTCATTAATCCCTTCAACTGTATTATTATTAATTGCTTGTTGCCATGTTTGCCTGGTTCGCACGCTACTGAGTAAGCCGGTGACCATTATCCTGTTTTTATCATCATACAGAATAACCTCCCAAACTTTCTGATCGGCTTCTAAGGGGGAACGCCGTAAAACAGTACGACCGGTATTGTCATATACAAGCTCTGTATAGGCTGGTAGTCTGCCCGTTACTTCACCCGGTTTATGGATGGCATATTGCCGGCCTTTTGCATCGTACTGGTAGGCAAAGCAGAGTTCTGCCAGTACGGCATTTGGCAGGCTCCAACCGTTGTTTTGGGCATAGCTTACTGCTTTAGGCGGCAGGACATAGCGCAAACGTCCCATTTCGTCATAGACATAATAGGTATAGGCGTATTTGTAGCTAAGGGTAACGGTATTGGGGGGTGTAACGGTGGACACCTGGTCCAGTAAGGCCGCTTCATACACGGGTTTGCCTTCTTTATCGCTAAAGACCCACTTCCAGGACCCCTCTGGACTGATAGTTACCGTACCATTCAGGCTTCCTGCTGCATAAGTACCTGTAGAAACGGGCAATCCATTAACGGCAATATCCCAGATCCGGATATTGTAGGCGGCCTGCTCCGGTGCATTAGCTACACTCTGGCTTTCTTTATTGAGGATAAAGGCAGTCTTGGTTCCCCTGTTCTGACCGGTACGGCTCAGACCGGGCAAATAGGTGGTACTACTGCGCTCGGTAGTACTGGAGGTATTACTTACTTTAGTGACGGAAAGCCCTTTCATATTATTTGCAGCGCCTCCTTCTTCCGGATAGCGACTGCTCGTATTATGATAATTTTCAGATAAGTACAGTGCATTTGGTTCATACATAATCGTATTGCCGGCAAGTATTAGCGGCTTGAAACTATAGCCTTCTGTACTGGAACGGGTATCTACCGGTTGATAAAGTGCCTGATAGCTGGTTCCGTTTTTAGAAAATGAGGGAATAACGGATTGAATCACCTGCCCGGAGCCACCCAGGTACTGTATGCTTTTTGCCACATTCACCGGGTTGGTTGCCGCATGATAATTGGCTGATGTAGTATCCCTTTGTTTGGGATTCAACACCATCACATGACGCATATCTTCTGCTAGAAAATCCGGATCATAGGCAGGAACCGGGGCACCACCACCCGGAGCTATTGTTCCGGGAACAACTGCCTGCGTTACATTTGGGCTATTTTGGCTAAAACCTGCTAAACTGCCCAGCATGAGGCTAAGGACAAAAACTGTTTTATAACAGGAATGATATATTGATTCTTTTATTATAGACATTGTTAAGGTTTTAGGGGAATTAATCTACGCCGTAGGTTTTCTTTTCCAGGATATTGCCGTCCTGGTCGCGCGTCAGCACCAGTCTGCCCAGTTTATCGTATTCAAAATAGGTCAGGCGGCCCAGGCCATCGGTGACGGAGGCTACGCCGGTAAGTGGCGCATAGAGCCAGTTTTGCATGAGCGCATTGGAAGGACAAATCCTGATGTCTTCCAGGGCAATATTCGTGGGGCTGTTGATCCCGATGTGTACATTTTCCTGTCCCGGGTTCAGGGAGAAGATCACTTCATATTGCTTGAAGCGACCTTTAGTAGCAATATGCACCAGGCTGAACTGGCTGCCACCTTCGATACCAAACTGTGGCGTAGCGTGGTCTGAGGCCCAGAAGGTAGCCCGGTATTCTTTACCGGTAGACAGGCCTGTTGCATAGACCTGCTTGGCTGTACTGGCAGAAGCATTAATCGTCAGATAAGCACTGCCGGAAACACAACGGCTGATACCACTCACGGCTGGTGGAGGAATCACGGGGATGATCAGGGAACCGATCCGGTTAATATGGTCAACGTTATATACCATATTCCCTTCAAGCGTATGGTCAAAATCAGCAAAAGCAACTTCGTTCTTTTTCGCATTGCTGACCTCGACAATTTTATTGAAATTGTTCGGATCAAAAATATTCACCTTATACTGTTTTGTAGCAGGAATATAAGCCTGGCTCACATTGCCACGGTCATCAAAAAGCTGGGCTTCGGTACTCTGTACCAGGTAATCGGGTAAAGGCTGGTTTTGCCATACTTTAGCCACCTGGGAGTAAGCTATATAGCCCGGGTCGCCGATGCTGAACATACCTTCCCGGTAAGTATTGCCCGGCAGAGGGCTTTCTGTTTCCAGGCCATAGACGGCCTTCGTGGCCAGCACCTGGTTGGGTAAAAAATCAAATTTAAATATTGCAGCATCCATCAAACGCTCGCTACCGGTTACGGGTGCCAGGTCTTCGGGCAGCCCAGCCGAAGCTGGGCTTTTCCATCTTTCCGTCCCGATCAGCAATTCACGACCCCTTGTCTGTAGGGTGGATAAAGTTGCATTGCCGGATACGGTAACCGGGGAAAGCTCATAGTTATAAATATTGGCATAGCGGATGAGCTCGCCACGACTGTTGCGCACATAACTGTATTTCTGGTTATCGCGTTCATCATAACGATAGATCACCGAGTCGGCAATAGCCAGGCTGTTGCTTTCATATTTATAGTTTACTGTTTTGGCCAGCAGGCTTTTACCCCGGTAAGGAATATAAGGATCTATACTTTCTGTGAAATTCCTGATATTTTCGGGGTAGTTATTACTGCTTCCCACAATAGGGGCCTGGAACAACCAGTCATCTTGCAGGGAAATTCTTCGGTTATACTCTGTCAATTGCATGGCGATTGCCGTAGCGGTATCCAACCTGCTGATGTATTCGTTGCGGGTCTCGGCGACCAACAGGTTTTTATTATCATACTGTTTGATAGAAAGCGGCAGGCCAATCTCCCATTCCCTTACCCTTTGTTTGCCGGTAAAGAAAGGCGGTGTTATGGCCACCTGGCCACCACCTGTCACCAAAACTTTGGCCGGTGCTGTTCCGTCTTTAAAATTACTGAAGGTGTACTCGGTGCGCGACAAGAGCTCCTGAGCTTTATTGCGGCTCACCATATTCACCAGACCATAACCATGATTGGAGCCCTGGAACAATAAACTGGGACTGATAAAAGTTTCTGACTGATTACTTATTCGCCCGATGGTATAGGCATATAGATAGTCTGAGCAGAAACCTCCGGCCAAGAGTTGTTGTCCCTGGCTGTATTCAAAATGGGTCACATCCCGTTTTAAAGGATTGTGCTTGTCGGTACTGATGATCGAATCGATACGTACCCCATCGCTCAAACCGGCAGGACTGATCAGGCCGGCATGGGCAGACTGTAAAGGGGAAGCTACGGTAACCAGGCCACTATGCTTGGCGTATTTGAATTCTACTTTTCCACCATAACCGTTCTCTATACCATTGAGTAAACCCCAGGCAGCGGCCTCAGAACTTCCTTTAACAGGATATTCAACCGGATCACCGGGATAATTATAATTGTAATTGACATTATAAAGAGAATGCTCTGCTTTGTTAAAACGGGTAGGATAGCCATCATTATAATAACCGTACAAGTCCATGTTGGTACCGAATCGTCTTTGTTTTTTATTGTTATAGTGAAATTGGTACATGAGAAAGCTTTCCGTGCCATCAGCGCTGTATTGGGTGATTCCCTTAAGCTTAAGACTATACATATCTGCGGCATCGCCGGTGGTAGTATAGTTCATGCCTACTTCATAAGTAGGTGGCAAGCCCGAAAAATAATAAGCATACTCAAAGCGGTAGCGAATCATATTGTCGCCCTCCTGCAACTTCACCTCTTCCAGGAAAGGATAACTGTCCGCATTCGGATTCTTAGGATCAATATCTTTTCTTTTGAACGTGGTATTATAGACAAAGTTCAATTTGATTCTATTGGGGTATTCTATCGATGAAACCTGGTAGAATTTTGATTTTTTCATGACCGGTGCTATCTGAGGGATTACATAGCCTGGGAATATTTGCCCGATCCAGGAGGAATCCTGTGCGGCCAGTGGTGACATCTCAAAAATTTCATAGGAAAATTTGGTGACCCTATTGCCTACAGCCACCACAGAGTCCAGCTTCCACTGCTCGGGAATCATGCCATTGACAGGTTCAGTATACCAGCCTCCTAAGCCCGTAATCTGGAAGCTAAGGGTTGGGTCCAGGAAATATTCAGTAAGGAGTGCATCAGTACGCAACGAAGGACTGAAGTAATACTGCTTCTGCTGCTCCACGTCCAATACTTTTATATTATGTGAATAAAAGGGGGTGGTATAATCAGCCAGAGAGCTCAGATCATCCGGCTTGCGATAGCTGCCATCGCGAAAAAAATAAACCTCAAATTTATTTTTAGGATTAGTGAAGATAGCCCCATTACGGCCAAAGTAAAAGGTGAAGGATTGATTGCCTACACTAAAGGTATATTCATCACTTTCAGGGTCAGTAAAGACTTTAGTATTCGAAGGGATCAATGGTTCATACAGACGTCCGATATAGTCGGTATACTTACCGGCCACCGCCTCATGGGTTGCATCAATAAATTCGCCTGGTTTATAAAAAGGCTTATACCGAACCTCATCCGGGATACCTTTGATCCTGCGGTAAATAGCTCCACCAGTCTGCAGGTTCCAGTGTAAGCCCGTCACACCGGCCATCTCCCTCACGGGTATGCCTTTCGTGTTATAGCTAAGGCTGGCCCCGATACCATTCTGGTCATAAAGGGGGATACGCACATCTACCGTACCTAAAAACAGGTTGGGTGTGTACAGGGAAGACAGGTCCTGTGCTTCGGCCTGCGCTTGCCCTAATGCCAGTAAGGGAACTGAGCATAAGAGGCTTTTCATAATTTTTTTCATATTGCAACGTCGCTATTTATAGTTTCCAGCCCAGCCTGATGATCCAGGGTGAGTTGATCTTTGTTTTATCATTTAAAAAATTGTAACCGACCAGGAAAGTGCCCTGCAGCTTACTGTTGATGCGATAGCTTTTCATCAGGCCCAGGTAAGCGGCATCTTGTAACAGTCCCATAGCGGTCTTAACATTGGTATAATGTTCCAGGTATTTAATAGAATCTTTATCGGTTTTTGGAGCAAGAGGATTTTCTTGTTGCTTTAATCTTTTTAGGAGTAAAGCATTGGTCGCTTCCAGCTTGCGGTAGTAGCGACGGTTCTTTAGGATCTTCTTTTGAAAAAAGGTCTCAGCGGCATGCTCTATGGCTATACTGTCAGAGGAGAATACAGGATCAGAAAATATTAATGAAGTGTCCATTGATAACTTAAATGGATTACGTGCATGAACCTGAACACCGACAAAAATGCCGGAAATAAGAATGCACATAAAAAACGTTAAGTTGCTAATTTTCAATACCAGGATTTTTCCAATTTTTTTAAATACAATAAAAGGCTAAAACTATTCAGCGGAATAGCTATCAGCTTAATATTATTTCTTTATTGTGTTGACGGTCACTATTCTTTTACTTCTTCCGGTCGGGTGACTCTAAAGTGACGGTAACCTTTAATCATCTATGCTACACTTATGATGTATAATAGCTTCAAAAAGTTGGATTTTTCATGCTTGGGTTGCAAAATAGGATGCTGTACATACAGCAAATATTCTGTTAAAATTAAATCAAGGCAAAAGTATATGGTTTAATTCTATTTGCCTATAGGGGAATTCCCGTATTTTTTTGACAATTGTATGAAATTGAACAATTTCAATTCTTAATATTTGAAAATTATTAATCAAAATCTGTATAGCATCTAAAGATTAAGCCAAAAAAGTAAATTTTTTGAGCTTTGTTTTACTCGAATCCTCAAATTTATATTGATAACAACTGTATATTGATTTTTAGTGTTTTGTGTAATTTATTGGGTGATAATTTCGCCCTTATGGCTATTTCTAAGCCTAAAAATGCTGCCATAAAGCAAAAACTGTACTGATACCTCAGTGTCAATAGACTCCATCCCGCAGAGCCATCTTTGTATCAACAAACGAACATAAGAGATGGAAACCTCACAAACGATTTACATTATTCTTGGCGGCAGCATATTATTTATTGCTGTCCCTGCTATCCTGATCCGGCTATTTTGGTTGGATTTTATTGAAGAGCTTAACAACACAATGGGCGTAGAAGCCGGTATCTACAAGGAAGAGCAACCTGAGCCTACGCCTTCTCCGGAACATCTAACCAAAGGAAAGATCCTCCATTTTCACCACAACAATGACCTGTCAAAAGTAAGGGACTTTTTTCATGAGGACCATGAGTCCTTATGGGAAAATCGCATGAACTAAATATTACAATCTTACATAGTTTAATTATGATCAAAAAATGTACAAAAACAATTCTTGCTATTGTAGCAATAGTTGGACTTGCAGTATCCTGTGGTCGGGATACTGCGGTTGTTATCTCCGAAGTTGGACAACAGGAACATCCACTACCGGGTAACAATGGACAGGAGGTGGGGCAACGAAATGGTTGGCTGTCATTTTCAGGAATGGAGGCTTTTGAAGCCACTATGGCAAAATTACATGCGGCGGAGCAAGGAGTGGAGCTGGACAATTGGGAAAAACAATTTAAGGGATTTACGTCCTGGCGTTCAGCAGAAATAGTTGGTGAGGAACAGGAAACCGAAACAAGAGTAGATATCCCTGATGTATTGCTAACGACAATCCTTAACGACAAAGGAAGGATTCAGATTGCAGATACTGTCTACCAATTGGCAGCAGACAGAAAAGAACCAGTTCTTTTCGCTATTTCGGTAAAGCAGGAAATACCGCTATTAAAAGGAGCGGAGCCGGTAAGAATAGCAGGTGTTGTTGCCCATAAAATTGGTTTGCATTTAATGCCCTTTTTTCCAACATGGGAGGATAACGACAGAGTGGTCTCACCTTACCCGGTTTCTGATATCTGTAATTTTCCTTCACAAATCCTCTTTCCCTGGTGGGGTCAGAAAGGCGGGCTGATCTACAACGATAATAACGGTAATGAATTATCGCGTGATAATGGTCGCAATGTCCGAATAGATTACCACAGGTGGAGAGTAGGCTTCCTTTTCTACTCTTCCGCAGGTGTCCGGGTTAAGCTCTATAAAAACACACGCTTAGGAGGCTGGATGTCCACTATAAAGATGAATAGCGCCTCTATACAAGCCTGTAGTAAGGGACTTGTCATTATCCCAGGGCTGCTGCCGATACCCTATAATGCGCAGGTATCCGCATCGGCTTCTAATGCAAACAGTTTGGAAAGAACCCTGAAATGGGCCGTAGCACCGATGCATATAGAGGTTGTACCGCATCATTTCAACTTCAATTTCAGTATAAACTATAGAGGCCAACAGATCAGCAGAGCTATTCGCGAATAAAAGTTTCACAAAAGAGTACAGACAGGCTTATCCATTAATTCAAATGCTTATGACCAGTTTCACAGAAATATTGTACCAACAGATGCAGCAGTCCATACAGGAATTGGCAACCGGTACAGATACCTTTTTGCAAAGAGCAGAACAGGGCTTCAAGATAGCTGAAGATTACCTGTTGCAACTTCGCAGATTGATCAAGGCATACACCTTTACAGATGAAGCGGAGGAGGTATTGTTCTTCAAGACTATCAAGCCGCTGTTTCATAAGGAGTTGCTCTATTGGTCAGAGATCATACGCATTGAGGCAGCCCGGCCGCTTACAGATGAAGGTAAACCGAAGCAATATATAAAAAAACGGCTCAAAGAACTACAGGGTTATATAGCCCGCAATCATTTTCTGTATGCATATTATAAGCTTGGCCACAGCCATCTTGATAAACAATTGTACCTGCGGTCATCTGTATATACGCCTTTATTGCCTGTGGACCGTTCGGATATGGACGATACTTTTTCCACTGTAGCCGGAAATATTCTGGCGAAAATCATGGCGATAGAAGAAGTCGCCGCCTGGCTAACGGCCCGGCAGGATCGTAAAGATACCATTCAGGGTGAGGGGAATGTGACAGGGCTTGTCTGGACGGGCTCTAAAGCCCAACTCATAGAACTGGTTTATGCATTGGAAAGCTTCGGCGTTTTCAATAACGGGAAGACAAACGTGAAGGAGGTAATGAGCTATCTGCAACATTGCTTTAAGGTCGACAAAGTCGCTAATTATTATGGGTACTTCCAGGGCATGCGGATACGTAAAAAAGACCGTACACCCTTTCTTAACGGGCTGATCGAACATATAACAAGACGCATGGACGAGGCTGACGAGTTTCCGCGCTTTCCCTGACTGTATCCGAAAAAAATATTTTTAGTAGGTACTATCAAAGTATCAAAAATGTAGATGGGCGATCATCAATTTTGCTAACAGAAACAAGAACAATTTAAAAACGAAAAAGCAATGTTACAAATCAGCTGGAACAATTACTGGACGGCAGTAGCCATCATATTGGTCATCTATTACCTGGCAATCGCAGTATTATATTACCGGAGCGAAATAGCCGCAAAAATAAAAAAACAGATGCAGGCCGGATCGGAGGACCTTACAGAAAAAGAAGATGAACAGATGGCTGCTCCAACTAGCTTCAATGAACTGGAAACTATAGTGGCAAACATAAAAGGCACCCTGGAAGAGGCAGGCACAGAGGCCGGTAAAGAAGAGCTGCTTGACAGGCTCGGCAAAATACTGGCAAGCTATGACGGTTTAGATACACCTGCCTTCAGGGTAGCCATTAATAACTACATCATCGGGCACGCCCAAAAGATATGCGGCACCGGATTTACCGAAGAGGAACTTAACCGCTATTGGCTAGCAATCAGAGCCTAACCGTAATTAATTGAACAATAACATAAGAAGTAGGAGGAAAAGTGAAGAAAGGATCTATGTTAAAGGCAATAAGTCTTGCGGTCATCGCAGGCATATTTACCGCAGTACCGGTGATCTTATATGGACAAAACGGGGAAGCAGGTATCAATGCTGCAACCGGCCAGTTGAAGACCTATTTCGCAGTCGGAGTTAATCTCGTCTATGCCATAGGGGCCATAGTTGGGCTTGTGGGGGCAGTAAAAGTTTATAACAAGTGGAGCAGCGGCGAGCCGGACACCGCGAAAGTAGCGAGTAGCTGGTTCGGAGCCTGTATATTCCTCGTGGTTGTGGCAACGATCCTAAAAGGCTTCTTCGGCGTATAAAAAATGCAAAAAAACAAATCTGATGAGCAGGAAATTAACAACAGTGGAAATAAAGGGAACTGTCTTTGAAGTCGACGCTTTCAGGGAGGTACTACGCCAGGCGGATGACCGCCACAATACAATACCTTTCCAGGTCTTCGATAAGGAGGGAGATGGCTACAGGCTACTCTATGATCCTTTAACCCGAAATATACCACGCAGTAAAAAAGCAGTACTTGCCGATCCGGACAGGTATTGTTGGGTGATACTTCCGGCTTTGATGGAACTTGATCCGGAGGGGATAGCCCTGCGCTATGAAATCCCTTTGGAGGTACTTTGTCCTGACCCGGAGCATCTGATCCCCAAAGAGGTCATTGCAGAGATAAAACAGGTATCCTTATCTGCACGTAGTTCCCAACAAAAAAAATAATTATATCGCTATGGAAAGAGTACTGCCAACATATGAGATCGCGGGCATTCCGTTCATCGTTGATGTGGATTATAGCCTGCTACGACACCCGGAGGACGAACGGTATACCATTTCATTTTTAAATGATCTGGAAGACAAAGGAAGCCATTATGACCTCTATATGGATAAGACAACAATGGAACCTGCTGTTTACCAGTTAAGAACACCCGATGATGGGAATACACTCATTTTCAACATACCGCAAATGGTACAGTTGGACCCTGAAGGCGTTGCGTTTAAATATGGAATTGCACCAAATATGCTCCCTGAAAAGGATATCGATTGCACCATGAACCCTGAAGTATTTAAAAAACGGGAAATGGGACAATTATCTGTCATAGACATTTGTGGACATCCCTTTTTTATAGATGTCCGGAATGGACTGTTGCAGCCAAAGGATGATTTTACCACTATGGGGATCGAACTCTCAAAATTAGAGGTTGATGATTCAGGAACTGCTTATCTCTGTCTCTATGATCCCCAAAAGCATACTACGGTAACACTTGACCCAAAAATTAAGAAAATACCCAGAGGGATCGTAGCGCTACAGATACCCTCAGAAACCATCCTTGATTCCTATGCTGTTGCACGGCAATACAACCTTTTAGAGAGCACGGATTGGTTCCGGAAGTTTCCTGTAAGAACGAACCTCAGCGCCCGGATCATTCCCTGGGAGAAAACCTCACTTCCGGAACTTGTAGAAAGAAATAAAACAAAGCAGAAGACCATAAATAAGCGTAACGGGAAAGGAAAAGGGCTGTGAGCAAAGAGATAAGCTATACGATCAATAAAGGAGTGAACAGGCCGATTGAATTTCGGGGTCTGAAAGCTCAATACATCTATATACTGGCTGCAGGATTGATACTGCTGCTGCTGGGATTTGTCATAAGTTATATTGCGGGGGTACCTGTTTACCTGTGCCTGCCTATAGTGTTGGTGTCAGGAAGTGGTTTGTTTGTTGGAGTATATAGGTTAAGCCACAGGTACGGGGAGCATGGGCTGGCCAAAGCGCTTGCTTTCCGAAAGGTACCCACCGCAATTATTTGCCGGTCAAGAAAAATTTTCAGGGAACTTAAAGAGAATAAAGAAAATGAATAGAACATTGCCAACATACGAAATAGAAGGCGTTGATTTTCTTGTGGATGTAGACTTTAATCTATTACGACATCCCAGGGATGAAAAGATAGGCTACTCTTTCCTCCATGACATGACGGATACCGCCACAGGCTATACATTAACTATCAATCCGGATAATCTGCTATCCGACCGACAAGCTGAAATGCACGGAAAACCGGTCATCTACGAAATACCTTATATGGTAAAGCTGGATCCGGATGGCATGAAAGAAAAATTCAGAACCGATATTTTACCGGAAACAGATATTGAGCTAAAAAACAATGAAGATCTGTTATACCGGAGATCAATAGGAAAACCCGCGGCAATAAAAGTTCTTGATGATTATTTCTTTGTGGACACTGAGAGTAGCATTTTTTTTGGACCCAAGGTGGGCGGCAGATTCTCTTCGTTGCATACGGAAAATATGCCTATGGATAGTTTCCTAACTGTTTACCAATGTCTTTACGATCCAACAGCGAAACTGATGTATCATCCGGAAAGCAGGGTGATTCCTGAAGGGGTAATAGGTTTGCAGTTACCCGCGCTTGCCTATTGCGATTCTTACAATTATGCCCGCTTACACGGCAGGCTAAAAGAACCGGAATTCTTCCGATGGCACCCGGTCCGGGCCAATATGGCCGCCCGCGAAATCCCCATAGAACAATTGGGTTACATACGTAAGGCTCAATTAACAAATGTGACACAGGTGCAAAGCGACGAGATGCGGGCAGCGACACGTGATAATAAGCTTAAGTCAAAGCGGAAATTCCGGACATAACAATAGCAACAGGAATGCCGAAGGTTTTCCTGCCGACAAGGAGAACAAAGAACAACGATTAGTGAACAAGAAAAACGAGGAGCAAGGTAATGGTCGTAATTATGATACTCGCAGGTCTGCTGCTGGCAGCAGTATTACTGCAAAGTAAAGAATCCCTGAGTGGAAGTGAGGAACTGGCAGATGCGCTGCCGGTCTGGAAAGTGGAACAGGATTGTCTGCTGTCAAAAAAAGGTGATGTGACGGTTGCTTTTCGACTGCAACTACCAGAGATTTTCACACTCAGCAGTGATGAGTATGATGCCCTGCACGAGGTTTGGTTAAAGGCAATAAAGGTACTTCCTTCCGGAGCGATATTACATCAGCAGGATTGGTTTATAAAGTCAAAATACAAGGCTGATCTTTCGCAGGACAGCAATTTCCTGATGCGCGGCAGCGAGCTTCATTTCAATGAGCGTCCTTATCTTAAACATGACTGCCTGCTTATGCTGAGCCTGAAGGCAAAGGACAGAAAACCTTCCAGTTCGGCAATCTCATCATTACTGAAGAAAAACATCATTGCTCCTGAGCTTACAGATAAAAAGCAGATGCAACAGTTACTGGATACCGTGGGACAATTCAAAAGAATACTATCGGATAGCGGTTTTGTTTCCCTGGAGCAGATCAGGGCTCAGGAACTGACCGGGAGTAAAGACAAGCCGGGGCTGCTGGAACGCTACCTGTTTTTGCAGGAACAGAATAGCAGGCCACAAATAACGGATATTGTGTTCAAACCTGAATGGAAGGTAGGCGCACAATACTGCCAGCTATATACACTATCAGATGTGGAAGACCTGCCCGCAAATTGTGCCCCCAAGATGCATTATGATAAGTATTCTACGGATAAGACACGATTTTCAATAGGCTTTGCGGCACCTATTGCCCAATTGTTACCGGTAAATCATATCTATAACCAATATTTGGTAATAGGGGACGGGCCGAAGACACTTAAAAAGATGGAGGCCAAAAGAAGACGGTTGCAGTCGCTTTCCATGTACAGCAGGGAAAATGCGATCAGCCGGGATGCTACACAGGAGTTCCTGAATGAAGCGATTGCCGCTGCCAGAACACCAATAAGGGCACATTTCAGCCTGCTTTGCTGGACAGATAATCCGGAAGAACTGGCTGAACTCCGTAACCAGACGGCATCGGCCCTGTCAAAAATGGATATCGTACCTCACCTGGAAACCGACGGTGCCCCTCAACTATGGTGGGCGGGTATTCCCGGTAACGAAGCGGAGCTGCCGGAAAATGATTGTTTTGAAACGTTTGCAGAGCAAGCGGCTTGTTTTCTGAACAGGGAAACAGCCTATCGCAGCTCAAACAGTCCCTTTGGCATCCGGCTCGAAGACCGGCTTACAGGGATACCGGTGCACGTTGATATTTCCGATGACCCTATGTCAAAAGGTATCACTACCAATCGCAATAAGCTGGCAATCGGAGGCAGTGGTTCTGGAAAATCTGTATTTATGAACCATTTACTCCATAGCTATGTACAGCAGGGGGCCCATTGTGTGATAATAGATGTAGGTCATAGTTATTCAGGATTGTGCGAGCTTTTAAATGGCTATTATTTTACATACAGTGAAGAAGAGCCGATCAAATTCAATCCGTTCTATTTGGCAGAGGGAGAAATCCTTGATACCGAAAAAAAAGAAAGTATCAAAACATTGCTGGTAGCGCTCTGGAAACAGAATGATGAAAGTTTTAGGAGAAGCGAGTATGTGGCCATTTCCAATGCATTGCAATCCTATTACCAGTACCTGGAGCGTGATACAAGCCTGTTTGCCTGCTTTGATACCTTTTATGAGTTCCTGCAAAATGTATTTATTGGCGAACTGGAGGCGGACAAGGTAAAAGACCGGGACTTTGACATTCATAATTTCCTGTATGTATTGCGACCGTTTTATAGCGGTGGGGAGTTTGATTACCTGCTCAATGCACGGGAAAACCTGGATGTACTGAACCAGCCTTTTGTGGTCATAGAATTGGACAATATTAAGGATCATCCGATACTTTTCCCGATCGTCACGCTCATCACGATGTCTTTGTTCATTTCCAAAATGCGGAAGCTGAAAGGAGTACGTAAGGTAATCGTTATAGAAGAAGCCTGGAAAGCGATCAGCAAAGGCGGTATGGCTGAATTCATGAAGTATTTGTATAAAACCGTCCGTAAACATTTTGGTGAAGCGATAACGGTGACCCAGGAGCTTGATGACATAATCGGCAATGAGATTGTAAAGGATGCCATCATCAATAATGCTGACTGTAAGATCATCCTGGACATGAAAAAATTCCAGAACAAGTTCGGAGCTATCCAGGAAGTAATGGGTATGACCGATAAGGGAAGAGACCTGGTGCTGTCCATTAATAAAGCGAATGATCCCAATTACCGTTATCGTGAGGTTTACATTGAACTCGGCAACCAGCTGATGAAGGTGTACCGATATGAGCCGTCCCCTTTTGAATATTATGCCTATACCACTGAACAGAGTGAAAAAGTAAAGGTGCAACAGTACACCGAAAAGTACGGCAGCATTGAAAAAGGCATTGCCGCATTGGTAGCAGATTTAAGGAACAATTAAAAGAAAGACGATGAGAAGGTATACAAAATCCATTCTGACCACGGTACTGATCAGTTTAATGGTACTGTTTTCTGTACCCCGTGCCCATGCCGGCATCTATGAGATCATAAAGGCGGCAACGGTGAAAGTCATCAAGGCAATTGATCTACGCATCCAGCGATTGCAGAATAAAACGATCTGGCTGCAGAACGCACAGAAAGAACTGGAAAATCAGATGTCCAAACTGAAGCTGAATGAGATATCGGAGTGGAGTGAAAAGCAGCGCAAGCAATATGACGAATATTTTAAAGAGCTGTGGCGGGTAAAAAACGCATTGGCTACCTATAACAAGGTGAAAAACATTGTCGCCCGGCAATTACAACTTCTGGAAGAATACAAGCGGGCCTGGGGGTTATTACAACAGGATAAAAACTTCACGGCACGGGAACTGGCCGAGATGTACCGGGTCTACTCCGGTATGCTCGACGAGAGCCTAAAGCATCTGGAAGAGTTAATGTTGGTAGCTAATTCCCTACGGACCCAGATGTCAGATGGAGAACGCATGGAGCTGATCAGTAAAGTGGACAGCGATATGGATAATACCCTAACCGAGCTGCGCAGCTTCAGTGACCGTAATTTCAGGATCAGTGTATCCAGGGCAAGAGACCAGGTTTCAGCCCAACACCTGAAAGCAATGTACGGATTAAAGTAAACGGTATGGATAGGGCTAAAGATGAAAAAAAAGTAAAAATGGAACTGATCAGTTTGTTGCAACAAAAAGGCTATCGTAAACGATTTGCATTAACTGTACCCGGCAGCAATTTTCCGCGACAGTATGGCATGCTTGCCAAATGCCTGGATATCTTCTTTATGCTGCTGGCAGAAGGCAGAGCGCCATCAGGAAAACTGGAGCTGGATACCTATGCACCTTATAATGATACGATCACCTGCAGATTTAAGCTGGATTATAAGGAAAGTACAGGGTTTAAGATTCAGGAATTGAAAGTACATAAGATTTACGGTGAAAGTAAAGAGTTCCGCTTTGCAAATAACCAGGAAATACCGGGAAGCATGACATTAGAAAGTTTGTTTCCAAAACCCAAACCCTGGGAGGGAATAAAAAAAGGAAAATTCAGACCATAAACAAAATAGCGCAATGAAAAAGAGTGTAAGCATGATGATGATTTTTGGCCTGAGTGTTATTTGCCTGCAGGCTATGGGACAGACTGCCGGGGAGTGGCTTCGCCAGAAGAGTACGCAGAGAAAATATTTATTGCAGCAGATTGCGGCACTACGTACCTATTCCGGCTACCTGAAAAAAGGATACGATGTCGTTAAAGATGGATCCGGCCTCATTAAAGAACTTACGGGCGGGGAATTCAATCTCCATAAAGATTATTTCGAAAGCCTTAAAAACGTCAATCCTGCTTTACTTAAAAACAAGAAAGTCGAGACAATGCTCTCCCTGCAGCAATGGATGGGAAAAAGCCGCAGGCGCAGCAGGGAAAATGCAACAACAGCCAACTATTTTAGTACGGGTGAGATCCAGTCGCTCAGAAAAGTATTGGAAGGGCTCGAACAGGACTGTGACGACAGGTTGGAAGAATTGTTACTGGTTATTTCTGATGGGAAATTGGAGATGAGCGATGAGCAGCGCATAAAACGTATAGACAACCTATACAAGACCATGCAGCATTTGTACGGCCTTCACCGAAAGACTGAAAGCACGATCTCCACTCTAAAGCAGCATAGGGAACGTGAGATACGTGAACTGGAACTGCTCCGAAAAATGCAGGGTCTGAAATAGTAAGCAATGTGAATGTGAAATAGTGAAAAAGATAAAGCTTATGATAACAGTAATTTCATTAGGTCTCGGTGTGCAGAGTACCGCCCTATACTATATGGCAAGCATGAAGGAGTTGCCGGCAGCAGACCTGGCTATTTTTGCCGATCCCGGCAGGGAAAGCACCGCTACATACGGCTACCTTGATTATCTGAAGGATTGGCAGCGCAGCAACAATGGTATCCCAATCATGGTGTGCGGGGAAAAGAGCCTGTACCATGATCTTGTTTACACATCAGGCACCAACAGGTTCGCTTCCATTCCTGCCTTTACAAAAAATACGGATGGCAGTACCGGTATGTTGCGTAGACAGTGTACCTACGAGTATAAGATCAAACAGGTCGATGATCATATACGGGATGAGATCTATAGGCTGCCAAAAGGTGCACGCCGTCCCAAGACCAATATCTGTATCGGAATTACCCTGGACGAGGCCGAACGCATGAGTATTCCCCGGGAAAGCTGGAAGATCAATGTCTATCCCTTTTTAGGACTGAAAGTGGATTATAAAGGCAACGTTGAGCGTATTCCCTGGTCCATTCCGATGGACAGGAATTCGGTACTGAACTGGTACCGTCTCAAAGGGCTTCCCATACCGCCAAAATCAAGCTGTGTGTTCTGCCCCTACCAATCGGATGCAACCTGGGCAGCGCGAAAGCAACATGCTCCAGATGATTTTGCAGGTGCCGTGCGGGTGGATGAAGCGATCCGCAACAGCACAAAACAAGGGATCAATAACCCGGTCTTCCTGCACCGTTCCTGTACACCCTTAAAGGACGTAGTCTTCAATAGTGCAGAAAAGTCTGAATGGGGTGAATGCTCGGGAACCTGCCATACCTGATCGTAAATAATTTTAAAGAATAAGGACAATGAAGAGAATATTAATGCTTCTGATAAGTATATGCTGCTTGCAGCTACACCTTGTTTCCGCCCAAAAGGCGGAGATAGAACAGCTGCTGCTGAACGTGGAGAAACTGGCCCAGTTCAAACAGATCTTAAAAGATATGAAAAAGGGTTATGAGGTCGTCTACAAAGGTTATAACTCCATTAAGGATATTTCCAAAGGGAATTTCGACCTGCACAAAGCCTTCCTGGACGGGCTTATGGCCGTTAACCCGGAACTGGCCAGGTACCGGCGCGTGGCTGATATTGTCCGCTATCAGGGGTACCTGCTTTCCGAATACCGTACAGCATATAGGCGCTTTGTTTCAGGAGGGAGGTTCAGCCCACAGGAGATCGATTATATGCAGAAGGTGTATAAAAATCTATTTGACCGCAGTATAGAAAATCTGGATGAGCTGGCTATGGTGCTGACCGCAAATAAACTCCGCATGAGCGATGAAGAACGATTAACTGCTATTGACAGGATCTATACAGATATGGAAGAAAAGCTGGTCTACCTCCGTGGGTTCAACAAGAGAACCGGTGCAGTGGATAGCAAAAGAGAAAAGGAACTGAAAGAATTGGAAATGATCAGAAAAATGTACGGAAAATGAAAAGAGAACAAGTAAACAAAAGATGGACAAGGCTACTACCGGTATTGCTGCTCTGCCTGGGCACCCCAAATCTAAGTCATGCACAGAGCATAGGGGACCGTATATACGGTCTGGACACGATACTGGAAAATCTGTTCAATGAAATGTTGCCCCTTTGTAGCAATTTGATGGACGTTGGCCGTGCTATTGGCGGATTTGCCGCACTCTTTTACATCGCAGTCAGGGTATGGAAACATATTGCAGCGGCAGAGGCCATAGATTTTTTTCCACTGCTCAGGCCATTTGCCATCGGCATGGCCATCGTACTCTTTCCACAGGTTATCGGTCTGATGAACGGTGTGCTCAAACCTCTTGAGACCGGGACACGTGCTATTGCAGCGGATTCCCATAAAGCTATCCAGGAGCATATCACCCAAAGGGCAGCGACGGTCAAGGATGCGCCGGCAGATGTCCTCTATCCGGGCAATTTCCCGAATACCGAAAAGTACGGACAAACCGACAAGACCGGGGATGGAGGTGGTCTTTTCTCCGGACTGAGCAGCGCATACTGGATCGGTCTTCTTACGGGAATGTTCAAAACCTTTATCAGCGAGCTGTTTCATATCCTCTACTCGGCTGCAAGCCTGTGCATCAATGTGATCCGGACATTCTACCTGCTCATACTGGCCATTCTTGGACCAATTGTATTTGGCCTGAGCATCTTTGACGGCTTTCAAAGTACACTCAGCAACTGGTTTGCGCGCTATATCCATATTTATCTTTGGGTGCCGGTGGCAAATGTTTTCGGGGCGATCTGCTCAAAGATACTCGAGAAACTGATGATCATGGACCAGGATTTCCTCAGTGGTACCGCCTATGTCATTTTTATGCTCATTGCCATAGTTGGCTATACTACCGTGCCTACCGTCGCCGGCTATATCGTACAGGCTGGAGGAAATGATAGCTTGCTCGGCAAAATAAATGAAAAAACAAGACAGGCGGCGGCCATTGCCATGAAAATGATCTGAGCCACAGCGTGATATTTTGAGCGTGTATTTAAAAACGGATTTGTGAACAAGATAAAAAAGGAGAGATAGGTGTTCCGTCATTTTAATAATATAGAAACTGCATTTAAGCACGTAAAGCTATTCACATTTGTGATCATAGCTGCCTGTATGGCCATCTGTTGCTATACGGTATTTGAAAGCTACCGCATGGTTACTGCTGCCCATGACCGTATATACCTGCTTGCAAATGGCAAAGCGCTGGAGGCTTTTTCCGCAGAGCGTAAAGACAATATTCCCGTTGAGGCAAGGGACCATATACGCATGTTCCATCACTACTTCTTTACCCTTGATCCCGACGATAAGGTTATAGCATCCAATATCGGCAAAGCCCTGAACCTGGCAGATGGAACGGCCAGAAAGCAATATGAAGACCTGAAAGAAGGCAATTTTTATTCGGGTATCATTAGTGGAAATATCAGCCAGAAGGTAACGGCGGATAGTATCGTGCTGGACCTGGAAACGTATCCCTATCATTTCCGCTATTATGGTCGCCAGGAGATTATACGGCCCACAGCGCTGGTCACCCGTAACCTGGTCACCGAGGGTTATTTACGGAATGTGAGCAGAAGCGATAATAACGCGCATGGTTTCCTGGTGGAAAAATGGCATATCGTAGAAAATAAGGATATCCGGCTGGAAAGGAGGTAAATGATGAAAGCAAAAAAACAGGGCGGCAATAGTTTGCTGAAAGATAAGCTGGCCGGGAGAATAGCGGCTTATATCATCCGTGTTCAGCTTCGTCTATGTCGCAGGCTCTCAGCCTGGGAAAGCAGGCGGAGCCTGGCGCAGAAAAAATGGCTGTTCTTTCTCTTCACAGGAATTTGCGGCACGTACTGCCTCCTGTTGCTGATAAACGGGTTTAGAGGCAAAACAGACACCAGGCGCTCTTTACCAGTACCTGTAGACAGTATAAGCCCGGCATCACCAAGACTCCCTGTTCCGGGACAGAACGTTGAGGCGGAGCCGTACAGCAAAAGATAATCATCAAAAAACAACAATAAAATGGAAAAACAAGCATCACAATTTGAAAAAAGGAGAAAAATGCTCCTGGTAATGCCGCTGATCGCATTGCCTTTCATCACCCTGATCTTCTGGGCAATGGGGGGCGGAAAGGAAGTCGCTGTGGCCCAGCAACAGCAGGGAATCAACAAAGAACTTCCCGGAGCGCAGCTGGAAGATGAATCCCTGGATAAGATGAGCCTTTACAGCCGATTAGAACCTGATACAACAGTAAAAAGTACAGCAGATAGTATCCATGAGGGCTTTACCGCAGATGAAATTCCGGGCTATTCTGTTGGGGATCCCTATGGCGGGTTGGCCGCATACAGCAGCTCGGGGTACAATGATCCCAACGAATCCAGGGTGCGCGGCAGGCTGGCCGAACTGGAAAGACTCATGCAGCAACAAAATGATCTGAATGCCGGTAGCAGCTCAGCCTTGCCGGAAGAAGAACATTCGATGGCCAGACTGGAGCAGATGATGGCCCGGATGAACGGGCAGGAAGAAGCGGACCCTGAACTGCAGGCATTGAACGGTATGCTGGATAAGATCATCAATATCCAGAACCCGGATCATATGCGCGAAAAGCTCAGGGAACAATCCCTGGAGCATAGAGGAGCTGTTTTCGCCGTCAGCAGGCTGCCACGAAAGAATACGGTACCCTACCTGCAAAAACCGGCACCGGACAGTATGCTTTATGATGAAGCGCTGTTTCAGCCTACTGAATATAGCACGGATAAAGGGACAGTTGAAGTATTGCAAATGAAAACGCATAACAGCTTTTATGGTATTGATGCAAAGAAGGAAAAAAACAGCACAGAATTAACTGCTATACCTGCTGTTATCCACGAAACCCAGACCCTGGTCTCGGGCTCGAACTTGAAAATGCGTCTGACCGAAGATATCTATGTCAATGGTATCCTGATCCCCACAGGTAGCTTCCTTTCCGGGAAATGTACTTTGAACGGAGAACGGCTGCAAGTCACCGTTGATGGTATCAGGTATCAAAATTACCTCTTGCCCGTAAAGCTTCAGGCTTTCGATCTGGATGGAATGGCAGGTATCCGTATCCCGGGAGCCATAAGCCGTGATGCGGCCAAAGATGGTACTGACCGTGCTATCCAGAGCATGCAGTTTATGAGCCTTGACCCCTCCATTGCTACACAGGCGGCAGGAGCCGGAGTGGAAGCGGTAAAAGGACTGCTCTCCAAAAAGGCGAAGTTGGTCAAGGTGACCGTAAAAGCGGGCCATCCGGTGCTGCTCTTCGATGAACAATCTAAAAACAATTAACATTAAAATCTGAAAACATGAAACGTATCATTTTTCTGGCATTCGCCTTTTTATCTGCCATGGGAATAGCTATGGCGCAACAGCACGATGCTATTAGGGCAAAATCTGTAATTGCTGACCGGCAATTAGAAATCACCTGGCACAAAACAACATTATTGCTTTTTCCTGCACCGATCCAGGATGGAAGCAGGGGGGATAAAACTATACTTGCTGAACGTGTAGAGGGGGTAGAAAATGCGCTGAAAGTCAAAGCCGCCGAACGCGGTTTTCCGCAAAGTAACCTGCACGTCGTTACAACAGACGGAAAAGTTTATGCCTTTACCGTCAATTACAACGAATACCCCTCAGAGTTTACTATTGACATGGGCACGCAACCTTCGCATTCACCGGCAACATTTGAGGGCATATCGTTAAACAGCAGAGAATTGGAACTCAGGGCGGCAACCATTAAAGGAATTCCTCCATTTGTGAGAAAGGTCAGACAGAGCAGATTTGGAATGGAGTTGCGTCTGGAGGGAATTTTTGTAAAGGATGATGTACTCTTCTTTCGCTACAGTCTATCCAACCAGGCACAGATAAAATATGACCCGGCATCACTACGGTTCTACGTCAGGGACAAAAAGCGGGCAAAACGTACAGCTGTGCAGGATACCGAAATGCAGCCTGTATTTGTGCAGCATAGCGGCAACATTGAGAGCAGCAAAGGGCAGACCATTATTGTAGCCTTCCCGAAATTCACGATCGCGGAAAGCAAATATTTTGTCACCGAGCTAATGGAACAGGGAGGTGACCGAAATCTGGCCTGCAAAATAGACCAGGGAAAACTACTCCAGGCAAAAACAATAGATTAATTCTTTTACCCAAAAAAATCAGCAATGGAAAACGGATGGGACATAGAGGAAAGGACACCAACTTTTTTTTCAGCATTGGACGAATGGGATCACTTTGAGGAACTTTCCAGGGAAAGATTCGGGAAGGACTCGCTTAAGGACAGGGATTTTAAGAAACTGAAACTAAGGGAATTTGATCGTCTGTATTATTACTATAACAGGCGCTCTGATCTTTCACGGGATGAAAAGGCTATGTTGCTGGTACTTGATTTCCAACGTACCAAGCTGACAAAAGCGCTCTTTCCGGGCCTGATACGGCGCTTGCTTTACAAAACGGCATCTACTTTCAGGCTGAAGATCATTGGAGTAAAGGATCCTTTTGCAACAGATGCGGACCGTTATGTTGCCCAGTCCCTTTACCGCCGGGACACTACTACCGAACAAATCACGGGAAATGAAATCGGGAGGGAGCAAAGGACAACGCATAGGGTGCCACGGAATATGCGGAGCGCAAAGCGCAACAGAAATGGAAGAAGCCAATCCATGTAAAAAGGATAACGGCTTCATCGGACAATAATTACATCAAAAAATAAAATATCATGGACAACGAAAATTTTAATGCAGAGAACTTCGATTATCTGAAAGGACAACTGGAGCAACTGGGCTGGGGAAACCTGGCTCCCCAACTGGAGGAGCATATCAGGGCTGGGAAAGAAAAAATTGAGCTCAACCAAAATGAGCAAGGAGAAGTGGAAGGTCGTACAGTAGATTATGAACTTCAGTTCAATAAACACAGCGAGCACCCTTTCTATTACTTTAACCGGGTCAATGCAACCCTTAGGGAAAATGATGAGATAATCGCTACGGCCTCTTTCCGGAGTTCCTGGAAGCTGATGCCCGAAGAAATGGGCCGTATCCTGGAATATGGCGATAAGGTCGCGGTCTACAGAGAAGGAATCAAAAACGATGCGGGAGAGCCGTTCAATGCCTGGATAAGCGTTAACGCCAATCAGCCGCTTGATGAGCACGGACACCTGAATATGAATACCTATCACGATAGGTATTATAAGAAATACCCCTTTGACCTCGATTATTCCATCTCAAGGCTGCCTGAACAGATAAAGGTACAGATCAAAGACAAGCATGAGGAGGTTAAGGATTGTATCAGGCAGGGTATTCCCTATGGTCTTGATGTGGCAACAACAGACGGAATCGTACAGGGCTGTTTATCTGCCAACGCCAAAGTAGGCCGTATTGATATCCTGGACAATAATCTTGAATTGGCAAAGCTGCCGGTGCCGCAAAAGGCAGAGCGCCAGAACACCGGACAGGAAACCAGTACGGAACAAGGAGCCGCTGATGAAAAAAAAAAGCCCTGGCAATACCAGCAGGTAAGGGGAAATCAATTCAGGAATAAACAAGGGAAAGGTATTTCGAGATAAACCGGCTTGCCGGTTTATCCCTCCTTTGTCTGCTCTTAAAATAAAACAACGATGACACCGGAACAAATTGAAATGTATAATAAGGCAGCCGAACTCGGAACGATACCGGACGACATGAATCCTATTTTCCTGTTCAGCATTACGCATTCCCATCTTTTGCTCAGGATTGTAGCCGATGAAATTGATGTGGTGGCACTGGCAAAAAGGGAGCTGGAAAACAGAGGGTACGATATACCGAAAGTAAAAACGAAATCTTCTCTACCTCTGGTAAAGAAAACAGCCGTAAAAAAAACAGCAACAAAGAAGGGTAAAACACTATAGGAGAAAAAGATGAACATCGGAGAGCAACATAAAACAGAATTCCTGGCTGGTATCAGGTCGCTGGGTTTTGAAGAAGGGCTTCTGGACGATTACTATGATATGCTGCGAAATGGCCAGCAGGATGCTGTTAGTTGGAAAGAGTACCGGGATTTTGACAATTCCAGGGTTTTATATGAACCGGAATTAAGGCGGGACGAATTAGGGCTACCTTATCTGTTCGCTTATAACGCTACTCTTCTTGAGACCCACCCGATAAAACATGGTGTTTATGGTCATATTGATACCGAAACCATAGAAGACTGCTTAAAGGACGGTAAATGGTTAACAGACCCGGCGCTTTTTTCCGATCTGCTGGCTCAGTTGACCGAGTTATCGGTTTGCGGGAATAGTATTGCTAAAGACATAGCTCAGCGCCTTGAGACCAGATATTTGATGGGAACATCTGCCACCCGTCATATTAATGTGGACTGGCTGCTGAAGCGATTCGGTAAATCGCATTACTTCAGATGTGATCAACAAGGGCTAAGCGATGTTTCACTAATTCAGGCTTACAATCTGATGTCAGGCAGGCCGGTACTGCGATTTGAAGCGACCGAGCCAAATGTCTATACAGGTTATTGGTTCGGACTTAAACGGTTCCCGGAACCAATGATCGGGGAAAAAGGGTCTTTATGGTTCGAGGAAAAGCAGTATCGGGGATTTAAGCCTCATTTACTACTTAGAAAACTACCTATAAACGATATAGAAAAAGAAGGCACTGATACGCTTTTAATACAACAGCTCATTAATGGCGGATTTGCCCATTCGATAATACGGGTCGCTGGTGAAAAGCGGTTATCCCGGATCAGTGCAGATGCTGAAAACAACAGGCTACGTCTTTTTAATGCTAAAGGTCAGGAATTCAGTCTTCTTATCTTTTCACCGTTAAAAAAGACAGAACTGCCCTTAAAGAAAAAACCTCCGCCATTCAAAAGGAATAATAGAAACAGACCATGAGCATCAGCCTTTAATTAAATATTAATGACATGATTTACAAAACTGATTTGAAAGAACTTCTGGATTATCTATCCAGTCTTCATCTGGTTTCTGAAGAAAGTTGCAATTGGCTCCTAAAGCAAAGTCCGCAGTTGCCTGTAAACTACAAAATACCTATTGAATTTGATGAACATACAAAGGGAAATATTGCCCTTGTCATCAACTTTGAGCAGGGAGGATATAGTGTTAGTGAATACAGAATCGAGTTGGTAAAAATACCGGAAGTTGAACATACCATATCACAGGGAGTCAACACTGTACAACTGGAGCAAAGGCTTGCTGCGATCAATTGGCAGGTAGTAGAAAAGGTGCAATTATTAGAGGATAATATCGCGGTGATCCTTGATGAGGTAATGTTTTTGAGACTTTCGGGGAGCGGCCAGGCACAGGATGTTATGGATATGCTGATGCTTAAGTATTGGTATTCAACGCCCGTCATGGAGGTTATGGATTTTATTAATCTTGATCAGTATAAAACATCACTCATTTCGAAGCTTAACGGGGATATAAATGATATCGAATTAATACAGGCCCGTAACCTGCTCCAGGGAAGATGCCTGATGCGGTTTTATAATTATATCCCAGGTTTTCAATCGGATGCATATTGGCTCAAGCTGGAACATGGAGCGCTCGTTGAATATCCGGCCTTCAATGTAAATGGTGCATTAGGAGAATTACCTCTATTTCCTTTGCTGGATGAAATTACAACTCCCCGGTTACTTGCCTTTCTGCTATCCGGCCATAGAGAAAACGTACATATGAAGGTAGCTGGCAAGATAGTAGATGCCTGGATAGAGGTTAATGCACCTGAAAGGGATATCGCGATTTTTAACGCTGCAGGTAAACGTGCAAAGCTATCCGAGCTGGAAGAGGTTCGGCAAAAGCCCGAACAGAAATCTTCTAAAGCCAGGCGAACACGGCCCGGAATGTAAACTGAATAAAGATAAATGACATAATTCTTACACATTATGATACAGGAAAAAGAATTGGTACAGATACCAAAATGTCTGAACGAAACAGAGCTGGTTCCACTCGAAATATGGCAAATAATCGACCTCAGAATGATTGAGGCAGGCATTGGAGGCATGGTGAGAAATGGTGAAGACTCCATTTTCTTCGAGATTGAAATCAAGTACGATAAAGTTATTGATGGTTATTCACTTGACGGTTACAGCGCAAGATTATTACATATCGGAGAGATCAAGCACGAAAATGTTAAAGGAATTGATACAGCTGTGATTGAAAATACGATGAGAAAAATTGATTGGCAAAAAGTTACACCGGAAAAGTTGCGTGACGAACCAGCTGCTGTGATAATTTTGGATCGCCTTATGGAACTACACGCAACTGATGACCAGCGTGGAATGGATATCGCTATGCTGCTGGCCATGAAATATTTTGCAGGAACCCATTTAGGGCAAGTTTTCGATTTTTCCGAAGCCAGAAAAAATTATGAAACCACACTCTTCATCGAACTTAATGGTAACAGGCATGACTTGAGTTTGCCGGAGGCTTATCAGCTTCTGTGTGGCAGGGGTGTGGCCAAATCAATAACTCCTGATGGTAGCAGTGATACGCTTTGCTGGATGGCAATGGACAAAGGAAAAGTTGTAAAGACTGATGATTTTGATGTTATTAAATATTTGTCCCGCTTACCTTTTGATAAGCCACGAACTGTGGTCCAACTGGCAGAAGATATTGCGGCCCTAAGTGCGGGCAACCAGCAGTTAGGAAGGTTCAGGATTGATAACAAGGTGTTTCATGCTTATTACGAACCCGACCCACTGAATGGAAATATCGCCTTACGCGATCTTAAGCAGAATAAAATATCGCTGAGTGATTTAAAGATGACCCCGGAGCTTATAAGCAATCTACCGCGCAAAAAACCGGAACAAAGTAAGGGGCTTGGCCTTTAGGTAACAGTATTTTGGAAGAATAAAATGGAATGTGAGTATGGAAAATAACAAAAGACTACGGCCACCTTTAACGTATTATGGTGGGAAACAAACGCTGGCACCTATAATTGAACAATTGATACCGCCACATGACTTGTATGGAGAACCTTTTTTTGGTGGCGGGGCCGTATTTTTTCTCAAACACCCATCGAAGGTCGAAGTAATAAACGACGCGAATGATGAACTGATGAATTTTTATCGTGTGGCGAAGACCAGATTTAAGGAACTCAATGAAATGATACAATTGTCATTGATCAGCCGGGATTTACATCATAAAGCAACTGTTGTGTATCACAACCCATCGCTTTTTGACGAAGTCCGCCGGGCCTGGGCTATCTGGGTATTATGTATGATGGGTTTTTCTTCCAAAATGGATGGCCCCTTCGGGTTCGACAAAAAAGACAGTAGCCAATCAAAGCGCCTGATTTTTAAGAAACAGGCTTTTACCGAAGAGCTGATGTACCGGTTGGAAAAAGTTCAGATCGAATCTGCCGATGCGTTGTATGTGATACAGAGCAGGGACCACGACACTGCTTTCTTTTACTGCGATCCACCTTATGTGGGTTCCAATATGGGCCATTATAAAGGATATACTGATCAGGATTTTAGAAGCCTGCTTCAAATGCTAGCTTCTGTAAAAGGAAAATTCCTTTTGTCCTCCTATCCCTCGCCAATGCTTACCGAATTTATCCAGGCAAATGGCTGGAATTCGATGAAAAAGGAGATTACAGTTACAGTAAATATTAAAGGAGGTAATCCGAAAACAAAAACGGAAGTATTGACCGCTAATTACCCGCTTGATCTGGCAAAAGGATTTATAAAAGAATAAGAAAGGAAAGAAATTGAATTGTAAAGTAGATACAAATAAAATATACACCGGAGATTGTCTGGAGGGCTTACAAAAGCTTCCCGATGAATGTGTACAATGTTGCGTGACTAGTCCTCCGTATTGGTCTTTAAGAGATTATAGAATAGAAGAACAGATCGGTTTGGAAACAGATCCGGAAATCTACGTGCAGCGATTGATAGCTGTATTTAATGAAGTAAGACGGGTTTTGAAACCTGATGGTGTTCTATGGTTGAATATAGGTGATGCTTATTGGAACCAGGAGAAACAAAACATGTCAGCCGGTTATAGAAAATACGGAAACAAGGCCAGTCAAAAAAGGAAAATACATCGTTCCCGTTTTGGAACTAAGACAAACAGCAGGAGGTTTGAATTAAAGAGCAAAGACCTTATTGGGCTCCCCTGGATGCTTGCTTTCGCATTGCGACAGGTAGGTTGGTATCTGCGACAGGATATAATCTGGCACAAAACAAACCCCATGCCGGAAAGTGTCAGAGATCGTTGTACTAAATCCCATGAATATATTTTTCTGTTGAGTAAAAATCAAAAATACTATTACAATCACCATGCGATTAAAACTGATGTTAAAGGGGAAAATCACCATGACCGGACAGCAAGACCAGCGGTCAAAGCCAGAAATGAACGTTGGGTCAATACAATAAGAAAGGTACGCGGGCCTTATTTAAAAGCCAACAGGAGGTCAGTCTGGCCGGTAACGAATAAATCATTTGAAGGAGCCCATTTCGCAGTTTTTCCACCCGGAATTCCTGAGCTGTGCATCCTTGCAGGTAGTCGCGAAGGTGATGTAATCCTGGATCCTTTTATGGGAGCAGGAACTACCGCTCTGGTGGCAAGGCGACATGGAAGGAAATATATCGGTTTTGAGCTGAACCCGGATTATGTTGATATAGCACAAAAACGATTGGCAGAAAATGAACCTTGATAAAATGATGAGTATGCAAGAAGATAATTATTACATAGTTAACCTGGAAACCAATAAACTGAACGTATTTACAACGAAATCATTCTATTTATCGCTTAGTCCGGAACAAAAGAAAATACTGAGCAGACAGTGCCTTTGGAGTAAAAATCAGGATTGCTGGATATCAAAAGCTAAGGCTGGAAATACGGGTTTCCTCAAACGGCAGCTACAGGGGCTGGGTTTCGAGGACAGAGGTACAGTGGGAGAACGATTAGCGTTTGCGGATCAGGTAAACCAAAGCCAGGAGAAGGCCGGACAGAGAGCTGAACGGGCTGAAAAAGGGGCTGAAAAGGCAAAAGAGCGATCCGACTCGCTCTATAAAAATGCTACCGATATGGCCAGAGCCATTCCAATGGGCCAACCAATTCTGGTTGGGCATCACAGTGAACATCGCGACAGAAAATACAGAGAACGAATTCACAATACAATGGGACGTTCAGTAAAGGAGCAGGAGAAAGCCGGATACTACGAGGAAAAGGCCGCAAACGCAAAATGGGAAGCAAGCGGAGCTAAATTCAAAAATCCCAGGTATCTGGCGAACAGGATAAAGGAAACCCTGGCCTCTATAAGGCGTATTGAGCGGGCATTAAAAGGAAAACTGTATGTATATTCTCCTGAACGGGAAATCAGCGAGAAAGAGCGTGAATTTTACAATGAACGACTGAGACAAGAACAGGGAAAACTGGATTTCCACATAGATAAAATGAAAGAAATCAATCCTGAATACGAACTTAAAAAGTCTGCATCAAAATCGGAGAAAAAGAATAAGGGATTGAAATAAGCAAGGGTTTTTATAAAGGAATATAGAAGGAGATATTATGGCAGAAATAAAGAAACGGATTTTGACCCTGAGTAGTGGAAAGATAATAAAATTATGGGGTAATAGCCTTGCCATTGGCAAGAGCTTAGAAATAGGAGAAGGATATGCACCAAATCTATTTTCCTATTCATTAAGCCAGACAGCGGATAAATCTGTACCGACTGTTTCAAACCCCCACGGGCTAAATAAGGAAGAGTTTCTGGAGCTGGCAGACTATCAGATCAGGCTGTGGATGGATCTTAAAGATGCGATCCGATTGCACGGCATCGGAAGTATTAAAGTATTCAATAAGGAGGGAATGATATAATTAAGGATTATGGTGTTGAAGAGACTTGTATTAATGGTGGATCCCCGGATCGTCTTGGAGAGGTCTTTGTTTCCGGGAGAGATTGCCAGGCTGGAGTTTATTTCCGAAGCCAAAAAAGGTGTCGTAATCGTTCACTTTGATGAACGAGGTATTTATAATGCCTATTATGAAAAGGATTTATTGGTCATACTTCCGGAGCGAACCATCTTTCGGAATATTTGCAAGAGATTCAGTAGGCTGTCAAAAGAGCAGCTATTCGATGCTTTTGAGGTGGTAGTGAATTTTCAGAAAAGGAATTATGAAATAGCCTTTCAGATTGCGCTTAAGAATGCAAAGATCGGGCAATTATGTATGACTGATCTGAAAACTTTCCTGGAGAAGAAAAGGGGGATAAAGTAATGGCAAAGGACTATTTAACAGGCCGGATAGTTTTTGTAGATCCGACATGTTTTTCTGATTCGCAGCAAAGACCGGGAGAAATTGGGAAAGTGGTTAATATCTGTAATCAGGATAAGGATGTACTGACCATAGAATTTGAGGACGGAACGCGGAATGCTTATCGGGCAGAATATCTGAAAACACTTGCTCCTAAAAAAATGATGCTGGATAGTGTAATCGATCATCAGCACCGATTTGTAAAAGAGGCTTCTTTTAAAGATATGCTAAATGTTTATAAGCTGGCAACTCAGAACCGGGTAAAAGAGGCATTAAAGCTGGCTATACTAAATAGCAATACCCGCTTCTATTGTGCAATTAATTGTAAAGATTACAGGGAAATAAAAGAAGATGCCAGGAAATATCAGGTAAAAGGTAAGAAACGGAATATGTAGTAAGTATGAAAAAGCGGAAGGAGAATGTTTTGTTGGGAAGAGCGGTGAGGGTACATATGGATCTTACTGTAGATCCTGTAGGCAAACAAGGGGCTTTTGGAACGATTATCGGGGCTGATGCGGCATCTGATTGGATACGTGTCGGCTTTGAAAATGGATTAGCAGGCGATTACCAATTCAATAGCCTGGAAACCCTGGCTACCCGAAAAGCGCTGTTATATGGGCTTACCATAAAAAATGGAACCATAAACAGGGAGAATTTTAGGGCTATCCAGAATGTGATTGCTTTAACATTTCAGGGAAAACGATTAGAAGCGCTAAAGTTGGCTTATTCCAATGTAGTAACGGAACGTTTTTGTCTCGTTAGGGTGGACGAATATTTTGAAATAAGATCAAATATTAAAAAATACCTGGACATACCCGGAAAAGGCCTACGATGAAAATTTAGGAAAATAAATTATGGCACAGGAACATTTGATTGGAAAAATAGTTGCATTGGATCCGGAATTTATTCAGAAAGCTGATAAGCATTTTCAGATGCTCAACCGGCCTGCAGTTGTCATTTCATTAAATAAAAAGCAAAAATTAGCGCTCATCGTTTTTGCGGATGAGACACAATGTGAAGTTAAATTCGATAAGCTTATTATGCTTAAACGGCAAGGGGATATTGCCATGAAGCTGAATCGCAATTGGAACATACCTCCGGACGATTTTGTGAAAATTACTAAAATAAGCAAACTGATGCTTAGTGGCTTATTTGCCGATGCTATTGAGCTGGCACTTTCAAGTGATATGGTGAGGAAATACTGTACGGTCAATTGGGGCGAATCCTATAAAAATCAGCAACAAAAAATGTCAAAAAGAAAGATGTAATGAAACAGGAGCAGAATATAGAAAATAGGAAGGTTGTAGCCTACATCAGGACAGGTAAGGATGATAATGGGGAGGAACAACGACAGAAAATAACAGAATTCTGCGAAAAGGAAAATCTTGAGCTAGTTCGGATCATATCAGATATTGGTGTGAGCGGATTGGATCCTAACCGAAAAGGGTTAAATGAAATGCTCCGATTCCTTGAAGATAAGAAAAATGACGTGGCTTCAGTAATAGTGACTGATTTCTCAAAATTAAGCAGGGATATGCACCATAGCCCTTCCATCACGAAATTCTTATTTGCTTTGCAAATCAATATAAAAAATGTTGCTGGTAATTGTATTTCAATCAGTAATTATTACGAATCGGCCAGTAATATGTTAATGGCGAAACCGGACCGTGGTTCTGAAAACATTAAAGCAGGGATAAAGTATGCCAAAAACGAGGGGTTCTTTCTAGGGAAGACACCATTAGGATATCGAAAGGAGAAGAGTCAAGGGCGATCAATACTTATTGTTGATAATGAAAAAGTTGAATTAGTACGTAGCATTTTTAAACTTTATTTATCAAGCAGGCAATTCGAACAAGTCGAAGCGGAAATCCATAGAAGTGGAGCTAAAGAGCTAAATGATATTGCAATTGTCAAAATATTGAAGAATCCGGTATATGCGGGATTTGTAAAGGCAAGTGACGGTAATTTGATAAGGGGAAAACATGCTCCAATAATTAGTGAGGGTGAATTCCAATCTGTCCAGAAAAAATTGAAAAAGGAGGTTTTGTGTAAAAAGAAAACTAAGGGAAAGAGGTTTTGAAAAATAACCAAAACGATAACTCATAATACTATTTATAGAGTATAGTTTGTATTTGCTATATAATTTTAGAGCTATCAAACGGGTTAAGCCTAATACTTAATTATGGTATTTGTCAGTCAATTTGATACCACGAGCATATTAATTTAAGACCCAGGCTGAGGGTCTTTCGTTTTTAAAGAGGAGGGAGAAATGGAACGTGAAAGGGAAAATTCGCAAATCAGTGAAGGAGAAACGCATTCAGATAAAACCGATAAAAAGGAAATGCTGGATATCATCATTCAAATCATTGTAGAATACTTTAAAAATAGAGGGAATGGAGAAGGAGAACGCAATAGGATATAGACGATTAAGCGATCAGGATCAAAGTCGATACAGTCTTGAATACCAGGAAAAGGCAATCCGTGATTATGCAGATCGGTATAACTTAAATTTGATTTCAATTTATACTGATAACGGCCAAAGTAGCTTCACTTTCGACCGGCCAGACTATAAAGAGTTGGAAAGCTTTTTAAAAAAGCATAAAGGATTGGCCCAATATCTGATCATTATGGACCATGATAGGTTTAGCCGAAATTTACCCCATGCCTTATTAAAGATTGAGGAACTTGAAGAGAAATTCGGAATTAAAGTTAGGGCAACAAATGAGGATATACGTTTAGATTCAAAAGATCCAGCGGTCTTTATGCAGCGGGCGTTTAATTATCTTATGGCCAATCAAGAGCTATTTAGGATAAGAAAGAGAACCAAAGAAGGGATTAGAGAAGCTCAAAAACAGGGAAGAGTTGTAAATAATGCTCCCTTTGGATATAGAAATGCTAAAGATAACAGTGGTAAATCTTTAATCGAGGTTGACGAGGAAAAAGCAGATATAGTCCGTTACATTTTTCAGGAGTACCTAAAGGATACTCCTCCATATATAATACATCAAGCAGCAAAGAAAAAGGGATTTAAAAATTCTGGAAATAGCGCGATTACAAGGATCCTTTCAAATCATATATACGCAGGCCTGGTTAAGATTAATGCGGACGATAAATCTGACGAAGTTTTGATAAAAGGACTGCACCAGCCTATTGTTAATGAATCCGTGTTCTGGTTGGTTCAAGAAAAATTAGGTAGAAAACATGCAAAGAAGGTGCTCCCAAATAGTGAATTTCCCTTAAGAGGGATTCTAAGATGCCCTTGCGGTAGAAGTATGACCGCTGGATTTTCTAAAGGAAAAAATAAGTATTATTTATATTACCGATGTACAAAACACGTTGATAAAAATTATAGAGGAGAAACATTACATCAGCAGTTTGCGGAGTTGCTTGACCATCTAAGCCTTACCGAAGAGCAGGTACTATACATTAAAGACAATGTAAAGAATAGTCTTAATCAAGGGATTGATAATCATGAAAAGGTTCTTCGGGCCAGGAAAACCCAAATAGAGAAAATTGAGAAGAAAATAGAATCATTGGAGGCAAGATTGTTCGAAGATGAAATAGATGGTGCGACCTATAACAAATGGAGAAAGAAGTATCTTGAGGAGAAATCTGTAGTTGAAAATTCAATTGAAGCCTTTGACCATACTGAAATTGAGCGTAATCTAAAAAGGCTTGATGTACTTATTCCCAAATTGAAAAGTCTAAAAAGCATTTATGAGATGGCGACCTTAAAGAATAAGCATTTGTTGATAAACGAGGTGTTCAAACGAAATCTCACTTATGCTAATGGGCAGTTTAGAACACCTTACATTAATCCTTTATTTGCTCATAACTTGCTGAAAATAAAAGAGAAAAGCCTCATCGAAATTGATGAGGCTCTTAATTCTAGGGATAAAATCCCATTCAGTACCACGTACGGGAATCGAACCCGTGATTCCTCCGTGAAAGGGAGGCGTCTTAACCCCTTGACCAACGCGGCATCTATCGTTTTGGGATTGCAAAGGTAAAAAGGTTTTTCATAAAAACAAAATTATTTTATCAAAGAATTTTTATTTTTTCCTTTCCCCGTATTCCAGCCCCTGTCTTTACCCCCTTCATGGGGTAATTTAGCAGGTACAGCTTTACCATCTTCGCTTCTCTTGGGCAGTTCAAATTTCTTTTCTTTCAATAAAATATCTACCTGGTATTCCCGCTCCAGCACCAGGTGGCCAGATCCCGGATCGTAATAGCGCCAGGTACCATGTTTGGTGTACCCTCTTTCTGCCGGGATCACCACCATAGTGTCTTCCAGGGTCAGCGGATTGGTCACCATAAAGGTATCCAGGGCATAAGGGGTATAAATGCCCCTGTAAGTACCGATGCTTGACAGTTTTCCTTGTTCAAAATACTGGGCAGGCCCGTCCGGTACATTAAACTTATAGTGCTCGATCGAGATGAGTTGTTGCTCCCTGGTCATCTTATACCATAATCCCGATTTCTGATCATCTGTATAATTACCGAATTCATAATAACCCGGATCTCCGAAATGCTGCGGAATATCATAAAACCACATACCTTGCTTACGCTGCTTTGCATCTCGCTTATTCAGGTTATCATCTGCCTTGACGGTCTCTTTCTTTGCTTTTTCTTTCCCTTGCTGCTGGGCAACAACTGCAGGTGATAAACAAGCAAAAAGTAATGCAGTAAAGAAAATAAGTTTATACTTGATCATTATTGGTTCAAAAACAAATTATTATTATTTAAAACGTAAATATAACTAAAACATTGTTTTGCAGCCCCGGCAAAAAAGAGCCTTGACTCATAAAACTATTTTAAAAGGCTTTTGAAAGGCAACATCCTCTTCTGGCGAAGTAAATTTATAACTCCTTTCATCTTAAATTAAAAATAAGCTAAATCCAAAACTTGAATAATTCCTAGCTTTGCCGTATATTTCGGTTCATGCGCTATTCTTTTCTCCTTTTCCTGGTGATCTGCTCCTTTTTAGCAAAAGGCCAGGAATTGCTGTCTGAACTGCCCCTGAGAGATGCACGTGCTGTGAGCACCGATGAAATAGGCAATATCTACATTGTATTTGAAGATAATAGCCTGGTACAATACAATGACCGGGGCGACAGCCTCACCAACTTCAGGAATATACAAAACGGCGTACTGGCACATATTGATACCAGGAATCCTTTAAAGCTCCTTTTATTCTATCCTGACTTTTCAAAGATCATCATACTCGACCGGATGCTCAGCCTTAAAAACGAGATTGACCTGCGCCAGCTGAACATATTCCGTGTAGGTGCAGTAGGGATGGCCATGGATGGTAACATCTGGGTCTATGACCTCAATAATGTGCAACTTTTAAAGATAGATGAAAACCTGAACAAGATCAACAAAAGCGATGACTTAAGATCTGCTATTCAATCTTTTCCGGACCCCATCTCACTTGAGGAACAAGACCGTAAAGTGTACCTCTTAGATTCACTAAAAGGGATATATGTTTTTGACCAGTTTGCCAACTTTTTAAATAATATAGAATTGTTTCATGTGAAACAATTACAGGTCTATAATGCTTCCCTGGTCTACATTTCAAACGATTCGCTGTATAATTACAACCCGGCCACTGCAGCCAGCCAATCTATTCCGCTGCCACAGGATGAAGATTTTATTACCGCAAGGATTGATCGTGGAAAGCTATATTTATTGTTCAAAAACAAATTGCGTATTTACAATCTAGCCCCTTAAAATTCTGATTTATTATGGAAGGTTTCAACATCAGCGAAATAGTCACTGTATCCCTCACGCTCTTTGCGGTGATCGATATCCTCGGTTCCATTCCTTTGCTCATCAATATCAAGCGCAAAATGGGCGGTATCTCCTCGCTTACTGCTACGGTTGTCTCCGGTGCATTGATGATCCTGTTCTTCTTAGCCGGTAGCGATATCCTGAAGTTTATGGGCCTGGACGTTTCTTCATTCGCCATTGCAGGTTCCATCATTATCTTTATTCTTGGCTTGGAAATGATCTTAGGCATTGAGTTCTTCAAGCCCGACGGAGGCTCTGCAAAAACCGGGAGTATCGTCCCCATCGCTTTCCCTATGATCGCAGGTTCGGGAACGCTGACGACTATCCTTTCCCTGAAAGCTTCTTATCACTATTACAATGTACTGATTGGTATCCTGGTCAACCTTGTGATCATTTTCATTGCCATCCGGTCACTCAGCTTACTGGAAAGACTGCTGGGGCCTGCCGGTATCCTGGTGATCCGGAAGTTTTTTGGTGTGATCCTGATTGCTATCGCGGTGAAAATCTTCAAGGAAAATGCTTTAGCGACTTAAGTACAGTTTAAGCCTTTTTATTCCTTTACCATTTTCAACTGGCCCAGCACATTGCCGTCCGCAATTAGCCGGAGGAAGTAGACACCTGCCTGTAATGTTTGTGTAGGGATCAATAGTTCATTTTTACCATAAACCGGTCTTTGTTCCCGGGCAAACATGGTACGGCCGCTCAGGTCTGCAAGCACTATCCTTATCTTTTTATGGGTGCTCAAAGCACCTTCATTCATATAGCTCAACATACATTGCTCTTTATGAGGATTCGGGTAGAGCATCATGTTTAAGCTATTTTGTGCTGTCAATTGATGTACACCCACCGTAAAGTCCTGGTTACAGGTATCGGTATAATTGCCCCCGGTCCATTTGAGCAAACTCTTTTTTGAAAAATCGTCCTGCAGACTAAAGCCCCCAAGCAGGAATAATTCATCTTTCCAGCGCCCAATACCTAAAACACCGCTTCTGAGCCAGGTATCCATTGTGCACCATTGGCTGCCGTCCCATTTGGCTACTTTCCCGTAATTATCATTTACATAACGGCCATTGATGATCGGGATATAACCACCCACCCATAATTCATCCCGGTAGACATTAAGATCAAACACAGCAGTACCGGCTTCACTCAAACCCCGGACACCCCGCTGCAGGCGATGCCACTCCTGCCCGTCCCAGGCCGCAATACCATTACCCGGCACCAGGGGTGATTCTACAAATGCTCCGGCCACATACAAGGTGTCCCGCCACACCAGCAAACGATTCACACTACCCATAGCACTGCCGCCCCAGTTACCTACCTGCTGCCAGGCCTGCCCGTCATGCATCATAAAGTCCGAAAGCCAGGGCTTCGCCTCATTGTGCCAGTTCCCTCCAACATACACCTTATCCTTATAAAAAGCAATATCATTTACAGCCCATCCACTACCTGGAATAATGCTGTCGATACCCAATAAACCAGTCCAGGACGTATCGTTCCAGACCCCTATCCCCCCTTGATGCAGTACCATAGAATTAGGATCATTAAAGCCCATGGCATAGAGCTTATCGCCCCAGACCTTCAGGTTAAAATAAGAACCTGTATCAATCACCTCCCAGGCATTCCCGTCCCAGGAGGCCAAAGTCGTCCCATAGCCACATACATACAGCTTATCATGATAACGCACAATACTGCGCAGGTTGCCTACACTCACTGGCGGAAGAACAGGAAAGGGTGTATAGTTCTGCCCGTCGTACACCAACAGTTTACAGGGTGCCCCGTTCACCTGGGTAAAAGAGCCACCAATATAGCTTTTCTCAGTCAGCGAATCATAGTACATAACTTCTACTGCATTGCTAAAGTCAATCCCGGGATGCTCCCAATACTGGTTCTGGGCCATTGTGATGCCTGTACTGCATAGGAACAGGTAGAGGAACAATAAATACTTTTTCATAAAAAATTATTCTTTGATCAGTTTAATACTCTGCTGCTGCCCACCCTCACTCAATGTAAGCTGGTACATACCCGATGCCAGGGCACCCAGGTCTATATTAAAGGCATTATAACCGGGATGCGGGATATATTTAGTACCTGCAACCCTCCTGCCGCTCATATCGGTAACCTGCAATTGCAAGGCCTTACCACTCAATAGCGTACCGGGATTGCTGAAGCTAATCGTGTACAGGCCCTTGCCGGGATTAGGATAAACAGACAGTGCTAAAGCTGGTGTATTTTTATCATCAATACCCACCGTCATCATTTTTTTATTGAAACGGGAAATATAGTTGTCCATACCTGCATTATAGGTCTGGTCGCAGTAGGAGCCCGGGATAATGTTCGTGAGACAATGGTTATAAGGTGAATTATTGCAATTCGTAATCCCTGTAACATAAATATAATCCCCCAGGTTGGCAATGCCCTGTCCCACATCGAATGAGCCGGAGCTGCCCGTGCTGCCAAAAAAAGTGGCCCACTGCAACTGGTCCAGGCGGTTGAAGGCGTATATAAAATTGTCGGTCTTTGATTCATCATAACCTCCGGTGGCCGAGGCCGAATTGATCCCCTGCCAGTAGGCACCGCTGAGTTGTACCGTAAAAGTAGGATTGGCCATGGGATCAAGCGCAGTATAGACAAAGACCTGGTCTTCTTCATCAATCACCAGCCCGCTATTGTGCTGCTGAGGCTGAAAATAATAATAGGCCCCCGATGGGAAAGCATGGAGTTTTGTGCCCCAAACCAGTTTGAATCCCTGGTCAAACTTGAGCAATGCCGCTCCTGACCTGCTCCATGCCGAAGTTTCATAATAGCCCGATCCGTTATTAAAGGTAGGCACCCTGCCCGAGCTATTAGCCGCAGCAGCAGAACCTGCATACTGCCCTTCCACCACCTGGGAGAGTAGCACGTACAATTGGCCTTTGCTATTGAAATCAAGGCCTCTTACCCCAAAAGCAGTACCCAGCAAGGTACTCCAGACCAGTTGCTTTTGCTCATCAAAACAGGAGATAAAGCTGCTAGTGGCTTGATGACTGTTCTGGAAAAAGCTGCCCGGGTACGCGGCCAGCGGAAATTTATTAAGGCTATGCGTAAGCGCGGGAGAGGGATATTGGTCCATATTTTGAGATTGGGTAATACCGCCCAGGTATAGTTTTCCTTTATGTACCGTTGCATAGGTGATCTCATCCTCTTTATCTCCGCCAAAAAGCGTGCTCCACTCCAGCTTCATACCTTTCATATTGAACTGGGCGATAAAAGCATCATGCCCGTCTGTATTCTGCAGCCCTTTAAAATAATAGCCATTACCGGGGCATAAGGGAAATTCGCCCGAGGTCTGGGGCAGACAGGTATTGCTGAAGATCGTCGGGGCAAAGCCGGGCAGGAAGACCAAAGAGCCTGCAATATAGACCTTACCCTTTTCATGGTCAATGGCCAGGTCTTGTATAAATTCGGTACCTGCCGAGCCGAAATAGGTATTGTACTTCAGCTTACCATCCTGCTTATTAAATGCAGCCAGGAGGCCATCGCCACGGAAGGCATTGGTATTGCTGCCCCCGGCTTCGAAGCCCTGTTTAAAAAAAAGCAGGCGGTACCGGCACCTCAAACACATCAGGAGAAATAGTCGTCCCCGCTACCCAGAGATCACCGGTGCGCACAACCTCCGCATCAGTACCCTTATATACCTTAAGTGCCGTCAGTTTATCTACCGATGAGCCCCCGTAATAGGTACACCATCTCCGCACGGTATTGCTAAACCTGGAGAGACACCAGTCGCCAGTAAATGCTATACCTGTCTGTTGAGGATAACTTTGTCCAATCTGTGCTGGAAAATCATTTCCATGTTCCGTCATGCCATGATACACCGAATTATCATCGGCATCAATCTGGCCGTCCCGCTGCTCACCGGCAGCCCCATAGTACACGCTCCAGTCCAGGTTTTGCTGGGACAGGGGCGTACCTCCTCCAGCGCCCACGGCTATCACCAGGGTATTGGAGGTATCGTAGCTGCCGGGAAGTATATTCACATAGCCCCCACCGCTATGCTGCCATATGGCCTGCCAGCCGAGCAGGGTACTTGTATTGCTGCTGTCGATTTCATAAGCATAAGCCAGGGGCAGGCTCATCCTCCAGGAGCCCAGGAACATCTTTAAAACAGAACTTATGGCCGCAATACTATCCTGCCCTTCAAATTTCAATTGAATGTCGGCGGCATTCCCCCCGGGCCTGATCACAAAGTACATTTTAGGACCATAAGCATTGCTGTACAGATGTACGTCTATATCCGGGAACACATTTTCATAAACAATCCGGGCATAGCCTTTAACATCTGTTATCCCCGTACCACAATGCGGCAGGTAGTAATTCAGATGGTCCTGGGATATTTCATATTCTTGGAGGGTGGCACAGGGAGGCATCATGCCACCGCTTGCACGCCCTCCTCCCTGTTTATCACAAATAAATTGCATATCAATTCTTCTTAGTGTGTCCGGTGCAGCTACGCTGGTATCCCCCTGTACCATATCCCAAAATGCTACCTTATCCTTCATCAGGTACACTGATGGATAAGTACGTTCTGTGTAGTATAATACATCGGGCCTTACCGTGCCCAAATGGTCTGTGACCTGTCCCTGGTTCTCATAATAAAACCCCGAATTAGAGGGAGATTCCGGTACCGGCTCCGGTAAAGTACTTTGTCCGAAAATAAGTACAGGCATAAGATTAAGCCACAATAAAATTACTCTTTTCATAAATATAGTTTTAGGTTGTTTTAGTATTTCAAATATAAAAATATATTTCATATTAAAATAATCTTTTAACCGGATCCTTCTTTCAACAAAAGATTACCTGTTTCTGTTTCGCTATACTATACAATTAGCCTAATTTTGGACGTTTACAATAAAAATCAGCTCAAGACAAATGGCAAACAATAAACAATACGGAATAGGAACCAATATGATCCACGCCGGAGTGACCCCGGACCCAAGCACAGGTGCCATCATGACACCTATCTTTCAAACCTCTACTTATGTACAATCTGCTCCGGGTGAGCACCAGGGATATGACTATTCCAGGGCAGGAAATCCTACCCGCCAGGCACTGGAAGATGCATTGGCCGGGATCGAAAACGGGAAATTCGGCCTAGCCTTCGGTAGCGGCGTAGCAGCTACTGATGCAGTATTAAGGTTATTAGCTCCCGGTGATGAAATTATTGCTGCCAATGATATGTACGGGGGCACTTATCGCCTCTTCGAAAAGGTATATGTAAAATTCGGCCTTAAATTCACCTATGTCGACATGAAGTCTGTTGACAATATAGCCAATGCCATCACCGCAAATACCAAACTGGTCTGGACGGAAACGCCTACCAACCCGCTGATCAACATTACGGACATTGCTGCTGTGGCAGCGATTGCCAAAAAGAATAATATACTCCTGTGTGTGGACAATACTTTTGCCTCGCCTTATTTGCAAAACCCTTTGAACCTGGGCGCAGACATCGTGATGCACTCAGCGACAAAATACCTGGGCGGACACAGTGATGTGGTCATGGGCGCATTGATCGTTAATGACAAATCCTTAAGAGATGAGCTCTTCTTCATCCAGAAAAGTGTAGGTGCCGTACCCGGCCCGCAAGACTGCTTCCTGGTATTAAGGGGCATCAAAACATTGCACGTGCGCATGGACCGCCACTGTGAGAATGGCGCTAAGGTCGCTCATGCCCTTAAAAATAATGATAAAGTGGCTAAAGTGTACTGGGCAGGATTTGAAGATCATCCGGGACATGAGATCGCGAAAAAACAAATGCGCAATTTCGGGGGTATGATCAGTTTTGAACTGAAAGACGATAGCCCTGAAAACGTAAAGCGTGTGCTTTGTTCCACCAAGCTGATCGCACTGGCAGAAAGCCTGGGTGGGGTTGAATCGCTGATCAATCACCCGGCTACCATGACCCATGCGTCTATCCCTAGAGAAGAGCGCATTAAAAACGGCTTAACCGATGGTTTGATCCGCCTGAGCGTAGGTATAGAAGATGTTGCAGATCTTATAGAGGACCTGAACCAGGCCATAGGATAGTGCGCACCGGTGTTTATAGCCCTCTTACTTTTCAACAAAAATATGAAGTCACCCATTAGATCCGTTTTACTCCTGTTGCTCCTGCTCTTGCCTGTAATAGCGGCTTATGCGCAACAGGTTCCTGTAAGGACCGACAGCAGTAAAACGGCATTTATAGAAATCCTGGAATCTCAATATACCGACATCCTTAAAGTTGGCAATGAAAATGTGACCAAGATAGTAGGCCATGTTAAGCTCAGAAGCGGTACAGATATCCTGTACTGTGACAGTGCCGTGCTCTACCAGGAACGGAAGGTTGCCGAGGTTTTTGGTAATGTCTCTATAGAACAGGCCGACGGGACCACTGCATTTGCCGACTACCTGAAATATACGGGAGGCTCCAAGCTGGTTTATATGAAGGGAGATGTAGTACTTTCCGACCCTAAGGGCAATACGCTCTGGTCGGAGGAAGTGGACTATAATCTCTCTTCTAAAATAGGTAAATATTATAAAGACGGTACTTTACAAAACGAACAAACGGTTTTATCCAGCCGCCAGGGCGAGTATAACCTGAAGACCAAAGAAGCCCGCTTTAAAGGAGATGTGGTGGTGAACGACCCGGAATACAAGGCTACTTCAGAAGAATTGGGGTATAATACCGACACCAAGTTTGTCCGCTTTTTTGCAGACGCTGTAGTACAGAATGAAAGCTCTACACTTTTTGCCAAGCCGGGCAGTACTTATGATGCAGTGAAAAAACAGGCCGATTTTAAAGGCCGGTCCAACATCATCCATGAATCGCATTTTATAGAAGGGGATGATATGAAGTACAACCAGATCAGTGGCTGGGCCATTGCAAAAGGTAATGTAGTAGCTATAGATACCGCAGAAAAAGCAACAGTCTGGGGAGGTTTACTTACCTATAATGAGATTACAGGAAAAATGATGGTCACCGACAAACCGGTCCTCAGGAGATCGGGAGAGGAAGATACTTTATACCTGGTCGGGGATACGGTTTTCTCGGAACCCATTGTGAACCTCGAACGTCCTGACCGCGGACCTGTGGATACGGCAAAGCTGGATATGGACCTGTTGATCGAGCGGATGCAACAGGGCATAGAGGTGGACAGCACCAGGATCCCGATGCAAAACGACTCGACTAAGTCGACAATGGATACGGCACTGATTTACACCATAAAAGATACACTTACTGCAATAATAGATACCCCGATCCTGAAAACAGCACCCGATACCGCAAAGCTATCGGCAGATTTCCCCGATGAGGCCGACCTGCCTGCTTTGTCAGACGATGACCCTTTACAAACAGACAGCAGCGCTGTAGTTAGCATCCAGCCGGTCGACAGCAGTAATGTGTCACCGGAAGACAGTACAGATAATGGCCGGGCCAAAAGGCCTAAAAACACCATTGGCAAAGATCCCGGATCTAAGATCTATGATAAAAGTGATGCGGCTAAAGAGGATGAAAAAAGCAAGCCAAGGTATTTTTTAGTGTACCATCATGCAAAGGTTTTCAGCGACTCGGCACAGGCAAAATGTGACAGTTTGCGTTATTCTCAGGCAGATTCTTTAATGATCCTGTACAAGAACCCCGTGGTATGGGGTAAGGAGGCACAAATACTGGGCGATACGATTTACGCTTTACTCGACAGCAACAAGATCCATGAGGTCTATGTGCCCAAGAATGCGATCCTGATCCAGCAAAACGGACCGGAGCAAGCCGGTATGTTTGACCAGATACAAGGTAACAGGCTGCATGCTTTTTTCGTCAAAAATGAAATAGACTCTGCCCTGGCCTATCCTAATGCAGAAACCATTTATTTCCCTGCCGATGAAGACAGTGCCTACTTAGGCGCTTCCAAAGCATCCTCTGAACGCTTGAAAATGCGCTTTAAAGAGCGTAAGATCTGGCGGGTACATTACCTCAAAGAATTCAAACAGGTGATGACCCCTATGAAAGATGTAGCCCCGGCCAGCTTCCGCCTGAGCCGCTTCAACTGGCGCGCTTCAGAAAAGGCCAAAGACCTGGAGGCATTCCTGGAAGGCATTCCTGAAGACCGTAAAAAACTGGTTTTGGGCAGCAAATATAAGGCCCCGGAAACTACAGTGGATGAAGCCACCACACCGAAAACAACAACTCCGAAGACCCCGGTCAAGAAAAGCAAAAAGAAACGTTAGGCATATTATTGATGAAGCCAGGCGGCAGAGGCTTGAATGTTTCCTCCCGCACTCCTTTTCTTTATTGAAAATATGTACTTTCGTAAGCTAAGGATGACACAAGTTCCCGGCTCATACAGCAAGCAGGATTTACTATACCTGAAAGGCATCGCAATTTTCATGATTGTCTTGCACAACTATTTTCATTGGCTACCCGGCTACGGTGTAGAAAATGAATTTAATATCGAACTTGCACATACCCACACCTATCTCAGCAGGCAATTTGATGGCTTTTTTGCCTTCATTAAATGGAATTTTTCGTTTTGGGGACACCTGGGCGTAGTGCTTTTTGTCTTCTGCTCCGGCTACGGCCTCACCAAAAGGAATTTAGCTAAACCGGAACCCTATTTCACTTACCTGTACAAAAGGCTTTCCAAGCTTTATTTACTCCTGCTTACGGGGATGTTAGTGGTGGTGGGTTTAAGGCTGCTGAATTTCCGTTACCTTACTCCCTTTCCCGAATTCGTCCTTCAGTTCCTGAAGAGGGCTTCCGGGATTGCAAACCTGAAAGATGCCTGGTATTTGAGTTTTTCCGGGCCCTTCTGGTACTTTGCCCTGGCGGTGCAATTATACCTTATTTTTCCGCTCCTGTACCGGTTTGTATTTAATAGAAAACTTATTTACAGCATACTGCTTGGAGTCCTTGTGCTGCTCGCCAATACCTGCTTATACCCGGTGGCCAGGGATGCTGGGATCCCCCTGTTTGCCAATTTCCCGGGCCATCTGCCGGAGTTTCTTTTAGGCATACTCTTAGCTTCCGGCACATTAAAATACAGGTTTGGCCTACTCAGCCTCTTAACGGCCCTTGCTTTATTGATCGCAGCACAATTTTCTGTGTACCTGTTTCCATTTAGTGCGATAGCGGCTACCATAGTAGCCCTCTCCCTGTTTGAATTATTGAAAGGCCGCATTAAGAGCACATCTTTAGCCGCCCTGCTCCGCTTTACGGGCACTATTTCCATGAGCCTCTTCATTGTCAATGGTGTGTTTCGTGAATTGAAATGGTTCAGGGACAGTGACAATAATTTGGTGGACCAGCGTATTTTCATCTACCTGCCTTTGCTCTTTATTGTTTCCTTTATCGTCAATACGGCTTTTAATTTTGTATGGAAAAAAATCGCTTCCAAACAAGCATTTAAAGACTAAGGTTGCCAGGCTGCTTTCCGGTTATTTTCATCATAGATATACAACTCATGTGGCATCTTTTCACCTGATATAAAGCGGTAATCTGAGTGTAACCTTGTCGTGTGTACTCCAAAGAACTCCGGCCAGAGCACTTTAAAATCAAAGCCGCTGCGCAAAGGAGTGAGGAAGGTTTTACGGGTACAGGTATCGTCCCATATATTCAGTGGCACCCGGTAAGAAGCCGGTTGATAGCCATGCACCATCCGCGACCCATCTGTGGAAAGCCCGTGGTCGGAAAAAAACAGGAGCTTATATTTTTTATAGTGCTGCTGCAGGTAGGTATGGATATCCTGCAACAAGAGGTCCGTCTGCCGGATCGATTCGAGGTAACAGGAAAGGTCCTGGTTTTGTACAAACGTGCTGTAGACACCTCCCGTACGGTCACAGGCATTGGGATGGGAACCATACAGGTGCAGGAACACGACCTTATATTGTTGCCGGTCATTAATTTCCCTAAACAATTCAAAAGCCTGCCTGTCTGATGCCAGGTTGAGCCGCGTATCGGGCAGGAATACCTGCGTATCCGCCAAGGAGGAAATAATACTCACCGGGTTGTCTTTCCAGCCTACCCTTTCCTGGCCGGAGATCCAAATGGTCTTGAGCTCTTTAACCGAACGCAGCAAGGCAAAAATGCTGCCGGGCTTGCCTTCTTTATCTTTAAAACTTAAGATCTCCATTAAGGACCTGATCGTATTGGAGGCAGGCGCTATGTAATGGTCAAACTGGATATTAGGGGATTGACTGATAAAGGGCGTATTCTCTGCGGCGGCATATCCATAAGCATTCATATAGTCTTTTGAGACACTTTCTCCTACTACGATCATATAGATCTCTTTATCGAGGTCCAGGCGATCAAATGTATAAGGATTTACATTCAATTGCGCGCGCATACTATCCCTGTTATCCCGGTACAAAGCAACATTATTGAACTTACTGTAGAGATCAAGCCCGGTTTTACTTAAAGGTAAATAACTGAGGTAGCTGTAATTGCCTTCCCTGGTGAATTCGAAGCGGGTCAATACCAGCATCCTCAGCGTTAACCCGGAAGTGATCACAATAAATAAAGCGGTCAATAGTAATGCTCTTGGTCTTGAGGTAGCCGTAAAGAGCCGGAAATGTCTGCGACCTACCAAGACCGCCAGGAACAGGTTAAGGGCAACGATCAGCCATACCTTTAAAGGCACGATACCCAGGTAACTGGTACTTTCTTTAAAATTTGAGTAATAAAAAGACAGTAAGAAGTCGGTATTTACTTTTCCGTAAACGGCCATAATGGGATAGAGTACACTAAACTGCAGGGCCAGGAGCCAGGTGTACAGGTGTCCCAGGCTTTTAGACCAGGCATGCAATACCAGGCAGCCGAGCAGGCACAGGCCTGTCATGAGCACTTTATTTACAATGTGCTCAAAGGGGAACAGCAGGAAAACATGGGCCGCTAAGAATACAAGCAACAGCGCATAATTCAGGAATTTACTATTTCTATACATTGAATTTTATCACATACAATATACTCCATATACTGGAATATAAGCCACAAAAATAAACTATTTAAATAGTCTGGGCGAAGCCGTTCTACAGATCCATCACTCTATTAAATATTTGGCTGCTTCGGGACTGCGCGGCAGGCAGAAACCTGTTCCTATTATTTTTTTTCAAATAAAAGACAGGAAAACTTGCATTTGATTTTATTTTTATATAGCTTAGACTTGAAAAAGCCCCGATTGGGCAGAATCGGGGCGGTGACCTCATGGTGATAAGGTCTGTGATAGGGTTCTTATGTTCACCTTAACGGCTCACAATCTATAAGACTCTTTAAGTAAAAAAAAGGTTGGAAAAATTTAAAAGAATTATGAGTTTTTCTCATAATTCTTTTTTTTGCATATTTATGAATACGAGGAACAGGGGTAAAAATTCGGGAGATGATCAGCTATTCGGCTCAGCAAAAGTAGTGGCAAAACTGCAAGATGCGATCCGTGATATGCACTACCTGCTCTCCAGGGGCTTTGCCGAGAAAGCATCCGCAGAACTGGTGGGCAACCGTTACCGCTTAAGGGCCCGGCAAATTCAAATGATAAAGGCCGCTGCTGCCGGTGCCGGTGAGATGGCAAGACGTAAAGCCAAAGAATGTGCACCTGCTGCACTAGCGGGCAAACCGGTATATATAGACGGTTTTAATGTGATCATTCTACTGGAAAGCATGCTATCGGGGGCTTATATTTTTAAGGGCTGCGATGGCTGCTACAGGGACCTGTCCAGCGTTCATGGCAGTTACAAAAGGGTGGCCCAGACCGATCGCTCCATAGAATTGGTCGCCCTCTTTCACCGGCAACTGGGCCTGTCAAAGATCACCTGGATCTTTGACAAACCGGTATCTAACAGCGGTCGTTTAAAGCAGATCGTCCTGGATTATGCACAGGAACACGAGTTAAACTGGGAAGTGTACCTGGAATTCAGCCCGGATAAGTACCTGGCGGCCCTGCCGGAGACCATTATTTCTTCTGATGCCTGGATACTGGAACACTGCTCGTCCTGGTTTAACCTGGTGGAGTACCTGGTCTGCACAGAAAAACCTGCCCTAAATTTAGTAGCTGCCTATAAAGATTAAGTTCCTTATTTTCGGGATATGGATCATACAAAGTTTAGCGAAGCAGAATGGGAAGCCTGTATCAAGGTGCTTACTGCCTTAAAGGACAGTCCTTTTGACAATCCGGATAACAGTACTTTTTCGGGCCTGATTGCTAAAATCAGTAAAAACGCCAAAAAGGAAAACCGCAAAGCATCTTATCACGAAAAACGCAGCTATGACCTGAACCTTAAACTGGGCAGTCACATAGCGCAGCAGGCACTGATGGGACTCTGCAGCTATTCGGAAACGGTTCCGCAACAAAATGATTTCAGCCGGGTAAATATCCCGGTTAACTGTTATTGCTGCAACTGCTCTTACACACAAATCCATTCATTTTACAACAGGTTGTGCCCTGCATGTGCCACAGAAAATTACGCCAGGAGATTTGTAAGCGTTGATTTGACAGGAAGGAATGTGCTGCTTACCGGAGGAAGGGTGAAGGTAGGCTTTGCTACAGCTTTAAAACTACTCAGGAACGGGGCTAATCTTACCGTAACCACCCGCTTCCCGGCGAGTGCACTGGAACTCTTCCGCCAGGAGCAGGATTATCCAGAATGGAAAGACCGTTTATGGGTTTATGGACTGGATCTACGTAATCTCAGGGCCATCAATGATTTCATAAGCTTTTACCAGGCCCATTTCAATAAGCTGGACATACTCATCAATAATGCCGCACAGACCATACAATATAATAATGACTATTACCGGCCATTGATCGGGAAAGAACAAAGCCTTATCGGAGCCAATAAACGGTATCCCCAACTGGTATTCAACCAGACTCCGGTAACGGAAGACCTTGGGCTGCTGCAAAGCAGTGAACATACTTATACCGACCTGGCGCTCACCCGTTTTGGACAACCTGTAGATAAGAGGGAACATACGAGCTGGAATTCTTTATTAGAAGAAGTGTCCCTGTTTGAGTTACTGGAGGTCAACCTGATCAACCAAATAGCCCCTTACTACCTGATCAAAGCATTAAAACCGATGTTTGAGGCTTCTGAGTACAAAGAAAAATTTATCATCAATGTAAGCTCCTCTGAAGGCATCTTCAGCTATGAAAATAAGACTATTTTTCATCCGCATACCAATATGACCAAAGCGGCATTAAACATGCTTACCCTCACCTCAGCAAGAGATTTTGCCGGCCAGCAGATTTATATGAGCGCTGTAGATGTCGGCTGGATCTCTACGGGAGCCAGAGAAGAGCTGCGCAAACGGCAATTTGAAAAAGGATATATACCACCACTGGACTCTGTTGACGGGGCAGCAAGAATTTTACATCCTATAGCTGAAGGTATCAAGGGAATACCTATTTTTGGCAAACTGCTCAAAAACTACGCGGTCCATCCCTGGTAGTATTTTGAACAACATTAAATCAATAATGCAGCAGCGATGCTGCACATATGGAGGGCACATAGTTTAATTGGAAAAACAAAAGATTGCCAATCTTTAATTGCAGGTTCGAGTCCTTGCTGCGCCCACTCATGGAAGTAATAGTTTAACCGGAAAAGCACCTTTATGCAAAAAGGAGTTACAGGTTCGAATCCTGTTTACTTCCCTGCTTTATAGTGCAGCAGGCACTAAAGCATCAAAGCCGCCGGAACATATTTCCGGCGGCTTTTTATATTTGCAAAGAGCGGTTTAGAGATTACCTCTCTTAGCTTGCTCTCTTTCGATACTTTCAAATAAAGCTTTGAAGTTTCCGGCACCAAAGCTTTGTGCTCCGTGACGTTCGATGATCTCAAAGAACAAAGTAGGACGGTCTTCTACCGGTTTGGTAAAGATCTGTAATAAGTAACCTTCCTCATCTCTGTCCACCAGGATGCCTAAAGACTGTAAGGTCTTGATCTCTTCATCAATTTCCCCTACTCTTTCCGGTAACATTTCGTAGTAAGCTTCCGGGGGAGCAGATAAGAATTCAACCCCTCTTGATTTCAGTTCTTTTACTGTCTTCACGATGTCTTTGGTCGCTACGGCAATATGCTGTACACCTTCTCCCTCGTAGAAATCCAGGTACTCTTCGATCTGTGATTTTTTCTTTCCTTCAGCAGGTTCGTTGATCGGGAATTTAGAAAAACCGTTACCATTAGACATTACCTTACTCATCAAGGCAGAATACTCCGTATTGATCTGCTTGTCATCAAAAGAAAGGATATTGACAAAGCCCATTACCTCTTCATACCATTTAACGGTAGGCAACATCCTGTTCCAATCTACGTTACCTACACAGTGGTCTACATATAACAAACCACACTCGGAAGGATTGTAATCGCTTTCCATTTTTTCATAACCCGGCATGAAAGGGCCGTTATAATTTTTACGCTCGATGAACATATGAACGGTTTCACCATAAGTATAGATACCGGACATACGTACTTCTCCGTGCTCATCGGTAAGGGTTACCGGCTCCAGGTATGGTTTTCCACCACGTTTAGTCGTTTCTTCAAATGCGCTATAAGCATCATCTACCCACAAAGCCAGTACCTTCACACCATCTCCGTGCTTTTTCACGTGCTCCGCTATAGGGTGATCTGAGTTTAAAGCCGTGGTCAATACCAGACGGATCTTACCTTGCTGTAACACATAGGAAGCTCTGTCTCTTACACCTGTTTCAGGTCCTGCATAGGCTACGGATTGAAACCCAAAAGCAGTCTTGTAATAGTGAGCCGACTGTTTTGCATTACCACAGTAAAACTCGATATAGTCTGTACCGTTGATGGGTAAAAAATCTTGTGCTTTAGCAATCTTCTGTGCAAATGTTTCTGTTGCTGACATATTTTTAGAATTTTATTTTTCCAAGTATTAATCCCCCAAAGGTAGTTTTTTTATACGAAAATCTCACCCAGGTATTCCTGCATTTGCCTGATCTGCGGCATCAGTTGTGGCTGCACTTTCAGGCCTCTCATACGCCCCAGGTAAGCCCGGGCTTTTTCTTTGTCGCCTTGTATGACTGATATATCGGCCAGGGCCAGCAAAGCTATTGCCTGGTCATGCTCCGTCTTAAGCCCCTGCTCCAGCGCCAGGTGAAAGAACTGCTTTGACATTTCAAAATCATCTCTTTCTCTCGCTACATATGCTTTAATATAATAATAATATGCTCTCCTGGTCTTATTTAACTTTTCCGGCTTACGGGTAAGGTCCAGGATCTGCTCCGATTCTTCATATTTACCCTTTCTTAATTTATGCAGGGCCAGGTAAACCGTACCTACATTATAATAGCCCCAAAGTAAACTTACAGAGAGCAAAGCGGCAATAATGATGAGATAATTCCAGCCACTTAAAGCGGATATAATACCCACGATAGTACAAAGAATTAAGAGCGTAAAGCGTATAAGGGGTGTGAACACAATAAAAAATTTAGCGGCAAAGGTAGGCTTTTTCCTAAAAAAGCGCACTAAGGCTCATAATCTAAAGGAAGCATTTTATCCAGTTTTTCGTAGGACCAATAGCCCTCCAGGAACAGATCATACTGTTCGGTAAAGTTCCCGTTAGCATACACATCTACCGGCTTGTTCTGCTTAAACACAAGCAGGCTTGTCTGCGGTGAGGGTTCAGCCTTTTTCGACTTTAAGCGGTAAGTATGCTCTATATATTCTTTTTCTTCCAGCTCGTTTTTATACATCACCTGTATCATGTCTTTGCAAAACAAACGGACATTTTCGCTGCCCTTCACTAAAAAGGAATCTACCGGCCAGGGTGTAGTATAAAGGTAGTCAAAAGCTTTCGCGGCATGCCTTTGCTTCATTTTTTCCCTCATTTCTTGCTTCATTTTCTCCTTCGTTTCCGCTGAATCATCACCGACCAGTTCCAGACTATTCATCAGGCTACCATCCAGGCTGTCATCAGGATTTGTTCTTGAACTATCATAATGGACCACCTTAAAGGTCCCTGCAGGTATTTTCTCCAGCACAAACTTGTGCGGATTTAACGGTTCATCAGCCTTTGAGGGCTGCCTTAACAGGAAAGGTATACCTGCAGGCACTGTATCTACCCACTTCTTTACCCCCAGGAGAAGTGCCGCTACCATAGAGTCGTTCATACGTGAGCGGTCCAGCGTGCCTGCGAAATGGAACAGGAATTTTTTGAGCACAGCAGTATCTTTCAGGTCCAGGGTATCGGTGGATAAGGGTACCCTTTCCCCATATTCACCTACGGTACCCCTGACTACCACATTAAGTTGAAATCCTTGCTCCGCGGTATTTTTTTTATATACTGAACGCATAAAATGATTGAGCGACCCTTCAAAAGCTGTTTTCCGGTTACTTTCCCAGGCCAGTCTTTGCTTTTCATTACGTGGCTTCATGGGTTCAAAGCGGGTGTAGCCTAAGAAATAGACCTCGCGCGTCAGGTAATGCTGCGTGTAATCGGCAAGGTCAAAATGGATCATGTACCCTAATGCTTTATTCCGGATCCGGATCGGGCGGCTGGCAGAAACGTAAAGAATCCATTTTTCTGTATCCATTTTAAATACCAGGTCTTTTTTATTCAGGATCTCGCATTGGCCTGCAAATGCCGAGTAGCTGATAAAGTTCTCCATAAAATCTTTACCATAAAGCTCCCAGCCATCTTTAAGCGGTGGAAGTACTTTTACGGCCGGTAATTCATCTGCTTCCAGGTCCAGCTTTACCGGCGCTATTGTCCCGGCCTGGTTTACCCTGATGCTCCTGGTGCCATAACTTACGGCCGATACCACTACATCTACCGGGAATACAATCTTGCCGCTCAATGAGAAATGCCCTTTTTCATCGGTAAGTGTCCCTAAAGTACTGTTATTGACATAAACAGTGGCTCCATGTATAGGCGAGCCGGTAACGATGTCAACAATCGTTCCTTGTAGCTCCTGTGCCCGGACAAAGAAGTTAAGATGAATCAACAAACAGATAATAAAAATACGCATACATAAAAGTTTTCGGCATAAAACTAAAACTTTATTCCTAAGTCTGAAATAGTTGAACGCATTTCCTATCTTTGACCTGAAGAAAAGAGTACCTTTAATTTACTGTTGTTTCCCAATTATGAAAAAGAATATTGCCCTGGTTGCAGGCGGTTATAGCGGAGAGTATGTGATTTCCATCAACTCTGCAAAAACTATTGAAAAACATTTAGACCAGGAAAAATACGCCACTTATAAAATCATTATTACCAAAGAAAGCTGGTATTATGAATACAATGATCAAAAAATAGAAGTTGATAAAAATGATTTTTCCATCATGGTGGAAGGCCGGAAAATAAACTTCGAAGCGATCTTCATTGCTATTCACGGTACACCGGGCGAGGATGGTAAACTGCAGGGCTATTTCGATATGCTGCATTTACCCTACACCACCTGTAATGCCATCGTATCTGCGCTTACCTTTAATAAATCATTTTGTAATAAAGTAGTCAATGAGTTTGGCATTGTAGGTATTGCCAGATCGGTGCACTTATTTAAAGAAGACGGGTATTCCCTGGGAACGGTATTAGATAAAGTAAAACTGCCGGTCTTTGTAAAACCCAATGAGGGCGGTTCCAGCATTGCTACCACCAAGGTATCCAAAGTAGAAGACCTGCAGCCAGCTATTGATGCCGTTTTCGAGGTAGACACGCAGGCGCTGGTAGAAGAATATATAGAAGGTCGTGAACTGACGATGGGTGTATATAGAATAGGTAATGAAGTCTTCACTTTGCCACCGACAGAGATTGTCGCTCAAAATGAGTTCTTCGATTATGCGGCCAAGTATAATAATGAAAGCGAGGAGATCACCCCTGCACCGATACCGGATGAACTGCTCAGCCAGATGCAGGAGAAAGGAAAACAGATCTTCCTGCGCCTCAACTGTAAAGGATTTGTAAGAATAGACTTTATCTGGCACAAAACCAGTGGGGAACTTTATTTCTTAGAGGTGAATACCATGCCGGGACAAAGCGAGCAAAGCCTGATCCCGCAACAGGTGCGTGCTGCAGGAATGGAGTTGGGACATTTCTACAACCAGATGCTGGAAGAATGCCTCCGTGCTAAAAAATAGCACTACCTTAGCGCATTATTTTTAAACATCAATGTACAAGAGTCTGCATGAAAAACTTATTTAAGAGCTTTTGGTTTAATGTATTGGTAATTATTGCCATTTGTTTTGCCTTGTATTTTGCCTTTTTTGCTTCTTTAAGTCAGATCACCAAACACGGTGAAGAACTTACGGTACCTGATCTTAAAGGTAAAAACGTCAAAGAAGTATATGCCCAATTAGAGAAACTGGGCTTTGATATAGCTGTAGATTCTGCTTACGATACCACTTTTGCTCCTTTAACGGTAGTAGACATACAGCCTGAGGCCGGTTCTAAAGTAAAAACAGGCAGAACCATATTTTTGACAGTCAATAAAGTAAATCCACCGGAAGTAGAGATGCCTAACCTGCTGAACCTTTCCTTCCGCAATGCAGTATTATTATTGGAAAATAATAAATTACAACTGGGCGATACCATTTTTAAGCCCGATATGGCTACCGGGGCAGTTTTGCAAATGCTGTACAATGGCCGTCCTGTCTCCCCGGGACAAAAACTTTACCAGGGTTCTAAGATCGACCTGGTTGTTGGCGGCGGATACGGCAATATGAACCTTGCTGTGCCTAACCTCATCAATGTACCCTACCCAACAGCTAAAATGATCCTGGATTCCCTCAATTTATTTTATACAGAAGTCTGGGATGGTAAGATCTCCGACTCCTCAACAGCAGTCATCTACTTCCAGATGCCGGCACATAAAAATGAGCAGGGCTATCCAAACAATATATTGGCCGGTGAAAATGTGGATGTACGCATCAGGCAACAGCCCCTGGCGGTGGGACTGGATTCTCTTTCACAATAAAAATTGAAAGAATTGTTAGTTTCTCAAAATTATTATTATTTTTACTAGATAGAAATTTAAACATATTTTACAAGCTACAGTTTTATAATAAACTCTTTGTCACAATGAAGAAATTAGTATTTGCATCATTAGCATTAGCTACCCTGTTAAGTTCCTGCGAAGAAAAAGAACCTAAGGTTGATATTTCCTATGAAAAAGCATTAATGAACAGGAAATGGATCGTAGTGCAGGTGCGTCAAAATGCTAATGTAAATGAACCTACGAATGTCTGGAATGACATTACCAATTCCGCTGACCCTTGTGTTAAAGACAATCGATTGATGTTTACTTCAAAAACTGAAGCCTTACTGGATGAACATTTCCGTAAGTGTACCGAGTCTGATCCGCAAACCCGGAACTACGGCTATGTACTTGAGAATGATAATTACATCAAAATATTCACCAACAGAGCGGATATTAACGGATCTACCTGGAGAGGCGGTGCCTTCGAATGGTCGGATAGCATTACCCGCTTTACCATTGATGAGCGTATTGCCAATCCTTTAACTCCTACAGTTTTGGTAAGTACTATTTATACTTATCAAAATGTTGCCAACTAAGGTATTGAATATATCATGCACATATTTTACCATAAAGGTTTACCTAAAAATTGGTAAACCTTTATTTTTGTAGCTTATTGAAGCAGAAACAAACCAGATGAACACAGAAAATATTGAGATCGGCCTTTACCCGCAACCCGTATTCAGACAAAAGGTACTTTTTGATGCCGTCGAAATTGCCTATACCGATACAGGCGATCTTAATGCCCCGGTGATCCTTTTTATTCACGGACTGGGCCATGCGCTCATCGCCTGGAATAAAAACATAGCCCCTCTTGCTCAAAAATACAGGTGCATTGCCATTGACCTTCCCGGCAACGGACTGTCCTCAAAAGATATTAATTACCCCTATAGTATGGAGTTCTTTGCCGAAGCGGTGAAGGATTTCATCATCCAGAAAGGGCTTACCCAGGTATTTCTCTGCGGGCACTCTATGGGCGGACAGGTTGCCCTCACCCTGGCACAGACCTCGCTGCCGGGCGTGAAAGGAGTAGTCCTCTGCGCACCGGCAGGTATCGAACAGTTCAATGCCGTTGAAAGAAATCTCTATAAAGGCACCATGCTTTTTGTAGACCTCTTAAGTACAGAAGAGAACAGCCTCCGCAAAGCCATCAACAACAGCTTCTACATCATGCCCGAATCGGCACCGCTGCTGATTCAGCAACTAGTGTCCATTATGCAGCTCCAATCCAGGGCGCATTACCGGGTGATGATGGAAAAATGTATCGTGGGTATGCTGGAAGAACCGGTATATGATCACCTGCACAACATTGAAGTACCGGTACATATTTTATTCGGAGAAAAGGATGGCCTCATCCCCAATAAGATCATACATCCCATCAGCCTCAAGCAAATGCTGGACCAGGCCATGCCAAAACTGGTCAAGGGCAGCTATAACCTGATCCCTAAATGTGGCCACTTCCTGCAATGGGAAAAACCGGAAGATGTCAATTTTTATATCGATAGTTTTGTAAAAGAAACCCTGGCATAAATTAAAAGATTAAGGCAGACATGGACAATGCGATTGAAATAAGAGACCTGAACAAGAAATTTCCAAATGCTGAGTTTTACTCCCTCCAGGGCATGAATTTGAGTTTCCCGAAAGGAGAAATTTCCGGCTTGCTGGGACCCAATGGTGCCGGGAAGACAACAACTATTTCTATAATGTGTGGTCTTGTACAGGCAGACAGCGGTCATGTGCAGGTACTGGGCATGGACGTGGCCCATAATGCAGGCAGTATCCTGAAAAAAACAGGTATTGTCACCCAGCAGGTTGCCTTATATCCCCTGCTCTCTGCCCGGGAGAATCTGAATTATATAGGTAGTCTCTACCAGATCCCCCAAAAAGTACGTAAAGAAAAAATAGCCTATTTCCTGGAACGCTTCGGCTTGACGGCCAATGCCGACAAACAGGTAAGGCATTACAGCGGCGGCATGAAAAGAAGGTGCAATATCATTGCCTCCCTCTTGCATGAACCCGAACTCCTTATCCTGGACGAGCCTACTGCCGGGGTAGACATCCATTCCCGTACAATGATACTAGACTTCCTGCTGGAATATAATGCCGCCGGGAATACGATCTTATACACCTCCCATTTACTGGAAGAGGCAGAAAGACTGTGTAAGAATGTAGCCATTGTAGACGGGGGCAAGTGCATCGTGCAGGATAATATAGATGCATTAAAAGAGCAGGTACCGGGTATTCATAACCTGGAAGAACTATTTTTGCATTATACTGGCAGAACATTAAGGGAATAAATTGAGCGAAAGGTCTATGAAAAAGATAAATCCCATTAGTAAAGAGATCATAAAAGCTACGATTCCCAACCCGGAATTTGAAGGCTTAACCCTGGGCTGGATCTTCAAAGATGTATTTAAGAACCTGGAAAAGATCCGCTTGTTTGAGCGCGCGGCCGCCATCTCCTTCAACCTGATGCTGGCCATCCCTCCTTCCCTCATCTTCCTGGCCTCGCTGGTCCCTTTCTTCCCGATCGACGATATCGAAAGCGGGATCATTAATGCGATCCGTAGCTATATCCCCTCCGAAGATATCAGTGAAAAGATCATCCATGTACTCAAGGATTTCCTGTACACCAAAAGAAGAGACCTCTTATCCTTTGGTCTTTTGTTCTCCATTATTTATTCTTCCAACGGGCTTATGGGCATCATGCGGGCTTTTGACCGCGACTCTGATATGCGGAAATTCCGTACTGCCTTCAACCGGCGGCTGAAAGCCATCTGGCTGACCGTGGTATTGATGGTGCTCTTCATGATCGTGGTAGCGGTGCTCATTGTACAGTCAAATGTACTTAACTACGTTGTAGATCAATTCCCTATGAGCGATACCTTAATGAAATGGATCACTAATGCTACATTAGGGGTCATCATACTGATCATGGTGTCTATTATTTACCGATTTTGCCCCAGTCTCTATACCCGGGTGCGTTTTTTCAACCTGGGTGCCTTTATCTCTACCCTGCTCATTTGGGGCATTTCTGCTATTTTCATTTATTTATCTTCCAATTTCATCCAGTACGACCAGGTTTATGGTTCCCTGGGCACCGTCCTCATGTCTTTAGTCTGGATCAATATTATAGCCATCCTGATCATCTTAGGCTTTGAGATCAATATGACTGTTTTGCTTAAAGGAGATAAGGCTAAAGAAAGAAAAGCCCTGCAGCAAGAGTCCGAAAAGCAATCCAGGTAATCATTAATGAGCTCAACAAGCAGACTATCCGGTATATACTTAATAATTATTGAGTATATACCGGATAGTAGCATCCTCTTGTTTTAGAAATTGCCCTACAGTTGCTTCCAGTTCAATATCTGGCACAATACCTCTCCCCTTAGGCTGGCTCTCGAGTAGCCGGGCATCCTGGTTGACATATACAATAGAAAAACCGGTCTGTATCTTTGTATGAGGCAATTGATACAAAAACGGCAGGTGTCCGTTATGCTCATAATAGCCGCCACAGGTTTCCCGGCCTATAGTGATACAATTGGTATAAGACTTGACTAAGGATGCCAGGTGAGCGCCTGCAGAGGCTACCTGCTCATCAACCAGTAAAATAACCGGCCCTTTAAATGGTTCTTTATGGGGCAATACCAAAGGATTGAAGGTATCGCTTAAATAATATCGCCCGTTTACCCCTACCGGGAAACGCTGTTTCAGGTGCACTTCTATATCTGAACTGTTCTTCACGGCATTGGCTAACAGAAAGGAACTGAGGACCAATGCCTCTTTTTCGGGCACTTCATTGAAACTGCTGTAGGCAAATTGAGCATCCCGGAAGGGCCGCTCACTCATATAGGAGAACGTTTTTGTATATAAAAAACCTGCCCCGCCGCTATTGTACCTCAGATCAAGTACCAGTTGATTACCCGGCTTGCGGTTCAGCAGGGCAAATGCCGAATCCAGGAACGCTTCGTATCCATGGTAAGCACTATCTTGCTCACTTTGAGCAAAATCAAAGCCCCGTATCGAAAGCTGGTACAGGTCTTCTTTTAACTTTACAAAGCTATATTTTTCTTTGAGCAAGAGACTGTCCAGGCCCGATGAATGTCTTTTTTCCTGCATTTGTTTAAAGGCCGCAGCATCCAATCCCGGCAGGCTCAGTACCTTTTCCCCACCTTCCCATTTATATTTTACCCGGTATTGAGCAGAGGTTCCGAACTCAATAAGATACTTTTCTTTAAGCCCTTTTTCAACAGCCAGCCTTTCTTTATAAGGCCTGGAAAAACCATCGGTAGGATAATATTTAGCCAATCGTGTGATCAACTCAGCAGCCGGGACATCATTCACCGATAATATTTCCGCACCTAAAGGGATCTGCTGATGAGGACTATTATTGATCAAAGTACCTTTAAGGTACTTAATAGCGATGGGAAAGTAAATACTTTGGCCCTTGAAGTAATCGTCTATAGCCTCCGGCAAATAGGTCACATTGTGGCAACTTCCCTCAAAATCGGTGAGGCTGACGATGATTTTATAGAAATCAAAGAGATCTTTACAGTCCGTCTTGATGGCTTGTTCTGCCCGGTTAAATGCACTGTCGATTTCTTTTTGAGTCCTGTAGACCAATAATCCGGAGTTGGCTTTGGTCCTGATGCGCTTAAAAGTGGCCAGGTCTTCCAGCCATTCCTTTTGCTGGAATGTGGTTTTCAGCACGCCTGGTTTTGCCTGTTCGCGAACGAGCAGGTGAACATCCTGAACAGTTTCGAGGTAAGCAGCAGGCCATATTTTTATGCTATGATCCCTGATTTTTTCAGGATCAAAGTGTATCCGCTCCACAGATCCGACCGCAGGAGACTGGTCCTGTACCGTCCATTTCCCCTCCGGTCCATAATAACCTATGACCATATTGGCTTCAGGAGCAGTCACCTCCAGCCAGGTTTTTTTGCGGGATTTAAGGGTATAACTAAGGGTATCGCCCTGCTTTAAGGTCGTGGCAAACTGGACATAAGCATCCGGGGCGTACAAAAAACATAGGGCAAACAGAATGATGAAAGGGAGATGTCTAAGCGGGTACACAGAGAAAGTACGTTTTGATCAGGCCTAAAAATAGGCATAATTTAAGGCGAAAGAGGACTTAACAGAAAAAAATATACCGTAAAAGGAAGTGTTCTAAAGCGTTTTGCTGTAACACACCGGCCTTAAAAAATGGCTGAACTCAGCCCTTATCTGGATTAAACCAGTAAGCTTGCAAAAACTTAATGGTCTGCCTGCCACAATATATTATTTTAGTCGAAACAATGTCAAATAGTTTAGATATCGTTCAAATTAGATTGACTACAAATAAGTTATGCAAAAAAATATCAAAAAACGTATTTCCAACCCTTGCTCCTCATTTAGGCACGTGCCACAAAAGGAGTATTCATTTTTTCATCGTCCAGCTCACCTTCCCAGCGTGCGATCACGGCACTGGCCAGGCAATTGCCCGTTACATTGACGGAGGTTCTGGCCATGTCCATCAGTTCATCGATACCCAGTATAGCCATGATCGGGAGCATAGGCAGATCAAAGGAAGTGGCTACGCCCATCAGGATAACCAGGGAGGCCCTGGGCACGCCAGCGACTCCTTTACTGGTCAGCATAAGGGTAATACCGATGAGGAATTGCTCCCCGAAGGAGAGGTCCTTACCGGCTACCTGGGCCACAAAGATGCTGGCCAAAGACAAATAAAGGGTGGTCCCGTCCAGGTTAAAAGTATAACCTGTGGGCAAAACAAAGGAGACAATCTTACGCGGCACACCGATCTTTTCCATGTTCTCCATAGCCAGTGGAAGGGCCGATTCTGAGCTCGTGGTAGCGAAGGCAATGGAGACCGGCTCGGAGATAGCGCGGATAAAATTGCGGACATTGATCCGGAAAAATAAGGCGATCGGCAGCAAAATACATACGACAAAAACGATCAAAGTAATGTAAAGGGTCACCAGTAATTTGAGTAAAGAGACCAGCATTTCTACCCCCATATGTGCCGAAGTATAAGCGATGGCACCACCCACACCCAGGGGTGCGAAGCGCATAATTATGTTGGTGAAGCGGAACATGGTTTCTGCCAAACTTTCAGTAAAGCGCAACATGGGTTCTTTCTTCTCGATGGACAGATGGGCCATCGCTATACCGAAGATGATGCTGAACACCACGATGGGCAGCACATCTCCGTGGTACATAGATTTAATAATATTTTCAGGAAATATATTTATAATATGATCTTTCCAGGTAAGCACACTGGTATCGGGCAACTCTTCATGAAGGTTAGGAGGAATGACCACACCGACCCCGGCCTGTGAAATATTTATGGCCAGCAGTCCCAGCAACAAAGCCAGGGTGGTCACTACCTCAAAATACAATAAAGATTTCCAACCCATCCGGCCCAATTGTTTCATATTGGAGTGGGAAGCAATGCCCACCACGAGGGTCGAAAAAAGGATCGGTGCGATAATTGTTTTAATCAGCCGCAAAAAAATCTTGCTCAGGAAATTCAATTTATCGCCGATTTCCGGGAAATAAAGCCCTAACTGGACCCCAAGTATCATGGATAAGATAATCCAGGAAGTAAGCGATTTTTTAAAAAATGAATAAATAATAAATATGACCGTAAAACATAACCAGATTATTTCTAATACAATTTTAGGAAATACAATGATTTCATTCACATATAAGATCGACACGATACTGGCCAGCACGAAAGAAATAAGTGTCATTATATTAATTTTATTTTTCATTTTTATTTTCTAAAATATTAAAAAAATATTGAAACAATTATCTTGTAAATATACTAAATATAAAGGATTTAACAAATAAAGTTGCCTATAAATCCAGTACAATTAATAAAAAATCATTATTTGAAATGCATTTTTAATATTTAAGATTTAATTACATATTTTTTACTTGAGTTAATATAAATATTCAATTGATTATCTGTAATTTAAGTTAATAAAATATAGAAAAAATATGATTAATGCCAAAACGTCATAATTACTATATTATACAAAATAAAGTATTGGTTATAAATAATTTTAAATGGTTATCTAAATTAAAATTCAGTACTATTTTTTGATATATTAAAAATAATAAGTATAAAAAATAATGGAACAAATGATATTTTTCCTTAAGATATAATTTATCATGAGGGTCTGGAAGCCTGAATTTAGGTTCAGCACACAAATATTTCTCTCGCTCGATGACAGCACAGAATAATACATAACATAATAAAAATATCACATTATACTATTTTTTAATTTAATTTTAAATTTTCAAAGCTCCCTACCCCATCCTGTTCATACCGGGCAAAAAATGTATTTAATTATTAATTATTTTACATTTTATAATAATTTAATTTATTATTATTTTAAATACTTTTATACCATAATTTATTAAGGGTACACCCCACCAAAAAACACTGCTCTAAAACCACTTTTTTTTCAGTCATAAATTATAATATTCAATAATTTAATCAAGTGATAAAATATTCACATATTATATTTACGCATTCAAATAAAGAGAACCGACTGAATGTTATTATTTTTTCTTATTAATAAAATATAAATATGCTTAAATAAAGCATATAGATTATTTAACCGGATGGCTCGGCTATCCTTTGTATTTTTGTAAACAGGACTATCCCGGATCTGTAAGGGATTGAAAAGACAAGAAAATGAATAGATTATTTTTATACGTATTATTTACTTTATGCCTGATCTGCAAGGCACAATATGCCTCTGCACAACTCAATGGCTGTACCGATCCCAATGCGACTAATTATAATACCCAGGCAAGCGGGAATGACGGCTCCTGTATTTACCCACCAACCTCTTATCAGCCTGCATTTCTGGCAGACTTGCCCACTCAGGTACGCGAGACCTCGGGACTCATCTTTTGGGATGGAGCTTTATGGACCATCAACGACAGTGGCAATCCAGCCCGCCTGTATAAGATAGATTCCGGCACCGGGGCGGTGCTGCAGAGCTATCCTTTGAAGGGTGTTACAAATACCGACTGGGAGGCCATCACCCAAAGTGACTCCTTTATTTTTATCGGGGATTTTGGCAACAACCTGGGCAACCGGCAGGACTTACGTATTATAAAAATTGCCAAATCTGAGCTGCTGCACAACGCTGCTGATAGTATCGAAAATGAAGTCATCTACTTCCATTACCCGGAGCAGCAAAGCTTCACTCCCAGCAACCGGAACACGCCCTGGGATGCCGAGGCTTTTTTCTGGCATAAGGATAGTTTACATATTTTCACCAAGGATTGGGTGAGGGAGGAAACGGTGCATTATACGGTGCCCGGTATCCAGGGCAACTATGCCGCGCAGCGAAAAGAGTCCTTCCGATCTGAAGGATTGATCACCGATGTGAGCCTCAACCCGGAGCATGGTCATATTATATTACTCGGCTATACCAAAACTTATCTTGCTTTTGCCTGGTTACTGTTCGACTACCCTGAAGGCCGTTTTTTCAGCGGCAATAAAAGAAGGCTGAGCCTCCCGGCAACGATCTATATCGGGCAGGTAGAGGGCATCTGTTTTACGGGGCCGTACAGTGGCCGCATCAGCGGAGAAGCGATCGTGAGCAATTCCCTGGGCATCAATGTTGCGCCCAAACTTCATGCTTTTGACTTTGAACCTTATTTCACCCCCACGGCCAGTACTGCTATACCGGGCAGGAAACAGGCTCCTGAATTTCGTGCCTACCCCAGCCCGGCCCACGATGCCATTAAGATAACGGCACCTGCAGATATGGAGGTTTTTATTTATAACAGCACCGGGGCATTAAGCTGGTCCAGGTCCATCAAAAAGGGAACCTTTACGGTTCCCTGCACTACCTGGCCAAAAGGTATGTATTCGATCAATGCCAGGGGCTACCCGGCCATTAAGATCAGTATTAAGTAAACCAGCTAAATCTCGGGTTCATGAGTTGATGCAGGAAACTGGCCCCATGGGTCTGGTCGATCAGGATCATAAACAGGAAGCCATAGACGGAGCCCCAGAAATGGGCATCATGTCCGATGTGCTGCTCGGGCTTTTTACTCATTACATAAGAATAAATCAAATAAGCGACGGCAAAAAGCAGGGCGGGTATAGGAAGGGCAAAGAATAAGCGGATCTCTTCCCAGGGTTCTAAATAGATGGTCGCAAAAATGATAGCGGCCACACCACCTGATGCACCCAGGGCAGCATAGTTGGGATTGCTCATTTGTTTATAATAGCTGGGTAAATTTGCCACCAGGATACCACTCAGAAAAAGCATCACTAATAGTTCGCTCCCTATTTTGGCCTCCAGGAACCTGCCGAAAAAATAGAAAGAGATCATATTGAATGCCAGGTGCATGGTATCTGCATGAACAAAGCCGGCAGTGATGAGCCGGTAAGCTTGCAGGGGGCTACGCATCACCACAGGGTAAAGCATCAAACGGGATTGCAGTTGAGGATTTTGAAATGCTATAAAGGAAACCACGCAGGTGACAATGATCAATAGGATAGTTGCGCTCATTTTTTTCTTTCGCTTTTTAAGAAAGCTAAAATTAAGCGATTAATGTTTAGAAATCATGATCTGCCTGTTTTGTAACATAAATTAAGCAGGCTGTTCCTTAAACTATACTCATTTTGCAAACATCAGGGTATTATATATACTCCTTTAGCAATAAGAAACGCTCTGTATCCCGGGAAACAGGGCTTTCCGTTTAGATTTGCGCCCCTGAATCAATCACACGGAAATGAGCACAAACAGCATGGAAACCAGGCGTATTAAAATTGAACTTGCCGATCCCACCCCCTCTCGGGTTATTTGGCCTGGCGATGGTCACCCTGGTGGCTTCTTCACAGAAGCTCGGACTTACGGAAGGCTTATCCTTTGTGATGCCCTGGGCATTTTTCCTGGGCGGCCTGGCACAACTTATGGCCTGTATTTATGACTTTAAACAAAACAATATATTTGGCGCTACTGCTTTCGGGGCTTACGGACTTTTCTGGTGGGGTGTTTGTGTTTCCTGGCTGATCAAAATGGGCGTACTGGGCGAGATCCTGCACCATGCGGCAGATGTCCGGCAACTGGGTTTTGCTTTTGTCGGTTATTTTATCTTAAGTTTCGTCCTGGCGGTCTCTACTATAAAAATGAATAAGGTCATGTTATTACTGATGAGCCTCATCTGTATCCTTTTCCTTGCCCTGGCGGCAGATGCCTTTGGCGAAGGGAGTATATGGAAACAAGTTGCTGCATACGATGAACTGGCCATTTCGCTGGTTACTTTTTATGCTTTGGCCGCCAAATACCTGAATACTTTTTTCGGGAAGACGATGCTGCCTATGGGTGCATTTAAAGCCTGATGGCTTTTACGGCACTTAGCCTTATGTACTAAAGAGCTTATACAATAATCTTGCCTGCTGTGTTTTGCCCGGAAGATTTTGCTATTTTTACGCAAATGTTACTGTTTATGAAAAAATGCTTATCTATCGGCTCGCTCTTGTTGGCCACTTGTTTTTTGCTGTTGCAAAGCTGCAAGGATAAAACTACAGACCCGCAACCTGCAGACCCTGTTACTTATACTTACAGGCTCAATTATGATACTACCTACGCTATGTCGAATACAGGCGGCTGGAGCCCCGGCACCGGGCAAGTAATTGACAGTATGATCTATTTACATTACGGTATCAATGACAGCCTTGTGATCAACGGAAGCGCTTTTGCTTACAACCCAGATATGGATCTTTATTATAATTCATCCAGGACAACGGTATCCTTTTCCGGCACCGACCGGGCCTTTATCGGGATCACCTATGTGAATGGTGTGGGCCATCAATCTTATCACCATTATAAAGGATATAAGGAATAAAGGCGGTGTCTAAAAAGTACTATTTCGTCATTTCGACTGTAGCATAGCGGAATGGAGAAATCTAAACGTCAAGTATTTATACTGGTGAGATTTCTCGACTTCATTATATTTCGCTCGAAATGACGCGCTTTTTAGTCAGCCTCTTTAAATCGCTTAACGTATAAACAAAACCTGCAGGCCCATTTCTGTATAATATTTCCCGGGGATGAGTGCTTTGCCCCGAGCGCGGTCCAGTAGAAAGCTGTAACTATTGGCAGCACCATAGTTCACATCAGAACTACCTTCCTTCTCGCTACGGTTTACCTTATATACCCAGATCATAGCTCCTTCTTTTCCTACCACCTTCATATTTTTATTGACCGTTAGTTTTACCTTCCCGTCTCCTGTAGTATAATATATATGTTGTGCATCAGAACCGGTTTCGCGGAAAGATAGATCAGGTGCTTCAATGCTTGCCGCATACTCCGGTCCGCTGGCAGTGCCCATCCTGCGTGCTGCAGGGTTCAGCAGGCGGTCCAGGTACAGGTCGCTTTGCACGAAACTGTTGATCGTTTTGATCAATTCAAATTTACCGTTAAATACATAAGTATGGGCACCGCCAAACAGCACACCTACCTCTTGGGAGTTGCCATCGGGCAGTTCCAGTACTTCATTAGAAAAAGAAGTAGCTTCCAGCTGGTGCAGGAGCACAAACTGATCGCCCTTCAGGGCCAGTACATGAGCCTTTTTTCCTGCTTTAGCGATCAGGAAGCCATCGGGGATAAGGTCGCGTTTCGGGAAAAAGTCAGCATACAGGCCGGGCAGGCTGTAGCGCAGTTTCATATTACCGTCATACAAGACACTTTTCTTATGGGCAATGACGTGCAGGTATTCTTTATTATTCAGATCAACGGTCGGCTGAGTACGGACTACGGGCAGGCTTTTCTCCCAGGCTCCGGTTTGTTTATTGAAGGGTCTTACGGTATCTTGTTGCCATAAGAGAAAATATTTGTTTGAAATTTCGAGGGCCTCATTGTCCTTATGTGGCTCAAGAACTTCTTCCAGGGTAGCGATCTCTACAATACCCTTCTGCCCGTTCACCGAAAACACTTCATACTTATTGGCCTGTTGGGCAAAAAGGGCCTTGCTGCTGCAGAGCAGTAGCAGCGCTGTATGGATAAAGAATTTATAAGACATTTGATATTTATATTTATTGTAAAAAATGCACTGAACCTTCCGATCGATAAATTTAAAAACAAAAGTATTTATCGATACATTGCCTGCATTCCTTCCATCAGGGTAACATTACTCTCATTAATACGTTCCACCCTGCCTTTAAGGATCACCTGGTCAAAATTATTTACAGTGTTTTTTAAACCAGGATCTTTACAATGCACCACAATGCCCTTTTTAAACTTTATATCATAAAAAAAGACAACATCATTATTCACTTCACTGACCTTACCTTTTATATATATTTCTTTGTCTTTTAGCTGTGCGATCAGTTGCTCAGGATGCTGTGCCAGTGCCTCTGTCAGGTCATATACATGATAGACCTGCTGTGTGCTGTCTATTAAAACAATTTGCTCCTTTTTGGCCGGATCATTTATAGCGCTGTTTTCCTGAAGTTTTGTTTGATCACTTCCGCAGGCTGTTAAGCACAGTAACAAAAAGGGTAAATAAGCCTTTATCATGCAGGTTTTATTTTTCATATAAGTAAATAATGGCTTTAAAAATAAGTAAAAGGACAATGATTAAATAGTCTTTTACAAACATTGCAATGAAATCTTTTTTACTAAAATTCCCCTGGGTTACACTATCTGGTGGAAAATCCTGATCAACATAAATCTTAATGGGTTTACCTGCCTGGTGCTTAAATAGTTTTTCTTCAATTTTTTCTTCAATAAGCATCTCTCTACCCTCAAATTCAAACTTCGAGGTTAGAGTATAGGTCAGGGGTTCATCTTCATCAAAGATCACATTCTTATCAATATGCACCACAACTCCTTCTACGACTATTGCTCTCCTGATCTTCATGGATCGCTGAATGAACCGGTAACTTGATCTCGCTATTGAAAAGATCAACACACCCCAAAATATTAAGCTAAAAATCATATCTACTTTACAGATAAAATATAGATCTCAACATCCAACATAAATACTATTTCCTGCCGTTTAATGCCTTGGCTATGGCTTCCAAATGCTCACCAAGCTGGCTCATCTGGATCATGATCTGGCCCGTACTGTCGGCCTGCCCGATACCTGCCAGCTTATTGTTCTTCACAAAAATGGTTTTGATCGCTTCCCATCTTTCTGCTTCGGTATCAGACAGGATGCCCATAATGGATTTTACTTTTAATAAATTGGCTTCGGCATCTGAGGTTAAGGTCTGCGACTCCTGCTCGTAATGGGATAAGATCAGGGTCTGTACTTCCAGGGCATTCATCAGGGGTACCAGGCGACCAACCATTCGATTCATATTCCGGTAAGAGCCCTGCATTTTAAAAGGCGGCTCTACCCGGTAGGCATCTTTCATCGCGGCGCTGGCAATGTATTGCTGGTTGACCTGCACGACCACATTGCGTACGGCAATGGCATGACGGAGCACGGCAATGGCATCGTCCAGCTCTTGCTTCCCGGCATTGGATTCCAGCTCGGGCAGCAAGTCCTGGCCCTGCTCTACGTATTGTACGAGTTGGTAGAAATCGGTCATGCTCTTTAGTGCAATGTTTTGCAGGTAAGGGTTCTCTGCAATGGCATTTTCCAATAAGCTCAGGTTGAACAGGTGTGCGGTATTGCCCACTACATCGCCCAGGTTATAGACATCAGAACGGTTGGCGAGCATATCGGGGATCTTAAAGGCCTCCCCGCTTTCGGTATAAGGGTTACCTGCCATGACTACGCAAAAGCGCTTGCCGCGCAGGTCGTAGGTCTGGCTTTCACCCTCAAAAATGCCTTCCATCTTACGTTGCCCATCTGCAAGGGAGATAAATTTCTGTAAGAACTCCGGAGAACAGTGTTGTATATCGTCTACATACAGCATGACATTATCGGCCATTTCCAAAGCCAGGTTCACCTTTTTAAGTTCTTCGCGTGCCCCGGAGGTACGGGCTTCTGCAGGATCAATGGAAGTGATATGATGCCCGATCATTGGCCCGTTCACTTTTACAAAATGTAGTCCCATGGTCTTTGCGAGGTATTCCATCAGGGTGGTTTTACCATAGCCCGGCGGCGATACCAGTAACAGCATCCCCATCCTCGCGGTACGCTTATCATCACCGGCACTGCCGATCTGCTTGGCCAGGTTATTACCGATCAGCGGGAAATAGACTTCATTGATCAGTTTATTACGGACAAATGAACTCAGCACTTTGGGCTCGAATTCTGCTATTTTCAGTTCTTTCTGGTAGTCGGCCACGAGCCTGTTTTTCTCTTCATTGAAGGCCCTGAAGGCCGGCACGGTTTCGGTGGTGAACTGCATCAGCTTTCTTTTAAACTGATGATAATGGAGGGTATAAGCCTGCTGCACGATCACGTTATGCGTACCTTTCAGGTCTTGTACAATGAGGGTATCATCGGCCGTACTTTCTTTAAAAGTGCCTTCCGGCAAGAGGTACAGCATCACCGCTTCGTCCACGTATTCCGGGGCGATGTCATGGGAGCCGCTTTCATAGAATGCCATCAGCCAGTTCTGCAGGATCACGAAACGCTCGTAATGGTCAAAATCTGCCTGGTCGATATCTGCTCTGAAAGCAGCTTCCTGCTTGTGTTGCTCCAGGTATTGCTCAAATGATTGTTTTAATTGTACGGCTTGCTTGCTCGCAGTAAAATAAGGATCGGTCGCCAATTCGCGGTAGATATAGAAGGCCATATCTGCCGGTGTCACCGAAGCATTCATCACCACCCTGGCCTGGTATAAAACCTCGATCTCTTTAGCGATAAAGTCAAACTGGCTGCGCTGCGGAAAGTTGTGCTGGATGGCATAAGCGGTAGCGATCAATCGTTTCAGCTTATTGCGCTCGGCATCGCTCAATTGCCACCAGAAGAACAAAGCGGCTACTCTTAATTCGGGGGCAAAGCGCAAAACGCCCAGGCGCTCTTCCAGTCCTTTCAAGGCTTGGTAGATATTGATGGCATCCACATTATGCACGCCTTTGAGATAACCGGCTCCGAAATCCTGTTCGGTTTGCTGGTTGATATAGTCTGTACCTTTAAAGTCGGGGGACAGCCTGCTCTCTTGTAAAGCCAGGAAGGCCAGGTACTCGGAACGGTAGACCTGCGTATTTTCAGACACCAGTTCCTGCTCCCAGATAGCGCGGTATTGATACAGGGCTTCTGCTTTAACGGCTTTATAAAAACTGGTCCCGATCAAATGGTAAAATAACTGGTTATCACGGCGCACCATACTCAGGCTGAGGGCTTGCTTGTTGACCAGGAATTTATGGATACCCAGGGCGATCACATTAGCCCCATCCACAAAGAGGTCGCTGCGGTCTTTCAACTGGCGCAGGGCTTCTTCCTGCGTAGTGCGCAGGATGGTCTCCATGTTTTCTGCTTTGGCCACATCACCCAGTTCCCGCAGTTCTGCAGACAGGCTGCGTACCTTATCGATCATGAGATCGGCAGCAAAGAAGGCGAAGATGTCTTCCCGGCTTTCCAGCCTCAGGGCTTTATTTTCTATATTCTTTAATACACGTAAACCGATCTGCTCCAGCGAACCTGCCCTGCGGTTGAGCTGGGCCTGCAGCATTTCTTTACGGGTATTGAAGGCTTTGATAATCTCGTCTCTTTTATCGGCTATTTTACCGATAAAGTCATCGAAGTCGGCAAAGCGGCTTTCCAGCTCTTCTACCTGTACGCTGATCTTGGTAAAGTAATCTTCACTTTTCTCCGGGGTATCGGCCAGGTCCATGTAATTGACGAGGGTCTGGTCGAGCAAGGTCATCTGGGCATAGAAAGCGCCTACGGATTCTGAAGTTTTCAGGTCCTTCAATCTTCTTGCCAGGTCGGCCTTCAGCTCATTCAGCGCAGCAAAGATCAGGGAGATCTTTTCAACGATCTTCGTGGTCTGCGTGGTATCTTCAATTTTCAGGCTGTTCAGGATATCCACCAGTAATTCCAGCTCCCCGGCAATGTCTTTGATCTCGGTTTCTATGGCCTGTGCTTCGATTACTTTCTCTACCGCTGCTACCTGTCCTTTTTGAGCCGCTACCCTGTTTTCATAAGGTGCCAGAGCCTGTTCGGTCAGCAGGAAGTCAACGGTCTCTGCAGACAAAGTTGTATTGTATTCCTGTAGCCGCACTTTCAATTGTTCAATGGCCGCTTTATCTATATAGCGTACATTTTGTACCTCTATTAAAGCACCATTCATTTGCCGGAGCTGTGCCAGCAGGTGTACGAGCTGGTCCAGGCTTTCGGCTTTTATATTTTTTATGCTCAGGATGAGCGCGGCTGCTTTTTGCTGCGCCTCTTCCAGGCTGCGGCGTGCATGTGCTCTTTGCTCCTGTACTTTAGCGAACTCGTCTATGGCCGTTCCGGCAATGCTTTTGATCTGGGAGAGTGGCTCTGAAAGCTGAAAGGTAGCTTCGTCTTTGATCCAGAAATAGGCATCGAGTATATCGGTGGTTTTCTTCTCAATATCTTCATACAGGCCTTCGTAGGAGTCTTCTTTTTGCAGCAACTGCAGCACTTCCTGTGCTTCTGACATGGCATGTACGATATCTTTATTACCGATCTTGTACAGGACATTATCTGCCATTGCTTTATTTTCCTGTAAGGCAGCGGTATAAGGGGTTTGCCAGATCTGCACCTGGTGATGCCGCACGGCTTCATGGGAAGAACGGAAATAGATCAGTTTACCATCATTAAAAACGGTAAAGCCATTACAGATAATCGGTGTCTCTACAGCTTGCTGGATGACATTATAGGACATCAGCACATAGGTATTGTTATACACCTCGTAGAATACATATAGCAGGTCTTCCCCATTGGGAGAGATGATGGTGCGGATAAACTGCAGATGCTCCAGCTCCGATTCAAAGATCTTATAGGCACCGGTCTGCAGGTAATAACCGTTAGAGAAGATAAGGCCCTGGTTATCGGGCAGCACAATGCCTGCCTCGAGTAAGGAAGGTATCGGTGTTACGGTCTTTGTTCTTATATTAAAGACATAGGTCCTTTCGGTCTCCTGGTAGGGTTTTATTTTTATGGCAATAATATTACCCAGGTCGGCGTAGTAGTAGTCCGCATCATCGAGCTGCTGGTCTTTATTGTCTACCGGCTCTGAGTAGATGCCTTTCCCGGTATGGGTATTGTCTTCTACTTTAAAGGTGATGTCCCCGTTAATGGCCTCAATAAAGAGTTTATCCAAAACGGATATATGTGGATGCTGTCCCAGGCGACGGTCTTCCAAAGTAGTCTTTACCCAGCTGAAGCCATGCTGTGGCGGGTCTTTTACTTCATGTATGCTTCTGTCATCAATATAATGAAGTGCTCCGTCTTTGATGAGCCATTTGAAGGCTTTACGATCCTCTGGGTTGCGGGAGGTCTGGAAGATCATATAGATATAATGTTCCGTTCTCCTGAATTTGGCAAAAATAGAGTCTCTGTAATATTTATAGAGGTTGGTAAAATCGGTAATGAAGCTTTCATCGGACAGGATGGTCAGCGGCTGCGCTTCAAAGGCGTTGTCTTTAAACTTATAAATACTGAATACATCACTCAGCCTGATATCTTCCCGCAGTCCGAAATGTACATTATAAGCGAAGATACATATATCATTTAAAGCCAGGATACCGCGTGCCACGCCATTGTTTTCTGTAGTGATGCGCTGGTTGGCGATCAGTTCCATGGACAATGAGGTGAACACTTCCTTACGGGCATTGTTCAGTTGCGACAAGCGACTGCTTAATTGCTGTGCCTGCTCGCGCAAGCGGTTTTGAATAATCTCGTAAGTGCCGGAATCTAATGCTATATTGTCGTTTCTTATATCGGTCATTTTTCTAATTATTTTTTGCTCCTTTAGCTGCTTTAGCTAAGCGGAAGAGGTACTCATGAGCCTCAGCTTACAATCACAAACCAGGCATACTATTCTAAATCTTCACCCTATCTTTTCTTCTTATACTTCACTTCCACTGCAGGATTCCGGCTCAAAATCATTTCAATAAATACTTGTTTTTCTTTAGGGGATATCAATATGCTGCTTCCCTTACCGTACTCGATCCTTAAACGGTCCAGGGAGATGGCTGGCGCACTGGTAGGATCGGAGGTTTCTTTGATCTTCGTGATCGTAGCGATACTGATGGGTTTATTCATCAGGAAGCCGCAATGTATCCGCAGTTCATCACCGGTAATGGTATAGTAGGTGGTCAAAAACATATGGATAATAAATACTGAAGTAAGCAAAGGGATGATGAGGACGGTCCAGCTATAAGCGCCGGTCATCATCAGCAATACCACCACTGTGGTCATGATGATCACCAGGGGAGCTAAAAGTTCTACGCCTACTTTTGATTTGAATACCTTTTTCATATGAATGCATTTAAAGGTTAAGCACTACAGTCCATGCTGACCAGGTCAAAAACGGTGAGGCACCATTTATTCCCGGTCCAGGTAAGGTAAAATACAACACTGGATTTGGTATCTACGATCCTGTAACTATTGTTTTCAATGGTCTTTATTGTGTTCAAAGTTTCGGTTTCAGTGTCTACCAATTCGTATTGTTTTAAAAACTTCACGATATTGCTCAAGAGCTGTGGTACGTTTTTCTGGTAGAAAAATCCCTTCCTGGTCCACTGTTCTTTATCACAATCAAAATCTACTTTTCCCGGTTTCAACTGCCTTTTTTCTGCCTGCAAGGATGCCGTATAGAAATAGGGTGATGAATAAACGCTGTCTTTTTCCAGTGTCGCAGTGCGGTAAAATATATCCGGCACGCCCATGCGATATACTACAAACAGCTCGATACCGGGATGAATGTATTTTTGATTGATGGTCGCCAGGTCATCTTTTTCCAGGCATTGCATGATCTCTGCAACGGCCCTTTCAAATTGCACTTGCTTGCTTTGAGCAGATACAGTAAGGCTGTACAGCATCACAATAAAAAAGACGAACAGTTTTTGCATAATTCCCCGGATTTATAGCTTTCACTTGCAGAACGAATGCCGTTCATTAAACTTAACTCTTGTATATAATATACCCAATTAAAGAAAATAACAATACCTGGAAACAGGCAAAGGCTTACCCAATAGGGAATTTCCGTTTTATTAAACAGTTCATGATAGATGATAACAAGATTCATACAAATACAAAATATGCTGATCAAAGCCGCATCAAATCTAAGCCTGCTTTCTAAAACAAAAAACCATTTCTTGTCTAGCAACTTCTTATAACCATAAATTGAAATAGGTTGATGCCCGTAATTATTTATGGATCCCGTTCCAAATGAATTATAGCTTCTAAATCTAAAATCATTAACACCTAAGCAATCTGTTTCGAAAGAAAATTTTTCAAAATGTTGCAGGAAATGATCAATATCACTTTCAGATTCAAAGGCAACAAGTTCTTTTATTTTAAAAGGCCGCTTCATCATTTTCATACGTGTAGGTTAGCCAATACTTCTAATTACTTACTCAAATTTACAACTGATTCAGCTTCTTATTGGATATTCCTAAACTATTCACCAGGTTGGCCAGCTTACTAATGCCCGGTTGATCATCTGCACTGGCATTGCTTTGCAATTTCAGCAGCAGGCTGGCAATAGTCAGGTTTTTTAAATCATTGGTAGATACATTATATTTCTGTGCGAAGCCGGCAATACGCTCCATAAGGTCGCCGGAACCGCTACCCTCACCCAGCAAGGCTGTTTTGATCTGTGTCGCGTTCTCGCTTTCGTTGATCAGGCGATCAAAGCCTTTGGCATTGGAGATCTGGTTAACGATATTCTGGAAGAACATGGTCTCTCCGCCCACGATATCGATCTTAGCCGTTTTGAGGGCGCTACCCAATACATCTGCCTGGGCAAATGCGATGTCTTTCTGTACATTCACCTGTGCCAATGCGATATCCAGGTCTTTGCGTACGAGTATCTTGAACTCTTCATGCTCTTTACCTACGGCATCCAGTTTCTTCATCGCTTCGGCTTTCTCTTCGATGCCTGCTGCCTCTGCCAGGGCTTTCTCTTTCACTACTTCTGCCTCTGCAAGACCTTCTTTACGCTTCGCTTCTGCAATTTTCTCAATAACATTGGCATCTACGGTACCTTGTCTTTCTGCGGCTTCGGCTTTAGCGATCATTACTTCTGCTTCAGACAGACCCAAAGTCGCATCTTCACGTGCCTGAGCTTCTGCCAGGATCTTACGTGCCTCTGCCTGCTTAGTGGCCGCTTCTTTACGTGCTTCTGCATCAATAACTAATTGTTTTGCTTTCTCTTCTGCAGCCTTTTTATCTGCTTCTGCTGCTTTCACGGTGAAGATCAGCTTTTCTTCTGCTTCCTGGCTGGCATGGGTAATGCCTACGGTTTTCTCACGTTCTACAGTTCTGAAGGCTTCAATGTCTTTCATGCCTTGTTGCTCTTCTACCACACCTTTTTCCAGCTTCACACGCTCACGGATCACATCCTGGATATTTTTCTTTTCTACCTCTATGCTTTTTTCTTTCTCGATCTGGGCAAGGGTCACTATTTTCTCACGTTCTGTTTGCTCCAGGGCACGGTCTTTTTCCACACGCTCTGTTTCCACCGCATCTGTACGTTGTTTATTCTTCTCTGCGATAATGATCTGGCGCAGCTTATTCTCTTCCTGTACAGCAAGGGTCTCGTCGGTTTGAATCCTTACGGTCTCTGATTTCAATCTTTCTTCTTCTCTCACCTTCTGGATCTCTGCGGTCTCACGGGCTTTGATATTATCAATTTCACGTTTTTGCTTTTCTTCTTTTTCTGCCATCTGGCGGTCGAGTTCCAGGATGGCTTCACGCGCTTCTACATTTTGCTTCTTGATCACTTTTTCTTCTTCTCTGCGGATGAGGTTGGCGTTGATGTTCTCCCGGGCTGTCAGTTCGGTGATCTTCTTGATGCCTTGTGCATCCAGGATATTCTGCGGGCTCAGGAATTTAATTTCTGTTTGCTCCAGGTAGTCAATGGCGCAGTCATCGAGGATGTAGCCGTTCAGGTCGGTACCGATCACATTCAGGATCTCGTCCCGGAACTCGCGGCGCGCTTCATACAATTCGATGAAATCAAATTTTTTACCTACTGTTTTTAAGGCTTCCGAGAACTTGGCCTCAAAGAGGTTGCGTAATGTCTCCACATCAGAAGCACGCTCGGTGCCTATGGTCTGGGCCACGTTCAATACATCGTCCACACTTTTATTTACCCGTACAAAGAAGGCTACTTTAATATCGGCCCTTATATTGTCTTTACAGATGAGGCCATCGTACTCCATCCTGTCGATCTGCAGCTTTTTTACAGAGATGTCCATGATCTCCATTTTATGCAGCACCGGGATTACGTACATTCCTTTATTGAAGGCTACTTTTCCGCCCCCCACACCGGTACGCACGATGGCCTTACCCTGGGGTATTTTTTTATAGAATGTCGCAAAGGCGAAAAGAATAATGAGTAAGAAAAAGATCACTCCTCCGATAACGAGGAAAGTAACACTGCCAAAAGCGTCTAATAATGCTCCCATAGATTGATTGATTGTTTAAAGGTTATTTATGTTTTGTTTGTTTAAATATTGTTGAGGTTTACTTCTGCCTGAACGATGTAGATATTGCTTCCTTTCACTTCGTCTACAATAGTCACATCCTGGTTGTAACCGATGGTCCTACCATCTTTGCTTTGTACATTGATGCGGATGAGATCGGTATGTATCCTGAGTTCAGCATTGCCGATCTTTGTCCCGGAAATATCCGAGCGCATGAGGGCGGTACGCCCCAGGAGGTCATGTGCCTCTTCTCCGTTATAGCCCATTTGCCGATAGATTTTTACAAGTGGCCGTGTAGCCAGCCGGGTTAAGAAAAAGGTGATGATAAAGACAGGGATCAGTAATAAGGCTGATTTCCAGCCCCAGTTAAAGGTGTTGAATGCCACGGAGCTGACCAGGGTACCGATCCAGGCGATAAATTTAAAGACACTCAGCACGACCATAAAAGGTACTTTACCTACATTTATATATTGCATGGCTTTTTCGAAGCCGGAAAGCTCTGCTCCCCCATCTACATCAAGTCCTGCATCTACGTCCAGGTCTACATCAGTATCGAAATCAACCCCAAAGTCCATATGCCCCAGGAAGTCGCCTGCGAGAAAGGTGAATACCCAGTACAGTGCCGACAAACCGGCCAGGATGGTCATGATGGCATTAGCCAAAGGGTGAAATAATAAGTCCAGTATGCCTGTCATAAGATGAATGATTGGTTATGGGTTATGGGTGATAGGTGATGGTTAATGGTTAATTGTTTATTGTTAATTGACCATTAAGATTTATTCATACCTAATTGCTTTTTAATGGCTTCCAGGTCGCTGTCAATGGTGCCGGTTTTATCGTTCAATACTTTTTCCAGGTCTTCTTTAATATTAGATTTTTCATTGGCAATCTCGCCATAGGCCTTTGCCAGGGCTTCGCGGTCTTCTACTTTTTCTTTCATCCGCTCCAGCATGGATATGGTATCATTGGCATCAAGATGGGCCATCTGCTTGTTGACCTGCTGTGTGGCTTTACTCACTTTTGCTCTCGCTTTCAGGGTTTTCAATTCTTTTTCCCACTTGGACAGGTTCTCTTTAATGACTTCGATGTTCTTCAACATTTCGGCTGCAGATTGCTGATGCGCTACAGCCTGCCGTTCGAGATCTTCCGACTCTTCGGTGTACTGCATTTTCAGGCGCAGGGCTTCTTTCGCCAGGGTCTCAGCCTTTTCCAGTTCCAAAGACCCTTCCTGTGCTTTTTCCATCACCAATACTGCTTTCTGGCCGTAGGTTGCCGCTTCTTTAAGGCAGGCTTCTTTTTCATTCTGCGTGCGTATCGACAGGGCCTTCACACTGGCATAAGCTTCAGTAGCTTCATTTAGATCTTCCCGCAATTCACGCAGTCCCTGCTCGGTCATTTTAACCGGGTCTTCCATTTTTTCTACAGCGGCATGTATTTCTGCCTGACCAATCCTGAAAATTCTCTTGAAAATGTTCATAGCTTTAATATTTAGAATATTCGATAATATTTGGCGCAAACTCGTTCAGCAATAGGCCGACCGCGTTTATCGCTCCTTCAAATTCATTAAAATCAAGTGCTTCAATCTGCATGGTGTATCGGAAAAGTACTTTTGTACCTTCTTCGTTCAGCACAAAAGCACCGTGCAGGGTATCCCTGTTTTTTTGTAATAGTGCTTTGAACATATGTACATTATCTTCTTTAAAGGAGAAGAGGTACATCTCCATGATCAGTATGGGCGGTGCTACACCCAGGATCAGGTTATGGATACCATCCTGCTCATTTTCAAGTACCAATATCCCATCTGCCTCATTCCTGTACTTTATCTCACATTGCATCTGTTTTGCAAAGCTTTCTATTTTGTCTATATACATCATAAGCTTCCTGTTTTGTGCTGTTCCTACAAATTTAGTAATTATTTTGAATTATTGCAAAAATATTTAGCAATAATGATAATTATTTTTACATTACCTTTGTAGAGTTATGACAAAAGTGGGCAGTAATATAAAGAAAATCAGGGCTACAAAAGGCTTATCTCAACAAGCTTTTGCTGATATATTTGAATTAACCCGGGGAAATATATCTTCTTATGAAGAAAACAGGGCAGATCCTAAAATAGAAATTATCGTAAAGATTGCCAATTATTTTAGCATTCCGCTGGAAGCACTGATTACGCAGCACCTGACGGTCAACCAGATATTGAACTTTAAAGGGGATAAGTTGATGGAGGAAGAGAAGACACTTGATGCCTTACAACTGAAAGAGGTGCCTTATATCAATGATAATATTTATGCGCAATGCCGGCATGGCCATATCAGCTTCAGCGACCATCATCTTTTTCCAAAGCTGGTACTACCTTCTACCGGCAATATAAATTTACTGGCGCTTACGTTTAATTCTAATATCCCTCATCCCAGTGCATTACCCAGGTTTGGCGAGCATGATATCCTGGTATTTGAAGCGCTTACGGAGACCAATTTTCATTTATGCGAGCATACTCCGGGATTATATATCGGGGAAAAAGAATTGATGCTGGGTTATTATCAATCTGAAAATGAGTCTATGAAACTGGTACTTAATGCATTAAAAGAGCATGTATTTGATATTAAATCGGGCCAGCAATTCTGGAAATTATATGCCAGCTACCAACATTTACCCTGAGCAATGCCACCTGTAATAAAAGAAGTGCAACTTAAAAGTTTAAGTTGCACTTCTTTTTGTTATAAAGTGTACATCAGAGTAATTTGAAGTAGAAGTTCACTTTTCCACCGAAATAACCTACATGATTGTCCTTAGTAAAACGGAAATTGCTGGCAAAATCAAATGTGAAACTAACGGTTCTCCCTACCGGGATAGTTATGCCCAGGTAGGCAGCGGAGCGTGTAGTATCATTAACCGGAACAACAAAACCATTACGGAGTTTAAAAGTTCTAATATGTGCAGCACCGATACGTACCGCTACCTTTTGAGCGGTCATTTGCTCTCCGGATAAGAAGCCGAATTCTAAACCATGAAACAGGTATAGACCCCTGTTACCATTAAATCCTGCATAACCTACAGATCCTCCATAGCCTATGTAATTAGTTGTTCCAACGACACCCCCGTGACCGGCATTAAGATAAAGTCCTCCATCCAAAGCCGGGTAAGCGGTACCGTTCATAGCCACTCCTATACCCACACCACCAAAGAGCATAACCCTTGATCGTAAATTCTGCCAGCCCAAGCCTTTTTCCCTTATTGTATTAAGGCTATCAAAGCTCTGCCTCCATTCTGGACCTAAATCAAGACGCGATAAGTCTTTCAGGGTAAACACATATAGCACCGGGTAGAGACTACCGCCCTTACTCTTTGGTACATTATATGTATAATCTGCGACAATAATCGAATCCATATTATGTTTTACACTAAGCACTTCATTATTGATCTCTACAAAATCTGTAGTCTTGGGCGCTCTCTTTTTAAAACGGAATAAAGGTTCGGGAGCATCAGGACTTAAAGCGATCGTTATCACATACTGACTCAAAGGGTCTGTAATAGAATCTTTTAACAGGCTCAATCCTTTCTGAACTGCTTGAAACACCCTGTCATGATTACTTTTTTCCCAATCACTCCAATAACTCATATAGACGGTCATATTACCATCTGGCAAAAGGCTATTTTCCAGCTTCTTAGAACGGTCTGCTGTGGAAAAGTCAAAATAATCGAATTGCTTATGCACCTTAGGGTCCGGTTTATAAGTAATTTCATTACAGCATTGTGCTAACAATAACTGATGGATGAATAGTTGCAACAGTATAATGAGTATACTGGTTTTTTTTATCATTTATAATTTTTTAATACCGAATTAAGATTCATTGAACTTTTTTCTCTGTGCTCCTTATTTTCACCGAATGCACGTCCATATGCAGAGTTCCCCCTGGCGTGCGCTTCTGAAGGGCGAATATCTGAGATGTGCACGACTCTTTTAACGGGAGCTGCTGTGGCAATAGTTTCTTCAATTTCTTTTTCGGGTGCTAAAAGGCCATTATCTCTGACCTCTGTAGTTTTAGTATGGTTAGTTTTAAGTGTTGGTTCTGATTTAGCAAGTACCTTTTCTGACTTTAAAGGTGTCACAGTATTAAATCTGCTGGCAACAGGTTCTATTAATTTACGGCTTTGTGGTGCTGCAACCGGTATTTTATCTTTTAAAGGGGCTTTAATGGAATTCCTGGCAATATTATTATGCTGTTCCCGATTTACCGGCGCTTCTGTATCCTGTTCAGGTAAAGATATTTCTTCCCGGGGCATAATTTGCGGCCCTACAGGCTGCTGCACAGATTCTGAAACCGGAGCTTCTGCAATAGTTTTGTGCAGGGACTCTGCAGGCTTGCTCAAGAAAAACCAGGCACCTGCGATACCTATTAAAAGGGCAGCAGCATGACTCCATCTGAGTTTAAAGAATACTTTACGCTTTTCTTTGGAAGCCGGGTTTGTGGCAAGGATACCTGAAGATACCTGCTCCCAGATCCTTACTTTTGCCTCAGGCAAGTCCTCCAGGACAGCTAAAGCCGGATCTTGCATTTTTTGCTGCCATTCCAGTTCAAAATTTTCTTTTTGTGCAAATACGGATGCAGCAATACGTTCTTTGCCGGTTTCATTAAGGAATACGTTTCTTATATTATCAGGTTCTTCAATCTTTTCGCGCCAGTTTTTTTCAAATTTTGCCCGTGGTATCTGTAATTTATCCCATATTTCCTGCTTTGCTCCTTGTTCTAAAAATCCTTCCCATCCGGGGATTTCATCTGCTTTCTTTTGCCATGCTTTTTCAAATTTTTTTTTGGAAGACTGTATCTTTCCCCACATATGCGCTTTGACCTCTTCTTTCAAAAAGTCTTTTTGTGCATCTGAATCATTCATTTTTTCCCGCCAATGGTCTTCGAAATTTTTCATGGCTTTTTATTTTTTTTGCTTCAAAATATACTCTTGCAAGAATTTGCGTGCTTTAAATAGCTGAGAACGTGACGTGACCTCCGAAACCCCTAAATGAGCAGATATTTCTGCATGGCTCATATCTTCAAAAACATATAGATTGAATACAGTTCTGTAGCCGATAGGCATTGTATGTATCACTTTCATGATTTCCCTCACACTCATGTTGGAAAGGGCCTGCTCCTGCTCTGCGCCAAACTGGACCGGTGTTTCTCCATCTATCGACACAATGTCCATCTGTTTACGCTTCCTGATCTTCATTAATGCCTCATTCACTGCAATTCGCTTCATCCAGTGCCAAAGACTCTTATCTCCTCTCCATTCAAAAGTATGAATATTCCCGAATATCTTCAGGAATGCCTCTGTTGCAGCATCTTCGGCCTCCATGCGTTCTCCCAAATACCGGAACGTTGTAGCATACAAGACATCAGCATATTTTTCATATAAAATATGCTGCGCGCTGCTTTGTCCTTGCTTGCAATTTTCTACCAGTAATTTTTCTTCCATCCTTGTTTGGCCAGCGCTTTATTTATACAAAGGCAAAATTCAGGCTAACTAACTTATATAATGCCTGAACATTATCATATGTTGCCCCTGGAAATTAAAATTATGAAAAAAAGCTACAAAATATAAAATATTGTAGCTGTAAATGTTTAATTATAATCTCTTTGTCTATCCTATACCTGAAATACGCCTTCTTTCCATTCTTTAACAATCGGGGCATGGTTCGCGGCTTTAATGCCCTCGGATATCACCAATCTTGTATTTAAAGGATCTATAATATCATCTACCCATAAACGGGAGGCGGCATAGTAAGGCGTAGTTTGCGCATTATATTTATCCGTAATGGTTTTCAACAACTCTTTTTCTTTTTCAGGGTCGATTTCTTCTCCTTTTGCTTTCAAAGAAGCTACCTGGATCTGTAATAAGGTCTTTGCCGCCTGCTCTCCACCCATAACGGCAATCTTTGCATTTGGCCAGGCATAAATAAAGCGGGGATCATAAGCTTTCCCACACATGGCATAGTTGCCGGCACCGAAGGAGTTCCCGATAATGATCGTGATCTTAGGTACTACGGAGTTGGCTACTGCATTGACCATCTTGGCACCATCTTTTGTAATACCGGAATGTTCGCTGCGGGTACCGACCATAAAACCGGTAACGTCTTGTAAAAAGACCAAAGGAATTTTCTTTTGGTTGCAGTTTTGGATAAAACGTGCGGCTTTATCGGCACTTTCACCATAGATCACCCCACCCAACTGCATTTCTTTTTTACCATTTTTTACAATCGTACGCTGGTTGGCCACGATACCAACTGCCCAGCCGTCTACACGGGCATAACCGCAAACGATGGTCTTACCATAGTCCTGCTTGAACTGGTCAAATTCTGAATTGTCTACAATACGTTCTATGACCTCCAGTACATTGTATGGCTTGCTGTTATCGGTGCTCACAAAGCCGCAGATCTCTTTAGGGTCTTTTACGGGCAATGCAGGCTTGGCACGGTCAAACCCGGCATCTTCAGGTTTACCCAGTTTGTCCATGATACGCTTCACCTGGTCCAGGCATTCTTTTTCGGTATCGAATTTATAATCGGCAATACCGCTGATCTCTGTGTGGGTAGCAGCGCCGCCCAGTGTTTCAGAGTCGGCATCTTCGCCAATGGCTGCTTTTACCAGGTAAGGTCCTGCCAGGAAGATGGAGGCATTACCGGTCACCATCAGGGTCTCATCGCTCATAATGGGCAGGTAAGCACCGCCGGCCACGCAGCTACCGGTAACGGCAGCGATCTGGGTGATGCCCATAGCGCTCATTTGTGCATTGTTCCTGAAGATACGGCCAAAGTGTTCTTTATCGGGGAAGATCTCATCCTGCATGGGCAGGTAAACACCGGCACTGTCTACGATATAGATCACGGGCAGCCTGTTTTCCATAGCGATCTCCTGCATACGCAGGTTTTTCTTCCCGGTGATCGGGAACCAGGCACCTGCCTTTACGGTATAATCATTAGCGATGATCATACATTGACGGCCGCTTACATAGCCGATACCGGATACGGTACCGCCTGCAGGGCAACCGCCATGCTCGGCATACATTTCATAACCGGCAAAAACACCTAATTCTATAAATTCAGCACCATCGTCTGTCAGGTATTCGATACGCTCACGCGGTGACATTTTTCCTTTCAGCTTTGCTTTTTCCAAAGCTTTCTTCCCACCGCCTTCTTCGATCTTCGACTTGCGTTGTTTTACCTGTGATGTCAACAGACGCATGGCATCTTCATTTTTGTTGAATTCGATATTCATATAAGTATCCAGTAAAGGTTTAAAGTAACATTAAAGGGAAATACATGTTGAGTATTTCAAGCGACTAAGATAGTATATTTTGGCTAATTGAGTCAGGGAGTGCCCTAATTGTTAGCACAAATATTAAAGCCTCATTCATACGGCTAAAAAACCGCTGAATAAGGCCTTGATATTGAATTAGTAAAAACTATTTACTAAGGATCACTTTCTTACTGGCATATCCGGTACCGGAATTGATCTTAATGAGGTAAATGCCATTGGGAGCATTGGAAAGATTGAGTTCTTTATTTCCGCTTCCTGCATTACTGATGTTGCCGGAATAAACAGTTTTACCGGTTACGTCCAATACGGTAATGTGTAAATCGGTCGCATGCTTCAGGTTATATTGCAATTGAATGTTACCATTTGTACTCGGATTCGGAAAAACGGCAATATTAGCGTCCAGTTCACTGCTTAGCTTATGGATTGATGTTCCCGTAATCTGGGTACAGGAAGAGGTCAGTGGATCTAAAGTAGCTACTCCGGTATTCAGCGGGTCTAACCAAGGCTTCACCCGCCTGTTATCTGCAGTACCGTTAACGGTATATTCCCATCCATGCGACAATTTATCATACCAAAGCAGGTCCATCGGATATACGTCATCTGCATGCTTATTGAAAAAACAAGAATCTGCGACATGCTCACTAAAGGAGGCCACTGATGCAATCCCGATAAGTCTGCCATCGCCATCAAACAGTCCGCTGCCGGAAGATCCGGGAGCAACATATCCTTCGGTGATGGTTTTATACCATTTGGTGCCGGAGGCACTGGGCGCACCTGAAGGCCAGGCCTGAGACTGAACGCTCTGGCTGGTAGATAATTTTTTATTATCGCCATAGGGGTGATGAAATCCGATAAACTTCTTAGGTGCCGCGAGTGTTGTCGTAATGGCGTTATTCCTGTTCCAGCCGGCAAGTACTGCGCCATAGGATGCAGGAATGGCTTCCCGCAATTGGTAGATCATAAAATCGCCCACGATCTCATTAACGTTCCATGATTCATTATAATTTGCCCTTGCCAGGACATTCACACCGGTCATGGAATAGCCATTTGTAGCACCTAAGCCTGCACAGTCGGGTTTTTCAAAATTGAAACGAACGATCACTTCATCGAAATCTGTATTGTTAAGGGAACCGCTGCCCTGGCAGTGCGTTGCGGTAAGAATATAAGGTGTACAGTTACTTGGACTGTTACTCGTATTGTTGACCAATGTACCGGAACAAGCACCTCCTCCCGGAGACATATCGAGGAGCTGAATGGTAGCTTTCCTGCTATTTGCATAATCTGTGCCTTGCGGACAAATGGCGTTTATATTGCATACGGAGGATAAACCGTTCAATTCGGGATCAATATTATCAATAGGGATGATAAATTGATTCAAATGCTCAATAGCCCGGTGGAATACCAGCATACTATTGATATGCATATCGATCTTGGCGATATCAACAGCAGCATCTATATTCATTTCCAGGAAAACCACATCACCCTGAACGGCATCTATGGCAAATTTACCGGAAGCCGGATTGTTGGCCGCATCAAAAGCGCCTACCACCTGGCGTTTGTTTTCGTTGGTCAAAAACAGCTTTACGCCTTTAGGCAATTGGAAGCGATCAAATAAAAAGCCAATTGCGGGCGCTCCTTCAATCGCAATGGTAGTACGCCAGACGCGCGTACCATCTGCCAAAGTAATCAATTGGCCGGAGTTCGGGAAACTGATATCGGAGGACACATGCAAACCTATCTTCAAGGGTTTGGCAAACAATTGTGCCGCAGATTCGTTTTTTTCATTATCTACATAGGCTTGCCAATCGGGATTGGTAAAGCTATGTATGGCCATATTGCGTACCGGCAGATCTTGTATCATGGATAAAGGCAAGCCACCCTGGCTGATCTGCGCCTGCATATTGTTGTTCCAGATGCCCAAAGACATGGCCACCATGCATAAAAAAAGATATTTCTTCCTCATAAAAAAAGATTTCAGCAATGCTGAGTTGGGTTAATAAATAGTCGTTATAGGTTAATCGTAATAAGGGGGATAAAAGTTACCATTCTTATCTTCTTTTTTGAAAATAAGCACAGTGTCTTCCTTCTCTATGATTACAAAACTATACCAGAACTTCAAATAATCATTCACTAAAAATAGTAAAAATAGTTTCGTCCTATAACAGGAGTTGGGGGCCGTGTTGTGTTGTGACCGGTTTTTAAATCGGGTTCACCGATTTTTTTTGATCGTACACGGATCTTGGTCGTACATTTGGTCCATATTTCACATGCTATGATAGAACTCATTTCTGTTAATAAAATATATACTAAGGGTGCACATAAAATTGCGGCTTCCAATAATATCAATTGCCGGATTGTTGAGGGGGAATTTGTGGCTATCGTCGGCAAGTCGGGATCGGGCAAGTCTACCCTGCTCAATTTACTGGCGGGACTGGATACTGCCACATCAGGGCAAATCTTGTTTGACGGAGCAGATATCAGTGCATTCAGCCCTAATCAATATGCGGCACATCGCCTGAATAATATCGGGATCATCTTCCAGTCTTTCAACCTGATCTTTTCTAAAACGGCCCTGGAAAATGTGATGCTACCACTCATTTTTGCAGGCCTTTCTGCAACGGAGCGCCTGGCGAAAGCGAAACGTGTACTGGAGCAGGTGGGCCTGGCAGACCGTATGCAACATAAGGCTAATGAACTCTCCGGAGGTGAAGCGCAAAGGGTGGCCATTGCCAGGGCGCTGGTCAACGAGCCTAAAGTATTGCTGGCGGATGAACCTACGGGCAACCTGGACTCTGCCACGACTGAAGAGATCTTAGACATCCTGCTTTCGTTAAAGGCAAAGGGTAAAACGATTATCATGATTACGCATGACCGGGAGATCGCTGAAAAAGTAGCGGACAGGATCCTGACGATTAAAGACGGGGTATTAAGTGAGTGATGGGTGATGGGTGATGAGTTATGAGTGATGGGTGAGATGTGGAGCGTAAAAGTAAAAAGTAAAAAGTGAATAGTGAATAGTGAATAGTGAATAGTGAGATGCGGAGCGTAAAAGTAAAAAGTGAATGTTGGGGAGAGAAAAGTGGGTGGTGAGTGAAGACATTTTGTTCTATAAAAATATTTTATCAATGACTTTATCTGATTTAATTACAATGGCCCGCCAGAATCTATGGCGTACGCGCCTGAGGACTCTGCTTACGCTGATTGGTGTTATCATCGGCATTGGCGCACTGATCGCTATGGTCAGTTTTGGTATAGGCCTGGAAAAGAACATTACGGAGAAATTCAAATCGAATGATCTGTTTACCAGCTTAACGATTTCTACTAAAGCGATTAACTTTAAAGCGGGTCCGAGGAACAGGTCGAAGGTGGAGAAGAGCGAAGCAACAGGGGTACCTCTGAATGATTCGCTAATATCGGTCTTACAAAAAAGACCTGAAATAGCCATTGCTTATCCCAGGATCAACATTCCGATAAGGGCTGCCCTGGGTAGTGATACGGCTGCCACCAATACGGGTAGTCTACCGATGGTGATGGCGCAACAGCCGCCCTATAATGAGTTATATGCCGGGAAGTATTTCTCTAATGATTCGGCACTCGAGGTTTTAGTCAGCCTGAACTTCCTGAGGGCCTTAGGGTATGAGGTACGTACCAGGGAAAAGATAAACGCAAACATAGAGGTAGACAGCGGATTGCAATTGGCCCTGGCTGATACCATCATTGGTAAAGAGCTGATCTTGCTCAGCACTTCTCTAAAGAGCACTTCTCCGCTCGCAATAATGGCGGGTATTGAAAATGTAATTGGCGAAGAGAGCACTCCTGTAAAGATCGTAGGGATCATGAAGGAGGAACAGTTTTCCGGGCCCTCTCTCCGGGAAGAGATCATCTTGCCGATACAGACGGCTAAGTCTTTACCCTCGCTTGGCTTTGACCGCATCAGCGACCTGATGGAAAATAAAACTAAGGGCAACCAGTACACTTCTATTTATGTAAAAACAAAGAGCATGGAAGACCTGGGTAAGATCAAAGCTTACCTGGATGGGCAAAAAATAAATTATTTTGCAGTAGATGATGGTCTTTCGGAAATGAAGAAGGCCTTCCTGATACTGGATAGTATCCTGGGCATTATCGGCCTGATCAGCTTGCTGGTAGCGGGTTTTGGCATTGTCAACACGATGCTGATGAGTATCCTGGAACGTAAAAGGGAGATCGGCATTATGAAGGCTGTCGGCGGTAAGAACCGGGACATACGAATGATCTTCTTTTTCGAGGCCGGATTCATCGGCCTGGTGGGTGCTTTAGGGGGCATTGCCCTGGGTTACGGACTCACACGTATTGCCAATCTAATTGTCAACAACCAATACATCAAGGATGCAGATGAGTTCGTGGACCTCTTCTCTTTCCCCTGGTGGCTGGTAGGTGGCTCTATTGTGTTCTCTATCGTGATCAGCCTGCTGGCCGGGCTGTATCCTGCAATCCGGGCATCCAGTATTCATCCTATTGATGCGCTGAGGCAGGAGGGATAAGGTAGCTGACTGGTAAATAATCGTTATTCGCTATAGTTATTTATGGCAGGCAAAGTGAACTGAGCTAACTTTGCCTGCTCAGATAATTGGTCAACTAATGAAAAAGAGTGCGCTCATTCACAGAAAATATTATTTCAGGTTAATCATTGCTTCAGCGCTGATCGGTCTACTCTCGGCGGCTCTCGCTTTTTTCCTGAAGTTAATTACTGAATTTTTTGAAGAGCAGATCTTTCATACGGTATCGCATCATGCGACCCTATTATTTATCCTGCTCCCTACGATAGGCATTACGGCTATTTACTTCCTGAGAAAGTATGCTTTTCAAAAGCGGAAAAATAAAGGGATCACTGAGATTTACAAGACACTGGACCAAAGGAAAGATCATCTTCCGCTCTTCAAGATCCCATCCCATTATTTCAATGGCTTCCTGACGGTTATTTTCGGGGGCTCTACAGGGATTGAGGTATCTACGGTAGTGGCCACCGCCACGATCGGCAACGAGGTGTACAAAAAGGAATTTTCTGCAAAGATGTATAAGCGGGAATTGGTTTGTGCCGGTGTATGTGCCGGTGTGGCCATTTTGTTTGCCAGTCCGCTGGCAGGATGGCTTTTTGCTATTGAAGTGATTGCCAGGAAGCTCAATAAATCTCTTTTTCTCAGTTGCACTACGGCTGCCCTGGTAGCCTGGTTTATCTTGTATTTTCTCCCGGGGAAACCTTTAATAGCAATCCCCAGTACAGGATGGCATTGGGTTGCCATTCCTTTCATGCTATTGCTCAGCCTGATGAGTGCGGCACTATCGGTCTATTTCACCGTGCTGGTGGTGAAGATCAAGAGCTTTTTTGCCGGCATCAATAATAATTTCCTGCGGGTAAATCTTGGCGCATTGATCGTGGGTACCGGCATCTTTTTCTTCCCATTCCTGTATGGAGACAGTTATCATGCTCTGAAAGAGATCTCGCTACGGCCTGAGGCACAGTCTATCTTATTACTATTGTTATTAACGTTGCTGAAACCTCTTGCAGCTTCGCTTACTTTGGGTGCGGGCGGTGATGGAGGTGTCTTTGCGCCCGGCATTGTATCCGGGGCATTCCTGGGCCTGGCATTCGCGCTTTTTTGCAATACCTACCTGGGCACTTCCCTGGTATATGTAAACTTTATTGTCATCGGAGCAGCTGCTACTTTATCGGCCTCTATTTATGCACCATTTACCGCGCTGTTCCTGGCTTGCCATCTTATTCCAAACGGTTTTGTTTTATTCTTTCCTTTATTAGTCACTGCGCTTTTGTCCAACTATTTTGCCCGGTGGATCTTTCCTTATAATGTGTATACGCACAAGATGCCGGCGGTACAATAAGATTTTTACAACTCACCTAAAAGCTCCGGCAAATGCCGGAGCTTTTCATATGAATCTATTCACTGACATGCACTATTTATTTGCAGTCGGAATACCTGTCTGTTTTAATATTCAAACAGGTAATTATTTTCCAATAAAAAGTTTTTGTGTAGCAAATCCTTGTTTCGTGGCAATCTTCACAAAGTACATACCCATAGCTGCATGTTCAAGATTTAATGTTTTAATTCCATTCAAAGCCCTGGCAATTTTTGCAGTCAGTACAATATTTCCGCTGAGATCATAAACGGTTATATCCAGGTTTTCGGCTTCTTTTAAATTATACTGTAAATAAACTTTACCATCGGTACTCGGATTAGGATAGATCGCGACCGCTTCATATAATGAATTGCTGGCGTTCTTTATGCCTATTTCGCTTATGGCTTCACAAGATGAGGTAACGGAATTAATTGTTGTCACCCCTGTATTGGCAGGATCAAGCCATGGTTGTAACCTCCTTTTGCTATCTGTACCATGTAAGGAAAACTCCCAGCCATGCCATAATTTATAATACCATACTATGTCCATTGCATACACATCCTGTCCTCTATGGTTGACAGAGCATTCTACGGGCACATCAAATGTAGTACCCGCTGTTGAAGCAATACCAATCAATCTGCCATCGCCATCAAAAAGTCCGCTGCCAGAAGATCCGGGTGATACATACCCAACCTCGGTCTGCGTAAACCATCTGCTCCCATCCGGATCTATATTATAGGGGGAGGTATTCATCCTGGAAACAACGCTTTGACTGGTGGATAATTTTTTATTATCTGACATGGGATGGTGAAATCCGATAAATTTCCTGGGAGCGTTAACACTTTCTTCTATCCCGTTTGACCTGTTCCAGCCAGACAGTACGGCTCCATACGAGGCCGGAATTGCTTGCCTGAGTTCATAGAGCATAAAATCACCGATTAACTCATCCGTAGTCCAGCTCGTATTATAATCGGCTCTCGCCACTACATTTACCCCATTCATAGAAACAGCATTGGTGTTTCCTGTGCCCTGGCAGTCGGGGCGCTCAAAATTAAAACGTACCAAAACGTTATCAAAGTCACTATTTAATAATGTTCCGGTACCCTGGCAGTGTGTCGCTGTTAAAATGTAGGGTTTACAGTCTTGTGTCGTATTACCGGTATTGTTGATCAGCGTTCCGCTGCAGCCACCGCCACCAATACCAAAATTGATCGTTGATACGGTTGCTCTCCTGTTTTTCTCATAATCTGTACCCTGGGGACAGATCGCATTTATGGTACAGACAGAAGATCTCCCGTTATAGGTAGTATCATATTGGTCAATAGGAATACCATTGCCCTCTGTTACAAATTGCCGGAGATGCTCAATAGCACGATGAAACACCAATGCTTTGTCAATATTTAATTTTATTGCGTCTTCTTTCACACCGGCAGCGATATCGAGTTCGAGATAAACTTTGTCTCCCTGAATAGCATCAATTAAAAATTTACCGGAGGCCTGAACATTGCGGTGGTCAAAAGCACCCACCACTTGCCTACCATTTTCGTTGCTGGCAAATAGCCGCACTCCTTCAGGCAATTGAAACTGATCAAACATCAGGCCTATTGCGGGTGCACCTTCAATGTGTATTACACCGCGCCATACACGTGTTCCGTCGGCTGCCACCTGCAATTGCCCTGATTGTGGGAAGCTGAAACCGGTAGCTACATGCAAGCCAACCCGGACTGCATGGTTAAACTTTTCTGATATTGCCGTCCCGGACTCTTCTTCCAGGAAGGCTGCCCAATCGGGATTTTGGTAACTGCTCACCGGAATAGTTCCGAAAGCGAGTTTTTGCTGCAGGGATGCGGGTAAACCTCCGTACTGAATCTGGGCATTAATGTCATTGTTGAATGCTATAAAGCCCAAAGCACATAAAAGCAAGTATTTTTTCAATGTTTTATGATTTAATAGTAAGCAATGTGCCTAAATATACATAAAAAAAGAAAAACCGATCCATTACTTTGCTGCTTACGATTTCCGGTGAATGAATCTGATCGGTAGGTTTTAAAAATAAAGCCCCGGCCATTGCCGGGGCTTTATAACAAAATATTTAGTACGAATTAAAATTACTTGTTCATTGTAATCAGGAATTCTTCATTATTGCGGGTACCTTTCAGGTTTTGCATTAAGAATTTCATAGCTTCATCAGTATTCATATCGGCCAGGTGATTGCGCAGGATCCACATTTTACCTAAAGTATCTTTGCTCATCAACAGGTCGTCACGACGGGTAGAAGATGAAGTGATATCTATAGCCGGGAAGATACGTTTATTGGCCAGTTTACGGTCGAGTTGTAATTCCATATTACCGGTACCTTTAAATTCCTCGAAGATATAATCATCCATACGGGAACCCGTATCGGTCAGGGCGGTAGCCAGGATGGTGAGGGAACCACCGTTTTCTATTTTACGTGCAGCACCAAAGAATTGTTTTGGCTTTTGCATCGCGTTGGCTTCCACACCACCGCTCAATACTTTACCGGATGCAGGTGCTACGGTATTGTGTGCACGTGCCAGGCGGGTGATGGAATCCAGCAGGATCACTACATCGTGCCCTACTTCCACCAGGCGTTTAGCTTTTTGTAAAGCGATACCGGATACTTTTACATGTTTCTCTGCAGGCTCATCAAAAGTGGAGGCGATGACCTCGGCATTCACACTACGCTGCATATCGGTCACCTCTTCCGGGCGCTCATCGATCAGAACGATCATCAGGTACACTTCCGGGTGATTGGTCGCGATCGCATTGGCGATCTCTTTCAGCAGCATGGTTTTACCGGTCTTAGGTTGCGCTACGATCAATCCTCTCTGTCCTTTACCGATTGGGGTAAACAAATCCATGATACGTGTGCTCAGGTTGCTGGCACCCATATCTAAATTTAATTTTTCATTCGGGAATAATGGGGTGAGGTAATCAAAAGGTACGCGGTCCCTGATCTCTTCTGGCAAACGCCCGTTGATGGTAGCTACTTTTAAGAGGGCAAAATATTTTTCGCCTTCTTTTGGCGGGCGTACATTACCTTTTACGTTATCGCCGGTTTTAAGTCCGAAAAGTTTGATCTGGGAGGGGGAGACGTAGATATCGTCGGGGGAACTTAAGTAGTTGTAATCGCTGCTTCTTAAGAAGCCATAGCCGTCCGGCATCATTTCTAAAACACCTTCGCTTTCAATAACACCGTCAAATTCAATGTTGAAGCCCGTATTGCTTTCCGCTTGCTGATTACGGTTATTGTTGTTGTTATTATTGCGGTTATTTTGATTCTGGTGTTGCGGTTGGCGGTTTTTCTGTTGCTGGCCTTGTCTTTGCTCTTGCGGAGCCGGCTCTGCTACCGGATTGGGGGCCTGCATTTCAATGACATCTCCGGATTCTGTCAGTATAGGCTTGGTCGTTTCTGCTACTTCAAACAGGGAAGGTTTATTGTCGGTTTCTTTATCATCAACATCATCAAATTCCAGTGATTTTGCATCGTTGATGATCTCGGCTTCCGGTTTAGTCTTCTTTAACTGCTTTCTGGGCCTTGCTATCTTCTTCTCTTTCTCTGCCGGGATAATCTCTTCTGCGCTTTCTGCTGCTGTACTTTCTATTGCCGGTTCTGGCGCTGCGCTTGTCTGATCTGGAGTAATTGCTTTTTTGACTCTGGCTTTTTTGATTCTTTTTGCAGGTTTGTCTTCTGCACCTTCAGAGGCCTGGAAAGCTTGTTTATCTATAATTTTATAGATAAGGTCCTGCTTCTCTAATTTTTTAAAATTTGCTACGCCAAGCTGCTCTGCAATATCATTGAGCTCAGGAACAATCATGTCTTGAAGTTGATTGATGTCGTAAGGCATTAAAATATGTTTAGTGATAAAACGCACACGTGGTAATCAGTGAATATAGTGCGAAGATGAATTAAGAATTGTGGTAAAAAATTACTTTTGAAAAAATGTAAATGGATTTTGTAGAGGCTACTTTTTGAACATTTACATTGCAAGATTAATTAATCTTTCTGAAATGACAAAAAAATTAGATATTCTTAAGAAAATCTTTTGATACCCTTTCTACGGTATTTTTCATGGATTGGTACCTAAAACCGGGAAATTGTTGCAGGAATTTATGATTGTCATAATGGCAAACGGCCTGTGCGGTACGTATCGTTTCCCTGGTGAGTATCGATCTTTTACCGGCCAGTCCTGCCTTTATACTGGATAATATCCAAGCCACTTTACTCATCAGAGGACTCGCTTTTTTATAAGGTGGTTTTTTACCCATAGCATTAGCCATCCAGGTAAAGATATCTTTGTAGGTATGATTCCCTTCGGTGAGTATATAGCGTTCTTCAACAATATCACTTTCCATCAGCAACAAGGCAGCCCTTGCCACGTCTTTCACATCGACCCAGCCATTTACGCCTGATGTGTACCAGGGAAATTCTTCATAAGCAGACTGGAACAGCTTCGCAGAGCCTTCCTGATAATTGCCTTCTCCCAGGATGATGCCGGGGTTGAGAATTGCCGCGTTTAAGCCTTCGGCCATTCCGCGCCATACTTCCATCTCGGCCTGGTACTTCCCGATGGCATAAGCCGTATTCGTACTGCTTTCTTCCCAATGCGTTTCTTCGGAAATAAGTTTATTTTCTTTGGTGGGTCTCCCTAAAGCTGCAATAGAACTGATGTGTATCATTCTTTCTACGCCTGCGATCAGGGCCTCGTCTACTACATTGGCGGTAGCATTGCGGTTTTGTTCTATAACACGTTCCCGGTCTTTTTGCTCAAAAGAGACAATAGCCGCGCAGTGATATACCTGACTGATGCCTTGCATCACTTCTTCAACAGCATATACGTCCAGCAGGTCACAGGCCACCCACTCGATTAAAGGGTGGGTCCACTCAGGGCGGTTACGATTAAATAAAGCTCTTACCGAAAGCCCTTTTTCTACCAGAGCCTCCAGAAGATGTTTACCTAAAAAACCACTTGCACCTGTAACTAAAACCAAAGATTCGACTATTTATATTATTAAAAGCATATAACAAGACCTCAAAGTTATCATTAAAACTATGAGGTCTGCAATCATTGCTGAATGGAGGTAAACTGTTTCAGGAAGCGTATATCGTTCTGAGAATACAGCCTCAGGTCGTTTACCTGGTACTTGATCTGCGTAATCCGTTCTACGCCCATACCAAATGCAAAACCGGAATATACTTCAGGATCGATGTTGAAATTGCGTAAGAGGTCCGGGTGTACCATACCGCAACCCAGGATCTCTACCCAACCGGTATGCTTACACAGGTTACAGCCTTTACCGCCACAAACGGTACAGCTAATGTCCATTTCTGCACTCGGCTCTGTAAAGGGGAAATAAGAAGGACGGAAGCGCACTTTAGTATTGCTGCCGAACATTTCTTTTACAAAATAATAAAGCGTCTGCTTCAGATCAGCGAAAGAGACTTTCTTATCGATGTACAAACCTTCTGTCTGGTGGAAGAAGCAGTGTGCCCTGGCACTGATGGTTTCATTCCTGTAAACACGGCCGGGACAGATCACACGTACCGGCAGGTTACCCTCTTCCAGTACACGTGCCTGTGTGGAAGAAGTATGTGTACGCAGGATCCAGTCGGGATTCTGGGCCACATAGAACGTATCCTGCATATCCCTTGCCGTATGATCGGCAGGCATATTCAGGGAAGTAAAGTTATGCCAGTCGTCTTCTATTTCAGGACCTTCAGCTACAGTAAAACCAATCTTGCTGAATATATTGACGATCTCGTTTTCGGTCACTTTTAAGGGATGGCGCGTTCCGGGCTGAAACTGCAGACCGGGCAGGGAGAAATCCAGTTGGTTGCCTTGCTTTCCTCCTCCGGACTGTACCTGCTTATTGTTCTCGTAATGTGCTTCTGCAAATTGCTTAAAAGCATTCAGCAACTGACCGGCATCTTTTTTATCTGCCGGGGCTACATCTTTCATAGCAGCAAAAGCATCTTTTACCAAACCCTTGGTGCCTAAGAATTTGATCCTATAAGCCTCCAAAGCGGCGGCATCTGTAATAACAATATTTGAAATCTCAGCTTCCAAGGCTGCTAATTTCTGTTTCAGCGATTCCATAAGAGTGCAAAGATAGGAAATTGAAGGATTTGTAAATTAGGGAATTTGAGCTTGTAGATGGATAGCTAAACTACTCCATTTTACAGAAAAAAAATACAGGGACTCAACGGTAGTTTCAAAAAGGGTAAAAGCCTTATCACAAAAGAGCCGGAAGCAATGCTTCCGGCTCTTTCTATATAATTAGTCCTTACAGGCTTTTAATGTATTTTGCATCAGGGCGCAAATGGTCATTTTGCCTACCCCACCCGGCACCGGGGTAATGTAGCTTGCTTTTTCCTTTACGGTATCAAAGTCTACATCGCCTACCAGCCTGAAGCCCGACTTTTTAGTCGCATCTTCGATCCGGTTAATGCCCACATCCACGATGATAGCACCTTCTTTCACCATATCAGCAGTCACATATTTGGGACGGCCAATAGCGGCTACGATAATATCTGCTTCAAGACACAATTCTTTCAGGTTCTTTGTCTTAGAGTGTGTCAAAGTTACCGTGCAGTTACCCGGGTTGGTATTGCGGCTCATCAGCAGGCTCATAGGCGTACCCACGATATTGCTTCTGCCGATCACGACACAATGCTTACCTACGGTATCAATACCATAGTGTTGCAACATCATCATGATACCATTCGGTGTAGCCGGGATAAAAGTATCTTGTCCCAATACCATTTTACCGATACTGTTAGGATGAAAGCCATCCACATCTTTTTCGGGATGGATGGTATTGATCACTTTATCTTCTGAGATATGTTTGGGTAAAGGCAATTGTACCAGGATACCATCGATATCACTGTCTGCATTATAGGTTTCGATCAGCGCCAGCAGTTCCGCTTCGGTAGTGTCCGGGGCCAAACGGGATAAAGTAGATTTGAAGCCTAAGAAATCACAGGTTTTCACTTTTGAAGCTACATAGGTCTGACTTGCAGGGTCTTCTCCTACCAAAATTGCGGCCAGGTGGGGCACTTTTTTGTTGTTTTGAACACGAGCGGCTACCTCGCTCTGAATTTCTTTAAGTATTTCTTCTGATACTTTTACGCCGTCTAATAATTGCATGGCGCAAAATTAAACAAATTTACGTTTAAAGTAAATTTATGTGTACAAGGAATGTGTATAAAAAAGGGCCTTTACACAATTTATAAGACTTGTAAGTTAAAAAATTATTTTAACTTCGCCTGTCATAGTATTTGATAAAAAAACATAAAATTTCAATAAAATTAAAATAACAGATAGATAAAGATGGATAATATCGCAATTATAGGTGCGGTGGTAGTCGGGGTTATATTAGGGATTATTTTAGGAAAACTAATATTTGCCAAGAATACCGCTAACAAGGTAGCAGAAGCAGAACTACAGGCGCAAAAATTAATAGAAGACGCGCAAGCGAAAGCAGATACCATTAAAGAGAAGAAAGTACTTGAAGCCAAAGAACATTTTTTACAGTTAAAATCTGACAACGACAAAGAGACCAACCTACGTAACCAGAAACTAAGCGAGCAGGAAAATAAATTAAAACAAAAGGAACAATCCTTAAACGATAAACTAAAAGCCGTTCAGACTCAGGTAAATGAAAATACGGAGCTTAAAACGGAATTACAGGACCATATTGAATCGGCCAAAATAAAAAGGGCTGAATTGGAAAAACACCAGGAAGAGCAGATCAAACGCCTGGAAAAAATTGCCAACCTCTCTGCTGAAGAAGCGAAAGCGGAACTGGTAGAAGCGATGAAAGAGGAAGCGCGTACCAATGCTATGGCGCATATCCAGGAGATCGTGGAGCAGGCGAAAACAAATGCCAGCAAAGAAGCTAAGAAAATCGTTATTCAAAGTATCCAGCGTGTGGCTGCCGAGCAGACCATCGAGAATGCCATTACGGTATTCAACCTGGAAAGCGATGAGATCAAAGGCCAGATCATCGGTCGTGAAGGTAGAAACATCCGTGCTTTGGAAGCAGCCACAGGAGTAGACCTGGTGATTGATGATACGCCTGAAGCCATCGTTTTAAGCTGCTTTGATCCGCTGAGAAGAGAAATTGCACGCTTATCGCTGCAACGCCTGGTACAGGATGGCCGTATCCACCCTGCCCGTATTGAAGAGGTGGTGGAAAAAACTAAAAAACAGATCGAAGACCAGGTAATGGAAATCGGTGAACGTACGATCATTGAATTAGGTATTCATGGTTTACATAAAGACCTGGTGAGAATGGTGGGTAAAATGCGTTTCCGTTCTTCTTATGGTCAGAACTTATTGATGCACTCCAAAGAGACCGCTAACCTTTGTGGTATCATGGCTGCAGAGCTCGGACTGGGACAGAAAGTAGTTAAATTAGCGAAGAGAGCCGGTTTATTACATGATATAGGTAAAGTACCTGATGAAGAAACAGAATTGAGCCACGCCTTATTGGGAGCCAAGCTGGCAGAGAAAGCCGGAGAACATCCTGCGGTGATCAATGCAATCGGTGCGCACCATGATGAGATGGAAATGGCTTACATTATCTCCCCGATCATCCAGGCTTGTGATGCCATCAGTGGTGCAAGACCGGGAGCGCGTCGCGAGATCATGCAGAGTTACCTGCAAAGGATCAAGGATCTTGAAAACTTAGCGGTAGCTTATGATGGTGTGGAAAAAGCTTATGCCATCCAGGCTGGCCGTGAACTGCGCGTGATCGTAGAAGCAGATAAAGTAACGGATAGCGACAGCGACCGTTTAAGCTTTGAGATCGCTGATAAGATCCAGAAAGAAATGCAATACCCGGGACAGATCAAAGTAACGGTGATCCGCGAGAAAAGAGCGGTCAACGTAGCCCGCTAATATAAAATTTCATTAGCTTATCAATATAAAAAATTCCGGGATGCTTAAGCATCCCGGAATTTTAGCTTTTAAGTATTAACCTACTGTATAAGCACTAGCGGATGACGGTAACTACCTGTTGCGGTCAATCTCTTCCTGCAGTTCATTCTCCTGGACCCTGAAATTATAGCTTGTTGCAAATTGCTTTTGGGCGCGGGCAAAGGCCTTATCATATTGTTCTTCCTCTTTGGTAAAGCGCCTTGTCAAGGCTTCCATCTTAGCCGCGTGTCCCATTACCGTGTCTGTGGTATAGGCCAGTGCCAGCAGTTCCTGGTAATCCTGGGCTACTGCTTTCTTATAGAATTTAAGCAATTCCATGAATGCCTTTTTAAACTGCTTATCATCTCCGTCAAAGCTCAGCTTCTGGGCTTTACTGATCCCGTTTTCCACTTTACGCAAGACGGCTAAACGCTCGGCCTGTGCATCTGCGCTATCAAGCTGGCCCAGGTCATCTTTCAATTTCAGGAAACTAAGGATAATATCATTTTGTACGGCAACCAGGCTGTCATTGTAGCGTACCGCTTTCTGGCTGTCCTGGCAACCGGAAAATACCATAGCCCCAAAGCCCAGCCCTATACTTATCAGGATGTTTTTAGTCATTTGATTCATTATTTATTTAAGAATGAAGAGGCTTCCCCGACAAACCTGCTGAATGCTTCGTCCACCTCTTGTTTGTATTTATGTACCAATGAAAAAGGGTTCATATGTGAATAAGGATATTGGTAGTCATCTATCAGCACTTCGATAGGAATATCCCTGTAACCGCCCTTTAAAGTATTGAGGGCTTCTACCGGAGGTGCCACATCATCTTGCTTCAAAACCAGTGCTTTGATCTGGTGACTCATGCCGGACAAGCGGCTTTCCCTTTCCTTCAGGAAATAATTGTAGCGGAGCATGGTCTTGAACCAGGCTTCTTTAGGATGCTCTTCCCAGTTTTGAAAATGCGCGAGACGCTTATCGGTAGCAAAATCGGAGCTCAACAGTTCTGCATAGCTTCTTTGCATGGCAATGGCTGCGCTGGCATCCATAATGTATTTGGACACGGGAAACATACGGTCTATGGTCATCCCACCACAGAAGCAAAACAGCCTGGCCTCCTTGAAATAATCTGAAGGATTGGCCATCTTGAGGATCGAGGCAAAGAAAGAACCTATGGAGTAGCCGAATAAATCAACGGAAGCATTCGGTTCAATTTCGGGTACCTTACCCTCATTGATCGTTTCTATCAACTGAACGACATCTGCATAGGTCTGGAAACCGGACCAGAACAATCTTTGCGGGAAATATTCCAGCCTGCTGCTGATGGCCGCATTGATGAAAGAGGAGGAAGTACCGTTCTCCGGGTATTTCTCCGCCCTGCTCCGGGCCAGGGCCAGCATCTGCTGCTTATCTCCCCAGTCTTCGGGCGCACGGTCCATATGAAAGGCAATAGGAAACAGGACAACAGCCTTCTGGGTTTGCTTTGCGATCTCGCAGGCCCAGGGCAGGTATTTATCCCATTTCTTTTCATTAAGCCCGTGAAAAAACAAGATAAAGCCTTTACTTCTTTCCGGTGCTGTAGTTTTTAAAATATAGTAAGAGAAAGACCGGTTACACTGGATCTCGAAATCGGTCTGTACAATGTCTTCCGCATTATTTACACCTGCTCCTCCTCCGTCCAAACCAGCGCCATGAATATTACATTGCGGCTGTTCACATCCTGATAAAAACGAAGCAGATTTTTGGGACTCAAAAGCGTAGCGTTTGATGGTGATGCCCAATTCGGCCATCGCAGCCTGGTCAGTAATCACCGGGAAGTTGTTTTTCAACAAAGAATAGAGCTCATAGTAGTGCATGAAGAAACATTTTAAATAGCGTGTAGGGCTACAGCAATTTATCTAAAAATACTAATTATATGGAAGTAAAACAAAAATGTGTGAAGGGCTAAATCTTTCGTGGAACGTGCTATTTTCCCCTTGCAGCCAACTCAAAAACAATACCTGCGGCATTTTCAGAAGCATTATTGTCTTTGGCCAAGTATTGCCAGAGGCGTGTGTAGTCCGATTGTATGCGGTCTATATTATCCTGGTTAGTGGTGATGTCTTCCAGGGCTTTACTCAACTGCGCTTTATTAAAATCGCCCTGCAGCAACTCGACAACAGACAGTTTGTCTAAAATAATATTCAGCAGGGACACATATTTTATCTTCACCATTTTCTTGGCAATGGTATAGGTCAATGCATTGGTTTTATAGACCACGACCTGGGGTACGCCCATCAAAGCCGTTTCCAGGCTTGCGGTACCGGAAGCTACAATTGCCGCATCAGCAATTTTTAAAATATCGTATGTTTTATTTTTGATCAGGGAAACGTTCTTATAGGGTGCGATCATTTCCGCGTAAAGCTGCTCATCCTGGCCAGGTGCCTGGGCAATGATCACCCGGTATCCCGGCATATCGGCTGCGGCATCCAGCATTAATGGCAATAACTTCTTAATCTCCTGGGTACGGCTGCCGGGCAATAGCGCCAGCACTTTTCCCGGTCCTTTTTCCAGAACGGAATCGGTCTCTAAAGCCGCATTGATCACTTCTACAAGGGGATGCCCCACGTAATGTACCGGGTAATTAAATTTAGCATAGAAAGGTTCTTCGAAAGGGAGGATGACCATCATCTCATCCACATATTTATTGATGTGGTGTATGCGGTTTTCTTTCCAGGCCCACACGGTGGGAGAAATATAATAAGCAGTACGGAATCCCTGTTGATGCGCCCATTTAGCAATACGCAGGTTGAACCCGGGATAGTCTACCAACAGGATGACATCGGGATTAAAGGCAAGGATATCTGCTTTACAAAATGAGATATTTTTAAGAATAGTGCCCAGGTGCTTCAGTACTTCTACCAGGCCCATAAAAGCCAGGTCGCGGTAGTGCTTGATGATATCAGCTCCGGCAGCCTGCATCAGATCGCCTCCCCAGGCCCTTATCTGAGCGCCCGGATCTTTACGTTTTAATGCTTTGATCAGGTTGCCGGCGTGCAAGTCTCCGCTTGCCTCACCTGCTATAATGTAATATTTCAATAGATAAGCTTATGAAAGTTTCACTGAACTACTTCCCGGTCGATCTTATTGCGCCATCCCCATTTATTAAAATAGTATAATGAAGACCTGAACCCGTACCAGGTCAATAAGGTGCTTTTATGAACCCCTCCTTTAAAGTCATGCACGACAACTGCTTCAGGGAAATAGGCCGTTTCTGCGATCTGCAGGATCCTCCTGCTCAAATCGGCATCTTCGGTGTACATGAATATACGTTCATCAAATAAGCCCGCCTGCTGCAATGTGCTGCATCTCAAAAACATGAAGCAACCGGAAAGAAAGGGGATATGAAACATAGGTTTTTCATAATCTTTATCTTTATTTTCAAAGAAATAAAGCGATTCTTCCATACGCTTCTGTCCAAGGCCTTTCATAAAGCGCCGGGCCAATAAAATATAAGGAGTAGGATTATTTTTACAAAGATACTGAATACGGCCATCAGGATAAATAATTTTAGGCATCACCAGGCCTACATGGGTATTTTCTTCCATGAAGTTCCCTAATGATTCCAGGCATTTTCTATCAAATAATAAATCAGGATTGAGTACTACATGATAATCGGAACTATTCATGGTCTCGCGCATAGCTACATTATGTGCTTTCCCATATCCCAGATTGCCCGGAAAATGCATATAAATTATCCTATTGTCAAACTTGAGTTTAGAACTTATCTGATCAATTGCAGAATTATCTATTACATAAAGTTGTGTGACCATTTTACTTTGCAAAAAAGACTTACACACCTGTAATACCTCTGTCAATGATGTATTATATGTTACAATAGAACCTGTTATCTTCATAAATAAACAAATCGGCCTGCCGGCAAAACCCTCTCCAATACCATGCGGTATCAATAGTCAAATCAAGCCTATTCAGTACTTTTACATCATCATGATGCATGTTACGAACCGAACATTAAAAACATTCATTTATACCTTAATATTTCCAAAACCAGCATACCCGAATTCCTCCTCACTCTCTAAGACGCTCAAAATACTCCGTTTCTTTTAAGGCAGCGCAAATATACAAAAGTAAACCATTAGGACCTTGACATTATTATTATTAGAAAACGGTAAAGTTTTAACAATTATTGCCATACTATTTATCTTTTTTAATTCGTTGTCTTTAGGTATGTTTTGTTAAATTCTTTAAAATGGAGGCCTAAAAGAGTAGAGAGGCGTAACATTGGCTTAACTTTGAAGCTCAAGCTAAAAGCTTGAAAAGCAAAACTATATAACAGAACTTTTAAGTACAGAACAAAACCTATTGATGTTTTCGATTTTCAAAAAAAACAAAAAAATAAACGTAAATTTTTCTTCATTTCTTAACCAGGATATGCACTCTCATATCCTCCCGGGAATTGATGATGGTGCTCCTGACACCGATACTGCAATAGCGCTGATCCGGGGAATGATGAGTTCCGGGATCACAAAATTCATGGGAACGCCTCATATTATGGCAGAGATTCACCGCAATACCAGAGCCTCCATAACTGATGCCTATGAGAAGTTGCGCAAAGCGCTTACAGAAAATAATATAGATATTGACCTGAAGTATGCTGCCGAGTACATGATTGATGAAGGTTTCCTCGACCATTTAAAAAAGGGAGACCTCTTAACTGTTTTTGACAACAAAATATTGGTTGAAACTCCATTTTATCACGAGCCGATCGACATCGAAGATGTGCTTTTCCAGATAGATACTGCAGGATATAAAGCGATACTGGCACACCCTGAGCGTTATCACTTTATTGATGATAAGCTTAAGGTCCTGGATAAATACCTGGACCGTGATATCGCCTTACAACTCAATATACTCTCCTTAAGTGGCTATTACGGAAGCAGGGAAAAAGAAAATGCCCATAAAATATTGGATGCCGGTCTCTACCGTTTCGTAGGCAGCGACCTGCACCATACGCGGCACCTGAACCGTATTGCAACAATGGTCCTGGACCGGAAGGTGATTGACAAGCTGGAAAAGCTGGCCTGGGAAAATCAACAGATCACGGATTTTGCCCCGAGTGTATAAGCTCGATCATTTTTTGATAGAACTTATACCAGCCCTTATACTCTCTGCCGGAGCCCAGGTTATTATTATGGAAAATACTGATGAGCTTGCCCCTGGTCTGCTTCACCGCAAGGTAGATGCGCTCCAGTTCGGCATAAGCTTCCGTTTTTGACCGGTTATAATTATTGATGGCCGTGGTTTCCATAAAACAGAAGGGATGCACCCGCAGCTCTGACTTTGTTTCATTGGAAAGATCATACCACATAAAGGACCTGGAGGTACCTGCCCTGAAGCCATTGACGGTGGGGTATCCCATAGAATAATCGTTCTGGATCCCTATGTGTTCCAGCTGGCGGTAGGTATCCGGAAGGCTCATTTTAATATAGTGTTGTCTTGATTTCCAGACGGGCTTATCCAGGATGTTCTCCAGTACCTGCAACTCTTTTTCCATTACAGATTGCTGCAGATAGGAACCATAGGAAGGGTGTAAGCCCACCTGTGCATGGGTAGAGGTATGCCGGATGAGGGATTGCATCTCGGGATGTGAAGGACTTATATTGCGGTCATAAGTGCCATTAGCGCCTACCAGGAAGAAATAGATCGGTTGCAACTGGTAATATTTCTGCAGATCTTCCATCCACTTAAAGGCATCATAAGGGTCCTGCCTGCCGGAAGAGGAAACTAAGATACGGTCGAAGAACCAGCCAATATTAAGTCTTAAGAGGTCCCTTAGCGCACCGCCGATATTCTGCTTCCTGGGTTTATTTAAATAGGCCCAGGCGATATCAATATCGTAAGTGGGTTGAAATTCGAAGGTATGCTGGGGCAATATAAGTTTGAACTTTTTCTCCAGGATGTTCCTGAATGCGCTCACCCATTCATCCACTACCGGCTGCTGGATAAAGGAATACTGGGCAGCCACGGAATTACTGTGCATATACCTCCCATGTGTATCTTTTTTATGAGGTAAATATTCCTCATACCGGGAAATCAGGTAAAAAACGGCCGAAAACAGGTCAAAGGGAATGAGTGCTCCCGGCTGGTTGTAGAACAGTACAGTGCTCTTCTTCCAGCGGTTGATATTCAATTGCTGTGCGGTCTCCCCCACTTCATAGATCAGGCGGTGTGGCCGGATGAGGATATCTTCTGTATCGATCCGTTTTTCGGAATAGTTCACTTTCAAGCCCTCATAGGCCTTCCATTGCTCCGCATCATAGGTTACCCGGAAGTCCAGCTGTAGCTGCTCCTGGAAGATCCACTCCAACACGTATTGAAGCCGGTGGGTAATCTGCTCACAATAAATCAGTACCTGGTGCCGGAAAGTAGACATATTCAATAACAAGTATTTTGGTTCGCGTATTAAGTAAATTCTGCATTTGCTTCCGTCAAGCCCACAACGCTTTCTTTAAGGATAAACCTTACTTCTTCCAGTGTTGCCGCATTGACCAATCCCATGCGGTATTCTTTTGCATTTCTTAATCCTTTAAAGTAGGTCGCATAGTGACGACGCATTTCCAGGATACCTAGTTTCTCGCCTTTCCATTCACAGGAGCGCTCTACGTGCTTCTGACAAACCTGTATGCGTTCTTCAATGGTAGGTGGCGGCAAGAGTTCACCGGTAGCAAAATAGTGTTTCACTTCCCTGAAAAACCAGGGATAGCCGATCGCTGCCCGGCCTATCATGATACCGTCCACTCCATACCGGTTCTTATATTCCAGGGCTTTTTGCGGGCTGTCAATATCCCCGTTCCCGAATATAGGAATCTTAATCCTTTGGTTTTCCTTTACTTTGGCAATGAGGGTCCAGTCGGCCTCTCCTTTATACATCTGCATCCGGGTGCGACCGTGTATAGATAAGGCTTTAATGCCTACATCCTGCAGGCGTTCCGCTACTTCTTCAATATTTTTAGAACTTTCATCCCAGCCCAGCCTGGTTTTTACCGTAACGGGCAAGTCTGTGGAGTCTACAACAGCTTTGGTCAGTTGTATCATCTTAGGCACATCTTTCAGGATACCGGCCCCGGCTCCTTTACACACTACTTTCTTTACCGGGCAGCCGAAATTGATATCGATAAGATCGGGATTGGTCGCGGCACAGATCCTGGCCGATAAAGCCATTGCTTCTTCATCGCCACCGAAGATCTGGATACCTATCGGGCGCTCATAATCGAAAATATCTAATTTCTGGCGGCTCTTGATCGCATCCCGGATCAGGCCTTCAGAAGAAATAAACTCGGTGTACATAAAGTCCACCCCCTGCTCTTTGCACACTGCACGAAAAGGCGGATCACTCACATCCTCCATAGGAGCGAGCAATAAAGGAAATTCGCCTAATGCTATATTGCCAATTTTCACCATAAGAACTGCAAAGTTAAGCAATTAGAAAATTAGTGAATTTGTAAATTTACAGGAGTCCGCCTGCGCAAACTTTCCAACCTTTATTTTACCTGAACAGAATTTGTTAAAATTCAAAGATTACTATTAATATTGCAGCTTAAATTTTATAATCTTATATGGAACAAGAAGCCTACATCGAACAGGAAGAAATTTTTGAAGCCAACCTGCAGTTGGATATGGAAAGCAGGATTTATTTAAAGGAAGCCGCAAAATGGGCCAGGTTTCTGGGTATTTTAGGATTTATCGGCACTGGATTTATCCTTTTGACTATGCTGACCGTCCTGTACAGCAGTAGCCAGGCCTTTAACGTATTAAGTAGCAGTGCAGCCGGCCTCGCCTCAATGGGAATGGGGGTTATGCTATTTATTTACCTGGTACTCGCTGTCATCAGCTTTTTCGTCGCTTTGTTTACCTACAGGTTTGGGCAACGCACCTACCGGGCTTTACTCAACGACACTCAGGTAGATCTAAGGTCAGGAATGTCCAATTTGAGGCTTATTTTCCGTACCTATGGTATTATGGCGGTTATTTACCTTTCGATCATAGCTTTGGCTATTATAATCGGCATTATATTTTAGTGGATGACTCTTATATTTTAAGCGAATCCCTGTATTGCCTTTGGCCATACAGGGATTCGCTTTTTACATCAGATGTGATAAGAACAGAAAATGATGCTATCTTTATTGGAATGTTGGGTGACTCTAAGCTTAAATAAATCCAGGACACTTACTCTCTTTCCACCCAGGCATCATTGTCTTTGATCAGCTGGATCAATTCCTCTACAGCCACCTCGGAGTCTACATTACGCTTTACCACTTCCTGGCCTTTATACAAAGTGATCTTGCCCACACCAGAACCTACATAACCGAAATCGGCATCGGCCATCTCTCCAGGACCATTCACGATACAACCCATAATACCGATTTTCAGCCCTTTAAGGTGATAGGTAGCGGAACGGATCCTGGCCGTGGTCTCCTGCAGGTCGAAAAGGGTGCGCCCGCAACTCGGGCAGGAAATATATTCAGTTTTGGATATACGGGTACGTGTAGCCTGTAAAATGCCGAAGGCCGCATCATTCAGCAGCTTTTCAACATTTTCACCACTTAAGGCATCGTAGGATTTCTGCTTTACACCCAGGGACAGGCCGTCCCCAAAGCCATCGATCAGTAAGGCACCACATTCTGTGGCAAAATGGATCAGGTGTTCATCTGCCGTTTGCCAGTAGGAATCATTCATGAGGATGATCGGCAATGCTATACCCATTTCCATCAATGCGATTCCCATCCTGCGGATGGCCTGCATGGCATTTTTATGCTCGGAGCTCAGGCACAATACAACAGTAGGGTCTGCTTTCAGCAGTTTGAGGTCTTCAATATCAAAAGGAAATTCTGTGCTGTAGCAGTCGATCATCACAAAATTGATGCGGTTGCTTTTATCTTCGGCCTGCAGGTATTCTTCTAACAAGAAAACCGGGAAAGTATTATTCTTCTGCTCTTCGACCTGTTTTTGCCAGGCTGCAGACCAGGTAATGATTTTTAAAGTTCCCGGAAGGGCAAAGCCCAGTTCCGGATCGTTGACGAACAGGTAGTCTGCCGCCGCATCAGCGATCTGCCATTTATCTAAAGATGCGGAATAGTTGTAACCAATGGAGCTGAGAGCAGCAGGCAATTTTTCACCTTTATATTTTGAAAAGTCCGCGATCACTACCGGCACCTGGCCACCGCCTATATTTTCTACAGGAACAGTGGACCTGCGTTTATATTCAAAAGGATGATAAGGTAAATGTTCAATAGCCGGCATATGTGCGGCTTCCAGCTGGTAAGGATTGCTCTCGTACCGTTTCACGAGGTCGCGGCACACCGGGATCTCAAATTCAGGGTCCTCGGTGAGGGAAACCCGCACGGTGTCCCCGATACCATCTTCCAGTAAGGTACCTATACCTACCGCACTTTTAATGCGGCCGTCTTCCCCATCCCCGGCTTCAGTAACGCCCAGGTGTAAGGGGTAGCAGATCCCGAACTCTTCATTCATCGTTTTCACCAACAGGCGGTATGCATGTACCATCACCTGCGGATTACTGGACTTCATAGAGATCACCAGGTTGTGAAAGTCCTGGGAGCGTGCGATGCGCAGGAATTCCATAGCGCTCTCCACCATCCCGGTATGGGTATCTCCATAGCGGCTCATGATGCGATCGCTCAGGGAACCATGATTGGTCCCGATCCTGATGGCGGTACCATATTGCTTACAGATCTCAATTAAGGGTATAAATTTCCTGGCGATGCGGTCCAGCTCTTCCTGGTATTCCTCATCTGTATAAGTAATGCTTTCAAACTTTTTCTTATCTACATAGTTACCGGGATTGACCCTTACCTTTTGTATCAGGCGTGCAGCGATCTCTGCCGCATTAGGAGTGTAGTGAATATCGGCAACGAGTGGTGTAGTAAAGCCTGCTGCTTCAATGCCCGCCCTGATATGAGCAAGGTTCTCCGCCTCCTTTTTAGAAGGCGCTGTGATGCGCACCAGCTCTGCTCCTGCACGGATACAGGAAATCGTTTCTTCTATAGAGCCCTCCGTGTCCATAGTATCTTTGGTAGTCATGGTTTGCAGGCGAATGGGGTGTCCATTGCCTAACAGCAAACCTCCTATATTTACTTCTACAGTCTGGAGTCTTTGGTATGAGATCAGCGAGCCGGAATAAAATTGCATAGCGCAAAATTAGGATAATTAGTTGATGTGCTGATTTGCAGATCTGCCAATTTAAAAATATTTTAATGCAACCTTTATTAAAATGAGGCGTTTCAATGGCCACCACAATTAAATCTTTATTTTATATAACAAAACACCAACTTTACCTGCATAATAAAGGTCTTAAATGATATAAATCCTGATTTGATCATGAAAAAGCTTTCCTTAACCAGTTTCCTGCTCTGTGCTTCTTTTGTGCTAAGCCAGGCACAAGGCCCTTTTTTCCTTGACCCGAATTTTGGTCAAGCTGGTGTCCGGGTAGTTCGCAATGCGGAATGGACCCCGCAATTTGGCCCTTATGTAACGTACAAAGTATGGAATATGCTGGTAGGTAACGACGATAAGATCATACTGGGAGGCAATATAGGAGCCGTGTATAGCCCGCAGGGGGTAAGCTCAGACCATGTGATTTCCAGGTTGTTGCCCAACGGGAAGCCCGATTCCAGTTTTAATGGCACCGGCCATTTAAACTTTAGTGCCTCCAACCAACCCGATGTAAAATGGCTGGACAATATGGTTTTGCTACCGGATAATAAAATATTGTATGCCGGAAATTCCAGCACCGGCACAAGTTCTAAAATTGTTATTTATAAGATCAATGCCAACGGGACTTTTGACAACCAGTTTGGCACCAATGGTGCCATCCGGCATCAGGGGCCTCACCCCTATAATAATTTAAGAGCTATTGCCACCCAAAGTAATGGAAAGATCATAGCGCTTACGAACAGCTTTAGCCAGACTGCCTCTGCCGGGGTGATCATGAGGCTGAATGCCAATGGCATTATGGACAATACTTTTGGTAACAATGGATCTATAACGCCCAACCTGGGTTTCAGCGATGCTAAGGTCCTCTACCGCATGATCAAGGTGCTTGAGGATAATTCTTTTATCGTCGTGGGCACACATACTGCCGATCCTGCCAGTGGAGCACCGGCCTATAGTGCACACCAGGACTTCGTAGCCAAGTTTAATGCAGACGGGGTATTACAAACCAGTTTTGGCACGAACGGTAAAACTATCCTGCCTAAAATGAGTACGGAACGACTTTCTTTTTTCAATAAATATGTAGACATAGACCAGCATGGAGATATTTATGTAAACTGCTCGGCAGAGGACTTTACTTCGGGGCCTAACTATCCTACAGAAGTATTGGTCTATAAACTGCAGGCCAACGGCAGTATAGCTTACAATTACGGGCAGGACGGGCGCTTACCCATTCCCGGTATGCATGCGGACAATTTTTATTATTATGATGCCTGCATACAGAACGGGGACCAGCTATTGCTGGCGGCTATGATGGACACGGGTATGGATGCCCAATACATGGTAAAGCGCCTCAATGCAGATGGCAGTAATGACCTTACTTTCGCAGGCAATTCTGCTGAGATCACGGGAAGCCGTGCCGCACTGGACCACTTTCATTTTATAGGCCTGCAAAGCAACAATAAAATTATCGTAGGCGGATACGGCAGAAAGCAAAAGAATCCTACAGCGGATACGCTGCACCCGGTACTTATGCGATTGGTAGATCACAAAACAGAAGAACCTGTAGATTCCGGTACGGCTATTGTGCCGCTTAAAGAACAGGATTATATCAAAGTATTCCCTAATCCGGCAGGTAATTACCTCTACATCCGGGGTATGAAGGCCGATGCAGATATTTTGCTTTTTGATATCAGCGGTAAAGCGGTGATGAGCGCTCACCTTTCCGGCAAAGCACCGGAACCGCTAGATTGCAGCGTACTGGCCCCGGGCATATATTGGCTGCACATTAAGGAAGATCTCAACACGACTGTTTATACCCATAAACTCATTAAACAGTAAACTGGTGTTATTCATAAAATATAAGTATAAAGGCTTTTCTTCTTAAGAAAGGCCTTTATACTTATCCTGCACAGCATTTTGAATTATTGATTTAATTGTCAATATTTGCGCAAATCTATTTAACCTTTATACATACATCAGCATTTCCAAATCATGAAAAAACGATAGCTATTTTCCTCAGTTTTTTTGCCCTTAATTATATAGGTTGTGGACAAAGAACGATTGAGATCAATAATTACTTGATCACCTTCCATGCGGCAATCAGAAATTTACCAGAATGGGAGTATAAACCTGATCAGGTAATACAAATGCATGCCTGAAACAGGAAAACAAGGGTCCTTCTTATGTAAAGGGGGACCCTTTCTTAGTTATACATTTATGCATTGAACCTTAACAAGGTACACAAAAATCACTCACTCCTTTTGATGCATTAAACAGTAGTACAGCCGGCAAGTGACTAGGCACGGCAAAAGGATTCCACACTCAAAACCGAAACATTTAGAACAGTGAAAAAACGTGAATCTTACAAAACAAACAAAAAATATTACAAATATTTATAAGAATTCCTGACCCAATTTTATACAAGAGTAATATAAAAAAAAGTAACATTAAAATTTCCTGTGCAAACATGCCAATTAATGCATACCTGAACACCTTTACCTGAAGCTGCAATAAAATATCAACCATCAAACCTTATTTATCCACCCAATCAATCACAACTTGTATGAAAAAAAAAATCCGAACTTTAATCCTCTGCTTAGTGGTACTCTGCTGCTTTAAGAGCAAGAGCCAGGCCCAATTACCCAACTGTTCTACTGTTTATTACGATGACTATCAAGCAGTTTGGGCACCGTTTTTCGGTGTGCTCGTTCCATGGCCTGGTCCCTCTACGCTTAAGTTATACAATTTTGATCCTGCCGCTGCTATCTCTCCTACCAATCCTTCTTTAAATACGATTTCCTTTCCCCCCAGCTTTTTTGGAGGTCTTACCGTATCTAAAGTATTAAACTCCAACGATCCTACCCTCACTTTTTATGGAATCTACGGATCACCCATGATACCCGGAGATGTCAGGTTCTGCTACTATGATCCTGCAACCAGTACCTGGGTAATGACCAATCACCAGGCATTTGAAGCCGTAAATATTGCAGCGGGTGGCAATGGGATCATTTATTGTTACGACCTGATTAATCAAAAGATTTACACCTATGATGGCACTGGAGATGCTAGCTTCCTGATGACAATACCAGATATGGATCCTGAAAGTCCTTCTGACCTTGTGGCAGACTGTGAAGGCAATTGGTACATCATGAATTTTTCAGGCAGGGAGCATCCACCTTTCCTCCGGAAATATTCACCTGCAGGTGTATTACTGGAAAGCTGGAATGTTTCTAATCCCAATAATTACCGGATATTAGGAGGAGGATTTGCCATTGTCGGCAATACGATTTACACAGACGTTATACTGCCTGTCAGTCTGGAGTTAGGACTGGCCTCTGCCACCATTACACCAGGTACGATTGTCTTCAACAATGTATCACAAGGGCTGCCTACCAGCGCTACCACACCTGCCGGAACCGGATATACCCAGCATATTATAGGAGACATGGGCACCTGCCCGCAACAGATTCCCCTTACGGCCTCCATCAGTGTAACGGCTGCCCCTACAGCACTCTGTTTAGGGACAGATGTCACCTATACCGCCACTATCACAGGAGGAGGCGCTAGCCCCCAATACCAATGGTTTGTAAATGGAGTAGCTGTCCCGGGAGCCACTAACCCTACCTTTACCTATCCTACCGCCCTGAATGAGCAAGTTACCTGCCAGTTGACCAGCAGTTCGTTCTGTGTGCCGGAAAGAGTGATTATGAGTGCGCCGGTAAGCGTTGATGTGGTCGACGGCTCTGATCCCTCATTAAGTTACCCTTTTGAAAAAATATGTGAACAAGCTTTACAGACCGAGCCGGTATTTTTACCCCCGGGCGGTACTTTTAGTGTAATTCCGGCTAATGGCCTCAATGTAAACAGCACGAATGGAAAGGTTGACTTCACCGGTAGCAGAACAGGCGATTATGCCATCACTTATACTACTAAAGGGAACAGCAGCTGCCCTTCAAAAAGCATAAGTGTACCTATGAAAGTGATGCCTCAACCACAAGCAAAAATCAATATACTGGATCCTTTTATCAGCTTATGCCAGGGCGGGGAGATACGTTTAGAGACCAATCACTATCCGAATACCAATTATCATTGGTGGCCGCAACACTACTTCAGCGACAATTTCTTTGAAAATTCTGTGACCGGCAAGTTCCCGGAAGGAACAAGTACGGTAAGTGTCTATGTAGAAAATGAATATGGTTGTGTGGCAAAAGATACCACTACGATCAAGCTGGAAGCTTGCTGCAAATTTGATCTGCCCAATGCATTTACGCCTAATGGAGATGGCAGGAATGATTACTTTGCCCCGGTATCTATGTCTGATCTGGCAATCATTGATTTCTCTATCTACAACCGTTGGGGCCAACTGGTTTACAAAGGTTTTGGAAGCGATGCGCGCTGGGATGGCAAACTTAAAAGCAAAGAACTGGCACAGGGCATTTATAATTATATGATCACCTTCACTTGTGACAATCAGCAATTTTCCAGGAAGGGAACTATAAACCTGATCAGGTAGTACACAGTTATGCCTCAAACAGGAAAACAAGGGTCCTTCTTATGTAAAAGAGGACCCTTTCTTCTTTTTAGGTATTTGATACATCCGTAGAGCGGGCAAGAGGCAAGATGCAGTACAAAAGGATATCCAAAATGGGAAAAGTCCTCCCTATCCGGGCATGAGATCTTATAATTATCTACTCATAAAGTATTGAATCAATAAAAAAAAACGGGGCCAAACAACGAAAAATGAATAAATAGCATTTCAATAGAAATTTGACCAAGCTATTAAACAATCAACTATTTCAAATACATAGATTTTTTATCTAAAAAATAAAGGTTGTTTTTCGAAAAATAAAATAATGTATTAAACAGGAAGCCTTATCATTAAAAAATCACCTGTATCGGCAATTTTAAAATATTTAAGCAATCCAATCTGCCCGCATGAAAAGCTTTTTTTACTCTTTTTAGTTGCTCCGCTCTCCTTCGCGCCTTTATCCCTATCCCACTGCATCTCATAAGTACCCTTCTACCAGGCAAGCCACCTATTGTTTCGACATAAAAAGTATTGCAGATTAAAAACAATTCAAGCATTGTTATTCAATTTTTACAACAATCACTACCTATGAAAAAAAACTTTACTCGTTTAATATCACTCTTCTTCCTGCTATGTGGGTGGTATCGTAACAGCTTTGCCCAATTACCCAATTGTACCAACATCTATTTAGATGAATATTTAGATCAGATTGATGCCAGCGGGGCGCACACCAGTTCAGTTCCTACCGGGAAATTATACACTTTTGATCCTACGGCACCCGTTTCTGCCACTAACCCTTCTTTAAATGCGATTTCCTTACCACCGGATTACTTTGGTGGTCTTACGGTATCTGAGGTACTTAACTCCGGCAATCTCACACAAACTTTTTATTGTGTGACCAGGATACCAACGGGTCAACTCAAGTACAGCTATTACGATCCGTTAACCAGCAACTGGGTGAACACGGGCCACAATCCCGGGCCTCCCAATATTGCTGCAGGAGGCAATGGTATTATTTATAGTTTAAACATATTTGGCAGAGTGTATAAATATGACGGGACAGGGGATGCTACCGTTTTAATGGATGTACCCGACTTCCTGCTTGAAGGACCTCTTGACCTGATCGCAGATTGTGAAGGCAATTGGTATATTATCAATTTTACCGGCAATTTTGCCCCTCCCTTTCTCCGGAAGTATTCTCCAACAGGCGTATTGCTGGAAAGCTGGACCATTAGCAATCCTAATAATTATCAAATGATTATAGGCGGAGGCTTTGCCATTATCAATAATACCATTTACGTAGATGTAGCCATCCCTCCCGCTAATACAGACCTGGGCATGGCCTATGCTACATTGACTCCGGGCAATATCTCGTTCAACAATATTACAAGCGCTTTGCCCAATAATGTCGTCGTCCCTTCCGGGAACGGAACAGCAACACAGCATATATTTTCAGACCTGGGCAGTTGCTCAGGAGCCATTCCCACTTATGCTTCCATTACAGTGACCGCTAGCCCTAATGCTATATGCGCCCGCACAAATGTGAACTATACTACCAGCGTCACCCATGGAGGCAATGCTCAATACCAATGGTTTGTGAATGGCGTTGCCATTCCCGGTGCCACCGGCAGTACGTTCAGCTATATTACCAATATGAACGACCAAGTCACCTGCGAGCTCACCAGCAGCCTCGCCTGCGTGACCAACAGGGTGGTCATGAGTGCTCCTGCTGTGATTGATATAGTAGATGGTGCTATACCGGCATTAGGCTATCTTTTTTCAAAAATCTGCGTGGGTGAGGCCCTGCAGACAGACCCCATCCTGGTAAGACCACAAAACGGTACGTTCAGCGTAAGCCCTGCTACCGGATTAAATGTTAATACAAGTACCGGCCACATTGATTTCAACAATGCCACTCCCGGCAACTATACCATTACCTATACCACAAAAGGCAATGCTAACTGCCCATCAAAGAGTATCAGTGTGCCCATGAGTGTCATTCCTCAACCCTATGTAAAGATTGATGTGGACGGAAAATTGTCCAGCTTATGTGATGGCTCTGAAGTACATCTAAGTACCCCCTACTATCCCAATACTACTTATGACTGGTGGCCGGACCATTTCTTCACCGATAGCTTCTTTGAAAACGCTATTACCGCCACCTTCCCCGAAGGCAACAATACAGTAAGTGTATATGTAACCGACTCTAACGGCTGCATAGGAAGAGATACTGTCCTCATTACACTAGAACCCTGCTGTAAATTTGATATGCCTAATGCATTTACGCCGAATGGTGATGGCAGAAATGATTATTTTGCCCCGGTATCCATAACAGAACTGAATGTAACCGATTTTTCTATCTATAACCGATGGGGGCAATTAGTCTACAAAGGATTTGGACGAGAGGTGAGATGGGATGGCAAGCTGAAAGGTAAAGATATGGCCCAGGGTATTTATAACTATATCATTGAATTTAAATGTGATGGCAAGCAGTATTCGAAGAAAGGAGATATCAACCTGATCCGATAAGACTGCAATGAAGTAAACCAACAGGGGCCTGGCTATTAGCCAGGCCCCTGTTGGTTTTTGGCTCTTATGCCCATCTTCAACAAGTAACAATTTACAGATCCAAAATCCTGCAACCTATTGTATCACTTCTGCCTGCAAGGTATTGTTGTGTTTTGAAAGAGTTTTTTCAGCAGGATGCACCATCTATAAGCAGAGCAATGACTTGCTGATAAGGGTATGGCAGGACAGCTGTCGGACCAAATGATTGTTCTACCGGCAAACATAATTACCTCAATCCTGATATACCGGATACGAGCATATGTTCTGAATATTTTTAGCAATCAGACCGGAATTTCACTGATATGCCTGTATTTCATTAAGATACAAGTAAAAATTCACAAATCATAAACAAACCCTTTAGGCATTCTTAACTGTCTTCTATGAAAGAATTGAATGGAATGAAAAATCTTAACGCTTAAGCATTGAAAAGTTAATAAATAAAGATAAAAACAATATATTTTAAAGAAATCAGATCAAAAAAAACAACAAATAGTATTTTTATCTAAAAATGATGTAATTTTTTAAAAATAAAAACAAAAAAAATAAAAAAAATTGAGCAAAATAAGAAAATTTATCTACCTTCTTGATTCCAATTGTATAATCTCAAATATTCCCTGACATGAAAAAAACTTTTTTTGTCCTTTTCGGTTTAATGATGACCCTTTTTTCCTCATCAGTTAGCTATGGTCAAAATGGCAAGGTACACTACACCTCCACCAAAACAGTTAATGCAATAGCTGAAGATCAAAAAGAAATACACTATACTTATAAAGTGTTTAAAAATAATGACGGCTCTTTTGGCTATGAGATACTGGCCAATGGCAAAACTTATTTTTACCAGCCCAATTACCCGGGCCGCACAGAGGGGTTTGCAGAAAAGAAAACCTGTGATGTGATTGCGACCCTGGTGATCAAAAAGATCAATTCAGGCAAAATGATCCCTGCTGTAAATGACCGTGAACTCGATGCCTACGGTTTAAAAAAATAATTTCCAACACCTTTTCCCTTTAATAATCACTCTGTATGAAGAAGATATTTCGTAAATCACTCACCTCTTTATTAATACTCTGCTGCCTGCACAGCAGCACTTCTGCTCAATTACCCAATTGCTCCAATATATATTATGATGATTATGATGCCATCCTGCTTAATCTATTTGGACTGGTCCTGCCTATAGTAGGCAACCCTACCGGAAGATTATACACGTTTAATCCTGCCACACCAGTATCTCCCACAAATCCTTCTTTAAACAGCATCGCCCTGCCGACCGGCTATGTAGGAGGCATTACTATATGTGAAGTGTTGAACTCGGGAAACCCTACACAAACTTTTTACTGTGTAACCGGATCAACCGTTAATAACATCCGGTACAACTATTATGATCCGGTCACCAGTAGCTGGGTAAATACCGGGCATAATCCTGCCGCTGTAAATATTGCTGCAGGAGGTAATGGTAACATTTACAGCCTGGACGGGGGCACCGGAAGGGTCTATAAATATGACGGCACCGGCAATGCCAGCTTACTGATCACTGTACCTAATTTTAGCAATGAAGGCCCTTATGACCTGATCGCAGATTGTGAAGGCGACTGGTATATCCTGAATTTTACGGGTATGAATGCTGCTCGCTTTCTTAGAAAATACTCTTCCACAGGTACCTTACTGGAAAGCTGGACGGTAACCAATCCTAACAACTATGAAATGCGCTTCGGTGGCGGATTTGCCATTGTCAATAATGTGATCTATACAGATGTGGTCATCCCCGGATCCCAGGATATCGGTATGGCTTATGCAACCATAACACCGGGTAATATTGTCTTTAATGATGTCACTACCGCTTTCCCTAGTGGTACGGCAGTACCTGCCGGCGGCGGATTGTTTACACAAAATATTTTTGCAGACCTGGCCAGTTGTGCCGGTGCTATCCCTACCATTGCCTCTATTAATGTAACGGCCAATCCTGATGCATTATGTGCCGGTGCCAGCGTTACTTATACCACCACCATTACCGGTGGCGGTAACAATCCCAGGTACCAATGGTTCATCAACGGTAACCCTGTTGCCGGTGCTACAAGCCCTACCTTCACCCATAATACGGGGCTGAATGAGCAAATCACCTGTGAGCTGACGAGTAGTTCGCTATGCGTGCCGGACAAAATCGTGATGAGCGCGCCTGCAGTTATTGATGTAGTAGATGGTTCCAATCCTGTGTTGAGTTATCCGCTGGCGCAGATCTGTGAAGGAGAGGAAATACAGATCGACCCTATCGTATTTACCCCTAAAGCCGGTACCTTCAGCGTAAACCCTACGACAGGATTAAATGTGAATACCACGAATGGCCGTGTTGACTTTACCGGTGCTGCTGTAGGCGATTACACGATCACCTACACGACTAAAGGGAACAGGAACTGCCCTGCTAAAACCATCTCTGCACCTATAAAAGTTTTGGCCAAACCTTATGTGAAGATCAACTTGTCGGAGCATGAAAATACCTTGTGTACGGGATCTGAAATACGCTTAACGGCCAATCACTACCCGAATGCAGTCTACAACTGGTGGCCGAAACGCTACTTCAGCGACAATTTCTTTGAAAGCGCTATAAACGGTGTCTTCCCGGAAGGAACGAGTACGGTAAGCGTGTATGTTGAAGATGCAAATGGCTGTGTGGCTAAAGATACGACCACCATCAAACTGGAAGCCTGCTGCAAAATTGATATGCCCAATGCGTTTACACCAAATGGAGATGGCAGAAATGACTACTTTGCCCCGGTAACGATGACTGATATGAGAATTACCCAGTTTTCTATCTACAACCGTTGGGGAAAATTAGTGTACAAAGGATTTGGGAACGGTGTAAGCTGGGACGGTAAGCTTAACGGCAAGGACCTGGCCCAGGGCATCTACAACTATATTATTGAATATCACTGTAATGGTGAGCAGTCTTCTACAAAGGGAGATGTACTCCTGATGCGATAAGAGAAATCTCTACCTATCAATAAAGCTGCCGGGACCTTGATCCCGGCAACTTTATTTTATTTAACCTTCATAATAGATGTATCACCATAAATGATCAAGGTTGTAATGATTCTTTATATGTAGCACTTACTATAATTCTAAATCATTTTTTTATCAGGGATTGCTCGACTTCATTATATTTCGCTCAAAATGATGCCCTTTTTGGACGGCTCCATTATCTTTAAAAATTAAGCTTACTTTTGCCGGACCGGCCAGCTAAAGCAGCTCTTCTTCACGCTGTAAAAAATCTTTACCGGCGGCCTCATAACAAATATTTGGCTATATAAAAAGATAGGATTACCTTTGCCCTCCATTTTAAAAAACCAGGTCTGAAAATCTAAAGTTCTTTCCTATACGTGGAACTGAACACGGGTCCGGGTTATTTGAAACATTCAATAACTTTTTTAAATTTTTTAAACATGTCTCGTATAGGCAAGAAGGTAATTACATTACCAGCAAACGTTACGTTAACGGTTTCTCCTTCTAACGAAGTAACTGTTAAAGGCCCTAAGGGTGAATTAAAACAACAAATTGACCGCGATCTTAAAGTTGAGATCGAAGGTACTGAAGTGACGATCACTCGTCCTACAGACCAAATCCGTCACCGTGCATTACATGGTCTTACCCGTTCTTTGGTAAACAACATGGTTGTAGGTGTAACTGATGGTTATGAATTGAAACTGGAATTAGTGGGTGTGGGTTATCGTGCCGCTGTAACCGGCCAACAATTAGACCTGGCTTTAGGTTATTCTCACAACATCATCATCGAAATGCCAAAAGAAGTAACTGCTACTGCGGTTATGGAAAAAGGTAAGCCACCATTGGTTACTTTAACTTCTATCGACAAACAATTAGTAGGTCAGGTAGCGGCGAAAGTACGTAGCATGCGTAAACCAGAACCGTACAAAGGTAAGGGTGTTCGTTTCCAAGGTGAAGTTATCCGTCGTAAAGCAGGTAAAACAGCCGGTAAATAATATTTTAATGGTTAATGTTGAATGGTTAATGATTAATTATCGAAAAGCCGTTTAACATTAACCATTGCCCATTAACAATCAATATAGTAACCTTCGGAAGCCTTCTTTAATTCTTGTATGGTGTTGCGGATGCCAAAAAGGTATTTTAGCTTAAACCGCTAAAACGTCCCGGTGCCAGGATTGCAAGTTTAAAGTAGAGCCCGTACAAATAGCAAATAAAATGTCAAAAACAGCAAAAAGCGTATTGCGTCGTAACAAATTACGTGCAAGAGTACGTAGAAATGTAAGCGGTACTGCACAAAAACCACGTCTTTGTGTATTCCGTTCCAACAAAGACATCTATGCACAAATCATAGATGACACAACAGGTAGCACTATTTGTGCAGCAAGCAGTCGTCAAAGCGATATCGTTGCTCAAGGTGGTACAAAAACTGAAAAAGCAGCATTAGTAGGTAAAACTATCGCAACTAAGGCTAAAGAATTAGGCCTGGACGCTATCGTATTTGACAGAGGTGGTTATTTATACCACGGTCGTATCAAATCATTAGCTGACGGCGCTCGTGAAGCGGGTCTTAAATTCTAATTCTTAAAAAAATATTCAGTATTTGAGGCTCATCCTCATTAAAAAATTTATCAAAATGACAAATTCAAATAAAAACCAAATCAAAACTGGTGAAGTAGAGTTGAAAGACAAGGTTGTTTCAATCAACCGCGTAGTAAAAACTACTAGTGGTGGTCGTACTTTCTCTTTCTCTGCTTTAGTAGTTGTAGGAGATGGTAATGGTGTTATCGGTCAAGGTCTTGGAAAAGCTAAAGAAGTTCAGGAAGCGATCCAGAAAGGTATTGATGATGCAAAGAAAAACTTAGTAAAAGTTCCGGTAATGAAAGGAACTGTTCCTCACGATCAGTTTACTAAATTAGGTTCTGCTAAAGTTTTAATCAAGCCGGCAGCACAAGGTACCGGAGTACTTTCCGGTGGTAGCATGCGTGCAGTATTAGAGGTTGCAGGTTATACAGATATCTTAGCGAAATCTTTAGGTTCTGCAAACCCTCATAATGTGGTTAAAGCGACTATTAAGGCATTAACTTCTATGCGTCAGCCTATTGAAGTGGCTAAAGAGCGTGGTATCGGTCTTAAAAAAGTATTTAACGGGTAATTGAATTTCAATTATCATCATTCGATTATCTTTTAAAAAATAAAGAAATGACTAAAGTAAAAATCACTCAAGTAAAAAGTGGCATCGATCGTCCTGAGCGTCAAAAACGTACTTTGAAAGCTTTAGGCTTGAAAAAGATGCATGCTACTGTTGAAAAAGAGGTAACTCCTCAGATTCAAGGTATGATTACTAAAGTTCTTCACTTAGTAACTGTAGAAGAAGTAAAATAATTCATTCGGGTTTCCCGTTATATTCATTAACATTGCGAGCGGATGTGTTTCCGCGTAAGTAAACAAAAACAAATTTCAATTATGCAATTGCACAATTTAAAACCAGCGGCAGGAAGTACTCATCACCAAAAACGTGTTGGACGTGGTGAAGGTTCCGGTTATGGCGTTACAGCAGGTAAAGGTAATAAAGGTCAACAATCCCGTACTGGTTACCAATCTAAAGTTGGTCACGAAGGTGGACAAATGCCGATCCAACGCCGTATGCCTAAACGTGGGTTCAAAACAAGAAACCGTATAGAGTTCAAAGTGTTCAACTTAGGCGCTATCGAGTATTTTGTTGAAAAATATGGTTTGACTGAGTTTTCTTTGGAGAACTTGTATATCAATGGTTTAATCAGCCGTACTGATGCTGTAAAAGTATTAGGTACCGGCGAACTGAAAGCAAAAGTAACAGTAAAAGTGAATGCAGTATCTGCAAGCGCTAAAGCTGCTATCGAGGCTGCAGGTGGAACCGTAGATTTAGGTTAAGATAATCAAAAACGCATTTTACACAAGTTGTTAATAACTAACAAGGCCCTTGATCATCAAAAATTGATATTAAGGTTTGGTAAAATGCGTTTTTTGTTGTTTATTCGCTGCTCGTTTAAATACTTAATTCGTGAAAAAATTTATCGAAAAAATCAAAGACATCTGGAGTATTGAAGAATTACGTAATCGTATCCTTCTTACTTTAGGTCTTATTTTGGTATATCGTCTGGGATCATTCATCGTGCTTCCCGGTATCGACCCTATTACTCTAAGTGAAAAGAATAACGCCCAGGATGGTCTTCTAGGCCTCATCAACATGTTTGCAGGTGGTGCATTTAGTAATGCATCTATTTTTGCATTGGGTGTTATGCCTTATATCTCCGCATCCATTTTCATGCAATTGGCAGGTATTGTAATCCCTCAATTTGCCAAAATGCAGAAAGAAGAAAGCGGCAGACAAAAAATTAACCAATATACGCGTTACCTCACTATCGTGGTGACCGTATTCCAGGCCGCAGCCTATATTACTTATCTTAAAACACAGACTAATGGTGCCATTGTTACCGATAGTATGATGTTTTATGTGTCTACAGTGGTTATCTTAACTGCTGGTACTTTATTCGTAATGTGGCTGGGTGAAAAAATTACTGATAAAGGTATCGGTAACGGTGTATCCATCATGATCATGGTAGGTATCCTTGCCCGTCTGCCCCACTCTTTATTGCAAGAGGTGACTACAAAAGTAGGACAGGATAAGATCCTTTTCCTGTTGATCGAATTAGCTATGTTTATCGCTGTGATCATCGGATTGGTATTATTAACTCAAGGTGTTCGTAAGATTCCGTTGAACTATGCCCGTCGTATCGTAGGTACTAATGCTGCTAAAGAGATTGGCGGAGCGCGTAACTTTATCCCTTTGAAAGTGAACTCAGCAGGTGTAATGCCGATCATCTTTGCCCAGGCATTGATGTTTATCCCGGCTATGCTTGCAGGTTTTGCTACCGATGAAACGTCTACCGCTTCCGGCTGGTTGAGAAATATGTCTGATCATACTTCAATGACCTACAACTTAATTTATGCCGTATTGGTGATCCTGTTCACTTATTTCTATACTGCCCTGATCTTTAACCCTACAGAAATGGCTGAAAACCTGAAGCGTAACAACAGCTTCATCCCGGGTATTCAACCAGGTCAGCCAACTGCTGATTACATAGGAGCGATCATGGACCGTATTACCTTACCGGGCTCTATATTCTTAGCAGTTGCAGGTATCTTACCGGGTATTGCTGCCTTACTGGGTGTAACCAGTGGTTTTGCAACCTTCTTTGGTGGTACTTCTATGCTGATCGGAGTTGCTGTAATTTTAGATACGATCCAGCAAATTGACAGTTATTTATTGATGCGTCAATATGATGGTATGATGAAGTCCGGAAGAGTATCCGGCCGTCAGGCAGTTCAACTGTAATACTATATTTATCAAAATAGAGTAAAGCCGGCTACTGTCAAGTAGCCGGCTTTACTGTTTGAGCCATTTATTATTCCATATTTCCAAGCAGGAACATACTATGTGCTATTACCTGAAAGTGGCCGCAACAGCCAAACAACTGGCGGAACAATACCAGAAAGAAACTTCGATTGACTTCGCTCCCGGAGATTTCAATGGCTTTGACCTGCCCCAGACACCGCTTATCTCAAATGAACAGCCGGACCATATCCTCCTGGGCAAATGGGGCCTGATGCCCCAGTGGGCAGACCGTGACTTTGAAGCCCGCAATACTTTGAATGCCCGGATCGAGACGCTTTCAGAAAAAGCCTCTTTCAGCCCTTATATGGCCAACAGGTGCCTGATCCTGGTATCCGGCTTCTACGAATGGCAATGGCTGGACAAGATGGGCAAGCGAAAACAGAAATATTATATCAGTACCCGGCAACCCAGCTTTGCGCTTGCAGGGATATGGTCCTTATATGACCGGCAATTAACCTATAGTATTGTGACCACCGCCGCCAATGAACAGATGGCCCTGATCCATAATTCTAAAGAAAGGATGCCGGTGGTACTCTCCGGTATACAGGAAGCCGATTGGCTGGCAGGTGCCCCTATTTCCACCTTCCGCAATTGTGTAGCGGAACTGGACCCGCAAATGGTTATGGAACCGGGCAAGAACGGCCAGTTAAGTTTATTTTAATCACTAAAAACCAAAATACTATCAAAATCATGGAACCCTCCAACAATTATGTAGATATCAACAAAACCTTATGGAACAATAAGGTAGCTCATCACGTCAGTTCAGACTTTTATAATATGGGAGCCTTCCTGGCCGGGAAGAGTTCGCTCAATCCCGTAGAACTGGAATTGCTGGGCGACGTTAAAGGTAAGCGTATTTTGCACCTGCAATGCCATTTCGGACAGGACACTCTTTCCCTGGCCCGCATGGGTGCGGAGGTTACCGGTGTTGATTTTTCTGATGTGGCTATTGATTATGCCCGCAAGCTTGCTACAGATACCGCTCTAAATGCAACATTCATCTGCTGCGACCTCTATACCTTACCGGAGCATTTAAATGAGACTTTTGACATTGTATTTACCAGCTATGGCACTATCGGCTGGCTGCCGGACCGCGATAAATGGGCAGCCATCGTAAACCGGTTCTTAAAACCGGGAGGCCAATTCATTTTTGTAGAGTTTCACCCGGTAGTCTGGATGATGGATGATGATTTTCAACACATCACTTACCGTTATTTCAGGGATGAGCCGATCATAGAGATGACTGAGGGCACTTATGCCGACAGAGAGGCTCCGATAGCCCACCAGAGCGTTTCCTGGAACTTTAGTTTATCTGAGGTAATGACCGTGCTTTTAAAACAAGGCCTGGAGATCCGGCATTTTGAGGAGTTGGACTATGCTTCTTACCCCTGCTTTAACGGGACAGAAGAGTTTGAGCCCGGAAAATTCAGGATCAAACATTTGGGGAATAAAATACCAATGATGTTTTCTCTGATGGCTGAAAAAATTCAATCTTAAGGAATGATCACTTTGTAACATTTCATTACCACCAATCGTGCCTTCTTTGTCCTAATTTAGATTATAGCAAAAAAATATATTATGAAGAAGCAATGGTTTTTACTCTTATTACTGTTTACTACAATTTCGTTTGGATTTGTACGCTGTAGCAAAAATGACAAGAGTTCCGATAATGCCCGTATAGAGTTACGCTTAACAGATGGCCCTGCAGATTATGATGCTGTTCTTATAGATGTACAAAGTGTGGAAATTAATACAGAAGCCGGTGGCTGGGTATCGCTTCCGGTCATTCATCCCGGAGTTTATGACCTTTTACAATTAAATAATGGTTTAGATACTTTACTCTGTGAGGGTGCACTACCTGTGGGTAATATTAGCCAGATAAGGCTTATTCTGGGTAATAATAATACCATTGTAGTTAATGGGATCAGCCATCCTTTGCAAACACCTTCTGCCCAACAGAGCAGTTTAAAGATCAATATACATCAAAGCCTGCAAGCAGGTAAAGTATATAAAATATGGCTGGATTTTGATGCCGGTAAATCGATCGTAGTGCAAGGAAACGGGGGATATTTACTGAAACCCGTTATTCGTGGATTTACAGATTTAACCAATGGCATTATTGAGGGCAATATTCAACCTATGATCACCTTGCCGGTAGTATATGTACTCCAAAACAATGATACCATAGCCAGTGCTATTCCTCATGCAAACGGTTATTTTAGATTTTGTGGTCTTCCTGCGGGCAGCTACACTTTAGCCATAGTACCTTCAGTACCTAATTTTACAACACTTATTATCCCGAATGTAACTGTTACTTTCGGTGCAGCTAATCATTTAGGGATCTTGACGATAGTACCTTAATCAGCTTTTCGGTAAAGGGCCCAATAAATAAAGGTACTGTCTCCTACATTTGCTCAATGCAAACATAGGAGACAGTACCTTTTTATTATCCAGAAGCAATATCCTGTAGAATAATCTGTTCTACATTCTATAACACATTCTGAACAAGGATATTATTTACACCTTATACACAAAAGCATTAATATTCATACCTGCTCCTACAGAAGCAAAGAGTACAACATCACCTGTCTCAATGCGATGATCGGGCAGTTCTCCTTTTAGTATCATGGTGAGTAAAGAGGGGATGGTAGCCACGCTGCTGTTGCCGAGTTTATGGATGACCATAGGCATGATGTGCTCGGGCATAGGCGTGTCATACAATTTGTAAAACCTTTTTACAATGGCCTCATCCATTTTTTCATTCGCCTGGTGTATAATGATTTTATTCAGTTCCCCGATGGTATATCCGCTGTCATCCAGGCATTTTTTCATGGCTACAGGTACCTGCAGGAGGGCAAATTCATAGATCTTCCTGCCATTCATTTTAATGAACCTGATATCAGGGCTGCTTTCATTATGATAGGACTTTCCAAAATACAGGTAGTCTTTTTCTTCCTGTGTATAGGAAGCGGATATATGGGATTTGATACCCGACTCTTCTGTACCGATTGCCAAAACGGCGGCCCCTGCCCCATCTGCATAGATCATACTATCCCTGTCGTGCATATCGACGACACGGGAGAGTGTCTCTGCCCCTATCACCAGGCATTTTTTAGCAATACCTGCTTTTATGAATGCATGCGCCTGTATCACCCCTTCTATCCAGCCGGGACAACCGAATACCAGGTCATAGGCCACACAGAAATTGTTCTTAATATTCAGCAGGTGTTTCACACGCGAAGCCAGGCTGGGCACCATATCAGACTGGATGGTACCAAAACGGACATCGCCGAAGTTATGGGCAAAGATGATGTAATCCAGGGTCTCCGGATCTATCCCGGAATCCTTTATAGCGGCCTGTGCGGCAATAAAGCCCAGGTCTGAATTTACCTGATCATTACCGGCATAGCGCCGCTCTTCGATACCGGTAATCTCTTTTAGTTTTCCGGCAATGGTGGCGTTATCCTGCTTTAAGGTAACACCGCTTTCATCCAGGAAAAGGTGTTGGTCAAAAAACAGGTTACTGATGGATTGTGAGGGAATATAATTACCTACTCCGATTATTTTACTGGTCATATGTTAAAAGGCTTTCCTCAGACACTGCTTACAAGAGCAGCAGCATTTGAAATGGCTTCATAAATGTAAGCAATAAAAACGTGTAAGCGTGTCTGTCGCACTATTTTAACGGAATACTGGCGCGCTTATTGTCTAAGGTGGAAAGTAGAGGCATTACAAGGATAAATTATATGATTGTAATGCACTTATACTATAATTGATCTTGCAGACAGCATTTGGCGCGCTATTTACCGGTACTATATATAAAAGCTTACTTCCCGGAAAGCGACAAAATTGATTCTTTTTCTTTGGTGTTCAAAGCTATATGATAATATTTTTGCATTTCTCCGATAATTTCCTTGTCAATGTTATCATCGAATTTACGGGCAAACAGACAGTCACTTAAACTCAGGAACTTATAATCACTATGTGTAAAGGTTTTCGGGCGCAGTTTGATATCTCCGTCCGGTATCCATACAATAGCTCTTTTATCATCATCAATAATTACACCTTGGTAGGATGTATTCATTAATACCGTCTGGAAGAAAGATTCATCCGCAATCAAGGTATTCTTGTAATACTCTTCAAATTTCTTCACCTCGGTACTGTTGCAGAGGAAAGTGCAGCAGTCCCTGGTTAATATCATCCATTGTCCGCCGATATAAGGGGTTACATTATCCATATATTTTCTCCTGAATTGTTGTAAAGACATTTTATCTTCCAATTCTTCAAAATAATATTCCACCCTGTTCATAGTATCGGGACGCTTCTTTTTTTGGTCTGCCACCTTGATGAAATTTTTGCCTTTACTACGACCCAAAAATTCGCGGATAATCTTCTGGGACCTTAGGGGGAAATCCTGACCACTCAGGTTAATAAAGTAATCCCAGTTAAGTTCCTGGCTCAATAGAAATTTCATTCCATCAAGTTCGGCCTGAACCATACTGTAGCCACCCCAAACAACATTCTGGGAGTTCAGTACAAAGACATTTGCATAGGGTTTAAGGAAAGCGCTCACTTCTTCATGAATTGCGTTACCGGCCTTTCTATCAATATGGATCAGATAACAGTTATCTGCATCATAGATGGCATTAAATAAACGCTTGAATTGTTCCGGAAAGCGGTGTACCAAAATCATGTAGGCAATTCTGATATTCGGGAAGGAAGGTTGCTCGATTGACGCAGGATCTGCATCAAGAGACAGTAGCTCATATTTCACTGAAAATTATTTTCAACCCATGAGTGCAGATACATCAAAATAACATAGAGCAAAACTTGAATTATCTCACAATATACGCAAAAATAACGGATAAACGGCCACTTATCTTTTGCGCTGCCGCCAACTTGTAAATATTAATTATCATAAATAAGTAGTTGTAAATAAACCAACTTAATTAATTTAATTAAAAGAGCCATGCCTTTATAATAGCATAAAGCAATCAGCTCAGACCCAGGTTTCCAACGACTGTTTTCCTATATATCTATCAAAATACTCAGGATAAAAGTGCGCTATTTAAACAATTAAACCTTTCGGCAAAGAATTACGTATTTGTTTAATACACAGGCTCAAGTACTACCCTACTTTTTTCACCCTGCACTCAGATTTAATTATTTCGCATACAAATTTAATATCAAGATAATGAAACAACCCATTTTTACCTCAATTTTAAAAAAGTCTCTGCTTATATTAGGCTTGAGTACAGGCCTTGCCATTCATGCCCGGGCACAAACAGTCGTTAGTGTAGGCGGCACGGTCTTCAACGACCTTAATCGCAATACCAGAATAGATGCAGGAGAATCCTCCACCGGCCTGCCGGCCCCGATGTATGTGTACCTCGTCCGTGCCAATATTATAAGAGAGGCCGCTACTGTAGCTGCTAATGGTAGCTATACCTTGCAAGCCACCAGTGGTTTTACTTATACATTGGAATTTTCAACACAGTCCTACCCTATAGGCAATAATACCGGCACCAACCCTATTGACCATAATCCTCCGGCCGGCTGGGTGACCACAGGGGAAAATGCCAGCGGTACCAATACCGGTAGCGGCGACCTGAATGCGAATGGCATTATGCAGGTGAACGTAGGCAGCAGCTCCCTGGTTGCCAGGAATTTCGGCATTACCTGTAAAAGTGCGGGTAGCAGTGGTGCTTACGATATCTGTGTCAACGATCCTTCTGTAATGCCATTGGCAGACTTTATCAGCAACCAGGATCAAGGGGGCACCTGGTCTTACCTGTCGGGATCAGGCATTACCTTCAATGCTGCTGCGGGCACTATTCAACTGGGCGCTAATCCTACTACCAGTACCTACCAATATGATATTGTTGGCACAGGTACCTGCCCGTCCAGCTCGAGTACGGCAACCGTCACTATTATTCAAAGGCCTGTCACTAACCAGAGCCTGAGCATCTGTGCCGGGGACTCTTTATGCATTGTGAATACCAGTGTCGGCTCCAGGACATTAGCTGCCAACGAAAAGTTATGCTATACAACAGCGGGTACTTATACAGATACTTTGCTCAATGCATCAGCATCTGGCTGCGATAGCATTGTGATCACCACTTTAACGGTCAATAGCTGCGGCAGTGTTGACATTAGCGGCAGTATATTCAACGATGCCAACAGCAACAGGATCATTAATGCCGGGGAGACCTTCAGCACACTACCGGCACAGCTATATGTATACCTGGTGAACAGCGACAACATTGTTGTGGATTCTGCTTATGTGCATCCTAATGGCAGCTATACCATACAGGGTATGCCCAATCAAAATTATATACTCAAGTTATCTACACAGCAATATCCTTTAGGTACCAAAGTGGCTGCCACAGCGATCAGCACTACGCCACCAACAGGCTGGACGACTACAGGAGAGAATGGCAATAATAATACGGGCAACGGAGACGGCACGCCGGATGGTTCCCTGGCATTAGCCTTAGGAACAAATAGTGTGAGCAACCAGAATTTCGGCATTGCCAGCACTACGCCTTTAAGTGTTACATTAATGTCCTTCGATGCAGTAAAAGCAGGTACAGGCGTGCAATTGAACTGGTCTACTGCCAGCGAGCACAACAATAAAGGATTTGGTATAGAAAGCAGTGTGAATGGCAATACCTGGACAGAGACCGGCTTTGTGAACAGCCTTGCGGAGCAGGGCAAGAGCCATACTGCGTTGACCTATAACTTTAGGGATAACAAAGCAACGAGTGGTAAAAACTACTACCGTTTAAAACAAATGGACCTGGATGGCGGCTATAGCTATAGTGAAGTTGTCCTGATCACATTGACTCAAGCAAATGCGCTCTTTGTCTATCCGAATCCTGCATCTGAGGTATTGATGATAGCCGGCCTGGAACAAAATGTGATCCTTAGTATCCGTAACACTTCAGGACAGGAATTAAGTTTGAAACCGGTTCTTGTAAATGGTACTGTGGTAAGCCTGGATATCTCCCATTTACCACAAGGTGTATATTATATAGTTGTTATGGATGAAGCTCAAAAAACAATGATGCAGCAATTATTTATCAAACAGTAAAATGCTGCTTTAGCTAATCATAAGCGTGGCATTCCTTAGAGCTCTGCCACGCTTTTTGCCTGAACAGAAAATACTTTGGCTTAAGTATGCATCACAAGTGGTGCCAGTAATAAAGGGAACGCCTGAAATTCAGGCGTTCCCTTTATATAAGTGGGCAATACCGGGTTCGAACCAGTGACCCCTACCTTGTCGAGGTAGTGCTCTAAACCAGCTGAGCTAATTGCCCTTTTTTAATTTACAAAAACCGTTTATTAGATTTTGCGCTAAAATAAAGCAGAAAAATTACAATTTCAAATTCCTTCAAAGGAAACAGGATAATTAGTATTATTATCAAAGAAATTAAGGCAACAGCGCGTCTTTAGTACAAAGCTCGTCAACTAAACGTAATCTTTTCCTGGCCTGTTCACCTGATTAAAAAATGCCCGAAACGATTTTTCTATTATGAAAAACAGAGTCAATTGCAGCAGAATTTTAGTTTATAAATAAATGAAAATGAATTAATTATATTTATTCAACCTTAAACAAATCTACTATAATTACAAAACCCTTAAACATTATACTCATTTTTAAATAGTTTACATTATGAAGCAACTCTGTACAACATTACTTTTATTAATGGCCGGTATCACCAGCTTTGCACAGGCAGCATTTGCCCCGGTGGGCGCAAAATGGACCTATTATAAACAAACCTATGTAGGTGGGCCTGGCGGTATAGAAAAGTTTACCACCTACACTTGTACTTCCAGTCACTTAAGTGAGGGGAGAACGATTAAGATTATCGAATCGGAAATCAAGCAACAGCAGGTAACTTATGATAATGCTTTAAGTGCCTACGTTTTTTCCAACCGTACTACAGAACATAAAACAGATAGTCTTTATGAGCAAAATGATACGGTGTTCCTCTACAACAGGCTCTTTGAAAAATACACGCCTCTTTACCTGTTTAATGTACAGGAAGGCGATACTATTACACTTCCGGTATTTGATACGGTTTTAGCAGATGCCTGGTTTGGTTTCAGCAATTTAGTAACGGCTTTTGATTCTACCTTTACCTTTAGAGTGACTGGTGTAGACACGATCAACTACAACGGGAACGCATTAAAAACCATCTTCACAGAACCGGTGTTTGAGATAGACTGGACTAATTATACGCTTTCTGAAATCCACAAAACATTCAAACCGGTTTCTAATTGGGGAACAGACTTTGTTAACACCTGGATCGATCATCCTAACCCGGGAAGTGGAAACGGGCCGGATAGTTTCAATATTTATTACCCCAAAGGAGGCTATGCGCGCACACTTGGTGGCCTGGGGGCCGGCCTGGTACCAGAGCATACCATAGTTTTCAATGCGAATACTATAGCTGATGGATATTACCATAAATTCACTCCTCTGATCTGTTATACAGACAGTATATTTAACTATTTCAACCCACCTTCGCCTGCTTCCCAGGGTGACTGCGATACCTTTAAGATCAACACGCCTTTAAGCCTGAAACAGTTGAATGCAGCAAGTAATATCAGGCTTTACCCTAACCCGGTGCAAAACAGCTTGCATATTGATTTCGAAAAACCGGCTAAAACTATGCAGGTAAGGATCCTAAACCTCCTGGGTACTGTTGTTGTCAGAGATGTGACACTAAAAGAGCAGCAAAATACAATTGACCTCAGCGCTTTGAATACCGGCATCTATCTTGCTGTTATAGAAACGGGCGGCGAAAGATACTATTACAAGTTTGTCAAACAATAATAACTGACCATTGCAAAAAGGCTTCCGGGTGTACCACCCGCAAGCCTTTTTGCTTTAAGTGGAGTATATGGGAATCGAGTTGATAAGCATTTGAATGCCAACCAATAACAAAAGCCTACTGTCTTCCTAATAGACAAGAATATCATTTCATCAGGTAATAAACCCCAGCTCCCGTTATGGTTGTGCATTTTACAAAAAACATTTGCTCCCGGTTCTTTCTTTTACTTATAATCATTTCAGGTATCTCTGATACTTCAATAGCGCAAATCATTCCGAATGCCAATGGTATCGTTTTTGTCAATAAATCGGTGACCGGTGGTAACCAGTCCGGCAACAGCTGGGCCAATGCCGTCCCTGAATTAGCAGATGCTTTATTATCGGCACATAGCAATAGCAGTATTCAGCAAATATGGGTAGCCAAGGGCACTTATACGCCTAAGTACAGTGCAGGAACCGACAATATATCCCCTTATCTTCAGTTTGGCACACCCGACTGCGGGTATTTTGGCTCTTTCGTTCTGGTAAATAATGTAAAATTGTATGGTGGTTTCCAGAATGCCAATGAAACCAGTATCACACAAAGAGATACGATAAACAACAATACTGTATTGCACGGTTCAGATTCTTTTCTTCATGTGGTCATGAGTGTGGGCAATGTAGGTACGGCCGAGCTAAACGGGTTCACGGTGAAAGGAGGTAAATCTTACCCCTATCAAATATTGTATGTAAACGGTCAGCCTACCCGTGCTGCTTTCGGTGGCGGTATCTATATGCTCAATACTAATCTCCGCATTAATAATTGTACGATATCTGACAACACAGCAATTTTTGGTGGTGGCATTTATGCCGAAAACAGTAGCTTAACTTTAAAACATACGGCTTTGCTTAATAATAGTGCTATCGGAGGTTCTCCCAGTAGTGCTCAAGGCTCAAGTCTTGCCTTTGGTGGCGGGATCCATTTCCTTAATGGTATTTCCTTAACTATTGACAGTTGCAACATTAGTAATAATACAGTCACTTCAACATCTACGAATAGCTCGGGAGGAGGAGTCAACATTGCACAACTGGCTGCTTTTGCTCCGGTTAACATTAGCAATACCACTTTCCACAACAATAAAGCCTATCTCAACGTAGCTCCGGGAGCTACACCATCCTCTGTTGCGCTTTTGGGTGGTGGTCTGTCTATCATCAATCCATACCAGGTTTCTTATATCAACAATTGTGTATTTAGTGATAATCTTGCGCAGCTTTCTGCCCAGAATGCGACACTGTCCAGCACCATTCCCAATCAAATATTAGGGGGTGGTATTTTTAATGCATCACCACTTGTTATCAACAATACCACTATAAAAAATAATCAACTGATCGCGAATATAAATCCAGGCAATAATGCTAATGGCCTGACTGCCGGAGCCGGGATCTCTACCGATGGAGGGAGAATCAACGGTTCTGTGGGTGGCGTAAACACGGGTGTCAATTTAACCATCAATAATTGTATCATTGAAAATAATGAAACAAGCGGCAATTTTAAGCCATCAGGTGGTGGTATTTCTTATCTTATTAATTTACACCTGCTCCCGACAGCAATAAAACCTAAGATGAGCAATACTATCATTCGCAATAATTCAGCGAAATTCGGAGGAGGTATGCATTGCTACACCTTAGCCCCAATCATTAAAAATACTTTATTCCAAGGAAATACTGCCACAGAAGGTAGTGTCATTTATAATGAGAGTCCCGGACAAACAGCTAATCCTCAACTGATCAATTGCACGGTTTCCGGTAATAAATCTAATTTAAATGAAGCTCCTATAATTGCGAATAACAACGGTAGTACTACTACAATAAACAACAGCATATTATACAATAATACAGGAAGCTTGTCCAGCACCTCAAATATTGCTACATACAGTATTATAGAAGGCAACAGCCTTTTCCCGGGCACCGGCAATAAAAATCAGCATCCGCAATTTGTAAGCGCGGCTACGGGAGATTATGGCCTGCTGCCTACGAGTCCTGCCGCTAATGCAGGAAGCAATGCTGCTTATAATGCGGTGGGTAATGTCAATAGTGATACAGACTTAGCAGGCAATCCACGTATGTATGAAAACAGCATAGACATGGGTGCTTTTGAATTGCAAACAAAATCTATAGACACCAGCACCTCAACGCGCCATATAGATCAAGCTAATAGCAAAATAAAATTATTCCCCAACCCTGTATTGGCCGGACAAAATATACAGTTACAATTTAACCAGCCTGCTACTTATAGCAAGGGTGCGCAATTGATGATTACAGATGTTTCTGGTAAAAAAATATGGAGCCAGGTATTATGGGAGGCCAGCCAGCAAATACAAGCGCCTCAGGTTCCGGGTACTTACTTTATCAATATTTATTTTAAAAACGGAGACCAAACAAGTGTTACCCTTACGGTGAGATAATGAAACATAATCTATAAAATGCAAGGCCCTGATAGTGATATCGGGGTCTTGCTTTTTATAAAGTTTAATGAACTTTCCTGTAACCATTTAAAAACTTGTGGAGTATACAGTATTATGCATCATGTTGAGCAATTCTGAATAGAAAGAACTCGACAGGCTTTAGCCCTCTGAATTACATTCCGGAACAGCTAATAAAGGGATTTTTAAATCCCACGTTATCGATTGTTCGATATACGCTTCGCTAACCTATCGAACAACAGGTTTTCTACTTAAGCTATCCTGTAAAAAATCTGATTTAGAGCATACCGGGATCGAATCGCTCAGCCCTTGAATGCCAACCAATACCAAAAGCTTACTGTCTTCCTAATAGACAATATATCAATTCATTAGGTAATAAATCCCGGTTCCCGTTATGGTCATACATTTTACAAAAAACATTTGCTCCAGCTTCTTTCTTTTACTTGTCATTATTTTAGGCACCTCTTTTAGCTCGATTGCACAAATCATTCCAAATGCCAATGGTATCGTTTTCGTCAATAAATCCGTGGCCGGAGGTAACCAGTCCGGCAATAGCTGGGCCAATGCCGTCCCTGAATTAGCAGATGCCTTATTATCGGCACATAGTAATAGCAGTATTCAGCAGATATGGGTAGCCAAGGGCACTTATACGCCGAAATATAGTGCAGGAAGCGACAATATGGTTCCTTCCCTGCAATTCGGAACTCCTTTCTGTGGCCATTTTGGCTCTTTCGTACTGGTGAATAATGTGAAATTGTATGGTGGTTTTCAAAATGCCAATGAAACCAGTATCACACAAAGAGATACGGTAGACAACCATACTATATTGAGTGGTTTAGATTCTTTTGTTCATGTAGTGATGAGTGTAGGCAGTGTAGGCACAGCCGAGCTGAACGGCTTCACGGTCCAAGAGGGTAAGTCTTTCCCTTTCCAAACATTGTATGTCAACGGCCAGGCCACCCGTTCTGCTTTCGGGGGCGGTATCTATATGCAAAATACCAATCTCCGCATTAATAATTGTACGATAACTAATAATACGGCAAATCTTGGCGGCGGCATTTATGCCGAAAACAGTAGCTTAACTTTAAAACATACGGCTTTGCTTAATAATAGTGCCATCGGAAGTAATGGTACCCAGGCACAAGGGTCTAGTTCAGCCTACGGCGGTGGTGCCTATTTCCTTAATGGTATTTCCTTAACTATTGACAGCTGTGACATTAGTAATAATACGGCTACTTCAACCATTATAAATAGTGGTGGTGGTGGACTCAACATTGCACAAAGCACTTTTGCCCCGGTCAACATCAGCAATACCACTTTTCACAACAATAAAGCTTATCTCAACGTAGCTCCGGGAGCTACACCGCCATTTGTTAATCTTTTGGGAGGTGGTTTATCTATCATCAATCCATTCCAGCTTTCTTATATTAACAATTGTGTATTCAGTAATAACCTGGTGCAGCTTTCTGCTCAAAATGCAACATTATCTACTACTGCTGATAATGAAGTACAGGGCGGCGGCATTTTTAATGCTTCACCGCTTGTTATCAACAATACCACTATAAAAAACAATCAACTGATCGCCAATATCAATCCGGCCAACAATGCCAAAGGAATGACTGCCGGGGCAGGCATCACCACCGATGGAGCGAGAGGCTATGGTGGTGTGGGTGGTATCAACACGGGTGTCAATTTAACGATCAACAATAGTATCATTGAAAATAATGAGACAAGTGGCAATTTTAAACCATCCGGTGGCGGCATTTCTTATGTTATGAGGTTGAACCTGCTCCCGACAGCTATAAAACCTAAAATCAATAATACGATCATTCGCAATAACTCAGCGAAATTTGGAGGAGGCATCCACTGTTTTACCTTAGCCCCTGTTATTAAAAACACTTTGCTGGAGCGCAATACGGCCACAGAAGGTTGTGTTATTTATAATGAAAGTGCGGCACTATCTGCACATCCTCAACTGATCAATTGCACGGTTTCCGGTAATAAATCTAATTTGAATGACGCACCTTTGATAGCTAATAACAACAGCAGTACTACTACCCTAAACAACAGCATATTATACAACAATACAGGAAACCTGTCCAGCACCTCAAATATTGCTACATACAGTATTATAGAAGGCAATAGCCTTTTCCCGGGCACCGGCAATAAAAATCAGCATCCGCAATTTGTAAGCGCGGCTACGGGAGATTATGGCCTGCTGCCTACGAGTCCTGCCGCTAATGCAGGAAGCAATGCTGCTTATAATGCGGTAGGTAATGTCAATAGTGATACAGACCTGGCAGGCAACCCACGTATGTATGAAAACAGCATAGACATGGGTGCTTTTGAGTTGCAAACGAAATCTATAGACACCAGCACTTCAGCACGCAACATAGATCCGGCGCATCTCCACATAAAATTATTCCCCAACCCTGTATTGGCCGGACAAAACATACAATTACAATTTAACCAGCCTGCTACTTATAGCAAGGGTGCGCAATTGATGATTACAGATGTTTCTGGTAAAAAAATATGGAGCCAGGTATTATGGGAGGCAAGCCAGCAAATACAAGCGCCTCAGGTTCCGGGTACTTACTTTATCAATATTTATTTTAAAAACGGAGACAAAACAAGTGTTACCCTTACGGTGAGATAATGAAACATACTCTATAAAAAGCAAGACCCCGATAGTTATATCGGGGTCTTGCTTTTTACAAAGTTTAATGAGCTTTCCTGCAACCATTTAAAAACTTGTGGAGTATACAGTATTATGAATAATGTTGAGCAAGTCTGAATAGAAAGAATTCGACAGGCCTTATTCCTCTAAATTGTATATCCGGAACAGCTAATAACGGGATTTTTAAATCCCGCATTATAGATTGTTCGACATGCGCTTCGATAACCTATCGAACAGCACATTTTGGATCAAATACAAAACTTGTGGATTAATAAAAAAAGGATCAAATACAAAACTTGTGGATTAATAAAAAAATCTAGCTTTGCTGATAGATGAAAAAGGAGATCCAGGAAAGTTATTTTGCATTGGTTGAGTTGTTTCTACCAGAGTTTATATTACAGCATTTTAAATTAAAGGAAGTTCGCAAAGAACAGGAGGTATTACACCTTGAGCTGGAAGAAGTAAATGCCCCTCCTGAAGATCTGTTATCAGAACAATTATTATCCAAAGGATTTTTCCCTACTATAACTGTTCAGGATTTTCCCATTCGGGGTCATAAAGTGTTTATGCATATCAAACGGCGCCGCTGGCTTCGGGTAAAAACTGGCGAAGCGGTTTACAGGGATTGGACATCGGTAGCTCAGGGCACTCGTATCACCAGCGAGTTTGCCGCTTTTTTAAAAGAACTCAGTCGATACGACGGCAATTGATATTCAAACTATCGGTGCTCTTCATGGCATAAAAGGCGATACCTTATCTCGCCAATACAAGAATAATTTAAGCGAGTTTAAAGACTGGGATCAGCGTAGCCATGCCCGGGAATGGATTCTTTATCCTCAAAATTTAGGCACTCACCTTTCTATAGATGAGACCAGCCTGTCTCACGATGAACTTTATACTATAGTCACCAATAAGGCTGCCAAAGGCCGTAAAGGAGCCATCGTAGCCATAGTTTCGGGCACGAAGGCTGATAAAGTCATAGAGGTATTAAGTCGTATACCTGAAAAGAAGCGCTTACAGGTCAGCGAGATTACACTAGACATGGCAGGTAATATGGAACTGATTGCTAAACGCAGCTTCCCTTATGCGAGACGGGTTACCGACCGGTTCCATGTACAGAAGCTGGCTACAGAAGCGCTACAGGAAATGAGGATTAAATACCGCTGGGAGGCTATGGATGCAGAAAATGAAGGTATTGAAAAAGCAAAGGCAAATGGTATGATCTATCAACCTGAGCTACTGTCTAATGGAGATACCGTTAAACAATTACTAGCCAGGAGCCGTTATGTACTTTACAAAAATCCGTCATTCTGGACAGAAAGCCAGCAACAAAGAGCTGCATTGCTTTTTGAACTCTATCCTGATTTGGCGCAAGCGCATAACCTGGCGCTACAGCTTGGCAAAGTCTATGATAAAACAGAAGATAAACTGTACGGGCTTACCCGCTTAGCCAAATGGCATGAAAAGGTAAGACAGTCAGGGTTTAAAGCTTTTAATACGATATCAAGATCAATACAGGCTCACTACAAAACGATTGTAAATTATTTTGACAATAGATCTACTAATGCATCCGCAGAATCATTCAATGCTAAGATAAAAGCGTTCAGAAGACAATTTAGAGGGGTTAGGTCTGTCGAATTCTTCTTATTTAGACTTGTTAAACTTTATGCTTAATAATGCCAACTCCACAACTTTTTACATTGATCCCACATTTTTGCAAAGTTTAATGAGCTTTACTGCAAAAAAGATGCACATCTGGCAAAATTGGACAAAAAGAAGAAAGGCTTCCGGGTGTACAACCTGGAAGCCTTTTCTTGGAGTGGAGAATACCGGAATCGAACCGGTCACCTCTTGCATGCCATGCAAGCGCTCTACCAAATGAGCTAATTCCCCTTGCCTGGAGTGCAAATATACATCGTACTAAACATTTGTACCAAATTTATTTTTCAAAGTACCACCAGGCCCCGTCAGACTGCGTATTGTGCACCTTAAAACCCTGCTCTTGTAAGTCTGCAGCATACCTTAAAGAAGCGCTCCTGCCAAAGCTTCCATCCAGTATCACCAGCCCGGGCCGCAGCGCTTCCAGTATAGCTCCGGCACCGGCCTGTGCACTCCGGGAGAGAATAAGATAATCCACTTGAGCCCGTGGTAAGCTATCGCTATGCTGCAAAAATAAAATCCGCTTGCCTCGCATAGACCAGTAAGCATTATGGGGTATTTCAACTTTAGTATCAGCTATCCTGTATTTGAGCCTGGCGGGCTTAAGGGCATATTGAAAACTTTGCTCTGTCATAGAATCGATCAGCAAAACTGAAGATTTGCCTTTGATCTTTTCTATGGCCGATTGCCGTGTACCGGCATACACAATAAGGCCCTCCTGCCGCGCTACGGCCACATCCTGTAAGATAAGATTCAAGATAAAAGCAAAGGCCGTAAACAGGCCTGCATACAGGGTCCACAGGGATTTCCTTAACCAAAAGGCAGCCAGTAAAACGATCATCAATAACAGCAGCCAGAAATCCAGCGCATCCAGGGGAATCATCCTGCTCAGGTCCGGGGAATGAGCATTTAACCAGGCAATGACTTGATTGAAACCGGTGCTCAGATAGACGAGTCCCTTGCCCAGCAAAGCAGCGAGGGACTTAAGTCCTGTAATGCCCGTAAGCATAATGAGCAGGGCCATACTCATCTGCAACAGCGAGAATAATGCAGCAAAACAATTGGCCACTAAAAACCAGACCGGGAACTGGTGAAAGTAGTAAAGCACCAGGGGAAAGACCAATACCTGCACAGAAAGACTTACCGCAATGGTATTCCAAAGCATATTGAGTAAAGTGTATTTACTGGCGTACCATTTCCTGATGGGTGGATAAAAGATGAGTATAGACAATACTGCCAGGAAGGAGAGCTGCACCCCAAGCTGGAATAGCCACATGGGCTCCAGGATCAGCAATACCAGGGCATTGAGACACAGCAGGTGAATATTATCCTGTGGTCTGCTTAGGAGGATAGTAAGGGTTATCAGTGTGAAGCCCAGCCCTGCCCTGACCGCAGAGGGCGGATAATTGCACAGGGCTATGTACAGCCAGACAAAAGGCAGCACTAGTATATATTTCAGCCATAGTTTCCGCTTGTCTTTAAGCCAGAGCAGCGGCAGCATAAAGAGGGCAAACAGCATATTGACATGCATCCCTGATATGGCTATAATATGGCTGATACCCGTATTGGCATAATCCTGCTGCATCTGTGCATCCATACCGGCCGCTTCGTTCAACAAAGTGGCCTGTGTGAGGGATTTGGTGACCGGCTCTTCGATGTACACATCTAACTGATCTAAAAGCCGCTCCCTGAGCGCATTTAGCCGGAAAGGTCTTTCCGCAGCAGCTAAAAAGGAAACTTCATCGATACTTAAGAATGCCTGGAACCAGATCCCGGCTCTTTGTTGCTTTTCCGCGAAATTAAATGCACCAGGATTATTGTTATGGATGAGGGGTACCAATTTTGCCGGGATCACAAGTTGGTCTCCGGTAGTGAATTGCGGCATACTATCATTCTTGTAGACATACACCTGTACCCTGCCTTTCAAGGGGAGCCACTTACCGTCCCGGAGGCCATAACAGACACTTGCGGGAAGCAGAATGGTACGTGCTTTCGGCTGCGGCTTATCGACAAGTTTTATGACAAACTCCGTACATTCATTTTCCTGGTGGCCCAGCCATTGCGGATCGGAACGTACCTCCTGGGAAGCGGTATTGATGATCCCCAGGTAGCAAATGATAGCAGACAACAGGGCAAAGCGCAGCACGGGAAAACGGCCTGTAAATTTTTCAACTTTGAAAGACAGTACTAAAAAGAGGACCAGCGCAGCCGCAGCCATTAAAAGATGGGTCCACCGGAAGTGCATCTGGAAAACAGAGACCTGCAGCAGAATGCCTGCACTATATGCCGCCAATACGGGCAGCAGGGGCAGCCTTTGAATGTTATAGGTGGTTTTAGTCTGCATAACACAAGTATGACCTATCGTGTTATTCCTTAAATACTGGCACCAAAATACATAAAAATCCCCTGTACCGTAAAGTACAGGGGACCTTGTTTTATTAATAATATGTTATTCTGTAATATTAGTTGTTCAACTGGCGTTTGAATTCATCCATGCCACGATCTTCATAGTTATACCAAATCGTGCAGGCATGACCTACCACCATCAGACCCCATGTAGCGATCACCCAGGCCGGCCAAGGGTAGTCATTAGGACCTAAGGAGAACCACATAGCTGCAGATGCTACTAAATAAACAATCAAATGCAACATAAACATAGAAACCTGCTTCTTGCTGTGCTTAATCTTTTTTGGCATAATTCAATTTTTAATGCTGCAAATATAGACCAAAATGGCATTTCTTTTACAATTTTCTTACAATATTTCTTCAAATCCTTCCACTGCATCTATTTCACGCATACTAGATAAATATTTGCGCACACGTCCATCAAAGTCTTCACTCCCGTTCAAAAACGCGATCTCTATGGGCAATACCCAGATCTCTATACCCCAGTCCTGCAACAGTTCACGCTTCAATGTCAGCCTGGTAGCATCTTTCTCGGTAGTGATGATCACGGGTTGCTTATCCTTCCAGTTTTTGCAGGTCTCTAAGATCTCATCCAGGTTGGCTGCCGTGAAGTAATGATGATCGGGATATTTCAACAAATGAACGGCAGCTACCTGTGCTTCTATATGCTGCAGCATAGGCTCCGGCTTGGCAATACCGCTTACCAATACGATATGCTGATCTTTATGCAGGTTGACTTCATGACCAGTAAAAAAGTTATAACATTTGCCGTATTGTATTTTTGTAAAATAAACCGATTGTCCTGCTATGGGCTTAATGTGCCCGATGATCTGCTCCTGAGCTTCCCGGCCCAGATCTGCCGGACACTTGGACACGATGATCACATCTGCTCTTTTATAAGCATTCCTTTGCTCCCTGAGGTTGCCAAAGGGTAAAATATAGTCCTCATAGAAAGGCTGTGCATAGTCTGTGATCAGGATGTTCAGACCGGCCTTAACGGAGCGGTGTTGAAAAGCATCGTCCAGCAGTACTACATCAACCTCGGGCCTTACAGCCAGTAGCGAGGGGATACCCGTCATCCTTTCCTCGCAGACGCTTACCGCCAGCTCCGGGAATTTAAGGTGAAACTGCATGGGCTCATCGCCCAGGTCAAAAGCGGTAGACGTTTCGTTGGCCAGCTTAAAGCCGCGGCTTCTGCGCTTGTAGCCCCTGCTCTGCGTACCCAGGTTATATTCATATTGCAGCAGGCGTACCAGGTATTCGATATGGGGTGTCTTGCCCGTACCACCAGTAGAAAGATTGCCGACACAGATCACCGGCACACTGAATTGTATGGAGGAATAGAAGCCGGAATCGTATAAACGGTTGCGCAACCACATGATCATTCCATACAGAACGGCAAAGGGGTATAATAAGAATTTGAGCATGCTGCTAAACGATCATTTAAGGGTTAAATTGAATGAAAGCGAAATTAACCGTAAAAACTGAGCTTATGCTTACATTTAATTTTTTTGAATTAATGTCAAAGTAAACAAAATAGCCGAAATTCGCAGCCGATAAACAATAACCCTTTTCTTTCACTCCCAAAAAAGGAGACATTATGGAATCAAATATTCAATCCATAATTGAACAAACAGAGCATCTGGTCGCCTATGGCACAGATGCTGACCTGCAGCATTTTTTAGAAGAACAGAACATCTCTGATGTCAAGGAGCTGGTAGATGAACTTACGGAAGAAGCGCCACGTATCTTCGAGGTACTGCCCATCACCCGTTCGGTCCATGTATTCCGGATCCTGGACTTCCCTACCCAGGAACGTATCCTCAAAAAACTTTCCGGCCAGAAGATCTCTGAGCTGATCAACGAGTTGCCCCCGGATGACCTTACGGCACTCTTCAGTGAGCTGCATGGTGATGCGGTAAAAAAACTGATCATCCTGCTGCCCGAGCGCGAACGCAAGGAGGCCCTTAAATTGCTGGGCTACCAGGAGAATAGTGTGGGCCGTCTGATGACCCCGGACTATGTGGCGGTAAAGAAGCACTGGACGCTCAGCAGGGTACTGGATCACATCCGCAAGTATGGCAAGAATTCTGAAACGATCAATGTGATCTATGTTATAGATGATAAAGGGGCACTGGTAGATGACCTGCAGATCCAGAAGATCTTGCTGGAAAACCCAAATACCCTGGTGGAAGATATCGTAGACAGCCGCCTGGTGTCGCTGAATGCCAATGATGACCAGGAAGAGGCGGTGCAGACCTTCCGGATGAATAACCGGGTAGCCTTGCCCGTAGTGGACGATGCCAATATCCTTTTAGGCATTGTGACGATTGATGATATCCTTTGGGTAGCGAACGAAGAGTACACAGAGGATATTCAAAAGATCGGTGGTACAGAAGCGCTGGATGAGCCTTACCTGGACACCCCGATACTCGGTCTCGTAAGGAGGCGTGTGGGCTGGCTGGCTATATTAATGCTGGGGCAGATGCTGACGTTCCAGGCGATGGAGATCTTCCAGAATGATATTGAGAAGCTGGTGGTGTTGTCCCTTTTCGTACCCATGATCATTTCCTGCGGAGGTAACAGTGGCTCGCAGGCTTCTACGCTCATCATCCAGGCAATGGCCCTGGGAGAGATCACGATCAGGGACTGGTGGAAGGTCATGAAAAAAGAAATTCTTTCCGGTGCCTTACTGGGCCTGGTACTTGCGGTGATAGGTTTTGGTCGCATAGCCGTTGGTTATGCCATAGAACCCGCCATTTACCAGGGTATCTGGATTCCTTTATCACTTTGTATTGCCACTTCTGTATTTTTCATCGTGCTCTGGGGTTCCTTGTCCGGCTCTATGTTACCCCTGTTTTTAAAACGCCTTGGATTGGATCCGGCCAACAGCTCTGCACCATTCGTAGCCACATTAGTTGATGTTACGGGTGTTTTGATCTATTTTAGCTGTGCTCTGGCCTTCCTGGGCAACTATCTTTAAATAAAAATTGACATATAATTATGACTAAAATTGAAATGTACAAACTGATCGTACTCGCTTTGCTCGCAGTAGTGGCCATCGTAAGATGGGTGCGCTTTTTCAGGGCTAAGAAGAAAGGAGAAGAACATCAGTTCACCCGCTGGGAAAGCTTAAGTGTACTGGTATTGATGGGCATTTTCGCCTACCTCACTTTTTTCTATAAAGGATAAATAAACGATACATAAAAACAGGGCCGGTACATTTTTGTACCGGCCCTGTTTTATCCTTTGAATTATTTACTTAGAAAAATATTTTTTAGCCAATGCTTTCCCGGCCATGGCATAACTCTCTTCGATGCGTTCGCCCGTATCATAATCATAGCCGCCATAGGTCCTGCCCGGAGCCCCGGACATCTGTATCTTAGCCAGCACTTTTCCACCGGCATCCAGGATGGTGAACACGGCATCTATAGAAGCATTTTTTCTATGCACCACTACATTGTATCCGGGTTCTGTGAAGGTAGTATGCATGATCATTTTATAAGTACCCTTAGGCCCTACCTGTGCATCCGCATGCTTGTTGAACAATTCCTCGAAAGCAGGCTCAAAGCGCTTTTTCCGGTCTTCCACCCAAGCCTTTTTCCAGCGGTCTCCTTTCCCCGATTCTTTGTCATTGTACTCTTTTACCTTCTTGTTCAGGTAGGCTGCTTCTTCATCAAACTTACCTACACCCATCGGGCTATAGACATATTCCATCTTCAAAGCTGTAATACTCTTCAGTGCTTTCATATCACCTTCCAGCACTTTGAACTTTTGTGCACGGGCCGCAGACACCGTTAACAGCAACATCATCGCTACTCCTAATAACGTTAAAACCTTTTTCATAAAAAAGCAATTAGATTTATATAACGCTAATGTAGTTCAATTCTATAATTTGTCATTATTGATATGGCGGTCTTTGTCCCTGATGGTTTTCTTTTCCATATTTCTTTTAAAGGCTTCCTGCAGGTCAGTGCCGGTCTGGTTAGCGAGGCAAATCAAGACCCAGAGCACATCTGCCATCTCATCGCCCAGGTCTTTACCTTGATCACTTTCCTTGAAAGATTGCTCTCCAAACTGCCTTACCATAATACGGGATAATTCCCCGACCTCTTCCATTAAAATGCCCAGGTTGGTCAATTCATTAAAATAACGCACGCCTATGGTTTTGATCCACTCATCCACCTGCTGCTGTGCTCCTGCAATAGTTATTGGTTCCGACATATTATTGGGTTTTATTTTGCTTACAATAGGCTTCCAGCTTATCGGTAAAAGCTTTCAGCATTTCTATTTCCACGTGTTCCATCACCACGATCTTATACCAGTTCGCTGCACCATCATGCGTATCGGGCACCAGGCCAAACTCTTCTGCCAGGCTTGCCGGCATATCTTCTGCCCTGATGGTAATAATATTCATTTTAGGATGACGATAGTAGCGAACACCGCAAAGGTCCAGGTGATAACAACAACGATCGGTACGATAGAGTAAAGTATTGAGCTTCTCGAGCCAGCCATAAGGACCATAAGTTTTCATGATCATCCATACCGCAATGGCATTAGCCCCGGAGCGGCTGCCGCAAAGGGTAATGTCCATCCCATTCACATACTGCGCTTCCTTAGTGTACACGTTATTTATCAGGCCTTTCCTGCTCAGGAAAACACCTGTTCCATAAGGGGCCTGCAACATTTTATGGGCATCCAGTGTAATGGAGGAGACATGAGGATTCTTAAATCCTACATTATGATCACCGGCTACCAAAGGATAAATAAACCCGCCGAATGCCGCGTCCATATGGACCTTAAAGTTGAGTCCATGTTGCGCCAGCACGCGGGCATAGTCGTCCGGGTTATCGATGCTGCCAAACATGGTAGTACCGACATTGGAGATAACAATAATGTATTTTTTGCCTTTATTTTTTTCTTCCGATACGATCTGGTCTAAGGCATTCAGATCGATCTGACGGCTGTCTCTATCTACCGGGACGCTCCTGTGCCTGATCTGTAACAGGTTCGAAGCTTTGGCCACAGAGTAATGCGTATCTTCCGAAGCCAGCAATAAGATCTCTTCGGGCCTGGCCTTGTACTCATTGATAAATAAATTGCGATACATCCATACTGCCTGTATGTTGGCTTCTGTACCACCTGAAGCGATGTAGCCGTCATAACTATTTTCTTCTGCCCCGAAGATATCCTCGCAGAGCATATGGATCACTTCACGCTCTATAGCTTGCGTACCGGCAAAGTAATGTTCCGATTCACCTAAGGTATGGCAACCGATATGATTAGGATTTTGAACAATCGCTTGTAGAAAAGGGGCATCTTTCAAAAAGGGAGCCTGGTCATAAAATACCTTGCTGTCCAGTTTGGATGCGGGTATACCTAAGGAGGTTTTATGCTTGAAATCTATGTTATGCTCAAGGGCTGCAGTGATGCGGGCCTGCTGCTCCTGCGGGTCCAGCTTAAGCCAATGCTTCATGGAGTGATAATGCTTCATAGGCGCAAAGTTACGGGCTATAAGAAGGAATAGAAAGTAAAAAGAATATGATTTTGGTCATAAAAAAACCTGTACTGAACAGTGACCCATACGATTCAGTACAGTGAGCTAATTCAGCTTAAAACAAAGCAGCGGTCTCCCGGAAAGTATGTACAATTTCATCATTACATAAATTCCCTATACTGCCTTCATGACTATGCTGTACTGACCGGGAAGGCTGAAAATCGCCTTGTGCGATCTGCTCTGCTACCTGCCGGTAGGCATCCCTGAAAGGGACTCCCTGCAATACCAGCTCATTCAATACTTCAACACTGAAGATATACCGGTAGCGCTCGTCTTCCAGCACCTGGTCCTTCACTTGTATATGGGTCAACATGAGGCTCATCATCTGCAGGCAGGCGATCAGCTCAGCAATAGCAGGAAAGATAATTTCTTTGGTGAGCTGTAATTCCCTGTGGTAGCCGCTGGGCAGATTGCTCAGCAAGAGATTCAATTCATTGGGTATACTTTGCAGACGGTTGCATTTACCGCGGATCAGTTCAAAGACATCCGGGTTTTTCTTATGGGGCATAATGCTGCTGCCCGTTGTGAGCTCTTCCGGGAAGGCAATAAAACCAAAGTTCTGACTGAGGTATAGGCAACAGTCCATAGACAACCTGCTGAGTGTCGCGGCAATAGTGGCCATCGCATTCGCCACAAATTTCTCCGTCTTGCCCCGGCTCATTTGCGCATACACACTGTTCCAGTGCAGGGTTTCAAAACCCAGCAGTTCTGCGGTACGCTTCCTGTTCAGGGGGAAAGAAGATCCATAGCCCGCGCCACTGCCCAAAGGATTTTTATCACATAACCTGTAAGCAGTATGCAGTAGTGAAAGATCATCCACCAGGCTTTCAGCATAAGCACCCAGCCACAATCCAACGGAAGAAGGCATTGCAACCTGCAGGTGAGTATAACCGGGGATCAACACTTCTTTAAATTGGTTGCTCTTTTCGATCAGCAGCTCAAATACCTGACTGACTTCCGCTTTAATATCTTTACAGGCATCTTTTAAAAATAGTTTGATATCTACGGCCACCTGGTCATTCCGGCTCCTGCCGCTATGGATCATTTTACCGATATCCCCTATCCTGCGCGTCAGCAAGAGCTCTACCTGTGAATGTATATCTTCTACCCCGGCTTCTATTTCAAATTGCCCCGCAGCGATCTCTTCCTGTATCTGCTGCAATGCTTCAATCGCCAGGGCCGCATGCTCCGGCAGCATCAGGCCTGCTTCGCCCAGCATCTGCACATGGGCCATAGAGCCCTGCACATCATAAGCGGCCAATAAAATATCAAATTCAAGGTCTCTGCCTACCGTAAACTGCTCCACCTGTGCCGCCACTACGGTGCTTTTCTTTTGCCATAATTTATGCATAATATTCCTGTGCTTTTTGTAAGAATGAAATGTATCCGGACACTCCATCCCGGATCTCCTCTATATAAATAAACTCATCGGCCATATGAGAACGGGCGCTGTCGCCCGGACCCATCTTCAAGGCAGGAAAGCCCATCAATGCTTTATCACTGGTAGTGGGTGAGCCGTAAGAGGTCTTGCCCTCAGCTAATCCGGCTTTTACCAGGGGGTGTTCCATAGCTATGGCTGTAGCGCGCAAACGCATGCTCCTTGCGTTTAATTTGCTTTTCAGTTGCAGTTCCAGGTACGCCAAAAACGCTTCGGGTGTGTACAGTTCATTCAGCCGCACATCGATCACGAAATGACATAGGGCGGGTACCACATTATGTTGTTTATTTTCCGTTTCTATCACCGTAACCGTAGTTTTCACCGGGCCTAAAAAGGGGCTGACCTGCTCCATGTGCAAAGCGGATAGGAACAGGATATCCTGCATGGCGATGTAGAGCGCATTTTCACCTTCCTCACGTGCTGCATGCCCTGCCTTACCCTGCGCATAAGCATCGATCACCATCAGGCCTTTTTCTGCAACAGCCATTTGCATCAGCGTAGGCTCGCCCACAATGGCAGCCCAGTTGTCCTCTTGAGCATAGCCGGTAAAAGCTGCAAATTCCTCACTGTTCAATACCAGCTCCAGCCCGTTCTTTCCACTGATCTCTTCTTCTGCGGTAGTGGCCAATACGAGGTTAAAAGGCAAATCCTGTGCAGGATAGTAATGTACAAATGCTGCGATCAGGCTCACCAGGCACGCTCCGGCATCATTACTGCCCAGGCCAAAGAGTTTACTGTCTGCTATCAAAGGCTCAAAGGGGTCCAGGGTATAAGCAATATTTGGCCTTACTGTATCATGATGAGAGTTCAGCAGGATAACCGGTTTAGCAGCATCAAAGTGAAAATTTTTTGCAATAATATTATTCGCTACCTGTAAGCAATCTATATGGCGCTCTTCTAAAAAAGACCTGATGCATACAGCCGTTTGCCCTTCTTCTTTACTGAAAGAAGGTGTTGCGATCAATTGCTGTAACAGCTTTATAGCCTCTTCCTGCAAGCGTTTTATCTCCTGCATCATAATACTATTTTAGTGCCACAGCTTCCTGCGATTAAGCCTTTTAGTTCTTTTGCCTCCCCGATGCATACGGTAGCCACCCCACTCTTCAAAGCCTGGAAAGCATTGTCCAGCTTGGGTATCATACCGGCAAATATTTTTTCTTCTTTTTTTAATGCTTTATAATATGACTTATCCAGTCGATGTATCAGGCTGGCTTCATTGTTCACATCCAAGAGTACGCCTGTCTTTTCAAAAGTATAGATCAGTTTGGTATCATAGGTATGCGATAAAGCTTTGGCTATTTCCTGTGCTATGGTATCTGCATTGGTATTTAAAAGCTGGCCTCCGGCATCTTTGGTAATGGGCGCGATCACAATGGTACCGAAGGTATGCAGCAGTACGCTGAGTTTTTCAATATCCACCTCATCTACATCGCCTACAAAACCGTAGTCAATAGCTGCAATGCGCTTATGCGCTTTTATGATCTCACCATCTGCGCCACTGATGCCCAGGGCCGCACATTTATTGGCCTGCAACTGGGCCACAATATTTTTATTGATATACCCGGCATAAACCATGGTGACAATCTTTAATGTTTCCTCATCGGTAACCCTGCGGCCATCTATCAGCTGTTGCGGCACATTCAGCTTCAAAGCCAGGTCTGTAGCCAGTTTTCCGCCACCATGCACCAGGATCTTCTTTCCCTCTATCTGTGCAAAATCTTTCAAAAATTTCCGTAGCAAGGTGGGATCATTGATCACATTTCCCCCGATTTTCACTATCCTAATCTGCTCCATAATTTGATTTTAAAATTTCCGCTAAAACGGCCTGTGCCGACCATACCCTGTTTCCTGCCTGTTGGGTTACTATACTATGTTGACCATCCAGGATGGCATCACTTAATTCTATGTTCCTGCGTACCGGCAGGCAATGCATCACCCTGGCATTATTGGTGATGGCCATATCGTCTTCCCCGAGCATCCAGTCTCTGCTCACGGGTGGCATCGTACCATAATCGTTATAGGCGCTCCAGTTTTTCACATAAATAATATCTGCCTGCTCCAGCGCTTCCCTGCGATCATAGATCACCGGGGTATTTTGTACTATTTCCGGAGCCAGTTCATAGCCTTCGGGATGCGTGATCACCAGCTCTGCATGATCCCAGGCAGAGGTCCATTGCACGAAACTATTGGCGACACACTGGGGTAAAGGTTTAATATGCGGTGCCCAGCACAATACCACTTTGGGTTTGGTGAGCTGCAATTCTTTAATAGTAATGAGATCGGCAAAGGATTGCAAAGGGTGCAATGTGGCGCTTTCCAGGCTGATAACCGGTACTGTAGCGTATTTAATAAAGCTATCCAGTACAGTTTCGGCATAGTCGGCAGCACGGTCTTTTAAACCCGGGAAAGTACGTATCGCCAATACATCAAAGTAGGTGCTCAATACGGGTACGGCATCTTTAATATGCTCTACAGAAGTCCCGTTCATCACGCTGCCATCTTCCAGTTCCCAGGACCAGCCTTCTGACCCGATATTAAAGACAATCGATCTCATGCCTAATTGTTCTGCTGCGATCTGTGTGCTCATCCGCGTACGTAAGCTGGGATTGAGGAATACGATCCCTACCCGTCTTCGTCGGCCCAGGCCCAAGTCCTTCCAGGGATCTTGTTTGTAAGCCAAAGCTTTTTCAATCATCAAATCGATGGATGGAGACAAGCTCAATCCGGGGACGGCCACATCGTCAACAGTAACAAAGTTTTTCATTGCTATATATTCAGGTATAATTTTTTTTAGTTCTTTACATCATCTATTGCGGCTTGTAAAGCCTGCAAAAAGGTATCTGCTATGGTATGATCAATAGATAAGCCCGGGAGTAAGCGGATCACGTTTGGACCTGCTTCTCCGGTAAGTATCCGGTACTTTTGAAAAAGCCGCTGCTTCAGACCTTTGCTGCTTTCCGGCACATCGAAACCGATCATGAGCCCTTTGCCACGCACATTTTCAATGCCTGCCACCTGTTGTAACGCATGTAACAGGTAATCTCCTATCGCTGCGGCATTTTGGACCAGGTCCTCCTGTTCCATTGTCTCCAGCACTGCCAGCGCTGCTGCACAAGCCAGGTGATTACCGCCGAAGGTAGTGCCCAGCATCCCATACTGTGCTTTAAAATGCGGTGCAATCAGGATTCCGGCTACCGGGAAACCATTGCCCATACCCTTTGCCATGGTATAGATATCTGCATTAAGGGCCGCATGATCTGTACTGAAAAATTTACCGGAACGGCCAAAGCCACACTGTACTTCATCTGCAATCAATACCGCCTGGTGCGCATCGCATAATTGACGGATGGTATGCAGGAATTCGTCTGATGCCACATGAATACCCCCTACACCCTGTATGCCTTCAATGATCACGGCTGCCACTTCCTGACCGTTTGATTTAAAGTATTCCTTTAAGGCAGTGGTATCATTAAAAGGTAAAAAAACAACATTCCCGGTTTCGTTTACCGGTGCTCTATATTTAGGGCTATCCGTTGCTGCTACTGCAAGCGAGGTCCTGCCATGAAATGCTTTTTTGAAGGCAACGATCTGCTTCCTGCCGGTATGAAAGGAGGCCAGCTTAAGCGCATTTTCATTGGCTTCAGCGCCGCTGTTGCATAAAAAGAGTTGATAGTCTTCTTTGCCGGAAAGCTTCGCCAGTTTTTCTGCTAACTCTGTTTGCAGCTCATTGATCACGGCATTGGAATAAAAAGAGATCTTATCCATTTGTACCTTGATCCTCTGCTTCCAGTGAGGATGTCCGTGACCGATACTGATGACGGCATGACCACCATACAGGTCTAAAAAAGCATGGCCTGCTTCATCATAAACATAAGCGCCGTCTGCCCGTACTATATTCAAATCCATTAAAGGATATACATCAAATAATTTCATCTTGTTCTTTATTTAAAAATAGGATGCTTTTAATTTCAGCCCGGTGGTTGCTTCCAGTCCGCACATCAGGTTCATATTTTGTACCGCCTGCCCTACAGCGCCTTTCAAGAGATTATCGATGGCTGCATGGATAACGAGGCTACTGCCTTCCATTTCCAGTTGCAGCATACACCTGTTGGTATTCACGACCTGTTTCAGATGGATGGGCTGTTCACTGCAGGATACAAAATCATGTGTGTGATAAAAATCTTGGTAGCGTTCGCGCAGCTCAGGCAGATGGGCATTCACTTTTACCTGTGTGCTCATAAAGATACCCCGGGCAAAATCACCACGCCAGGGCACAAAATGCAAGGCCGATTTATCCAATGAAGGCTGCACCTGACTTAAGGTCTGGCTCACCTCATCCAGGTGCTGGTGTACTAATGTTTTATAGGCCTGGATATTGTTTTGCCGCCAACTGAAATGGGAGGATTTAGATAAGGATTGCCCGGCTCCGGTACTACCGGTAATGCCTGTAATATAAATATCCTGCATGGAATGATAAGCCAGCAAAGGCAGTAAAGACAACTGCATAGCGGTTGCAAAGCAGCCCGGGTTAGCAATAGCATCGGCCTGTATAATAGCATCCCTGTTCCACTCGGGCAGACCATAGACAAAGGTCCGTGACCCGTATGTATTACCAGGCGCTAACCTGAAATCGTTGGTCAGGTCGATGATCTTTACTTGATCCTCAATATTATTTTCCGCTAAAAAAACTTTAGATTCTCCATGACCTAAACAGAGGAATAATACATCTACACCTTGTTGTACCTCGCCTGTAAAATGCAGATCAGAAGACCCGTAAAGATCATCATGCACACTAGCCAGCGGCTTTCCTGCATTGCTCCTGCTGTGTACAAATACCAGGTCCGCCAAAGGATGTCCGAGTAAAAGCCGGATCAGTTCTCCGCCGGTATAGCCGGCACCGCCTATAATACCAATTTTAATCTGCTGCATGGATCGATTGTTTTTGTGGCTGATGAATACTGTTCCAGATCCTCACCTGGTTGCCGAAGATGGTACTGAAGCCTCTTACATCATTGCCTGTATAGCCTTCATTCATTTCTCCGTACTGGCCAAAGGCAGCACCCATAAGGTCGTAATCAGATTCAATACCATTTACCTGGAACCGGTAAGGATACAACTGGATAAATACTTTGCCGGTGACAGCCTGCTGGCTATGCTCAAAGAATGCTTCAATATCACGCATCACCGGGTCGAGCACCTGTCCTTCATGCAACCAATTGGCGTAGAACTGGGCCAGTGTATCTTTCCAGCTCAGTTGCCATTTGCTGAGCACATGCTTTTCCAGTGCATGGTGCGCTTTCAGGATCAGCATAGGAGCTGCGGCCTCGAAGGCTACACGGCCTTTGATGCCGATGATGGTATCGCCTACGTGGACATCTCTGCCAATGGCATAAGCGCCTGCGATTTCCTGCAAGGCTTGTATAGCAGCTACGGGATGTTCATAAGTCAGATCATTCAGGCCGGTCAATTCTCCTTGTTCAAAATGTAAGACGATCTCTTCTGTCCCCGTCTGGGTACAGGCTGAGGGCCAGGCCGATTCGGGGATCATGCCATTGCTTTTCAAGGTTTCTTTACCGCCTATGCTGGTGCCCCATAAGCCTTTATTGATGCTGTATGCAGCCTTCTCGGCATTCATCTCCACGCCTTTGCTTTGCAGGTATGCTATTTCTTCCTGGCGGCTCAGTTGTTTGTCCCGGATCGGGGTGATGATCTCAATGCCCGGGATCAGCTGATGAAAGATCATATCAAAACGCACCTGGTCATTACCGGCACCGGTACTGCCATGGGCGACAGCATCGGCATTAATTTCCAGGGCTTGTTTTGCGACCTCTATAGCCTGGCAAAGGCGCTCTGCGCTTACGCTTAAGGGGTAGGTATTATTTTTTAAACAGTTGCCAAACACCAGGTATTTGATGATGCTTTGGTAGTAATCCTGCACGGCATCTACATTGGTATGTGTGCTTACACCGAGATTTAAAGCATGCTGTTCTATTTGTGCTAATTCAGCAGTACTGAATCCTCCTGTATTCACGAGCACGCTATGCACTTCATAACCCAGGTCCTCACTTAAATATTTAGCACAGTAGCTGGTATCCAGGCCACCGCTGAATCCTAAAACTATTTTCTTTCTCATTGATTTAAATTTTGCAATTGATTATGACTGAACAGGCGTTAAAGTTTTTTTCTTAAACTTCGCACGTATTACGGTGACGGCTTTAGCCGCGATCTTGTGCTCACGGGGCTGGTACAGCATAGCGGTACACAGGCAGTTCTTTCGCTCTTTAGACTGCAGTATATCGTAGTTGACACAACTCCGGCAACCTGCCCAGAAGGCTTCATCCTGCGTGAGTTCACTATAGGTGACCGGCTCGTAACCCAGGTCGCTATTGATTTTCATCACGGCAAGTCCTGTTGTCAGTCCGAATATTTTTGCCTGGGGAAATAATTTCCTGCTGAGTTTAAAGATGCGGGTTTTGACTTTACGGGCTACGCCCATATCCCTGAATTCGGGGTTAACGATCAATCCGCTATTGGCCACAAAATTACCATGACTCCAGGTCTCGATATAGGAAAAGCCGGCCCACTTACCGGTATGTGCTACCGCAATGATGGCTTTGCCTTCCATCATTTTCTGAATGAGGTATTCAGCGGAGCGCTTGGCAATGCCCGTGCCCCTGATACGGGCACTATTTTCCATTTCTAAACAAATGGCTTCAGCATACTGCACATCCAATAATGAAGCAGTACGAAAAAGAATCTTCTGATTTTTTTTCACCTTAAATAAAAATAAATTAATCGAAATAATTACGAATTCATAACCAGTACTTTAAAGTCTGATTAAAAAATTGCAAAGATTTGGGGCAACGTTCTTAGCGGGTTTACGCTACTATCTGCCCTATCGTCGTGATGCGCTGGGGGATGGCACAGTGGGAACAGTGTACCTGGGTACACTTGTATTGAATTGATATGTAAAATTCGGCTCCACTAATAATTGAATCTTTAAAATTCCCGACAAATGTAATTAATAATCTGGTTGTACAAATTATTTTTTTGTAAGTTTTACATTACTTTTTAATTTCTGTTTGTGCATCAACCGTTTAGAAAAAAGAAAGAAACAAAAAAAACCAGGTGTAAAAACACCCGGTCTACAACAACAACAAATTATAAATGAATGGCATCAATGACAAGATGCCGTACCTGTTCCATTTACGTTTGTATTTTCTTTAGGACTGCAACAGGATTGCTCCTGCAGGTTTACAGTATTCATTTTCGGGCTGATGTAAGGTATGCCCATATTGAGGCCACGCGCGATCAGCAATCCACCTACCAGTATAGAGAAGCCGATACTTAGTGGTTTTAATTTTTGCCGGAGATTCCCGCTCAGTTTACCTTTCAGCAACGCCACGACCCACAGGATAAGACTGGTGCCTGTTCCAAATAACATCATCGCGACAAAACCCTGCAAAGGCCCTCCACTCGCCAGTGCAGCGGTGAGTGCGATGTACACCATGCCGCAGGGCAATAAGCCGTTCAGGAAACCCAACTGGATAAAATGAATGACACGCGGCTTTTCCTGCATACGCTTGAACACATGCGCAAAGGCTTTTTGAAAAGGAAATTTAATACGCTTTGCGCCCAACATGGGCAGCAATACAAGCATTAAGATCAGGACTCCGGAAAGGATAGACACATAGCGCTGTGCTTCTCCCCATATCGCTTTCAATCCAAGCACACCTATGACAGCGCCTAAAGACCCGTAGGCTAAGGACTTGCCCAGGAAATAAAAAAACTTGTACCAGCCTGCTTTTTCTTTAACCGGGAAGGGAACGGCCATGATCAAAGGACCGCACATACCCAGGCAATGCAGGCTGCTGCCTATGCCCAACAAGAGTGAAGAAAGCAAAATGACGGTGTTCATACAATACGATTAGGACAGTGAATTATTGTAAGCGAAACTCTTTGTAATAGGCTTTTCCTGCTGCAGTAAAAGATACTTTCACAATATAGTTATGACCGGGGGCCACTGTTTCTTTATTGAAAAAATAAACTCCGTCTGCATTTTTTTGCAATACCTGGCGGGTATCATATCGGGCATCTGAGAGGCAGAAGAATTCTGCTACACCAGTTTCCATTACAGCACTGAGTGATGCAGGTACATTCAGGTTTAGCTTTGACCCTTCGGCGGCAAAGCTGAATTGATCGCCCAGTTCCCTGGCGGTATGCTCTGCTTCCAGCTTTTGGTTGTAACTGACTTCCTGCTGGTAATAATCACCTTCTACGGCCATATCAAATTTAACCTGGGTAGCCATATACACGAGACTGAGCAGTCCCAGTGCCATAACTACAAATCCCATAAGGATAAGGTTTCCCGGATGTTTTAATGCTTTCATCATGATCTGCTTTTATATTAATAACTCCCTAAAAAGGAGACTTTTTTGGTTTGAATAATTTTATCTCCAGACATGATCTGCACATGGAGTTCTGTCCTCCTGGAGCTGAGCTGATCGGCCTGCCGACGGATAAAGAAAGTAGCTTCTGTATGTACCCCGGTGTGCAAAGAGTCGATGGACTGCCCCACAAATTCTATATGCGCGCCGGGCTCTTTCAGGCTTAATGCAAAGGGTAAGGTAGCAGCACTTTTGTTGACTACCTTCACCCGGTAAAGATTGGTAACGGTACCATCTTTATGTTCCTGGAACAATTGCCCGGGCACTCTCAATACCGTGGCATCAAAGACCGTGCGGCTGATCATCATACTTGTAAACAGGATCATCAGCAGGCCCAGGACAACTATATACAGTTTTGACCTGTAGTTCAATTTACGCCTGCCTACCGAGTTATTCTCCAATTGATATTCGCTGGCAAAGGTGATCAGGTTTTCAGGCTTACCTACTTTATTCATCATACTATTGCAGGCATCAATACAGGCGGTACAGTTGACACATTCCATCTGCAGGCCGTTGCGGATATCTATTCCGGTCGGACATACATTGACGCACATACCGCAATCGATACAATCACCGGCCTGCTCTATATCTTTTCTTTTTTTAGTTCTCGGCTCTCCTCTGTTGTAATCATAGGCCACGGCTACAGATTGCTTATCCAGCAGCACACTCTGCAATCTGCCGTAAGGACAAACTACGGTACAGACAATTTCTCTCACATACGCAAAGACCAGGTAAAAGATAGTGTTGAAACCGAGAATGGACAGTAAGCCCCCGATATGTTCGGAAAGTTTTCCCGTAATAATTTTAAACAATTCATCTATGCCGATGATGTAGGCCAGAAATGTATTGGCGATTATAAAGGATAAGAGGAAAAATATAAAGTGCTTTAAAGCCTTCCTGCTGTAATAGGAAGCGGGTTTTTCTTTTTTCTTGGCCAACGCCATTTGCTTGTGTGCAGGCCCTTCCATCCAGAATTCTATTTTACGAAAGACCATTTCCAGGAAGATGGTCTGCGGACACACCCAGCCACAAAATACTCTCCCGAACAGTAAAGTGAATACGATAATGAATACCAGTGCGACCAGCATGGCAACACCTAGGATCATAAAGTCCTGGGGCAGGAAAAGCTGGCCGAAGAGGATGAATGTCCTGTCAGGGATATTGAACAAAAACAAGGGATTGCCATTTACCTTGATAAATGGCATCCCAAACAACAACAACAAATATGCCCAGGTGATCCAGGTCCTGATCTTATAAAACTTGCCATGAGGCTGGAAGGCGTAGATCCATTTACGCTTCCCTACTTTATCAAGGCCGGAAATGCGGTTTCCGTAATGTTCTCCTGTACTCAATTCCTGATCTGACATGGTCCTGGTTTTTCTTAACTTTCCTGAGCTGCTTTCGCCGGGGTAGCAGTATTGGCTTCCTCTGCCTTCGCGGCACCTTCAGCGGCTTCTGAATATAATTCTCCTTCTTTTACTTTTCCATTGGCAGGGTTGGAACCGGCCAATGATTTCACATAGCTGGCGAGCTGAGCGATCTGGGCAGGTGAGAAATCAGACTGCCAGGATTTCATCCCTTTCTCCGGCCAACCGTATTTAATGCTGTAGAATACGTCTTTAATACCTCCTTTATGCAGCCAGTATTCATCGGTCAGGTTAGGACCTATGGTACCTTCTCCGGCACCGCCATGACAGGCGATACAGTTTTTGGCAAACAGTTCTTTACCTTGTGCGATACCGCCTGCATCCAACATTACCACGGTGTTTTCATCTACATTGTTCGCGGCATTTTTCAGGTAATCGGCCATTTTGATGGCAGCGATACGCTGCTCTTCATGCAGTTCGGTGATCTGGTCGGGCAAACTTCCTGTACCAAACATCCGGAACAGGTAGATAATAGCGATGACCACAGTGCCTCCGAAGGCAAGCTGCCACCATTTAGGGATATTGTTATCCAGTTCCCTGATACCGTCATAGTCATGATTCAGGTCCAGTCCTGCCACATCATCTGTAGCTTTGTTAGCACCCAGCTTTTCCAACAACCTGGCCCAGGAGAAGCCCTCAGATACAGGTTTAGGAGCCGCAACTACTTTTTCTTTCAGCAGCTTGATCTGCACACGTACCAGTACAAATATGACCATCAGCTCTACGAGGATTACCAGGATCGTGATCAGCATATCATTAGGCGCGGTATTGAAGAGATTGCCCCAGAAACCCGGAGCTTCTTCTACCACTTCTTTTGTAGCTTCCTCTGCCTTTGCCGGTAGCGATGTAATAAGCCCGGTCAGCAAGACAAGCAGAGCTGCACCACTGTGCAGTTTTTTCTTATTCGCTAGTTGCTTACCCTTTATCGCCAGGGAAGCTTTTATCGCATAGCCTAATGCTATAATGACAAACAAGAGCAGAATAGCGAAACCGAATAATACGTACCTGATGGTGTCATAAGCCCCGGTAGCAGGCGTTTCGGCCGGGATTACACTAAGGGCAAAGCTGACAGCGGGTACTGATACCATACCTACCAGTGTGCAACAAGCTAATAGTTTTTTATACATTGCATTCATTTGTTTCTTGTTTTTAGTTCAAAGGGATATTTGCATTATCCTTCATCTTATTTTTATCTGCGGAAAAGGCATATATAGCTGCGACAGCAAATATGGTCACGAAAATCACCAGGGAGATGATCGGGAAGATGGCGACATTGTCGATCTCGGTCAGATAGTTTTTAAACTTCATGTCTTCAGATTTTAGATTTCATTAAATACCGGATTTTTATTCGGCTGATGCAGTTGTATTGGCTTTATCCAATTGTTTGATATCAGTACCCAGGCGCTGCATATAGGCAATGAGGGCAATGATCTCTTTATCTGCCGTAGCTCCTTTGATCTTTTCTTCCTTCAGTTTACCGGTCACTTCTTGGGCTTGCTTTTCGTATTCGGCAATAGCTTTTTCATCGTATCCTTCAGGATATGGTACGCCCAGTTTGCGCAGTGTTCTTATTTTATTGGGCAGTAAAGCGGTATTGGCTTTATTCTGCAACAACCAGGGATATGCCGGCATGATGGAGCCCGGGGAGATCTCCTGCGGATTGTCCATATGTGCATAGTGCCATGCATTGGAGTACTTGCCGCCTATACGATGCAGGTCCGGACCGGTACGCTTGCTGCCCCATTGGAAAGGCCTGTCGTAAATGAACTCACCGGCTTTGGAGTACTCTCCGTAACGGGCTATTTCATCCCGGAAAGGGCGTATCATTTGGGAGTGACAGTTGTAACAGCCTTCACGGACGTAAATATCTCTGCCTGCCAGTTCTAAAGGAGTATAGGGTTTTACGACCGAGATCACCGGTACATCTTTATCGACGAGCAAAGAAGGGGTCAGTTCCACCAATCCACCTATGGCTACAGCAACAAGACTTAGTATAGTTAAGGTCACCGGGCGACGTTCGATCAGGCGGGTATGCCAGTGTACTTTATGACCTTCTGGAGCCTGAACGGGCAATGCTCTGAAAGGCACCGCAGATGCGGCCTCATTGGCTACGAAAGAACCTTTCTTCATCGTCTTAGCCAGGTTGTACACGGCCATGCTGGCTCCGAAAAGGTACAGGGCACCACCAATGGCTCTTATGATATAGGCAGGAACAATGTGGGTAACGGTTTCCAGGAACTGGTATTTCAATTGCCCGGATTCTGTAAATTGTTTCCACATCAGGCTTTGGGTAAAGGCTGCCCAGTACAGGGGAATTGCGTACAACAAAATACCGATGGTACCGATCAGGAAATGGGTATTGGCCATTTTACGGGAATACAGGTCCGTGTTCCACATTTTAGGGATCATATAATACAGCATCCCGAAGACCATAAATCCATTGAAGCCTAAAGCGCCTATGTGTACGTGTGCTACCGTCCAGTCGGTATAGTGTGAGATCGCATTTAAAGATTTTATGGACAGTAATGGACCTTCTAAGGTGGCCATACCATAACAGGTCAATGCAACGATGAACATTTTTAAAATAGGATCTTCTTTCACCTTGTCCCAGGCACCGCGTATGGTGAACAGGCCATTCAGCATACCGCCCCAGCTAGGCAGGATCAGCATAATACTGAATACCGTACCCAGGGCTTGTGCCCATCCCGGCAAAGCGGTGTATAGCAGGTGATGCGGCCCGGCCCAGATGTAGATAAAGATCAATGCCCAGAAGTGAATAATGCTCCAGCGATAGGAATATACCGGGCGATTGGCGGCTTTAGGTACAAAGTAATACATCAGTCCCAGGAAAGGGGTGGTCAGGAAAAAGGCTACGGCATTGTGCCCGTACCACCATTGTACCAATGCATCCTGTACGCCTGCAAAAGCGCTGTAGGAGCCAAACCAGCTATAAGGCAAAGCAAAAGAGTTAACGATGTGCAGCATGGCTACAGCGACCCAGGTACCAATGAAGAACCAGATGGCTACATACATATGGCGCTCTCTGCGCCTGAGCATAGTGCCCATCATATTGATCCCGAACACCACCCAGATGAGTGTAATGGCAATATCTATAGGCCATTCGAGTTCTGCATATTCTTTACTGGTGGTGTAGCCCAGTGCCAGGGATACGGCACCCACCACAATGATCAGCTGCCAGCCCCAAAGGTGGATCTTACTGAGCAGATCGCTGTACATCCTGGCCTTGAGTACTCTTTGAAAGATATAATAGGCTCCTGCAAATACGGCATTACCGACAAAGGCGAAGATCACCGCATTGGTATGAATAGGTCTTAATCGTCCGAAGGTAGTATAGGGAATGCCCAGGTTCAGCGCAGGGAAGGCAAGTTGCAAGGCAATAACCACCCCCACGAGCATACCGACAATACCCCAGAACATAGTAGCAATACCGAATTGCTTCACGATCTTGTTGTCATAAAAGAAATGTTCTTTCTGAATCATAATCTTTGTTATTTATTATTTGTTTTGCTTTTAGATGCTGTGTTGTCGTCGAAAAATATCCTGTGTGCCGGGGAATAGTCATCATCAAACTGGCCGGACTTAACGCCCCAGACGTAAGCGCCCAGAAAGAAAAGAGCCACAAGAAGAGAAACACTTAAGAGAAAAATAACGATACCCATAACCTGGTGTTTGAATGCAAAGTTCATTTTAACAGAACTTTTATTTTATGTCTGGCATTAGGCCTAAATATGATTTTTGTCATCTTTTTGTCTGCCGGTATAGCTTTGATCCAATCTGGCGGCATGGTGCAGCACATTTATACGTTTAGCCGGGCCATACGACGTACACCCAGGTAGGCGATCAGGATAATGCCCAATGAAGAGGAAGGCATCAGGATGGCGGCTACCAGCGGAGAAAGATTACCCGTGACGGCAAATCCCAAACCAACTACATTAAACAGGAGGGAATAGATGAAACCTATTGTGATCAGTCGTTTCCCTCCTTTTCCCCAGTTTATGAATTGAGGCAGGTATCGTAGTTTTTCAGATTCCATGATGATATCACAGGCAGGGCTAAAGGCAAAGGCACTTTTCACCACGGCTATGCCCACATCGCTTTGCTGCAAGGCCCCGGCATCATTCAGCCCGTCACCGATCATCATCACTTTTTTATCGCCTTCCTGCAGACTGCGTATATAGTCCAGCTTATCACCGGGCTTCATACTATATTTCAAAGTGCTTTTTTTGCCAAATACTTCGCTGAAAAAGGAACGGGAAGCATCATTATCGCCACTTAAAAGGGAAAGTTCATACCCCCGTGCCAGTTGACCGACCAGGCTTGCAGCTCCCGGCATCAGTTGCACTTCAAAAGCATACCGGGCTTTGATTTCCGCATCTATGGCGATATAAACATGGGTAGCTTTATGATCGGTTGCTGCAATGCCTTTTACGAAGAGCGCGCTACCTATTTTGTAATGTTTATCTTCATGCCAGGCTTCAATACCTGCTCCGGGGATCTCTTTCATGGCAAGGGCTTCTTGCGGCATCTCATGGTACTGATGATACTGTGTAATGGCCCTGCTCAAAGGGTGCAGGCTCTGCGACAAGATATTCATCAAGGTATCCAATTCTTCACGGCTCAGGCGCATCAGGTCCACTTTTATACCTGAAGCATTTGCGGTGGTCAGCGTTCCGGTTTTGTCAAAGGCGATGTGCTGTATCTTTGTGATCTGCTCGATCACCCGGGCATTTTTAAAATAGCATCCGGCACCTGCCAGCCGCTCCAGCAGGTAGCCATTGGTAAAGGAAGAGGTGAGTAACAAAGAACAGGGACAGGCCACGATAAGCACGGCTGTGGCTGCTTTCCAGGCAGTAGCAGGCGCTATAAATTGCCAGGCGATAAAGGTGCCCAGGGCAACCAGGAGCACTGCCAGGGAAAAATATTTACTGATCACTGTTATGCGGCTTTCTTTATCATCTGCCTGTTTCTGAAATACACTATTGTTCCAGAGTTGTGTAAAGCTGTTCTGGTTAAAGGGTTTTACGGTCAGCACTTCTATAGCTTCGCCTGCATTTCTGCCCCCGGCATAGAGCACCGCACCTTTATCAACGGTCTCGGGCCGGTCTTCCCCGGTCACAAAGCTGTAGTCGATCTGCGCAGTTCCTTTAGATAATAAGCAGTCGGTAGGAATGATCTCCTGGTGATGGATCAGCAATACATCGTTGGTCTCAATAGCCTCCAGTTTGACCAGGGATTTCTGTGCCTCTTTGATGCGGGTGACGGCAAGAGGAAAATAGGATTTGTAATCACGGTTAAAGCGCAATGTGGTATAGCTCCTGTTTTGCAGGGTGCGCCCCAGGAGCATGAAGAAGACAATACCCGACATGCTGTCGAAATACCCGGCACCGGTATTGCTGAATACCTCGTAGAGGCTTCTGCCAAAGGTTACGGCAACGGCCAGTGCAATAGGTGCATCAATGTTGAGGTAGCGCTGCCGGTAGCTGTACCAGGCATTGATGAAGAATTCTCTTGCTCCATAAAGTACGACGGGCAGGGCCAGCAAGACATTAGCAATCTTGAAAAACAAGGCCAGGCCCGGCTGCGCTTCAGGGTCTAAGCCTAGATATTCGGGGAATGCGATCAGCATAATATTGGCAAAACAGAAGCCGGTAATACCCAGCTTAAGGTAAGATCTTTTGGAATCGTATTTGTCCTTTTCTGCTTTGTCTTCATAAATATCAATCACCGGCTCGTAACCGATCCTGGCGAGCAATTCGGCCAAAGCGCGCAGGGATAAATGATCGATCTGGAAAGTAACTTTAAGTGTTTTATTATTGAAATTAACCTGGGAACTGATGATCTGTTTGTCCAGCTCAGATAAATGCTCCAGCAGCCATAAGCAGGAACTGCAGTACATCTGGGGCAGATAAAAGGAGACCTGTGCCTGCTGCTCATTTCTGAAGAGCAGGAGTTTTTGGATCACGCCCGGCTCATCGAGGAAAGCGAATTTTTCATCCGGTATAGCTTTTATCTTCTGGCCGGGTGCCTGGTTCAGGCAATAGTAATCTTCCAGCTCATTCTGGTTCAGCAATTGGTAAACATTCAGGCAGCCATTACAGCAAAAGTGCTTGTCCGCTATCGCGAGTGTATCGGTAGCACATTCATCGCCACAGTGGTAACAAGTGGCTACTATTTTATCTTCAACCATCACTTTAGTTTTATTCAGGGAGTAAAAGAGCTAAACATATTTTCCCGGTTCCGGCACAACTCCTGCCAGGCACTTTCAAAGTCCCGGAAAGCCACAGGGACCTGCTTTCCCGGCATCGTACCACCTGCCTCAAAGCCTGCTGCCGACAGCCAGTCTTTGAATAAGTCTGTCATCTTAGTAATACGGCTACCTTCTTCCAGGGCCGTATGAATAGCAGTGATGGTTTTAGGCCTGGTCTCCGGGCTAAAGTGTTTTTCGAGATATGGGAATAAGACGATCTTTTCTTTATAGAACAGGCGCTCTATCGCATTATAAATGCTGTCCACAGAACTCTTCAGCAGCCTGGTATCAGGAGTCTGCTCGAGGTCTTCTGCCGCAGCAGCCACAGCCTGGCAACTGTTAAACACCCGGGGATAAAGATCCTTCAGGATGCTGTGCATAAGCGCTGTCAGCGCTGCTGCAGTAGTGACCGGTAAAGTGCGTGCTTCTTCCATTCGATGCTATTTTTTTGAAACCTGGTTTGATCAGGTACAAAATTCACACGAAGTGGCCGGAAATAAAATGATGAATGAAAACCCAAAACATGATTTATATCATATTCCGGGCATAAGAAAGGAAGAACTGTTAGTCGAAAACGTTGGCTACTTTGATCAGTTTCTCCAGGTTCAGGATGCTGATCCTTTTACCGCTCAGCTTGATAATACCTTCTTTATTGAGTTCGGAAAGCAGGCGAATAGCCGTTTCTGTAGCCGTCCCCACGATATTGGCAATATCTTCCCGGCTAAAGGAGGCATTGATGGTGATGCCGTCGGTATCAAAGCCATAGGTTTCTTTGATAAACAATAAGGCTTCTGCTACTCTTTCTCTTACGGGTTTCTGGGCTAAATGGGTTAACTGGAGTTCTGCTTTTTTGAGATCATCGGAGAGCAGGCGCAGCATTTCAAAGGTCAGGTCGCTGTCCTTAGCCAGGATGCCGATGAATAATTCTTTAGGAATGAAGCAGACACCGCTGTCTTCAATAGCAATAGCGCTGGCATTGTATTTATCACCGCTCAGCAGGGAGCGATAACCCAGGGGATCACCGGGACGCACCAGGCGCACAATATGTTCCCGGCCGTCATCGCCTGTTTTTACTAATTTTATTTTCCCCCTGTTCAGGCAAAAAATACCGAAAGGCCGGGCACCTTCTTTAAAGATGACTTCACCTTTTTTGTAAAAACTGCAGATCTTTTCTTTCTCAATATCCTGCAAAGCATCATAATTGGCTTTACAAAAAACATTTGTAAACCGCTCAGAGCACCTGCTGCATTTAGGGTCTAAATCATGATGTTGAAACGAAGCCATAAGAGATTACCAGAAGACAAAAGTGTGACAAAGTTAGTCATTAATATCGGTATCCAAAAGTCTTCTTAGCTGATGCAGCGCGTGGCAGTCTTGTTTTCACCCTTAAATAACAAAGGCGGCCTACCTTCCGGTAGACCGCCTTTAAATAAAAATTGTATGTTCTATAACTCAAATTTAGAGTCCAGTACCCTCACCTCTCCTTTTTCTACATCATACATAGCGCCTACTAATAATACTTTTCCTGCTTTCACCAGGTCTTTAATGATCGGGCTTTGATCTAAAATGGATTGTTTGGCATTGTGTACGTTCAATGCTGCCACTGAGTTTACATATTCTTTATCGGAGCTGGAACAGTCTTTACCGTCTGTGCAGGCCTCTGTTACTGCCGGGCGGATCTTTTCAAGCAATTGCGTCAGGCTACCTAATTCTACTTTATCAATAGCGCCTTTCACCGCGCCACAATTCGTATGGCCTAACACCATCAATAATTTAGAACCTACCACACCCGTGGCGTATTCCAATGAACCCAGTACATTCTCTGAAGTTACATTACCGGCCATTCTCACGCTGAACACATCGCCAATACCCTGGTCAAAGATAATTTCAACAGGAGCACGTGAATCCATACAACTCAGGATGGCAGCGAAAGGTTTTTGGCTGTTGCCGGTTAACTCGACTTTACTCAGTAAATCTTTATTTACACTGATCCCGTTCGTGAATCGCTTATTCCCGTCTAATAAAATCTCTAATGCATCTTGTGGCTGGATAGAGTTTAAGTCGTTATTATACTTTTGTAACATTTAATTTTTTGTTTTAATGAATTAATAAAAAGGGGTTAAAACCAGCAAGCTTTACACCTGGAACTACGATTCGAGTTCTTTTAATAATTTGTTGTGATTACCGGCCCATTTCCTGGCATCCTCACTTTGCTCCAGCTTATCCATCATCACGTGTACGCTGGCCCCGGAAGGGATCTTATACTCATTCCTGAACCCGACCAGTGAAACGGTAATATTTTTGGTGGGAGCTTTCACCGTATAGAATTCCCTGATCTCTTCCAGTACATCATAGTCGATATATTCTGAGTGCGTGGCATCCAGTACGATGGTACTGCCTTCAGGAAAGTTTTCCAGTGTTTTCTTAATGCTGCCTTTGTTCAGGAAAGAAACTTCCTGTGCCAGCTCCAGCATAATGACATCCTTGTCTTTGGTCTGTATTCTTTTGTAATAATAAGGAATCCTCGTATTGGCACGTAAAAGGTAAAAAATGCTGATGATCATACCCAATCCTACACCGTTCAGTAAACCTAAGAATGGTAAGGCTACGGCAACTGCGGTCACTACAAACGGCATAAACTCTGTTCTGCCTACATGGTACATATGAACGAATATGGCAGGGCGTGCCAAACGATAACCGGTAAAGATCAATATGGCCGCCAAAGCTGATTTAGGGATCATATTCAACACCATCGGGATCGCTGCCACACAACCAAATAAAAGCAGGCCATGTACTATGGTGGACAATTTGGATTTTGCACCGGCATTGATATTGGCACTGGAGCGCACGATCACCGAAGTGATGGGCAGACCTCCCAGGAAACCGCTGGTGACATTACCAATACCTTGCGCGATCAGTTCTTTATTGCCTGAAGTATTTCTTTTTAAAGGGTCAAGTTTATCGGTAGCTTCAATACACAATAAGGTTTCAATAGAGGCCACTACTGCGATGATCAACCCATATTTCCATACGGCAAAGTTGGCAAAGCCGCTGAAATCGGGCAGTGTAAACTGGGCAAAGAAAGCTTCTGCCGAAGTGGGTACTTCCAGCTGCACCAGGTATTCTTCATCTAAATGCAGCATACCGCTTGTTTTATGGAACAGCACGTTCATCAAAGTACCTACAACAACTACGATAAGCCCCGCAGGGATCATTTGCAGCTTACGAAAGGGTTTGGTACTCCAAAGGATTAAGATACCCAGGCAAACCAATGTGATCACCACAGCGCCCCAGTGTATGTTATCCACCAGGCCGGTCAGCAGGTTAAAATCCATACCGCGCTCTCCGTCCAGCATACCTACTCTTCCATCATTATAACCGACAGCATCTCTCAGTTGCTTGTAAATAATGGTTAAGCCGATACCTGCCAGCATCCCTTCAATAACACTGGAAGGAAAGAAATTGGCAAATGTACCCGCCTTAATAAGGCCGAGCAATAATTGGAAAACACCTGCCAGGATCACGGCACACAGGAAAATTTCGAATGCGCCCAACTCGGTGAGGGCACCCACTACAATGGATACCAGTCCCGCTGCAGGACCACTGACACTAAAGGTACTTTTACTTAGGAATCCGATGATGACACCTCCTATCACACCGGCAACGATACCGGAAAACAGGGGTGCGCCCGAAGCCTGGGCAATACCGAGACAAAGGGGCAAAGCAATTAAGAATACGATCAATCCCGCCAGGACATCATTCTTGGCATAGGAAAATAAGGACTTTTTATGAGCCATTTTTAGGTTTAAATATAAGTGTTTGGAGAAAAAATTGAATAAGAAGCAGTATCGTAAATGCCACCAAATACAGCAACATCAAGCCGTCTGGTAAACTACAATCTGTTCATCAATAAGGTAAATTCTTCAACAGTCTCAGTGTAATACCTAAATTCTATACATCGGCATACATGGATTCAAGACAATTGCAGAGCAGGGTAAAGCCTAAGCCAGGGAAAGGAGATTGGGAGGTTGTGTGAGTACTTCCAGATGATAACACTTGATCAGTGCTTCATCAACAATAATAAATGCTTGCTGGTTCTTTTGATCAAATTGATCGGTAGAGGTAGAAAAATCAAGGTACCACAGCCTGTTGATCGGCTGCAGTTTGTGTACCAGGTTTTGCGGGGTAACTTCTTCCTCTGCCATAGTCTGGCTCCATAAATTCTTGCCTACTTCTTTCACAGGTATTAACTGTGTAGACAGTAGTAGAAAGAAAAATATGGAAATCAGTATCCTCATCGCAACAAAGATAATATAGCATTGGATTTTATAGCATATCCTTTTAGTTAATTTTTTTAAAAGTTGGTAAAAAAGAATAGGCCTTCATGATATTATGAAGGCCTGTTCTTTTATTAATGAAATCTATTATTTAGAATGTTGAAGTAACCATAACTCTTAAGCCATTAAAAGCAGGCTCGTAACGACAAACACCTCCGGTACAGTTGATCCCCTCAACTTGTTTTACCCAGGCTGCAGAGAAACGGTTGGCCCCTCTGGTATGCGCTATAAAGAAGTTGTAATAGTGCTCTGCCTTCTGCTCCGTATGAGCAGGCTTGATATTATACATATCGGAAACAGCAAAAGACCACATCGGCGCAATGGCATATTCCAGTTGCAGGAATGCCCAGCTACCGAAATCCTGTTTTGTATCCATATACTGTGCCTGAACAGAAAGGGATTGCTTAGGCGATAATTTATACACAAACTCAGCAAATGGGGTAATGGCTTTCACCATAGGAACACCGGGCTTGAACTGATAGTATTCCTGGTTGTACTCCATATAGTGTAAGCCCAGAGTCAGGCGGATGTCTCTAAGACTCCTGATATTTGTTTCAAAATAAGCTTCCCGGTACAGTTTTTCATTGTCCAGCTTATTGATATGCGTATAGCTTACGTTAAAGTCATAGTTATCATTAGGCACATACATCACGTTACCGTTCAGGGCCATCTCGCTCCAGTCAAGCGATTGAGGCATATAACGTGCGATCAGTCTTTGCGGCCTGATCTGTGCTACCAGGGGTTGCCAGCCCACCATACCTAAGTTGGCGTTTTCAGAGGGAGAGGTACGCATAACAAAGTTCTGGGTACGTTTACCCGTAACATTTATGGCCAGGCCTTCCATCGCATAGCTAAGGGTACTGTAGAGGAAAGATCCGGGATTGTATTCCAGGTTACCTTTATAATCATTAAACGCTTCCTCGCTCTTCAGCGCACCTTCTACATACCAGGAAAAGCCCCCGATCGACAAAGTATTGTACACCGAACCGGCATACATATTATATTTAGCTTCTTTTCTTTGCTCCAGCGGTAAATTATTTGTCCTGGTCACCACTGCATCAACACTCTTTCCATCAAGGGTACGGTTCACCACCCCAAAACCGGGATTTAAAAACACCTTATTTTTAAAATTGAAGTTACCGTCCATGCTCAGGCCTTTGATGATAGGCTGGTAGCGCGTAAATAAAAATTTCTGCTGCCCGGTAAATGCCTTCACAGAGATATTATCACTCAACTGGTATTTCAACCTTAAGCCTACCAGGGCGTTATCGATCAATAATCCCCTGTCTTCATAAGACCTGAAAATACTACCACTCCCGATCTGGTCATAAATATATCCTCCTGTGATATTCAGCTTCTGAACATCTTTTGAGATACCCCATGCACCGATACCGAAACCCGTGGTCGGTTGTATAGGCACCAGCAAATTGGAGTTATTAAAGACATCCATACGCACAAAAGCATCAAACCCTTCCTGGGAATAACGCAAACCCAGCCAGGCCTCACCCCCACTCAACAAATTATCGTACAATGGGTTATCGGATGCCTTGATAGAGGAATCCCTGCTGAAAAAATTCATATTGGTCATCAGGTCCCCGGAGATTTTACCAGGAAGAAGGCCTTGTCCATAGCTCAGAGAGGTGATACCTGCAGAGGCAATGAAGAGTAGAGATAATGCTTTCATTATGTGATCTTAGTAAAAAAATTATTTTAACACATTTATTAAACTATCATTAAAAATGCCCGTCTAACAAGGGCCGGATCACAGAATCCGTTTTATATTTTAACAAGCTAAAGTAAATCTTTTTAAGTACATTTGGTCTTATTTTTTTTAATATTTTAACAACATATCAAACAAACAATAATTATGAAAAAAATGGTTGCTTTTATTGCCGGCTTAGTAATGGCATTTCAAGTACAAGCACAGCAAGCTAACTTACCTTCAACAACTGTAAAAGATCTTAACGGATCTTCTATTGCTTTTAACCAGACTGTAGAAAAGGGAAAAGTAACCCTGATCAGTTTCTGGGCAACCTGGTGTATCCCCTGCAAAAAAGAGATTAAAAACATAAGAGGCAAAATGGCTGATTGGCAAAAGGAAACACCTGAATTAAACTATATGGCGGTATCTATGGATGATGCACGTGCTACAGCGCAGGTGCGTTCTTATGCAAAATCCCAGGGCTGGAACTTCCCGGTATTCCAGGATCCTAACTCTGACTTAAAACGTTCTTTAAATTTCCAGAATGTACCGTTCACCCTGATCGTAGACCAGGATGGCAAGATCGCTTTCATGCATACCGGCTATGAAGAAGGTGGTGAAGACATTCTTTATGAAAAAATCAAAGAGATCGTTGCCGCTAAAAAATAAGAACAAGGGCAGGACGCTATATTAAAATAGCCCCGCTAAAAAAAAACAATACAGGATAGTTATATAAAGCAGTAGTAGCCAAAGAGCTGCTACTGCTTTTTGTTTCGGGATATGCAGCAGACATTCCCAGGCAGCTTAATAATTTAATAATGCTAAGAATATTTTCAAATAATATGTTATGTCCAATTTCGCTCGCGCAAAATTGAGCATACCTTTTTATGAAAAGACTTCTCCTCTACACAGCATTTCTGCTGTGCAACTTATTGGCCACGACAACAACCCTTCGTGCACAAATTGACCCTTATCTCCAGGCCATACAATCCACAGGTATTGTCATCAACTGGAAAACCAGCACTACAGTAGCCAACCCCATTGTGCGTTACGGACTGGCGGAAAATAACCTGAACGCAACGGCAACAGGAGACTGCAACCTGATAACCGGTACCGGGTATAACAATAACTATTTTTATAACACGATAAAGCTAAGAGACCTGCAGCCCGCTACTAAATATTATTACCGGGTGGTGAGCGGCAACGACTCCAGTGCCGTCAACTCCTTCCGTACTTTACCGCAGCCAGGTATGGCACCCAATGCAAGCGGCAAGCTACGCTTTCTCATCATTGGCGACAACCAGATCAGGAACTCCTTCCGCTACGACACTTTGATGCTGGCCGCTAAAAGAAAAATGACCCAGCTTTATGGCCCCAACTTTAATGATTCTGTTTCCTTTATATTGAACCTGGGCGACCAGGTAGATAACGGCAGCCTGGACCATTATGAAAACCTGCATCTTAAAAAGTCTAGGTACCTCTCGGGACTTTTACCGATACAGACTGCAGTAGGTAATCATGAGACCTATCAGCCGGAAGGCATCAGAACGTATTATGAGCACTTTGTACTGGACAGTATGCATTATAAAGGTATCTATTCCGGCCAGGAAGGATATTATTCTTTCCAGGCAGGTAACGTAGTGGTGATCTATACCAATACCGACGGCGTGAGCACCCAACAGCTCAACTGGGCCAGGAAAGTAGTAGATACTGCCAATGCTGACCCCAGTGTGAAATGGATTATCACCATCGGCCACAGGCCTTACCGGGCAGAGCAGTATGTGTCGGATGTCTCTCCATGGCTGAGGGACCAGCTGATCCCCTACTGCATGACCTCGCCTAAGTTCCTGCTGAATGTGGGTGCCCATCATCACCTGTATGCCCGGGGACAGTTTACCGAAGCTCCTGCCTACCATATCATTTCCGGGGGTACGGCCTGGGACCAATATTGGGGTAATACAGCCGAAGAGGCCAATGCCGAAGATGTACAAAAAACAATTGCCAACTGGGCTTACCAGTTAGTAGAAATAGATATGCTTCAGGATAAGGCCGATATAACTACCTACTCTATAGGAGGAAAAAAAATAAAAACGGCCAGCTCTGATGATACGCAGATAGACTGGCAGGACAATGTAAAGATCGATTCCTTTCACCGCTATAAAAATGTACCGCTGCCGGCAACACCGGACATCACCAATGTTTTTGCGGATTCGGTACAATTGCCTTTAACGATCCAGAGTTCCCCTTTTGTATCCCCGGGCAACGAATTACTGAACTCTACAGAGTTCCAGGTAAGTGCTACCCGCAACTTCAGTGTGCTCGAAAAAAGAAGCTTCCGCCACTTTGAGGACCTGTATGGTCACCCGCAGGGCCAGTATGAATGTGCGCTTTCCGTTGACCAGAATGCCGGTGTAGATATCACTCAATATACTTTACCTGCCGGATCGGTTGCCAATGGCTGGCATTATGTGCGTACAAGACACCGGGACCGCAACCAGTCCTGGTCGGCATGGTCTGCGACAGATTCTTTTAAGGTATATAATAGCATCGTCTTTAACCCTGCTGTTGCTTTAGACAGCGCCAGGTACAGTGCACGCACCATTAAAGTTACTTTTACCAACGGTGCTACAGACCCGGGCGCATGGATAGGGATCTACAAAAAAGGCCAGACTCCCGGCTCCGGCTCCCCCTCTATTGTCTGGCAAAATACCGGTGGCGCAAATGGCGTATTGACCTTTACCCTTCCTCAAAGCGTGCTGGCCGGAGAGTATTTTGTAGCTTATTTTGGCAATAGCGGTTATACGCAAATTACCCCAAAGGTGCCTTTCTACTTTGGCCCTATACCCGTCTTAAGTACAACAACCTATAATTTTGATTTAGGCGTTACCGTACCGATCCATTTTAGCAATGCGCCCAATTTAACAAATGACTGGATAGGTGTCTACAAGATAAGTGATGTACCCGGTGGCGGCACCAACTCCACGAAATGGGCTTATGTACGGAATACTACCGGAGGCGTGTTCAATGCTAACGGGCTGGCAAAAGGCTATTATTTTGCTACCTATCTTTTACAGGATCAATATGCAGAAGCTTCCGAGCGCATTTATTTTTCAGTGGGCGACAGTATTACCTCCTTATCTATTGCAGGTGCAGCGCCGCACCAGTATTATCTGGGAGAGTACATCACCACTTCCTGGATGGATGCACCCGGCCTTACCAAAGACTGGCTAGGTATCTATAGCGATACGGTCGCTCACCCGAGCAGCGAATTCATCAGCTATACCTATTTTGACGGGCATACTTCCGGCACTAAGGACATACCCTTACTGGCTATGCCACAGAGCCTGGGTAATTATTACCTCGTGATGTTTACCAACGATTCTTATACCGAGGTATCCAACAGGGTCCATTTTGAAATGATCCCCGGTGTTCCCCTACCCCAGCATCTTATAGATTTCTCCGGTCAGCTGGAAGAGGACAGGACACACTTGCTCAGCTGGACCATGGCAAATGAAGACCCGCAGGAACAATATACCCTTCAGTACAGCAAAGACGGGAAAAATTTCGATACCGACCTTTATACCACACAGCCTGTAGCAACACAGAACGGCAAGTACCATTACCGGAATCAAAATGCCGTAATAGGCAATAATTACTACCGTTTAAAAATGAGCCTGAACGGAACAGTAAATTATTCCAAAATGGTAAAAATAAGACAGGTTACCGACCGGGATGCAGAAGCCGGGAAGAACATGGTCAGTGTTTATCCTAATCCTTCCCAATCAAATGGCAACAGCATTATTGAGTCCCCTTATCCTATCACACAAATAGATGTATTGGATATACAGGGCCGTATGATCTATCAAACCAAAAATGTAAACAACAATAAATACTCGTTTTTCAACCAATCTCTTCCTGCAGGTACTTATATCCTGAAAATATATTCCAAGGAAGTGTACACGGCAAAACTGGTTATCTCAAAATAAAACCAGGTTTGCCTGGCATACAGGTATGGAACAGTAACGATCTATCCCTGTTGTTTCAGTGGTCTTTGAGCCTCTGTCAAGGCTTGAAAGACCATTGTCATATAAGCCGGGGCATCAAATGCCTGAGCTAAAAGTATTTATTGAGGTGTGCTTATCGTGCAGGAACAAGGCATTTCAGCAGGTATAGAGGTGATGCAAAATAAAAAGGACGAAAATAAATCTGATGAACCTAGCGAGTAAGTATTAGCTTTGCATACACATTAAAAAGCAATCATGAGTTTTTCTTTCAATATATCTGACCTACTTACAGTACTTGGGTTTGAGTCATTAAACCAAATGCAGCAAGAGGCCATTGAAGCTGCCGAACAACATAAAAATGTAAAACTTCTTTCGGCAACCGGTTCCGGAAAGACCCTTGCTTTCTTAATTCCTGTTTTAAAAAATTTAGATACCACCGTTAAATCTACCCAGGCCCTGATCGTAGTGCCTTCCCGGGAATTGGCGATGCAAATAGAAAAGGTATTTAAATCTATGCGTACCGGATTGAAAATAACCTGTTGCTACGGTGGCCATAAAAGAGAGATTGAAGAGAATGAGCTGGTAGAAGCCCCTTATATTATTGTAGGCACCCCGGGTCGCCTGGGCGATCATATCCGCAGGAAGAATTTCGACACCACAGGTATCCGTTACCTGGTATTCGATGAATTTGACAAAACCCTGGAACTTGGCTTCCAGGAAGAAATACAGTTCATTACCGACAATCTGCCTAATGTTGAAAGACGTATGCTGACCTCTGCAACTGCAGCAGTATCTGTTCCTGAATTTATAGGCTTGGAAGAGCCGGAAGTACTCAGCTATATTACTGATGACAACAAACCGGAAACCTTAAGCATTCAACAGGTAAAAAGCTCGGACAAGGATAAGGCACAAAGCATGGTAGACCTGGTCTGCCAGTTAGGCGCAAGGCCCATGATCATTTTCTGTAACCACAGGGAGTCTGTAGAGCGACTGAGCTATCACCTCTGGCAAAGAGGAATCACCAATGAATATTATCATGGTGCTATGGAGCAGCGAGAGCGTGATGCCGCACTCAGCAAATTCAGGAACGGCAGTACTTTTATCCTGGTCACTACCGACCTGGCCGCCCGCGGACTGGATATTCCGCACATCAGGTATATCATCCACTACCACTTACCTACATCTGAAGATGCTTATACGCACCGTAACGGGCGTACGGCAAGGATGGAAGCCAGCGGTACGGCGATCCTGCTGATAGGACCGGATGAACGCATGCCGGACTATTTAACGAAAGAAGAGATCCCTGAAATAAAACTGGAACCACCTTTTGAGCTTCCGGAAAAACCAAAATGGGTAACCTTGTACATTCCATTAGGCAAGAAAGACAAAGTCAACAAGATTGATGTGGTCGGCTTTCTATCCAATGTAGGGGAACTCAAAAAAGAAGACATCGGTATCATTGACTCTAAAGACTATCATACTTTTGTCGGCATCAGGAAAACAAAAGCGGCCCATACCTATACGCTGATCAAAGAAGCGCGTATTAAAGGTAAGAAAGCCAAGCCTGAGATCGTCAAACAACAGTTCATACAAAACTAAGCCTGTAAAGGCTCTTCAAAAGACGGTGTCTAAAAAGCGCGTCATTTCGAGCGAAATATAATGAAGTCGAGCAATCTCACAAGTATAAATACTTGACGTTTAGATTGCTCCATTCCGCTATGCTACAGTCGAGATTACGAAATAGTACTTTTTAGACACCCTCTTAATTTGATAAATCACTAAACGGCCTTATTCGTTCCCCGCCCTACCTATCTGCATCAACACTACCAGACAGCGAATCCATCTCTTTAATGAATACAAGCACTTAAAAGATGAAAAATTTGTGGCTCATTTTTTTAATGACTATTGTATCTGGATGCCATAATACAGGTACTCCACCCAAGCTTGCTGATGCAGCAAAAGCCGCGCCCGTTCCACAAATTACTGTTGCAGCGGATGAGCGGTTCCTGGTATTTACCTGCAAACCGGCAGTGGTACAATTGTTCTGGAAAGCAGAGGACGGGCATATATTCCGGAATTTTGATTCCCTGGACCAATGGCTTTCGGTAAAGCAAAAACAGCAATTGGTTTTTGCGATGAACGGAGGGATGTATATGGAGGATAATAGTCCCCTGGGCCTATATATAGAGCAGGGCAAAACACTTAGGAAGCTGAATAAAGCAAATGGCCGCGGCAACTTTTACATGAAGCCTAATGGTGTATTCTACATTACTGATAAAGGCACTGCCCATATTACCACAAGAGAAACATTCAAGGCTGCAGGGGTAAAGTTCGCGACACAATCCGGCCCTATGGTCCTGGTCGATGGAGTCATCAATCCTACTTTAAATAAGGGATCTGAAAATGTAAATATCCGTAACGGCGTGGGTATCCTGCCCAATGGAGATTGTATTTTTATGATGTCGCGCGGACTGATCAATTTCTACGACTTCGCACTGTTCTTCAAAGAAAAAGGCTGTAAATATGCGCTCTACCTGGATGGTGCCATCAGCCAGACTTACCTGCCGGAGCAGTCTTATGCTTATAAAGGAGGCAATTTCGGGGTGATTATTGCTGTGAGCAAAGCCTTATAAAATGAAGCGAAAAACCCTGTTTTTCTGTATTTTAGTGCTTATAGACCTGGTACTCATCCATACAATACTGCAAGCTGAATTGGAAGAAAAATGCTTCGAAGCAATCATTCTTTGTGTTTATGCCGCTATAGCTAATTTCCTGGCAGCGCTGGTACTTTCCAGGACCCGGAAAGCTGAATATACCGGCTTATTCGTCCTCAATGCGATGGTAATGCCCTTACTGATGATGTTGCTGTAATGAGCAGATCAGTTCTTAAGTTTTTTTGCGCAGTTTCCGGTCTCCGAAATATTTTAATACAAAGAATATAGTCACGCCCAAAGCCGCGCCCACCGCATCGGCAAGGGCATCGTAATGGTCAAAGCTGCGCCCTGCGGTGATACCGCTCCCCTGCAGTATTTCTACGAAATAACCATAAGCGGTGCAGGAAAGGAAAACGATTACTCCGGCTTGCATCAAAGCTGGATTGCGGAACAAGAACAGGAAAAGAAAGGCCAGCAATCCGAAGATGCCGAAGTGGATCAGCTTGTCATACTGAAATATAGAAAGGCTGGGCACATCCTTTCCGGGCATGAGGCAGGCACCAAAAATAATTGCAGCCCATGTATAGAAACAAAAGGCTGCAACTTTTTTATGCTTTCTGAACCAATTAAAGATGGTCAACATAAAGATATTTTACAATTATCCGATCACAGACTGGTATGCTTCTGCATCCAATAATGCTGCAACGTCTTCCGGATTGTCTACTTTTAATTTGATCATCCAGCCGTTTCCGTAAGGATCATTGTTTACCGACTCCGGCTCAGAAGCCAGGGCTGCATTCAATTCCAACACGGTACCAGCAACCGGCAAATACAGATCAGAAACCGTTTTCACCGCTTCTACCGTACCGAAAACTTCGTTAGCACCTAATTGTTGACCAACTGTTTCTACTTCAACAAATACGATATCACCCAATTCTTTCTGTGCGAAATCTGTGATACCAATGGTGGCTATATCACCTTCTAAAGCTACCCACTCATGCTCTTTGGTGTACTTTAAATTTGCTGGAACGCTCATAATACTTTTGTTTTTATATTTACTGTGTGTGAAATTAATAATATTATTGGATTGAAGTTCAGATTTTTCAAATATTAATTATTCTTCCAATTGATAGATACTGGGAATGTTCCTGCCTAACCCGTCATAATCCAGTCCATAACCCAAAACAAACTTGTCCGGGATCTCAAAACCAAGATAATCTGGTTGTACATCAAACAAACGCGCAGTAGGCTTGGTCAGCAGGGTCGCTATTTTCAGCGATTTAGGGTTTTGGTTGTACAATTCAGGTAAGAACTGGTACAAAGTTCTTCCTGTATCTAAGATATCTTCAATGATAATGACATGGCGGTCTTTCACGCGCTCGTCCAGGCCTATGGCCGTTACCACATTACCCGTAGAGGTCGTTCCTTTATAGGATACCAGTTTAATGAACGATATTTCTGCTTCCAGGTCGATATGACGAAACATATCTGCTGCAAATAAGAAAGAGCCGTTCAGTATCGCGATGAACAAAGGCTTTTCGCCTTTATAATCATTATTGATCTTTACCGCTATTTCAAAACATTTAGCCTGGATTTCCTCATCGGAAATATAAGGTACAAATGTCTTACCGTGCACTACTATTGACTCCATTATTATCGGGGATTATTGTAGGGCAAAAGTAAGTTTTATAAATGAATTACGTATTGCCGCGTTTTAAAATTTCTAAGATGCCCTCATGCTGCAAAACCAGGAAGCCTATTTTATCATTGGATACCCCTTCTTTTAATTCGTAAGTAAAAGAGTAGTTCCCTGCCGGGTCAATATTGGTATTACAGTACCGGAAGGCAATCCCGGTCTCATTCTTAAGCTCATCATATAATTCATACAGGTGGGTAGACAAGGCCAGGAGATTCTGTTTATGCTGGATCAGGTGCTGGATCACGGCTTTGCTGCACTCATAGGCATCATGCACATTAGTACCTTTAAACAGCTCGTCCATCAATACCAGGTGCCTTGTGCTGTGCTGGATTTTCTGTGCCGTGATCTTCATCCTTTGCACCTCGGCAAAGAAGTAGCTTTCTCCTTTAAAGATATTGTCCTCTACCTGCATATTGGTAATGATCCCTTCCAGGAAACTGATGGTATAAGCCTGTGCCGGCACGGCCATACCAATATGGGCCAGCAGAGCACTCAGGCCCAGGCTGCGCAGCAAGGTACTTTTCCCGGACATATTGGCCCCGGTCAGGAAAAGCATATGCTTATCCTTGCCCAGTTCAATATCATAAGGCACTGCATAGGAAAGTAATGGGTGAAAAAGGCCTTGTGCCGATAAAGTGACCTGCTCATCACGGTTTATTGTGGGCATGGTAAAGCCCAGTTGTTTCCCGGCTTTGGCCATGCTGTGCCAGCAATCCATATTGGCAAATTGCTCAAACAAGGTGCTGATAAATTTCTTGAGCTGTCTCCTTGCCTGGTAACCGCCATGCATCAATGCCCTTAAAGAGGACTGGCGGTCTAAGCCCAGCAGCTCCCGGCTGGCTTTCTGCTCCAGGAAGTGCTGAAATACCTCCCTGGCCTCCTGCACCAATCCTGGCGTATCTGCATCTTCTATATCTACGATCTTTTTCAGGCCCTTTACCAGGTCGATCAGGTGAAAAACAGAGAACTGCAACAGCGAATAGGCATTCTTATTGAACATACGCTGCAATGCAGCATCTACGGCAAACATCCAGGAGCTGGGCTTGTAATGCAGCCCATCAGAGGATTCAAAAAACTCTTTCAACATCACCAGTGTGCCATTGGAAATAGAAGATTCCCACTCCGCCTCGTGGCGGGTCCAGTATTTTACCGCATCCTGGATATCCATCAAGCGTTCAAAGCTTTGCGACGGGCTTTGTAAATATTGTTTCAGGCGCGCAGCGCCCAGGTGAGAGCTTGTCCGGTCTATTAAGTCAAAAACATTCTGCTCACCATTGAATACCGATAAATCTTTGAGGGTAACCGCGTCTATTTGCACAGGAAAAAGTATTGGTCTTTATGAAAGACGAAAATAACTCAAAATTCCCCAAACTTAACAGGCAACCCCCGATTTGAAGCGCATCAACCGCACATATTGCACCGGTAAGCGCCTGTTTTGAACAATTAATTAACCATTTGATTTATCCCGTTTATACTACCTTTGGTCTCATTAAATCACCCAATTTTATTATGCCTTTAACTAATATAGAACCTCAGGTTATCTGGAAGAATTTTTCCAAATTGAATGCCGTACCACGCCCTTCCAAGAAAGAAGAACGCGTGATCGAATTTGCAGCCGCTTTCGGTAAATCACTCGGGCTGGACACTACAGTGGATGCTGTTGGTAATGTTATCATCAAAAAACCGGCCACTCCGGGCATGGAAGACCGTAAGCCGGTGATCCTGCAATCGCACCTGGACATGGTTTGTCAAAAGAACGGGGATACTGTTTTCGATTTTGAAACCCAGGGCATCATCATGAAAATCGAAGGGGATTGGGTAAAAGCAGCAGGTACTACCCTGGGTGCAGATAATGGTATTGGCGTAGCCACGATCATGAGCATCCTGGAATCGAAGGACATACCGCACCCGGCGCTGGAAGCGCTGTTCACGATAGATGAAGAAACGGGCATGACCGGGGCTTTAGGCTTACAGCCAGGCCAGCTACAGGGCGATATTTTATTGAACCTGGATACTGAAGAAGATGATGCATTCAGCATAGGTTGTGCAGGTGGCGTTGACGTTACGGCCACTCAGACTTACGAATTAGAAGAAGGTATAGGAGAAGCGGCGAAGATCGTGATCAAAGGCCTGAATGGCGGCCACTCCGGTATGGACATCCATAAAGGATTGGGCAATGCCAATGTGATCCTGGGCAGATTTTTGTACCTGGATGTGGACGATATCCAGTTGATTGAAATTGATGGCGGCGGATTGCGCAATGCTATCCCGAGAGAAGCACAGGCGCATTTCTATTGCGGCAATTTTGAAGCCTTCCAGGCTAATTTTGATAGCCTGAAGACAGAGATCATGCAAGAGTTCGCTTCCCTGGAGCCGGGCTTAAGCATAGAACTGTCTGCTGCTGATACAACAGCTCAGGCATTATCACAAGAGGATTCTGCAAAGATCATTTATACCCTTAAAGCGATCCACAACGGGGTGTACCGGATGAGCCCGGATATTGAAGGCCTGGTAGAAACATCTAACAACCTTGCGCGTGTAGCCCTGAAAGCAGGCGATCTGCAGATCTTATGCCTTACCCGCTCTTCGGTGGAATCTACAAAAGTTGCCCTTGCAGAGCAGATAGAGGCAGTATGTGAACTGGCTGAGTTAAGTGTAAATACCTCCGGCGACTACCCGGGCTGGAAACCTGATCCTAACAGTTCTATCCTGGGTGTTATGAAAGATCTTTATACACAAAAATTCGGTGCAGCACCTATCGTTGAGGCCTGCCACGCAGGATTGGAATGCGGTATCATAGGCGCTCATTATCCCAATATGGAAATGATCTCCTTTGGCCCTACCATCAAGGGAGCCCACTCTCCTGAAGAAAGAGTAAGCATCAGCTCCGTTCAGAAATTCTGGGATTTTGTGCAGGACATTCTTGCCCATATTCCTAAAAAATAAATTAAGCAGAGAGGTGTCTGCATACCTGATGTCACATTATACGCTATGTCACATTGAGCCTGTCGAAATGTGATAAGCTCCATATGATATACAGCAAGCCACCTCTCATTTTCACTATACCTGTTATCCGCAGAGAACAGGGCCATATAAAACAACAAACATGCAATCATTACAAGGCAAAACAGCCTTAATTACAGGAGCCGGAAAAGGCCTGGGCAAATCAATGGCCTTAGCCCTGGCGGCAGAAGGCGTTCACTTAGGCTTAATCGCAAGAACGGAAGCAGACCTGGTACTGGTAAAAGAAGCAGCGCTAAAGATCAATCCCGGTATAAAAGTAGCCCTTCATACCGCAGACGTAAGCGAATATGAGCAGGTACAAACTGCAATCAAAAGCATCACAGATGAATTACAGGCCGTAAATATCCTGATCAACAATGCCGGTATTTTAAAAGTAGGCAGCTTTAAAGATACCCCGATCAAGGAATGGGAACAGGTCATCAAAACCAATGTATTTGGAGCTTACTATACCATCATGGAGACCTTACCACACCTGCTGGCGCAAAACAGCGGAGATGTGATCAATATCGGTTCTACAGCAGGCTTGAAAGGCAATGCCAACCTGAGTGCCTACGGTGCGTCTAAAGCGGCAGTAAATAACCTTTCAGAAGCTTTGATGCAGGAATTAAGAAAGTCCAACATTCGTGTGTCTACCGTGAACCCGAGCACTATAGCTACGGAGATGACCATGAACGCTAATTTTACGGATGGCAATGAAGAGAAAGTATTGCAGCCGGAAGACCTGGCGCAACTGGTAGTCGATCACCTGAAATTGCCGCAACGTGCCCTGGTAAAGGATTTCAGCTTATGGTCCACTAATCCTTAAGCAATATTAAACCATTTCAAAAGGGTGCTGCGATCAATCGCAGCACCCTTTTGCTTTAAAAGCGATCCGGGCCTGATGAATGCCTTTATACCCACTTACGCCAGCAGAAAATCCTGCATCAGCCTGCTATAAAAGTTCCTGCAGGGTTTTATAGATAATTCCACAAACAGTCCATTAACAGCATATAATAAATTTTTATGTGACAAAAATTAGAACATAAATCTGTTTATTTGTAAAATTTTAGTCATTCATGAGAAAAAAGACCTTAACAATTTTAGCCTTATCTGTTATCAGTATCGGCTCTTTGAAAGCACAGCAATTACCAGGTTATGTGCCCACTACCCAATTGAAAGCCTGGTACTCTTTTACCAACAATTACAATGACCTGAGCGGCAATAGTAATCATGCAACAAACTACGGGACTGTATTTGCCCCGGACCGTTGCCAGAATGCAAATGCTGCGGTTTACTTTGATGGTAACTATAAAAAGCTGGTGATACAAAACAGCCTTTTACCGGTGACACCTACGTCTTTCACGATTGCCTTTTGGATAAAAAGAACCTCGGCACCCGGTACAGGACAAGATATTATCGCAGAAAGAGGTACAGCTAACTATGATCACAAATACCGCATCACGCTTGGTGATCCAGGTTCAAGCGCGCCACATGCCTACACGCATTGCATATCACATCATCATAATACTGAATTCAAATACCCGGCTATCGGAACCGTAACTTCTGAATGGGAACATGTTACTGTTGTATATGATAAAGACCTGAGTAAAAATTTTATCTATATTAATGGCAATTTACTGGCATCAAATAATCTGCCAGCTAATACCTATGCGCCTACTCAAAATCCTACCTGGATAGGCGGGATAGATTTACCAACGGGCGGAAATCCCAATATAGATGTGCCTTACAAAGGCTATATTGATGACCTCGGGTTCTGGTCAAGAGCTTTGAACGTTAAAGAAATTATTGATCTGGCCAATGCCGATTGTTCTAATACCACATCGATCAGGAATAATACGTTCAACAACAAGCTGAATGTTTATCCTAATCCTGCAAACAGGAATATCACGATAGAAAACAGCGCTTTCACAGGTGGTGCTTTCGATATCAGGATCATCAATAATACGGGACAAGAAGTGTATAACAACAACTTTAAATCCGGGAAAATAAATATTGATTTGCCGGAAACGATCCCGGCCGGGGTGTACTATATCTACTTAATTGCTGATCAGCAATTGCAATCAGTGAAAGAGATCAGCATCCGCCCATAAGCATATACTTATTTTAACAAGGCAGGATATAAAAAAGGAGCGTTGAATGATCAACGCTCCTTTTTTATGCCTGTTTATTGACTAACTCAGGTCCGGTCTTCTGGTACCCGTACTATCTTCATCTTTTGCCAATATCCTGGAGCCTTGTGCTACGGACATTAGTTCTTTCATGGTGCGTTGCATACTGTCGTTGCTGCCATCCAGGAAGATGGTATTGCCTTTCCCGTTTTCTGCAAAATGCTTGATGGCATCGGTCCACATGGAGAAAAGAATGAATGAAGCATCTAAATTGGCCTGCTCCATTTCTTTGGCAGCGGCTGCCATACCATGTGCCACCTCTTCACGGAACAAGGCTACGCCCTGCCCCCTTAGCTGTGCAGCCTGGCGCTCTGCCTCAGCCTGTATCTTGATTGCATTACCTTCTGCTTCTGCACTTTTTGTTTTGGTGATCAGCAAAGCCTGGCCTTCATTTTCGGCAGCGGCTTTTAAGTTATTGGAAGCTACTACCTGGGCCATAGAGCGCATGATGACTTCATCAAAAGTAATGTCATTGATCTGCAGATCGATCAGGTGATAGCCCCACTCTTCCAGGGATTTATCCAGTTGCTCTTTTACATGCAGGATGATCTCTGTACGCAAAGAAAGAATTTCGCTTTGCTTTTTCGTAGCTACAAAAGAACGCACAGAACCTTCTACAGAACGTACCAATGCCTGCATCAAACTGCGCTCATCCATAAATTTGAAGGCCACGTTCTTAATGGTCTCTTCTTCCTGGTTGAATACGGCATACAGCAGCATGGCGGAGAAGTTTACATTCGCCTGGTCTTGTGTGATGGCCTGGAACTTTAATTCTATAGAACGGTTTTGAATGGAAATGCGGCGGTTGATCTGTTCAATAAAAGGGATACGCATATTCAGGCCCGGGCGCAAGATGCGGCGGAATTTTCCGAATATGGTGACCACAGCCACAGTACCTTGTTTTACCGTTACAAAGAAAGAAAACAGTAATAATATTGCGACAATTGCTATGATAACTCCGGGACTCATAAAATCTGTTTTTGCTTTTAATGGTTAATTGAATGAGCTAAAATAAGTAATTTTGGGAGGATAATCAGGATATATAAAATTATGGCAAAGCAACAATTATTGGCATTGGAAAGTATTGACACTTTCTATTTTGATGATTGTCAGCTATTGGGCATACAGACGAAGCTGGGTGCCACGCAACTTTGCTATAGCCTGGAGGCTCAGCTGGGACTATGTTTCAGCCGGAAATTAACCAATGATATTGCCATCAATTTCGTTTCGGGAAAAGATTCGGGCTTAGGTATCTCGGGCACTTTATTTGAAAGTTTCCCTGTAGAAGAAATGGTTCATTTTGCTTTATTTGAGCATCGCCTTTCCTTCTCCGATACCTGCATTTTTTTATACCAGAATCAGCAGCAGGGCTACTTCCTCATCCCGGAGCAAAAACAGTTTCAATACTTCATGCTGGTACAGGATGAATGCCTGCATCTTGCCCGGCAACCGCTACAGGACTGGATCAATAAAATACCGGCTATCGATTCCTGCCTCATTGTGGACATAGAGGACCTGGGAAAGAGTAAAGAAAACCTGATCATTTAATTATTTCAGGCAACCTGTCTGTAAAAATCAGAAGGCCTGTTCTGCAGGAAACCGGATTAGATTCCCTGTTGAACAGGCCTTTTATTATCTCATTCCTTTATTAATGTGCCGTCCAGCCTGCATCTACCGGCAGGGCAATGCCTGTAGTTACTGATGCGGCTGCACTATCGGTAAGGAACAGCACGGCTTCTGCAATAGCGTCTACAGTGATGAACTCTTTTACGGCATGTTCTTTCAAAAACACTTTTTCAATGACCTCTTCTTTCGTCATATTATGCGCTTTCATCTGGTCGGGGATCTGGTTTTCCACGATCGGGGTAAACACATAACCCGGGCAAACGGCATTGGCGGTAATGCCCACCGGGCCGCCTTCCAGTGCCAGTGTCTTGGTAAACCCTACGATACCAAACTTAGCGGATACATAAGCGCTCTTAAAGGGAGAGGCGATCAATCCATGCGCAGAAGCCATATTGACGATGCGGCCGAATTTGTTTTCCGCCATTTTTGGCCATAAAGCCTTCGTCATATGAAAGGCTGCATTCAGGTTGATATCTATGATGGCATCCCATTTAGCCTCAGGAAAGCTCTCCACCGGTGCTACAAACTGGATGCCGGCATTGTTCACCAGGATATCCACTGTACCGAAACGTTCCAGGCTTTTAGCCGCCATATCGGCGATCTGTGCCGGGTCCGCCATATTGGCCGGGAAAAATAAATGATCTATTTTATACTCATCGGCTACCTTTTGGGCAATTTCTGCCCCGTTAGCCTCCAGTCCGTTAAATACAAGATTGTACCCTTTTTCGGCATAACGTTTGGCAATGGCCAGACCGATACCACTGGTGCTACCGGTAATCAAAGCTGTTTTTTTCCCGTTCATCATTATTTAATTGAGTTTAAAGGTAAATTATCGATCAGCCTGATCTCCCCTATGAAAGCAGCAATAAGCGCGATCATATTTTTGGAAGGATCATAGTCTGTTAAGGGCTCCAGCGTTTCTGCATCAGCCAGGGCCACGTAATCGGGTTTAAATCCTTTATGAGTTAAAAGGTCGATGCACTCTTTCTGTACTACGGCAAAGGCTTTCGTGCCCTGCTGGGCTTCGATGGAGACCAGGCACTGGTACAATAAAGAAGCCAGCGCACGCTGCCCTTCAGACAGTCTCCGGTTCCTGGAGCTCATAGCCAGGCCATCAGGCTCTCTTTGGGTAGGTACAAAATGTAAGCTAAAGGTATCTTTTCTCAACTCTGCCAGGCGCTTAATGACCAGGCATTGCTGGTAATCTTTTTGCCCCATGTATACATCATCCGGCTGCACGGCATCCAGCAGGCGGCTCACGACCTGTGCCACACCCTGGAAATGCCCGGGCCGGGAAGCCCCGTCCAAAACAGTTTCTACATAGCCCAGTTCATACGCTTCCAGTTGAGCGGTACCATCCGGGTAGATCTCACTTACCTCCGGCAGGAATAAAATATCACAAGCTGCATCAGTCAGCTTTGCAATATCCTCTTCAAGGGTCACCGGGTATTTTTCAAAATCTTTTTTGTCATTAAATTGAGTCGGGTTCACAAAAATACTGCAGACAACCGCCTGGTTGTTTTTTTGTGCAAAAGCGATCAAGCTTAAATGCCCCTGGTGCAGCGCACCCATGGTAGGTATAAAACCGATGGTCTTATTCTCCTCACGCAGGAGGGTTATGGCCTTTTGAAGTTCAGGTTTAGACTTTATTATTTTCATTAGAAAAATTGAGAATCATTGAATAACAATCTGATATTACAACAAAATATGTTGATTTTTCCAAAAGGCAAATCTTTTTTAAATGTAAAATCCGTGCAAGTTACGCAGATATGTGAGAAAATTCATATAAATTTCGTATCTTTGCAGCTTAAACAATAAAAATTTGTTCCTTAAAGAACAAAGGTTCAAAAAAGTTGTGATAAATGAAACGGATCAACCGTTTTTAATAGTTTGGAGATGCCCTTTTCAAAAAACTATTTTATGACAACTGAAATTGTAAAAATAAACTGTGTTTGAATGTCTAAGAAAAGAGTTTTAATCATCACAAGTGAACTTGCGCCTTATTTAGAATCCTCTGATTTTGCAGAATTACTAAACAAATTATCCGTTAAGACCTTTGATTCCGGAATGGAAATCAGGGTTATTATGCCAAGATTCGGGACCATTAATGAGCGTCGTCACCGCTTGCATGAGGTCGTACGCCTGTCCGGTATCAATGTAGTGGTCGACAAAGAAGATCACCCTTTACTGATCAAGGTAGCCTCCCTGCCTAATGCCCGTTTACAGGTCTACTTCATGGACAATGAAGATTTCTTTAAACGCAAATTCGTTTACCGGGATGCTGAAGAGAAGTTTTATACCGATAATACGGAGCGCATGATCTTTTTTGCAAAAAGTTCCCTGGAAATTGTGAAAAAATTCGGATGGCCTCCTGATATCATCCACTGCCATGGCTGGATGACGAGCCTGGTACCGATGTTCTTAAAGACTGCCTATAAAAAAGAACCTGTATTTTCGCAATCTAAATCTGTTTTTACGGCTCAGCCCAAACAATTTGAAGAAAAATTGTCGGATGATATGTTTAAAATGGTATTAAATAGCGTTCCTATTAAAGATAAGGATTTGGAACCTTACGGAAATGACAATGATGGTCTTATGTACGGCGCATGTAAATATGCCGATGTAGTGATCCATGGTGAAGGTAAGATAAGCGACAATATTATGAATGATTTCAAATCATCCAAATCCAAGAAAGTCGTACCTTACAATAACGAGTGGAGCGAAGATATCAGCAGTCTTTTTGAAATTTACCAAACCTTAACAGTAGATTAAGTATAAAATATTCATTTTCGCTAAAAATTGACATTAAGTTGATATCACATCATTCAAAAAATCTGATAAAAGCCTTAGCTGTGTGCACAGGCTTTTTTTCTTTAGTTGCCTGTAAAGAGAACTCTATTACGAAATCCGGTCTAGTTCCTGAAGTCGATAACATCAATACATTTGCCAAGTCGGCAGGTGATTTTGATTTTACCTTCCGCAATGCTTATACGGACTCTATTATCACGAGTAATTTTTCCTATGATCATAACGGGAGTTCGGCAACCTTAAGGGCGCTTATGATCGGGGCTTATACAGATCCTTTCTTTGGACAAACCGTAGCTTCTGCCCATTTCCAGATCACCCCCTACAGTTCCAGTTTTAAATTCCCAGAAGGTGCGACCATTGACTCTGCAGTCCTGGTACTTCCTTATATTGTAGGAGCGGTAGCAGGTACTTATTACGGGGACACCTCCGCCACCAATACCTGGAACGTTTATAAAAACGGGGAAAAAATGGAGAAGAGTAAAGTCTACTATTCTTCAAACAGCCTGAGTACAGGAGACCTGATCGGCACCGGAACGGTATCTTATCAGAATTTCAAAAGTGGCACGCAGCAAATTATTGCCGCCACCAACGATACGACTACCGCCCAGTTACGCATCAAGTTAAATTCAAGTTTTGCTCAGGAGATCTTCAATGCAGATTCTGCTAATTTCAAAAACACGACTGCATTCTTTGAATATTTTAATGGTATCACGGTAAGCCCGGACCTGAGCCGTCCGCAGAGTTTACTGGCCTATTTCCTCATGCCCGGCACACTGGACATTGAGCAAAAAATGCTGACCAGTACCCGTATAGAGTTTCACTATCATACCGCAAGCGGTGCTGCATTTTCCAGCATCATAATGCGCCCCGATGTTTGTGCCTACTTCTCCGATATTAAGCAAACCATTGCTTCCTATCCTGTAGCCAATCTCCTGAACAGGAACACGGATTCTATATTGATTCAAAGTCAGCCGGGATTAAAAACAGATATTTCTATTGAAGGCTTAGCGCAGATCCCGGTATCTGTGGTGAATAAAGCAGAACTGGTATTTACGGTACAAAAAGCCATGAACGGTGCTAACCCGATCGAATACTTCAAACCCCTCAGCCCTGTAGTGCCTGTACTGGTCAATGAAAGCGGATCAGAGGTACCACTTTATGAGCGTATTGACAATAATGGCTCTGCTAATGATGCAGGCATCACCATGGTCAATCCTTATGAGCAAAAGATCGAGATCGGAGGTGTATCTTATTCTCAATTCAAGATCAATATTCCAAGGACGATCCAGCAATATATCATGGAAAGAAAAGACAAGATCACGATCCGGTTAAAAGGCACGAACTACAACCCGGGCATGTACAGGATCCTGGCGAAAGGCCTTACGGGTAATGATGATACAAAGTTTCAGTTCAACATTGTTTATACTAAAAAATAGCTAAAATTTATGTGCGGTATAGTTGCATATTTAGGAGAAAGAGAAGCATATCCGGTATTAATTAAAGGTTTAAAAAGATTAGAATACAGGGGATACGACAGTGCCGGCGTTGCATTGCTGGACAATGATCTGCATGTGTACAAAAAGGCTGGAAAAGTATCAGAACTGGAAGCTTTTGTCGCTGATAAAAACATAAACGGCAATATTGGTATCGGTCATACAAGATGGGCCACGCATGGTGTGCCTAATGACACGAATGCACACCCTCATATGTCCAATTCCGGGCAATTTGCTTTAGTGCACAATGGCATTATTGAAAACTATGCTCCTATAAAAGAGCAGTTACAAAAAAGCGGTTACGTCTTCCATTCTCAAACCGATACGGAAGTGTTGGTAAACCTGATCGAAGAAGTGAAGAAGCAGGAAAAGGTATCCTTAGAAGATGCGGTACGTATTGCTTTAAACCAGGTGGTGGGCGCTTATGCCATCGTTGTGATCGATAAAGAAAATAATGATCGCCTGATCGCTGCCCGTAAAGGCAGTCCTTTGGTGGTAGGTATTGGTGAAGCTGAATTTTTCGTAGCATCCGATGCCTCCCCGATCATTGAATATACCAAACATGTGGTCTATTTGGATGACCAGGAATATGCCATTATCGACCGGGACGGCACGTTTACCGTGAAGACCTTAGGTAATGTGGAAATATCTCCGTTTATCCAGCAATTACAGCTGGACCTGGAATCTATAGAAAAAGGTGGCTTTGAGCACTTCATGCTTAAAGAGATCTATGAGCAACCTAAAGTGATCAAAGATGCGATCAGGGGCAGGATGAACGCTACAGACGGCTGGATCAAGCTGGGTGGTGTTAGTGAGTTTGCCAACAGGATCAACAATGCCAAACGTATTATCATTACGGCATGTGGTACTTCCTGGCACTCCGGCCTGATTGCAGAATACCTGATCGAAACGCTGGCGCGCGTACCGGTTGAAGTTGAATATGCTTCTGAATTCCGCTACCGCAACCCTATCGTCAACGAATCTGATGTGGTGATCGCTATTTCTCAATCGGGAGAAACAGCGGATACTTTAGCGGCGATCGAGATCGCTAAAGAGCGCCAGGCCCTGGTGTATGGTATCTGTAATGTGATCGGTTCTTCTATAGCCCGTGCTACGCATGCCGGATCTTATACCCATGCAGGCCCTGAGATTGGTGTGGCTTCTACAAAAGCCTTCACTACGCAGGTGGTTATTTTGACTTTGATGGCTTTACAGCTGGCCCAGCAAAAAGGAACGATCTCTCTTTCTTACTTAAGACAAGTCCTGTATGAACTGGATAATCTTCATGTAAAAATAGAAGCGACCCTTAAACTGGATAGCCATATCAAAGAGATTGCTGCTAAAATCAAAGATGTAGAAAACGCTTTATACTTAGGCCGCGGATACAACTTCCCGGTTGCCCTTGAAGGCGCATTAAAACTGAAAGAGATCTCTTACATCCATGCAGAAGGCTATCCTGCTGCGGAGATGAAGCATGGCCCTATCGCGCTGATCGATGAAAACTTACCGGTTATCATATTAGCGACCAACGAAAGTGCTTATGAGAAGATCGTCTCTAATGTACAGGAAGTGAAGGCCCGTAAAGGTATCGTGATTGCCGTGGTGAACGAAGGCGATACACAAATCAAACAAATGGCAGATTATGTGATCGAGGTGCCTAAAACTGAAGAAGTTTTAAGTCCTTTGATTACGATGATCCCGCTGCAGTTATTGTCTTACCACATCGCTGTAATGCGCGGTGCTAATGTGGACCAACCCAGGAACCTGGCGAAGTCTGTAACGGTAGAATAAACGAATAGAGTATTATATAAAAAATGCCTGCTACATCCTAGCAGGCATTTTTTTGTATCCCAAGATCATTGTATTAGTCCAGGAACAGGTCTTTATAGAGTGCTGCACCGGGTACGACTGAATACCTGGAAAGGTCTGTTACCCCGGCATCATGCAAGACTTGTTCATCGATCAGGCATTGGCCGTTGTATGCTTTATTTTCTTTGCTTAATACTGCCAGGACTGCATCTGCCATGATATCCGGGGTCCGGCTCATATTGGCGAGCGCTTCACCGCCCAGCAGGTTGCGCACGGCAGCAGTGTCAATCGTAGTCTGCGGCCACAGGGTATTTGCCGCTACATTAAAGGCAGCCAGTTCTGCAGCCCAGCCCAGGGTCAGCATAGTCATTCCATATTTAGCGATCGTATAGGCAGCATGCTTGCCCAGCCATTCGGGGTTCATATTGACCGGTGGCGATAAGGTAAGGATATGCCCGGCCTGCGATCGTTTCAGGTAAGGAAGGCAAGCCTTACCCACCAGGAAGGTACCGCGGATATTGATATCATGCATGAGGTCAAACTGTTTTGCAGTCAATTGCTCCGTAGGGCTCAGGTAGATGGCAGAAGCATTATTGATCAATATATCGATGCCTTTAAAGGTCTCTGCTGTTTTTGCAATGGCTTCATTGATCGCTGCTTCATCCCTGATATCACATTGAATGGGCAAAGCCTTGCCCCCGGCCTTTTCTATCTCTTCGGCCACCGAATAGATGGTGCCGCCCAGCCGTGGATCTTCGGTTACCGATTTGGCGGCAATCGCAATCTGGGCACCTTCACCAGCCAGCTTTACTGCAATGGCTTTACCGATACCCCGGCTGCCTCCTGTAATGAATACGGTCTTATTCTTTAATGTCATAGTCTTTTGGTTAATCTTCTGCCGCCAGTAAGCTGGTGACTAAATCTATATATTTTTCTTTTGCCGCTTCCTGTGCCGTGCCCTGTAACTGCAGCCAGGCATTGTGCTTGGCCTTTGCTACAAAGTCGAACATATTATAGTCTCCCTTCTCAGGAGCATCGCCTTCTGTAGCCTGCTTATACAGGCGGTACAGTTCCAGCAGCACATCATTGGAAGGCTTTTCTTTTAAAGTCTTGCTTAAGCGGACTGCCTCTTCAAAATCCATATTGATTGCTTTTTAAGGTGAATAATACCCTACTTGGTCGTCCTGGTCCAGACGGTGGTCCTGCCCAGCAGGCTGATGCCTACATAGCCCCGGATGTTTAATTTATCATTACCGTCAGGGGTGATCTTGCAGGAATAGCTTTTGCCGTTCTTGGGGTCATAGATCGTTCCGTCTTCATAGGTACTACCGCTTTTCTTAAACCCGGACAGGATGTGTAAACCCATGATAGGTCTTGTTTTCAGCTTTGAATTGCTATTGAATTTATCTACTTTAGGTTGCCCGTCCCTGTTGGGTTCTTTGAGCCAGACGATCTTACCATAGTACTTGCCATCTGTTGCTTTAAAAATTTCAATTTTTGCATCTTTCACATCGTTATACCAATAGCCGTTGATCTCCTGGGCTTTGGCCGATCCGATCAAAAACAAAAAAGAAAGGGTAATTAATAAACTGATTTTTCGTAGCATGATCTTTACATTTTATGCGTTAAAAATATATTTTCTAAGGGAACTTCACGCCACCATAACCCGATGGATCTACCAAGGGCACAAAGGCATTATACTTCTGGTTAATGGCTTTGATAAATTCATTGGCCAGTAAAACATTACCAACAGGGGTAAGATGAATACCATCCAGGGAGAAAGCGCCTCCTGTGACAAAGGTAGTGGTGATCTTACGTCCTTTAGCCTCTACGCCATGATCTTTTACCTCTTGCAGGAAACCGGACACATCTACATAAGCCAGGCCTTTCACCTCAGCCACTGATCTTATTTTCTGGTTGAAATTTGAGGTTGCAGTTCTTATCAGGCCTAGTTCTGTTGCCGTAAGTATGTATTGATTGGCTATGGGTTTAGTAGAGCCCCAGCCGCCTGTTTTTAAGGAGTCTTGCGGGGTGCTGAGCAGGACCAGTTCTCCGGCCCTCATTTGCCTGAAGCCCGAAGGGACTGCGGCATCTGCAATAATGAAGCCATTGGCCCCGACTTTAAACGTGGACACCAGGCCCGCGGTAATTAATTGGGCATAGGCAGTATTCAAAGCATCGGCCTGGGCCTGGGCAGTAAGGACTAATCCATTATAGGGAATCGTGGTAAAGAAGGGTGCTGTGGTCACATCTGCGATATTGGCCAGGGCACCTTTGGCCCCGTTAGCCGTTAAGGTAGTTACTATGGCATCGTAGCTTGCAGAAAAACCAATGCCTGCACTGCCTTCCATAGGTGTTATAGTACCTCCTGCCCCACCGGTAGAGGCATAACCCAGGACATCGTTATTGCCCAAAAAGACGGTAAAGAAGCTGGGCTTTTGCGCAGCAGCATCGGAAAGCATAGAAGCCGTTGCAGGTGAGGTGGTCATCCGGGTAAAGAAGGGATTATAATTCCCTAAACCATTTGCAGGATTACCATAGCCCGGGAAAACGGCCGTAGTGACCTTAGCTCCCGGTACACCCATATTGTTGAATGACCCCTGAGCGGCTACGCTGGTGGTAAAGATAGACAGGTCTCCGCTGGCAGCAACCGGCCTGGGCGTTAAAGCACCATTGACCACAGATAATACCAGGCGTGCATTGCCGGAGCTGCCAACGCCTACAGAAGCGGCATCTACCAGGGGTTGCCGGAACTCACCGCCCCCTACCTGTTTGAGCTGCTGTGCGATCAGGTTAGGATAGGACACCATCTGCCCGTCGTAGTATAATGCATTGTCTGCATAACCGGCCGTCAGCGAATTGCCGATGGCTACATATTTTGAGAAATCCGCATCGCCTGCACTTACCTTTGTTTTTGCATCTTTTTTACAGGAGGCAAAACTTAAAGCTGCCAGGGTGATTGCTGATATGAATAGATTTGAGCTTTTCATAAAAATAAAATTTGAACCATTAAGAAGCTTTAAAATTTATAGGTTAAACCGATAGAAGGCAACCATATGTTGAAGTTGTAAGTACCTTCTATACCGCTGACGACATTGCGATCTTTCCTGTTGATAAATTCTGCCAGCACAGCTGCATCCACGCGGAACCTGTTGGTAAAATTGTAGCTGGCCCCTATAGAAGGATTGATCCGGTTGGCATCCGGCACATCAGGATTTACATATCCATCCTGGATCGGCGATTTACTGAAAAATGCTCCTGCCCTCAGTTCATATTTATTTTCTGACAGGTACTCGATACCGGCTCTTAGGGTAAAGCCTGTTTTGTATTCGCGGATCAGGTCTGAGCTCATAGCGCCTGCAACCGGGGCTTGTTCATAATTGATGCGGATGGTATCATACTGAGACCAGTCTGACAAATAGCCTTCCAGGTTGAAGGTCCAGGTCTTAGATGGTTTATAGGTCATCCCTAAGCCAAAGATCTGGGGTAAGGGTAAGGTCGCATTGACTGGTTGATTTGGAAAATTAGCGGCAACTGAAGCAGGCACATTAAATTCGGCAGTACCGCTGCCTGTTTTCATATTCATGGCAGAGCGATAGGTAAATGCCAAAGCAAGCTGGTTGGTCACAGCATAGTAGAGTCCTGCATTGAGCCCGAAACCATTGGCTTTACAATCGATGGTGGCATCACCGAAATCACCGTTACCGAATTGTACGGGTACATCTTTTTTGATCTGCACATGGCCGTAAGTATAGATAAGTCCCAGGCCGACCCCCAGTTTGTTGTTGATCCGGTAGCTTACCGTGGGCTGAAAGGAAACAGACAGCAAGGCGATCTCTTTGGTCTCAAAACGGCCTGCAGAGCCGGGTTCCCAGCGCATGGTACTGCCGAATGGAGTATAAATAGCCAGGCCATATTTAAACCGGCTATTCTTAGCGCCGTAAGCAGCACTGAGGTTAAAAGGAGTCACCACCGGGTTATCAGAACGACTTTCTACATTTGTCTGCGCATCTGTAAAGGTTCCTTTTGAGAAAGCCGGGGTGATACCGAATGTAACATCATTTGCAGCTAAAAAGGCCGTGCTTCCCGGGTTGGTGAACATGGCGGTGGCATCGGTCGGGTCGGCAAGACCTGTACTGCCTTTCCCGATCTGCCGGGTGCCTTGTAAATTGAGCTGGTAGCCCTGACCAAAGACTGCCATCGGCACTAAAAATGCAAAACCTGTAAATAGTTTTTTCATTCTGACGCTTATTTAATGGGTTAATAAATAAAATTCAATTGGAGATTAATTGCGCTTAAGGGGCGCTTGTCGTGACTTTATTCCAGGCCTTCAACTGCCACTCTATCTCACCGGTACAGATATGATTTCCGGCGACATCATACACTTCCGCAGTAAAAGTTTTCAGGATCGCATCGCTGTTGTTTAATGCCTGCTTTATCTCCTCTATTGCGCCTGCTGTAATGCCCCATCGTATCTTTACTGTTGACCTCACCTGGTAGTGGTAGGTCATATGGATAGACTTCAGCAGCAGGCGGTATTGCCGGGGATCGATCTGCAGCATAAGGCTCAGGCCTACTGCATATTCACATAAGGTAGCCAGCAGGCAGGCATGTATGCCTTTTACATGATTAAGATTTGCTCTTTTATAAGGTGCTTCAATCGTTAATGCATCCTCTTCAAAGCCGCTCACCCGCAGCTTATGCGGATGATTAAAAGGAACCGTGCGCCACAAAACCTGGTTGAACAGCCACCGGTAAAAGGTGCTGCCCCTCGCTTTCTGATAGTATATGCGGAGCTTGTTCATGGTTTATGCTTTAAGGTCGGGTTCTTTGGAATAAACTTCAAAATCTATTGTCTTCGGGATCTTGATAAAGGCTTCCTGCATGGCTTCGGGCAAGGCACATAGTTTTCTCTGTCTCAGGTCCAGCCAGGCCCCTTCTACCACAACGGTTGCACTCACGGCCTCATCTGAACGGATGATCTGGCTGACCAGGCTATACCTTGCCCCATCGGAGCGATAGTTGCGTAAGGAAACGGTTACTTTCACCTGATCGTTCATCCGGATCTCTTTCAGGTAAGTCAGTTCTTCTTTAAAAAGAATGGGGCCTATGCCCAGCTTCATAATTTCTTTTTCCAGGCCCAGGGCCGCTAAAACGTTTACCCTGGCCTGTGCGGCCAGGTCTGCATAGGCAGAGTGTCTCAGATGCCCGTTGGCATCTATCATTGACCATAATATCTGTGTTGCTAAAAAAACATTATCCTGTTCCATTACTGTAATTTTTTATCCTAACTCATAATACAAACTATTGATCTGGTCTTTAAACCGGCTGAGTATAGCTTTACGCTTCATCTTCAGGCTGGGGGTTAATTCTCCCCCGTCCACGGTCCACTCCCCGGGCAAAAGGATAAATTTCCGGATCTGCTCTACATGATTAAACTTAGCATTGTCGCGGTCAATAATACTTTGGAAATAGGCCAGTACTCTTTCGTTTTTAAGAACCTCGTCTTTGCCTTCAAAGGGTACATCGTTACGGGTGCACCAGGAGCGCACGGCATCAAAATTGGGCACAATGAGGGCTGATACAAATTTCTGTCCTTCTCCGACCAGCATCACTTGTTCAATCGCGAAGTTTTCTTTTAATTTATTTTCTATGGGTTGCGGCACGACAAATTTACCGCCCGAAGTTTTAAAGATCTCTTTTTTACGATCGGTGATCTTTAGTATGCGACCATTCAGTTCGCCCACATCCCCGGTCTTAAACCAGCCATCTTCTATGACTTCTGCTGTCTCCACGGGTTTCTTGTAATAGCCTACCATTACATTATCTCCTTTGGCACAGATCTCCCCATCTTCCAGTATCTTCACCTGTACGGTATCTAATACTTTACCTACCGTACCTACGATACGTTCTTTAAGGTCTAAACGGTTAACTGAAATTACGGGCGAGGTTTCTGTAAGACCGTACCCTTCCAGTATATTGATGCCTGCAGCAGCGAAGATCTGTATCAGCCGGGGCTGACAGGCAGCACCGCCGACGACGATCACTTTTACATTGCCCCCCAAAGCTGCGCGCCATTTGCTAAAGATCAATATATCGGCGATCTTCAACTGTAAACGGTACCAGAGTGATCCCGGCTTGTTGAGCTGATATTTCTGCGCAAGACCGACTGCCCAAAAGAAAAGATTACTTTTGATCCCCTTAAGACTACGCCCTTTGGAAATAATTTTCTCATATACTTTTTCCAGCAAACGGGGTACGGTAACAAATAAATAGGGTTTCCGCTCCTGCAGGTTATCGGCTATCGTTTCGATGCTCTGAGCGAAGGTCACTGAGAAATTATTGAACAGGTAGATATACATGATCATTTTCTCCAGGATATGATTCAGGGGCAGAAAGCTTAAGGACTCGTTCTTGCCCAGGTCGAATTTATCGAATACTTCGCTGGAACATGATTTGATATTGGAAAGGATATTTTTATGAGAAAGCATCACTCCTTTAGGCGCACCGGTAGTGCCGGAAGTGTAAATAATCGTAGCTACATCTTCTGCCTTAACCGCAGCACTGTTGCGCCAGACACGCTGTTCCAGTTCCTCAGAAAAGGGAGTGATAATAGTACGCCAGTTAATGGAGGGATCGGCAGGTGCATCAAAAACATAGAGTTCTTCCAGGGCCGGGATCTGCTCCCTCACTTCCCGGATCTTGTTATAAATGTCCATGTCTCCCACAAAGCAGATCCGGAGCCCGGTTTCATTGAAAATATTGACAATCTCCGAAGCAACAATATTAGGGTACAAAGGCACCAAAAGTGCCCCGGACAATTGTGTCGCCAGGTCTACCACCAGCCAGTTAGGCCGCGAAAAACAGATCAGGCCCACTTTCTCTCTTTCTTCCGGGTTGCCATTGATATTTTTATTGTACCCCTTTTGGATCAGGTGATCTGCCAGGCCGAAAGACATTTCTTTCAGGACCTGCGGACTGTAGTACAGCCAGGACCCGTCGCGTTTATAACGCAAAAATTCTTCGGGTAATTGTTTAAAGTTTTCCGGTAAAAAGATATCAAACAAACGTTGGGACTGCATATTCATACGACACAAATTTTTGAGGTGAACAGATCAATAAGTACGGCTCCTACAAGGTATACTTATTGTTTTCGATTAAATGCTGCGCTATTTTCTGGCGCGCCTCTTTAATGTTGTAAGGGTCTTGCTTGGTATAGCGTTTCAGGCCCATCAACATCATTCTTAATTCATCTCCTGTTCCAAAGCTGTTCAAGGCATCTTTGCCGGATTTCCATACTTTATCTACCGCATCGCTTAGATAGGCACGTGCAATGTCCGGTTTAATACCTGCAGCGGCTTCGCCTTGCATGCTCACCAGCTTCTCTACCCTTAACAGGCAGGATTCTGCAGCATAAATTTCAATGGCCATATCTGCTATGTTCATCAATACCTCCTCTTCTTTAGATAAGGACTGCATGAACGTCTGTACGGCTGCCCCGGCCACCATCAGCAGGGCTTTTTTCAATTTAGCCAGTTGTTCTTTTTCTGCGGCAAACAGCTCGTTTTCATCAGGGGTATTAAAATCGGGAATGGAAGTAAGCTCCTGTACTACTGCCTGTGCAGGCCCCATTAAATCCAGCTCTCCCTTGAGGGCACGTTTTAATACCATATCTACGATAAGCAGGCGATTGATCTCGTTAGTACCTTCAAAGATCCGGTTAATGCGGCTATCGCGATAGGCCCTGTCCATAGGCGCTTCGGCACTGAAGCCCATACCACCATAGATCTGAACTCCTTCGTCTACTACATAATCCAGCACTTCTGAGCAATGTACTTTCAAGATGGCACATTCTATGGCAAATTGCTCAATACCTTTCAATTTGGCCTGCCCGGCTTCCATGCCTGATGCTTCCAGGGATTGAACGGCATCATCGATATTCTGAGATGCCCTATATAGTGCACTCTCGCTGGCATAGGTCCTGATGGCCTGCTCGGCGATCTTATGACGGATGGCCCCGTATTTGGAAATAGGACGACCAAATTGTTCGCGCTCATTGGCATATTGAATGGACTGCCCGATCACGGCTTTGGAGGCTCCTATAGCCGCACCGCCCAGTTTGATCCGACCAATGTTGAGGATGTTCACGGCAATCTTAAAGCCATTACCTCTATCGGAAAGCAGGTTCTCTACGGGGATCTTGCAATCGTTGAAAAATACTTGCCTGGTGGAACTCCCTTTAATCCCCATTTTTTTCTCTTCAGCATTCAGAGACAGCCCCGGCGCACCTTTTTCTACAATGAAGGCACTGAGGTTGGCATCATCATCGATCTTGGCAAACACGGTAAATACGTCTGCAAAACCGGCATTGGTGATCCACATTTTCTGCCCGTTGAGGATCCAGTGTTTCCCGTCTTCGGAGAGGACGGCTTTTGTTTTACCGCTGTTGGCATCAGAGCCGGCATTAGGCTCGGTGAGGCAGTAAGCGCCTTTCCATTCACCGGTAGCCAGCTTAGGAATATATTTTTCTTTTTGTGCTTCTGTACCGTAATAGAGGATGGGTAAGGTACCTATCCCGGTATGGGCCATCAAGGCTACGGCCGTTGAGTGCCCGGCTCCCACGATCTCTGCGGTAAGCATACTGGTGACAAAGTCGAGACCTAAACCTCCATAATTTTCAGGGATACTAATGCTCAATAAGCCTAAAGCCCCGGCTTTCTCTACGATAGAAGGCATCAGGCCTTCTTCGAGGCTGTCGATACGGTCCAGGTTGGGAAATACTTCCTTCTCCAGGAAGTCCTGTGCCGTTTGTTTCAGCATTTGTTGTTCTTCGTTCCATTGTTCCGGGATAAAAATATCATTGGCTTCGGTAGCTCTTACGATAAATTCTCCTCCTTTTATTGCGTGCTTTGACATCTTATATTTCTTTTTATTGTTTGCTAAAATGATTAATTGAACCGGCTGAAAGCTTTATTAGTAGAGCATTTCAAAGATACCTGCCGCTCCCTGCCCGGTACCTACACACATGGTGACCATGCCGTACTTCTGTTGTCTTCTCTGTAGTTCATGAAAGATCTGGACAGATAGTTTTGCACCGGTACAACCCAATGGATGGCCTAATGCAATGGCACCGCCATTTACATTCACCACCTCGGGGTTGATGTCTAAAGTGCGCATCACGGCCAGGGATTGCGAAGCGAAGGCTTCATTCAGTTCAATAAGATGGATATCGCTTAACTGTAAGCCTGCTTTCTTCAAGGCTTTAGGAATGGCTTCTACCGGGCCTATACCCATGATACGGGGCGGCACACCGGCCACAGCATGAGCTACCATCCTGGCAATGGGCTTCAGGTTATGGTCTTTGAGGAATTGTTCACTCACCACCATCACAAAGGCGGCACCATCACTGGTCTGGGAAGAGTTCCCTGCGGTAACGGAGCCATCTGCGGCAAATACGGGTTTCAGTTTAGCTAATGCCTCTATAGAGGTATCGGCTCTCGGACCTTCATCGGTATCTGCGGCCAGGATCTTTTTACTCCTTTGCTGTTTTTCGTCCAGGAAGATCTCCTCCACCTGCAGGGGCACGATCTCATCGGCAAACTTGCCTGCTGCTATAGCGCTCACGGCTTTTTGATGGGAATGAAAGCTGAACTGGTCCTGGTCTTCGCGGCTTATGTTATATTCTTTGGCTACTGCCTCTGCGGTAAGCCCCATCCCCCAATACCAATCGGGGTTTTCTTTAGCGACTTTGGCATTAGGGCTCACGCGCCATCCGCCCATAGGGATCAGGCTCATGGTCTCTGCACCACCGGCGATAATACAATCGGCCAGCCCGGCATTGATCTTAGCGGCAGCTATGGCGATGGTCTCCAGGCCGGAAGCGCAATAGCGGTTCACGGTCATCCCGGGTACTTTATCGGTATCCAGGGCCATCAGTGAAATTAAACGGGCTACATTCAGGCCCTGCTCTGCTTCGGGCATGGCATTACCTACGATCACATCGTCTACTAAAAGTTTGTCTACCTGTGGCACAGATGCCATCAGGTGTTTGATCACATCTGCTGCCAGGTCATCGGGGCGGTATGATTTAAAGAAGCCTCTTCCTGCCTTTCCTACTGCCGACCTGTATCCTGCTACTATATATGCATCCATTGTTTTCAATTTTTTGCTTTAATTTTTTAAAATGGTTTTCCCTGGAGGGGCTTAGTTTCTTAATACTTTACCACCGTTGATGATAGACTGCAGGCGTTCCAGCGTTTTGCGTTCTGCACATAGCTCGACAAAGGCTTTACGCTCCAGGTCCAGGAGGTATTGCTCCGACACCAGGGTTGGTGAGGACAGGTCTGCCCCGGCCAGCACGAAGCCCAGTTTTTCTGAAATTTTCTGATCATGATCGCTGATGTAATTTCCGGAGCGCATAGAATTAGCCCCCACATATACAATGCCCAGTGCCTGCTTGCCCATCACACGTACATCAGTCCTCGGTACTGGTTGCTGATAACCTGCATCTGCCAGCCTCAGACAAGCGGCTTTAGCCTCAGACAATAGGAGTTCACGGGACACGACTACTTCATCAATACCGGGGCGCAGATAGCCCAGGTCGAAGGCTTCGTGTGCAGAGGTGGAGACCTTGGCCTGGCCTATGGTCAGGAACTTCTCCCGGAATACATTCAGGTCCACATCATCGGGGCGGTGTGCATCAGAGATCCTAACGGCAAATTCTTTGGTACCGCCACCACCGGGGATAAGGCCTACGCCAAATTCTACCAGGCCTATGTATGCTTCTGCATGTGCTACTACTTTATCGGCATGTAAACAGATCTCACAACCACCGCCAAGGGTAAGGTTATGGGGCGCTACCACGACGGGGATGGAGGAATAACGCAGGCGCATAGTGGTTTTCTGGAATAGTCTTACGGTAAAGTCGATCTCATCATAATCCTGCTCTACGGCCATCATAAAGATCATGCCTACATTGGCACCGGCCGAGAAGTTGGCCCCGTTGTTGCTGATGACAATGCCTTTATAACCTGCTTCTGCTATGTCTATGGCTTTATTGATACCGGCGAGGATATCTCCGCCGATCGCATTCATTTTGGTATGGAATTCTACATTCAGGATGCCGTCCCCGATATCGATCACGCTGACTCCTGCGTTTTTGAACACGGTATGTTCTTCGCGCAATGCATCCAGGTTGATCACATCTTCTGTGCCCGGGATCACTTTGTAGGATTGGGAAGGTATATCATAGTAAAGGCTTTGGCCTTTTTCTGTTTTATAGAAGGTTTCATGACCGGCAGCCAGCATATCTGCTACCCACTGAGCGGGCTTTTTGCCTTCGGCTTCCATCATCTTGATGCCTGCACGCAGCCCTATGGCATCCCAGGTTTTGAAGGGACCGATCTCCCAGCCGAAACCGGCCTCTATCGCATCATCGATCTGGTGCAGATCGTTGGCAATTTCGGGAATGCGGTTGCTCACATACTGGAACAGGCCGGAGAAGGAGGCCCGGTAAAAAGCTCCTGCCTTGTCTTTACCGGTTACCAGTACTTTTAGCCGGGCTTTAAGGTCGGTGATGGGTTTCACCATTTCCAGGGTAGCCGACTTTACTTTTTGTGCGGTACGGTATTCAAATGTATTGAGGTCGAGGGCAAGTATTTCAGATTTGCCCTGCTCATTTTTTACTTTTTTATAAAAGCCTTGTTTTGTTTTATCGCCCAACCATTTATTCTGGTTGAGTTTGTCCATGAATCCGGGCAATTGAAACAGGGGCCTGGCTTCATCTTCGGGACAGTTTTCATATAAGCCGTTGGCCACATGTACGAGGGTATCGAGGCCTACGACATCGCTGGTGCGGAAGGTGGCGGACTTAGGATGCCCGATCACGGGACCGGTGAACTTGTCTACTTCTTCCACGGTAAGCTCTAAGGGGGCTACCAGGTGGGCAATGTCCATGATACCGAATACGCCTACCCTGTTGGCCACAAAGGCCGGGGTATCTTTACAGATCACGATGCTCTTGCCTAAAACGCGTTTTCCGAAACCGGTCAGGAAACTGATCACTTCTGAAGCGGTATGCCTGGAAGGGATGATCTCTAAAAGCCGCAGGTAGCGCGGCGGGTTGAAGAAGTGGGTACCGCAAAAGTGTTGTATAAAGTCTTCGCTTCTGCCTTCTGTAAGCTGGTGTATGGGAATACCGGAAGTATTGGAGGTAATCAATGTTCCGGGCTTGCGGTATTGCTCTACTTGTTCAAAGATGTGTTGCTTGATCTTCAGGTTTTCCACAACGACTTCGATTACCCAATCGCAGGCCGCAATGTCTTTCATATTATCGTCGAAGTTGCCGGTGCTTATCCTGCGGGCAAAGGATTGTTTGTAGATCGGGGACGGGTTAGATTTCAAGGCGGCCTGCAGGGCTTCGTTTACGATGCGGTTGCGCACTGCTTTCTGTTCTATGTTTGCGCCTTTGGCCTGCTCTGCTGCACTCAGCTCTTTAGGCACCATATCCAGCAACAGTACTTCTATGCCTACATTCGCAAAATGGCAGGCGATACGGCTGCCCATAACACCTGAACCCAAAACGGCCACTTTCCTGATAATTCTCTTCATCTTAAGCTATAATTAGATTAATTGTTTACGATTCGATTCTTCAATGCAATTAAGTTCTATTCTTTCACTTTATTTTTGACCTATGTCAAAAACTGCGTTTTTAATTTAAGATTATGATATAGATCAAATTTTGTATTTTCATACTACCATTGAAAAAAATCCCCGTAAAGTGTACAGAAAAATATTGCCACCAAAAGAATACCCGTATTCCATTTTCAGATCTAAGAGATAATAACAATGAAAACATTGCAGGAAGCTATATTGGCCTACACAGCTATTGATGAAAGTATTTTACCGGATATCTTAAGCCGGTTTAAGGAGGAGCGGTTCCGTAAACGGGAGATCGTGGAAAGAAGCGGCGCTACTTACAGGAAGCTTTATTATATAGCGGAAGGAATGGCTAAACTGTATTATCACCGGGAAGGGAAGGATATTACGGGCTGGTTCAGCAAGGAGGGTGATTTCATTACGGCTAATGACAGTTTTTTTCAAAAGAAGCCCAGCCTGCTGAATCTCGAGTTCCTGGAAGACTCTCTGGTCTATACCATCACGGTGCAGGAGTTGGAGGATTTGTTTATGCAATATCACCAGTTTGAACGTTTCGGCAGGAAGCTGACTTATGAATTGCTGGTGGTGCTTTCGGAGAAGATGTATTCTATGCTGTTCCAGCCTGCAGAGAAGCGTTATCAGCTGCTTACGGTACATTCGCCGGAGGTGGTGGCCCGTGCTCCATTGGGCGACATTGCCTCTTACCTGGGCATCTCACAGGAAACATTAAGCAGGATAAGGGCACATAAAGCCAGTAAGAAAAGTAACCAGGCAGATGCTGTAAAAGATATGCCGGTTTAAGCGCTTACCCCAAAGGTGACTATAGAGCAAATAAGGCCCGCAACAGGCTGTCTACCTTATACCAGTTCAAACACGGACCAGTATTCTTTAAACTGGTTCACTACAATAACGGGGCATTGCTGTTCCTGGCAGGTTTTTGCACCGATCACCAAGGCCAATGCTGCTCCTGTAGGATTATAAGCTACGGTGCCGGAGATATCGGTTATTTTGTAGGTATAGTTCAGCACACCGGGATTCAGGCTGTTCCAGATGATGACGGGGCATTCCCGGCCTTCCTGGCAAGGGTAGCCGGCCATGACCTGGTTAATGTGCGCTGAGGCGGTATCCTGGTTGTTGGTTTTAAATATTGTTGTTGCTTTCAACTGGCAAAGGGCTCCGGCAGCTTCATTGCCGAGCAATAAGAAGGCTGCGCCCTCTCCCATTTCTAAGGATGCTCTTTCATCGCCTTTCAACAGCCATTCTAAGGTATCATTTTTCTCTTCTACTCCTCCCAGCAATACATATCCATCATTTCCCTGTGTTGTGGCCAGGATCAGCTCTGTATCTTTCACGGCACTTTCAAAGGAGTGACCTCTCTGGGTGAAGGTCATATTATGTACATGGCTCTTCAGTGATAGGGCAATGGCCCCGGCAACGGTATTGTGGGTGCTCTGTATAAAGGCAGTAGGGGTAAGTGCGGTCTCCTGGTGCGTGATCATATTGTCCAGGAATGTTTCACTGTCTTTCAGCAAACCATAGGAGGTACCTACTTCAATAGCTTTTAAGCTGGCAGCATCGACCCCTGAACTCCGCAGGCAATCTAATGCTGCGGTCAGTCCCATTTTAAGTCCTTTACTCATACGACGGGATTGCATGGCCGGGATATAATCGGCGTAATGGGGCTCCTGTACATCGGGAGGCAGCTCTGCGCTGAGCTCTGGTAGAGGAATGTCGGTCTTTATCAATGGCAGCCTGCTGATACTGCAAACACTGTGTATATACATGGGTGATGGGTGATGGGTGATAAGTGATGAGTGATGGGTGATGAGTGATAAGTGATGAGTGATGAGTGATAAGTGATAAGTGATAAGTGATAAGTGATAAGTGATAAGTGATAAGTGATAAGTGAATAGTATCAATAACTCTTCTTACAAAGATAAAGAATTGATCAGGGATCTGACTATTTAAACGTTGGGAAAATGTAAAGTTTTGCAGTGAGGGGATCTGCATTATACGGGCATTCTGTATTGCCGCTATAAAAGAACAAAAATTACTCTTCGGTGGTTATGTCCAGTTGTTCCAGAGCTTTTTGTGCAGCGGTCTGCCCGGCTGCTTTCTTGTTGTAGCCTGTGGCTTTGATAAACAGTTCGCCATCGATTTCGATGCCGACTGTAAACACGCGCCTTCCGGCTTCATTGCTCTCGCCCAATGTGACGAAATCCAGCACATGACTGTTGATCTGTGCCCAGTTGTAGAGTTTATTTTTAAAGTTGAAATCTGTGATCTCCAGGTCATCGATATCGATGTAGTTGTAGAGCATATTTTTCAGGATAAACTTACGGGTCTTTTCAAATCCTTTGTCGAGGTAGATAGCGCCTACCAGTGCTTCGAGGCAGTTACCGAAGATATTGCTGCGGCGCAGCATTTTATCGTTTTTATTGAAGCGGATCAGTTTCTGTAATCCCATTTTCAGGGCAATATCATTCAGGGAGTTCCTGCTGACGATTTTGGAGCGCATTTCGGTCAGGAAACCTTCGTCTCTGTTGGGGTATTTTTTAAAGAGGTATTCTCCCACAATGCTACCAATGTAAGCGTCCCCGAGAAATTCCAGGCGCTCATTGTTAGACACCAGGTCTTCGTTAGAGGACCGATGTGTAAAGGCAGTGATGTAAAATTGTAAATGACCCGGAAGAAACCCTAAAAGATTTTTTAAGGCTTTCTTAAGTTCTTTATCGTCCTCGCTTGTCTTAAGAAACATAATAATACTCTCCGATAAAAGTTTACCTAAGGTCCTTTGGGGTTAAGCTCCGAAATGACTAAGGCTGGTATTGCTTGAATACAACAGAAGCATTATGTCCGCCAAATCCGAAGGTATTACTTATGGCTGCATTGATGGTTCTTTCCTGTGCAGTGTTTAAAGTAAGGTTCAGTTTTGGATCGATAGCGGGATCTGCTGTAGTATGATTAATTGTTGGAGGCACTATGCCATTTTTCATGGCCAGGATGGTAGCAACGGCTTCCACAGCACCCGCAGCACCTAAAAGGTGACCTGTCATGGACTTTGTAGAGCTGATGTTAAGATCGTAAACACTGTCTCCGAATACTTTTTTGATAGCTGTTAGTTCTGCAATATCTCCTAAAGGTGTAGCTGTACCATGCACATTGATGTAGTCAATATCTTCCGGTTTTAATTGCGCATCGTTCAGGGCTTCATTCATTACATTGATCACACCCAGTCCTTCCGGATGAGGGGCGGTGAGGTGATAAGCATCGGCAGACATTCCGCCGCCTACCATTTCACAGATAATGTTGGCACCTCTGGCTTTGGCATGTTCCAGTTCTTCCAGGATCAGGCCTGCTCCACCTTCTCCCAACACGAAACCATCACGGTTAAGGTCAAAAGGACGGCTGGCAGTAGCGGCATCATCATTACGCTCTGAAAGGGCTTTCATGGCGTTAAAACCTCCGATACCTGCCTGTGTCACCACAGCTTCAGAACCACCTACGACAAAGGCGTTGGCCTTGCCCAGGCGGATATAGTTAAATGCATCGATCATGGCATGTGTCGAAGAGGCACAGGCACTCACGGTAGCATAGTTGGGACCGCGGAAGCCATATTTCATAGAAATATGTCCTGCAGCGATGTCCAGGATTAATTTGGGGATAAAGAAAGGATTGAACCTCGGGGTTCCGTCACCGGCATTGAAGTTACTCATCTCTTCTATAAAGGTGATCATACCACCGATACCTGAAGTCCAGATCACTCCTACCCTGTCTTTATTGATGCCTTCAGCGTCGAGACCTGCATCTTTCACAGCCTGATCGGCTGCAACCATAGCGATTTGAGAAAAACGGTCCAGTTTACGGGCTTCTTTGCGGTCAATAAAGTCTTCCGGCTTGAAATCTTTTAATTCGCAGGCAAATTTTGTTTTGAACTTAGAGGCATCAAATTGCTTAATGAAATCGGCGCCCGAAACACCGTTGACCAAACCATCCCAATATTCTGAAACGCTGTTGCCAATGGGAGTCAGGGCACCGAGGCCCGTTACTACTACTCGTTTTAACGGATAATTCATTAATTTGTGCTGTTTAAATTTAAAACGTAAAAATGCTTAAGTTTTTGACTTATTATTTTGCGTGCTCCTCTAAGTAAGAGATAGCCTGACCTACTGAAGTGATGTTTTCAGCCTGATCGTCCGGGATAGAGATGTTGAATTCTTTTTCGAACTCCATCATTAACTCTACTGTATCCAAAGAATCCGCACCTAAATCGTTAGTGAAGCTAGCTTCTGGAGTTACTTCTGATTCGTCAACGCCTAATTTGTCAACGATGATTTTCTTTACGCGATTTGCAACTTCTGACATGTTTGTTGAAATTTAAGATTTTGTGCAAAAATACCCTTTTATTTAAAATTTCCAATTTTCTGCTTCCCTTTTTTGAATGATGCAAAGGGCAGGCTTATCGGCAGCCTCTGAGAGCTGCCTACAAATATATACATTCATTGTCACAACCTCTGCCAGGGCATGAAGAATCTTGAAAATAAATTTTAATAGATATTTGATTAATTTCCAGAAAAATAATCCATTTAAGGAAACACCATATCTATAAATAACTATTTTTGCATTATATATAATCTTAACTTTTTATGAACCTCAGAACACTACTTTTAACGCTTTTCATTGCCCTGGGCAATATTACTTATGCGCAAAAAACAGCCAAAGACACTGATTTTGCACTCGCCTTTAATGATTATTGCGCCAGCCTTACCGATTCGCTCTATACCTATGGTACAGCCTGGGGTGAAGCATTCGGAGGGGCCTACGAATCTTCCAATTTTTCTAAACTGACCCCTCACTCCAACAAGATATCTGCTTTCATTGAAAGAAGCCAGAAAGAGCTTATTAAACGCAAGGTGAATCCTGATATGGATGATCTTAAAGTTGCAGTACTGGATTTCTTAGCTTTTGAAAAGGCGATGATCCATGATGCCTTCAAACCATTTGAAAAGTTCAATGATAAAACCAGTGATGAAACCATCAAAACACAACTGGACTTCTTAACAGAAAAGTCTGCACAGGAAGAAAAAGCACTCAATGCAGTAAGGGAACAGCAGGAGAAACTGGCCCGGCTGTATAATTTTACCATAGAGGAGGTTTATAACGAGGAATAGATAGCGTATAAGCCCACTGTTGAAAGGTGACGATCTTAAGATCGTCACCTTTTTTAATGCAATTGAATATTTTCCTAAAAGATCAGGTCTGTATAAGGGTTATTCACAGCAATCAATAAGCTTCTTTTAAAATTTGAGGCCTCAAATATATTTTAAATAAGTTTCAATACCGGGGGCGGAAAGGCTCTAGTCTCTTCCATATTTGCATTTCAAACCTCTTCTTATCCAAGTCAATCTGCCCTCCCGGCAACTCAGGCGACCGGGTGCATCTTTCTATAAATCATCAATGCACCGGACCTGTATACAAAAACAATATTAGAATAGGATTAAAATAAGATTAAATTTCAATTATAATTTTCAATAACATTGCAGCGTTAAAAATCAATATATACAGTTCACATTGCCTAACCTATGTTGAAAAAACGTTTTTTGATCGCCCTGCTCTATTTTGTTTTCTGGTACCTGTACTTCGTGCTGGCCAGGATCGCTTTCCTGGCGTTCTATGCGGACAGTGCCGGCCTGCTCAGTACCGGGGAATTATTACGTACCTTTTCCTACGGATTTAAACTGGATGCTTCAGCAGCAGCTTATGCCGCTTTTATTCCTACTTTTTTGCTGGTGCTTACCTGTGCCTGGCCGGCAAAATGGCTCAGGTACTTCTATAATATTTTCAGCGCCATCCTGATCCTCTTATTTACCGGTGTTATTATAGGTGATATTGCCTTATACAGTCATTGGGGCTTCCGAATGGATGCTACACCGTTTTTTTATCTTAAAGATATCAGTACTGCCAGTGCCAGCCTGAATACCAGCAGCATTGTAGGCTATATCGCTTTACTCCTGATCGTTTCGTCTATTGTTTACCTGGTCTATCATGTAATGTTCAGGAACAGGTTTCAGCAGCTTGCCAGTGTCAAAAGCTTGTGGCTGACGGTACCTGCTTTTGTTTTACTGGGTATTACCATCAGGGGTGGCCTGGGCATCTCTCCCCTGAATGTGAGCTATGCCTACTTTTCCAATCATTTATTTGCAAATCATGCCGCTATTAACCCGGTATGGAATGTAGGCTCCGGAATTTTTGATTACCAGAAACTGAATAAGAGTTATGCCTACTTTTCGGAAGAGCAGGAAGCTGGTTACCTGAAAGATCTGTACCGCAAAAAAGAAGACCGCACAGAACTGTTGAAAGTTAAAAAGCCCAATGTACTATTGGTTATTGTAGAAAGCTTTACTTCAAAGGTATTGCAACACAGTGGTGCTGACCCTAAGATCATGCCGGAGTTTAACCAGCTGATCCATGAAGGCATATTTTTTGACCAGATCTATGCTGCTGCAGACCGGACCGATAAGGGTATTGCAGCAGTAATCTCGGGCTACCCTTCCCTGCCGGGCTCCAGTCCTTTAAAGTACCCGAATATTTTAAACCAGTTCCCGGCACTGGCCAAATCTTTAGATCCTGCAGGATACACTTCTTCTTTTATATATGGAGGTACCTTAGAATTTGCCAATTATAAAAGCTACCTGGTACAGGCGGGCTATGAAGCGCTGGTTTCTGATATCAATTTTAAACCGCAGGAACTGAAAACAAAATGGGGTGCTTATGATGAGCAGGTTTTTGACAAAACACTGGAAGTCATACAGGGCAGCAAGGAGCCTTTTTTTGCCACTACCCTTACCTTAAGCAGTCATGACCCGTTTACCATACCTATTGCACCCTTATATACCGGCAAGGGCAACGATACTTTGTTTTTAAATGCGATACATTATACGGATCAGTGTATCGGGAAGTTTATTGCCAAGGCCAAACAGCAGCCCTGGTGGCAAAACACCCTGGTTATTTTCATTGCTGATCATGGCAGCCCTTACCCGGGCAACACGTCTCCTGAAGATGCAGAAAGGTATCATATCCCTATGCTGTGGCTGGGTGGCGCTATTGCTTATAAGGACACGGTGATCTCTAGCCTGGGTGCGCAAACGGACCTGGCAGCTACCCTGCTGGACCAGTTACATATGCCTGCCGGTCTCTTCAATTTTAGTAATAATATTTTTGAGCAGGCCAATCCCTATACTATGTCTACCTACGGAGAGGGTTTCCTCTTTATTAATGGCAGGGACACACTCAGGTACAATACAATCAGTAAAACATTTCAGCAGGGGGCATCGGGCCGGGAAAATCAATCCAAGGCTTATTTGCAGAAGATGTATGCCGATATAAAAAAGAAAAACAGTTTATTAAGGCCTTAAACAAAAAGTCCGGCAGAAAATATCTGCCGGACTTCTTGTTATTATTTAATGTCAATATGCTATTTAATCTCTCCGCACATTTCTACCGGAACTACCCAGCTGTCAAACTGCTCTTCAGTCATATGCTCAAAGTCAAGGCCTTGTAATTTATACTCTAAAGCAGCCTGCTTCAGGGTAATGCCACGCTTGTGTGCATCCTGTGCGATACCTGCGGCATTGTAGTAACCGATCTTGGTATTTAATGCGGTAACCAGCATCAATGAATTATTTACGTGTGCATCGATATTTTTCTGAATAGGTTCCAGGCCAACGGCACATTTATCATTGAAGCTTACGGCTCCCTCCCCGATCAGGCGGGCAGAGTGTAAGAAATTAAAGATCATTACAGGTTTAAATACATTCAATTCAAAATGACCGGTAGCACCGCCCACGTTGATGGCCACGTCATTACCCAAAACCTGGGCAGCGATCATGGTCAAAGCCTCACATTGTGTCGGGTTCACTTTACCCGGCATGATGGAAGAACCCGGCTCATTATCCGGGATATGGATCTCCCCGATACCTGCACGCGGACCTGAGCTCAACAAACGAACATCGTTAGCGATCTTCATCAGGGAACAGGCTACGGTTTTTAAGGCACCATGAGATTCTACAATCGCATCATGAGCGGCCAGGGATTCAAATTTGTTAGGTGCTGTAACGAAAGGCAAACCGGTTAAACCGGCGATCTTTTCTGCTACTAAAACATCATAACCTTTTGGTGTATTAAGGCCGGTACCTACTGCGGTACCACCCAATGCCAGTTCAGAAAGATGGGGTAAAGTATTTTTAATGGCTTTGATACCATAGTTCAATTGAGCTACATATCCGGAGATCTCCTGGCCTAAAGTCAGCGGTGTAGCATCCATCAGGTGGGTACGGCCGATCTTTACTACGTGCATATAGGCTTTGGATTTTGCCTCCAGGGTATCGCGCAGTTTTTCCAGGCCCGGGATAGTGACTTCTACCAACATTTTGTAGGCAGCAATGTGCATCGCTGTAGGGAAGGTATCATTAGAGGACTGGGATTTATTAACGTCGTCGTTAGGGTTCAATGCTTTCTTCTCGTCGGTCAGTTTACCGCCGGTAAGTACATGACCACGGTAAGCGATCACTTCATTACAGTTCATATTGGACTGCGTACCAGAGCCGGTCTGCCATACTACCAATGGGAACTGGTCTGCCAGCTGCCCCTCCAGAATTTCATCACATACCTGAGCAATCAGGGCAGATTTTTCTGCCGGCAAAACGCCCAGATCAGTATTGGTCAAAGCGGCTGCTTTTTTCAGGTAAGCAAAAGCCTGGATAATCTCTTTAGGCATCCTGTTGATGTCCTGTGCAATCTTGAAGTTTTCTACAGAACGTTGTGTCTGTGCACCGTAATAGGCATCAACAGGCACTTTCACCTCGCCCATGGTATCTTTCTCAATACGAAATTCCATTATTGTAATTTTTATTTTTTTAATGAAAGAACAAATAACAGATAGCCTGCAGGCTACCGTTTGCTGCGCAAATGTACGGCAAAAAACCAATAAGCAAAAGGGCAGCGATTGTGCTTAAAACATAAATGTGTAAAATTGCTATAGCAGCTTTTTCACTAAACTTTGAGGAAGAAATGATTGAAAAACCAAGTTCTTATTGACTTTGCAATTTTTTAAAAAAAGAAACTGAACTCTTATTATATGTATTTCCCATCATTCGGGGTGCTGATTTCCCCTTTTAACACTCCCTTGTAATCCATCTCCGCACAAAATTCGTATCTTTATACAGATACCTGGCAAGCCTTATTGTGTACGATTCGTTTTGTTTGTGTTTTTAGTGTATAAGGAACGGTCAGGGATATACCGGCTCAGCAGCAATGTTGAGCCGGTGTTTTTTTACGCTATCTACTTATGGCACGGTTATTGGATTATATGCGCAATAGCCTGGCAATTCAGTGTAAGTCTGATGGTGATGTTTTGCTTGTTTGTATGGTCGTGACCGGGCTTTCCAACCTGATACCTGTAGACCGGGTTGCTAAGGTTCATTCATTAATGGTGAGGAGCACAGGGTAATTGTGGAAAGATGGGAAATGTACATTCCCAAATGATGTGGATATCCACAGTAACAGTGCTCAGGACACTAAAACAGTACAAGATCAGTGTAAGACTCAACAAAATGTTTAAATATTGTTATAATCTAAAATAGTGTATTAAAATACCAATATTGGTTTATTTTTGCACTACACTTAATTTAAAACACTAAAAACAAAAACTAAAAACAATGCAAGAAGGTATCGTAAAATTTTTCAACGAGGAAAAGGGGTTTGGATTTATCGTACCAGAAAATGGTCATGATGACATCTTTGTTCATGTAAGTGGTCTTATCTCTACAGATATTCGTGAAAGAGATAAGGTAACTTTCCAAACTCAAAGTGGAAAAAAAGGAATGAATGCGGTTAATGTTCAAAAAATTAACGTGATTTAATCCTTTTATCCTACTCAAAAAAAAAATAGCTTGTCTCAGGACAAGCTATTTTTTTTGTTCCACTATTACTGGTTTTCCCTGAAGTAAGATAGGTGTGATAGGGCCCGTGGAAAAAGGCCCTAAAATCCAATTAAAAACAATTGGAAACACCTAATTTAAAAAATCTTAATTATAGTGTAGCTCAATGTACTGTTTTTGAAGTGCATTATTGGTGGTCATATCCGACAATGGCTCAGGTTCAGGTCCAGTAATGATACAGCTTGCAATAAAAAGTATTACAGCTAATGCGCATCCAAAAATGGTCAATCCCTTGTGGTTAATCGTAAATCTCTGCTTCATATTGAGTTGTTTTTATCGCTTATTCAGTTTAGAGAAAACCCAACACCTACACAAAATCTCCTGACCACACTATTTCTCTTTTAAATATTCATTTTTGCCCGTTCTAATAATTTTTCCTGCGGTATATTTTCAGAAAAAATAGGTTTATGGAAACGGTCCAGTTTGGTCAATAACCTGATCAGTTCCATTTTTTCCGGATGAGTCAGATCCCCGGTAACTATATTGGTAGCCTGCCTGATCTTATCCATTTGCTTTTCCAGTGTTTCCAGGCCCTTATCGGTTATCTGCAACATCTTGCTTCTTCTATCTGTCTCGGATACTTCTTGTACGATCCATCCTTGTTTTAATAACCGGCTGATTATTTGCATCCCGGTAGGCTTGTCTTGTATATTTTGCTTGATTAATTCCATTTTAGTCATCTCACCAAACGCTTTAAGCACAATGAGATAAATAAATTCTTCCTGGGTGGAAAAATCGGAACCATATATAGCCGACCTGGAATAGGTCTTGGCATACCTGTTCATGTGTACAATCAGGGTATTGATGATACTTTCCGCAGTTCTACCCTTTTCTTTACCCTCCCATTCGGGATCCGGCTTAGGTATAATTTCGGTATAGTTATTTGAAATCCATTGCTTAAGACCTTCTATATCAGCATTCAAACTTCCGTTTACTTCCTGAAATCTTTCAAAGTCTTCTATTAACTGGATAACGTCTTTTAATAAATTGTATTTCATAAAATAGTCATTTCAAACATCATTAATCCATTCCCTGCGTTTATGAATTTAAAACAAAAGTATATTATAGTATTAAAATGTCCTAATTTATTGAACAAAAGAATATAATTGAACCAAAAATTAGCATTTCATTATCTTATCTAAAGATTACGGGGAAGGGGTAATAAAGGGATTTTATGGTTATTCTTAAAAAATGTAAGCGGGATAGATCAGTATAGAAAGCTATTCAGCCTTCCTGGAATGCTGCAATGTTATGTCCAATAGAAATTAAGGGGTATAAAAAAAGGCTGATTGCTCAGCCTTTCATTTTCACTTTGTAGCCTCGCCAAGAATCGAACTTGGATCTAAAGTTTAGGAAACTTCTATTCTATCCATTGAACTACGAGGCCGGGATCATTTAATAAGGCGATCCTTTAAAGCGCTGCAAATTTAAGTAAATTTTTATCTAAACTTCAAGGTATTTATCATGTATTCAATATCTTTTTTCAAAAACTCTGCTGCCGGTGCTATAGAATCTGCATTAGGCAGGCTGTTGAAGTATAAAGACCCCCGGAGAAAATGCCTGTTGTTATCGGTTACATAAAACTGGTAGGTACTCGCGGCATTACCGCCAACGGTATAAAATACACCGTTAAGACCTGATGGGGTCCTGAAGTCCGGAGCCTCGATAAAGTCTGCTTTTGTATTATGTGCATTGGTCAGTTTATAGCTTTCCTGCACCAGGTTATTGAGGGACATCCCGGGCTTGATCTCTTTATAGCTCAGGTAGACCATCGCATTCAATTGCGGCACGCTTATATTGATCCAATAGGGCTGGTTTTCTTCTTTGATCAGGTTGGTATCCTGCACGATCGTACCGTAAACCGGATAATCAAAGGTAAAAGGAAAACCTGTGCTATCGAATTTGTGATATTGGTGTTTTTCCGGCAGGTCCAGTTTAAAATAACCTCTCGGTTTGGGTAAGGTAACTTCCGGCTTACAGCCATAGAGTAAACCCATCAGGGCGATTCCGGCAAATAAATATTTTTTCATGTACTAATTTTCCTTTTTTACTTTTTCCAGCGTTTCTTTCATCGACTTATTGTTCTTCCTGATCTCTTTCTTAGCACCTTCTTCCTCTTCTTTAGAAGGGAGCTCTCTTTCCGGTACTACGGGGCGTGCTCCGGGGGCCTGTATCATCGAGTCTTGCACCTTATTCTTTCTTAGCCCTGCCTCCATTAAAGTATCGCCGGCAGCAGTATCTACTTTTGCCTTTACAGAATCCAGCGGCACCATCTCTTTTTTGCCAAATTTTGTTTTGAAATAATTTGCGGTATCGATTACACGGGTGTACACTTCGGTTAACGCTTCCGGATGCCTGAGGTACCAGTCCATAGCCTGTTCAAAATCGACCTGGCTGATGTTGTGGTGCTTAAAGATCGCAGCATAGTAATAGGCAAGGGTATCCTGGTTTTTTATATTGGCTTTCTGCTCTGCACCTTCGCCCTCAAACTTACCGTTACTGTAAGCTTCAGCCGTTTGGAGGTCAAACAGTATATTGCTCATCTTATCGGGCACAATAGGAGGTACACTGTTGCTGCCACAAGCAGTAAACACCAATAATAAGGTCAGCAAAAAAGCAGTGGTATATACTTTCATATTATCTGGCATCATTATAGCGGGCCGCATTAGGAATATCCATGGCTGCCAGCTTTGCTGCATATTGCTTTCTTTTTACCTCCGGTATTGATTTCAGGATATTAATAAATTCTGCACTCTTTGCATTAAAGAAGAATTGTAATAATATACTCGCCGGGTTTTCTTTATTGATGGTTTCCATACCAGACAAGCCGTCCATAATGGAGGCTATAGCTTCTTCCTGCTTTTCTGCCATCATATCCATACCAAAGCGGTGGTACACGTAAAAGTAGGGCCTGAAATTGGAGAACCTGGGATTCAGAAACTGGTCGATCAACCAGAAACGGTTTTTATTATTGCCGTCATTGGATTTCCAGCCGGCTATCTCATTGCCCTCTTCGGGTGCATTGATCACGATGTTTTGTGCTTTCTTAAAATACTCTGTTCCGCCTCCCTGGCTGAAGGAATCGTAATGTAGCCCGAGGATCAGGTTGACATAATAAGCAAATAAAGCGGTGAGGTTCGAGGCCAGGGGATCTCCGCCGGAGACTCTTTGCTGGTCGAAAATAACAACCTGTCCCTGCTCGTATTTAAAGTTGACATCTTTATCTATGAAATTAACAATGGGGCTCATATAGCTGGTATTGAATACCGGCCTGGAGGCCTGGATCGTCAGGGTGCCTTTATAAACATTATTGGTCCTGCCGGTAAGGTTCAGCAGGAAGTTAACTTCTATTTTTTCAAATGGTTTGTAATTGTCTTCGGTCCACTTATTCGTATTCAGCATCTGGATCAATGATGCCTGCAGGCTTTCAAAGATCTTGGGATCTACGCCCTGTAAACGCTCAGAACGTACGCTTACTTTTGCATTCAGCTCCTGGGCACTGACCGCCCGGATACCTGCAAACAAGCAGAGGAATAAGATGATTATTTTCTTCATTGACTGATTAAGTACTTTATCACTGATTGGGCTACTTCATATTTGGATTGCAAAGGCAATTCTTCCACATGCTGCGCACTGATTATGGATACTTTATTGGTTTCCTGTCCAAATCCGGCACCTGAATCATTCAGCGAATTTAAGACAATATAATCTGCATTTTTCTTTTGCAACTTCTTTTTAGCATTTTCCAACTCATTATTCGTCTCCAGTGCAAAGCCTACCAGTATCTGTTCTTTTTTGAGGCTACCCAGCGTAGCCAGTATATCGGGGTTTTTCACCAGCTCGAGCAGCATATGTTCATCGCCTTCTTTTTTCTTGATCTTTTCCCCTGCTTTTGTCACCGGCCTGAAGTCGGCTACTGCAGCGGTCATGATGGCTATATCTGCCTTATCGTACAGGGACAGGCACTTATCATACATCTCCTGTGCACTTTCTACCGGGTGTACCTCTACTCCCGGAATGGCTACCTGCTCTGAAGTAGGCCCCAGTACCAGGTCTACCTGCGTGCCCTGCTCTGCCAGAACGCGGGCAAAGGCAATACCCATTTTTCCGGTAGAGTAATTACCTATAAAACGCACGGGGTCCAGCTTTTCGTATGTAGGCCCGGCGGTGATCAATGCGCGTTTAAAATGGTTTTGAACAGCTTTTGCAGGCTCAAAGAAGGTATTTAAATAAGCCAGGATATTCACCGGATCGGCCATCCTGCCCATGCCTACGATACCGCTGGCCAGCTCTCCATGCTCGGGGGCGATGACCTTATTGCCGTAAGCCTGAATGGTAGCCAGGTTGGCCTTTGTAGCCGGGTGATGCCACATATCATCGTCCATGGCCGGGGCTACCAGCACGGGGCAGGTAGCGGAAAGATATACTGCCTGGACAATGTTATCACATAGCCCATTGGCCATCTTAGCCAGGGTATTGGCACTGCAGGGTGCAATGAGCAATACATCTGCCCAGCGGCCCAGGTGCACATGGTTGTTCCATTGTGCATGATTGCTCACATTGGCAAACACTTCTTTTTTGGATACCGTTGCCAGGGATAAGGGCGTTACAAAGTCGGCAGCAGCAGGGGTCATTAATACCTGTACCTCAGCTCCGGCTTTAACCAGTAAGCGCACCAGCTCGGGTGTTTTATAAGCAGCTATACTGGCACTTACCGCCAGTATAATTTTTTTATTGTTTACATTCATCAGAGTAATTGTCTTGATTTTAACTCCAGATAATTATTAATTACATCTACGGTAAGCTTTTCCGGTGTGGTGAGGATGGCTATGATACCGTATCTCCTGAGTTCTTTTACCATTTGCTTCTTTTCATAATCAAAACGCTCTGCAATGGTCTTGGTATAGATGCCTTCTATAGTATCAGGTTGATTGTCGACTATTTCTTTAACCGCAGTATTTTCAAAAAACACCACACAGAGCATGTGCTTTTTAGCGATACCTCTCAGGTAGGGCATTTGCCGGTTAAGGGAGGACAAGGATTCAAAATTGGAAAACAGCAATAAAAAAGAACGTTGAGAGATCTTAAGGTGCACCTGGCCGAGCAATCGCTCATAGTCTGCATCCTGGAAATCTGTAGTTTGATTGTATAATGTTTCCAGGATCTTATGCATTTGCTTAGCACCCTGGTCGGCAGGGATAATGTCATTGACCTGGGACGAGAAGGTGATCAGTCCTGCTTTATCATGTTTATGCAAAGCGATATTTAAAAACACTAATGCAGATTTAATAGAATGGTCCATCAGGGTCATGCCTTCAAAAGGCATTTTCATGGAACGTCCTTTATCTATAATACAGAAGATCTGCTGGGAACGGATGTCGGTATAGGTATTGACCATCATCGAACCTCTTCTTGCCGTCGCTTTCCAGTTTATGGTACGTATATCATCCCCAATCACATACTCTTTGATCTGCTCAAATTCGATGCTGTGGCCTAATCGCCTCACTTTCCTGGCTCCAAACAGGCTATGCCGGTCTGTGGTGGCCAGCAGTTGGTAGGACCGGAGCAGCTTGGTGGTCGGATACACTTTCACGGTCAGGGGGGCATCAAACTTATAGCGGGCTTTCAGCAGTTGCAGCGGGCTCATCACATAGACATTAATGTCGCCAAAGCTATATGCTCCTCTCTTTAAGGGCTTGAGTATATATTGCTTGCTCAGTGCTTTCCCGGGCGTGGTTTTGTAATGGAGGATGAAGTCTCTTTTTTGAAACACATCGGGCAGTTCATCAATGATCTCCAGGTGTACCGGGAAGCTGTACGCGGTGCCGATACGCAGGCTGACCATATTGTCTTCCCCCAAATGCCATCGCTCTGTGGTAAAGCGGTCTGCCGTTATTTTTTGTTGTTTTGAGAACAGCAATAGGGCATCCACGACTGTGAGGATCGCCAGGAGCAGCAACAGTATCATGGCAATATTCCAGATCCAGGGAATAAAAAATGCCAGGACACATGCAACAGCTATTGTCGCAAGGACCAGAAACCACCTGTTATTTATAAAGAATGCGGGCATAAGTTGATTAGATTCATTACTGCAAAAAGATCAATGTCAGCGCAAAGGTCTAAATTAAAGAATTATATACAAAAGAAAAGGGTGTCTTTGATTTAAATATCAAAAACACCCTTTAAAAATATATTTATTCAATAATTACTTCACCCAGATAGAAGGGGTTCCGCTTTCTCTGTAACCGAAGTTATCGGTAACACCATCAGAAGAGGAAATAGAATAGTAAAAACGAACTTTACCATGTGCTCCGTAGAATCCTTCCGGCTCTGCTACTCCGTAACCGATAACGGTTTTGGTCAAAGTACCTACCTGGAAAGACTGGGTAGCTATTGTAATTGTATCTTTATGAATTGTACCGACAACTACTGCATTGCTTTGGTTGTTGAAGTTACGGATCTGAACCTGGTTGATCTGAGGACCATTTTCAACAGAAACGGTATAACGGGCCACATTACTTACCGTACCATCTTCGTCCACGATCCAGGCACCTATAAAGCGCTCACGGGACAATGTTTCACAACGTTCTCCTTCATAACCAACAGGACAAGTACAGGATCCATCCTCTTCACAGGCTCCGTCATTTGCACAAACAATAGCTTTACACTTGTCCACTTTACAAGATCCAAGACTAATGGTTACAAAACTTGCTATAGCAGCTAAAGATATCGATATAAAACGCTTCATAGTTATAACTTACAAATGAATAATAATATGGTTTATAATAAATTTTTAATTTAATGCCTAAAAGTAGTTAAAGAAATCGAAAAACCAAAATTTATTCAAAAAATCTATCCGTTCTTTTGACCGAAGGAACGGTTGCTGCCGGGTTTCTGATTTTTGGCATGATAAGGGTTACTGCCATTCCTGTTTTTATTATGATTTCCCTTATTGCGGTTTTGATTATTATTCTGAGCGTGCTTTTTATGTGCAGTGTTGAACTTAGGGGTACGGGCATCTCCCGGTACATAGTCCAAAGCGCCATTGCTTAAATGTCTCAGCTCTTCTTTAATAATATCGTCCTGCACCTGCTCTTTATGCCAGTTGGCATAAGAAAGCTTCATATAGTAAGCAATGCTGTTAACGTAACCTTTTTTCTTTACGTCGTCTTCACAACTAACGGCCCTATCAATGATCTGGGAAATATTTCTCCCGATATGCCTGTTGCGAATGCTTTTTTGCGGATAAGGCACCGGTTCGGGCTTCTTCATCATCTCATCCCGTGTAGGTGTGGGATAAGGAGAGTCGATCTCGATCTTAAAATCGGAGATCCTGTATATATGGTCCCAAAGCTTATGCCTGAAATCTTCCACATTTTTTAAATGCGGATTCAGAACACCCATCAGTTCAATAATGGCATAAGCATTTTTCTGCCGCTGTTCTTTATCCTCAATAGTGAGGATATAGTCCACCATCATTTGAATATTTCTGCCGTATTCCGGCATCAATAGCTTATTACGCGATGTATTGTATTTCATTAAGTAAATTAAGTAGAAGAAAATTTTTTCTTATTATACCAGGTTTTCGTTTTTCGGAGTAGATAAATAAACGATCAATAGTAACCCGTCAATTGCAAATATAAGTTCTTTTTAAAATTGAAATAAATTTTTTATTATAAATTTGCTAGCTTTTTTCAGCAGAAACACACTCACCTAAGAAAAATAAATCTAACTTTATTGATCAGACATGCAAAATCACTTTATAGAAACCAATAATATTAAGCTGCATTATATCGAGTTTAAAACTTCTGATGATAAGCCTACTATTATTATGATCCACGGTATTACCGCAAATGCTCATGCTTTTGACGGGATCATCCACTCCGGACTGTTCGGCAATTACAATATCATATGCCCCGACCTCAGGGGAAGAGGTCTGAGCTCGAAACCCGCATTTGCTTATACCTTAAAAGACCATGCACTGGACATTCTTGGGCTGCTGGACCACCTGAAGATTGAACAAGCGATCCTGATCGGCCACTCTTACGGCGGACTGCTTTCTGCCTACATTTGCGCGCATTATCCGCAGCGGGTAAAGCAGATCATTTTCCTGGATGCGGCTGCAGAGCTAAATCCTAATTCGGCAAAAATGCTGGAGCCGGTATTTGCCCGTTTAAGTAAGGTCTACGATTCTTATGATGACTTTATGGGTTACATGAAAAACTCTCCGCAGATCACGGAATGGGACCCTTTTATGGAAAGCTACTACTGTGCCGATATTCAAATGAGAGAAGACGGCAGAGTGGACACCATCCCTAACCTGACCAATATGACCACGGTAGCATTAGCGGTTGTGGGTAATAACTGGCAGCAAACTTTTTCTGCAGTGAAAGTACCTTGTATGCTGATCAACGGGGTTGATTTTTATACCCTGGGAGAACCTTTATTACCGAAACATAAAGCCAGAGAAACGGCTGAACTGCTGGAAAATTGTAAACTGGAATTTGTAGGGGGTAATCACCAGACTATGTTGTATGGTGAAAACGCAAAAGATGTAGCCAAACTCATCATCGACTTTGTAGGTTAAATGAATCATTTCGTCCGAAAAACTATTTGTGCCCCTTTGGGATGGCTGGCAGGTTTGCTTTTATTCCTGCTGAGTTCCTGCGGCACAAGCAGGAATTTAAAACAAGATGAATATATCCTACGCAAGAATGTGGTCAAACTAAAGACCAGCCAGACTTATGCCGATAAATCGGCCTTGAAGGACGGGCTTAAAAGTGTTATTGATCAGCAAAACAATACTTACCTGTTCGGTGTATTTCCAATGAAAGCCTGGCTGTACAATTTAAGGTACAAGGCGTATGAAAGAGATTCTACCAATTTCCAGGTGCGCAGCAGGATTGTGGAAAAACCGGTTGTCTTTAAAGCCGCAACCATCCCGGGATCGGTAAAAAAAATGCAGAGTTTACTGACCAACCAGGGTTATTTTAATGCCCGGGTAAGTACCAGCCAGGATACTTCCCGGAGAAAAATAAGTGTGGTCTACCATGTGGATGCAAAAGATGAATTCCTGATCGACACGGTCCGCTATGATGTAGACAGCTCTACCCTTCAGGCGATCATGCAGCCCGAATGGGAAGAAAAAACATTATTAAAGGAATCCCAGCCTTACAGCAACAGCCTGCTGGGAACAGAGAGAAGCCAGATGGTATTGCTGGCTAAAGAAAATGGTTTCTTTAAATTCAATACGGATAATATCCAGTTCGAATTAGACACCGCATCACAAAGGGTATTAAGGAACAAAAAAAGCCTGGTAGAAAATGCCGCCAATGCATTCATCGGGAAGGTGAAGAACACCCGCCCTACTGTTTCTGTAAGAGCTATAGTCAAAGAAACGGAGCATTATGATGCCTTCGACCAGTTTGTGTTCCGGAACATTTATGTCTACCCGGAATACAATGATAACGAGGCTTTCTATAATACCTTCAAATATGAAGACACCAGTAAAGGGGTGATCTACCGGTTCAAAAATGCAAAGCCGATCGTCCGGAAAAATGTAGTCTTGTCAAAGATATTTTTAAAGAAGCATGCTTTGTACAAGCAGTCTGATTACAACAATACTTTATTGCAGTTAAATGATCTGAGCATCTTCAATTACGGCAGGATATTTATCACAGAAGATACTTTTTTTAATGAGCAGGGCCAGCATTACCTGGATGCTCATATTGTGCTTAACCCCGGAAAGACTTACGATTTCAATACTAACTTCGAACTCTCAGGGGGTGACCTGTATTTAGCAGGGAGCGCGCTCAATGCCTCGGTGACTAATAAAAACTTGTTTAAAGGAGCCAACCAACTCTCTATTGCGGGTACTTATGGCTTTGAACTGAACCAGACGAAAAACCCTGACCAGACCTTCTTCCAGAGGTTCTACCTGATGACACAAAATTTCGGGCTTAATACAAAACTCATTTTCCCCACCTTCCTTTCTCCGTTTAAATTTAACGGCAATAAGGTAAGTATCCCCAAAACGGTGTTCAGCCTGGGGGGCAATTACCTGGACCGTTCCAATTATTTCAGGATTCAAACTATCAACAGCAGCTTCGGTTATGTATGGAAAAGCAATACCTGGTCTACCTGGCAGCTCAATCCCCTGTTCTTTAATTCACTTCGACTGACCAATGTATCGGACAGTTTCCGGGTACGTTTAAATGAGGTCCAGGCCATCCGTAATTCTTACCAGGAGAACTTTATCCTGGGAGAAAACATTGAGTTTATCCATAACACGGAAGGCAAGCGTGCAGGCCGTCATACTTTCCTGAGGCTGGGTTTTGAAGAAGCCGGTATGCTGCTGCGTGGCGGCAACAGCTTGCTGAAAGGTTTAAGTGGTAAAGGCTTTTCTTTTAATTATGCCAACTATGTACGGCTGGACTTTGATGTGCGGAGATACTTCACACGCACTAACCGTTCACTGGTATTCCGGATGCATGGCGGTATTGGTGTGCCTTACGGAGCAAGTAAAACGCTTCCTTACATCAAGCAATATTTTGTAGGGGGTGCTTACAGCATCAGGGGCTGGGGACCGCGGCTACTGGGCCCGGGAAGCTATTACAACCCGGCACTTCAGAATTCAAATGACCGCTTGTTCATTGACCAGAGCGGAGACATAAAACTGGAATGGAATGCAGAGTACCGGTTCCGTATGATCCAGCTTTTTGCCGGGGCTATTGGATTGCATGGTGCCCTGTTTGCAGATGCAGGTAACATCTGGCTGGCCCATAAAGATGAAAATATGCCAGGGGCAGAATTTGCTTTTAATAAACTCTGGCAGGATGTTGCCCTCAGTACGGGAGCAGGCCTGCGTGCAGATATAGGGGGTTTCCTGATCCTCAGGGCCGACTGGGCATTCGCATTAAAGAAGCCTTATTTACTGGAAAACTCGGGATGGGTGATTGACCAGGTAGATTTTGGTTCTAAACAATGGCGTGCGGAAAACATCAACCTGAATATCGGTATTGGCTTGCCTTTCTAAATTAATGGTGAATTGTTAATGGTTAATGGTGAATGATGTTAGCCGGGTGGAAACATTTCATTATAGTATTTTCAGAGTCCCGACTCCATTGTATTTCTGCTGGAAAAGTAACGAAGGTGTCCTGTTGCCCCTGTCGAAACATGGTAGGCTTTTCCTATAACACATCACCCTTCGACAGGATCAGGGTGACATAAATAGCGTGTCATGCTGAGCCTGTCGAAGCATGAGCCTAATGCAATTCCAGGCCTTCCTATCGACGAAGCATCAGCGCGCGGAGACATCTCTCAATAATGATTAGTGGTGAATGGTTAATGATAGTAGCCGGGTGGAACTATTTCCTTAATTATCTTAAAAATCACTCACTATTGTATTGCGCTTGGAAGTAACGAAAGTGTCCTGTTGCCCCTGTCGAAACATGGTAAGCTTTTCCTATAACACATCACCCTTCGACAGGATCAGGGTGACATAAATAGCGTGTCATGCTGAGCCTGTCGAAGCATGAGCCTAATGCAATTCCAGGCCTTCCTATCGACGAAGCATCAGCGCGCGGAGACATCTCTTTTTAATGGTGAATGATTAGCCGGGTGGAAGCATTTCATTATAGTATTTTCGGAATCCTCGGCTTCATTGTATTGCTCCTGGAAAAGTAACGAAGGTGTCCTATAGCCCTTGTCAAAACATGGTAAGCTTTTCCTATAACACATCACCCTTCGACAGGCTCAGGGTGACATTCCGACGATATACTCAGGGTGACATCAGGAATGTTTATCATTTACCTCTCCTTTCAGTTGTTCCTTATAGTTACACCACCCTTACCAATAAACCTTTCAGGTACTCACCTTCGGGGAAAGAGGCACGCACCGGGTGATCTTCGGGCTGACTGAACTGGCGGATGAATTGTATCTGCTTCCCGGCATCTATAGCTGCCCAGGCAATCACTTGTTTAAAGGTATCTATATCCATGGCACCGGAACAGGAGAAGGTGGCCAGTAAACCGCCTTTCCCCAATAGCATGAGGCTTCTCCGGTTCAGGTCTTTATAGGCTCTTGAAGCTTTTTCTAATGCAGATCGTGAAGGTGCATACTTTGGCGGATCTAAGACGATGAGGTCAAATTTTTCATTTTGTGCCCCCAGTTCCCGCAGGTATTGATTAACGTCTGACTTGACCGGCTTATAAGCGTTGCTATCAAAGCCATTAAGTGCAATGTTTCTTTGTAGCGTCTCAATCGCCAATGCAGAGCTGTCTACTGCCGTCACTGATGCAGCGCCGAACTTCAAAGCATTCAGGGTAAAGCCCCCGGAATAGCAGAAGCAGTCCAGTACTTTTTTACCTTGTACATACTGGGCTGTCAGCCACCTGTTTTCTCTCTGGTCGCAATAGAAGCCGGACTTCTGCCCGTCAATGATATTGACCTGGTAGTGTACTCCATTCTCAATAATATCCACAAAATCGGGCGGCATAGAACCATAGACCAGGCCATTGGCATCCGGCAGGCCTTCAAACTCACGGGAGCGCAGATCACTACGTTCATAAACACCTTTCGGTTGCAGGCATTGCACCATTTCATCTATAAGGATATCTTTCACCTGCTCTAAAGCTGCCGAGTGCACCTGTATAGAGATAAAGTCGGCATATTTATCCGCGATCAGACCGGGTAAAAAGTCTGCTTCCGCAAAGATCAGCCTAAGGGTATTGTTATTTTCTGTAAGCAGGTGTTTCCTGTTCTCAATAGCGGCACGCACTTTACCGCGCCACCATTGTTCATCAATAGTATTGTCGGTGCCCCACTCCAGTAAACGGACGGCCACGCGCGACTTATTGTTGTACACACCAAGGGCAAGCATATCGCCATCTACATTCAGTACCTCAACCAGCTCACCGTTCTCCACATCTCCGGTCTTCATTTTAATGGCCCCTGAGAACACCCAGGGATGTAATTGTCTTACTGCTTTATCTTTGCCTTTGTTCAGGATCACTTGCTTCATGGCGCAAATGTACAACTCCTTTTTGTTATCATATCATGACCTTAAGCCTGAAATCAACATCAGCCATCTGAGATCAAATGCATCATTTCTTTGCGGACCAGGTTCAGGGCTGTCTTAGCCGCCATTTCTTTGTTGAGGTTCCGGTCGTAGGGAAAATTAAAAGAAAAAGCCTGCACGCCTTTTACTGAAGCAATCGCAAAGCAAACCAGCCCTACGGGCTTCTCTGCCGTTGCACCGGTGGGGCCCAGGATGCCGGAAACGGCTACGGCAATATCCACACCCATTTTGGCTTTTACGCTGCGCGCCATTTCCAGTACGGTTGCTTCGCTTACCGCGCCCACTGTATTTAAAATCTCCTTGCTTACGTTAAGTTCTGTTTGCTTGATCTCATTATGGTAAGCAATGACACTGCCTCTGTACACCGTGCTGGCACCGGCCACATCGGTGATCTTGCTGCCAATGAGCCCTCCGGTACAGCTCTCTGCAGTAGCAATGGTTAACCGGTGTTCTTTCAATTGCTTTACCAGGGACTCTTCCAGGTTGAGGTCTTCTGCACATACCACATAGTCTGCTACCCTGTCCCTGATCAAGCCTAAGTAGACATTCATTTCATTGTCCAGGGTGGCATAGTCGGTACCGATACCTGAAAGTCTTAGTTTCAACTCGCCGTAATTGGGCAGGTAAGAAAGGTGAATATGCTCAGGCAGTACATTTTCGATGTCTGCTATATCCTGTGCTACAAAGCTCTCCCCTCTCCCGAAGAGTAAGAGGTATTTATAAATGATCTGTTGCTCCCGCTGGGTCTGCGCTTTTATCCTGGGCAATAATTCTTCTTCTACAATGATCTGCATCTCCCTGGGCACGCCCGGTAAGGAAACAATCCAGGTATCTTTATATTCAAAAAGCATACCCGGCGCAGTGCCCATCCTGTTGAACAAAACGGTACAGTTATCCGGCACATCGGCCTGCATATCGTTGACGGGCAACATGGGCCTGTTGCGTAGCTTAAAGAAATTGACCACGTGATCGTGCACGGTTTGATTGCGGACGAGTTTCGCCCCGAAGTAATCATTCAACGTGTGTTTGGTCACATCATCTTTTGTAGGTCCCAGTCCGCCCGTACAGATCACCAGGTCTGCGGCAGGCAGCGACAGATCCAAAGCGCTTTTTATGGCTTCCTGTGTATCGCTGATGGTCAGCTTCAAAGCGATCTGGATGCCTAAACGGTTCAGGTGTTTGGCAATCCAGGCACTATTAGTGTCAATGGTCTGGCCGATCAGTAATTCATCGCCGATACTTATTAATATTGCGGTCTTTATCTCCATAAATGCTAAAAAAACAAATTTAGTCAATACCGGCGGTCCGGCAAGGATTCTTCTTGATACCTGCTGAAGAATAATTGTATGGGACAACAAAGTGGCTGCAAACCAGGTTTGCAGCCACTTACCAGAACATCTGTTTACGTAAACCGTACAAGATGATCTGTTTTACTATAACTGAGGGTATGAGTTTATTTTAATTCAGCACCGGCAATGCCATTTTTGCGTGCTTCGGTACTGCTTTTTTGTGCTTTATCTACACTTCCTGTTTTGCGCTCTTCCGTTCTTTCTTTAGGGCGGGTTACGCTGTCTATACTTTTAGATTCGGGCTGTCCCCACTCTGCTGCATGGAGGTATTTGCCTTTAAACTGGGGTTCTTTTTCCACTTCAGCTACTACACGATGTGCCTGGGCATATTTATCATCCCGGATACCGGTCACCTGCCAGCTCACTTCTACATTAGGCAGGTTGGTCTGTATCTTAAATTGATTGCCATTCACTTTTTCGAGCACAATAGCCTGGGCAAAGGTGCCGATCACAGTAAGCTGGTAGCGGAAGTCCTTGTTCAAAGACTCAAAATAGCCGGGTAAGGAAACGGTTGCATAACCATTGGCATCTGTAGTAATGTTGCCATTGTACACGTTCATCATATCGGGGCTTTCCACAAAACTGTGGTACAAATATTTATTTTCAGGGTCCTGCGGATGATCTATTTTAAAGGTACCACTACCTTTTGCAATACTACCTGTAATCTGCACATTGCCGCTGAAATAACCGGCATAGTTGGTGGTAGCACCGGAAGCAAATCCATAGACACCATACCTTACAGTAGGTACTGTAGCGCCGCCTACGGTCTGTGCATTACCATAAACACCGTAGGTATTACCGATACCCGTTGTGGCAGCGAAGGAAGCATTTTTATTGTAACCTACTACACCGATACCGCCAACAGAAGCGCCCATAACACCGGCAGTATTGGCAGAGCCATACATACCCAGGTCCTGGTTACCCACACCGAAAATAGTGTTTGCATCCTGGTTATTGACCCCGTTATAGCCGGTACCCTGCATACCTACACCATAGTTGCTGCCATTATAGCTACCGGATACACTACCTTTAACACAGGCCTGTGCCGTATAGGAGTAGGCGGTAATAGCAGGGAATGTATCAATGGCCGGAACCGGGGTTGCCGGCTGAGCGACCATAAGACGGCCTGTAGGTGTACTGGTACCAAAACCGGAGGAGCCTGTTGACACAACAATACCACGACCGGCAGTGCCGCCGTCAAAGAAGCCCGCAATACCTGCACCTGTGGCCACACCCCAGATACCGTTACCGGTACCTGTTGAAACGCCTACTGTTCCGCCCAAAGTTCCTGTAGATAAGCCATACACCCCGTTTTGTGATCCGCTCACACCGATCACACCGATACCGGTAGTAGACTCACCGTATATAGATCCTGCGGTAGCAATAGAAGTACTTGGTGTACCGGTCAGGGTGGCTCTCATGGCATTGCCGATGCTGCCTGCATTCACCTGGAATTTAATATTGGGTGATAAAGTGGTTACGTTTACGCCTACAGAAGTACCATCATCGCTCAGTTGTGAATTGACCCCTGTGGTCGTGGTGGCAAATTTAGTCAGCCTGTTTTCTGTACCATTGATATTGGCTGCACCTGCAGGACCTTGTACACCTGCCGGACCTTGTGCTCCCGCAGGACCTGCAGGACCTTGCGCACCTGATGGTCCTTGTACACCGGCCGGACCGGCCGGGCCTGTAGCTCCGGCAGGGCCTGCGGGTCCCGGTGTTCCGTTAAGGGCATACATAGCGTAGGGAACGCTCATAAGTTTGTTGGTGCCCAGGTTGGTATAGCTAGCTCCACCGGCAGGGTCCATTTCTACTTTTATGTAGCGGTCTGCTGCTCCCCAGTTAATGGTGCTGAAATCTCCGGATACGGCTGTACCTGCACCAATGCCCAGGTTATATAATCCGTAAGCATTCGTGGTAACTGCATGTGTTTCCTGGTACAATTCCGGTCCGCTGGCCGAGCCGTCCAGTATGGTAATGCGGATACCTAATGATTGGGTATTGAGGGGAGCTCCGCTCGCGCTACGGGCGACTCCCTGGTAGTTAAAGGACTGGGCATTGGCCGTCATCCCTATCACTAAAAAAGAGGCTATGGTAAGTAAAATTTTTTTCATGTTTCTTACTGTTTAAATTAGTTTAATTTTTGAATTTTAAATGCATTTCGGGATTGCGTACCCACTGCTCCGGTCACGATATCCAATAAATAATTGCCTGCTGCATAAGTGCCCAGGTCGATGGTCTGCACTTCGGTGCCTTCTTTCAGCACAAGCTCTGAACGCAAAAAGGCTCTTCCTGAAATATCATACACCAGTATGGTTAAACTTGTATTGGGTTTTAAATTGGGTTTAATGAATACAATATCTTTTGTCGGGTTGGGATAGACTTTCAACTGGTCTACAGTAAGTTCGGGCTGCCTGATATTGGTCGTATTGAGCACCGGCTGCAAGAGTCCCTGCGTCACTACCAGGTTGGCGGTAGCTGCGGTATTGACCAATGTCATCTCCCCGATAGACCACTCATAGGTATTTCCGGAAAGCTGTGCTGAGCCCCCGGCAGCATTTATGGTAGTGGAATGCGTCACCTGGGCCTGGCATAGCTGTATCGTAAGACCGAAGCATAATAAACAGAGGGGTAAAAACTTCGCCATAATCAAAGATTTAAGAATGAAAACAATATACCGCAAAGTTATCCTGGCCGATATTGCCGTTTTGTACATTAATTTTAGTTTTTTGGGTCGATAAACTTTAACATATTCAATAAAATGCTGTAATTTCAATATATAATCTACAGCTATTCATCATTTTTTTGGGTAGATAAGCTTTAACATGACTTCAAATAATATCTGGCTGCTGATTCAAAGTATGAGTCCCCAGGAAAAAAGATTCTTCCGGCGGGACTATGCGCTGTATGATAAAGAAAAAGAGCTTCCTCTATACCTGGCTTTATTTGATGTGATCAATAAGCAAAATGATTATGAGGAAAGTGATCTGCTGAAGCAGTTGCAGCCAAGACTTAAAGCCTCGAATATCTCTTACACCAAGAACTATCTTTACGAGCAGATATGTGCTGCTTTACTGCAGCAAAATCAGGAGCAGGACTGGGATGTGCAGATCTTCAGGATGCTGCAGCTGATACGGGTTTTCCGAAAAAAAGGATTGTATAAGCAGGCGCTCAAGATCTGGCATAAGGCTATTGCACAGGCAAGGGCCTTGGAGTTGTTCGGACTCATCCTGCAGCTGAAAGAAGAGTACCGGAAACTGCAGCTTTATCATAATCCGAAGATTACGAACCCGGAGCTTCAGAATGAATACAACAATAACATTCTTTACAGTTCTGAGTTTACAAATCTCATTAAGCTACAGGAATTACATTTCAGCGCACTGATCATTAGAAGGAAGACACATTTTAACCTGTTGCCAGAAGATAAAGAAAAGGTAGATACCATCCTGCAGGAACCTATCATGCAGGATGAACCCAAGACCAATTCATTCCTGATCCGGCATTATTACAGGATGACGAAAGCTACACTGCTGTATGTGTTGAATGATACGCGGTCTTACCAGTTTGCCTATCAGAATGTGCGTGCCTGGCAGGAGACCATGCAGCACGTAATCTATGACCAGGATAATTACATAGAGGTACTTTACATCTTTTACTACAGTGCGGTACTGGCTAAGGATACCAGTAAAATAGAGAAGGTAATGAACCACCCGGTTAACCAGAAAGTGGCCACGGAATCTAATTTTGCTTATGTAGAAACTATAAAATACCTGGCTCTTAACAGGCTGTATAACCGGAATGGTAATTATGAAAAAGTAGCAGAGATACTGGCTTATATCAAAACCAAATTTGTCCAATGGAGCAAACATATTAATGTTGAATTGGCGAGAACTTTATATTTATCTGTAGGGGTGGCCAATTTTGCTTTAGAGCAATTTGATGATGCTTTTTATTATATCAAACAAAGCCTCTTACTGTTTAATGATAAAACCCGGGAAGAGCAGTATAGCTTTGCTTACCTGTTTCTGCTACTCATCTGCTACGAGAAGGGGGAGCAGTATTTATTTGAAGTGCAATACAAAAGTTCATATGCCTATTTTTACCGGAATAAGATGCCGCTGCCTTTTGAAAAAAACACGATTCAATCCCTGGCAAAAGCCTTTAACTGTACCAATAAAAAGGATAAGAAAGTAATTTTCCTGGCCCTGCTTCAATCTTTGCAGGAATCACAAAACGACCCGGTGCAGCAGCAGGTATTTAATTTTTTCAATGTGCCGCGCTGGCTGGAGAGCAAAACAAAAGGTATACCTTACAAAGAGCTGGTATACCTTCAGGTCAGTTCTGAAAAAAATCAGGGGATGGCATTGTAGCTCACACCTGCTTCTATTTTCACGCTCAAAGTATTGTTTTCCGGGGGTATCGGGCAATTATAATCACCGCTATAAGCACAGTATGGATTGTAAGCCCGGTTAAAGTCCATGATCAGGGAATCTTTTGCCAGGTCTTTCATCGACAGTTCCAGGTAGCGACCTGCGCCATAAGTTGTCATACCACTGGTAGCATCTTTAAAGGGAACAAAAACCAGATCTTCTGCACCATGGATCGTTTCTGCAGGTACATAAAGGGTAAGCACCTGGTCTTTACCATCAATGGCAAATGCTGCAGTGCCCAGCTCTTTGTATTGTTTGATCTTATTGGCAGAAGTCGGGAAGTCGATTACTTTACCGTTTTCGATGGGTGTATATTTTGCAGTAACCACATATTTTTCGGTCATCGGGAAAAAGGTGATGCCTTTAAATTTCTTTTTATCTGCTGCAGATAAAGGAGAGGTCTCGGGGTTATCGTAAAAGGCCCTGAGCTCTTTCTGGTATTTTGCCGCATCGGTAACGGTATTGCCCACTACAGGATTTTTTGCCTCGGCTTCCTGTGCCGCTTTATTCACTGTATCTCCCGATTGATTACAGGCAGCTAGTGTTCCGCAAATCATTAAAGCGGCCATTATTCTTTTCATGAACTCTTCTCTTTATTTCCCTGCAAATTTAGGGAAATAAAGAGCCCCTGTACCGTTAAAATAATTTCAGGAATAATATTCATTAGCCACCAGGTAGGTATTGGTATGTGCCTCCAGGATGGTCCTGATATCTGGAGAATATCCCCCACCCATGCTGCATTGCAGCGGAACATTTAAGGAACGGGCAAATTCCATTACCATTCTGTCTCGCTGCATACAGGCCTCCAGGCTGCAGTTCAGCTTGCCCATCTTATCGGTTTCGAGGATATCTACACCGGCCTGGTAAAAGATGAAGTCTGGCTGAAACCGCTCCCGAACCAGCTCTAAGCTGTGTTGCAAGGCCGCAAGGTAAGGTTCATCTGTGGTGCCGGTCTCCAAGCCTACATCGAGGTGGGAGGTACTTTTATGAAAGGGATAGTTCGCTTCACCGTGCATGGAAAAGGTGAACACATCAGGACTGTCTTTAAAAATATCTGCTGTACCATTGCCCTGGTGAACGTCCAGGTCGATGATCAATACTTTGTTTACGGGCGTATGGTCTACCAGGAAACGGGCGGCTACTGCCTGGTCGTTGAGCATGCAGAAGCCTTCTCCATGGCTCACTGATGCATGATGGGTGCCGCCGGCGATATTGAATGCGATACCGTCCTGCAAGGCATGCTGTGCGCCCAGGATTGTGCCCTGCACCAGCAACAGTTCTCTTTCTACAATCGCGCGGTCCTGGATGAACCCGATCCTTCTTCCTTCTTTTGCACTCAACCCAAGATGGACAAAATTATTTACATAAGCAGGATCATGCACTTTACAGATATGCCCGAGTGCAGCGAAGCCGGGTTCGAAAAACTGCGTCTGCCGTACAATACCTCTGTGCAATAATTGAGGGGGCAGTAGTTCATATTTCACCATTGGGAAACGGTGCTCGCCCGGGACCGGGTGTACATATCGTGGATGGAATGCGATGGAATACATAGCCTGAATGAAAGTGCAAATTTACCGGATGTATTGCATTCCATTTAAAAAAATAAAAAGTGCCATGCTTACGCATGACACTCACCTATATAACGCATCAAAAAACAAAAATCTATTTTGTGAATTCTCCGTCTGCTTTAATATGCACGACATCGCTTACGACTGCATCAGGAAATTTAGCACCGATCTGGAAGTCAGAACGCTTAATGTTTCCGGTTAACTGGAAACCTGTAGTGCTTGCATTGGACATCGGGTTAACGGTAGTACCTCTGAAGGTCCAGTCCATCGTTACTTTTTTAGTGACACCGTGCATGGTCAGGTCACCGGTCAGTTTGTATTTATCTTTACCTGCTTTTTTCACTTCGGTGCTTTTAAAGGTAATGGAGCTGTATTTTTCTGCATCGAAGAAGTCAGGGCTTTTCAGGTGATTATCGCGAGCTTCGATACGGGTATCAATAGAGGCAACTTTTGCATCCAGGGTCACTACGGCATCACTGAAATCTTCTTTACCGGAAGAAACGGTTACATCAAAATCGTTGAAGGTACCGGAAACATCACTGATCCCCAGGTGCGTTACAGTGAAGCCCAATTGGGAGTGTGCTTTATCATTTTTCCATAATCCTGTTGCTGCAAATACTGTTGTTGCTACTAAAAGTAAACCTGCGAATAATCCTTTTTTCATTTTTTTGCTTTTAAAGTTTTTAAATATGATTTATTGAAAGGGAACTGTATTGAAAAAGGACATGGTCTCTTCTTTAATACACTGCAAATGTATCTGCTAAATGCGGCACAAAAATTAACCTAGGTTAAGAAAACTCCGGGACACTAATAATATAATGTTAAGTCCGGAGTCCTCCCCTACAATCTCACATAAGCAATCCTGTCCAAAATACAGTAACTTATAAGATGAATTTATTGTTATCTCTTACCTACCTTTACCCTCCGGAATTAAATAATACATGAAAGGAATCTTCACAGTGCTCATTTTTTTAATGCAGTTTCAGCTTGTTTTTGGTGCTTTGCCCAAGAATATTGACTTAAAAAAGCCGCTGCCCAAGGTGATCCGCACCTGCTGCGCCTTTGGTGTGGACGTAAAGGTGGTTCTGCTGCCTTTTATTAAGATGTCCAGCATTACCGCTCCGGACCTGATCGGGGATCACCAGTTCCTGGGCAGTAAACTGGAGAATAACGGGATTATCTATACGCATAAAGGAGGTTTTATAGATATGGGCCACCTGCGGGATATTGCAGACCTTACTACTTATTTTTTTGCATTGATCAAGACCAACAGGGTTAATGGGCTAAAGGATTTCAAACTGGGCAGGGAGGGCGGCTTAAAAACGCTTACGGTGCAGGTGCCTAAAACGTTTAATGATACGGATATTGCTCAACTGGCCGGCCGCATCGCTTATGACCTGTCTGCCTGGCACGAGATATCTACCTGGTACGGTGCTTCTTCTGTGCCTTTTGTTGCGGAGCGGTACTCCAGCTTTTCGGTAGAGGATGCTTATTCCAATCTTTTAGGCGTGCACTTAGCGATACAGTCTATCCTTAGTCAAAAGCCTTACGAGCAGGAGATGACCCTCAATATTCAAAAATCCTTATTGCTGCTCAATTCGGTTTCCTCCCTGGAAGATACCAGGAATGCGATGTTGCTGGTGAAAGATATCTGGTGGTCGGGGCAGGCCAGGTTTCCCAATAAAGGCCTGCTTAAAAAAAGGCAATATGCTATCCTGGACCAGGTAAGTCCTTTGGTACTTGACCAGGATATGATTGAAGAAAATCCTGATTATATACTTTTTGTTCCCAGCAAGTCTACCAGGCAAGAACCGCTTAAAGGATTATATACTTTAAAAATCAAATACAACCTGAAGATCCCTGTAAAGAAGGTACTCGGCAACCACTATAGCAGTGAGTATATTACACAGAATGATTTTAAAGAGTTTGTTACCTATGCCAGTACGGGTAAGTATTAAACGATCCTTAGCGGATCAAAGTTACATTACCGCTTTGTTTTAAGGCCTGTCCATTTGATCCGGAAGCTTCTACCTGGTAAATATACACTCCGACAGGTTGTGGCGTACCCTGAAAAACACCATCCCATCCTTTAAGGATGTCCTGTGTTTCAAAGATGAGTTGTCCCCACCTGTTGTAGATCCTGAAGGCATGCAGCTTTGCGATACCGTCCCTGGCGACCTTAAAGGATTCGTAATTCGGATTAAAGGCATTGGGCATACCGAGGCTGGCAGGCTTTACCAGTACATCAATCGAATCTTCTACCACACAACCCCTGTCTGTAGTGGCTTTCACAAAATAACGGGTATTCACTTCGGGATAAAAAAGCGGGGTGCTTGTAGTCACGCTGTTAATGCCTGAATTCGGGAACCATTCGAAGTAGGAAGCATTGGTATGCGGCTCCAACAGGTAAGGTTCTTCGGGGTAAATATTTATAGAATCCGGCATACTGAGCACGGCATTGGGATAAACTTCTATACTTATGTCAAGGGTATCTTTACAGCCTTTATCACTGGTACCCACGACCGTGTACCTATTGGAAGTCTGGGGGTAAAAAAGCAAGGAATCCATACGGCTATTTACGGCAATGGCATCTGCTGTACCGGACCAATGGTAGCTTTGTGCTCCGCCCAGTTGTACAGCTACTTTATTGCCCGGGCAGATGCCGGTATCGGTAAATGCAGCATGTAAAAAATTACCGGGGTTAACGATGATCCGCGTGCGTTTGCTCTGGCCACAGGGAATACCATTGGTGGGGCGTTGCACGGTAAGGGTATAGTCTATAGACTGGTCTGCAATAAACCAGACATTCAGATTGCTACTATTATTCAGCCCGTTGACAGGTGTCCAGCTGTATTGATAGTCATTACTGAAGGGTAATACCTGGGCGGTCAGTGCCACGGTATCGTACTGGCACACGATCAGGGTATCTGCCATCAGTATCTGCCGGGGTGCGGGCAACACGTTCAGGGTAAAGGTAATGATACTGTCGCAGCCATTGGGATTGCTGATGGTATCTGTAATGCCATTAACGCTCTGTGTATAGGTGATACCATTAAACACAAAACTATCTCCTTCACAAATCACCTCAAAAATATCTGCGTAATTATAAGGGCTTATGCTTAAGTATAAGGTCACCACGCTATCGCAGCCGGTGGGATTGGAGATAGTATCGGTAACGCCTGACACGGCGGTATTATAGGCAATTCCATTGAACCAATAAGTATCATCCTGGCAGATGGTTACCAGGCGGTCCCCGGTTAAATAAGGGTCTACGGTAAGGTTTAAGGTAATGATGCTATCGCAACCTAAGGGATTGATAACGGTATGTGTGATACCGTTTACAGAACTGGTATAGATGGTGCCGTAAAAATTATAGCTCTGCCCCTGGCAGATATTGATATTCCTGGTTGCCGTCACGCTGGGGTTGACGGTAATGATGCCCATCAGGGAATCTGCACCACAGACCCCGGTAGCTCTTACTTTATAGTTAAAAGTACCGGCAACGGTGGGTGTACCATTAATGCTGAAACTGTTGGTACCGGCATTCCAGGTCCCGTTAACGCCTGCAGGCAGGCCTGTTGCGGTTACGGTAACCGCATTGCTTGAAGTATAGTTGATGGCGGGAATCGGGGTATTGATACAGGTGCTGACATCAGGGCTGGCACTGGCCAGGGTGAGATCAGGACCTATAGAGGGGCTGGATGGCACAATACAGTTATTGACAAAATAGCTGGCTGTTCCGGCGCTGTTGAAACTTGCAGAAGCGCCATTAGCGGTGGAGACCAGGCTCCGGTCATAGGTCACGGTTTGAGCGCAGTTCAAAGCTCCTGTAATGCTTAAGGTCATGCTCCGGGTACCGGAACCGTTATTGGCAAAGTGCCCGGTGCTGTTGCTGTTGTTGGTAAAGAGCACATACATATCTTCACCCAGTGCCCCAAAGGATAAAGCATTAAGGTCGACATTATAACTGGTAAAGACGATTACTTTAGCATTGGCAGGTATGGAGCCTGCAGGCTCTATCAGGTTGCCACAGCCATTTGCATTATCAATAGCGGCATTTGCAGTGGCTACTTTTGTAGCGGTGGTCGTATTTTGGATAAACCCGGCGAAAGCAATATTAGTGGTCGCCCAGGCGATATCAATATTACTGACATTAATAGCGCTGGTCCCGGTAGTAAAAATAAAGAACTCATTGAGTCCTTCCGGTGTGGCGCAGGATTTGATGCAGATGCTGGAGATCCGGGGGCACTGTGTTTGTGCCAGGGAGATGAGTGTGCACCATAAAAAAATTATGGATAGGGTAATTATTTTTTTCATGACAAACTGTTGACGCCGCAAAGATTGCCATTACATATTAAGTGAGTGTTAAGCCAACATTATGATTCATGCTTTGATTTCATATATTTATTCCCTTGCAATTGAAATCATTCCAGGCTACCATACACGGCATCGGGGCTGGCCATATCCTTCTGCAAGGTCCGGGAGCTTATTACTTTTCTTTTGGAGTTACTTTTAAGATTAATTGTAATACCTGGGCATAAGGGCGGCCATTTCTCACCGCGGTCTTTACAGGCTGCGTTTCCTTAAAAAAAGCAGCAATTTCTTCCCTGATTTCCGCGGCATTCAAGCCTTCTATCTGTTTCAAGGTCAGCCTGCCCGTTTCTGATAAATCTACCTGTACCCTGTAAATGCCCTCAAGGGCTACGTTTGCATGGCACATCAAAAGAGCGAGTCTGCTATTTAAGTCTTTATTAAAGAGCTCACTTACGGCTTCTTTTTGATAAACAGAATGAAAAATCATTGGTTCTTCCGGAATAATACCCACACCATAACCTACAGGTGATCCCTTAAGTGGCTTATGTTTCACCTGCCGGGTCAGTTTACCTTGTTCATTATAGTATTTCCAGGTTAAACAGGGTGTTTCGCCATAATGATAGGTAACAGAAGACAAAACACCATTTGGATACCATATTTTCTGACAACGTACCCACCACTTCTGTTGTACCAGGCTGTCAAAAGTATGTTGCAACAGTTTACCCTCCTCACTCCAGATCTTCTCAGAGTCCTGCTTACGCTCGTATTCCAGGTTTCCTTCTTCATTCCACCTTTTCAATAAAGTATCCATCCCGTCATCACGATACCAGGTTATTTCCCTGCTTTTACCGTTGACCTTTGCTATGCTCAGGGAGTCCTTTCCTCCAATACCATAATAAAGTGTCGTTCCGGCATCATGGTCCTGCATAGACATTACCGCATTACTGTACAACAAGCCTTCATAGTAAGTATGTGATTTTCTCCTACCCTCTTCTTCAGGCACAATACTATCACTTAATGAGCGCCTATTTGTCATGTATTTTAAACGGACAGGGCTCAGGATACGGCCATCTTTAGATGCCTTCAATGAGGCGATCCATAGCTTATTGGCACCAAAAATCTGGATACTATCTATACTTCCTTTATGAATAAAGTGTATTCTATTGTTATTGATCTGATACTCACTTTCAATAACGGTATAGAATCAAATTGAAATAATTTGGCCTTGTTGGCCTTTATCCTGGCTTTACAATTTACAAATGGATGGTCCTGAGCCTTTCCTGTGCCGCAGATCAGCGACATAATGAGAAATAGGAAAAAGAAGTGAGTTGCGGTGTAATATTTAGTATTCATAAAGAGTCTATATCAGGTATTGGTTAAGTGATCTGTTACCTGATAACAGGATGCAAAAAATACAAAAATGGTTGAAAAGTAGGAAGCAAATAAAATTACCGGGCACTATTGAAGCGTAAGCAATCTTAGATTACCTCAAATATAAAGTTTGATCGCCTGGATAACGATAAAAAGGCTACCCATACGGATAGCCCTTTAAAAATATGTTGTGGTAAAATCATTATACCGGATGTGGCACAATCTTTCACCAGCTACCTTGAAACAAGGTGAAGAAAAAAATTATTTAGTTATAGTACGCCAGAAGAAGCCCGGGTACAGATCACCGTTCCGCCACCATTTGCAGGTGCTGACTGGAGAATGAATGTAAAGGCATCAGCTTGTGAATTAAAGAAATAAAACGGCCCGTAATAAACCGGTGTACCGGATGAGTTATAATAAAAGAATTGAACAGAGGTATGATACTTACAGGCGTTAATTGCAGTGGCAATACCAGGTACATATTCCGGGTTTTCTGTAGCTACAGGTTGGATGGCGAAAGATGCAATGGTTGCAGAAAAAATCAGACTTAAACTCAAAATAACTTTTTTCATAATCTAATTAAAAATTTAAAAGAATTTAAAGAAATAAGAAAACTAAAATTCTTGGCCTTCGAAGTTTAATTTTCATTGGTTTAATTGAATGTCAAATATCTAACTATCTACAAATCAAAAAAATAGACATCAAAAAAGCAACAACTAAGGCGTTATAAAAAAGTTAATTAAAGAGACTACGCTTAGGGATAGCCAGAAGAATGGGTCAAAGATATATGCCGAATGTAAGTATCAAATTTACGGTAGCTTTCAAGTATTAAGACATAATAAAAGCCAGGACACTTTACAGCATCCTGGCTTTGTACTTTTTAAATCTATGCGGTCTGAGACCGCTTATAATCTGTAGTTCAACATGCGCTACGCTAACATGTCGAACAGCAGGGTGCTATCAAACTAAAGGTATATCATTTTTCCATTGCTTTTCGAGCTCCCCATTTGTATACAACGCAATTGGAACTTCTGAAAGATTTTCCATTAATAAACAAGAAGTGCATAGCAAAGTTGACATCTTCTTTGCAATCTTGGAAATTAATAAATACACTTTATTTATGTCTTCTTCAATACCAACATGAAAATCAATTGCAATTGGATAAGGCGTAATATCAAATTCACGTAGAAAAACATTATCTTCCTCCAAATTATTTTCAGTTAGAAATTTTTCGGCATATTCATGAGATTCTTTAAAATCGTAAAAGGTATGATAAGTATTAAAAGAATTCGCCAAAATGTCAATATCACACTGTATATTTTCATCTTCTTTAAATATTGAACCTACTTTGTTTAATTCTTGTATTTTTACACAAATTGTTATACTCTCCATATTTTATCTTTTAAATTTTGGCAAACTACTTTCATTAATCACTGTTATCCTCACATTAGGAATTTTTGGAGTGAAATTATTAAAAAAACGTTGATATTCCTGTAATGTAGCTTTTGCCCCTGTAGGTCTAACAATTACAACTGTTCCTCCAGACCCTACTTGAGAAACGCCTTTATTAACTTGGTCTGCCGCATTCCTACCTAATCCGCTTAATCTTTTTACATCTACTTTACCAAAACCCTCAACATACATATCATAGGTTGCTCCTTTTGAAACTGCATCTGGAGCTTTGTCATCAATAAGAGTAACCTTTCTACCTGAGTTTTTGTAAGCTTCTGCAACTCTTAATTCAGCAGTTGTTCCTGGATGACCTGCTTCCAATTCTTTAATTTTTCTACTCAACGCTTTAGGATTTGAATTTATAGAACCGCCGCCTCTTAAATTTGCAACATTAAGCCCTAAACCAGCCCAAAACATAGGACTCTTGACCGCTTGCTTATTCATCTCCTTTACAGCTGCCCATTGCTGTCCATCTATGGCTAAAAGGTCTATTTTGTCAAGATGTCGCGATTGAAAGTTTCCCAATCCGTTTGTATTATAAGAGAATGCTTCAAACTCATAAATATCATTATGTTTTTTGAAATCAGATAAACCCCAAGGCATAATTAGAAAATCAGTTCGTATACCATTTTTTATGACAGAACGATTGCCATTGCTATCAAAATCATCCATCAGATTTACTTGTATACTTGCGGTATAATACAATGGATTTCCTATTGCTTTCCCATTACCGTCCGTTTTGTAATACGGTCTTACATTATAGTTGCCAACTTCAAAGTCGTTTTTTGAAGATCCTCCTATACCTGTTGGAGGATCAAATCCTTTCCATTCTGCGTAATCGTAAGGAATTACACCTGATTTGTATCTTGGTGTTTGTTGTAATGCTTGACTTGCCCCCGCTTGGTCCTCCCCCGGATCTGCTCCATTCAAATCATTCCACACGATCGGGTTATTAAAGGAGTAATTATACGGGCTCATTCCGGCATACTTGGATTCCATCGGATCGATCGCCGTCCACCTGGCTAACCAAGGGATATAATACCTTGCTCCGTGGTAATACAAGCCCGATTCCTCATCGCGTTCCTTGCCCGTGTAGCGGTATCGCTTGGCTACGGCATTAATGGTGGCACTCTTAGCCTGGAAGGCCGTGGTGCCGTAAGGATGATACTCCTCGTAACTAATGATATTAGCTCCTTCATCCAACTCCAAAGAAGCCGATTGCAGATGATTGGAGTACACATACCGTGTTAAAGCAGGTAGACTATCATCCGTACCAATGATACGCTTTTCCAGCATAGCAATGCGACCTGCACTTGTCCCCAACGGTTTGGTGGATCATCAGAGATATGCACCGTCTGCCTTTCTAAAGCTTGCACTGAGCCCGCCGAATGTGTCAAAGAACCTGATTCAAATTTACGGTAGATTTTAAGTACTATGAAACAATAAAGCCAGGACACTTTACAGCATCCTGGCATTGTACTTTTTAAATTTATGCGGTCTGAGACCGCTTATAATCTGTAGTTCGACATACGCTACGCTAACATGTCGAACAGCAGGGATAATTGCTCTAAGATGCGATGCCGGTAGTCAAAGATATGTTGTAATTTTTTTCGCACCATTAGTGTATGGGCTATTTTACCGAGGAAGCCCATAGGCAATGCATAATCTATGGTATCTTTTACCAATACACCTTGTTCGTTAGGGATAAACTCGTGGAAATGGTTCCAGAGTTTATAGGGCCCTTTTTCCTGGAAGTCGGTAAAACTTTTTCTTTCTTCGACCTGGGTAATGCGGGTGCGCCAGCGCATCGGGATTCCGAGCAGGGGGCTGACTTTGTAATCGATGATCATGCCTTCATGAATGGTTTCATCGGGCAGATCTGTCTTTACCAGGAACTTCATCTCCTTTGGTGTGATGCGGGCAAGGTTGTAGGGAGAGGAAAAGAACTTCCAGGCCGTGTCTATATCGCAATGAAGTTGTTGTGTTCTGCT